>Ga0164243_10000012_pt1 | contig 537621 bp, 471 predicted proteins | sample OricompcompostOP_FD_108781 | JGI IMG/M metagenome (GOLD analysis project Ga0164243, IMG submission 108781) | Organic Plus compost microbial communities from Emeryville, California, USA - Original compost - Organic plus compost (OP) | ecosystem: Engineered > Solid waste > Mixed feedstock >... | reverse complement strand
TTTGCAGCTTCAGAACAGCCCTCAGCTACATCGGAAAAGTCATCAAATCCAGCGAAGGTTTTAACAGCAAAAAACGCTCCGAAATTCTACTTTTAAATGCTTCGATAATGGGGAGGAGGTCAAAACGCTCCGAAATTCTACTTTTAAATGCTTCGATAATTGGGAGGAGGTCAAAAATCAAAAACTATACTTTTAAGCGTTATCAGCAAAGGGAAGCTTACAATTCGACCCCGAGAAAAAAGAACAGCAAAACCGCTGGCTGGTAACCCTGTTGCTTTGCTGGTTTTTAGGCGCGCTCGGCGTTCACCGTTTTTATACCGGGCATACGACAATCGGCGTTATACAGCTGCTGACGCTCGGCGGTTGTGGTATATGGGTACTGATTGATCTGATACTCATCCTTACCGGTAATTTCAAGGATGCCCAGGGTAATCCTATAAAAAATGCCTGATAAAAAACTACTGTATCATTATTTCAGACATAACTATATTATCGGCTTAGCCGGTATTTATATTATACTATCGCTGCTTTTAAAGTCGGTCTTGAATCTGGATATAGGTATTCCATGCCTGTGGGAGCTGCTCTTTCATAAGGAGTGTCCCGGCTGCGGCCTTACCCGTGCAGCTCAGCGCTTATTTGTATTTGATCTGGAGGGCGCAGCCCGGAATAACCCGCTGATATTTATTGTTGTACCGGCGCTTACCTGCTACCTGCTACAGGACTTCAGGAAATTCTGCCGGCAAAACAGCTGATCATCAGGTTAATATAGGCATCTTTAAAAAAGGGGCCGGCTTGTCGATTCCTTTTTCTTACCTTTGCACTCCTTTTTTAAAAATCAGCTCATGATCAGCCGTAGAAATATCCGCGTAAAAGTAATGCAGGCGCTTTATGCCCTAGAAGCGGCAATGACGGCGCCCGCAGCAGCAGCCATATCCGAAAAAGAGCAGAGCGATCTGAAATACCAGGGTACTAAATTGCTGAATGCCGATATCCAGAGAGCTTCCATGCTGTTCACAGGATCGCTGCTAATGATGGCCAGGGTGGCGCAATATGCAGAAATGGATGCCGGGAACAGGGCTGCCAAATACCTGCCTTCAGCAGAAGATCTGAATGTCAATACCAAGATAGCCGGTAACACCTTTTTATGGGAATTGCTGGACAACAATACCTTCCGGGAAAAGGTAGAAGCAGATAAGGTTAGCCAGATGATTGATGACGAATGGATAAAGAAATTATACCAGCAGCTGGTAAAATCGGAAGAGTATAGTCAGTATATCGCGGAGCAGAGCCGCAGCTATAATGCGGAAAAGCAGATCATGCAGTTTATATGGCGTAAGTGCATGCTGGAGAACGAAGCTTTCCAGGAATATATACAAGACGAATGGAACGGCTGGGAAGATGATAAGGAAATGACCGTGATGCTGGTGGAGAATTTTTTCCGGAATAACAAAAATGTCAATTTCCTGTCCTTCATCTCGAGTGAGAAGCAGGAGTACGCCCGCAGCCTGCTGACCACCACGCTTGACAAGGAGGCTTACTGCATGGAGCTCATAAAGCCAAAGCTAAAGAACTGGGATGCCGAACGTGTGGCCATTATAGACCTGATACTGCTGCGGATGGGCGTTTGCGAAATGCTTTATTTCCCGACGATCCCGACAAAGGTTACCATCAATGAATATATCGAGATTGCCAAGCAATACAGTACGCCGCAAAGCGGACAATTTGTAAACGGGGTACTCGACAACCTGCTTAAAGAGCTGACAAAAGAGAACAAGATAAGGAAAATCGAAAGGGCCTGAAAATAACCATTCAGTAAAGCAAAAGGCCGCGTATCTCCGATACGCGGCCTTTTGCTTGCTAATGATCTACCGGAGCTTGGTAATTTTTACTTCCATGCCTGGCTTTACCTGCATAATACCGGTAGTAACTACCGTATCTCCCGGCTGGAGCCCATGCAATATTTCCACGTCCTCTACCATTCTCATACCAGTAGTGACTGTCACCAGTTCCGCCTTTCCGTTTTTGACAACAGCTACTTTACGGTCTTTAGTTGTAGGGATAATGCATTGGGAAGGAATGGTTATAGCCTGTGCATTTTCCGACAAAGGAAAATAAACATTGGCAAATGCCCCGGGTACCAGCCGGCCATCGGGGTTGGGGGCTACCCCTCTTATCGTTACAGTCCTTGTAACGGCGTCAGCAGCTGGTTGTATAGCAGCTACCTTTGCCTTAAGCGTATCGCGGAGCCCCGACACGGTAAAATAAAACTCTGCACCGGTTTTAATTGCGTTACGATACTGATCAGGAACCGGAAAATCAAGCTTCAGAGGATGCACCTGCTGAATAGTCGTGATCAACGTGGAGGAGGAGACAATCGCTCCGGGACTTACATTTCTTAAGCCTATAATACCGTCAAAAGGCGCACGTATCTGCAGGCGCCTCAGCTGGGCCTCGTTGTAGGCGATATCAGCATCAATCGATGCGATTTGGGTCACGGTATTATCATATTCCTGCCTGCTGATGCCGTTTATGGCCAAAAGCTCATCCTGCCGTGCCCTGGTGGTTACAGCAAGCTCCCGCTGGGCCTTCAGCTTCTGTATCTGGGCCTGTATATCAGCATTAAACAACTGTACCAGGAGATCTCCTTTCTTCACATGGCTGCCTTCTCTGAAGTTGATGGAAGTGATCCGGCCGGGTGTTTCCGGATAAACGCTGATCTCTTCATTGCTGAGCAGCGTACCGCTCGACTGGTAAACATTTTCCAAAGGCGCCGCTTTAACAACAAATGCTTCTGCCTGGAGCGCTCTGCTTCCGGCTGCTTTAGGCTTACCCTCTTCTTTCCTGCCTTTGCAACCGGCAAAGACCATTATTGATAAGAAAAGCTGTGTAAATAAAACAACTGTGATAAAATTCCGGGTATACCTTCCTGACGCCGGGACAGCATCTTTTTTGTTGGTTGTCATGTATGGCAGCAAATTGGACGGGGCTTAGACCATTTAAAACAGCAAAGGTTAAACCGTCATTTATATTTTTTTCAGGCTCTTTTGCCGAAGAGCAGGCTGCCGATACGCACCATATTGCTTCCTTCCTCTATGGCAATCCGGTAATCGCCGCTCATACCCATGGATAAAATGCTGAAATATTCATCCCCTAGGAAATATGTCTTGCGGATGACCTCAAATATCGTCTTCAGCTTACGGAATTCTGCCCTCACCTTGTCCATGTCTTCAGAAAAGGAAGACATCCCCATCAGTCCGCAGATCAAAACATTACCCAGCTGTTCCTTTTGTGCCGTATAAAATTCCAGCAGGTCGATCACTTCTTTTTCATCCAGCCCGAATTTTGTTTCTTCTTCGGCAATATGTACCTGCAAAAGGCAGCGCACCGATCTGTTATGCTTTACAGCCTGCCTGTTGATCTCCCCGAGCAGCTTAAAGCTGTCTACGCCATGGATCATATAAACAAACGGAACAATATATTTTACTTTATTGCTTTGAAGGTGCCCTATGAAATGCCAGCGGATATCAGCAGGCAATAAGGCAGCCTTCTCCGTCATCTCCTGCACATAGTTCTCTCCAAAGTCCCGTTGTCCCAGCTCATATAATGTTTTTATATCTGAAGCAGGCTTTATCTTTGATACGGCAACCAGGGAAACATCATTCGCCTTCAGCTCCTCTGTAATGCTTAAGTAGAATTCTTTATTGACCATAATTAATACTGCTCCTGTTCATTAGGAAAGTCCCGTTTCCGGACATCGCTTATATAATTTTCCGTAGCCTTCTTGATGTCGTCCCGCAGGTTAGCGTAACGGCGGAGAAATCTTGGAGAAAAATCTTTGGTAATTCCCAGCATGTCATGCATCACCAGCACCTGGCCGTCGACGTGCATACCGGCCCCGATGCCGATTACCGGGATGCTCAGCTCTTCCGCCACTCTCTTGCCCAGCAATGCGGGTATTTTTTCCAGCACCAGCGCAAAAGCACCGGCTTCCTGGATGGCATGGGCATTCCTTACCAGCTGCTCAGCTTCCTCTTCTTCTTTTGCACGAACGGAATAAGTGCCGAACTTATAGATGGATTGCGGTGTAAGTCCCAGGTGCCCCATGACCGGGATACCGGAGGTAACGATCCTTTCGATCGAATCTTTTACTTCGATGCCCCCTTCAAGCTTCACCGCATGGGCGCCCGATTCCTTCATAATGCGGATAGAGGAGTTCAGGGCTTCCTTGCTGTTTCCCTGGTAAGTGCCGAAAGGCAGATCGCAAACCACGAAGCAACGCTTTGCCCCTCTTACTACGCTGCCAGCCATAAATATCATCTGGTCCAGGGTAATGGGCAATGTAGTCTCGTGTCCTGCCATGACATTGGAGGCGGAATCCCCGATCAGGATAATATCAACGCCTGCCTCGTCAAATATCCCGGCAAAGGAATAATCATAGGCGGTGATCATGGATATCTTTTCGCCTCTTTGCTTCATGCGCTGGAGCGTATGTGTAGTTACGCGTTTTACTTCGCTATGTACCGACATGATGTAGATCTTTTGATTTAAGGGCATAAAAGTAGCATCTTTCCCAAACAAATCAGGTAATTATAACATTCCGGATAGCATTGCAGTACTACATCCGGGCTAAAGAATCATATTAAATTATCCTTCCTGTTACGACGGCCCGTTTAAAATTGCTATTTTTGCGCCTCGTTAAATATCCATCAAATAAAGCATATGAATAAAGGACCTGTTTCCCAGTTTATCCAGCATCATTACCGCCATTTCAACGCTGCCGCGCTGGTAGATGCGGCCAAAGGCTATGAAACGCACCTGCTGGAGGGTGGCAAAATGCTGGTATCCCTGGCAGGGGCTATGAGCACTGCCGAGCTGGGTCTCTCGCTGGCAGAAATGATCCGCCAGGATAAGGTACATATCATTTCCTGTACCGGCGCTAACCTGGAAGAAGACGTGATGAACCTTGTCGCGCACTCACACTATAAACGTGTTCCCAACTACCGGGACCTTACCCCGCAGGAAGAATGGGACCTGCTGGAAAATCATTACAACAGGGTAACAGATACCTGTATTCCTGAAGAAGAGGCTTTCCGCAGGCTGCAGCAGCACCTGGAAAAAGCGTGGAAAGAAGCGGAAGCGAATGGTGAGCGCTTTTTCCCGCATGAATTCCTGTACAAGGTAGTGCTGAGCGGTGAGCTGGAACAGTACTATGAGATTGACCCGAAGAACAGCTGGATCATTGCAGCAGCGGAGAAGAACCTGCCAATAGTCGTTCCGGGATGGGAAGACAGCACTACCGGCAATATCTTTGCCAGCTATGTGATCAAAGGCGAGCTGAAAGCAAGCACCGTAAAAAGCGGTATAGAATATATGGTATGGCTCGCCGACTGGTACCGCAAGAATTCTGACGGAAAGGGTGTCGGCTTTTTCCAGATCGGCGGTGGCATTGCAGGTGATTTCCCCATATGTGTGGTACCGATGATGTACCAGGATCTTGAATGGCACGATGTGCCCTTCTGGTCCTATTTCTGCCAGATATCAGATTCCACCACTTCTTACGGCTCTTATTCCGGCGCTGTGCCTAATGAAAAGATCACCTGGGGCAAGCTGGATATACATACGCCGAAGTTTATCGTAGAGAGCGACGCCACCATAGTTGCGCCGTTAATATTTGCCTACCTGCTGGGCTGGTAACAGACAAAAGGATAATTCACATCATTATGTAGCCCGGTTATCAGCCGGGCTTTTTTCGTCATCAGCATTAACTATTCATTTTTCAGTAACTTGCACGGATTATTTTTTCAAACCTTTTGCTAAAAAACCACAATCTGAATTTCAATTTTATGAGGCGTTTTCTTTTCTTATTACCCTTTCTATGCCTGGGAGTCAGCCTTTCCGCTCAGACTGCCCTGGACAAGGTAAAGTGGAAGTTTGAATCCAAAAAGACAGGTGACAGCACTTTTACGATAACGGTTACCGCGAATATCGCGGAAGGCTGGCATATATATACCGCCGCACCCGGAGGCGACGGCTCCCAGATACCGACCGAGGTAAAGTTCAGCAAGAACAGCAATATCCGGATGGACGGTAAGCTACAGACTGCCGGCAAGGTTATTGATGAGGTAGTGGAAGAGGTAGGTACCATACATTATTATGAGAACAAGGTAACCTATACGCAAAAAATAATCGCCGCTGCAAACACCACGCTGAAAGGCATGGTCAGCTTCCAGGTCTGCGACGACAAAATGTGTCTTCCGCCCAAAGACCTGGACTTCCAGGTAAAGATCGAAGGACTTGCAGCTACAGCGGCGGCGGATACCGCAGGTAATGATTCCGCCATTGTGGTAAACGACTCTGCTAATAGTCCTGCAGTGTCAATGACACCCGATACAGGCAATAATAATGCTGCGGCAGTTACCGCAGGCGGCAACAACGGAGATAACGGGCTTGAAAAAAGCTCTTTATGGGAACTATTCCTGGCAGGACTGGTAGCAGGCTTCATCGCTTTTATCATGCCCTGCATCTATGCTATGCTGCCTATCACCGTCAGCTTTTTTACCAAGCGTAGCAAAGACCGGGCAACTGGATTGAAAAATGCCACGTTTTATTCACTTTCGATCATTTTTATTTTTACGGCTATCGGCGCGCTGGTCAGCATGCTGTTCAGCGAAAAGACGATGTATGAGCTTTCTACCAGCATGGGTTTTAACCTGTTTGTATTTGTGCTCTTTATCATATTCGGTATTTCCCTGCTGGGCGCTTTCGAGATCACGCTGCCGGCATCCTGGTCCAGCAAGCTGGATTCCAAAGCCAACTCAAACAGCTTTGGCGGTATTTTCTTTATGGCATTGGTGCTGGTGGTGGTATCTTTCAGCTGCACCTCTGCATTTATCAGCTCGCTTATTGTCTATATTGTAAAATCGGGCAACAGCCTGGGTGGTGTAGTAGGCTTCTTTGGCTTCGGACTTTCCATTGCGCTACCCTTCGCTTTAGGCGCTTTCTTCCCCGGCTTGCTGAATAATATTGCCAAATCGGGCGGCTGGCTGAATACCGTGAAAGTGACCATGGGTTTCCTGGAGCTGGCCATGGCGATGAAGTTCCTTTCGAATATTGACCTGCAATACCACTGGCACCTTCTTGATTTTGAGGTCTACTTAAGCATCTGGATTGTGATATTCGGCCTCCTGGGGCTTTACCTGCTGGGCAAACTGCGGTTCTCGCATGATGATGATCTGCCTAAAAACATGTTCGGCCACCCCTATTTGTCGGTTACCCGTTTGTTTTTTGCCATCGCGGCTTTATCCTTTACCGCCTACCTGATCCCTGGACTTTGGGGCGCGCCGCTTTCCGGTGTAAGCGGTTTCCTGCCTGAAAGGAAAACACTTGATTTCAATATCCACGATAACCTGATAGACATCAAGGCGAACAGTGGCGGTGGTGGCGGAGCAGTAAACAAAAATACGGTAGTACCGCAAAAATATACTGAAAACCTGAAGTCCGAACTGCCAGGTGTACCAGCCTTCTTTGACTATGAAGAAGCGCTGGCGGCCGCTAAAAAAATGAACAAGCCTGTTCTGCTGGATTTCACCGGCCACAGCTGTGTAAACTGCCGCAAAATGGAAAGGGCCGTGCTGTCAAAACCGGAAGTGCTGCGTAACCTTAACCAGAATTTTATTCTTGCCAGCCTGTATTGCGATGATAAAACACCGCTGCCTGAAAACGAGCGCTATACCTCAAAAGACGGTTCAAAGGTAAAAACGCTGGGGGATAAAAACCTGGACCTTGAGCTGACAAGGTTTGGCGCAGTAGCACAGCCGCTGTATATATTTGTTGATCCTGATGGCAATGTACTGCAGAACGCTGGCGGCTTTGTACCCGATGTACAGCGCTTTATCAGGATCATGAATGAAGTAAAAGAAGCACATAAAAACGGCCACAAATAAGATCACGTGATCTGGAATAAGTAAGCCTGCCGCTATGGCAGGCTTACTTATTTTATCTTTCTGTTTATTTCTTCCTGAAGAATATCCTGATCGGAACTCCATTAAAATTATAATGCTCCCGTATCTTATTTTCCAGGAAATGCCGGTAAGGCGTCTTGAGATCATCAGGATGGCTGCAGTAAAATGCAAACGCGGGGGTATAGGTGGGCAGCTGCATGACGAATTTTATCTTGACCGAATGGCCACGCACCATAGGGGGCGTAAAACGCTCTATTTCCTTAAGCATTACGTCATTCAGTACTGAAGTAGGAATACGCTGCGTACGGCTTTCGCATACTTCAAGCGCTTTTTCCATCGCCTGGAATATGCGCATTTTATCTTTGGCAGATATAAATATTACCGGTACGTCGGTAAACGGAGCGATCCGCTCCTTCAGCTGCTTTTCATAATCACGGGCAGAATTGGTATGCTTTTCTTCGATGAGGTCCCATTTATTGACCAGCACCACAATCCCCTTACCTTTACGTGCGGCCAGGCTGAATATATTGACATCCTGCGCAGTGATCCCTTTTTCGGCGTCGATCAGCAGCATACATACATCTGCCTCGTCCATAGCGTTAATGGCCCTGATCACCGAATAGAACTCCAGGTCTTCCTGTACATTTTTTTTCTTCCGGATACCCGCTGTATCGATCAGCACAAACTCTTTCCCGAATTGCTTATAATGGGTGTGGATGCTGTCCCTGGTAGTACCGGCAATATCGGAAACAATGGTTCTTTCTTTTCCGGTAAGCGCGTTCAGCAGGGTGGATTTCCCTGCATTTGGCTGCCCGATAATGGCGATCTTGGGAAGCGGGTTTTTCTCCCGGATCATTTTAATAATATTGCCATCTTCGTCTTCCGTTTCTATCTCTTCTGTCTCTTCAACCGGCAGCCCCATATAACCCTCGGGGAAAAGCTCAGTTACCCGGTCCAGCAGATCACCCGAACCGCTGCCGGATATGGAGGAAATAAAGAAAGTATCTTCAAAGCCCAGCACATAAAACTCTGTAGCGTCCAGCTGTCGTTCGGAATTATCGACCTTATTCACTGCAAGCAATACCGGCTTATCGGAACGGCGCAGCAACTGGGCCATATCATCATCAAGATCTGTGATCCCAGCCGTAACATCGGTAACGAATATGAGCACATCCGATTCTTCGATAGCAATATGCACCTGGTTACGGATCTCCTTTTCAAATACATCTTCGCTGCGTGATACGAATCCGCCTGTATCGATCACGTTAAATGTTTTCCCGTTCCAGTCGCATACGCCATACTGACGATCGCGGGTCACACCGCTGAAGTCGTCGACAATGGCCTTTCTCTGTTCCAATAACCTGTTGAACAACGTTGATTTTCCTACATTGGGCCTTCCTACAATAGCTACAGTAAATCCGGACATTTCTCTGATATTATAGATGCAAAGGTACAATAATGATACGGGTTTGAGATCGTATCCTGCTTTAAAGCCCTGTTTTTTGTACCCGCGATGGCTATAGCTACTGGAGCAGGCTTATCTTTGCAGCATTTAGATTGCCAACATAACAAACGGAATATTACAGATCATATGCCTCGCTACCTGTACCCTTTACTGAAAACGTTATCGCACCTGGCCTGTCTGTTGCTCCTGTATACCTGTTTCAGGTTATTGTTCCTGGCCTTCAACCAGGACCTTTTCCCTGCCCTGACATTCCCGTCATTGCTAAAGCTGCTGATAAGCGGTCTGCGGTTTGATATGTCTGCCATTATAAGCGTCAATTGCCTGTACATTTTCCTGGCCTTATTCCCCTGGAGAACGATCAGCGGCAAAGGGAAAAAGCTGCTCCGGCTGCTGTTCATATCTACCAATATCGTTGCGCTGCTGTTTGAAGCGGCAGATTGGGTCTATTTCCCTTTCAACCACAAAAGATCAACTGCAGAAGTATTGAACATGGTCGGTCGGAAAGGTGATTTCCTGGACCTTTTCCCCGGCTTCCTGGTTACTTACTGGTATATTTTTTTGTTGGCAGCGGCTTTGGGCATTGTTATCGCCCTTTCTTATACGTTTATCGGGCGCAGGTTTGATTATACCGGTACAGAAACAACCGGGAAGAAATATTACCTGCAGAAGGTTATCATATTCTTTTCAGGTATTCTCCTGGCATTTATCGGCCAGCGTGGCGGCCTTCAGCTTGTTCCTGTCAACCTGCGTAATGCGGTAGCGACAACCAGAAGCGAATATGTACCCATTGTACTGAACACCCCTTTCAGTATTATCAATTCCGTAACCAGCCACCGGCTGGTGTCCCTGGCTTTTATGCCCCAAAGCGAAGCGGAACATATAGTCAGGCCCCTTAAGCAATATAGCAGCAATGCTTCGCGGAGAAAGAATGTCGTATTCATTATCCTGGAAAGCTTTTCAAAAGAATTTACGCGGCTTGGGGGAAGCACCAGCTATACTCCCTTTCTTGACAGCCTGATGGATCAGGGCCTGACCTTTACCAACGCTTATGCAAACGGCCTCCATTCCTCGGAGGGCATTCCAGCTATCCTAGCCGGTATCCCGTCCCTGATGGAAGAGCCGTTTACAACTTCAATATACGGCACCAATAAAATTACCAGCGTCGCAACTTTGCTGAAACCGGAAGGCTACAGCACCTCTTTTTACCATGGCGCAGCCAACGGCAGTATGAGTTTTGATGTATTCACGAAATCTGCAGGTATAGATAATTACTTTGGCCGGTCGGAATATGGCAGCAAGGATTATGACGGCAGCTGGGGTATATTCGATGAACCATTCCTGCAATATTTCGCCGACGGCCTGAGCAGGCAGCAAGAGCCCTTTCTTTCGGCAGTATTCACCATTACTTCACATCCGCCCTACCCGATACCGGCACAATACAAAGATCATTTCCCCAAAGGGAAGCTGCAGATACTGGAATGTATCGGCTATACCGATCATGCTGTCAGGAAATTTTTCGAGAAAGCAAAGCAGCAATCCTGGTACGAGAACACCCTGTTTGTGATAACAGCAGATCATTGCTCCCCTGTGGCCAGTAACGATTACTATGCTTTTGGCCCGGGCAGGTACCAGATACCGGTTATTTTCTTCGCGCCGGGCGATGCGCAGCTGAAAGGCAATAACAACGCTTTATTCCAGCAGATTGATATACTGCCATCCGTTATGCAGTACCTGGGTTATGGCAAGCCCTTTTTCGCATTGGGCAACAGCTGTTTTGACAGTATAGCTAACCGTTATGTGATCAACGACCTTTCTTCCGTATATGAATGGATCAGCGAAGGATATTATTTAAAGATCAGCAATAATGCCGTCACAGCAGCATTCCGCTTTCCGGCTGACAGTACCCGCCAATATAATCTGGCAGGCACAGCGCAGCATACCCCCCCGATCAGCAAAGCCTATCAGCACTGGCAGGCTTTGCTGCAGGTATATACGGAAGCAATGATCCATAATCATATGGATGCATCAAAATATCAGCAGGCTGACTGAAATACGTATTTTGGCTTATCTTTACCGCCACTAAAAAAGAATATTATGTATACCGGAATGTTACACCTGCACAGCATATTACGCTGGATTGTACTGATCGTCGCCTTATGGGCTATTGTAAAGATGGCTTCCGGAAGGAATGGCAGCAAATCGTTCGTTGCTGGCGATAAGCGGCCTGCCCTGTTTTTCCTTATTACAATGGACCTGCAGCTACTGGTGGGTTTATATCTCTACTTTACCAGTCCCACCTGGGGATTAAAAAGTATCCAGGCCCGCGGCTTTGCAGCGGTAATGGGTGATAAAGTAGCCCGCTTTTTCGCGGTGGAGCATATTGCCGGTATGCTGATCGCAACCATACTGGTACATGTGGGGTACGCGGCTACCAAGGCCCAGGTCTCCGACAAGAAAAAGTTCAGCAAGGCGTTTACCTTATTCCTCATTGCGCTTATCGTTATCCTGATCAGCATTCCATGGCCTTTCCGTGAGTTAGGCCGCGGCTGGATGCCCCGGACGTAATAGCCATCATATTAACCTTATCATCCGTGCGCTATTTCTATGTGATATATTCCGTAACTACATTTGTTGCGCTGTTCCTGCTGTTCTTTCCTTTATTTATCCTGTTCAGCTTTTTTGGCGCATGGGGAAGAAAAGCGATCTGGCGTATTATACAGGTATGGAGCTATATCTGGTTTTTTATTATTGCTATTCCTGTACGAAAGGTCTACCTGCAGAAACCCGACAGGAAAAAGCAATATGTCGTTGTGGGAAACCACTGGTCTTACCTGGACACAGCTATGATATTCCGCGCAATCCCTTTCTATGCAAGACCGCTGGCAAAGTATGAGCTGACGCGGATTCCTTTGTTCGGTTTCCTGTACAAAGCAATGGCAGTGGTAGTAGACAGGGACAGCGCAGAAAGCAAGCTAAAAAGCCTGCACCTGCTAAAGCATACCATTGAAACGGAAAAAACAAGTGTTTTTATTTTCCCTGAAGGCACTTTCAACGAAACAGGCAGTCCCCTGAAATCTTTTTACGACGGCGCTTTCAGGATCGCATTGCAGACCCAGACCCCGATCCTGCCGGTAATATTTCCTGATACCATAAAACGGTGGCACTACAGCGGGTTCTGGCAATGGAGCCCGGGTATATCCAGGGCCGTATTTCTACCCGAAATAAGCGTAAAGGGCATGAAAACGGAGGACCTGGAACTTCTGAAGGAGCAGGTATATAAAGCCATGTGGCAAGCTCTGCTGGAAACCGATTAAGGGGCCGGAAACACAGCAGATTGTCATAATTTAATTACAAAACTTTTCCCGCCTTCTTATTCGTTAACTTTGCGGCTCTTTTCATGGCAAAGAAAATCTACCAGATAGCCCTGACCGGCAATCCCAACAGCGGCAAAACCTCCCTGTTTAACGCGTTAACCGGACTTAACCAGAAGGTAGGCAATTTCCCGGGTGTAACCGTTGATAAAAAGACCGGGAAATTCAGCGTCACCCAGGATATTCAGGCCCATATTACCGACCTGCCCGGCACGTACAGCCTCTACCCTAAAAGTACGGATGAGTATGTAGCTTATGAAACGCTCCTGAACCCTGCTGCCAAAAGCAGCCCTGACCTGATCATCATTGTTGCGGATGCAGCTAATCTTAAACGGAACCTTCTTTTCTGCTCACAGATAACAGACCTGAAGAAGCCCGTTATACTGGCGCTGTCCATGATGGATATAGCACGCAAAAAGGGAATTGACGTAGATGCCGAGGGCCTGGAAAGAGAACTGGGTCTGCCGGTAGTTATCATCAACCCGAGAAAAAACAAAGGGTTAACCGAACTTAAAAAGCGTATTGCCCAGATATACAACAGCGAGTTCGTTCCTCCTTATAATTTCGTCGAAATACCCGAACTGCCGGATGAGCTGTTGAAAGTCACCCGGACCGTAACCGGTGTGGAAAGCGACTATGGTGCGTTGCAGCTTATTTGCGCTGGTAGCAGAACAGAATTCCTGTCCGGGCAGCAGCATAGCGAAATAGCTGCTGCCAGCGAAAAGCTTGGTTTTCATAAATCCAAGGTACAGGCCGTTGAAGTAATGCGACGTTATGAACGCATCGGTAATATCCTTAAACGAACCGTAGTAGAGGAAAATCCGCTGAAAAAGCAACTCTTTACAGAACGGCTGGATAAAATACTCCTGCATAAGGTATGGGGAAATATCATTTTGCTGTTGGTGCTGTTTATCATGTTCCAGTGCGTATTCTGGCTGGCGTCCTACCCGATGGACTGGATTGATGGCGGCTTCTCCTCCCTTGGATCAATGATCCAGAAGCTCCTGCCGGAAAGATGGTGGGCCGATCTTATTGTCAACGGACTGGTTGCCGGCATCGGGGGCATTGTGATCTTTATACCACAGATAGCCATACTTTTTTTCCTGATAACCTTGCTGGAGGATACCGGGTATATGGCAAGGATCAGCTTCCTGATGGACCGCCTGATGCGCTCTGCAGGACTTAACGGCCGCTCCGTAATGCCCCTTATCAGTGGTATGGCCTGCGCCATACCTGCGGTAATGGCCGCGCGTACCATAGAAAATAAGAAGGAACGGCTGATCACCATATTGATCACCCCTTTGATGAGCTGCTCCGCACGTCTTCCCGTATATACCATACTTATCTCCCTGATCATACCATCAAAAAGCTACCTGGGATTTATCAATCTTCAGGGACTTGTGCTCATGGGTATGTACCTGCTGGGGTTTGCCATGGCGCTTATTGTATCCAGGGTCATGAGTATCATGATCCGGTCAAAGGAAAAAAGTATTTTCCTGATGGAGCTGCCGGTATACCATGCACCACGCTGGAAGAACGCTTTCATGACCATGTATGAGAAAGCAAGGATATTCACTATTGACGCCGGTAAGGTGATTTTGGTGATTTCATTGCTGCTTTGGGCACTTGCATCTTATGGTCCTCCGTCTGACATGAATAAGGTAGCAGCAAAGTATGAGCAGCTATCTCTTGACCAGGACAATACCCTGACACCGGAACAGGAAGAAATGCAGGCGACAGAAAAACTGGAGCATTCATATGCCGGTTTGATAGGTAAGGCTATCGAACCTGTGATAAGGCCGCTGGGCTATGACTGGAAAATGGGAATAGCGCTTATTTCATCTTTTGCAGCACGGGAAGTATTTGTAGGCACTATGGCCACCTTATACAGTGTAGGAGATACAGAAGATGACGATACGCCGCTCAGGAAGAAGATGGCGGCGGTAAGAAAAGCAGACGGCACACCCGTTTATACGCTCGCTACGGGGCTTTCGCTTATGGTATTCTACGCCTTTGCCATGCAATGCATGAGTACGATCGCTATCGTTAAACGAGAGACGCGCAGCTGGAGATGGGCAGGCATACAATGGTTATACATGACCAGCCTGGCTTATATAGCAGCCCTGATCGTTTATCAGTGCCTGAAATAACTTTTTGCCTATCCGGCGGATCTAACGCAGCAGCAATAATTCATTTATCTGTTTTTACGGCAACATACACAAATCTGCCGCCACTAGCGTAATACAGCCACTACTCAAATAAATATCATGAAAAGGATTTTTCTGAGCTGCATATTCATTGCTACAGCTCTTGGCGGCGCTTTGGCGCAAACAAAGACCTTCCTTGACCAGCCCTACCTGGAAGTAACCGGCACAGCGGATTCACTGGTAATTCCCAACGAGATCTTTATTAAAATAATCGTTTCAGAAAAGGACTCCAAAGATAAAGTTCCCTTGGAAGTGTCTGAAGAGAAAATGATAAAGGCATTACAGGGACTTGGCATCAATACCACTAAAAACCTGAGCACCGGCGATATGCTGAACAGCTATACCTATTACCTGTTCAAAAAGCAAGGTGTTGCAAAATCCAGGGAATACATACTTAAAGTCGGAGATGCAGATACTGCCAGCAAGGTCTTTATCCTTTTGGAGGAGATGGATATAGCCAGAACCTCCATTTACAAACTGGGACATACGCCCTGAAAGATATGGAATACAGCTGCAGGTCTAAAGCTATGAAAGACGCCAGGCTGAAGGCCGAAGCGCTTGTAGGCCCGCTGGGACAATCCTTGGGCCAGGCAATCCATATTGTGGATACCGAACCTGTACTTCTTAATGACCAGGATTACCGCACAAGACCAATACACCCGGAAAGCGTCAATTATATGTCTAAAGCCCTGCCTTCAAAAGTTGATTTCGAAAAAATAAAAATAAGCTGCACGATCAATGTGAAGTTCTCCCTGAAATAATGCACAGTGTAAATATCTTCTGGTATTTTTTATAAACAGGAGCCCCGGATAAATCCGGGGCTCCTGTTCTATGCAGAATAAATATCTATCGTTTCATTAAAGCCTTATCCAATACCTCAGTCATTTCAGAAACATAGGTAAATTTCATGCCCTTGATAAACTGTGGCGTAATCTCTTCCACATCCCGCCTGTTCTGTTCACACATCATTATTTCCTTTATGCCCGCTCTTTTGGCAGCAAGCACTTTTTCCTTAATTCCGCCGACAGGCAGTACCTGCCCACGTAGCGTGATCTCTCCCGTCATAGCCAGGAAAGGCTTTAACCTGCGGCCGGTAAATGCAGAGGCCAACGCTGAAAGCATGGTAATACCCGCGCTCGGGCCATCTTTCGGCACAGCTCCTTCCGGAACATGGATATGGATATTTGCCTCTTCAAATTTCTCCGGCCTGATCTTTAAAGTATCCGCATGCGCCTTCAGGTACGATAAAGCGGTACTGGCGGATTCCTTCATGACATTACCCAGATTACCGGTAAGCGTCAGCGCTCCCTTGCCTTTGCTGAGGCTCGCTTCTATAAATAATATATCGCCGCCTACATATGTCCAGGCAAGCCCGACCGCGACTCCCGCGGGATTGGTCTTCTGGTACTGGTCGTTTGAGTATTTTGTTTTGCCCAAAGCCTTTTCGATAAATTCCGTGCTGATCTGTGCAGGGAGGCTTTCTTCCATTGCCACGCTTTTGGCTATGGAACGCATGACGGCTGCTATCTGCCGGTCCAGCTCCCTGACACCCGATTCCCGGGTATAATTCTGGATAATAAACTGCAGCACCTTATCCGCTATTTTGAACTTCACCGATTCAAGCCCGTGCGCTTTTTTCTGCTTGGGCACAAGGTGTCTCCGGGCTATCTCCACCTTCTCCTCCACACTATACCCACTCAGCTGTATAATTTCGAGCCTGTCGCGTAAAGCAGGCTGTATTTCATTCAGGCTGTTGGCGGTTGCTATGAACAGTACTTTGGAAAGGTCGTATTCCAGCTCCAGGTAATTATCATAAAACGTGTTATTCTGCTCCGGGTCCAGTATTTCCAGCAACGCAGAGCTGGGATCGCCCCGGAAGTCCTTGCCTATCTTGTCTATCTCATCCAGTATGAATACGGGATTAGAGGATTTCACTTTTTTAAGCGACTGGATAATACGCCCGGGCATGGCACCAATATAGGTTTTCCGGTGCCCCCGCAGCTCGCTTTCATCATGAAGGCCGCCGAGACTTAACCGCACATATTTACGGTTTACCGCGCTGGCAATGCTTTGCCCTAAGGAAGTCTTTCCTATACCCGGAGGTCCTACAAAGCAAAGGATAGGCGACTTGAGGTCCCCTTTTAATTTCAGAACTGCCAGGTATTCAAGAATACGGTCTTTGATCTTCTCCATTCCGTAGTGATCATTGTCCAGCACATTAATAGCCTTCTTCAGATCATATTTATCCTCTGTATATTCATTCCAGGGAAGATCCAGCAAAAGATCCAGGTGATTGTACACTACCGAATAATCGGGGGAATGCGGATGCATTTTTTCCAGCCGGTCCAGCCCTTTCTTAAATGTTTCAGCGGCAGCGGCAGTCCATTTTTTGCCCTCCGCCCTCTTCTGCAGCTCTTTTATTTCCCTGTCATTACTTTCTCCACCCAGCTCTTCCTTGATGCTTTTAAGCTGCTGCTGCAGGAAATATTCCCGTTGCTGCTTATCCAGCTCGCCCCGGGTTTTGGTAGTTATCTCATTCTTAAGCTCCGCCATCTGCAGATCCGTCTGCAGCAGCTTGATCAGCGTTTCTGTCCTCGCCTTTACATTGTCCATTTCCAGCAGCGCCTGCTTATCAGCCAGCTTTGCTTCGAGATTGGATGCTACGAAATGCACCAGGAAAGAATTGCTGTCAATATTTTTAAGCATCATACCTGTCTCCACAGGCATGTTAGGTGACAAGGTGATGATCCTTTCCGCCATTTCTTTTACCGAAGCGATCATTGCTTCCATTTCCTTATCACTCTTTTCGAAGCTATCATCCAGATATCTTACCCGTGCTTTCAGATAGGGCTCTTCCTGGGTAAACTCTTCAATTACAAAACGGATACGTCCCATAATAAAAACAGCGGTATTGCTGTCAGGCATTTTTATCTGCCTTACTATTTTTGCGATCGTACCAACACGGTGTATTTCATTCAGGGAAGGATTGTCCGTGTTAGCATCTTTTTGGGCCAGCACCCCGATCAGGTTGCCATTTTTAACGGCATCAGCTATCGCTTTTACCGATTTATCCCGCGCTACTGTGATCGGCAGCACAACATTGGGAAACAGAACGGTATTACGTAGGGCAATAACCGGAATCTCGGCCGGTAATGATGCCCTTTCTTCATCATCCATATTTACTTCGCCTAACGGAACTATCGGCATAAACTCCATATCGTTATCCGTTCCGGCAAATATCATATCTCTTATATTCATTATATCAACAACAGACATTTTGACGCTCAACAATACATAAGCTGATAAAATCAGCAGATATTGTAATAGGCAATTAACATGCCAAAACACATTTTCGGAAATATTTGCAGACCGAGGTGTTTTTTGCTTTAGTTTTGTATTCTAAAACAACAGCTTATGGGCAAAAAATACATACTATCGTCGCTGATCTTCAGCTCGCTCCTGGCAATCGCCGCCCCATGCATATATGCCCAGGATAATGACAAGCCTGCTAACGGGGCGCACGCTAAGGATATGATTATGATGGGCGGACAATCGCCCGATATAAAAAAGGTGTATATGACTACCGGTTTTGATGGTAATATCCTTTCTTCCTCTTTTATGTCAAAATCGGGAGGCGACAGCAAAATGACCACACCAAGATATACGATGTTTTTTCATATCGGGGTGAATTTCCATTACAATTTCAGCAAGTCCTTCGGTATGTTTACAGGCGTAGGTATCAAAAACATAGGTTTTATTGAAAAATTTGATGCCCCTGATTCTACGGTAAAAAGAAGAGTATATGCCATTGGCATTCCAGTAGGTATTAAAATAGGCAACATGACAGAAGGCAGCTACCTGATGCTGGGCGGTGGTATCGATATGCCGTTCAACTATAAGGAAAAGGGATTTGTCAAGAGAAGCGATAAAACCAAGTTCAACGAATGGTTCAGCCAGCGTACCCCGGCGGTAATGCCCTATGTATTTATCGGGACGAGATTACGCCCGGGTTTTATGCTTAAACTACAATATTATCCCACCAACTTCCTGAACCAGGACTTTGAAGTGAATGAAGGAGGTGTGACCAGCAAGCCCTACAACGCTTACGATGTAAAGCTGGTAACGCTTTCATTCGGCTTTAATATTCCTTACAGGCCGAAATGGTAATACACATAAAAAACAACCTTCAGAAACGCCTCCCCGCCTGATGCGGGGAGGCGTTTCTGCATCAGGCAGATATTAAAATTGCCACCAAAAGGGCTATTGCTTACCTTTGCGGGTCTTTAGGTAGATTAAAACACATACGTTAAGATAATGATATTACCGATAGTTGCCTATGGCCACCCTGTATTACGCAAAGTGGCTGAAGATATTACCCCTGATTATCCGGAACTCCAGAAGCTGATCAGCGACATGTGGGACACTATGTATCACAGCAACGGCGTAGGCCTTGCGGCACCGCAAATCAACCGCGCGATCCGTCTTTTTGTAATAGATACGGTACAGATTGTTGAAGGTTTTGATGAAGAAGATAAAAAGGAATTTCCCGGGGAAATTCCTGCAAAAAAAGTTTTTATCAATGCTCATGCTGTCGAAACATCAGGCGATGACTGGGCGTATAATGAAGGTTGCCTGAGCATCCCAAAAGTGAGGGATGATGTAAAGCGCCCGCAAAGGATCAGACTACGTTATATGGATGAACATTTTACGGAGCATGAGGAAGAATTTTTCGGTGTTACGGCAAGAGTGATCATGCATGAATATGATCATATAGACGGCAAGCTCTTCATTGATTACCTGCCTCCGCTGAAACGAAGGTTAATGAAGAAAAAACTGGAAGATATCTCCAAAGGCAAGATCGATGTAAGCTACAGGATGCTGTTCCCTAAACCATAATTATGCCACAGTCTTTTTCTTACAGGTTATTACGCCGCCCCCCGGTCATTTTTCCGCTGGTAGGCCTGTTTCTCGTAGCCATGACCTTTTTTGAGGCGTATCAATGGCTGGGAGACAATTCTGTATTCCGCATCTACTGGCTCCGGCCATTGGTAATGCTGGCCTACAGCACTTTCTGGATCGGCGCCTGTCTTTTTAAAAAATGGGGGGCAATCGGTTTCTTCGCCTTGTCTGTTGCAAACGTATGTCTATACTTATTTACACACGACAATATCTATAAGCAGGCATTCGGAGATATCCTGTTTGCCCCGATCCCGCTGAATTTGTTTTTGTCTTTTCTCCTTCTGTTCTATTTTAAAAGAATGGATTGAGCGCTTAACCGTTACTATCCCTGATGGAACAATTTGTCCCCTACCCCAGGCGAATTATATCATTGGTTCCTTCACAGACCGAACTGCTTTATGACCTTGGGCTGGAAGACGAAGTAATCGGCATAACAAAATTCTGTATTCATCCCACGCTATGGTTCCGTAATAAAGCCAGGATAGGCGGCACTAAAACGGTCAACATAGAAAAAGTCAGGCAGTTAAGACCTGATCTTGTTATAGCTAATAAAGAAGAGAATGTAAAGGACCAGGTAGAAGCTATCAGCAAATTTGCCCCGGTATATATAAGCGATATCCGTTCGGTAGCGCAGGCGCTGGAAATGATAAAGGATGTTGGCGCCCTGACAGGAAAAAAAGAGCAGGCGGCTCTGCTCCGGCAACGGATAGCAGGAGCGTTCGGATCATTAAAGCCCGGAACTACGCTGAAAGCTGCTTACTTTATCTGGAAAGATCCCTGGATGACAGCCGGAGGCGATACATTTATCCACGACATGATCCGCGCAGCAGGCTGGGTGAATGTTTATGGGCGGCAAACCCGCTATCCTGTAACTTCCTTACAGGAGCTGGCAGAAAAAAGGCCGGATATCGTGCTGCTGTCATCCGAGCCCTATCCTTTTAAAGAAAAGCACGTAAAGGAGCTCCGGGAAATTTTACCGGGCACCAGGATCATACTTGCTGACGGTGAGATGTTCAGCTGGTACGGCAGCCGGCTGCAATACGCTCCCGGGTATATCCGGCAACTAACTGACAGTATTAAGGAATAATTAAAAATACCCGAAATAGGTTTTCGAAGCTTTACCGTATTCAATATTGATCTCATCCCCCTCCTTATAATCTTCAAAATCTTCCCTGCTCACCTCTATGCTGAGCCTGGTAGGGGATGAAATATAAAAATGGAAGGTATTGTTCTCTTTCATGTAGCGCTTGCTCGTTATCTCCGATCGCTCCACGATTTTCCTTCTCCTCTTTATGTCTTTGATAAGCCTTCCCAAAGTATTGGTATAACTCAGGTAAGTACTGATGCCGATAACGCAGGAGAGTCCCAGAAAACCCAGGAAACATACCAGAAGAATATTAGGAGGGGGTGCATCACCTGGTCGTGGTATCCGGGAGGAAATACTCCTGAACAGCAGCATAGCAATACCTAATATGCATGGTAGTGTAATGCATAATATAGCAAATATCCTTACAGTGCGATATAACAACGGTAATTGCTCATCCCGTATTTTGACCAGATAAGCCACTTCCGAATCATCCATAGATTCTTCATAAATGGTAATAACATGTTGCATAAAGATATTCTTATGCAAGTTAGGAAATTCACCACGTCTACGGAAATGCCAGCGACCCCATTAATATATTATGCAATATTCATATAAACTTTGCCCGCAGGAAGGATACTAGCTATTTTCAGATTCACTATCTTGTTATATTATCTATAAATAAAAATTCCAATTTAACCAACCAAAACCTATCTTCTGAGTATCATTAGAAGAAATCAACATCAAAATGAAATACATTTACATCCTTTCCCTCCTTTTTATCTCATCAGTAGCCTTCGGACAAGGAGAAGGCAATATGTGGACCTTCGGTGAAGGCGCTGGTATGGACTTTAACTCTGGCAGCCCTGTTTCATTCTCATCCAGCACCACCGGCAGCGAAGGCAGCGCTACCGTATCGGATGCGGATGGCAACCTGCTTTTTTATTCCAATGGTAAAAGCGCCTGGAACAGAACCCACAGCATGATGCCGGGAGCCAGCTCCCTGATACCTACTTATCCGAGCTCGACTACACAAGCATGCGCTATAGTTCCGGCCCCCGGCAGCGATAGCCTGTTTTATATTTTCTCCCTGGAAGACATAGGCGTAACAGAAGGCGGGCTGTACTACAGCATAGTTGATATGAGCCTGGATGGCGGAATGGGTGATGTAATCGCTTCTGAAACCGGCGTATTTATCACGGACGATCTCTGCGAAAAAATGACGGTAGTGGAAGGTGCCTGCGAAAATGTATGGCTGATTGTGCATTCCCGCTCCGCGAATGAATATTATTCCTACGAAATTACAGAAGACGGCATCAGCGCCCCTGTGGTATCCACTATCGGTACAGGCGACTATGAAGCGGGGTATGAGGTAGGGGTTATAAAAGTATCGCCGGACAAGACCAAAATGGCGGCAGCGCTATATGGCTACCCGCTTGGCGGTGACAACGGTGCGGAAATATATGACTTTGACCTTAATACAGGCATCATATCCAACAGGCAGATCCTGATAGATGGCGCCTCTGAATTTTACGAAGGATATTATTACGGGGCGAGCTTCTCCCCGGATAATTCCAAGATATACTTTTCCTCCGGTACGCAGCTGGTACAGTTTGACCTGAGCCTGTCCACGTTACCGGCAATTATTGCTTCAGGAACTTATATCGCTTCTGTAGGATTCGGAGATATGAAAATAGCGCCTGATGGGAAAATATATGTTGCACGCACCTTCGGAACTGATATTGCCGCTATTAATTCACCTAACCTTGCAGGAACGGCTTGTGACTATGATGCAACAGCGTTTACGCTTACATCCGGCAGCATCAGCTTCGGCTTTCCCAATGTTACCGTTGTTCCGCTGTCAATGGTAGACAGCAACAGTATTGCCGTACATGATACTGCAGTTTGTACAAGCATTTCTATATCGGGAAGGACAGGCGCAACAGAATTTGAATGGAATACCGGGGCTACGACCCAATCGATCATGGCCACTCCCCCCGGAACTTATTGGGTTATCTCCAAGCAGGGATGCGCTGTTGCAGATACCTTCCATCTTGCATTAGGTACTGCAGAAGAACCACAGCTATCCGTATCCGATATGACCATATGCCCTGAACAGGAATTGCTCCAGGTACATGCTGAAGCTAATGCTCCCGGAACACTCAGCTATCTCTGGGGGCCGGCAGGCTCCGTAGTTTCCGGCATTGATGAGGCTACCGCTACCATCAACGCCAATACCGCCAGCGAGGTTTTTGTCACTGTCACCAACCAGGAAGACCTTTGCTCCGCAAAGTCCAGGGATACCATCCATATCAGCAGGTTTCCGCCACCGGTATTTGAGCTGCTTAATAATGACACCCTCATCTGCCAGGGAGAGGTCATCAATTTCGATGTTGAAGGACCGGGAAGCTATCATTACCAATGGACACCGGAAGACAGAGTCGAAGATCCGCTTGCAAGGCATACCGTTGTCTACAGCGGGCCTACAACCCGGTATTATATAACAGCAAAAGACGGGAATGGCTGTGTCGCTTCTGATTCTTTCCTGCTGGCAACCAGGTATTGCTGCACCGTGCTGGTACCGGACGCTTTTAGTCCCAACGGTGATGGTATTAATGATGTCTTTAATCTTAAAGGAGAAACATCCCAGAGGATCAACGAGTTCAGCATCTTCAACCGGCTCGGGCAGAGGATCTATCTGTCTACCCGGCAGGAAGATACCTGGGACGGGACCTTCAGCGGTAAGGAATGCGGGATGGGCGTATATTTCTATTACCTCCGGTATACCTGCAGCGATGGTAATGAATATGTAAAAATGGGGGATATTACCCTTGTACGATAAAAGAGCCGAATTGTGACTTGTCTACAATATGACATAAGCCGGTATTATGAAATATCTATTTCATGATGATTATTTTGACATCTGGCTCTTTTTTTAAGAGCCGGATATTGATATATTTTCACCCTAACAACAAAACAAACAGGGAAACGTCAAGCTCATCAGGTAAATGAATAAATTAATATTACGGGCAGTATTATTTTTCTATGAAATACCCAAACATTGGTATATTTTTACCTGTCTACTAACAAGCAAATTGCATATATCGATGAAAATCTACATTACTGTTCTGCTAACATTATTATTCCCTTTAGGAGCCTTCGCGCAGGGGGAAGGTAATATATGGGTATTCGGCACCGGCGCAGGTATTGACTTTAACTCAGGCAGCGCTGTCGCTATTTCCAGCAGCTGTACCGGCGCTGAAGGTACTGCTTCCATTTGCACTGAAGATGGCGATCTCCTTATGTACAGCAATGGCAAGAGCGTGTGGAACAGGGAAAATGACATGATGCCCGAAGGCGCTTCACTGATGGCTTCCGATCCCAGCTCGACCAGCCAGGCAAGCGCTATTGTCCCGGTACCGGGAAGCGACAGCCTCTTTTATGTCTTTTCTTTGGAAGCGCTTGGATCAGATGGCGGATTATATTACAGTATTGTCGACATGAGCCTTGACGGGGGACTTGGAGATGTTATTGCCGATGAAACGGGTATCCTGATAGATGATGGGCTGTGTGAAAAGATGACCGTTGTCGCCGGAGAGTGCGAAAACGTATGGCTTATTGTACATTCAAACTCCGTAAATGAATATTACAGCTACGAGATAACGGAGGAAGGCATAAGCGCCCCGGTCGTATCCGTGATCGGCGATGGCGATTTTGAGGGAGGATATGAAGTAGGCGTGATCAAAGTGTCTTCCGACCGTACAAAAATGATCGCATCATTATACCCCGGATTTAGTACGGGTGAAAACGGTGCTGAAATGTATGATTTCGACCCCGTAACCGGCATTATATCCAACAGGGAAGTTTTAATAGATGCCAGCTCTGATTTGTGGGCAGGTGGATTTTATTATGGCGCATGTTTTTCCCCGGACGATTCCAAAGCATACTTTTCCAATGGTACCCAGCTGGTCCAGTTTGACCTGAGCCTGGCTACCACTGCCGATATAATTGCCTCCGGTACATACATTGCGTCCGTTGCCTATGGCGATATGAAAGCAGGGCCGGATGGTAAGATATACGTGGTTTCTTCTTTTGGCGGCTCTTTGTCAACAATCAATTCCCCCAATCTTGCAGGTACCGCCTGTGATTATGATGCCGCCAGCTTCGACCTTGATGGAACAGTGACATTCGGATTGCCTAACGCGGTTGTTGTACCTTTTATCTCTTTGGACAGCAATGCTGTCGTTGTTCATGATACGACTACCTGTGCCTTCCTTACCCTCAGCGGAAGAGAAGGCGCTACAGCTTATCTCTGGAATACAGGCGCTACCACAGAAAGCATTACCGTAACTACTCCCGGAACATACTGGGTAAGGTCAAAGAACGGATGCTTCTCTCTCGATACATTCCATGTTAACATCGATACCATCCCGCCACCGGTAATAGCCGTAAGCGATACCATCATATGCGGCATCACAGGAGCCCTTACCCTCAATGCCGATGTCACAAACGTTATCGGAACCACATATGACTGGGGGCCGGACCTCGCTGTCGTATCGGGGGATGGTACGCCTACTGTGGTCGTCAATCCTTCTGTGGATACACAGATCATCATCACCGCTACAAACCATCTCGATATGTGTGCAGCTTCCGCTTCCGACACCATAGCCGTTTATGTATTTGATCAATCAGATGTAGTCATACTCACACCGGATACAACCATATGCCAGCACAGCATGATACCTATATGGGTGATAGGACCCGATCATTACAGCTATAGCTGGGCGCCGGAAACAGGCATCGCGGATCCCCTGGTAAAAACACCGATCCTTACAGGCACGGCTTCCACCCCCTATGTGCTCACAACAAGGTATCATCACTGTGAAGCTTTTGATACCATAGACATTAATGTAGAGCCCGCCCCCGTGGTGGATATAGGCAAAGACCAGGCCCTGTGTGATTATGACACGCTCCACATGTTCGCACAGACAAGCCCTGCTGATTTCGGCCCTTATACATATGATTGGGACCCCGGTATATATATGGATGATTCAACCTCTGTAAAACCGGTCTTCCACAGCATTTATCCTTATTCGGGACAGGTTATCGCTACCGCTACAACGCCAGCAGGATGCGTAGGGTCCGATACGATTATCATGACCGTTAACTCCTCATCCTTTATGCAGGTCAGCCCGACGGATACAGGGCTATGTCCGCCGGCGGCAGTGCAGCTCGAAGCAACAAATGCAGAGCAATATAAATGGATACCTGATTACGGATTAAGCAGTGATTCGATTGCAAACCCGTTTGCGAACCCCGTATCCTCTACCGGGTATCTGGTAATGGGTACCAGCAAGGCCGGATGTATAGACTCACAATATGTGCACATAGAGGTATTCCCCAATGCCGTGGCTACCCTGCCGGACAGCGTACAGATATGGCCGGGGGAATCCTACCAGATGAGCCCGGGAGGTAATGCCCTTTATTACTCCTGGTTCCCCTCCTCAGGACTCAGCAACCCGGATATTGCCAACCCCATCGCACAGCCCGAAGTCAGAACAAGATACTTCTATACCGCAACCACAGAAAACGGATGCTCCGTAACAGACTCTATCGATGTGCTTGTTAATACGGAGTCTATCCTTGATATGCCTAATGCTTTCGTACCGGGAAGCACAAGCAACGGAAGCCTCAAAATAGGCAGAAGAGGCATTGCCAACCTCAAATCATATGCAATATTCAACCGCTGGGGAAACAAAGTATTTGAAACCAGCAACCTCGATGAAGGATGGGACGGATCGTTCAACGGCAAGCCACAGCCCACCGGTGTTTACATATACCAGATCGAGGCTACGACCGCGCAGGGAAAACCTTTCAACAAACAGGGAAATGTCACGCTCATCAGGTAAATGAATAAGTACCCTTTAAACAAAAGAGAATATCATCCGGTATTCTCTTTTTTTAATATTTTATTCAAAGGAAAATATTTCCTTAGTCAGCAATTATATTGATACCAGGCGACTATCAGCGCTAAAAAGCGCAGCAAATGGTGACCGGCCGGTAATTATTTATCCACATTGCTGGAAAATCACATTTCCGCAGGTCAGTCCAAGTTTTTATTTTTGAAGTTGTCATGGCTAAAAAAATCCCATCAGAGACCCCGTTGATGAAGCAGCACCGGGAAATCAAGGAAAGATATCCTGATGCCGTATTGCTATTCCGGGTAGGCGACTTTTATGAAACCTTTGCGCAGGACGCGGTCATCGCGTCCAAAGTGCTGGGCATCACGCTTACCAAAAGGGCAAATGGCGCCGCGGCATATATTGAGCTGGCCGGTTTTCCGCACCACTCACTGGATACCTACCTGCACAAGCTGGTAAAGGCCGGGTACCGTGTCGCCATATGTGATCAGCTGGAAGACCCTAAAACCGTCAAAGGGATCGTAAAAAGAGGGGTTACGGAGCTGGTAACACCAGGCGTGGCGCTTAATGATAAATTGCTGGAAAATAAAAGCAACAATTTCCTCGCCGCCTTACACCTGGATGATAAGGAAAACGGGATCACGTTCCTGGATATCTCCACAGGCGAATGCTTTGTAGCCCAGGGTAACCTTGAATATATGGATAAGCTGCTTCAGAGCTTTCAGCCCTCTGAAGTGCTTATTGCCAAAGGAAAGCAGCGTTTCTTCAAAGAACAGCTCGACCAGCGGTATTACACCTTTTCGCTGGAGGACTGGATTTTCCAGCATCATTATGGCTATGATCTCCTGATGCGGCATTTTGACGTACAGTCATTAAAAGGATTTGGTATAGAGGAATGGCAGGCTGCGACTATTGCCGCAGGTGTTGCCCTACACTACCTGAAAGATACAGAGCACCCGAACCTTCAGCATATTACTTCCGTACAAAGAATAACAGCCACGGAATTTTTATGGATGGACCGGTTTACTATCCGGAACCTTGAGCTCCTGCACAGCCCTGTCGAGAATGGCTTTACCCTGCTGCAATCCCTTGACAGCACTATCACCCCGATGGGGGCCCGCATGCTGAAACGGTGGCTGATCTTTCCGCTAAGCGATATCCGGCAGATCGAGCAAAGGCATAACTGGGTCAGTTATTTCATCAGGGAGCAGGAGCAGGCAGAAGCGTTCAGGAAGCACCTGAAACAGATAGGCGATATAGAAAGGCTGGTTACGAAGATCCCGCTTAAAAGGATCAACCCCCGTGAGATCATACAGCTCGGGAGAAGCCTGAAAAGCTGCGGCGGATTAAAAGAGATAGCCAATAACGCAGATAACGAGATATTAGGTACGCTTACCGAACACATTAGGCCTTGTGTTGATGTCCAGGAAATGATCGAAGCCCAGATAAGTGAGGAGCCTCCCGTCGCGGTCAACAAAGGCGGTGTGATCAGAACGGGGATCAATGAGGAACTGGACCAGCTGCGCAAAATAGCCTATAACGGCAAGGAATACCTGCTGCAGATACAACAGGAGGAGAGCCGGCGAACCGGCATTCCATCTTTGAAAGTAGCTTTTAATAACGTATTTGGTTATTATCTCGAGGTAACCAATACCCATAAAGACAAAGTCCCGGCAGAATGGATCAGGAAACAAACCCTGGCCAATGCCGAACGTTATATAACCCCTGAGCTGAAGGAGTATGAGGAGAAGATATTAGGCGCGGAAGAAAAGATCATTGCCCTGGAGCAAGGGCTTTACGACAGGATAGTAGAGAAGCTGCAAACGGCACTGGCGCCGATGCAGGCGAACGCGCAGGCAGTTGCCCGCATTGACTGCCTGCTGTCGTTTGCCCAGGTAGCCCATCGCTATAATTATTGCAAACCGGTAATGCGTGAGGAACCCGGAATACAGATCACCCAGGGGCGGCATCCTGTAATAGAGCAACATTTACCACCGGGCGAAGCATATGTCGCCAACGATATATTACTGAACAAAGAAGAGCAGCAGGTCATCATCCTGACAGGGCCCAATATGAGCGGTAAATCGGCCTTGCTACGCCAGACGGCGCTCATTACCCTTATGGCTCATATAGGCAGCTTTGTACCGGCAAGCGCCGCAACCATCGGGCTGACCGATAAAATATTTACCCGTGTAGGCGCTTCCGATAACCTGAGCGGCGGCGAATCTACCTTTATGGTTGAAATGAATGAGACAGCCAGCATTATCAATAATCTCAGCAGCCGCAGCCTTATACTGCTGGATGAAATAGGCAGGGGCACCAGCACTTATGATGGCATTTCCATTGCATGGTCTATCGTTGAGTTTATTCATAACAGCCTCCACCGCCCGGTTACCCTTTTTGCAACGCACTACCACGAATTAAACGATCTTGAAAATAAACTGAAGGGCGTAAAGAATTTTCATATTACCCATAAGGAGACCGGTAACAAGGTTATATTCCTGCGAAAGCTGGAACGCGGCGGAAGCAGGCATAGCTTTGGTATACAGGTCGCACGTATGGCCGGTATGCCAAAAGCGCTTACCGACAGGGCCAACGAAATACTCGCCCTGCTGGAAGAAAAGCACGCCGACAACCCGGCAAGCGAACGCGTTAAAAAGATACCGGTACAGAATTTTCAGCTGAATATTTTTGATGGACTGGGCGATGATCTCAGAAAAGTCCGGGAAAACCTTTTTTCTGTTGACATTAATACGCTTACGCCTGTCGAAGCTTTGCTCAAGCTGAATGAACTTAAAGAGATCGTAAAAGTATACGAATCATAAACGGCAACCTTCAGCATATTCGTTTGTTATAAGACCGGATAAATCTGACCACCATGGAAGTAAAGACAAGATTACTGAGAATAGAGGATTATGAAGATCTCAAGCAGGCTATGATAGAAGCCTACAACGGTGTTGGCGGCTATTGGCGGGAAGGCAGCATTACCAAGCTGCTGGATATTTTCCCCGAAGGGCAGCTGTGCATCGAAGTAGATGGTAAGGTTGCTGCCTGCGCGCTCTCCATTATAGTACAATATGAATTATTTGGCAATGAGCATAGCTACGAAGAGATAACCGGCAATTATACATTCGACACGCATTTTGATGACGGAGACGTTCTTTATGGCATAGAAGTATTTGTACATCCTGCCTATCGCGATCTCCGTCTCGGAAGACGTCTTTATGATGCGAGAAAAGAGCTATGTGAAAACCTCAACCTTAAAGAGATTATTGTCGGCGGCCGCATCCCTAATTACCATCTTTACAGCAAGGATCTTACACCCAAACAATATATTGACAAAGTAAAGGCAAAGGAAATATATGATCCGGTCCTGAGCTTCCAGCTGGCTAATGACTTTCACGTGGTAAAGGTCATGACCAATTACCTGAAAGGAGATACGGAATCACATGAATATGCCATATTGCTCGAATGGAACAACATCTACTATTCCAGGAAGAAGAATTCCATGAACGACAGCATTATCAGGCTTGGGCTGGTTCAATGGCAGATGCGCCCTTTTAAAGATATTGAGTCGTTTTTTCAGCAGGCTGAATTCTTTGTGGATGTATTAAGCGGCTATAAATCTGATTTTGCGGTATTCCCTGAATTCTTCAATACTCCTTTGCTGGCAGAATACAACCACATGAGCGAGCATGAGGCTATGCGGGCATTGGCTACCAAGACAGAGCAGATACTGGAAAAGCTGTCTGAGCTGGCGATTGCTTATAATGTGAACATTATAGCGGGCAGCATGCCTGTGGTAGAAGACAATAAACTATACAATGTTGCTTTCCTTTGCCACAGGAATGGTAAGCGCAGCGAATACCGCAAGATCCACATTACGCCTAATGAAACAAAATATTATGGCATAACCGGGGGAGACAGGATAAAGGTAATTAATACGGATTGCGGCAAAATAGGCATACTGATCTGCTATGATGTGGAGTTTCCCGAACTATCGCGTCTACTGGCTTTGCAGGGCATGAAGATACTTTTTGTCCCCTACCTGACCGATACCCAGAATGCTTATACGAGGGTGCGTAACTGCGCGATGGCACGGGCTATCGAAAATGAATGCTATGTAGCGATTGCAGGCTGCGTGGGTAACCTGCCGGGAGTAAACAATATGGATATCCAGTTCGGGCAGGCTGCAGTATTCACACCTTCTGATTTTGCCTTCCCGACCAATTCGGTAAAGGCTGAAGCTACTCCCAACACTGAAATGACCCTTATTGTGGATGTAGACCTGAACCTGCTGAAAGATCTTCATCATTTCGGCTCTGTGAGAACGATGAAGGACAGGAGAACGGATCTCTATGAAATTGTCCGTAAACGGAAACAATAATATTGATAATATAGAGCGGCCGGGATATAAAGAATCCCGGCCGCTCTTATATTAACTACAGTTAACGGGTCAGCTTTGCCGCGAGCATTTTACGGGCAAAGTGTATCCTGCTTTTAATAGTGCCTAAAGGCTCATGCAGGGTTTCCGCAATTTCCTGGTATTTATAACCTATATAATGCAACTCAAACGAAAGGCGGAATATTTCCGGCAAACGGTCAATGGCGGCTTTTATCTCCCGCAATCCTGAGTTGACAATACCATCGTTCTGGGCGACCCTGTTGGTCTGAAACAAAAAATAATCCTGGGGAACATCCGAACTTACTTTTGTAAATTTTTTCTTTCTCCTGTAATTATTGATAAAAACATTACGCATGATCGTATAAAGCCATGCTTTGATATTGGTACCGTTATGGTACTTTTCGCGGTTGGCAATGGCCCTGTAAAGCGTTTCCTGTATCAGATCCTTGGCATCTTCCGTGTCCCTGGTAAGAGATACTGCCACCGGTTGAAGAAAATCACTGTTGAGCAAGACCAATTGATTAAAGGATGGAGCTGTCATAACTGTTTAGGTTGAGTTGAAAAATATCAGTTGATTGTTTAATTGTAATGTAATTTACAACCGATTCTGCCATTTGTGCGCAAAGCTTCGTTAAAAGAAATTTATATAGTTATTTTTTCACTAATTATAGTATAAGTTTGGCGGCTGCTTAACATTTAAAAAATAAATTTATAAAAGATTATTATCAAATACTGGAAATAAGGCCAGACGCGGATGCGGAAATGATAAAAAAAGCATTCCGGAGGCTTGCTCACGAGTATCACCCGGACAAAAACCCCGGAAATGAGTTCTCTGCTGCCCAGTTCAGAGAACTAAAAGAGGCTTATCATATACTTGGCAGCCAGGAGCGCAAAGCGCAATATGATCAGGAACGGTGGCTGTCAGGAAAATTCAAAAAGAACAGCGCTCTCAGCATTACACCGGATTACCTGTTAAAGGAAGTGCAAAAACTGAACAGCCACCTGTCAAAAGTTGATGTTTACCGTATGAACAGACAACTGCTGCATGAGTACCTGTTGCTGCTGCTCCAGGATAATTATATAGGGATACTGCAGCTGAAAGCGGACAGAGACCTGATCATAACCCTGATCGAAGAGATAATCCGGGCCTCTGCCCACCTGCCTTTTTACTATAGCGGGGAAATATTGCGGAAACTACAGTTATTATTACCTACCCACGACCCCGGGCAGGTAATCATTCTTACAGCGCTAAAGAAGAAAAAGAACGCGGACCATTTGCAGCGGGCTTTCCCGTGGATAGTAGCTTTGGTAGCTGTGCTGACTTGTATTGCCATGTATTTTTTTGCAAAAAGGAATTAACCTTCCGGGCTGTCCGACCATGAAGCATTCACAAGGAATATATCGCTTATGCGAATATCGCCTGCCATTTCAGGATGGAAATTTTGCCATTCAGAAGAGGGGGTAATCCACCGGACGCCGCTGCCCACATTAATTAAAACCGGCATATCCAGTCCGTCGATTGCCTGTAACCATTTATAGGAAACCGTACCGTCGGCATTTTTCCTGAATGAAATACGGGGAATATCTTTCGTTGTTAAATACTGGCGGAACATCGCGGAAAAATCCCTGCCTGAAAACTCGTTTATAAAGGTTTCTATCTCTGCAGCAGAAACTGTTTTATGCCTGAAGCGCCGGTTCATATCCAGCAGCATCTGCCTGAAAAGCGAATCATTACCCATAACTGCCCTGATCATATGGATCATAGCGCCTGCTTTATCATAATGATCAGCGCTCCCTTCGTCACAGGAGCCGGCTATGCCTTGTGGCGGGGCGTCATTACGGATATTGCGCCATTTCCCGTGCTGGTATTCAAATGCTTTTTCCTTTCCTGCAAGGCATTCAAGGTACAGGGTTTCTGTATAGGAAGTAAAACCTTCCTGTATCCAGGTATCTTCCGGCGAAGCAGCGGTGATACTGTTGCCGAACCATTCATGCCCGGATTCATGTATTATCAGAAAATCGAACAATAGCCCATAGCCGGTACCGCTCCTGTCTATGCCTTTATACCCTTTATTGTACTCATTGCCCCAGGCCACCGCGCTCTGGTGCTCCATGCCAAGGTATGGCGCCTCTACAAGCTTATAGCCATCTTCATAAAAGGGATAAGGTCCCATCCATTGCTCGAAACAGGTAAGCATAGGCTTTACTTCCGCAAAATGCTTTTGCGCCCTGGCTTTATTGCCTTTTAATACGTAATAGTCGAGGGTCAGGTTGCCAGACAGTCCTTTGAACGTTTCCCGCCAGGTATCATATTTCCCGATATAAAAAGTAACATTGTAAATGTTTATAGGTGACTGTACCCGCCAATGCCAGACCTTCCGGTCCTTATCGCTATCATACTTATTTACCAGCTTCCCGTTACCGATTGCAGTATACCCTGCAGTACAACCATAGTAGAGATCTACGCCCTCGTCAGGTTCATCGCTCCTCAAATCCTTGCAGGGCCACCAGATACTGCCTCCCGTTCCTTCACATGCCATCGCAAGCCAATAATTGCCCGCTGCATCTTTTCTGCTGACCAGTCCGCCGTCCCAGGGAGCATTTATTGCCTGCCTGGGCCTGCCATGATAAAATATTTTAACACTGAAAGTATCATCTGTACGAAACCCCGCAAACGGGAACATTATATAGCAAAGGTCATCTTCCTGCATAAACGGGATAAGCTGTTTATCTTTCTGCGGCAGGACAACGCTGTCTATTACCATCGGCAGCTGCAGGTCTATTTCCATAACAGACTGCCCGTCTAGCGTTACTCTGGAGGTAATAATGTTATAACCTGATATTGACTGGTCTTCAATATTAAAGTCGGCATGCAGCTCATAATGCTGTACATCCCACCAGGACCGGCCTGGTGTATTTTTACAGCCGGGTTTCGCCGAGGACTGGTAAACGGTGAAAAGCAGCGCCAGTAAAATTAAATGATATCGCAATCTCTTTTTTGGATACAAAAATGGCAGATACTTTTGATATTTACAATATACAGAAAGATAATGACAGAATAAGGGACGGTACAAATAAAAAGCGGGGAAATACTTTCCCCGCTTGAAATTGCAGTTTAGGCTTTAGTTCCGCTATGGCCAACGTTCATTTTATACACCTACACCGCAAAACTTTCTCCACATGCACACGTCCGGCTTGCATTGGGATTGATAAAGTGAAATCCCTTACCATTTAACCCGTCCGAAAATTCTAAAGTGGTATCACAAAGATACAAAAAACTTTTTATATCCGTTACTAATTTTATACCCTTGTCTTCGAATACCTGGTCGCCCGGTTGCGGCTCGTTATCAAAGTCAAGTTTATAGGAAAGGCCTGAACATCCGCCGCCTACAACCCCGATCCTCAGGAAACTATCGTCCCCGAGATTTTCCTCCTTCCTGATTTGAAGGACACGCTCTTTGGCTCTTTCAGTTATATATATCATTTTTATTACATTTAATCATAGTTTATTAAATTACAGCGATTCCTGTTCCAGATATCTTACAGCTTCACTGATTTCTTTCGCGGCTATTCCTGTTTCTTCTGCCGTAGTATATCGTCCCAGGCTTAACCTTACAGACCCTTCTATTTCCGGGATGCTTTTGCCCATCGCCTTCAGTACATGAGAAGGTTCTTTTACTGCTGAAGTACAGGCAGATCCCAGAGAAAAAGCAATTTTGGTGTTTAGCAGTACCACCAGCCTTTCAGCTTTTATATCCTTGAATGCAATATTACAAACATTCGGCAATCTTTCGCCTCCCCCACCGTTAACCTTTGCACCGTCAATCCGCAATAATTGTTCTTCCAGCTCATCCCTCAATAGCTTCACCTGCTCCCATTCGCGCTCTCCCTGTTCCATGCAAAGCATGGCAGCTTTTCCCAGGCCTACTATTCCGGGCACATTAAGCGTGCCACTTCGGAATCCGGCTTCATGCCCGCCACCATCCATCTGGGCTGCCAGACGCACCCTTGGCATTTTTCTTCTTATATACAATGCCCCTACCCCTTTAGGTCCATAAATCTTATGGGCGCTTAAAGCCAGCGCATCTATCCCGTCCTTATTTACATCCACACGCATTTTACCAACGGCCTGCGTAGCATCGGAAAAGAAGATTATTTTTTCCCGTTTCGCTATTGCCGCAATTTCCTGAACCGGCTGAATAATGCCGGTCTCATTATTGGCATACATAACCGCAATCAACAAGGTGTCAGCACGTATATTCGCCTTTAATTCATCCAGGTCTATTTTACCTTTTGTGTCAACACCTAAATAGGTGACCTCGGCACCCCATCGCTTTAAGTGTTCGCAGGTATCCAGCACTGCTTTATGTTCCGCCACACAGGTAATGATATGCTTTTTCGCAATACCTTCTACGTTTCCTTCGAATCTCCTGAACAGCTCAAATATACCTTTGATCGCCAGGTTACAGCTCTCTGTAGCACCGGACGTAAAAATGATCTCGCCGGCTTCCGCGCCTATCAGCTTAGCGACCCGCCTCCTTGCACGCTCCACCGCTTCATCGGCGATCCAGCCGTAAGGATGGGTCTTGCTGGACGCGTTTCCGAATTTTTCTCTGAAAAACGGCAACATATCCGCCAACACTTCATCATCACAGGGTGTGGTAGCATTATAATCAAGGTAGATCATATTATCTCTGCAAAATTAGCCTGAATGATTTACTTTCGGCCTGCATTTTAATTATCTGTATTGATTTTTGTATTTATAAAACCTATTATTAATTATGATAAAAGTAGAGCATATTGGCATAGCTGTAAATAACCTGGAAGATTCGGTAAATCTCTATGAAAAATTGCTGGATGTAAAATGTTATAAGACCGAGACTGTAGAAAGCGAAGGTGTTAATACAGCTTTTTTTATAAAAGGGGAAACAAAGATTGAGCTGCTGGAGGCAACAAGACCGGAAAGCCCTATAGCAAAGTTTATCGATAAAAAAGGAGAAGGCATACATCATATAGCCTATGATGTAGCAGATATCGCGGCAGAGATGAAAAGGCTTTCCGATAGCGGCTTTGTTCTGCTGAATGATCAGCCGAAAAAAGGCGCCGACAATAAGCTCATATGTTTTCTGCATCCGAAAAGCACAAAAGGAGTGCTGGTAGAACTTTGCCAGGAGATAAAGAACGAATAAAGCCAGGCGGCTATTTTATCGTCTTGCATTTCTGACGAAGGGTGCCGTCATCAATCAATTGATCTAATTGTTCTGCTATGCCCGTAAAAGCATTCCTGCTGCCGCAGTTACACAATTCCAGCAAGGGATCTGCGTCCTGGATAAGTTCCAATAATACCTTCTTGGAAGGCGCTTCAGGTAGTGAGGCATACTCCTCGTAGGTAAGGTTTAAAAAAGCTACATTTACCCCGATGCCCCGCTGATCCAGTAAATACCCGTCCTTTAATTGCAGGGGTTTCCGTAATGTCGCTCCATCCAGGAGATCTGCAGGAGCAGGATAAGAGACGATCCGGCTTTTATCCGCAGAAAGCAGAACAGGTACATAGTTGCGATAATCCTTTTTCGTTTTGTATACCCATATGGGCGGGCCCTTATCGGGTCCCGGATTTGCCGCTGAGATACCGGTACGGTCATTAACCGTACCTAAATGGGGTTTGGAAGTCCTGCACGATATCAGGAAAAATATTGACGCCACCAGTAACAGGGCTTTGAACATAATAACCGATAATATGGAAAAAGCCGGATATACAGCATCCGGCTTTTAATTATTAAATTAGCTTCGTCTGAATTAACGGATCACAACCTGTTTTGTCACATTTCCCTTTTCAGTTGAGATATGCACAAAGTACAGGCCAGGTGCTAGGTTTGAAACAGGAACTCGTGTCAATGAAGCAACCTGCTCAGTAACATAAACTTTTTGTCCTATAGTATTAAAAACTGCAATACCATTTACCTTGCCTGCTTTGCTCAAATCAATATTCAGATAGTCTGTAGCAGGATTAGGATAGACCTGGATATTGGCGGCAGCGCTATTGACATCTTCCAGCGAAGTAGTACCGGCCGTGACCGTTATATTTACCCGGTTAGTAAACCCATCACCGTCAGGAAGTAAGGCCCATGAAGAAGCGCCATCGCCACGGTAAAGTATTTTAATAAAATATTCGCCGGGGGTCATTGCCGTAATTCCGGATGTGGTAAATGTCCCGTTATAGATACCACTTTCCATGGCAACCGTGACCACTGGGGAATACTGTACATATGCGACAAAAGAGCTATCTGCTGCGTCATATATACCAGCGGTATATCTGCCCAGAAAGTCCATATTACCGCTATTAAGTGCGTCAGCAGTTACAGAAAACGCACTTCCGGCAGTAATTATAGTACTGGAAACCGTAATATCAGAATGCAAAGACAGATTATACATTACACCTTCTCCAACAGGCTCAATATTGATCAGCACCTGCTGCCCGTCATTATAAGTGCCAGAACCACCGCCGATACCCGTACCATCCGGGTTCAGATCATCAACAGTAAAGTATCCATTGTAGTATCCCGACCATCCCCAATTGATATGAAACATATCATCATCGTCATAGCCGCTGAATACAAAAGCATGTCCCGCACCAAATGACAGATCAAATCCCGCATATAAAACAGGACGCCCCGCATCAATCTCATCTTTGAGCATGGTTATCCAGTCATCAGTTGTATAATCTTCCCTGTATTCGCCCGAAATTGTTGTTTTATAACCAAAATAATCTTTAAATGCTTTTAAGGCAGAAGGATAGCTTCCCCAGCCGATTACCTGGGCACCGCTTCCGCTGGGAGAATAATCCATCTTTACGGCTACACCGCAATGAAACATCAATGTCGCAACCGCATCTACAGATTCATCAGAGCTGGATGAATTCAGCGTGACCGGCATTACGCCCCAGTCATAGGTGGTCGAGCCAAAGTCGGCCGATAAGGCGCCATAAGTACCGTGTGTATAGCTATAAGAGCCTGTTCCTTCTGTCGGAGCGTTCCAGTACTTCATGATCTGGGCCATAGCCGTTGCCACACAACCCGTAGGGGTTTTTGAAGCGCCTGTTCCGGGACAAAGATCATTATAATAAGCGCCCTGATCCCACTCTGTGGCAACCAGCGGACTTACCGCTGTTCCCCTGCCGGCTGTTTTGCCATAGGAGCCAGACAATAAGAGCTCCCATTTCTGCGCTATTTCTCCGGAAGCCGTTTTACGGGCAGCAATCACGTCGCTGATCTGGTTATTGTAATATTCCAGCCAATAAGTAACCTCAGGAGAGATATTATTAATGGGGAAGGCATTGTCAGAAGAGTATCCCAGGATAGGCCGCACCGCATCATCTCCGGAAACGATAACAAACCCCTGGCCGCTATTGACACTGTATACATAAAAGGCTGCATTGCTCCCTGAATGGTCCTGGTAGGTTTTTACCAGCACAGGTTCTGCGTCTTTGGCCTGAACATATTTTGTCATAAAGTTCTTTCCCGCCAACCTGGCTACAGACTCCGCGACCGGAACCGCATAAACACTACCTCCGGCAATTGCAGCAAACACAATTGTCAATACTTTTTTCATAAATCTAACCTGGTTTAAAAAATTAAAAGCAACCAAAGATATTCATATGTAGCTACAATAATCACCTAGCTACATTAATATGTTGCCCAAAAGGCCACTATTAACAGGCAGAAAACATTACTTTCCGAGCCCGTTTTCCGCTAACAGTTTCTGTAGCAATTCCGTCCGTATGGTTCGCAGGTCTTTTGAGTCATCCTTTGCCATAAAATTAAGCGCGAAGAAATAAGGATGAGGTATCCGGTCAATATTGCCGGTTTCGACATTTTTGAGCTCATTAAACCGTTCGGCATAACCGACAACCCAGAGAATATCCTTACCTCCGGTTTTACCCCAGCCGGTCTTATAGTAAAGCTTGTAGTTTTTCGACTCCTGCTGCAGCATCATTCCCCGCACAATACGTTGTGTTCTTTCGCTGAAAGCAGGCAGCTCACCAAAGTAAAGCCTTTTTACAAATCCTACCTGCTCATCAGCGGATATCTTCAGGGTATCATTAAGCCAGAACTGATCAATCGCTCCGGCGATATTCATATTACCATATTTTACAGAATCAAGATAGGCCTGCATTTCAGCGGCTCCTACCCGCCTTGCGATCTCCTGGTAATAAGGTACGGCACTAACTTTAAATGCTTCAGCCATGGTAAGGTCTTTGCTCCAGTCAGGCATAAGGTTTGCTCCGACCGTATCAGCGCCGAATACGGCATTACCTCCTTTAAAATACCGCGATTTTCCGTCCCACTTGATCACCAGCTGCTCATCAGGCGCAACTCCTGTTTCCAATGCTACCAGGGAGTTGAATATCTTAAAGGTTGAGGCGGGCGTAAATCTTTTCGCACACAGCTCTTTATTATAAAAATGAGCGGTTTCCTTATTATTATCATAGATCTCAAAACAGCCTTCCACACCATACTCATCAAAATATTTTTTCCAGTCGTCATGCTCTTTTATCCTGGCGTTCCAGCAGGAATTAAGCATTAGCAAAGCTGCTACTGCAATAAATGGGATGTATTTCTTCATTATTCTATAAATATTGCGTCTCCGCGGGTATAGTTAATAAACGCCGCGAATTTACAACATTGCTTTCTTGTGTGGCAGAACACCATGAGATTATTTGGACAATATCCTTATCTCCACCCTGCGGTTGGCCTTTGCATCTGCTTCTGTCTGCTCTTCTGCTATAAGCGGCCTTTTCCGGCCATACCCCTCATAGCTCAGCCTTTCACGACCGATCCCGTTCTTTATCAAAAACTGATAGATAAACCTGGCCCTTGCAGTCGAAAGGTTAGGCTCACCGGTTTCAATATCCAAAGCATCATCCTTATCTTTTATACAACATATATGACCTTCTATCTTTATGCGGAGCGTAGGTACCTGTTTCAATGTAGCGATCAGCTCCTTTAATACCGGGACTGACTCCTTCAATGGCTGGTGACTGGAAGGATAAAACTGGATATTGTCCAGCACCATTACCGCACCGCTGTCCAGTGTGGTTATTGTCTGCAGCAAGTGGTCCGGCACTGCCTCCTCTTTTTCTACAGTCACTACTTTTTGTTCCGCCGTAGTTACAGCAGCACGGCTTTGAAGCCGTTTTACAAAGATGTCCGTACGGCGGTTAAGCTGGTTACCCTCGCTATCTTTCCTACGCTCCTTGACCTGCCCTACCCCCATACATGTCAGTATTCCAGATCCTTTGAACCCTTGCGACAATAAATAGCTTTTAACTACCTCTGCCCTGGCTTCGGAAAGCTCCTGGTTGGGCATTTCATTACCCAGGTAATCGGCATAGCCGTAGATCAGGATCTTCTGGTCATTGCGCCGGATAGCCGCTGACAATGAATCCAGCTTCTGCAATTCAGAAGTAGTGAGCGAAGATTTATTTACGGGAAAATATACCGTAACCGTATCAAACCCATATTGTGCATAGCAGCAGGAGCAGGAAAAAAACAGTAAAAACTGTATTACAATGTTTGTCTTCATAACCAGTTTTTACTGTTAAAATAATCAATTATGTGGAAATCAGTAGGAGAGCAGCTTTTGTATGGCTTCGTCCATCCTGTTCTTCGCAAGGAAATTCTGCTCGAGCTCTATGGCAAAAGGTACCGGTGTATCCAGGCTGGCGCAGCGTATGACTGGCGCGTCCAGGTATTCAAAGCAATGCTCGCTGATCCATGCCGACAGCTCGCCGCCGATACCGCCTGTAAGCGTATCCTCATGCAGCAGCAGCACTTTGCCGGTCTTCATAACCGTTTCCCTGATCGCATCATAGTCCAGGGGCAATAAGGTTCTCAGGTCAAGGATATCCATAGAAATGTCCGGGTGCGCTTTGGCATATTCCATAGCCCAGTGCACACCGCTGCCATAAGTGATGATGCTCAGGTCTTCGCCTTCCGCGGCTTTCCGCGCTTTTCCTATTTCAATGGTATAATATTCATCAGGTACCTGGCCGCTCACGCTCCGGTACAGGGCCTTGTGCTCAAAGAAAATTACGGGATTGGGGTCTTCAAATGCAGCGATCAGCAAACCTTTCGCATCTTCCGGGGTGGAAGGATAGACAACTTTTAACCCGGGAGTATGCACAAACCATGCTTCGTTGCTCTGCGAGTGGAAAGGACCTGCCCCCACACCGCCACCGGTGGGCATACGCACGACGACATCTGCGTTCTGCCCCCAGCGATAATGTATCTTGGCCAGGTTATTGATGATCTGGTTAAAGCCTACTGTAACAAAATCGGCAAACTGCATTTCCATCATGGATTTAAAGCCTTTGATAGAAAGCCCCAGCGCCGTGCCGACAATAGCGCTTTCACATAAGGGTGTATTCCTCACCCTGGCTTTGCCAAACTCTTCTACAAAGCCTTCCGTTACTTTAAAAGCGCCTCCGTATTCGGCTATATCCTGGCCCATCAGTACCAGGTTATCATAGCGCCGCATAGATGCTCTTAACCCATCGCTGATCGCCTGTATGAACTTTTTCTCGTTCCCGGGAAGCGCACGGGTATCCGTATTGGCAGCCGTATAAGGCTGGTACACATCCGCAACTTCTTCACGGGTATCCGGCACTACCGGCGCAGCGGCAAAGCCAACTTCAAGCCCATCCTCAATCTCCTGCTGTATCTCTTCGCGGAACCGGGCAATCATATCAGCCGTCACAACCCTTTCCTTCAGTAAATATTCTTCAAAATTCCGTACGGGGTCTTTCTTTCCCCATTCATCAAAAAGCTCTTTAGGAACATACTTGGTACCGCTTGCCTCCTCGTGTCCGCGCATCCTGAAGGTCATCGCTTCAATCAGCACCGGCTTCTGCTCTTTTATGCAATATTCCCTTGCCTCTTGAACCGCGCGGTATACCTCCAGTATATTGTTCCCGTCTATCGTGATACCTTTCATACCATAACCAACGGCCTTATCGGCCAGCTGCTTGCATACGAACTGCTCGTTGACCGGCGTACTAAGCCCGTAACCGTTATTTTCTACCAGGAATATTACCGGCAGGCCCCATACGGCTGCAGTGTTCAGGGCTTCGTGGAAGTCGCCTTCGCTGGTGCCGCCATCGCCCGAAAAGGCTAAGGATATCTTTTGTTCTTTCTTTAATTTATGTGCCAGCGCTATTCCATCGGCGATGGCCAGCTGTGGCCCCAGGTGGGAGATCATGCCGCAGATATGGTGCTCATTGCTGCCGAAATGGAAAGAGCGCTCGCGGCCTTTGCTGTATCCTTCTTTCCGGCCCTGCCATTGCAGGAATAATTTTGAGAATGGCATCTTACGTACCGTAAACACACCCAGGTTCCGGTGCAGCGGCATGACATATTCATCCATATCCAATGCCATCGTCGCGCCTACTGCGATAGCCTCCTGCCCGATGCCGCTAAACCATTTGCTCACCCTGCCCTGGCGGAGCAATATCAGCATTTTTTCCTCGATCATCCTCGGTTTGAGGATCTCTTTATATAATTCAATCAGTAGATTATCCGGTACACCTTTACGGGAGAACTGCATGCCATAAAAATTTGGCGCAAAGGTAGGGAGTTTCCCCAAGCGAAATAAAATGAAAATATGGAAATTTTACGCAATCCCGATATGGCTCGCTATTAACCGTTTCCTATCCGGAAGGAGGTCATGGTAAGCGATCCCATCACCGCTTTATCGTTAAAAAAGGACAGCTGTTCATCTTTCCCCTGGAGCGCCAGCGTATAGATCATCGGCAGGTAATGATCAGGTGTGGGTATAGCCAGGTCAAACGCTTTTCCCTGCGATTTAAAATCCAGCAGGGGCTGATGCTGAAAATCCCTTATATACCGCTTCATCTTTTCATTGGCCTCTATCGCCCAGTCAAAGCCATAGCCATCTTCCTGCATTTTGTCCCATGCCACCATACGGAGATTATGCACCATATTCCCGCTGCCTACTATCAATACACCCTTTCTTCTTAAAGCGGCAAGCTGCCGGGCAAGATCGTAATGGTACCGGGCCGGCTGGTAATAATCGATGCTCAGCTGGACAACCGGTACATCGGCCGCCGGGTACAAATGCTTTAATACACTCCAGCACCCGTGGTCCAATCCCCACTCTTCATCCGGTGTCACAGTTGTATCCGTAACCAGGAGCGATGTTTCCCTGGCCAGCGGCAAGCTTCCGGGAGCAGGGTATTCCACTTCGAACAGCTCCTTCGGAAAGCCGCCGAAATCATGGATAGTACGCGGCTGCTCCATAGCCGTAACAAAGGTCCCCCTGGTCAGCCAGTGGGCAGAAATGCATAAGATTGCACTGGGCTTAGGCATGTTCCTGCCGATACGCTGCCATTCCCTGCTGAATTCATTTTCCTCGATAGCATTCATGGGACTGCCATGCCCGAAGAAGAAAACAGGCATTGGTTCGGTAGTTTTCAGGGGCTCGGCAAATTTTTCCAGCGTCTTCAGGCTGGCAACAGTTCCGGCAAAAGGCATAAGCGATAAAATTTTCAGGAAATCAGACCTTTTCATTCCTGGCAAAGGTCGGGAAAACTTACCGCGATCCTGATCAATTAAAATAGTCCCCGTATCAGGAAATTATATCAGCGCAAGCTCATCACAAGATGCTTGTGGCCGGCGAGCGCGGAACCTGATCGTTTTAGTACTTTTGCAGCGTTCGAAACCCCGGAATATACAATGGCTTCTCTTCAATTTAAAGGCAAATGGATTTTGGTGACCGGCGCGTCATCAGGACTTGGTTATGAAATGGCGCTGCAGCTGGCTATGGACCACCAGGCCAACCTGATACTGGTGGCACGCAGAGCCGACAAGCTGGATGCCCTCAAGTCCGAGATCGAAAAGAATTCCGCCTCGGAAGTAAAGACGATCGTTGCCGACCTTTCAGACATGGACGATATAGACAGGGTGGTCCGCATCGCGCTTGAAAATAAGGACCTGTACGGCGCTATCCTGAATGCCGGCATCACCTATTTCGGGAGCCACCTGGATATAAGCTGGGAGCAATTCGAGAAAATTCTGCAAACCAATGTAAGCGGTATGGTGCGGATGACGGAGCAGCTGACCAGGCACTTTGAATCTACCGGGGCAGAAGGCGGCATCATGATCGTTTCCAGCCTTTCTGCCGTATTACCAACGCCTTACCAGGCGGTCTATTCGGGCAGCAAAGGTTTTATGCTCAATTTCATTACAGCTTTGGCGCATGAAATAAAAAACAAGCGGTTCTCCTTTACCGTTTATCTTCCGGGCGGCATCGCTACCGAGATGACGGATAATGAAAAGTTCTCGACCTTAAAAAGCTGGCTGATGCCGGTTTCGCAAGCAGCAAGAACAGGCATTAATGCCTTCCGGAAAAGGAAATCCACCTGCGTGCCGGGAGCAACCAACAGGCTTGGCTCTTATGTTTCCGGTATTATTCCGAAAAGCATCATCATCAAGGGCATGGCGCGTACCTATGGCAACGCATTGAAAAAGGGCAGCTAATCCGCCCGTAACTCAGGGTTTCGCTCTTTCGTACTGCGGCAGGTAATAAGGGTCTTCTCCCAGAGCTGTTGCCGCATGGATGGGAAAGTAAGGATCCCTTAATAATTCGCGGGCCATAAAGATCGCGTCGGCTTTTCCTTCCTTTAAAATATCCTCAGCCTGCTGCGCGGTCGTGATCAGGCCCACAGCGCCTGTCAGGATACCCGTCTCTTTCCTTACCTGCTCGGCAAAAGGAATCTGGTATCCCGGGTATATCGGTATCCGCACCCCGGTTACAAGCGCCCCGGTCGATACATCTATAAGGTCAACACCGGCCTGCTTCAGTAATCCGGCCAGCTGCACAGACTGTGCTATATCCCAGCCGCCTTCCGCCCAGTCTGTCGCTGATATTCTCACAAACAAAGGCACCGGTTCTTTTATTTCCGAACGGATAGCAGCGACTACCTCCAGCAATAACCGGACACGGTTCTCAAAGCTGCCGCCATATTGGTCCTCCCGCCTGTTGCTCAAAGGCGACATAAACTGGTGCAGCAGGTACCCGTGCGCCGCATGGATCTCGATTACATCAAAGCCGGCTGTAACGGCCCTGCCCGCAGCTGCTTTAAAATCGGCAACAACTTTACGGATATCTTCTTCTGTCAGCGCATGAGGCAGCATATCCTGCCCGCGATAGGCAAGGGCCGAAGGAGCCACTGTATGCCAGCCGCCATCAGCTATGCTTATCTGATTATTTCCTTTCCAGGGAGCGGTAGTACTGGCTTTTCTGCCTGCATGGGCCAGCTGTATGCCTGCGAAAGCATTTTGCTGCCGGATAAATGCGGTTATCCGCTTCAGGCCTTCAATATGTCCATCCTGCCATATGCCAAGGTCATCAGGTGATATACGCCCTTCGGGAGAAACGGCGGTTGCTTCCGTAATTACGAGCGATGCGCCGCCGACCGCCCTGCTGCCCAGGTGAACCAGGTGCCAGTCGTTGGCATAGCCGTCAACGGCGGAATACTGGCACATAGGCGATACAATGATCCTGTTCTTTAATTCGATACCCCTTATGGCTAAGGGTGAAAACAGATAAGACATGAGCGATTATTTTTCTGTGATGGCAAATTTATCATACTTATGGCAGCAAAGCGGCATCATAATATTTAATGCTGCTTTGCTATGATACAGACCCCCTATACTAAACGAGCTCGAAAAGCTCTTCCCTGCTCTTCCTTACCTTCTTCAGCGGCGCGAGGAAATCAGCCGCTTCATCGCGGTAACCCAGCGTCATGATGGAAACGCTTTTCAGACCTTTGCCGCCCAGCTCCAGTAATTCATCTACTTTTTCATTACTGAACCCTTCCATTGGCGTGGCGTCCACACCTTCGAATGCTGCAGCAATAAGTCCCGTTCCCAGGGCTATATAGGTCTGCCGGGATGTCCAGGTGAAATTATGTTCCGCCGGCTGGTCCACAAGTGGCGTCATTTTGGCTTTAAAGTCTTCAAGCGATGGTGCCGGGATATTTCTCGTAGTGGCAATACGACCGATATAATCATCTATATGCTCCGCTTTTATTTTGTCATAGGCAGCAAATACCAGGACATGGGAGGCTTCGGTGATCTGGGGCTGGTTATTGGCAACCAGCTTCAGCTTTTCTTTAGTAGCTTCATCGCTTATAACAATCACCTTATACGGCTGCAGGCCAATGGAGGATGCAGACAGGCGTATTGCTTCCAGGATGTTGTCCAGCCGGTCCTGCGGCACTTTTTTACCGTTCATTCTTTTGGTGGCATAGCGCCAGTTCAGTTTTTCTATAAGTTCCATTTTTTTATTTTTTTAGATTATGATGAAAAATCAATAAGCAGCGGTAAAACGCTTGCGGATGAAGCTGGCCTGCTCCGCCTCGTCAATAACTGCTACGGCAAGATCCTCAACCGACAACCTGCTCCTGCTATCCGCATCGAACACTGGATTATCCAGGCCGGTACGGTATTTCCCCGTACGTCCTGTATTGATTCCCGGGTGCATTTCTATAGCAGGGCTGAAATAGGTCCAGTCAAGCTGTGCATCTTCCTTAAGCTTATTATAGTAATCCCTTGCGGCCGTAGCGCCGGCTTTATAAGCTTCGGGAAAATCGTGCGTATCGACCAGCTGCTTACCGGGCGCTATATACAGGCTTCCTGCGCCGCCGATGACCAGCAGCCTTCTGACACCGGCAGCGGTAACTGCAGCCTGTATCTCTTCCGATCCTTTTATAAAATCAGCGTACAGGTCAGGATTATTCCATCCTGCATTATACGCGCTGATAACGATATCGCTTCCCGTTAATGCGGTGGTCATTGTTTCCCTGTCAGCGACATCGGCTGCGACTATCTGCAGCCTGGTGTGATCAGCATCTGCTGTCATGGCTTTCCTGGAAATGGCCGTTACTTCATGTCCGCGCCGCAGCGCTTCTTTTACCAGCGCGGAGCCTACAAATCCTGTAGCCCCGATAATAGCGATCTTCATAGTTTTCAATTTTTTAATTGTAATATAATTTGTTACAGTTTTAGATAAAATAATTGTAATATTTTTTATTACAGTTTAAGGTAAAAAAAATTACACCTGGCTGACGAATTTTTCAATGGAAATGCTGTCAAGCTTTTTGAGCAATGCCGCCTGCGCTTCATCGTTTACCTCATCCATGATCTCACCGATCCGTTTTCCCATGGGGCATTTCGGGTTGGGCTTATTCTTTGAATGCTTGAACAGGGGCTTTTCATAAGTGGCCTTATACACATCGGCAAGCGATATCTTCCTCGGAGAGCGGGCAAGAAAGCTCCCTCCGTTTTTTCCTTCCTTGGTCTCAATCAGGTTTGCTTTTTTCAGCCGGCTCAGCTCCTTACGTACCAGCACCGGGTTGATATTAATGCTGTCCGCTATATACTCCGACGATACACCTTCTTCCATGCTTAGAAGAGAGAGGATATGTATCGATATGGCAAAACGGCCGTTCAGCATTTTTTCTGTAACCTTTATTATTACAGTACAAAGGTAAAAACATTAAAAGGAAACCTGCAAATGAAGCGTAAAATATTAAACTGATGAGGTAATAAGGATAACCTATATTACCTACGGTGATATCAATTTCCTGCCCCTTTTTGCAGCAAGGTAGTGCCGAGCCCCAGTATGGCTATCAGGGCAAAGGAAATACGCAGGCTGGAAGCTTCCGCTATAAATCCTATGACCGGCGGCCCCAGCAGGAAGCCATGCTATCGCTGATTATAACACTTTCCTACTCGACCACAATGATCCATAATATATCATTTGGGAACGCAGGTATCGAGTCGATCGGCTTATTTAAACTTGTCGCCTGTCATTGAGTAGAATTAAGTAGAGTGGACAAGAATCTCTTCCGTTTCCATTTTATAACTGTATGTCTAACAATTATTAGGTTTTTCAGAGAAGGATGCTTTAAACAACTAAATACCGAATCCAATAACGCCAATATTTGGCGCAGTGATTTTAGTTTTTGCATCCAATAAATATAAGTAATAAAAAATAATAAATAATAAATATTTTATGCTCTTATTTGTATATTTGAAAATCTAAACCTATTATTAACCATTTAAAGATCCATTAAAAATGAAGAAAACCCTCCGGCAATTTATCGCTATCATCTTGATACCCTGTATTTGGGTACAAGCCTGTAAAAAGCCCGATCTTAATGAGACAAAGAAAGAGCTCATTAATGGCCAGGTTACACTGGACATGAATATCGAGGACATTTACGCGGCGCTTCCACAAACAATGTTCTACAATCTGGCCAAAGATGGCCTGCAATTCTATGTGGGAAGAGCGCAATGGAAAAAGGGAACTGATTACATCACAGTTAGGATCCCTACGTCACAAGGTAACAATGCATATATCTATGCGGTAAAAACGCTTCAGGATCCGAAGATCAAAACATTCGCTGTACAATACATACCAGCAGCTAATTCAAGTCCGTCAAGCTTTACAGGAAAGCAAATGTGGGTAGACTTCCAGAACTGGCATGCCTATGGTGTTGAGTTTAGTCAAGGACAGGCAATAAGCCATATGGAACCAGGGCGAATTGTTGATCTGGGCTGGGAAAGCTGTGCAATAGGTGAGGGGTACTTCGGCGTAAATGCGGCTGGGAAAATCTATGTTAAAGGAGTTGCTACCAGTGGAACTGCCAATAGGCCCACTGGCGGCCCAGGAAGATTAGGGTGTACTGATCCAAATGAAGGGCCATCTTTTTGGGAGAGTCTTGGCGACTTTTTTGAGAAAGTGGGTGAAGGAATTGGTAATATTATTGATGGTATAGGCAATTGGCTTGGCGACTTGTTCCCGCCAGGGGGCAGTAGTGGTGGAAGTGGTGGCTCCCCTGGTGGTGGTGGCTGGAGTGGAGGAACACCGGGTGGCGGAGGTACTCCTGGTGGTACTGGACCAGGTGGCGGAGGGTATACTCCCCCTCCAAGCCCTGACCCAGGCCCAAGTTACCCACCGTTCTGGAATGGGCCGTATATTGATCCGGGGCATGTTTACTGGGAAGACCTTACCTCAACAACTGTTCCTGGAGGACCAGCAGTACCAAGCCCAATTTATGCCGATGGTAGTCGTGTAACTGGAATTGGCAGTGTTTATTCTATTGCGGATGAAGATGCAATGTTGGTAAGGAGCATGCTTGGTACCACTGGTTCCGAATATTCATGGTTGGTAGCACACCATCGGGAGTGTACTGAGATCAGGGACTACCTGATTGGTGTCCCGGATTTGACAGCGGATGAGAAAAAAGCGATCGCATTGGAACACTTGCAATTAATGATCAGCAATCCGGAGTATTACAACTACATACATGACTACACCGGGCATTGGTGGGACCAGGATGGTAATGGGTATACCTACTCAAAGAAAAAACAATTGGAAATCTATGTAAAGATAGTGCCTTATGGGATGCTTTCTTGCGATGAACTTGAGAACTTTCCACTTACTATGTATTCGGATGTGGGCAGCTATGCTGTGCCATCTGACGTTCTCAGCAGGATATCATCAATTCAGACAGCCAATTCGCCAGCTTACACTCCGAGTAATTTTAAGGTCCAGGATATTAACAATGGCGTAGGTGTAGTCAACCTTGATTATTATCCTTTACATATTAATACTTTACCTAAGAAATCAACAGGTGTAAGAATGACGCCTTTGGAATTTTTAGAGTACTTTAGACTAAATATTAATTCCTTTATTACAACTGGGGTAAGTTTTAATCCCTATTACCACTATGTTGCCGGATCTGTAAACATTGATGAAACCTCAAAGTTTACTTCTCCAACAACAACATCGAAAGGAGCTGTAATACATATTGATATGCTTGATGACGGAACGGTTGTAGAAAGCGAGTATTATACCAATACGGCCGCAAACAAGCACTGGTTTACTTTCACTACAATGACTTCTGTTGTAGATGGAGAGCATCCGGTAGCCGGCAATCGGCGATTTGGTATTTTCCCCGATGCTTCTGGTGGTTATACTTTTTTTACAATGGGTGTTGACCGGATTTGGAATTGGTATAGTTCGCTTATCAATTTAGCAGCGAACGACGTTGGCTTCAATGCAGCAGATGCTTTATGGACAAATATCCAAACAAATGTAAAAACCTACGTGGGCAGCCATGAAGGCTCCGCATCTTACTATTCTCAACCAAAATGGGTAACCAGACCAGATTATTTTGGACCAGTTAAATTCTTCCTTCAAGGAAAAAAGACTTTAGCACAGTTGAAAGCTGATTTAAATTGTTTATAAATGATTAAAAAACTTGTTTCATTACTGCTAGCAGGGACTACGATAGTAGTACTTATGTCGTTTTTAAGAATGCTTAATGAAGATTTCCAGTTGAGGTTGATTACAAATTATTGGGACGGATTCTTGTTCGAATTTAGATGGAGTATTCCGACGTTTTTAATAATAATTCTAATGCCATATCTTCTAATTATATTGATTTCCAGAAGATTTAAGCATTCGAGTGCCATAGTTAAAGGAGTCATTATAGGACTCATTTCGACTGCATTAATTCTGATATCCTCTTTAATAATTTTCAGAGCTATCATGCCATTACCAGCATTACTTATTATTACATTATCAGGATTCTTATTCCCATTGTTGGCATATTTTCTTGAATCAAGAATATTGTCAAACATTAGAAGGGAATAAGAATAGGAGGTTTGGTATTTTTCCGGATGCGTCGGGGGGCTACACCTTCTTTATACTGGGCGTTGACAGAATCTGGAATTGGTATACTTCTGTTGGCAACTGGGCAACTCGGGGAGTCGGATTCGAGAAATCCGATGCTTTATGGACCAATATACAAACTAATCTAAAAAGCTATGTTACCACGCATGAAGGAGTAGCCTCGTATTACTCGCAGCCTAATTGGAAAACCAGAGTTGATTATTTAGGTCCTGTAAAATTCTTCCTACAGGGCAAAAAAACGCTCGCGCAACTGAAAGCCGATTTAAATTGTTTATAAATGATGCACAAGCTTAGAGCAATATTCCTCGGAACTATAGTGGTTATATTGATCATGACCATGTTTAGGTCTGTTATTGATGATCTTTCCGATAGGGCAATCAAAACTTTCTGGGAAAAATTTATATTCGAATTTGAGATGAATTCAATAGTGGTAATATTAATGGTATTGCTGCCTCATTGTGTCGTTTTATTCTTTGACCGTTCAAAAAAAATGGGCGTTTTATCACAATGCATTACCGGTGCAATTACTTCTACAATAGTTGCACTTCCATTTTTTTTACAGTTTGGTTTCGATATAGACTGGATGGCCTTAATTATTATTAGCGTTTCAGGGTTTCTACTTCCTTTTTTCATACACATTTTTGAACCACCCAAACACTCAGCTAAGACAAAAAAGACGCCTATAGCTGATAACGATATATAATCGGTCGAAAGTAATACAGCCATACACCATGAGGAAATATGGCTGTATTACTTAATTAACTATTGCAATGGCAAATATTATTCTCGTCTGATAAGTGAATGTTACTTTAATTGGATAAAATCAAAACTATTTTCCCAATGAAACAAATTTACATGACTTTGGCCCTTGTGGGGTCAATGATTACAGGCAGCCATGCTCAAGCAGATTTTGGTATCGAAATTCTCGCACCAATCAGTGAAGAGTCATTCTCCAATGACGTAGACACTATAAAATTTTCATTTCAAATTAAGAATAATAGTGCCTTATCACTGAACGCAGCTACAGATACGATATATTTAGTTTACGATCTAAGAATGTTCAGTTTAGAGCTACCTGATCAAGATTATGTTCTCGAAAAATATGCTATTACTTTAGGGCCGGAAGAGTCCTGGCCGTATAATATTAAGGCGGCTATAGGTACGCAGTATTGGTATGATGAGACCGCGCCTAAGGTAGCAGTGCCTGCGGATTCCAAAGTTTGCCCATATGTTGGGTTTTGGATAACCCATACCAATGACGACGGCACCTACTACGTTAACGATCCAGGTGTCAATACCGATGTTATAAGCGATGCGTATGGTATGACTTCAAGTACCCCCAATGATTTTTACGCTGCGATAATAGCCGGGCTTTCCGGGAACAATTTTTCAAAAGTAAATAATGTGAAATTTGGCACCGGCATTACGGATAAATGTGATAATAGTACGAGTATCATTGGCATGGAGGATCAGGCAAAAGTAAGCCTTACAACTTACCCTAATCCGGCATATGATAATATAAACATCAATTTCCTGCTAGATAAGACCAGCAATGCCACTGTGCGGGTAAGCGACATTACCGGCAGAACTATGATCAGTAAAGAGTTGGGTAAAGTATTTGAAGGTGAGCATAAAATCTCTATTGACATTTTATCTTTGAACGCAGGCATGTATTTAATTGAACTGAATGCTGATCAGCAAAAGGCTCTCTCCAAACTCACTGTTCAAAAATAGCATTCTCAACCAGATACATAATAAGTGGTCGGCAGGGCTTGATTGGGAAGGTACAGTAAAACTTTTCTTACAAGTTAAAATAACTCTGGCACAATTAAAAGCAGGCTTAGATTGCCCATAAACAAATGATGATGAAAAAAACTTTTGGCTTAATACTTTCGATACTAACAACTGCAATAGTAATGGCGATACTCCAATATTATTTTGTTGGAATTTCTGAAAGATTTGTTAGTTCACTAGGTGGGCTTCTTTCTATTTTTTTCATATGTATTATAATTGTTATATTTATGATAGCCATACCCTTTTTAATAATCTTCAAATTGCTTTTGAAGGCACATAAAATTAGGATCATTTATCAATGTATTGTTATTGGTATAGTATCTGCGTTATTAATGCTGGTACTTCAATTATTAGTGCCATTCAGGCAGAGTACAGACTACTTAAGAATTTTAATTGTGTTGATACCAGGATGTCTGTTCCCGTTTATTGCACATTTTTTGATACAAAATTGCTGCCTAAAGCGAATAAATAATAAGTACAATAAGCGACTAAAAGAATACAGCCATATACCTTAAGGAAATATGGCTGTATTCTTTTAATTTAATCTCCAAAATGTTCTTCAATGTTTTATAGAATTGCAAAAAATTTCCTCATGCTTACTGCGATGCAAATTGGTGTAATAGCCGTAGGCGCTCAACCATTCACGATCGATGATATCCCCCTTAGCTGGAAGGATTTTAAAGTTAGGAAGGATTTCAACAACCATCCCTATGCTGCTAAAATATACACTGATCCGACATTTGAAACCAAACGAATTAAGAGAAATGGCACTACATACCAGCACTTTTCCTGGGAAATTGAATTTAAAAGAAGCTGGGTAAAAGCTAAGTTTATGGATGAAGCTCCCGACAGTGTAAAACGATCTCTTTTAAATCATGAGAAAGGACATTTGCTAATACATATGATCGGACTTAAAAAAGTTCAAAACTCTATTGACAACTTCACTTTCTCAAAAAAGATAAGAGCTGAATTGGATAGCATCTATAAGGCTCACCTTGGCAACTTGCAGGCAGACAACGAGCGTTATGACGAGGAAACTAACCATAGCGCTATCGCCGAAAAACAAAAAGAGTGGATCGATAAATTACTGGCTGAATTGAACGCACTCTATATCGATGAAAAAAAACTTCAACTAAAGTTTGAAGCAGAGGCACCAGTGAGTTATTAGCTGCTACAACAGCTCTCCGAAAGCTGTCCCATGAGCAACACGAACAATTCAAGCTTCTCTGACTAATGGTTATTCTATATCTTATTCCATACCGACCAGGAACCTTCAGCCTGGCCTATGAGCATATCATAGCCGTTCTTCACGGCAGCTCCCTGTTGCCTTCCTTTCTTAAGGAATAAGGTCTCCGCGGGATTGTATATCAGATCATACAACAAATGACCGGCAGTGAGGAACCGGTAAGGTATGGCAGGCGCTTCCTCATGGCGGGGGTACATACCGGCTGGTGTCGTGTTAATGATAACCGTATATCTTTCCAGCATATCCCTGTCAAGTTCGTTGTACTTTACAGCGCCCTTTTCTCCTGTTCTTGATACCAGCAGGCATTCCAGCCCTTCCTGTTCCAGTATATAGCGGACGGCCCTGGATGCGCCGCCTGTTCCCAGTATCAATGCGGCCTTATGTCGTGCTTGCAGCAGTGGTCTTATTGTATCCCTGAAGCCGGACGCGTCCGTATTAAAGCCTGTCAACCCCTCCTCATCCAACCGGATGCAGTTTACAGCGCCTATATCCTGTGCCAGCTTGTCCAGCCTGCCGAGATAAGGTATTATTCTTTCTTTGTAGGGGATGGTCACATTCAAACCCTGTAATTGCGGGTAAAGGTTCAGCAGCTCCGGAAATTCTTCCAGGCGTTCCAGCGGAAAGGCCCGGTACTCGGCATGGATGTGCTCTCTTTTGAATTTTTCATTGAAATACCCGGGAGAAAAGGTATGCGATAAAGGATAACCGATCAGGCCGAATAATTTCATAACATCAGTTTAAGCTAAAGATAGCAAATACGGGCAGATGGTCGGAAAGCTGCCGGGCTTTTTTCATATCGTTCGCAAATGACTGGTGGAAAGGTAGGACACCTGCATTCTTCAGCTTTACTTTTGCTGAAGGGTAAAAAATGTTGTCATATTCAGAGGCCAGGCATTCTCCGGCCTTACATTCCTGCTTGAGGGTTGTCTTTTGCTGCTGCAGCGCCTGCCGGTAACCTTTCTCCTTTAAGGGAAGGAAAACCGTATGCGATGCGGGGCAGTTGAAATCGCCGACAAAAAGCAGGGGTATCCCATTTTCCGGATGAAATAAATACTGCAGGTACTTTATCTCCCGCTCCGGCTGCTTCTTTTTGGGTAAGGCATGGAATGCGGCTACTGCAAATTTCTTTTTTTCATAGCTGAAGGTAGCGATGAACGGCTCCCGTTCGATTTCCTTTTCGAATTGAGCAGACAACACCGCCGTATCTTCCAGGATAACCCTTTCCTCTTTCCAGATAAACGCGTAGCGTTCGCGCTGCTGCCTGTTCTCATAGCTGGAAGTAGGCTCACTGATGCTGTAACGCCATTTATGCCCGGCCTGGTTCAATGCCTCGCAAAGACGGATCACCGCATCCGGGCCGCCATTGCCCGCCATTACTTCTTCTATCGCCACAATATCGAACTGCCGGAGCTGGGCAGCGATAAAAACGATCTCCTCCTCGCTTTTGCTGTTACCGAAGTTTGCCAGGTTCCAGCTGCAGATGCTTACCTGTGCCTGCATACCAAAGGAAAGCAGGCACAGGATTACTATAAACAAATATCTCAAGGTAATTTTCGCTTTATTATTACAGGCTTCCTGTTCTTCCGCCATCTACCTGTATGCTTACACCATTGACGTATGCCGCTGCCGGCGTAGCCAGGAAGGCGGCAACGGAAGCGATCTCTTCGGGTCTGCCAAAACGTTTCATCGGTATTTCCTCCAGCATTTCCTCTTCAACCGCGGCTTTATCCATACCTGTCTTGCTGGCCTTATTATTGACAATGGCATCCAGCCTGCCGGTGGCCGTAGCTCCGGGCAATACATTGTTGACCGTAATGCCAAAAGCGCCCAGCTCATTGGCCATGGTCTTGGCCCAGGAGGCAACCGCTCCCCGTATGGTATTGCTTACCCCCAGGCCTTTCAGGGGTATTTTTACAGATGTGGAAATAATATTGATGATCCGGCCGTAACCGTCTTTTTTCATTCCACCCATTACCTGCTGCGTGATCAGCTGGTTGCAGACCAGGTGCTGCTGGAAAGCCTGCAGGAAAGCTTCGGGCGTAGCATCAGTGATGGGACCGCCTGCCGGGCCGCCGCTGTTATTGACCAGTATATGAATATTGGTATGCTGTACATAACCTGCAACCACTTCGGCTACCTGCCGGTAATTGAAAAAATCGGCTACCAGGTAATCATGCTGCTGCCCTTTATCACTATTTAGCTTAGCCACCGCTTCTTTAAGGGATGCTTCGTTACGGGCGATCAGTGTGCAGCTGGCGCCGAGCAGGGCCAGTTCCTGCGCGATAGCCAGGCCTATTCCCTGGGTGCTGCCGCCTACCAGCGCTCTTTTGCCGGATAATGAGAGTTCCATAAGTTTTATTTAAGGCTACAAAAGTAATCGTTCTTTTATCTTTGCGATATATTTATGTTCTCTTCATTTTACAGCAGCCCGATAGGTTTAATACGCATTACCGCCACAGAAGCGGGGATCAGCAGCGTGTCCTTTACCGACGAAGATCAGGAACCGTCACAATTCCCGGAAAACGGGCTGACAAGGCGCTGTGCAGGGCAGATCGCAGAATATTTCAACGGAGAAAGAAAAGCATTTGACCTGCCGCTGGACCCGCAGGGAACGGATTTCCAGAAAAGTGTCTGGAAAATATTGTGCACTGTCCCTTTTGGCAAAACAGAGAGCTATCTTTCTGTTGCCAAGGCGTTGAATAACCCGCTGAGCATACGGGCCGTCGGCGCTGCCAACGGCAGAAACCCGGTTGCCATTATTGTTCCCTGCCACCGGATAATCGGCACGGATGGCTCGCTTACCGGTTATGCAGGGGGCTTATGGCGCAAGGAATGGCTGCTGAAGCACGAGGGCGTGCCTGCATTCCAGCAGCCGACGCTGTTCTAATGTTACTTTACATGTGCGATGCTCTTATCACATCTCTGTTTACGTCGGAAAAAGGTCGCGGCTCACGCTTATTCTCTACCTGGTAGGACCCCGGTAAAGACCTGGTCAGGCTTTTCAACAAGAAGACCCAAATAAAAGGTACAAGCCAGATCATTACCAGGTGAAAAGTTCTTATGCTTCCGGTAAATATGATACTCTTTCTCAACACAAAGAAATACCGGCCTGTAATTACCAGATAGGCCACCGATACCACAGAAATCAATACGTACAGCATTATTTCTTTTGTCATATCATTGCAAAATTATAAAGGGCCAGATAACCGTCTTTTACTAAAGATTCTTCAACAGGTAATCAGTAATACGCCTGAACAGCTGCAACCTGGTGATACCGCCGCTGATACCGTGATTTTTATTGGGATAATACTCCGATTCAAATTGTTTATCCGCCTTGATTAAAGCATCGGTCAGCATTACGGCATTCTGGAAATGAACGTTATCATCCGCCGTTCCGTGTATCAGCAGCAGGTTTCCTTCCAGCTTATCCGCCATCTTCTCCGGCGCGTTATTATCATAGCCAGCGGCATTTTCCTGCGGGGTACGCATATAACGTTCCGTATAGATATTATCATAGAAACGCCAGTTGGTAACGGGCGCTACCGATACGGCCGTCTTAAATACATCGTTGCCCTTAAGAATACAGGTAGCGCTCATAAAGCCGCCGAAGCTCCAGCCCCAGATACCGATACGGCCAGCATCTACATAGGGTTGTTTCGACAGGTACCTGGCCACGGCTATCTGGTCGTTGCTCTCCAGGTTACCCAGCTGCAGGTAAGTCTTTTTCTTAAACTCTTCGCCCCGGCCACCGGTGCCGGTGCCATCCACGCATACAACAATATAGCCTTTCTGCGCCATCAGCTGGTGCCAGAAATAATTACCCAGAGGGAAGCGGTCCTTTACCTCCTGCGAATTGGGACCGCTGTACTGGTACATCAGCACGGGGTATTTTTTAGCAGGATCAAAATCCGGCGGCGTGATCATCCAGGCATTGAGCCATGTGTTATTATCTCCCGGCAACGTGAGCGTTTTAAGCGCTCCAAGTGCATATTTTTTCATGCGGCTCTCCAGCTCGCTATTGTCTTCCAGCACTCTTACCGCTTTCCCTTTATTGCTGATCAGCGTAAATACCGGCACTTTGTTCAAGGCGGAATACCGGTCCAGGAAATAGTTATAGCCTTCGCAGGGAATGATATCATGCCAGCCGTCCTCATCTGTAAGGCAGGTATTGTTCTTCCCGTTCCAGTCGACACTGTAAAATTTACGCTGCAGGGGAGAAAATACGCCCGCTGTATAATAAACGCATTTACGCACAGGGTCTACACCATGCACCAGGTCTACATTCCAGGCGCCTTTGGTCAGCTGTACCAGCTCCTGCCTTTCCCAGTTCCATTTGTAGAGGTGATTATAGCCATCGCGTTCGGAATCAAAAATAAAGGATTGTCCATCCGGTAAAAAGGTAAGGTTATCGTTGATCTCGATATAATAACGGTTCGTCTCTGTCATGGCTACGGTGCTGCTGCCATCGGCCGCATTAGCCAGCAGGTATTCCAGCTTGTTCTGGTGGCGGTTCATCCGGTAAATACACAGCTTATCTGCAGAGGCCCATTTAATACGCGGAATGTACTGATCCTTTTCGCTGCCGATATCAGCAGGGGTACTTTTGCGGGAATGAACATCAAACAAATGGATCGACACTACCGAATTATCCTCCCCGGCTTTCGGGTATTTAAAGGTGTATTGCGTCGGGTAAAGACTGTCATAAACAGCCATGGTATATTCTCTTACAGCGCTTTCATCAAAGCGGTAATAGGCAATATAATGCCCATCCGGCGACCATTGATAAGCCTGTGTAAATTCAAACTCCTCTTCATACACCCAGTCGCAGTTCCCGTTGATGACCTTATTACGCACACCATCGGTAGTAATGGCAGCTACCTTTCCGGAACCCAGATCTTTATAATAAAGGTTATTATCCTTTACAAAGGCTACTTTATCTCCCGCAGGATTAAAAGCCGCATGCAGCACCTTATTCTCATCCAGCAACGAAACCTCTTTGCTGTCCAGATCATAGATATACACTTTATGCAGTACCGAGCGACGGTATATATTTTCAGATTCGGCAAACAAAAGCATTTTCTGCTCATCTGCGCTGAACAGGTAATCATCCACCATGATCTGCCCGCCCTGGTATGTTTGCCGACTGTTGTCAAACAAGGTCTTTATCTTTTTACCATCAGCAAGGCTATACATATTGATCTGTATATCTCCGCCAACCTGGTCGGTTTTTGTATAATGCGTGCCGTCTTTCAGCGCATTAAAGCCCGGAACATTCTTTACCGTAAAAGTGCCGTTTTTCCAGACATCCTCCAGCGTTATCTGCTTATCTCCTCTGGCGAAGACCGGAACTATGATGATAAGGGATACAAAAAGCAGGATCAGTTTTTTCATGCAATCAATATTAATGTGATTATTCTTTAGCCCCACGGCCAGTAGGTACAGATAATTATTGCAGTGATAATACCAACAAGATCCGCCAGCAGCATTGAGCCGATAGCGTAACGTGTATTTTTGACACTTACTGCACCGAAATATACGGCAATAACATAAAAGGTAGTATCAGAGCTTCCCTGGAATACGCAGCTCAGCCTGCCGGCGAAAGAGTCGGCGCCGTAAAATTTCATCGTGTCCACCATCATGCCCCGGGCGCCGCTGCCACTCAGGGGTTTTATCAGCGCGGTCGGCAGCGCGTCTACAAAATCGCTCCGGATGTGCAGCACAGTAAATATATATTTCAGTCCATCAATAATGATATCAAAAACACCGCTGGTACGCAGCATGCTGATGGCGACCAGCATACCCACCAGGTAGGGTATTATCTTTACCGAAGTCTCAAAGCCTCCTTTCGCACCATCAACAAAGGCGTCGAAGACATTGATCTTCTTATACAGGGCGCCCAGCACGATCAGCAGGAAGATGAGCAGTATCAGACCATTGCTCAGCATGGAGGAGAACAGCTCCATACCGGCCTTATCCTGACGGCTGAGGTACCAGATGATACCGGCGATAACTGCGGAGATACCCAATATCCACGCCAGGATGACCGGCTGAAAAAGATTGATCTTCTGCCGTATGCTGACAATGAGCATTGCCGTAAGCGTGGCCACGAAAGTAGCGATCATACAAGGCAGGAATATATCCGTAGGATCGGCCGCATTCAGCCTGGCCCGCATGGCAATGATGGAGACAGGTATCAGTGTTAGTCCTGCAGCATGCAGGCACAGGAACATGATCTGGGCATTGGTTGCCCTGGATTTGTCGGGGTTCAGCTCCTGCAGGCTTTCCATCGCTTTGATACCGAAAGGTGTTGCCGCATTGTCCAGCCCCAGGAGATTGGCCGAAAAATTAAGCATCATATGTCCCATTGCGGGATGTCCCTTAGGTACCTCGGGGAAAAGACGGGAAAAGAAAGGACCGATGATCCTGGACAAGAGCCTTATACCACCCGCATTTTCCGCAATACGCATAAATCCCATGAACAAGGCTATAATGCCGATAAGGCCGATACATATCTCTACCGCAGTCTTGCAGGTAGTCAGTATACCATCCGCCGATTGCTCCCTGTAGGACAGGTACCGGCCATCTTCCAGCTTTATAATACGCTCCTCGCCATTCTTATACTCGGCCGCTCCGTTGAGCTTTGTCTTCAATGCGGCGGGTAAGGACAGGCTATCATAAACCCGGGTCATCGTAGTATCCCCGGATTTACCCACGACCATTTTACTATAGATGCTCCTGCTGTTTCCCGTAAAAAGCTGCAGGCTCGCAACCATCACGGCAACGAGGATGAATGCGCTCCATATCCTGCTTAATGCCATATCGCCGATATTATTCCGGCAAAAATAACCGATAAAATCATTTATAGTAAAAATACCTTTGCCGGTCACTATCGCTTCGACAGGCTCAGCGACCAAGCCTCAACCGGTTATTGAGCTTTACTAACCGGTCATTGAGCTTGTCGAAATGACAGACATCTCTCAATGTCGCTTCGACAGGCTCAGCGACCAAACTATCATTAAGCCTGCCGAAACGACTAAAACATAAAGGACAGGTGCAGCATCAGCCTGTCACCGGCTTTAATAGCGCCATGCGCCAGCTCCTGCTTCAGCGGCGGCTGGTAATTACCGCCAAATGCCAGTCGCCCGCAATTCAGCTCCGCGCCTGCCGTACCGTACAACGCATAGCCGCCGGATGTATACACCCCATATCCTCCGTTAAGGTCACGCACGGAATACTCATAGCCGGCTCCCAGGTTAGGCGTTATGGTCAGCTTATTTTTGATCCGGAACTTATAATAGAGCTGCAGGCTCCCGCTCAGCTTGTTGCCATAATAATAATCGTATTTATTGGCAGTATTGATCTTATACGCCGCACTCAGGTTGACCCCGGCATCCTGCAGCCGGATATCGTACATCATGCTCAGAATAAAATCTATGCTTCCGGTGCCCAGCTGGAACAAATTGGCGCTTTGTCCGGAGATATCATTATCAGGAGGTTCGTACTTCCCCGTAGGCAGCTTAACACCGCCACCGATCCACAGGTCGTTGATCAGAAGCTTATCCTTTCTGACAACGGACTTTTTATTCCACAGCCTGTAAAAACCCTGTACGGACATATCCCCAAGCCCCGTTTTTGAAAGATCAGATTCCTGGCTCTTTTTCGTATTGTAATTTACCGGTATGGTAGCCATGATACGTACTTTGTTTTTAATGGTCCAGCCACCCCAGAGCTCAGCTGTATGATAGGCTTCATCTGTGGTCAGGTAAGAGGTTGTTCCACCAGGGCCGAGATGCGTCCGGATATTATTCCCGCGATATCTTAAGCCGATGATCCTCGAATTGAAATCGGGCAGGACGCCGATATAATAGCTGCCCGCGCCGCAGCCGCAGATATCGCAGGCGATAGCTTCCTGCAGGTCGCAGATCGCCAGTAGCATGATTAATATTATCTTTTTCATTTGAATTTTTTTAAAGACCAGGTCATTATTGCTCAGCCAGCATGGGATTGGTAACAAATACCGGGTCGTTCAGGGTATTGAGAAATGCGATAAGATCGGCGCGCTCCTGCGTCGTAAGCGGAATACCTGTTGCCCCCCCTTGTCGCAATACCGGATCCAGGTTCTCCATAGGCTTCATATGCAGAGAATACTGGTCCAGCACAGCGTCCAGTGTATAATAACGGCCATCGTGCATATATGGCGCTGTATATTTCAAGTTACGGAGACTCGGAACTTTAAATTTATACAGGTCATCTGTGTTAAGGGTAACAGCGTATCTTCCCGAATCATTATTATAGCCAATGCCGATGCCATTGTTCCGGAAAGAGTGATCGGTAAATAACGGTTCGGTATGACAGCTGCTGCATTTGTCCCGGTACACTTTATAGCCGGATGCTTCCGCTGCTGTGAACGCCGGCCCGGAATTATTCATCACGCTGTCATATTTCGAATTGCTGCTGATGCACATGACCATAAACTGGGACAGGGCCCTCATGAAGTTAGCCGTATTGATCTCTTCGCTTCCGAATGCTTTACGGAACAAGCCGGGATAATCAGGATGCGCTCTTAGCTTCTGCAATACATTGTCTACTGACTCGTCCATCTCGTCATGCGCGGTAATAGGCGCTACTGGCTGCAGGTCAAGATCGAATACCCCACCGTCCCACATAAATGACGTATTCCAGGCCAGGTTCATGATCGGTGGTGAATTACGCTTCCCCAGCCTGTCGTCAATGCCATGACTTACATCATGACCATGATGGGTAAAAGAGGACGACTGGATATGACAGCTACCACAGCTTACCGTATTGTCCCTGCTCAAACGTGGCTCATAGAAAAGCCTTCGTCCCAGCTCAAAGCCCGCCTGTGTTACTTCATTCGTAGCAAAGTGATAAGCAGGCTCAGGGAAATTAGCCGGCCGCTGAAATCCCGGGAATACGGCGCCTGCCTGCTCCATAATTTCCTTTTTGCATGCTACCATTACCAGCATCATGCTTATGACACCGGTAATGGCTGTGATCTTCCTGTTCATACCTGCTCTGTTATTCGTTTTCGGTATGATCGTGACGGAACATCTGCGTATAGTTATCAGCGATGACCGTACTGAAATCGCTGAACATAACAGTAGGGTTAGCCGCAATGCTGACCGTAGCTGTACCGCTCAGCACTTTATCAATATCCACCATCAGGTGTATATTGCTTTTACGCCCTTTGCGTACCTGCGCGATACCTGCTTTGGTCAGATCAAGCGTAATTGTTTTTATATTATTGATCGTAGGAGCGCTGTAACCGCCAAAGCCGCCGATATGGTAACGGAACTTATGCTGTCCGCTGGGATCAGCAGGCGCCGCATCGGACAGACCTTCCATCTTAAAGAATATATAGCCGCTGTTCCATCCCCAGTACATGCCGTCGTCCATGCCGCCGGAAGGATCCAGCACGCCCGTGCGCTTGCTTATATCCATCGTACTGCGCAGACTGTCTACCCCTACGGTAAAGGTCAGCATCGCGTAATCGCCTTCAGGTACATTTACCAGGGCTTCTGAGAAATCTTTATTGCCTTCTTTGATAAGAAAATAGCTGCTGTCCTGAGGTACTATATATTCCGTACCATCAGCTTTCTTCAGCCTGATATTGCTGATAAAATACTGTAGCAGGCTGATGGAATAGCTTTCTCCTGCCGCATTAGTATAAGTCTCTGTATTCAGGTAAAGATTCTTTCCACCGACGATATTATCGAATTCGATTGATAAGGGGGCGAGGTCTTTTTCATTGTAGGCCGGCTCCTGCTTTTCTTTTTTACAGGAAGCAGCAATAAACAACAGGAAAAGAAGCGAAGTATATCGAAAAGAGTATTTCATTGATTTTAATTTTGAAAATATGATAAGCGGCCCCCTTCGCAACAGGGAAAGGCTGCGAATAAAATTGAATGGTACAGGCGCACATTGCAGCCATGGCTATGGTCCGCCTCAGTCGTCGAACGGGGCAATATATAACCGGTTGCAGCGCTGCTATGTAGCGCACGATAAAAATTAAATGGATATTAAGGAATCAGGCCAGGATATCCGGCGGGTGGAAGAGGCTCTCAGATGCATCGATCGTATTGCCTATAGTCAATAGAAGGTACTGCCGATCGGTAGCTGAAGCGCTATACAGGCAAGGCACAGAAGCAAAAGCGTTTTCATTGATCAGTACGATCTCCGGCGCTGTCTTAAGCAGGTTTTTCTGCTCCTTGCTTTCTTCCTGCTGTATCTTTTTAGCAAGCTGGCATTTACCGTTACAGTGAAGTCTGGGTCTGGCCTTATTGATACAATGTTCAGCGTAAGCTTTTGTATTGGCATAATAGCTGATCAAAAGCATTCCTTTGCTGAAGGTCTGCGCCATTAGAGCCGAGGCCAGGATCAATATGACAAGGTTGCGTACCAAGCGTCTTGTTTGAACTAAGCGCAAAGGTAATTACTGAACAGTAAAAACAACTACGCTGCTTTATAACTTTTAAATATTCATATTTTGGAATTGCGGTAATACTATTTTATAGCGTTGCGGCTAGCTTTTCAGCCCAGAAAGGTCCCCAAGAAAATCCTCTTGTCCCTAAGCCGGCAAGATAGGCTATGGAAGATATTTCGGGGTGAATACCGGCAAAAACTTTTTGTCCTGCCGTTGTGGGGCGCGCTGCAACCTTATGTTCCTTTACCTCGAACGGGAGCTTCAGCCAGCCCTTCAATAATCGTACCGCATAAGCAGCCCAGGTATTGTCAGGATTAAGATCTGTATAGTTCCACCGGTAATTGCTGCCATACCAGAACAGCTTATCTGTATAAGGCGCCAGTCGCAAACCATGTTCATATAATACATCTGCAGGCAACCCGGGAATATCGAGCAACAGCGCATCGCCGCGGTTTGCCGTAAAAGGGATATGTTTCAGCCAGGGATTATCCATTCCCGCTGCGCCATCACAGAAAATGATCTTATCGGCAGTTATACCTTCATATTCGATATTATTGCTGCCAACTACAAGTTTTTCCCGGTCAAATACCATAGTAATAATCCTTTGCTGCTGCTCCAGGAAATTACGCCATTGCGCCAACAACAGCGGTGCATCTGCCTGGAATAGCCCTTTTATTATTCCTGGTGTATAAGGTATACTAAAGTAATTTTCCAGCTGTGAAATACCGGGAGAAGAGGAGAAATACTCGGGATATTGTAGCTGCTGTGCGGCAAAATGCAGCATGGTCGCTTTATCTTCGGGGAAATAGTACATTTCCATAGAATGAAGCAATGAGCATCCGAGCAGCTCTTCCAGAGCTCTATAGGTTGCGGCCGCCTGTTCAATGACCGGCATCGCATTAGGATCAGGTTTCAGGTGCTTACCGGCCAGCGGATTGATTATCGCGGCCGCAGTATGGCTGGCCGTACTTTTATTACCATCGTCCAATAGAAGGAAATCTTTCCCGTCACGCCATAGGGCATGACTGACAAGGGTACCTGCTATGCCCTGTCCTATGATAAGGTATTGTATATGCATGCTGGAGAGTACAGCAAAAATAGACAATAAATAAAAGCCCCTGTCTTTTTAAACAGGGGCCTTATATCTGAACAGGAAAAAGTGCTTATTGCGCCTTTTCTTCGTCGTTCTTTAGCTTATTCTTCAGATCGGCTAACGCACCGATATCGCCTAAAGTCGCTTTTTCCACCTTAGACTGTATGTTTTTTACAGCTTTTTTAGTGTCTTCAGCGGCAGCTTCGTTGGCTTTGTGCTCAGCTTCCCTTTCTTCGGCTTTGCCTTGTTCCCATACGCGGCTGTGTGATACCATAATGCGTTTGTCGTTGCGGTCGAACTCGATTACCATGAAAGGCAATACTTCCTCGGCAGCTACTGTGCCTTCGTCCTGTTTACGCAGGTGACGGGCAGGAGCGAATGCTTCCAGGCCATATTGCAGTTGCACTACAGCGCCTTTATCATCCTTACGGATAACAGTGCCTTCGTGTACGGAACCGATCGGGAAAATGCTTTCAAAAGTATTCCACGGATCGTCTTCCAGCTGCTTGTGTCCCAGAGACAGCTTGCGGCTTTCTTTATCGATGCTCAGGATCACCACTTCGATCTCATCACCGGCTTTGGTAAACTCGCTCGGGTGGTTATAGCGCTTTGTCCAGCTCAGGTCGCTGATGTGGATCATACCACCTATGCCGGTTTCCAGCTCAACAAACACACCATATGGAGTGATATTTTTAACTATACCTTTATGACGGCTGTCAACAGGGTATTTTTGCTCGATCGCTCCCCAGGGATCATCGGTAAGCTGCTTGATAGACAGGCTCATTTTGCGCTCGTCTTTATCAAGGGTTACGATGCGGGCTTCATACTCGTCGCCCATTTTGAAGAATTCCTTCGCGTTGATCGGTTGAGAGCTCCAGGTAATTTCTGAAACGTGCACCAGACCTTCAACTCCCGGTAATACTTCAAGGAAAGAACCGTAATCTTCAATGTTCACCACTTTACCTTTAACGGTAGCACCTTCCTGTATCTCTTCAGGCAGGCTGTCCCAAGGATGAGGTGTCAATTGTTTCAGACCCAGGCTGATACGTTTTTTCTCATCATCGAAATCCAATACCACTACGTTCAGTTTCTGACCGTTGCTCAGTACTTCGCTCGGATGAGAGATACGTCCCCAGCTGATATCTGTAATGTATAGCAGGCCGTCTACGCCGCCCAGGTCAACAAATGCGCCAAAGTCGGTAACATTTTTGATCGTACCTTCCAGTACCTGGCCTTTTTCCAGCTTGGACATGATTTCGCCACGTTGCTGCTCAAGATCGCTTTCGATAAGCGCTTTGTGCGATACAACTGCGTTACGGATCTGCTCGTTGATTTTCACAACTTTGAAGTCCATTGTTTTACCAACGTACTGGTCGTAGTCGGTTACAGGCTTAACATCGATCTGAGAACCTGGCAGGAAGGTTTCCAGCCCGTTCACGTCAACGATAAGACCACCTTTCGTTTTAGATGTAATCGTACCGGTAACCACTTCTCCTGATTTGAAGTAGTCTACCACGTTCTGCCAGCTGCGTACCTGGCGCGCCTGGCGACGGCTTAAGGACAACTGACCATCGCGGTCTTCTTTTTCAAGAACCAGGACTTCGATCTCGTCACCGATTTTCAGGTTAGGCACATCGCGGAATTCATTCAGCGATACCAGTCCGTCTGATTTAAAACCGATGTTTACGATCGCATCAGTTTTGGTTAAACCAACAATAGTACCGTGGATCAGTTCTGATTCCTCAATGCTTTTGAAAGTTTGTCCGTAGCTTTTTTCAAGCTCTTCGCGTACTTCCTTTGAGTAAGAAGCTACGTTGCGCTTATCGACGTTCCAGTCGAAATCGTCATGCGCAGTGTTTTGAGTGTTAACAATTTGGTTTTCTTCCAATTTAAATGTCCTCCTTTTGTAAAGAATTTTTGGATGGCAAAGGTACGAATATAAATTTTAAATAAAGAGTTATTTCTGCCAGGAAAATTAGTCATAGAACTTTTCCTTTCTAACTTCCTCTGTAACAACAAAATAACGGCAAATAACCTAAGGTTTAAAGACAATTATCCGGCTAATAATCAGGGCCGTCTCAATATTAATTGAGACGGCCCCTTGAACCTGATAAATTTATTTGATGATGCTTACATGACCACCCGGGTTGAACAGCCGTTTTAGCGAATCTACCACCCGCCCGGTATCAGCAGCGGGAGAAGTAACCGGCATGACCACATAGAAGGTAGCTGAGTCTTTTGCGATCATGGTAACATTATTGCCATACGATTTGAGCTGGGCAGCGCGCTTTTCGGCCTGGGCCCTGGTAGGGTATTCACGTAAAGCAACATTATAGCTTAAACTGCCATCAGCATTGGCTGCAGATACTGCAGGCGCCTGCGTTACGGGTGTATCTGCAGGTATTACATCTGCAGGTGCGGTTGTTCCTGGCTGAACAGTTGTATCTGCGACCGCAGGATCCGTGCTGCCGCCATTTTTATTATTAAAATAATAAAACATAAAAATGGCGCCAGCAACCAGCACCAGCACAATAGCGCTTAAGGTAATGATCTTACCCCAGTTTACCTGTGGTGTCTGGAGAATGATCTCTTCATCTGCTTTCGGCTCTTTAAATTCAGTAGACTGGTAAATTTCAGAAATGGCCTTCTCCTTATTATGTTCTGACCTAGTGCTGTTCTTAAAGAAAGGTATGCTTTTAGGTTGTATCTGCAAGGAAGGGTCTGTATAGAACTTAAGATCGGCCCCCGAGCCGCTGAACCTACCCACTCCCGGGATCTGGAGATCGCGGCCTTCCGCAAGGTCGGCTTTGGCCCTGGAACAAAAATCCTTAATGGCATTTGCAGCGTGGGCAATGCTGATCCTTTCGTTTGTAGCGACAAAGTTAGCAAAGGTATCATCTATCGAACCAATGGTAGGACGGAACAGTATATCGAATGCAGGCGCATTCATCTGCTGGTTCTCCCTGTCATAGCTCGCCGGTTTCTTACGTATCTCGAGATTGCCGATACCGGGAAGGTAGCAGTATTCATTTTTAATTAAAAACAAGCCTATGTATTTAGCTATGTCCATCGGTTAAAAGTTTCTCGGTTAGTTGAATGTTGTAAAAGCCGCAATATATTAAAATTTCAGCCTTAATCCGCCCAGGATATTAAATCCGTATACAGGATATTGGTACCAACGTTCGTATTGCGTACCCAATATGTTATTTACCTGTAAAAATAAAGATAAACGTGGTATTACCTGGTATTCGGCCCCCGCGCTCAGGTCAAGGAAGGCAGGCATTTTTTTATTGGCGCCTGTTTCTGTTAAAGCATACATACCGTCCCAGAAATCGGCCTGTACATTCAGGTGTAATTTTTCTACCGGCTGCCATTTTAATATTCCACCCAGCCGCACCATTGGTTCATGCCAGACCTTATTTGTCTTCTTTATAAAATTATACCAGGCGCCATTAGCCCCTATCTCAAAAGTCTTTCCTACCTGGTAACGGATACCACCTTCCAGGGAAAGGGCCTGTACTTTTTCATCATATACCGTAAGGAATCTTTTTCCGTCGACATTACCTGCATAATCATTTACAAATAAAGGCATATTTTTCCATTGCCTCCAGCTTACTGTACCATTAAAAGAGAGCTGTGTTCCCAATGCTGCCTCCAGTCCGGCAAAAACCTGGTCTGTCCTGCTTTGCATCACCGGGTAAATATTGATGATAAAAGGATTTTTTGTAGCCAGCTGCTGATAGGTATTCTGCACCAGCTCCCCTTTCCAGCCCGCAACAAAAGCAAATCTGTTGTTCAATCCTGTAAAGCGGGCATAGGCATCCGGTAATACATAGAACTTATCATCTTTACCCCATACAGGACTTATGCCGATATGCAGCTGCGTATTACCCAGATTGACGTGTACAGCCGGATTCAGCCGGAAGTAATTGTTGCTTACGGATCCTGAATCATTCTTGAACCGGGTAATATTGCCGCTGATGCCCATTTGCAGGCTTAGTACAGAATCCATAGCCCAGCTCACCGGCACATCAAAAGAAAAGCCTTTTTCCGTTGCGTTATATTTATCGCTGAAAGCCGTAAAACCTAAAGCAGGCTTATAGTGAATATTGAGCCTGTTGGTAGTCTGGTTTTCAGCGGTAAGCAACAGGCTGCCACCTGTAAAAGCCTGCTGAACCGATGGCTTTGAGTACTCATAGATATCATGATCGTAGCCATAAAATGTATTCCCGTTGCGGAATATGTTCAGCGCAGCGCCAAAACCGTGACCTCCCGCATAATATTTACCGGAAGCATCCAGCTCGTTACGGGAAGATTGACGGTTCTCCAGCCCTCCTTTCTGCGAAAGATGGTGTACATGTACGGCTGCTTCATATTCACCCGGCTTAAAGGTTGCTGCTCCCCCATCGATATACAGGGAATTAAGATTACCATAGCCCAGCTTTACATAATTCTGAAAAGGCAATGCCTGTTCTTCCCGGCCAATAGCCAACGGACGGATGGGAACCGAATGATAGGTATAGCTAAGCGTCTGCTGCGGCACCTCGTACTGGAAACGTGGCTTTATTGTGTCAATCTTTGGCAGCGCAGGCGTCCATTCCGGCTTTACCGGTTTGGCAATTTCAGGCTTATAGTTCTGTATGATCTCAATAGTCTGCCCCGGGATAATCGTATCCCTGCTATTGCGTTGCTGCGCCCGTACCAGCGAAGCAGACAGCAGGCAGCACCCGGCAATTTGTATGACTTTTATATAGTTCATTATCTACCTGTTTGAATGAAAGAGCGCCCGGAAATCCTATTCTTCTGATAGTTTGGAGGTCTCCTTTTCCAATTGCTTTACTTTTTCCAGCTTTTCCGAAGCTTCTGCTTTCAGTACTTTATCCCCTGAATTTTTGACAATGCTCTGCAGCGTAGCCTTTGCATTAAAATAATCCTTCTGCGCGGCAAGGATATCCGCCATCAGGATATATGTTTTCACCATCCAGAAATCCTGGCCGGTTGCCCCCTGTATGGCGTATCCCGCCGCCGTCTCGGCTTCTTTCAGTTTATGCTCCTGCAGTAACATTTCCGCAACCCTGTACCGGGCTTCCGCGCTTATGGCTCCCTGGTTCTTCTTATCGATGGCCTCGTAAATAATTTTTGCTTCACCCAGCTTCCCTTCCTGCTGGAGTGATTTGGCTTTGTAAAACTGGGCCTCGGTGGCAAGAGCAGGCGTAAGGTCCGGCAAGGCCGCAAGTGATTCCGCATAAGTAGCCGCCTTATCAAAATCGCCTGCTTCAAAAGACGCTTTCATAAGTCCTGCATATGCCTGTTGCATATTCTCGCTACCCATAGCCGAGGTCCTCAGCCTATCATAATATTTAATAGCGGCTTCATAATTTTTTTGCTGCAGGGCTATTTCACCCGCCCGCTCAGCAGCGTTTTCAGAAAAGTCGCTCCAGCCGGCATCCAGCACTACGTCATAATCTTTAAGCGCCATTTCCTTGTTGTTTAGCTGATAATAGCTTTCAGCGCGGTAATATGCCGCTTTGTTGGCAGAAAGCCCCGAAGGATATTTATCAAGGTATTTTCCAAAAGCCTGTACTGCTTTTTCCCAGTTACTATTGGCGTATTCGGCCTCAGCAGCGGCATAATAGGTATTATCCAGCTCCGCCTCATTAAGAGAAGGCAGGTTCTGGCTTTTTACAAAGGCATCAAATTCTTCCGGTTTGCCACCTGCAATATAAATATTCCGCAAGGCGTCCATAGCGGCATTGCGCTCTGGTGCTGCAGGAAACTCCTGGAGAAAATTTTTGTAAGTTTCGGCCGCTTCTTTGCTCCTGCCGGATTCCTGGTAAGCATAGCCTAGCTTTATCAACGATTTCGGACGTATGGAGGCATTGTCTTTTTTAGCGGCAAGCCCTTCCAAAAGGCCTATTGCTTCCGCATTACGGTCCGCTTCCAGGTAAGTTACCGCAAGCTCATACTGGGCCTGTGTTTTATACTCCGAAACCGGCTGCTTCAGGATAATTTCGTTCAGCAGCGATATTTTCTCGTTGGTTTTGGACTGGAGACCCAGGATAAGCGCCTTCTGGAACCGGGCATAATCAGGATTGTCAATACCACCCGCTATAGCTTTATCGTACAAAGAAGCAGCTTTGGAAAAATCCTTTTCCATAAAGGACGCATCTGCCTCGCGAAGAATGGCATCAGCTGCCATTACATCGCTATAACCGCTTATCTTATCCTGCTGTGCAGCTGTAAAAGCTTCCCGCGCAGATCCGTAATTTTCGTTTTCCAGCTGAGCATAGCCCAGATTCAGGTTGGCGTTCTGTATAGTCGCCTGTTTGCTGATCTGCCGTATGGCTTCTTCATAACCTTTTGCTTTTGACAGGAAGGTGGTGGTGAATTGTACAGCCTGCGGATAACGGCGCTCCCGGTAAGCGATCTCACCTTTCCAGAAATAAGCAACCGCTTCATAGTCGGGCTTTACCGGTTGCTGAAGCGAAAGATTAAGCACGCTATCGGCTGCTTTTAACTGGCCGGCCTGCATCAGCTGCATGGCACGCCCCAGCGCTACCTGCTGGTAAATGGCCCAGGTCTGGTTATCTTTTACCGGCATATCGCTGATGATCGAAAACGCCTCACCGAAATTGCTGCTTTTGGCCAGCAGACCGGTAAGCAGTGTTTTCGCCTCATTTGTAAAGGCCGATTCAGGATAGGCCTGGATAAAGCTGTTCAGCCTGCGGGTCGCGATAGATTCATAACCCAGCTGGTAGGACAGCTTCGCATACAGGAAATCAGCATCACGTTGCTGCGAGGGGCTAAAATTCATATCTGCACAGAGACCAAAGGCATTACGCGCCCCTTTCTTATCCCCTACCTTCAGGTAGCAATCCCCGAGCAGGTACATGGATGTTTGCCCCAGCGAATCCTGGCTGTTGCTCAAAGGCTGGAATTTTTCGATGGCATTTTTCCATTGCTCCAAACGATAATAGGTAAAAGCCATTTCATACAATTCCTCTTTGCGTATTTTTTCAGAGCTGTTATAGTAGTACTCAAAATAAGGCAGCGCTTCTTTGTATTTTTTCTGCTCGAACAATGTCTGCGCTGTCAGGATATTCAGCTCCTTGTCATAGTAGAGCTTATCCTTTTTTCTCAGGTAACGGCCCGAAATACCCAGCACTTTGTCATAGTTACCTTTAAAGTAATGTATCTCCGCTTCGTAATAGGGTACTATATCTTTATATTGCTCCAGGTTATGTATGCGCTCAAAGCTCTTTAGCGCCTCATCATAGTTTTTGTCGTTATAAGCGAGCAAACCATAATAATAATTGCCCGCATTGTAGTATTTACCGTCCTGCAGCTCTTTAATAGAAGCAAACAGGGGCTTGGCCTTATCAAAACGAAGTTCGTTGAAGTAGCAATAGGCCAGCTCAAATTTTGCATCGGCTATTTCATTATTACTCAGGCTCTGGATACCAGCCAGCTCATAATAATCGATGGCGGGCCCCAGCTCGTTTTTCTGAAAATAATATTGTGCCAGGGTAAAAGCTGTACGCTGACGGTAAACCTGGTTGGTCGTGCTGGCGATATAGGCTTCTGCCCCTTCAACAGCCCCGGGAAGGTCCAGCTTAATACGGCTCAGGGTATTGTAGTATCTTGCTTTTTCAAAGGTGGCATCCGGTACCTGGGGCGCCCTGGCATCGGTGGTGATCACCTGGCGCTGCTGCAGGTAATGTTCCAGCGATTGGAGCGACAAAAGATAATGACCCTGGTCAAACTGTTCTATGCCATGCTTATAATCGACATCTTCGGCACGATTACTGACCGGTTGCTGGGCTTGCGTAAGGACGGTTGGAAAACACAGGGAAAGTGTTAAAAAACCTGAGATTATATAAAATGGCTTTTTGATCAGGATCATTACAGAACTGCGCGTTAAATTAGAAACTAAAAAATTAATATATTTTTAGTATGCTCATTTTGAACCGCAGCAAAGATAATAATTTGAATAGTGAGTAAGCTGCAAATAAAAATATAAAGATTTCTTTACAAGCCTATTGCTTTCAGCACCTCGGGATCGGAAGGCTTGGTGCTGGGCGGGAAAACAGCTACCAGGTTGCCCTGCTCATCAATAAGATATTTCTGAAAATTCCATTTGACAGAACTACTCTTGTAGTTGTTATACTCTTTATTGGTAAGCCATTTATAAATAGGGGCCATTTTTTTGCCTTTAACCGATATTTTAGCTGCCATGGGGAAAGTTACTCCATAGTTCTTCTGGCAGAAATCTGCAATTTCTTCATTGGAGCCCGGCTCCTGGAACAAAAAGTTATTGGCAGGGAACCCGATGATCACCAACTTATCGCTATGCTCTTTGTACAGCTTTTCCAGCTCTTCGTACTGGGGTGTAAAACCGCATTTGGATGCTGTATTCACGATCAGTATTTTTTTGCCTTTGTACTGGGAAAGATCGATCGTGCCACCATCAAGGGAGGTCACCTTAAAATCGTAGATACTTTTAGGTATATCACCGGCAGAGGTTTTTGCCTTGCCGAAAAAGAAAAAGCTCATAAGCATGAAGAGATAACGCATGATATCCTGAATTAAAGCGCAAGTTATAACATTAGCGGGGGAATTATGGTTCAATCGGGCTTCATTAACCTTTAAATAGCGGATTTTCCTATTCGGTATATTATTTATACCTTTGCACACTTTTTTGAATACTTCGGGAAAAGGTAAGAACTTCTTAATATCTAAAAATGCGATCGGCCTTATCCCTGCCTTTATTTTGCAAATATGAACATTCGTAACATCGCCATCATCGCTCACGTTGACCACGGCAAAACATCACTGGTGGATAAGATCATCCACGCCACACAGGTATTCCGCGACAACCAGGAGACAGGCGAACTGATCATGGATAATAATGACCTGGAGCGTGAGCGCGGCATTACGATCCTGAGTAAAAATATCTCTGTAACCTACAATGGAGTAAAGATCAACGTGATCGACACCCCCGGCCACGCCGACTTCGGTGGCGAGGTGGAGCGTGTGCTGAAAATGGCCGATGGCGTACTGCTGCTGGTAGATGCTTTTGAAGGTCCTATGCCCCAAACCCGTTTCGTGCTGCAAAAAGCGCTGGGGCTTGGCCTGAGACCCATTGTTGTTATCAACAAAGTTGACAAACCGAACTGCCGCCCGGATGAGGTGCACGACAAAGTGTTTGACCTTTTCTTCCAGCTGGACGCATCGGAGGAGCAACTGGACTTCCCTACCCTTTACGGCTCCGCCAAACAGGGCTGGTACAATACTTCCCTTACACCGACTGAAAATATCAATGCAGTGCTGGATGCAGTGCTGCAATATGTACCGGAACCTAAAGTTTCTGAAGGTACGCTGCAGATGCAGATCACCTCGCTGGATTATTCTTCTTTCCTGGGACGTATCGCTGTAGGCCGTGTAAGCCGTGGCGTGATCAAAGAGGGGCAGAACATACAGCTGTGCAAGCTGGATGGCAGCATGGTAAGAGGTAAGGTAAAAGAGCTGTACACGTTCGAGGGTATGGGTAAGAAGAAAGTAGCCGAAGTAGCCGCCGGCGATATCTGTGCTGTGGTGGGTATTGAAGACTTCCAGATAGGCGAGACCATTGCGGATTTTGACAACCCTGAAGCGCTGCCGGTGATCGCGATAGATGAGCCGACAATGAACATGCAGTTCAGCATCAATAACTCGCCCTTTTTCGGCCGTGAAGGTAAATTTGTTACCAGCCGTAACCTGCGCGATCGCCTGACAAAAGAACTGGAAAAAAATCTTGCATTGCGTGTAAAAGACACAGATGATGCTGATAAATTCCTGGTTTATGGCCGTGGTATCCTGCACCTTTCTGTACTGGTGGAAACCATGCGCCGTGAAGGCTATGAGCTGACCGTTGGCCAGCCTCAGGTAATCACGCGTGAAATAAACGGGCAAAAATGCGAACCGTATGAGAACCTGGTAGTGGATGTACCGGAAGAGTTTAGCTCCAAGGTGATCAACCTGGTAACCATGCGTAAGGGCGAGCTGCTGGTAATGGAATCCAAAGGCAGCATGCAGCATCTTGAGTTTGACATACCTTCCCGCGGACTGATCGGTCTTCGTTCCCAGATGCTGACCGCAACTGCGGGGGAAGCCGTAATGGCACATAACTTTTCTGAATATAAGCCCTGGAAGGGCGCAATACCCGGCCGGAACAACGGTGTGCTGATCGCCAAACAGGCAGGTACCTCTACAGGCTACTCCCTGGATAAGCTGCAGGACCGTGGTTCCTTCTTTATTGACCCGGGTGAAGAGGTTTATGCCGGCCAGATCGTTGCAGAGCATATTAAACCGGGCGACCTCAATGTAAACGTGGTTGAAGGCAAGAAGCTGACCAATATGCGCGCAAGCGGATCAGACGCGGCTACCAATATTGCTCCGAAGATCCAGATGTCCCTGGAGGAATGCATGGAATATATCCAGCAGGATGAGTGTATCGAGTGTACCCCGCAAAGCATCCGTCTGCGTAAGATATTGCTGGACGAAAATGAGCGTAATAAGTACGCCAAGATGATGAAAGCTTAATTTTGAATATTTTTTGAAAGAGCGGCAGGTATCCTGCCGCTCTTTTCTTTTAAAGAAGGTATCATTGCATTGTATTTCACATGGAAATATATCATCTTTGCTTCACAACCCAGGAATATGAAAACCTATTACTACGGGCTGTCTTTTATATTGCTGCACCTTGCAATGCCGGTAGTGGCCCAGCCGGGAGCACAGGATTTTGCCCGGCTGAAGCAGCTGGCAGGCACCTGGCAGGCAGAAAATAGTGAAGAGTATGAATGCTGGCATCTTACCGGCGGCAATACGCTTTCAGGCATGGGGTATAGGCTGGATGGGAAAGATACGGTCATCAATGAACGTCTTGAACTCAGGTTATCAGGCGACAGTATCGCTTACATCGCTACTGTCATCCGCCAAAATGAAGGCAAGCCGGTAATCTTTGGATACAAGGGACAAAATGAGCAAGGCTTTATTTTTGAGAACATGGAACACGATTTTCCTCAAACGATCGTTTACAGGTTTGACAATGACGACAGGATCGGGATCATACTGACCGGTGAAGGCGATAAAGGAAAGAAAACCGTACGGTTTAATATGCACCGCAAAAAAGAATAATCATGTCTATTGTATCTAAGCTGTCCTCGGCCCTGGGAAACAAGGATCAGGCAGCTAATATAGCGGCAGCACAACGTATCGCTGCAGATGAAGACACACATGCCGTAGGCGAGCTGATCCATCACCTGGAAGATAAGCAGAAGGTAGTGCGGTATGACTGTATTAAAACATTATATGAGGTTGCCTACCTGAAACCGGGGCTGGTCGCCGAATACGCGGAGACATTCATAGGGTTGCTACGGTCCAAGGATAACCGGATGCAATGGGGCTCCATGACAGTATTATCTGCCGTAGCCCCGATACGCGGCGAACTGCTTTTTGAGCGACTGGATATGATTGCTGATGCAGCAGTTAAGGGTTCAGTCATAACCATGGACCATTGTATCAATATACTGGTAAGCCTCAGCAATAGAAAAGACTACCAGCCTGTAACATTTCCCGTTTTGCTTTCGCTGCTGCAATCTGCACCGGATAACCAGGCTCCCTCCTACGCGGAAAAAATACTTCCGGTTATCAATGCCGCATTTAAAGAACCGTTCATCCGGATACTGGAAGAAAAAGAAAAAATAATCAGCCCGGAAAGTAAAAAGAAGCGTATTGCCAAAGTACTGCAAAAGCTTAGAAAATAATATAACCCTTGTTGTAACTTTTACGCTTTTTGTACGATCTATAACGAATAATAACACCGGGAATAATAGATACTGCCCATGAGATTTTTTCTACTGCTCCAGCTTTTATTGATCACTACTTTTTCCTACGCCGTAACGATTAAAGGAAAAGTTACCGATGAAAAGGGTAATCCACTGGCCTTTGCAACGGTAATGGAAACCGGCACCATGAACGGCACCGCCGCCAATGCAGATGGTATATACACCCTGGATGTGGCAGCAGGTAACACGTCCATCACCTGCCAGTACCTTGGATTCGAAACGGTAACTATTAAAGTACGGGCGGAAGGCAGCAGCGTAACCATAAATTTCAAATTGCCTGAGCAGCGGCTGGATATCGGGGAGGTGGTTGTTACCAATGGCGAAGATCCTGCTTATGAAAAAATGCGCCAGGTAATTGCAAAGCGGAAATATCATGCCGGCCTGATCAGTACTTTTGAAACCGATGTTTACATGAAAGGTTCGCTGCGTACCCGTTCTTTTCCAAAAAGTATCCTGGGTTTCAAAATAACAGACAGCATGAAAGCCGAGATGGGTATGGACTCATCGGGAAAGGGTATTATTTATCTTCTGGAGGAATTATCGGAATATTCGTATCAGTCGCCTGGCAAAGAATACAATAAAGTTATTTCCGTAAGGGAAAGCGGCGATCCGCAGGGCGTAGGATTCGCCACGATGCCGCCTATTACCAATATTTATGAGAACAACCTGAAGATAATGGATGGGCTTAATGAGCGCGGATTCATTTCACCTGCCAACAGCAATGCCTTTTTATATTACCGGTACAAATTCCTGGGCAGCTATTTTGATGGCGACAGGATGATCAGCAAGATCCAGGTAACGCCCAAACGAAAATATGAGCCTTTGTTTACAGGTGTAGTATACGTGGTAGAGAACGAATGGGTATTCCAGAGCGTAAGCCTGACCCTGACAGCCCAGTCGCAAATGAATACGCTAGATACACTGCGGCTGGAGCAGGTATATACACCGATAAAACGGGATCTCTGGGTAATACAGAACCAGGTGCTTTATCCTACGATCAGGATCATGGGTATGGATATTGCCGGAAATTTTGTCACTACCTATTCCCGGCAGAAAGTAAATGAGCCTGTAGATGCCGCTAAATTTGAAGGCAAGATCATCGCATCTTACGACTCCCTGGCCAATGATCGCAAAGCTGCCTACTGGGATACGATACGCCCCGTGCCCTTGGCTGAAGACGAAGTCCGCGACTTCCATAAAAAGGATAGCCTGTATACTGCTATAAGAAGCCGCAGCGATTCTCTTAAAAAAGCTCCTTCAGCCAATCTTGGACCCGGCAGCTTCCTGTTCTCCGGCCCTTCTGTACGGATCGGTAAAAATACCCTGAGCATGGATCCTATTATCAGCTCGGTAAATTATAATACAGTTGAAGGTGTCAATGCCACCTTAACATTACGCTGGCTACACCGCATCACAGACAATAGCTCGTGGAATATAGCATTCAAAAACAGGTACGGCTTCAGCAATAAGCATTACAATCCCCTGCTTAGCCTGGGCTATTATACCCAGTCGCCCGCCTGGAAAGGACGTAACTGGTCATTCCAGGTCCAGGGAGGCCGGTTTGTCTACCAGTTGAATAATGACAATCCGATAACGCCGTTTATTAACCTCCTGTATACCCTGTTCGACAGCAAAAATTATATGAAGCTGTATGAGAACAGGTTCGGAAAGCTATCTGCAAAACGCAGCTGGGGAAACGGGCTAAGAGCAGCAGCAGCGATTTCCTTCGAAGAAAGGATATCTCTTGAAAACACAGCGGATTATACTTTCCGGGAAAAACATGATCCTGCAATTACACCCAATAATCCTTCCAGTCTACCAGCCTTTGAAAATCATCGTGCTGCAGTCATCACCGCTTCGTTAAGTTACCAGCCTGGCTGGAAATACGTGCAATATCCAAAGTATAAGACACCGGTAAGCAGCGATGCTCCCGTATTTACACTGCGGTATACCAAAGGGATCCCGGGAATCTTCGACAGCAAATCCGATTTTGATAAATGGAGCGCGGAGATCGGGCACAAGCTACGGCTGCGCCTGCTTGGTTCTGTCGACTACCGGATCGTGGCAGGTGGCTTCCTGAATAAAAATTACACGGGTATTCCTGATATGAAGCATCTTTTCGGAAACCAGACTTTCCTGGCCAATCCATACCTGAACAGCTTCCAGCTTGCCCCTTATTACCGCTTCAGCAATACAGCGGACTTTTATATACAGGGGCACCTGGACTGGCATCTCGGCGGCCTGCTAACCAATAAGATCCCGTTATTCAGGAGACTTAACTGGTACCTGGTAGGTGGCACCAATACCCTTTACATCAATAAAGACAACTATTACGCAGAGGCCTATGTAGGGCTGGAAAATATCGGCTGGAAATACATCCGCTTTGCAAGAGTGGATTTTATAGCCGGCTACGAAAGCGGGAAAGACAAACCTTCGCTCGGCGTACGTGTTGGCCTGGGTGAAGTGCTGTGGAGCATACTGGGTATCAATAACGGAAGAGACGACTAATCAGCTTCGTACATCGGGAATGATCTGCCATCAGTCCGGTGGCCGTTCCTGTTTTTCCCGTTCCTGCAGTAATAATGTCCGCTTGGGTTCCCGGACATTCTCATAGTTATAGGGGCAATGCTTACAACCATTCCCGCAGCAATAGCCGCGGGCAAGATGGAATTTTTCCGTAAGCACCATGAGTCCCTGCTCATTAAAATAAAAATCCTCCCCCTCAATCAGCCTGCTCATGAAACAGCTGTTTTAGCACTATGTCTTTATCCTGCGGCAACTCGTTATTCAGTCGAAAAGAAAGATAATGTATCCTGTTGCTACCTGCAATGTCCAGGCCCTCATAGTGTGTTTTAATGCTGAGCTCAGGGGAAACATCAGCTTGTGCATAAATATCATCATTATCTGCAACCAGCTCCAGCTCATAAAGGTCAATTACCGTTTTGGTAAAATGGTAAAGGTCCGGGCTATCGGTTTTCAGGTTTATAGTTGCGCCAGGCGTAATGATCTGCTGGTAGAGCCGGAGAAATCGCGGATAGGTGAGCCGCTTTTTCATCCGTGAGTTCCGTAGCTGCGGATCAGGAAAAGTAATCCATATCTCTTCCACTTCTCCCGGCGCAAAGTAATCGGTTATTTTATCGATATGTGAACGTATAAATGCCACATTGGCGAGGTTATTGTCCAGGGCCGTTTTGGCGCCACGCCAGATACGGTTGCCTTTCAGGTCGATGCCGATAAAGTTCCGACCCGGATGCAGACGGCCCAGCCCTACCGCATATTCTCCTTTCCCGCAGGCGAGCTCTAAAGTAATGCCATTGTCGTTCTTAAAATATTCGCGCCATTTCCCGGCCATACCCTGCGGATACTCGTGCACATTCGGAAATGTTTTGATCTCATTAAAGCGTATCAGTTTCTTTTGTCCCAAAGCCTAAAAAATTAAACAGGCAAAATTACATTTGTTCCTGCAATAAAACCGAAACACGTTAAATATGGCCAGGCTATTATGATTTTCCTCTTTTAAGAATAATTTATCTTTGCAGGACATGGAACCATCAAATGTACGGCCCGGGCAGCCCCTGAACAATGCAGAAAAGGAATATGAGAACAGCATACGTCCTCAGTCGATCGAAGATTTTTCGGGACAGCCGCAGCTGATCGAGAACCTGCGGATATTTATAAAAGCAGCCAATATGCGTGGTGAGGCGCTGGACCATGTACTGTTCCATGGACCGCCTGGTTTGGGGAAGACCACCCTATCCAGGATCGTGGCCAATGAGCTGGGCGTTAATATCAAAGAAACATCCGGTCCTGTACTGGAAAAAGCGGGCGACCTGGCAGGGCTCCTGACCGGGCTTGGGCCGCGGGATGTTTTGTTCATTGATGAGATACACCGGCTCAGCGTGGTGGTAGAGGAATACCTGTATGCTGCTATGGAGGATTACCGGATCGATATCCTGATCGAAAGCGGCCCCAATGCACGTTCCGTACAGCTTTCCCTTAACCCGTTTACGCTTGTCGGCGCTACAACCCGTTCCGGGCTGCTGACGGCGCCATTATTATCCCGTTTCGGCATCAAATCAAGGCTGGATTATTATTCAGCCGAAATCCTGCAAAGGATCGTCACAAGATCCGCTTCTTTGTTAAACGTAAAAATAACCTCGCAGGCCGCAACAGAAATAGCCGGCCGCAGCCGTGGCACACCCCGTATTGCCAATGGCCTGCTACGTCGTATGCGTGACTTCGCGCAGGTGCTGGGCAATGGCGTAATTGATCTTGGTGTTGCGGAACATGGTTTACGCGCCCTGAACGTGGATGCAAACGGTCTTGATGAGATGGATAACCGTATTCTCTCCACCCTGATCGAAAAATTTAAAGGAGGCCCGGTGGGCATCAGCAATATCGCTACTTCTGTAGGAGAAGAAGCAGGAACCATAGAAGAAGTATATGAACCTTTCCTGATACAGGAAGGATATATTATCCGTACGCCAAGAGGGCGCGAGGCCACCCATAAAGCATACCAGCACCTGGGTAAGGATCCTGTGGGCAGAGGTGGCAGCGCACAGCAATTATTCTGAAAATGATCAGGGTACCGGATCGTACCCGTGCCCGCCAAAGGGGTTACAGGACAATATACGCTTGAAGGCCAGCCAGGAACCTTTTAGGGCGCCATGTTTCTGCAAGGCTTCCACAGCATATTGCGAGCAGGTCGGTGTATACCGGCATTGCGCTCCCAGTAAGGGGGAGAGTATTTTCTGGTATCCCCTGATAAGCCATATGAATATTTTTTTCATTGAAGATCTGGCTTATTCATTGAAGATAAGCTTTCCTGTTGTTTTTTGCGTACCATCTTTATTGGTGACAAAGACAAGATAAACACCCGTCTGGACCCTGTGGCCGGTATAATCCAGCCCGCTCCATACTGCCTGTCCGCCGAGCGCGTTGGTCCTGTATACCAATTGTCCCGAGATATCGGTAATGCGTACATCAGCATTTTCCGCCACGCCTCTTATGGCGATCGTCCCGGAAAAACCGCTTGGCACCGGGTTAGGGTAGATCAGCAGAGGATCACTGTTAGCAGCTGTCCCTTCCGTTGCCGTACTTCTGAAAGCAACCAGGCCTTTGTCCGTGGAAAAATACACATCGCCGGTAACAGGATCTATATTGATGCGGTATATTTCATTGGAAGGCAAAGGACTGTTTTCCGCAGTAAACCGGTAAATAATATCTTCCGCATCGGCAGATATGAGCCATACCCCGTTGCTGGTGCCTATCCATTTCCTGTTAGCGCCGTCTACGGCAATTGCGCGTACGGCTATATCTTTAAATAAATAGTTCGCGCTGGTCTGTCCTTCGTATTGCACGACCTTGAGACTGCTTTCACATTGGCGGCTGATAACGTCTCCCGGGCAGTTCACGATACCAATACCACTGTTGGTACCTATCCAGATAGCGCCATCCCTGTCCTTGGCAATGCAGAAAGTAGCATTATCCGGCAGGTTCCCGTTATTTTCACCGGTTCTCAATACCCTTGAGCGGTCATCCGAGGTATTGTTAAGCGTGCCACCATCATCAAAAACAACCGCACCGCCACCGCCCGGCGCTATGAACCACTTCTGTCCATAATCATCAATCAGTATATCTGCTGCCGCTCTCCCGTTATTCCCGTCAACGTGGTATTTATACCATTGCCCATCGGCCGATCTGACCTTCAGCTCATAAGGAGCACCATAGTTGGCTACCCACATATTGCGTTTATCATCCATAACCACTCCTGCCGCTTTATAGTCATTAGCATCTCCTATTGTCGCCTCCAGCGCTCCTTCTTTATAATTTATCAATTGCCCGTCCGGTTTAAGTTCCAGTACCCCGCCGAACACCGCAGAAAAAAGGAAAGATCCTGATACATTATCCTTATATACCCTCGTTACATCGGAGAGGAAAGGTACTTTCAAAGCATTAACTTCGGGGTTATAGTTCTTCCAGGTTCCGTTCCTGTAATGGGAAAACATATAATAGTTGAACAAGGGTCTCCAGGACCTGTCAATAGATCCATGCGCCACCCAAAGCTCTCCGTCGTTAGCATAAACATCAAAGAAGCTATTAACGGGAGGGCCTACAGGCGTCAGGTTCTGGCTTTCGCTGTAACCGGTTTTTTTTCTCAGTCCGCCGAAGTCTGGCAAAGCATACTGATCGCTGAACCAGACAGCGCCATCATCCGTCTGGCAAAGCTGGGTAGGATAAAAGCACCGGAAAGAATCAGAAAGAGCGCCTTCCTTACTTATTAATACTCCCTTACCATTTGCAAACTCATCAGCAGTTTGCAAAACCCAAATGCCCGACCCTGTTCCCTTACTCAGATTTTTTATATCGAGCGACGATGTATATACCAATGTCGCCGCACCGGTTGTAGTGTTGACCGAATAGACCTTATTGCTGTCTGCAGCATAGAGGTTGGTACCGGATGCTTTAAGCTCATCAAAAGATATATCGTTCAGGGGCTCCCAGGTAAGGTAGTTCTGTATGCCGGGGTTAGTAATGCTTGTTTTGAAGCTACCGACACTGGTAGCGACATAAATGTCATTACCGATAAAAGTTACGGCATTTACAGTAGCGGATATTCCTTCCCTGAAAAAAGGAATTGTTTCCTTGATCTCCTTTTTTTCAAGATTCACTGTAACGAGGCCTATACCTGTGGCCAGGTATACAAATCCTTTATTAGCCTCGGCATCATTTATCCTTTTATCTCCCAGTATGGTTGACAACATAAGATCCGGAACATTATAAAAAGCCCCATCCCTGAACAGGTCAATATTACTGTTTTCATAACCGATTAAGGTATATTCCGTACCGATGTCATGTGCTACAACAGCTATCCCCACATCGTGCATACCGGTTGCTTTGCTGTAAGCATTCAAAGATCCGTCCTGCCTGTTGTAGGTAAAAAATCCGGCAGTCGTACCACAAAAAAAAGTCAGCTGATCCGTTGCAACCCCTGTAGCCTGGTTATAGCTGAACAGGGAGCGCCATTGCCCGACGGCTGGCCCTTCATTCTGGGCGAAGGAGGAACGGGAGATCGCGGTAAATATTAAAACAGCAATAAAAAGCCTGAGCGTATTTGTCCTGTTATTCATAGATTCTCAAAAGTAAGGATAAAACGTTTTAACTGTTTTAAATATTGCTTAAAGCAGAGCCGCAGACCCTGGAAGAGCCTGCGGATAATATTATTTAAAATGTTTGAGGTTTATTACTTCCTGTTTGGTCAGGAACCGCCATTTCCCCCGAAGGATATTTTTCTTCGTAAGACCCGCGTACATCACCCTGTCCAGCTTTTCCACCTCGTACCCTAAAGATTCGAATATACGGCGCACAATGCGGTTTTTACCACTATGAATTTCCAGTCCTATCTCATCCTTTGAATCCAGGTATTCGATTGCGTCCACTTTTACCGGTCCGTCTTCCAGCGTAAGGCCCGCCGCTATCTTGTCAAAATCATTTTTGGAGACTGCTTTAGCCAGCTTGACCTGGTATACCTTTCGTACCTCATACTTAGGGTGAGAAAGCTTCTGCGCGAGCTCTCCGTCATTTGTCAGCAATAAAAGCCCTGTTGTATTACGATCCAGCCTGCCAATAGGGAAAACACGCTCATCAATATAGCTCTGGACAATATCCATTACAGTTTTCCGGCCCTTCGGGTCATCGGTTGTAGTAATATATCCTTTTGGTTTATTTAAAAGAATATAGACCAGGTTCTTCTGTACCGTCAGCTTTTTACCATTCAGTGTTATTTCTTCACCATCGGTGACTTTATATCCCGGCTCTGTTATGGTTTCCCCGTTTACTTTAACCTTACCTTCCTTAATCAAGGCAACAGCATCTCGCCTGCTGCAAACATCGCAATGTGCAATATATTTATTAAGCGGCATCTTGCCTTCCGGCAGGCTGAGGTCACGATCGTCTTCCTCATCTTCATCTTCCTCGATCGCTTTTTTCTTCCTTATTCTTCCATCAGCTTTAGCAGAGTACGCTTTCTCATGATCATTCTCATAGTCGAATTTTCTTTTAAACTTCTCCTCTTTGCTATGCCGCTGCTTCCTGTCCTCGGCACTAAATTCCCTTTTCCCGTCATATTTCTTTCCCCGCCCCTCCGGCAATTCCAGGCCATCGGATTTTTCTTCCCACTTCTCAATGCTTTTACTAAAAGATACAGATGCTCCTTTCTCGCGCTCTTCTTTTTTGGCTTTAACCTTCTCCTGGTACGCGGCCAACTCTTCATCGTCTAATTTACCAAAAGCATGGGCATACCTGTCAGGGCGTTCTGGCTTATTCTTAAACCTGTCTTGCTTATCTGCTTTCCCGAAAGTACGAGGTCCTTTATCTTTCTTATCCGGCGAGGAATCATACCTGTCTCCTCTGTCAGACTTTTTAAACGGCTTTTCTTCCTTACCAAAAGAGGTCCTCTTATCTTTCCTGTCCGGGGAAGAACTGTACCTGTCACTTTTATCAGACCTGAATGGCTTTTTCTCCTTATCAAAAGAAGCTCTTTTATCTTTTCTGTCCGGAGAAGAACCGTACCGGTCACCTTTTTCAGACCTGAATGGTTTTTCATCCCGACGAAACGCCCCTCTTGAAGTCCGTTCACCAGCATCCTCAGACGATTTATTATATTTTCTGTCTTCAAAGCCCGTAGCTTTCCTGCGGGGTCTTTCTTCCCTGCCGGATGAGGCTTTTTCAGCATCGCCTTTGAAAAACTTCTTAAAGCCTTTTTGTCCGGGATGCTGCGCGTTTTTATCGGACGTTTTTTTTGACCTGTCGGGGGAAGACTGTTTTTTATTCATTGAATTTGTATAATAATTTTAATTTGGCCCGCAGGGGGCATTACCGGTAAATATATTTAACCAGGCATTGCGGCGGTTGTTTGATCCTGGTCTTTATTGGCAAGTTGCCCGCAGGCAGCGTCAATATCTTTACCCCGGCTGCGACGGAGCCGTGCATTCACACGATGATCGGCCAGGTATTTCATAAATTTTTCTACCACACTATCTTCAGGCTTGGAAAACTGCGCATCGTCTATAGCATTGTATTCAATGATATTAACAAGATCAGCAGGTACCTGCCGGTATATCTTCACCAGTTCAGCCGCGTCCTTAAGCGAATCGTTCAGATTCCTGAATAAGATATACTCAAAGGTGATCTCATTTTTTGTTCTCTGGTAAAAATAATTCAGCGCTTCGACCAGCGAGCGCAGATCGTTGCTTTCATTAATAGGCATGATCTCGTTACGTTTCTGGTCGTTAGCTGCATGCAGCGATAATGCCAGCTTGAATTTTACTTCATCATCCCCCAGCTGTCGGATCATCTTCGCCACTCCCGCTGTCGATACGGTAATGCGGCGGGGACTCATGCCCAATCCGTCCGGCGAAGTTATGCGCTCGACCGCTTTCAGCAGGTTCTTATAATTGAGCAAAGGTTCGCCCATTCCCATAAAAACTATATTACTCAGGTGCCTGCCATAATGCGCTATAGCCTGCTGATTGAGCAGGGTCACTTCATCAACTATTTCGTCAAAATCAAGGTTACGGCTGCGTGGCAGGAAACCGGTGGCGCAGAACTTGCAGCTAAGGCTGCAGCCTACCTGCGATGACACGCAGGCTGTCATTCTTTTTTCAGTAGGTATCAGCACGCCTTCAATAAAACGGTTGTCGTGGAGCTTAAGCCGGCTTTTTATGGTACCGTCGGTGCTGTATTGACTATGATCTATGCTGACTTTAGGTATGAAATAAACTTCATGGAGCCTGTCCCGGAGCTTTTTGGAAAGGTTGGACATTTCTTCAATAGAGCCTACATGCTTCTTCCATATCCAGTCGTGTATCTGGGCCGCACGGAATTTAGGCTCTCCCCAGGCCGCTATCAGCTGCTCTATTTCCTCGAGGGGCGCTTGTCGCAGATTTTTCATCTGTGTAATTTTTTGCAAAGTTATGTTTATTTATTAAAAAGAGACTCATATTATTCGGTACGCGACCTTTTTGTTAATTAATTAAGAAGTAATTATTTCCGGCAAATTAAATAATTGAGAAGTAATTATTTAGATAGCTTTCGATAATCAGCGAGCGCTTTCTTTGTGCCCTGATTGTACTATTTATTGTCAAACTGGATTTATGAAAAAATTACTACTGACCGGTTCCATGCTGATAGGCGCGATGCTTTCCGCACAGGCCCAGACCACTTTTTCCAGCCCTTTTATTATAACCGATGAGGCAGCTGATACTTTAGAGATAACAATTGTTGCCGAGCTGGAAGGAACAGGTCCGGCCACCATAAGCATCGCCCTGACAGAAGGATTGGGGACGGCTTCCGCCACGGACTTTACCCTGCTTACGCCTTCACTGACCTTTACAGAATCCGGCAGCCAGGTGGCAAAAGTAAAGATTGAAAACGATGCGCTTAGCGAAAGGACAGAGCAATTCGCCCTTCATCTTGCGGATGCGGTAAATACCGAGATCGGCGATGAAGGATCCGTGACTGTTTTTATAAAAGATAATGACTATACTGCTCCTGAGGCAAGAAAAAATATAGAGCTGGAGCACCTGGGGAGCTACAAAGTGGATATGCCCGGCTCATCGGCAGAGATCGTAGCCTATGATTCGGCCGGAGACCGTCTTTATGTGGTCAACTCCCTGCTATCTTACCTGCATATACTTGACATGAGCGATCCGGCCGCTATTACGGAGATCGATACGATCAATATGCTGGCCTATGGCGCGGGCATCACCTCTGTCGCTGTTCACGACTCCCTGGTTGCAGTAGCAGTTCATGCCGATCCTAAAACCGATAACGGGAAGGTCGTATTTTTCAATACCGACGGTGAGTACCTGAACGAGGTGGCTGCCGGTGCCTTGCCTGATATGGTGACTTTCACGCCTGACGGCCGCTACCTGTTAGTTGCCAACGAAGGGGAGCCTAACGGGGATTACAGCGTGGATCCTGAGGGCTCGGTTTCGATTGTGGACCTGCAGGACGGCGTTTTCATGGCTACCGTTACCACTGCTGATTTTGCCGATTATTCCGGTATGGAGGATGAGCTCCGCAGCGAAGGTATCAGGATTTTCGGAGCGGGCAATCCAACCGCCGCACAGGATTTTGAACCTGAATACATAACCGTTTCCGCCAATTCTGATACTGCATGGATCACCCTCCAGGAGAATAATGCGATTGCGCTACTGGACCTGGGCACAAAAAAGATTGAAAAGCTATTTCCGTTAGGTTATGTAGACCATTCATTACCGGAAAATGCGCTGGATGCCAGCGATAATAATGATTCTATCCTGATCGCCAACTGGCCGGTAAGGGGATTGTACCTGCCGGACGGGATTACAAGCTATGATGTAGCGGGCCAGCACTACCTGGTTACGGCCAATGAAGGCGATGCACGGGAATATGACCCGCTGGAAGAAGAGATCCGGATCAAAAACGGCGGATACCCCCTGGATGCAGCTGTATTCCCGGATGCGGCGCTGCTGAAGCAGGATCATAATATCGGCAGGCTGAATGCTACCAGTACCATGGGAGATATCGACGGCGACGGGGATTATGATGAGATATATGTATTCGGGGGCAGAGGCTTTACCATATGGAATGGCACTACCGGCACGCGTATCTTCAACAGCGGCGACCAGTTTGAGCAGATCACGGCTGCAGACCCGGAATATAAAGCTGTATTCAATGCCAGCAATGAAGAAGAGAACGAAGTAAAAAACAGGAGCGACAACAAGGGTCCCGAACCGGAAGGGATAACAATAGGATCGATCAATGATACCATGTATGCATTTATTGCGCTGGAACGTACCGGCGGGATCATTACCTATGATATCAGTAATCCCGAAGCGCCTGTATTTGTCCAATATATCAATACCCGTGACCTGACTGAATTTGGCGGGGATAATGGTGCAGAAGGAATTTTATTCCTGAATAAAAACCGCAACCCTCACAGGGAACACCTTCTGATAACCTCTAATGAAACAAGCGGTACAGTGGCCGTTTTCAAAGTAAATGCTACAGATATGCCGGATGCCATACATACGCCGGAAAAACAATTACCCCGCCTGAATATTTACCCTAACCCGGTACAGGAAGGTATCTTATATCTCAGTCAACAGGTTTCAGGTTATATTACAGACATTAACGGACGTATAGTACTCAGTTTTGAGAAGGCAAACAAAATAAATACCCAATCACTGGCTAAAGGGACTTATATCTTCAAGGCCCAGGATTTCAGGGCCGAAAAGGTCGTAATTAAATAAAAAGGACATATGAAAGTAAAAATGCCGTTGCTGATTGCAACGGCATTTTTACTTTACTCTATTCCTGCTTCATACCAGCTCAAACACCGTTATCTCAGGTAAAATTCCCAGCCTGCCCGGGTACCCGAGAAAACCATAACCGACATTCACATACAGGTATTGGTTACGTTCCTGGTACAGCCCGGCCCACTGGCGATACATATATTGTACCGGGCTCCACTTCATCCAGGGCAGCCGTAACCCGAATTGCATGCCATGCGTATGGCCGCTGAGCGTAAGATCTATATCCGGGTAGCCTGTCCTGATCTGCGCGTCCCAATGGGTAGGATCATGGCTCATCAATATCTTCACAGGCACATTCTGGTTTTCCAGGCCGGCATACGCTTTCCGCATATCACCGAGCTTGGGGAACCTGGCCATCGCGCTCCAGTTCTCTACGCCGATCAGGGCGATCGAATCTGCTCCTTTCTGCAGCAATACATGCTCATTCATCAGTAAACGCCATCCCATATCCGCATGGTGCTGCTTCAGCGCCTGGAGGTTAGCTACCTTTGCCTCTCTCGACGGCCATTCAACGTAATCACCGTAGTCATGGTTACCCAAAGTAGCATAAACGCCCAATGGAGCTTTCAGCCTGCTGAAAATATCTTTGTAGGGTTCGATCTCCCCGGCCTTATCGTTTACAAGATCGCCTGTAAAAAGGATAAGATCCGGTTGTTCCTTCAGGATAAGCTCTATGCCATGAGCCACTGCTTCCCTGTTGTCGAAGCTGCCGCTGTGAATATCGGATATCTGTACGATCTTCATTCCCCGGAACGATTCCGGAAGCTTATCCAGCCTGATACGTTCTCTTTTTATTTTATAACGATACCTGTTTGTTGTACCGTAGCCAAATCCACCGATAGTTATACCGCCCACAATCAGAGCAAGCCTGGCAATAAATGTCGACCTGGATATGCCGGCGGCAGGTACCTCGGTGTCCGGCAATTGCGGGGCCACCCCGGTAAAATGCCGCGCGATCCAGGTAAACAGCCGGCGGAGATCATCAAGCAGCATGAAGGTAGCCATCAGTATTTTAGCTACGAAAAAGCCGATCATAAAAGCCATGAACAGGTTTTTAAGTGTTGACGGCCATTCTGCCACATGCCAGCCCCTGAAATTGAAAATACTGAACCAGGCAAACAAGGAAACCATCACATAAAACCCCAGCAAGGCAGAACGCAGGGTGGCGTTGGCGGAACGTAGCGCTACATTTACAGCGGTAAAGCAATAATATTCAACAAATGCGGCTACGGCCACCAGAATAAGAACAGAGGTGCGATTACGGAACATAATTGGCGAAATAAGGTATAATTACTAACTATACATGCCATTTTAGGTGTAATTTAGGCAAACAGAAGCTTATCATAACTGAATTATCACAGGATAAAATATAGAGATGCTACAGATATCGTCTGATAACTTCCGGGGAAATATTTTCCACAGGATGCGGCCTATACACCGTATATCAGTTGGCGCAATACTGGCGCTGGCAGCTTATTTCGTATCCAGGGAACTGAATATGAGCTATCTGCTGCAGGCAATGCTTATATGGGATGCCTTTTCCGTGGCCTATCTTTTCTGCTGCGCCGTAATACTGTTCACCAAACCGGTTCAGCAGATAAAACAGGCAGCCGTTAAGGAAGATGGCAGCGATATATTCGTTGCGGCCATGGTCATTATATCGGCATTTGTAAGCATGGCTGCAGTAGGACTCCTGCTCATTTCAAAGAAAACGGATAACCAGGCGCTGTTTTTACCTGTAACCATTCTCGGAATGCTCCTGTCATGGATCATGGTCCATACAGTATTCACCTTTCATTATGCGCACAGGTATTATGATGCAACCGGCAGAAGATCGCCCAGGGGCGGCGGACTTGACTTCCCGGGAACGGAGGAACCGGATTATCTTGATTTCGTCTATTTCTCTTTTGTAATAGGCTGTACCTTCCAGGTATCGGATGTGGCTATTTCTTCACGGATAATAAGAAGGCTGGCATTATTGCACGGGCTGCTTTCCTTTATGCTCAATACTTTCGTACTGGCGCTGACCATCAACCTGATAGCAGGTCTGAATAAATAGAAGGCCTGGGAATATACGAAAAATAATCCACAAAAAATTTGAGTTTTTTACCTGTAGTTTTTCCGGGATAATGCTTATATTTTTGTACCAAGAAAACGAACAGGTTTAAGTTTTATCAAAAGTTTTGTGTGGTTATTTTCTTTTGTATAAAACTTAAATAGAAAGAGTCCTCGGCGAGGACTCTTTCGTTTTTATCCGGGTGGCTATTTCATCTTTTTGATCTCATTGGTAATTTTGGTATCAGCGAAGCTTGAGCCGCTTACCTGTTTATAGCCGTCTTCCCCGGTTTCGGTTATCTCTATTGTAAACACGGCATCCTTCGGCCAATCGGGATGTTTGCTTAACGTGGCCCTCGTCGGCCGGAGTGTAAAACTGCAATCGTTGATCCATTTAAGGTTAAAAACAGCTTTGGTCTTTCCTCCGTCGGTAGTCTCTGTTTGCAGATCAGCATTACGTTCAATCAGCGTTGTAATACCAGTCTCTTCGTTCACATTCGTAAATGTCCCGTTATGATACCTCCTGCAATCTTTGTCCTGGGAAAAGGATGCAAAAGCCGGTAAAATCCCTGTGATCATCAGCAATATTTTTTTCATATCTGTACATTTTGTTTCCCAGAATCATAACATAGGGCTTAGCTGATTGTTGTCTCATTATAAAATCGCTCTATAGCCGGTATTGATTCAGCTAGCAGGCATTAATTTACATTTCTTTATATGCCTGCAGATATGTAATTTTGCAAATTCTTTTACCTTTCATTTATTCAGATATGAACCTTTTTGCTCAGCAGCAGCATGAGTTTTCCCGTCGCCACATAGGTCCGGGTGAGCATGACGTACAGGAAATGCTCCGTGTTATCGGCGCTTCATCCATTGACGAACTGATAGACAAGACTGTACCATCAGCGATCCGTTTACCCAATCCGTTGAATCTGCCGCCGGCTATGAGCGAGGCCGATTATCTGCGGTTCCTGAAAAATGTTTCCCTTAAAAATAAAGTTACCCGTAATTATATCGGACAAGGCTATTATGACACCATTGTTCCCTCGGTGATACTACGCAATATTTTTGAAAACCCGGGCTGGTACACACAATATACTCCTTACCAGGCCGAGATTTCCCAGGGCCGCCTGGAAAGCCTTCTAAACTTCCAGACGGTTGTAAGCGATCTTACAGCGCTTCCCATTGCCAACGCGTCCCTGCTGGATGAAGCGACAGCTGCCGCAGAAGCCATGGCCATGTTCTTTCATCACCTGAACAAAAGCCAGGATAACCCTGAAAGGCCAAAACTGTTTGTGGATACCGAAATGTTCCCCCAGACAAAAGATGTGGTCCGGACAAGAGCGGTACCACTGGGTATAGAGATTGTTGAAGGGGATTATAAGACAGCGGCTATTGATCAAAGCTACTTCGGGGCGCTGGTGCAATATCCCAACGACAAAGGATCTGTTGAAGATTATACCGGCTTTATAGCCCAGGTACATGCCGCCGGTGCTTATGTCGGGATGGCAACGGATCTGCTGGCGCTGACTTTATTGACTCCTCCGGGCGAGCTTGGCGCCGATGCTGCATTTGGTAATTCGCAGCGATTTGGCGTGCCAATGGGATTTGGCGGCCCTCACGCGGCATTTTTCTCCACCAAAGATGATTTCAAACGGGCTATTCCCGGCCGTATCATCGGCGTAAGTATTGATGCCAACGGGAACAGGGCGCTGCGTATGGCGCTCCAGACAAGAGAGCAGCATATCAAACGTGAAAAAGCCACTTCCAACATATGCACCGCGCAGGCGTTACTGGCCAATATGGCTGCAATGTATGCGGTTTATCATGGCCCTGCAGGACTTAAGAATATTGCCAGGCGTATAAACGCGCTTGCACAGGCGCTGGCCGAAGCAGTTAAGGACGCTGGCCACCAGCTAATATCAGCATCTTTCTTTGATACGATCGTGATCAGGACAGATAAGGCCGAAGCAATAAGGCAAAAGGCCGAAGCGGGGGATATTAATTTCAGGTATTTCGGAAATAATGCCATCGGCATATCCATTGATGAGACGACTTCCCTGGAAGATCTTTCCGATATTATTAACGCACTGAACCTGGTAGAGGGAGCCGTAGCCTATAACATACAGGATGATCATTTCCTGGCCGGCGTACCTGCTTCGCTGATCCGAACTTCTGATTTCCTGACACACCCCAACTTTAACGCGCATCACAGCGAAACGCAGATGATGCGCTATATAAAATCGCTTGAAAACAAGGATCTGAGCCTTAATACCAGCATGATCTCCCTGGGCAGCTGCACTATGAAACTGAATGCTGCTACAGAGATGATACCACTTAGCTGGGCACACTGGAGCAAAATACATCCTTACGCACCAACCGACCAGACAGGTGGCTACCTGCAGCTGGCAAAAGAGCTGGAAACGTATCTCTGCGAGATCACCGGCTTCGCGGCCTGCAGCCTGCAGCCTAACAGCGGCGCTTCCGGGGAATATGCCGGCCTGCTCGCAATTAAAGGCTATCATGAAAGCCGCGGTGAAGCCAACAGGAAGGTAATCCTTATCCCGATTTCTGCTCACGGCACCAACCCGGCTTCAGCTGTAATGGTTGGTTATAAAGTAGTAGTGGTAAAAGCGCTGGAAAACGGTAATATTGATGTAGCCGACCTGAAAGCAAAAGCAGAACAATATGCCGCCGACCTGGCCGGGATCATGATTACCTACCCTTCTACCTACGGTATTTATGAAGAAAGCGTAAGGGATATCATTAATATTATCCACAGCAACGGCGGACAGGTATATATGGATGGCGCTAATATGAACGCGCAGGTAGGGCTTACCGCCCCCGGTTATATCGGTGCTGATGTCTGCCACCTGAACCTGCACAAGACCTTTGCCATCCCGCACGGTGGCGGCGGACCGGGCGTAGGGCCTATTTGCGTGGCAGCCCACCTGAAACCGTTCCTTCCCGGGAATATCATTACCAGCGGGGAAGCATGGGCACATGCCGTATCATCAGCGCCTTACGGCTCGGCCTCGATATTGCTTATTTCCTACGCATATATCAAGATGCTCGGCGCTTCAGGCGTAAGGAAAGCTACCGAATACGCTATACTGAATGCCAACTATATGAAGGCCCGTCTCCAGAACGACTACCCTATCCTGTATTCCGGCTCAAACGGCACCTGCGCGCACGAGTTCATCGTAGACCTTCGTCCTTTCAAGAAAACGGCGGAGATTGAGGCCGAAGACGTAGCTAAACGTTTAATGGACTATGGCTTCCATGCGCCGACCATGAGCTTCCCCGTGCCGGGTACCATTATGATTGAGCCAACCGAAAGCGAGGATAAGGATGAGCTGGATCGTTTCTGCGATGCACTGTTGTCGATCCGTGAAGAGATAAGGGCTATCGAAGAAAACAGGGCTGATAAAAAGGACAACGTTTTAAAGAACGCGCCACATACACAGCTTTCCGTGATCAGCAGCGACTGGAGCAAGCCTTACACACGAGAGCAGGCAGCGTTTCCGCTGGAATATGTAAAGGCAAATAAATTCTGGCCTTCTGTTGCACGCGTAAACAATACCTATGGCGACAGGAACCTTATTTGCACCTGTGAGCCTACAGAAGCTTATATGGAAGAAGCATAATAATTTCTCCAGATTTAGAAAAAGGCCGGAATTGACATTCCGGCCTTTTTTAGGAATAAAACAAAGACTGTTTGAAGCAGGTATATAAAAGCGACACTGATCCATTTACAGATGGATCAGTGCCGCAAATATTATCGAGTAAAACTTAAGCTAAAGTGCCGATTTTCTTTGTCAGCTTTGACTTAAGGTTATTAGCTTTATTCTTGTGAATGATATTGCGTTTAGCTAATTTATCAATCATGGAAATAACCTTAGGAAGCTCTTCCTGAGCAGCAGTCTTTTCACTCAGTTTCAAAATACCACGGATAGCGTTGCGGGTAGTTTTACCATAGTAACGGTTACGCTCCCTGCGGGCTGTGCTCTGGCGCACGTCTTTTTTGGTCGCTTTATGATTTGCCATTTTAACTAATTATCTTTTTTTGGGACTGCAAAGGTAAAAAATTTTATTGAGAAAATAAAAAATTAATTGTTTAAAATTTAATTGCCCCTTGCCAAGGCAAGGGGCAACGACTACAATTTAATATGTTGAGAATTACATCCTCAGCTTTGCGCTTTGGCGCTCCAGGATTTCTCTCTTTTCTATAAATGAATCCAGCTTTTCTTTAGGAATTTTAAGGTTATAGGTAGCACCGGCCTGGTAAGTATCCAGGTAGTCGTAATAATCATAATTCCACCTGCCCAGCTGACGCCTGTCCAACTCTAACGAATTAGCAAGGAGATCCAGGTCAATAGGTGTTTTAATACGTACCAAAGCCATTTTCTTCAGCTCATTTTCACCGAACTTTGCCAGTAATGGATTGGTCGGGGTTGAAGAAGCAACTGCGCCTTTTCCCTTGGCTACATTTAAAGAGGTCCAGTTAAAATTTTCGGGAAGCCCCGCCGGAAGATACTGATTCAGGCGCTCCATTATAGTAGCGGTAGCAATAAATGCCAATACATGATTCTGCGTTTCCTTGGGCAGGTAGGGTTTTATTGACCAATAATCGCTTTTCCCGGTACGGTTGATAGCGTTGATGACGGGGCGCGGACCACTGTTGTAAGCGGCAACCACCAAAAGCCAGTCGTCCAGCTGATCATAAAGATAAGTAAGGTATTTGCAGGCCGCCTGTGTGGATTTGGCCCAGTCACGGCGTTCATCATGCCTGCCATTTATCCGTAATCCCATCAGTCTCCCTGTAGAAGCCATAAACTGCCAGGGGCCAACAGCACCAACAGGGGAAACCGCGTTATTATTTAATGCTGATTCAATAACAGCAAGATACTTCAGCTCTTTAGGAATGGAATTTTTCTCAAGGATCTTATCAATGATAGCAAAATAGCGCCCCCCTTTCTCAGGTCTGTTTATATTATTAAGCCTGTTAGAGAAATTACGCATATAGTTCTTGGTGTACTCCAGCATCTGTGTATGGTTCTTGCCATAGTACTCCAGCTCCCCCACCAGGGGAACAGGTTTAAAAAGAGCTTCCGCTACGGCTTTGACAGGAGCAATCACATGATTGACTTCTGCCATAGCCAACTTTACCGACCCTGGAGCGGTCTTTTCCTGCTTGGAGGCCACAACGAGCGTATCTTTAACAGTTTTCGTAACCGGAGAAAGAACTACCTGCTCTGCTATAGGACTTTTTTGGGAGATTGTTTGAGGCTTGTCTGCCTGTATTTTTTGCTGCGCTGCAGCGCACACTGGTAATATGATTACCGCACATAATAACTTTTTCAATTGCATGGCTAATCGTTGAGATTTTAGCGGTTAAACATGCAACCGGTATTAGATTAATAACCGGCCGATTAGTTTTGATTGCAAACGGTCAAAAAACCTGGATATCTAATAAAATACCCGTTTTGAAACATCAACGGTCTGCAACCGGATGAAAAAATATCGCAACCGATTATTGCGGATTCTTGGTACTGCTATCCTTTACCCCGTTCTCTATTTCTTTCTTTATTCCGTCTTTCGCATCATTAAATTCACGTATTCCTTTTCCCAGGCCTTTAGCCAGTTCAGGAATCTTACGGCCACCAAACAAAATTATAATGGCTAAAATAATCCACAACCATTCTCCACCACTAGGCATTGACAACAAGATTGTAGGATTAACTGATAAAAAAACCATCTCTTCTCTTTTAAATGAAAAATTGAATATTCACAAAGATAGCCGATTTGAAAAAAGATAGGTAGTATAACGAAACATTTTTTTTTATTTAACCCGGGTTTAACTGTAAATGAGTAAGGTGGATATTCCCCTGGTTGGCATCGGGAACAATAGCCAACCAGGAAAATTTTTGTTCGTTTTATCACTACCTTTGCTGGTTACCGGGCAAAAAAGCATGAATTAAAAACAGATATGAATAAACAAATAAAAACCATCCTGTTAACAATCCTTACACTTTCAGCTTTCACGATTGCGCTTATTGAGCTTAGCGGGGTAAGCAGGAAAGCGCTTTTTAACAAATATGGGATAGGGAAAGGCACAAAGGAACACCCTTCTGACCTGCAGCTGCAAAGCGAAAGGGATGACAAAGTAAGCAAAATGCCCAAGACGACTATTTGGTTTGATGAATCAAAACATAAGTTCGGAACCATTAAAGAAGGTGAAGTAGTTAAGCATACCTTTAAGTTTAAAAATACAGGCGGTAATCCCTTATTGATTGCTGATGTGATAGCTACCTGTGGCTGTACAATCCCGACATATTCCAAAGAGCCCGTGCTTCCAGGCAAAGAAGGCTCCATTGTTGTTGCGTTCCATTCCAGGGGTAAAACCGGCCTGCAGCAAAAAAGCGTATTCGTTGTTGCCAACACACAACCTGAAAAGACACCGATCGGTTTTGAAGCCGAAGTAAAATAACATTGATTTTATGAGCAGTGATCAAGCTACGCTCCGGACGCCCGGCATATTCTCCAAATATCTGTCGCTGATAAAATTCAGCCATACGGTATTCGCGTTACCTTTTGCCCTTATCGGCTTTACGCTGGCGGTTGCTTATGAGCAGCAGACATTCAGATGGCATCTGCTTTTGCTGATGTTGCTTTGTATGGTTTTTGCCCGTAGCGCTGCTATGGCTTTTAACAGGTATCTTGACAGGAAGTTTGATGCCCTTAATCCCCGTACTGCAGTAAGGGAAATACCCGCAGGTATCATTAAGCCGCAACATGCGCTGCTGTTTACCATAGCCAACTGCATCCTGTTTGTTGTAACCACCTATTTTATCAATACGATCTGTTTCTTCCTTTCTCCCGTAGCGCTGTTTGTCATCCTGTTTTACAGCTATACCAAAAGATTCACAGCGCTCTGTCACCTCGTGCTTGGCATCGGCCTTTCCCTGGCTCCTATCGGCGCTTACCTGGCCGTGACAGGCTATTTTGACATAGTCCCCTTGTTCTTCTCCTTTGCCGTATTTACCTGGACAGCTGGCTTCGATATTATTTATTCCCTGCAGGATGAGGAATTTGACCGTGGCCAGCGGCTGCATTCGATTCCTGCCGCCCTGGGAAAACGCCGGGCTTTGTGGGTATCGAATCTGCTGCATTTCTTTTCTGCCGCTTTCATTATTGCTGCAGGATATTATGCCCAGCTTGGAATAGTTTACTGGACCGGCACGACTATATTCTGTGGCTTGCTCATCTACCAGCACCTGCTGGTAAAACCTGATGATCTGAGCAGGGTAAATATGGCGTTTGCTACCACTAATGGTATTGCCAGTATCACGTTTTCCTTATTCGTGATCGCAGATCTGCTTCTGTAACCAGCGCTGCCAGTTACAAGCTGTTTAACGTATATTACCAGTATAAAAAATATATCCTTTGCTGGCTGAACTTTTAAAGCGATATTGGGGATACGATCACTTCCGCCCATCGCAGCCGGAAATAATCAATGCTGTGCTAGAGGGCAGGGATACCTTTGCCATGCTGCCTACCGGTGGCGGAAAATCCATATGCTACCAGTTACCTGCATTGGCTAATGAGGGGCTATGCCTTGTAATAAGCCCGCTTATCGCATTGATGCAGGACCAGGTAACACAATTACAGCAAAAAGGCATTGAAGCAGCTTATCTGCACTCTGGAATGTCCCAGAGACAAATAAGGTCTGTACTGGAACGGGCGGCAGACAATAGTTATAAACTGCTGTACATAGCACCGGAAAGGATCCGGACCGAATCTTTCTTACAGTTCGCCGGCTGTTTTACTGCAAACCTCATTGCTGTCGATGAAGCGCATTGTATCTCGCAATGGGGCCATGACTTCAGGCCTGCCTATCGTAAGATCGATGTACTGAAAGAAATGTTTCCGGGTGTTCCGACCCTTGCGCTGACTGCATCCGCAACCAGAGAAGTACAACAGGATATAATAAACCAGCTCCGGCTTAAAAATCCCCACATTGTGCTCCAGAGTGTGGTAAGGTCCAATTTATTCTACCATGTCCGCTATACGGAAAACAAGCCGGCCGATACCGTAAAGGCTTTCCAGGATACAAAGGGCAGCGGTATCCTGTATTGCCGCAGCAGACGGCGGTGTGCAGAATCAGCCCTGCTCCTGCAAAGCAATAATATTACGGCCGGGGTTTATCACGCGGGTATGCCCAAAGCAGAGCGTGATCTGGTGCAAAAAAAATGGACGGGCAGCGATCATATGATCATCAGCGCCACTACGGCGTTTGGTATGGGTATAGATAAGCCGGATGTACGTATGGTAGTCCATTATGATGCGCCGGAACATCCAGAGGCATATTACCAGGAAGCAGGCCGGGCCGGACGAGATGGCGCGGATGCTTGTGCGGTTCTCTTCTATAATATTACGGATATTAACCGCCTGAGAGAATCGGCATCGGTTAATTTTCCTCCTGAAAAATTCATAAAACAGGTTTATTCATCCATTTGCGATTACCTGCAGCTCCCGCTCGGCAGCGGAGATCAGGAGCTGAGAATATTTGATTCAATCACTTTTGCCAGGAATTTCAACCTGGAAATCCTGAAAACGTTAAGCGCCATAAAATTGCTGGAACAAGAAGGTTTATGGATTTGGAATGAAAATACTGCGACCAGGACCAGCATACAGTTTACAACCGACAGGAATACGCTGGAGCACCTGGCGAAATATGAGCCCTCGCTGGCCTACGTCACAACAAACCTGCTAAGGCTGTATGGCAGTATATTCCACCACCCCACTTATATCAATGAATATGAAGACAGCAAAATGATGCGGATTGATAAAGCCGAGCTGGATATACGGCTGTCAAGGCTTGCCGCGCTGGGCGTCATAAGCTATCAGCCTGCTATAAATGGCGGCACACTTTTCTTTCAGCACAACAGGGTCCAACCCGGGCATCTCAGCCTTGATACCAGGCGTATTAACAGGCTGAGAAAAGCATTTGAACAGCGGGCAGCAGAAATGATCGCTTTTATGGAGAACCGGGATAAGTGCCGTAATATTGCCCTGGCTGCTTATTTTGGCGAAAAAGTAACACAGGAGTGCGGAAAATGCGACGTCTGCCTGAAGCATAAGCAGGAACAGGACAGGCACAGTTATCGAGATGAAGTACGAGCGCTCATCAGGCAGCGAAAGATTATTGCCTTGCAGGATATTTCGGGTAATTTTCCCCGTATACCGATGAGCACAATTATTGATTACATTCGCACGTTAAGTGATGAACGCTTTTGTAGCATCGCCCCTTCAGGAGTGATCACTTTAATACAAAAAGACAGGCAAACATGATTATTGGTGTAGCGGGTCCGTATTCAGCCCCGACAGAAAAGCAAAGAGCTGAAAATGCTGCGGCAATGAACAAAGCTGCGGCATTGCTGCTGACAATGGGCCATACTCCCCTGATCGGTATTAACGCGGCCCTTCCGGTGATTGCCCACCTGGAAGAGGAGACCGATAAATATGAGGCTATGATGCAGATTTCGCTTGCTGTCATTGATAAATGCGAAGGATTGCTGCTCCTTGCCGAAAGCCCCGGCGCCAACAGGGAGCGGGACCTCATCATATCCAAAGGATTACCGGTATTCTATACGATCAACGAAATAGCGGAGTATTACGACCCCGGAAATAAAGATTGCAAATAACAGTATGATAAAATTCGCCATCATTGGCTTTGGACATATCGGCCGCAGACATGCGGCACATATACTCGGCAATAAAGAAACCGAACTGGTAGCAGTTTGCGATACCGATCCCGATATCAGGCAATATCTGCCACACGACCAGATATCTTATTATCCAGATATCCGCGACCTTCTTGCGGCAACCACTGCAGATGTTATCTGCATCTGTACACCTAACTACCTGCATTGCGAACATGCAATTGCCGTATTAAATGCCGGCAAACATGCCGTGGTAGAGAAGCCGATGGCGCTCAGCACGGAGGAGTGCGACCGGATGATGGCTGCGGCGGGCAATAACAGCAGGATCATATTTGCCGTAAAGCAGAACCGCTACAATCCTCCTGTCCAGCTGGTAAAAGAAGTAATTGACAATAATACGCTGGGCAGTGTTTATATGGTACAGGTGAACTGTTTCTGGAACCGGGGCGATTCTTACTATGCGCACGATAGCTGGCGTGGGAAACTGGACAAGGACGGCGGATGCCTTTTTACACAATTCAGCCATTTCATCGATATTCTTTTTTACCTCAACGGCGGCATCGGCGACATATCCGGCAGGATCAACAATTTCGGCCATACCCATAATACGGAATTCGAAGATACCGGCAGTTTTGTCATGAGGGCAGATAACGGCTCTGTTGTTAATTTCAATTTTACAACCTGTGCCTATGAAAAGAATATGGAAGGTTCAATCACGATCTTCGCGGAAAAGGGCACGATAAAGATAGGAGGGCAATACCTCAATACGCTCGAATACCAATGCATCGAAGGTGAGGAGCTTCCCCATATCAATATTACAGCCAAGGAAAATGATTACGGGTTGTACAAAGGCTCCATGAGCAATCACGATAAGGTGATCCAGAATGTAGTGGATGTACTGCTGTACAATCAGCCGGTAATGACAGCTGCTGCGGAAGGAAAGGAAGTGATCAGCATTATCGAACGTATGTACCAAGCAGCAGGAAGATAATTTAAAGCCGGGTCTGATTGACCCGGCTTTCAGCTATCCTGTATCAGTTTACCAGCAGGAGATTTACGCTCCGCTGTAGAATATTGAAGGCAATCTCCGCCATCAGGTTTTCCTTATCAAGCGTGGGATTAACTTCCGTTATTTCGAAACAGCAGATTTTGTGATTCTGCATAAAGGAGGCAATCAGGTCCTCTGCCTCCCTCTCTTTCAGCCCGTTGCTTACGGGAGTCCCGGTACCCCTTGAAATGGAGCTGTCCATACTGTCAACATCAAATGAGACATAGATATCGTCGCAGTTGCTCAGGTGCAGCATCGTCTGGCGCACTACGTTCTCCACGCCCTTCTTCCTTACTTCCTGTACCGGTATTATTTTAATGCTATGTTGCTTGAGCAGCGCTTCCTCCTCTTTTTCATAATCACGCAAAGCAATAAATACAATATCCTCAGGATATATCTTCGGCTGGATCTTTCCGATATTCTTAAGCTTGTTCCACCATTCCACCGTACCTGCGTCAACCTTATGGTTCCGGTTCTCTTCATTATCAAATCCCAGGGAAGCAGCCAGGGGCATGCCATGCATATTACCGGACGGCGTGGTATAAGGCGTATGCATATCGGCATGCGCATCGACCCATATAACGCCCAGCCTGTTTTTAGGTTTAGCTATCCTGATACCCGCAATGGTTCCGCCGGCAGTGCTGTGATCACCGGCCAGTACGACAGGAAACAATCCTGATTTAATTGTATCCGCGACTGATTGCGATACCCGCTCATACATCGTGTAGATACCCTTTATGCGTTTAGCATAGGGTGATTCTACCGGTTCATACAAAAGATTATTTTCATCAGGAATTCTTTCTGTGGCGATATTTACAAAAAGACTGCTCATAAAATCAAGCGCAGCTACTTTTATGGCATCAACGCCAAGACTTGCACCTCTCGTTCCGGCCCCTATTTCTGATCGTACTTCTATGATTTTTAAATTTCGCATAGAAGTCAAAATTAAGGATACTGCGTCACAAAGCGAAAATTATTCCCACTTGAACACACGGGTGGCAACTGCATAACCTATTACGCCCCAAAGCAATAATACACCAATATCGCTTTTTACAGCCCATAAGGATGCGCCATCAAATGCTATAGCGCGCATTGCATCGTTAAAATAAGTAAGGGGTAATGCGTAGGCAACAGGCTGGAGCCAGCCGGGGAAAGCTTCTACCGAAAAAAAAGTACCGGCCAGCAAAAACTGCGGCAAGGTAATAATATTAGCCAAAGGAGGAATTGTAGACTCGCTGCGTGCAAGCCCGCTGATGATAAAGCCAAAGCTCATAAAAACCATTAAGGCAATGAAGCACAGGATCAGCATATTGATAAGCGTGAACACGCCATTTACCAATGTATAGCCGAATGCAAACTTCCCGACAAGGATAATGATCAACGCTCCAATCAACTGGAAGACCATCCTGGCAAGGCCTTCAGCTATCAGGATATTGCTTTTTCTTACAGGCGTTGCAAAAAAACGTTTAAGCACCAGCGTCTGCCGGAGGTTGAAAAATACAAAAGCCGTACCAAAAATGCTGGCCGCCAGCAAGGAGAAGCCCAGCTGACCGGGCAGGATAAAATCAATTGTTTTAAAGTTCCGGCTGGCAATAGCAGACTCTTCAATATCCAGGCGGTCTTCTATATTGCTGCGCATTTCAGGATCACTGGCAAGGATAGCATTTTCCATAATAGCTTTGAGCTGGTTGATCTTTACCTGCTGCGTAGCATTACCAGCGATCTCAATTTTGTAGGTTCCCTGTTTTTCCTTTTCCCGGATATTGAGTATAGCAGCTATCGTCCCTTTACCAAGCTTCTCATTAAGGATAGCGGTATCACGCTCCTTAATGATCCTGACCGCAGGTACCTGGTTTAAGGTGCTATAGAGCATATTGGCAGTATCAGCGCCAGGCGCCAGTCCAATGGTAACCGAAACATTCGAGCTATTGCCCAGGAAACCGAATACCAGTATGAATATTAAAGGAAAAGCGAGCGTAAAGACTACAGATGAAGGGCTTTTGGTTATAGAGCGTAAAGCTGCAACAGTTAATGCTTTTAAGGCACGTACCTGGCTGTATGAAGACATAATCCTTAAGTTATTTCAATAATAGGCTGACCCGCCCGTTATTGCAGCTGCAAAGGTAACCAGTATTGCAATTACTTGTAATTTCCGGATAATGTAGTTTTGATGCCCGGGTTGTCTTTCTCCGCATTTCTTTTGATCAGCACGATTGCTGTTCTCCAGTAAAATTCGAGATGCCGCTGTATCACCTCTGTGGGGAAATTGGTCATACGGAGTGTCAGCCTCGTTCCGGATCCATGGGGTGCCAGGATAAATTCAAGGATAGTATAATTCTCTGCAGTATCCGCCAGGCGGGACACTGAGCTCAGATGACTATAGCTTAGCTTTTTGTATTTATCGTATTGCAGCACGATCCCTTTATTCTCAAAATCAGAGTAAAGAAAACCCTGTATAAGCAGCGGTGTATTGATCTCCCAGCTTGTATCCACCGTTATCTTCATCTCAGGAGTCCCCATCCACTGCGGCATCAGCCTCGTATCCGTCAAGATAGCCCATACCTGTTCCGGAGCAGCTTCTATGATAACTGCTGTAGAAAATTCGCCTGTCATTACCTAACAATCATTTTCACCGCTTATCAGCATATCCAGCTTTTCTTCCAGTTCCCGGCGTATATCCCTTGTCGGGTACTGGATCTTCATGCTTACCTTCAGCTGCTTTTTCTGATCCGGCCCTATCCATAATCCTTCCATATCGCTGGTTCCCCGCTTGAGCAGCAGCACACCCGTAAAATCGGCCTCGGTCAGGCACCAGTTTATATTTTTATTTTCTTCAATAAAAAGCAGTATCCATTCCTCGCTTTTATCGTAACGGTACATACCTATAAAGCTATCATCCCCACCGCATTCATTAGGCAATTCTTTGATGAACATGGTTACCGGCAGATTACTTATGGCGCCTTTGTAGAGCCAGGAACGGGTATCCTGGGCATTAGCAAAACCTGGCAATAACAGGATCAGAACCGCAAAACATATTTTCCTATACAACATATCTGGTAATATTAGATTTTAATCTTCAAAATAACAGCAATTAAATGGATTTATTGTCTGCCAATAACAAATTCCGTTTCCCTGAGAAATGACTCTATAGGAGTTGTTTTATTAAAGTCTTCCAGGGTAAGCTCGCGCGTCCGGCGATTGCCATCCTTTCCGAATGTCATTCTTACATCCGTACCATTATAAACCCCGTTATGCGTTTTGCGGACAATATTAAATCCCTTGAAATCATCCAGGCTGTAAGTGGTCAAAGCAACGCCAAAGCGATATACTTTTACCTTTTGCCCTGCCTTATCAAACACTATTCTTTTTGTACAGACCGCCGCCAGTATAAGCAGCAGAAACGATGGAATATAAGCCAGCTGCTTATCTGTCGCTGATAAAGCAGATGTCGTGATAAACCGGTACCAGCCAAAGACTGCCAGCAGGCCGAGAACAATCAGACCCGGCATATATTTCCTGGCAGAAGGCTTCAGGCTGTATCCGTCAAAGTGTTTCCTGTAGTAAGAAAGGGCACCTGTATTAAAATGTTCCGGGATACTGCCGGCAATCTTTGCTGCGGGATTATTCCTGATGAGTCCTGATATAACCGGCAATACCTCCTGCTCAAACAGCTGCCGCTCCTTATTGTGCTTACTGCCTGTAAAAAACGGGGAAACCCGGATTCCCTTACCATACCTGTCTCCCTTATGTTTAAGATAATACGCCAGGCCTAATGCCGGCTGCAAGGTAATCTCAGCAATGTCATCCAATCCCATTAATATCCGGCGACGAAAAACAGTAGCTATAACAACAGACCTGCTGCCGCCATCAAAAATGACCCGCTTACGGCTGAGGATAAACAGCGGTATACAGGCCAGCATCAGGGGAAGAATGATCAGGTAAACGGCAAGATCTTTGATTTCAAATTGAGCGATATCGCCTTTCAACATGATCATCCAGGTAACAAGCGGCATAATCAGAAAAAACAGCAGCAGCGCAATACCTACGCTGTTCAGGAACAAAAGCGGCCGGACAGTTACTTTATCATTGTCTATTGAGTAGAAACGCCCCATTATGCTACATTTTTCTTAATACCGGCTTTTCTTTTCACCAAACCTATTATAGCAAAAAGTATAAAGGCCGGTACCAGCAATATATATGGATTGTCCGATAATCGTCCCAGCAGGGTGACCTTTGCCTCATCCCAGGCATGAATATCTCTGTCAATCAATACCTGGTTATGTAGTGTAAGCCTGTATACAGCCACTTCGCGCTTATCTCCCATGATAAAACGCCGGACAGCTTTCCAGGCACCTTCCTGCCGCGCCTCCTCCAGCTGCTTTTTCAGAACGGTAACCATTACAGTATCCCCTTCTTTCAGCTGCCCGGAAAGCCTACCGTTCTCTTTTGTTCCCTGGAACGGGATTCTGAGGTTTATCCGTTCGCCTTTAGCCTTCATAAACAAATAGGAACTGAGCACAGAATTGCCCTTTTTCTTCTGCATTTCCCATAGCTCGGTGATTACAAAACGTTCTGTTACAAAATCGGCGCCTGTCCTCGCCTGCTCCTCTGCAACAGAATTGTCAGCACTGTTCAGTATCCAGGCCGTAAGTCCGGTTGTAGCTATAAAGAAGATGACAATACCAATTATAATATTCTTTCCCATAAAATTATAATTATGAGTAAAGTTGGGCGATTCAATAACATATCGGGTCCACAATTTAAATCCGCTGATGATCGTTTCTTATCCGGATACCCTGTCAGTAAATCCGCTTGTTGTAGCTTAAAAGCGCGCACCGGAAAACGGCCGGCTCTTCACTCCAAGCTACCTGCCCGGATGCCGGATTTACTCCGTAACTTCGCAGCCTATGCATGGTTATCTAAACGAACTGAATGACAAACAAAGAGAGGCCGTAACACATATTGACGGACCGCTGATGATAGTAGCAGGAGCAGGCAGTGGTAAAACAAAAGTACTGACTACGCGGATCGCTCACCTCATGAAGCAGGGAATTGATGCGTTTAACATACTGGCGCTGACCTTTACCAATAAAGCTGCAGCCGAAATGAAGGAGCGTATCGAAAAGATACTGGGCAATAACGAGGCCCGCAACCTGTATATAGGCACTTTCCACTCGGTATTTGCGCGTATAATGCGTGCAGAGGCCGGCAAGATAGGATATCCCAACAATTTCACCATTTACGATTCCGACGATGCCAAAAGCCTGCTGAAAGGCATTATCAATGAGAACAACCTGGACGACAAGTTTTATAAGCCGCAATATGTTTATGGCCGTATATCGGCTGCAAAAAACAGCCTGATGGGACCAATGGCTTATCAGCAGGATCATTTCATCCAGCAGGAAGACGCCCGCAGCGGACGCCCGCTGATGGGACAGCTCTACGAACAGTATGCCGCCCGCTGTTTTAAAAACGGTGCCATGGATTTTGACGACCTTCTGTTCAAGATGTATGAGCTGCTGGTAAAGCACCCGGATGTGCTGGCCAAATATCAGCATAAGTTCCGGTATATACTGATCGACGAGTACCAGGATACCAATATGGCGCAATACCAGATCATCAAGCTGCTGGGAGCCGTACACGAAAATATATGTGTTGTAGGAGATGATGCTCAGAGCATCTATTCATTTCGCGGTGCTACTATAGAGAATATCCTTAAATTCCAGGATGACTACGATGGCGTAAAGGTGATCAAACTTGAGCAAAATTACAGGAGCACGCAGAATATCCTGAATGTAGCGAACAGCGTAATAGGGTTGAATAAAAACCAGATACCCAAGAACCTGTGGACCGATAACGGAACAGGAGAAAAGCTTAAGCTGGTACGGACGCTTACAGATAATGATGAAGGACGCTTCGTTGCCGATGCCATTGCCGAGCAAAAGCTGCGCAACCATTACCGCAATAAGGATTTTGCTATTTTATACCGTACTAATGCGCAAAGCCGTTCCTTCGAGGAAAGCCTGCGCCGTATGAGCATACCTTACCGCATTTATGGTGGTCTGTCTTTCTACCAGCGTAAGGAAATAAAGGATTTTATCGCTTACCTGCGCATTGTAGTCAACCCCAGGGATGAGGAAGCGATCAAACGTATCATCAACTACCCGGCCAGGGGCATAGGAAAAACCAGCATCGAGAGAGTGGTTATTGCGGCCAATGAAACAGGAAAAACTTTCTGGGAAGTATTGGAACAACCGCATCTTGCAGGCCTGAAAGGGGCGGCAGGAGCGGCGATCGAGGGATTTACCACGATGATCAAAAGCTTCCAGGCGATGCTTCAGAAACATAATGCCTACGATGTGGCGTTTGCAGTAGGAAAGCATACCGGTATGGTGAAAGAGCTGTACAACGACAAATCTGTAGAGGGTCTTGCCCGCTATGAAAACGTACAGGAGTTATTGAATTCTATCAAAGAATATACCGAAACTCCTAATGAAGATGGCGAGCTGGAGGAGGACAAAACGCTCGGCACTTACCTGCAGCAGATTACCCTGCTGACAGATGCGGATAAAGACAACGAGGAAGACCAGGATGTGGTGAAACTAATGACTATACACGCTGCCAAGGGCCTGGAGTTTCCCTGTGTATTTGCGGTAGGGCTCGAGGAGAACATATTCCCCTCAGCAATGAGCATGTACGACCGCGAAGACCTGGAAGAAGAAAGAAGACTGTTCTACGTAGTGATCACCAGGGCCAAAGACCGCTTGTGGATCAGCTTTGCCAATAGCCGGTACCGGTTCGGTTCGCTGGTGCAGAACGAGCCCAGCCGGTTTATTGACGAAGTTCCGCAGGAATATATCGATAAAGGCTTTGCGGGTCTTGCAGGCGCACGCGGTGGCGCCCATCTGAGCACTTCGGCGACGCAAAGGAAAACGATCCAGGCCCGCCCGGTAAATACCCAGCCACCTGCAACAGGCGGCCTGCGCAAGCTGGCAGAAACCAGCAAGGCAACCCCTGCAACACATACCCCGAACCCGAATTTTACGGCCGATAACCCGGAAGATATGCAGACAGGAATGCGGGTAGAACATCAGAAATTCGGCATTGGCACCATCCAGAAGATGGAAGGCGGGGCACATAACCGGATTGCTACCATAAGCTTTGAAAACGGAAGCGGGGAGAAAAAGATCATGCTGCAGTACGCAAAGCTTATGATTGTAAAATAATCTGCCATAATTTACCCAGCAAGGTGCCGCCATACCCGGCGCCTTGTTCATTTAACATATCTGCTGCTGTACACTGCTACGTTTTGCCAATGAATTTATTAGATTTGTAGGTACCCTTATTGGCGGCCCTTGCCGCCTTCTAACCAAATTATGAAATGGACCGGTATTATATTGCTGTTAACATGGCTTATACAGGCACCAGGGCTGGATCACATGCCAGCCTTCTATAAAGCGGATACCTCTCCTTATCACTTAAAGGGAAATGTAGCGCAAGTACGGCAGCTTGCTTCTTTTTCAGATAATACAGATGTACTTTTTCTTTCAAACCCCGGCCTGATTGGTTTTGAACCTGTCAAAGAACTTATCTTGCAGTTTGACAGTTCAGGCAACCTGACCTACAGTAAAGAAATAACTATAAAAGCTGGCAAAAAGAAAGACGAGGCAAATACCGAATCTTTCTATATTTATACTAATGGTCTGCTAAATACAAAAACTATCCGGGAGAACAGCAGAGAAACTGATTCGATCGTCTTTAATTATGACCGCTATAAAAGGGTAAGCAGCTACCTGTCTTATGACAGCAAAGGCAGATCGCGCTACAAGTATACGTTTACTTACAACAGCCGGCAGCAGCTTACGACAATAAGAAGAAAAAATGAAGAAAATTTCCCGGTAGAGATGATCAAGTTAAGATATGACAGCAACGGGCATCTGGCGGAGCAGCAGTTCTTCGATGACAATATGAGAAAAGTCAGGGTAATTGATTATGACAACCACCCCTCTGACAGTGCCGGTCTTTATAATAAGAGCATACTTGCCTATAACGAAAGCGGCCGGCTGATCTCGGGCGAGATAACCATAAATACACAGCGGGGACTCCTGCTGGAAAAAAGTATTATAGACAGCGCTAAAAAAGTGATTGATTACCGCGTATTCCGATACAATGACCACGATGATATTGAAGAGGAAAAGCTGTTCGCCAATATGGAGGACATAAAGGTCAACTACAAATATACATATGACGAGAACGGCAACTGGACAGAAAAAGTGGTGTCTGTGAACGACAGTATAGCGGGAATTATAACCCGTACAATTGAATATTTCAAATGAACTTTTGGCAGGATTTTTTGTTCCTGCGTGTTAAGGTAGAATTTATCATCCCTATATATGAAAAATAAATTTTTAATCATTTTAAATCCAGCCAAAAAAATCTGTCTCTTCCTGCCTTTTTTGCTGAGCTTATTCCTAAGCTGCGAACAGCAACCTGACAATAAAAAAATCACCTATGCGGATCAGCATAAAGATACAGCCAGGATTATCCGGGAAGAGCCGACGGTTCCCAAAGTTTCTGAACTCAGGATAACCTACAGCATACTACCCTTAAAGGGCAATGACAGTAACCGCAAAGCTTTTATGGAAAAATACGAAGGAGAAGCAAGAAATACTGTTTTATCCCTGAACAGGATTGATGCCAGGCATTTCCCTGCCATTGACAGCCTTATTATTCCCGATACTATTGTCAACGACTTTATGGCTTACAGCCCTTACCCAGCCTATGTCAGCATATTAAAAGATGTAAAAAAGATGATTTTCTTTTCATACGCCATACAAGCCTTTGCAGTATATGAGTCCGGCAAGCTGGTCAAATGGGGGCCTACCAGTATGGGCAGTAAAAGCCACCCCACTCCGACGGGCCTTCATTTCTCCAACTGGAAATCAAAAAGAGCTGTCAGCACGGTAAAGGCAGAATGGATACTCAACTGGAATTTTAATATACAGAACAGAATGGGAGTCGGCTGGCACGAGTATGCCTTACCCGGCTACCCTGCCTCACATTCCTGTCTCCGTTTACTGGAGGCAGATGCCAAATGGCTTTATTCCTGGGCAGACCAATGGATACTGAAAGATGACCGGAATTTGCTGGCGCAGGGTACACCGGTAATTGTTTTCGGGAGCTATCCTTTTGGCACACGACGTCCCTGGCGGAATATGGCAGATGATCCGGAGGCGAATAAAATAACCGAGGAAACCCTGAGCAAAGAAGTTGAACCAGTCCTGGATAAAATACTTCAGGCACAGCAGCAACGGGCGGCAGTCATAGAGCAGCGCCAAACAGGCGCATGAATATAATACTTATTTCACAGTACCAATAGCAGAAACGTAATGATCCTGATAGTTGACGACAAGCATGAGAACCTGATCGCGTTAAGGAAAACGCTGGAAGCGCATGGCTACGATGTCGACACTGCGCAGTCGGGAGAGGAAGCTTTGAAAAAAGTACTGAAAATCCCTTATAAGTTAATTATCCTGGATGTACAGATGCCGGGAATGGATGGTTTTGAAGTTGCAGAGGCAATTACCGGCTATAGTAAAACCAGCGATATCCCCGTTATATTTCTTTCAGCTGTTAATATCAGCAAACAATTTATTGCAAAGGGCTATGCATCAGGCGGCAGGGATTATCTGATCAAACCCTTTGACCCGGATATCCTCATACTGAAAATAAAGACCTTTATTAAGCTGTATGAACAGACACATAAGCTTACCACTACCCAACAGGCTTTACTGGAGGAAATTGAGAACAGGAAAATCGCGGAAGCCAAGAAAGATGAGTTTATCAGTATAGCCAGCCATGAGCTGAATACTCCTCTCACATCAGTAAAAGGATACCTGCAGCTGGCAGAGCTGTCTGTCCATAAAGATCAGAAAGAAAACACCATTAAATTCCTTGACCGGACCAAGGTCCAGCTTAATAAACTCAACCAGCTGGTATCAGAACTGCTGGATGCATCAAAGATCGCATCAGGTAAGCTGGACTATAACTATTCGCTGTTCCATTTCGAAGACTTCCTTGATGATACCATTGATATTGTCCAGCAATCTTACCCCGATCAGCTGATCGTCAAGACCGGTTCGGCACCTGTAAAAATATACGGTGACCAGGGAAGGCTGGAGCAGGTGTTGCTGAATTATCTGACAAATGCGATCAAATATTCGCCCGATTCCAACACTGTATTTATTGATGTGCGGCTGACAGCAGATAATTGTATTATGGTAAAGGTAAAGGATGAAGGAATAGGAATCCCACCGGAAAAGCAATCTAAAATATTTGAAAAGTTTTACAGGGTGGAAGAATCTTCCACGCGCTTTCAGGGTTTGGGAATGGGTCTGTATATATGCGCTGAAATTATCAAAAGACATAAAGGGCAGTATGGCGTAGAAAGTATACCAGGAAAAGGATCGGTATTTCATTTCACCATTCCCGCCTATAACGCGCCATAACTGTTTTAATACCACTTAACCAATAAATTTGATGAACAGAAAAGTCACCCGGAATCTTCAGGTTGGGTTCGGCCTGTCAGTTACACTGCTTGTGCTCAGCTCCGTTCTTTCCTGGCTGTGCATTCGGACACTCGTCCAAAGTTCCGAAATGGTTGAACATAGCAACCAGGTAACCATCAGGCTTGAAAATATAATATCATCACTGAAAGATGCAGAAACAGGCCAGCGGGGATACCTGCTGACAGGAGCATCCAAGTATCTTGAGCCTTATAACGGCGCGCGAAAAAATGCTTTGGATAATATTAATGAAGTGCTTGAATTGACAAGAGACAATGAAAAGCAGCAGGACTACGGCCTACAGCTTAAAAGCACACTTACAAAAAAAATAACCAGGCTCCGGGAGCTGGTTGAAAAGAAAAGAACAGGCCAGCCTGTCACCGCAACAGATCTTGAAGCAGGTAAGGAGTACATGGATGAGGCGAGGGACATTGTCGCCTCTATGAAAAGAGAGGAGAGTAGAACGCTGTCAGCTCATCAACGGACCTACCAACGTTTTACTAACTATACGCCGATAACTATTATACTCGCGGCAATACTGGCTATAGCTACCTCCGCAATATTTTACCTGAGGGTAATGCGTGATCTTAAGGAACGGATGATGCTGCAGCTGGCATTACAGCAAAAAGACAAAGAAACAACAGAAAGGCTGAACGTAATACAGGATATCGCCGGAAAAATCTCCGGTGGCGATTATGAGATCAGGATAAACGATGAACAAAAAGATGCTCTTGGGTCCTTATCGGTATCATTAAACAAAATGGCTATCTCACTCTCATCGTCTTTTAATGAAATATCCCGTAATGAATGGCTCCAAACAGGCATTGCGCAGCTGAATGACAAAATGGTCGGTGATAAAGATATCAATACCTTGAGCAAAAGCATTCTTGATTTCCTGGCAAACTATACCAATAGCCATACTGGAGCATTATACCTGGCAGATGTCCAGCTGCTGAAGCTCGAAAGCACCTTTGCAGCTTCCGACCTTGTAAAGGATGCTATAAAACCAGGTGAAGGCATTGTAGGCCAGGCTGTCGCTGGCAAGGCTTATATACTTATCAGCGATATTGATGAAGACAGCATCAGCGTTAGCCATGCCACAGGGAGCATTAAACCACGGAATATCATCGCCCTTCCCTTTGCCCATGAAGGAAAAATAAAGGGGGCAATAGAACTGGCCTCGATACACGCTTATGATACGATCATTGTGAAATTTCTCACAACGGCTATGCACAATATAGGCATTGCGATACAAAGCGCGCAGAATCATAAAAAGCTCCAGGAGCTTCTTGAGGAGACACAAGCGCAATCGGAGGAACTGCAGACACAGCACAATGAGCTCGAAAACCTGAATACGGAGCTTGAGGCCCATGCACAAAAGTTACAGACATCTGAAGAGGAGCTTAGAGTACAGCAGGAAGAATTACAGCAGAATAACCTCGAATTGGAAGAACGCAACAGAATAATTACCGAACGCAATCTGGAAATACAAAAGAAGGCGAAAGAGCTGGAGCAGAGCACCAGATATAAATCTGAATTCATGGCAAATATGTCGCATGAATTAAGAACACCGCTTAACTCTATCCTGCTGCTGTCAAGATTCCTCGCGGAAAACGGAGAAGCTAATCTTACGGAAGACCAGATAGAATCTGCCAGGGTAATTCTTAACTCGGGTAATAGCCTGCTGGATCTCATCGATGAGCTGCTGGACCTATCCAAAATAGAGGCAGGCAAGATGGAGCTGGATTATACCACCGTACTTCTGTCAGAAATAGCGGCTGATATGAGATCGCTCTTTGCACCAGTTGCAAAAGAGAAACGGCTGGAGCTTTATATCGAAAACAAGCTGCAGGAGGATACTGCTATCGAGACAGACAAGATGAAGCTAAGCCAGATATTAAAGAATCTCTTGTCCAATGCCCTGAAATTTACTTCGGATGGTTATGTCAGGCTGGATATTAATGAACCGGAAGATAAAAATTCAATACAATTTACAGTAACCGACACCGGGGTAGGTATCGCCAAAGACAAGCAGCACCTGGTGTTTGAGGCTTTTAAGCAGGAAGACGGATCGACCAAAAGAAAATATGGCGGAACAGGGCTTGGTTTGTCCATAAGCAGGGAGCTCGCGCGACTGCTCGGGGGAGAAGTAAGTATTTACAGCGAGCAGGGGAAAGGAAGCACATTTACAGTACATATACCTAAGTCCCGTCCACCTGTTGCACCTGAGGCCGGAAATGTAAAACACACAGCGATAACTGTTGATAGTGAGCCGGCAGATGAATCCCGACCAAAGTATCTTGCCGCCCATATCCCACAAAATATAGAGGATGACAGAAACACAATCGGGAACACCGACAGGGTTATTTTAATTATAGAGGACGATACTGTTTTCGCCAGGGCTTTGCTGGACTTTACCCGAAGGCAGGGTTATAAAGGTATAGTTTCCGTCCGGGGAGATGAGGGAATTGAGCTTGCGATACATTATAAGCCGCTGGCTATATTGCTGGATATACAATTACCTGTAAAAGACGGATGGGAGGTGATGGAGGAGTTAAAATCACAGCCAGCCACCAGGCATATACCGGTACATATTATGTCTTCATTCGAAGCGAGGAGGGAAAGCAGGTTAAAGGGGGCTGTGGATTTCATCAGCAAGCCCGTGGCAATCGAGCAGATGCACCAGATATTCAGAAAACTGGAAGAAGCGCTGATCCGCAGCCCGAAAAAGGTACTGATTGTAGAAGAGAACCCAAAGCATGCGCAGGCCCTCGCCTATTTCCTTGAAACCTTCAATGTATCCTCTGCCGTATCCGGCAGTGTAAAAGAAGGCGTTACCGCGCTCCGGAATAAAGAGGTGGATTGTGTTATATTGGACATGGGTATTCCCGACCGGAACGCTTATGAAACCCTGGAAACCATCAAGCAGAACCCGGGGCTCGAAGACCTGCCGATTATCATCTTCACAGGCAAAAACCTTTCTTCGGCAGAAGAAGGCCGGATCAAACAATATGCTGATTCCATAGTTGTAAAGACGGCGCACTCTTACCAGCGCATCCTGGACGAGGTAGCCTTGTTCCTGCACCTTATCGAAGAAAATAAAAAGCCCGTTGCCAAAGCTTCTAAGGCAAAGGATATGGGGCTGCTGAACGACATCCTGAATGGTAAAACAGTATTAATCGCCGACGATGATGTACGCAACATCTTCTCGCTTACCAAATCGCTGGAAAAGCATAAGATGAATGTCGTTTCCGCAATAGATGGCAGAGAAGCGCTGGAACAGCTGGAACAGCATCCTGAAACGGCGATTGTACTTATGGACATGATGATGCCTGAAATGGATGGTTATGAAACTACGGCTAAAATAAGACAGCATCCGCGGTTTAAAAATATACCGGTAATAGCAGTTACGGCCAAGGCTATGCTAGGCGATCGCGAAAAATGCATAACCGCAGGCGCCTCAGACTATATTTCCAAGCCCGTTGATATTGACCAGCTTATATCTTTGCTACGGGTATGGCTATATGATAAGAAGATTGGATCATAGTATGGATAACAGCAAAAAAATACTGATCGTTGATGATGATCCCCGCAATATTTTTGCGTTAAGGCTTGTGCTGAAGGCAAAAGGCTATACATGTATTACTGCGTCCGAGGCAGAGGAATCACTGGCTTTATTACGGCAGGATAATAATATAGCCGTTGTTCTGCTGGATATGATGATGCCCGGGCAGGACGGCTACGAAACATTGCGGATAATCAGGAATGAGGAGGGACTGAAAGATATACCGGTGATCGCGGTTACAGCACAGGCTATGCCCGGCGACCGGGAAAAATGCCTCAGCGCCGGAGCCAGCGGCTATCTGTCAAAACCGGTGGATGTTGACAGGCTGATCGATTTACTGAATAATCTTTACAGTTAAAATGAACGAGCTACAGGTAAAGGACGAGGAGATAGATATATTGCTGGACGATATATGGAACATATACGGCTACAATTTTAAAAGCTATGCAAAGGCCTCCATCAGGCGCAGGATAAACCGGCTTTACTCCCTTGATAAATTCCCGAGCTTTGCAGAGTTCCGGTTCAGGCTTTCCAAAGACGAAAATTACCTGAGGCGGTTCATTGAAGAGATCACCGTCAATGTAACAGAAATGTTCCGTGATCCTTCTTTTTATGCATCGCTAAAACAGCAGGTGTTTCCTGTTCTGGCTACCTATCCTTTCATAAGGATATGGCATGCGGGATGCTCAACCGGAGAAGAAGTATATTCCATGGCTATATGCCTTAAAGAAGCAGGCTTGCTCCATAAGTCCATTCTCTATGCAACCGACATCAACCCGCTTGTCGTTCAGAAAGCCGCATCAGGCATCTTCCCAATGTCGCGCATGAAGCAATATTCGGAAAATTACATCGCTTCACAGGGGAAAGAAGATTTCTCTTCGTATTATACGGCAAGCTATGCCCATGCAATTTTTGATAAGACCCTCAGCAAACACATGGTATTCTCGACGCATAATCTTGTTTCAGAATCCTCTTTCAACCAGTTTCAACTTATTGTATGCCGGAACGTTTTAATTTATTTTGAAAAGGACCTGCAGCTATCGGTTTTCAACCTGTTTAACGATAGCCTTGAAAAGCTCGGCTTCCTGGCATTAGGAAGCAAAGAAACGCTGAGGCTATCACCCCTGATAGCTGGTTTCCGGCAGATCGACAATGAGAAGATATGGAGAAAAATAAGCTAGAACGGATTGAAAAATGTATCGTGATCGGCGGATCGGCAGGAAGCCTTAAAGTGCTCCTGAATATGCTTCCGGGTATAGATCCTGCCTTATCGCTTCCCCTAATCATAATTTTACACCGAAAGGAAACGGCAAGCTCCGCGCTGGAGGAGCTAATGGCAAGCCGTACCTCCCTGGTTGTTAAGGAGGCGGAGGATAAGGAACCGATGAAAGCCGGCACTGTTTACCTGGCTCCTGCAGATTACCATCTGCTCGTCGAAAAGGACAAGACCTTATCCCTAGATGCGTCAGAAAAGATCAATTTTTCCAGGCCCAGTATTGACGCAACGTTCCAGACAGCCGGAGAGGCTTTCGGGGAAAACCTGCTTGCTATATTGTTATCCGGCGCTAATGCCGACGGCACAGATGGCCTGGCCAGCATTATGCATAATAAAGGGAAAGTTGTAGTACAGGATCCGCTGACAGCCCAGGCGGCATTTATGCCTGCTCATGCAATTGATAACCTGGAAATAAATCTGATAATAAAAGAAGAAGAACTGGCGGAGCTTATCAATAGTTTTGGCGCACAAATATGAGGTGGGCTGAAGATATCACTATTTCTTTTAAATCAATTTTACGCTTACCTTTGCACACAAATCAAAAAACAGATAAAATTTCTTTTAAATCATGGCGCATAACAAAATTGTAGAGCTATTGGGTGCCGATGCTGAATCACTGCTGACGCATCAATGTAAAACTATTCCTGCTTCCTCCCTGCACACACCGTCTCCTGATCATGTGGATGAGACCTGGTCTGTTTCCAACAGGAACATTCCTACCTTACGGAGTATCCAGAGCCTGTTAGGTAATGGCCGTCTTGCAAATACAGGTTATGTGTCCATTCTTCCCGTTGACCAGGGAATAGAGCATAGCGCAGGTGCTTCATTTGCTCCCAATCCTATTTATTTTGACCCGGAAAATATCGTAAAGCTTGCTATAGAAGGCGGATGTAATGCTGTTGCTTCCACTTATGGCGTTTTAGGCTCGGTTGCCCGGAAATATGCCCACAAAATACCCTTCATTGTAAAAATCAATCATAACGAATTCATATCCTATCCTAACCGCTTCGACCAGATCATGTTTGGCAGCATCAAAGATGCATGGAATATGGGCGCTGCCGCAGTAGGCGCTACTATCTATTTCGGTTCTGAAGAAAGCCACCACCAGATCATTGAGGTAGCTAAAGCTTTTGAATATGCACACGAGCTGGGTATGGCAACGGTACTATGGTGCTACCTGCGTAACGGAAACTTTAAGAAAGACGGCGTCGACTATCACACCGCCGCTGATCTTACCAGCCAGGCTAACCATTTAGGCGTTACTATCCAGGCTGATATCATCAAGCAAAAATTACCAACGAACAACGGTGGCTATAATGCCCTGAATTTCGGTAAAACACATAAAAAAGTATACGACGAGCTGACAACAGACCACCCGATCGATCTGTGCCGTTACCAGGTGGCTAACTGCTATATGGGACGTTCCGGCCTTATCAATTCGGGCGGTGAGTCCAAAGGCGCATCCGACCTTTCCGAAGCCGTAACAACAGCTGTTATCAATAAACGTGCCGGCGGTATGGGGCTTATCAGCGGCCGTAAAGCCTTCCAGAAATCAATGGATGAAGGTGTAGCATTGCTGAACAGCATCCAGGACGTATATCTCGACAAAGAGATTACACTAGCTTAATTTGAATTTTTCCTTTAAGTTGAAAGCCCTGCATGATGCGGGGCTTTCTTTGTATGCCAACTTCCGCTGTTTTTATATATTTGCAAAAGACCCAAGCTATTGTCGCCATGCGTTCTGTTATTTCCACCACCCTTTTCTTAACTTTTATGCTGCCCTGCGCTGTTGCGGCCCGGGAGCATAAAAGCTGGGATGGCTGTGCTGCAGAAATGAACCTGTGGTATTCTAAAATGATCAGGCATACCAGCAGGTTCACCGGTCCCTTATCCAGGCAATCATATGTAGCAGAGCTCAATATTATCAAGCAGACATATGGCCAGAAAGACTGGCATATCAGGAGAAATTATCCGGTAGTAGGATTGGGATTCATTTATATAAACTATAATGTACCTAATGTCTACGGACAAGTGTTCGGAGTTTTTCCCAATGTCCAGCTGCGGCTTATAAAAGGAGAAAAACTAGAATGGACCTTACGGGCTGGTATGGGACTGGGCTATGTTACCAAGCCTTTTTCCAGGTTTCCGAAAGCCAATACAGAAAATGTGGCGATAGGCGGTCACCTGAATAATGTAAGTCCCTTTACGACTGATATCCGGTATAAAGCCAGCGAGCACTGGCAATTCCATGCCGGCCTGAATTTTGTACATGTAAGCAACGCTGCCTTCCGCCAGCCAAACCTTGGGATCAATATGTGGGGATGCCATATCGGCGCCAGGTATTTCCCGGTAGGCGCAAACCCTGCAAAGGAAAAACGGGCGTTGCCACGGCTTCATAACCGCGTGCTGTTCCAGATACGTGGTGCATTGGCCTTTGCCGAGAGCAGGCCAGCAGGCGGCCCGCTGTATGCAAATTATATCGGTACTGCTTACGCGAGCTTACGCTACTCCGGAAAGAATAAGCTGCTGCTGGGAGCAGACTATACCTACCAGAGCAGCACCTACGCGTATTTAAAGAATTACGAAATAAAGGTAACGAATTATGCAGGCCAGTCCAGCCAGGCTGCCGTATTCATCGGCAATGAATTTTTACTGGGCAGGATAGGCGTAATGTTTCAGCTGGGCTATTATGTAAAAAAAATGTATGAACAGACGCAAAGCGTATATCAAAAGCTTGGCGGCAATTTATACATTGTTCAGAAAGAAACAGGGTTCCTGAAAGAATTGTATGCTTCGGTGCTGCTAAAAACACATACCACTACGGCCGATTTTTGCGAGATCGGTATAGGAGCCGGATTTTAGCCGGTAATAAAACAAGCCAATAAGCCGTCATTCATGCTTAATCTGTTATAGCTATGAGTAAAAATGACCGCTTCCATTTTCCCCGCAAGCAACGGGCAGGAGTTATTTTCCTGGTATTCATCATTACCGCAGGAGTACTTTCCTGGAGGATAATACGGACAATAAGAACGCCGGTAGTTCCATTTACTGCACCCGGACCAGCGATTGCGCTAAAAAAGCAGCAGCAAGAACTTTCGTCTTCTGCAACCAGCACCAAGGAGCCACCGCCCGGATCAGCCAGGCAGACATATAGTCAAAAGCCAGGCCCGTTTGACCCTAATACGGCAAGCGAGGAGCAGCTTATTGCGGCTGGTCTCCCTATACGTACTGCCAGAACATTGATAAAGTACAGGGCCAAAGGCGGCAGATTCTATAAAAAAGAAGACCTGCTGAAATTATATACAATGGACAGGGAAGACTATAAGCGCATAGAGCGGTACATACATATTGCGACAACAAGACAATCACGACGGGATTTTGCTCCAGGAAGAGAACGGCCCGATATACCCGCGGTAATAGAGCTCAACCAGACTGACGCTGCCACTTTAATATTGCTGAAAGGTATCGGGCCCGGGTATGCAAAACGCATCCTGGATTACAGGGAAAAACTGGGTGGCTTTATAAGGGTAGAGCAGCTATCTGAAGTATACGGATTCCCTGACAGCACCTACCGGCAATTAAAACAGAAGTTTACCGTCAACCCGGCGAACATAAAGAAGCTGAATATCAATACGGCCGGGGAAGAAGAGCTCAGCCGGCACCCTTATATCAGGAGGTACCTGGCCGCAAACATTATCAAACTGAGAAATGACCTTAAAAAGTTCAGTAAAATAGAAGAGCTGAGACAGGTGCCTTTGATTAATGAAGAAAAATATCGTAAAATTGCACCCTATTTGAGTGTGGATTAGGATAAGAAAGGTTGCTCAAAGTTCAAACTATATCTGATTTATTATGGATTTTAACTATACGGAAACCCAGCAACAGATTGCTGAGATGGTCAGGGATTTTGCCAGCAAGCACATTCGTCCCAGGATGATGGAATGGGATGAAAGCCAGGAGTTTCCCGTCGAGCTTTTCCATAAAATGGGGGAACTTGGTCTTATGGGGGTTTTGGTACCTACCCAATACGGCGGCTCAGGATTAAGTTATTTCGAGTATGTGACCGTGGTTAGCGAGATAGCAAAAGTATGTGGCTCTATCGGACTTTCTACTGCTGCACATAACTCACTGTGTACCGGCCATATCCTTTACTTCGGCAATGAAGAGCAAAAGCAGAAATACCTGCCCAAACTGGCTTCCGGCGAATGGATCGGCGCGTGGGGGCTTACAGAGGCAAATACAGGCAGCGATTCGGGAAATATGAGGTGCACAGCGGTACGCGACGGTAATGACTGGGTACTGAACGGGACTAAAAACTGGATAACGCATGGTAAATCGGGTAATGTGGCCGTAGTGCTTGCACGTACCGGTGAGCCGCGTACCAAGAATAATGTTACTGCTTTTATTGTTGAAAGAGGTACTCCCGGCTTCAGCGCCGGCAAGAAGGAGAACAAATTAGGCATGCGTGCTTCTGAAACGACAGAGCTAATATTTGACAACTGCCGCATAAGCGACGCACAGCGTATGGGCGAGATAGGCGACGGCTTTAAACAGGCTATGAAAGTGCTGGATGGCGGTCGTATTTCCATTGCCGCATTATCTTTGGGAATTGCCAAAGGCGCATACGAAGCATCGGTAAAGTATGCCAAAGAACGCCATCAGTTTGACCAGCCGATTGCTAATTTCCAGGCAATTGCCTTTAAGCTGGCCGATATGGCAACGAAGATCGAAGCTTCCGAAATGCTGATATACCAGGCGGCAGACCTGAAAAACCGCGGAGAAAAGATGACCAAAGAGTCCGCGATGGCGAAGTATTATGCTTCTGAAGTATCCGTACAGGTAGCAACCGATGCTGTACAGATATTTGGGGGTTATGGTTATACCAAAGACTTCCCGGTTGAGAAATATTACCGCGACGCTAAGCTATGCACTATTGGTGAAGGTACTTCTGAAATTCAAAAACTGGTTATTTCAAGAAATATATTGCAGCAGTAATTGCAACGTATAAAACGTAAGCCTTGTATATTAATACAAGGCTTTATTTTTTTACCACCATCATGAGCCGCAGGGATTTTTGCTTTACAAGCCTGCAAACAATACCATCAACAAATGACCATAGCCTGAATGGCAGGAATCTAAGTAGCATATGCAATTTAAAATTGATGATCAGCTTATTGTTAAATACCCGTGTCACTGTACCAGAGGCCAGCGAGGGCGACAGCGATTTAATTTTTGCTTCGGTAAAAGAATGGATATGTGCGTGATGCGGTGTTCTTTTGTTACAGTGAATGCATAGAGAATACTGGATAGTTTCGTTGTAGGGAGTGGTAATAATCAAGCGACCTCCCGGTTTCAGCACATTAAACAAGCTGGCTATAAAAAGCTGCGGATCTTTTACATGTTCAATAATTTCAGCCGCGACAATACAATCAACTGAATTCTTCCTTATCGGAAGATGAAAAACATCGGCTACCAGCCCGCTGTGGGATGGAGAGGAAACCACCTCCATGGCCCTTAAGGGGTTGGTTGTGGAAATATCCATAGATATTACCTTTTTTCCCTGCGGGATAAGCGCTGAAGCCAGCCATGCCCCCCCACAACCTACATCCAGTATTATATCAGCTTTTGCGGGTATTGCATTCAGAATTTGCTGATGAAGCCGGCGGTTCTCTTCCCGGTACACAGGATGCCACTCTTCAAAATAATCAAATGCTTTCGCATCCTCCTCATAATGTTGCTGATAATTGAACGTAGATTTTTCCTCCTCCTTGGGCAGGAGCACAGGCACATCTTTTATAATATCGAAAGTGCCGGATTCCCCGGTAAACTTATGGATCTGTTCATTATAACATAAAGGTTTCTGAGTGACCGGGTCTGCCAGAATATCCAGAATAAAACTATTCATGTACCGATAAAATCGTCAAAAATAAAGAAAAGTTCGAACCTGAATACTTTACTGTTTTACAGCTTTTCAACCATATTGCCTTTATTACCCTGAACCTTGTTATTAATTGTTTCAAAAGTAAAGGCATCCCGCTTAATACCAAAATGATGGTTGACAATATTATCAATCTGGTGTATCAGGAAAATACAGGTAGTAACGGGATACCTGGTAAGCGTTTTTTCAAGAAGACGGATCAATGGAAGGGTATTTTCATTATAAAATACCTGTACGGCCTCCAGTCGCTCCGCTTCAGAGCTTCCTTTAACATACGAGTACCTTTTAACCCTTTTATAAATCCTTAGCTGAAACAATTCCAGTTTATGCTTTTTCATAGCTTTATTTCTTCCTGTATACAAGAAATGTTTTTTCGGTATCCTTAGTTTCCCAAGGTAAATATAAACAAAAACCAAATAAAAAATTCACCTATATTTCAAGAAAAGAGCGAAACTCACTCTTTTACTGTGCCATAAATATATTTTTTTTAATAAAAGAATATTTCTTTCATCTAATACATCACATTCATTGTTTATATAATTCAAAAAGTACCTTAAAAAGATAGCTATGTCTATTGATAGACAAAAGACGTGCCAATATTTTTGTTTTATCAATTAACACAATAAAATACCTATGGACAGAAAGAGCTTTTTAAGGAATGCGGGCGCTGCAATGCTTGCAGTTACCTTACCATTGAAGAACAATTATGCGTTTACCGCCGATGATGAAGGCTTGAATCATTGTATCCCTACTACAACTGATATCGTAGGCCCGTATTACCGGCCAGGCGCTCCGTTCAGGAGTGAACTGAAGTTGCCGGGTGACAGCACATCTTTCCTCCGCTATAAAGGTACTGTAACTGATGAGCATTGTAACCCGCTCACCAACGCGATAGTCGATGTATGGCAGGCAGGAACGGATGCCGTTTATGATACTACATCCGCCGATTTTAATTACAGGGGTAGATACCAGACAAGTGCCGATGGCCGATATGAATTCAGCTCAGTAAAGCCGGGATGGTATTTAAACGGTTCGCAGTACCGGCCGGCACATATACACTTCAGGGTTACCTGCGCAGGATTTACAGAACTGATCACGCAGCTGTATTTTGAAGGCGATCCGTATATAGCTGATGATCCCTGGGCCTCAGATCCCGGTGCAGAAATGCGTATCGTGCCTTTAACCACGGAAGGTGCAACACTCATAGCCACATTTAATATTGTCCTGAAAGCAAACGGAACTGCGCTTAAACAGGTATCGCAGGTATCCCCTTTAACTATTTCGCCCAATCCGTTTAAACAAGTTGTCGACATTAAATCCGAAGTGCCGATCAGGGCTATTGAGGTATTTACCATTTCCGGCAAGCTTATTGCACGGACTTATGATATTAACCGGGAAAACTATCTTCTTGCGTTGAATTATATAGGACCAGGAATCTATTATTGCCGGGTTGCCACAATAAAAGGAATATTCGTGCACCGGCTAATAAAGCAATGACGCGCTGCTACAGCTAATATCATTTTTTTTCCTGGTAGCTGTATACCGTATAGCCACAAATCATATTGGCTGTATATTTTGCAATAAATGTACCCAATGCCAGGGGAATGAGCAAAATATGCCCTCCCGGCACTATGCCACAAGCCAGCACGATAGCTGTCAGGGGCGCATGTATAGCAGCACTCAAAGCCGCTGCTGCTCCGACGAGCATAAAATTCAGTATGATCAGATCCGCATTGAAATAATGATTGCAGACAGTTGCGACAAGCATTCCCAGTATGCCGCCAACAACAATACTTGGCGCAAAAACGCCCCCGTCTCCCCCGGCTCCTAATGTCAGGGAAGTCACAAGCGGCTTTATCAGCACAAGCGTTAAAAGCAGGATAATCGTACCGGAAGAAAAGGACTGCTGTTCTGCATTCTTTAGCAACTCAGGGATAGAATGGTAACTATCGCCAAATAATTGCGGCAGGAAATAAATAGACAGCCCTACCAGCAAAGCTCCTATGTTAACCCTTAAAAAGTTACTCCTGATCGCATAAAATTTCTTCTTGATAAATATAACGCTCCTGGTAAAATAAACAGCGATACCTGCAGCAAGGGTACTGAGCAATATGAAATAAGGCAACGCATTGCCATGCCAGGCTGTTACCTGAAGATCAAGAAAAGGATGTACCGTAAACAAGCTAAGATATATCCCTGAAATCGCTGCCGCAACTCCTGCGCTTAAAGCTACAGTTTTGGTGAACCTGCCTGATATGACTTCTATTGCAAAAAGAAACCCCGCCAGAGGATTCGCAAAAAGCGTTGCAACGCCGGCAGCAACACCAGCGCATACGAGCTCTGCTTTAAAAGCATTGGCAATAGTTTCTTTTTTATAAACGCCTGCGCCTATGGCCGCGCCCGCTACAACTGTCGAAACCTCAATACCCGTTGAACCACCAAAAACCACGGTAAGAAAACCATTAAAGAAATGAGAGGGTATCTTGTACAGGGGCAGCTCGTCCCTGCGATTTTCCAATGTCTGGTATATTTCCTTTATGCCTCTGTTGCTCCTGCCTTTGAACAGGTACTTACGTAAAAAATAAATCAGGGTAATCCCGGTTGAAGGTAGCAGCAGGAACAGGTAGGGATACCTGACAGCATGGCCAAAAATAATCTCTTCAAAATATTCTGTCATCCTTTTCAGGATATCAGCCAGCAGGGTAGCCAGCATTCCAACAATTATTGCAGCAAAAACCAGCCTCAGGTAATTAATCCAGATGATTTTTTTTCTCATTTCTTTATACCGGCAAAGACATTTCCCGGCTTTCGGGCGCAAAGTTAGCACCTTTACCGCTTTATACTGTTAATGCAACATTCATTAAGCGTGCATTAACAGAATGCCAGCCTAAGAATAGGCTGGCCTAATTACCCAAACTATCACGAAAACACTTTATGGTTGCTCATTGCAGCCTCATCAGAGGCAGGATTCAGTAAGTTATTGCTGCTGTTACCAAAAACCGGAATTCGGCCAGCTTAATGCATAATTTTCTTTGGTATGGTGGATTAGCAAAAGTAAAAACATTCATTAGGCCGCGTTTTGCATTGTCAGAATACAAGACCCTGCATTTAGCCAGAAGGTTGGTAATCAGTAATAATATTTTTCTTCCGATGATACATTTTTCTCGCAGCCCAACAATCCCTTATTCTATAAGACCAGGTTACTCACTCCGCGGATCAGCCTTTAAGGCTATTTTGGCACAACGATAAACGGCAATGGCCGGACAGCCAAAATCCATAATTATCTTTCCTTCTATAAGATATAGCCCTTCTCCCATTAAAGGATACTGCTCCAGTGAGGCAGGAAAATGAACAGTATCGAATAGGCTGCCCTGCACATCCAAAAAGGTGCCGAATTTCATTCTTTGGCCATCCCGGGTATAAGTATCCTTATCATAAACAAAATCACCTACTATACGAATCACTTTCCCTTCAGAAGCAGCAAACTCCCCGGCAGTAAGCTCTCCCCTGAAATCTGAGCGCGCCAGGTAGAACATAGATTCCGTTACGGGGAACCCGATCAGTTCTATTTCATCATAAATATCTTCCAGAGGGGATGTTTCCAGAGGGGGTAATACAGGTCTGGTACTCCAATATTCAAAAAGTGCGCTGCCACGGTCCTTTTTATTGTACCCCGAAAGCAATAGGTGTGCTTCCCATAAAAGTTCCTTCTTCCCTGCACCCGTGAACCGCATAGCTCCACACCTTATCAGGATGATCACCTGCTCAAGCCCCGCTCCGGTCCGCACAATAAAATTTTCCAATCCTGTATATGCCCCGCCCCTTTCCCGTTCACGGGAGATCAGCCGGGACAGATGAGCATCAAGATTAAGCAGACAATCAAACCCGAGATAAATATCCCTGTTAAAAATAGCTGTATTATACAGGCTGGTATTCACACAGGGAAGACATATGTTCCCCCCACACCTTCTTGCCTCGGTCACATATACCTTCCGGTTATAAAACCCGCCATAGTTGTTCAATACAGCCACCATAAATTCCAGCGGATAGTTGGTTTTCAGGTACAGGCTCTGGTAGCTTTCTACAGCAAAGCTGGCGCTGTGCGCTTTATTGAAGCTAAACCCGGCAAAGCTTTCCATTTGACGCCATATTTCCCCGGTTACCTTTTCATCATGGCCCATTGACCGGCAATTGGAAAAGAACTTATGCTTAATGCCCGCCATCTGCTCTTTATCCCGGTACTTACCATTCATCATACGCCGTAAAATGTCCGCCTCCGCGAGATCGAGCCCACCATAGAAATGACCGATCTTCATAACATCCTCCTGGTAAACCATTACCCCGTATGTTTCCTTTAGATGCTCTTCAAATATAGGATGAGGATAAGCTACCCTGGAAGGATCACGATGCCTTTCTATATAGGCCTTCATCATACCTGAGGAGGCTACTCCCGGGCGGATAATGGAAGATGCTGCGACCAATGTAAGATAATTGTTACATTTCAGTTTTACCAGCAATTGGCGCATGGCCGGGCTTTCAATATAGAAGCAGCCTATGGAATCAGCCTGCTCCAGCTTCCTGTTTATCGCATCATCCACAAAAAAACGTTTGGGTGCGCCCGTATCAACAATTATTCCCCGGTTTTGCTTTACCAGCTCCCTGCAGTCCCTGATATGTCCAATTCCCCGCTGCGAAAGGATGTCAAATTTTTCGAAATTAATGTCTTCGGCAGTATACATATCAAACTGGATGGTCGGCAATCCCTTAGGCGGATAGTCAAGTGCCGCATAGCAGGTAAGCGGCTGTTCTGATATCAGTATACCGGAAGCATGTATGGTACGTTGATTTGGAAAATCCTGTTCCAGTACCTGATGATTACAAATGGACAGGATAAGATCGGTAACTTCATTTTTGTTGAGCATATTACGCGGATCATGTATAAGCCTGTCTATTTCTGCTTTGGGCAGGCCGTACACTTTTCCCAGCTCCCGTATGATGGATCTTGAGCGAAAGGTACTGACAGCGCCCATCAGGGCAACATGTCCTTCCGGATAGCGGCTGAAAATATACGAGTATATGTGATCGCGCTCGTTCCAGCAGAAGTCAATATCAAAATCAGGGGGTATTTTACGTTGGGGATTGAGGAACCTCTCGAAAGGCAGGCCAAGCTCCAGCGGGCATACATCTGTTATTCCCAGGCAATAGGCGATGAGCGAGTTTGCCCCGCTCCCTCTTCCGACATAATAATAGCCTTTACGGGTAGCATAGCGGCAGATATCATCAGTAATCAGGAAATAGGAGCAGAAATTCATGCTTTCAATAATATCAAGCTCCTTAGACGCCCTTGCCCAGGCCTCTTTATTTTCTTTGCCATAACGATGCAGGAAACCTTCCCGGGCATAACGCTGCAGAAGTTCCTTGTCCTCTGCCCTGCTCCCGGTAAATGTTTTTTTATTCTTTACTTCTTCAAAGTCGAGGTTAAAGCTACAATTGCTCAAGAGCTGTTGCGTATTGCTGATCAGCTTCGGAAAGTTACGATAGCGTTCCATTAGGTCCTGCCGGGGAGTAAATAGCTCATCCGGAGCGGCGGTTTGTCCTGCCTGTAACTGAGAGATCAGGATGCTGTAATCGATCGCCCGCAATTGCCGGTGCAGGCTGTAGTGATTACGGCCAAAAGAGACAGGAGCCAGGATAACATACCGCTCCAGGTGAGTATCCTGTTCCATCACAATACGATTGAGCTCTCCGGGCCTTATACCTATGTACTCATTATCATGCAACTGACTGATTTTCCTGCTGCCGTAAGGGTAAACAATATAAGCATTATGCAATAGGGGTGGCACTTCGGGCAACGGTGTCTTCTCGCGGTTTACTTTTGTTATCAGCTCATTCAGCTCTTTAAAACCCAGTTCATTTTTTGCAATGCCTATGTACAGGAGCCTGTCCCCATTCCTGAACTCCATTCCCACAAGCCCGTTCAGATTGTTCTTCCTGCAGTGCTTGATAAACTCAAGCGCCCCTGAACTATTGTTGATGTCTGTAAGCACGGCAGTATCATAACCAAAATGCAACATGGCTTTTACCAGCACCTCAGGGCTTAGGGTACCATACCGCAGACTGTAATAGCTATGTACGTTTAGCAGCATACCCGTTTTTTTTCTCGCTCCTTCGTTTTTCTTCAAGGGAAAAACCCCCGACAATAGCTGTGGTTCCATGTTTTATCCGGATACTGTCCATGGCCTGGGAAAGATTCAGATCCGTAATCGTATCATGAAACAGGTCTATCTGCAGGCTCCCGCTGATAAGATCGCTTAACTTGACACCCACCAGCCGTATCAGCATTCTCCGGGTATATAGCTTCTGAAAAAGGCCCAGGATCTTTTCTGCGATTACGCGTTCCGAAGCAGTATAAGGAACGCTTACCTGCATCGTGTGTGTATCAAAATTGCTATAGCGTATTTTCAGCGTAATACAGGACGTCAGCTTGCCCTCCCGGCGCAGATCGAATGCCAGCTCATCTGCCATTGACAGCATTGTTTTTCTAAGCATATTCACATCGATTGTATCAGACTGAAAAGTCGTTTCCCTGGACATGCTTTTCTGCTCGTGGTACGGAACCACAGGCGCATCGTCAAGAGCATTGGCTTTCTTCCAGATACTCACGCCATTTTCTCCAAGCACACGCTGCAGCGTAAAGACATCCATCTGTTGCAGGGTATGAATATGAGCTATACCCATATTCCTCAGCTGCATATAAGTTTTTTCACCTACCATTGGTATCTTCCTTATGGACAAAGGAGCCATAAAAGTCTTTTCACCACCGTCATCTACTTTTCTCTCCCCGCATGGTTTTGCTATCCCCGTAGCAATTTTGGAAACCGTTTTATTTATAGACATGCCAAAGCTGATAGGCAATCCTGTCTCCTTAATAATACGCTTGCGCAACTCCTGTGTCAGCTTCCAGCAGCCAAAGAACCTGTCCATGCCCGTGAGATCCAGGTAATGTTCGTCAATAGATGCCTTTTCGACCACAGGCACACTTTCCGAAATGATTTCCGTGACTACCCTGGACCGGTCACTGTACTGATCATGGTCACCTTTTACCACTATGGCTTCAGGACATAATCTTAAAGCCAGCTTCATTGGCATAGCCGAATGCACGCCAAACTTCCGGGCTTCATAGCTACACGACGCTACTACCCCCCTGTCTGAAGTACCGCCAATCAAAACAGGTTTACCCACAAGATCATTATTTAGCAGTCTTTCCACCGACACAAAAAATGTGTCCAGATCGCAATGAACAATATGACGTTTCATCTTTTCCGTAAAAAATTCTATTTTTGACTATTAAAAAGTCATAAAAAAGACTTTATTTAAGTCAAAAATACAATGAAATGTCCGGCAATTTTTTAGGCAATAACATAAAATTTCTCCGAAAGCGTAAAAAGCTCACTCAGTCAGAATTAGCAGGCAAACTTGCTATAACCCGGTCAAAGCTTAATTGTATAGAGCTGGGTCAGACCAAGTCACCTACACTTAACGACCTCCTTCAATTTTCGGAAGTATTCGGCCTTAGCATAGACACGCTGATAAAAACTGATTTGTCCGGATTGCCGGAAAATCAATTAGCCGAAATGGAGGCAGGTACCGAGCAGTATCTGGGCGGGAATAATTTAAGAGTGCTGACAATTTCAGTCGACAAACAGAACCGCGAAAATATTGAAGATGTACCTGTAAGTGCACAGGCAGGCTATATTGAAGGTTTTTCTGACCCTGAATTTATCGGGGCACTGCCAAAGTTTAGTCTGCCTGACCTACCTGAAAAAGGCACTTTTAGGCGTTTCCCTGTAACCGGGGATTCTATGCTGATAGAGCCTGGTAGTAAGGTAATTGCCCAGTTTATTACTGATTGGCGTATGTTAAATAAGGCTACTCCCTGTATTGTTATCCTTCGATCGGCTCAAAGGCCTATGTTCAAACTTGTAACAATAAAAGATAACCGCCCTGAAGTATTGCTGGAATCCCTTAATCCCGCACATACTCCGTTTACGGTAAATACAAGGGATATAGCAGAATTATGGAAATTCCACAGTTACAGCAGCAATAAGCTCCCTGACGTTAGTCAGAACGTCCGGGGATTATATTCAATGATGAAAGAAATAAAAGAGGAGCTCAAAAAAAGAGAAACCGACCAATAAATTGTACTAAACGCTATGTAGCACCCATAAATTCAGGGAAGTTAGTTAACAAGAAATGGGGCTGATCCTTAATATGGTTTACTACTTCTGCGAAGATATCTTTTTCCCTGACGGAACATAAGGTGTAGCGGGCTGATTGCTGGCCTTGTTAATATCATTCATTGCCTTTTGCTCACTACTTTGCGCAGCGCTATGACTACGATTATCGCCCTCGCTAACAGTTCTGTGCGCTGTACAGGAGGCCAGGAAAGTTACAATAATCAGCAAAAAAATCACCTGCTTCATAAACATAAATATTTCAATATGGTATTCAATAATTAAATTCTGATAATCTCCTACTCAATTTACAAATATAGCATCAGTTTTGTTATTAAACTTATAAGCAGTGCCTGATATTTCTGATACCAGGCTGATAAGAAAAGTGGCATTCGGGATACCGATATGCCACTTTAAAGTTACAGCTGTGTCTGCAGGCTCAAGCCCAGGATAGTTGTTTTACTGATTTCAATGGTAGTCAGTAAAACCAAGGTCAGGAACAGCTTGTGTCGAGACGACTAGATTCGAACTAGCGACCCCTTGCACCCCATGCAAGTGCGCTACCGGGCTGCGCTACGTCTCGAGCATTTTTATGGGTTGCAAAAATAAATAAAAAATTGATTTCTTCATTCATTTAAAAGAATAATCTTTGCATGGAAATGAAACCATATACTGCTGAAGACTTAAAAACATTCAGACAAAGATTTAAAGACCTCTCCGTTTGCGTATTGATCCCGACCTATAACAATGCAGGAACCATAGACCAGGTTATAGAATCGGTAGCAATATACACGGAACAGATCATTGTAGTAAATGATGGATCAACTGACAGCACTCCTGAAATCCTGGTAAGGTATCCCTATTTACACACATTAGCATATGCACCGAATAAAGGCAAAGGCAATGCATTAAAAGAAGGTTTCAGGCTTGCGGTATCCCTGGGCTACAAATATGCTATTACACTCGACAGTGACGGGCAGCATTATGCACATGATTTACCCCGGTTTCTGGATACTATCGAAAAAGATCCGGATGTTCTGATTATAGGTGCCCGTAACATGCGGCAGGAACATGTTCCCGGCAAAAGCAGCTTTGGCAATAGATTCTCTAATTTCTGGTTCTGGGTAGAAACAGGAATAAAGCTTCCCGATACACAGTCTGGCTACAGGCTGTACCCTGTCCGGCAACTCAGTAATATGAAATTCTTTACCCGGAAATATGAGTTTGAGATAGAAGTCCCTGTCAGAGCAGCATGGAGCGGCATTAAAATACTGGCAATCCCTGTATCCGTGTATTATCCACCGGCAGGTGAACGTGTCTCTCATTTCAGACCTTTCAAGGACTTTGGAAGGATCAGCATTCTGAATACGGCGCTTACATTCATAGCCCTGATATGGATATATCCAAGAGACCTGGTATTAAAGCTTTCGAAAAAACAGGGATGGAAAGACCTGTATATGCAGGCGTTTAAAAACCCTGGAGAAACCGTTCATCAGAAAGCCAGGAGCATTGCGTTTGGAATTTTTATGGGAATAGTGCCTGTATGGGGTTTTCAACTGGCAATCGGCATTCCGCTGGCAATTTACTTCCGTCTCAATAAAGCGCTGTTTCTGATAGCTGCCAACATCAGCATTTTCCCCATCACTCCGTTAATCTGGGCGCTAAGTCTCTTAACAGGGAAAATATTGCTTGGTTATGACGACTGGTCGTTTAAATGGAAAGATATCTCGCTGGAACAGTTTAAAGAGGCCGGGATAGCATTTTTTTTGGGGGGAACGGTATTATCTATAATTGCCGGAATCACCGGGTACCTGATTTCCCTGCTTGCGTTTAATAAAGTGCTAGCAAAAAAATAAAAAAAGTGCACAGAAAAACTCTGTGCACTTTTTCCAAGACTTATGCTTTGTTATATCTTACTGAATTTAGCCACTGCGCTGGTATAGTCGCCGTTTAATTCAACGGTATAATTACCTGGAGTAAGTTTAGAAATATCTATAGTATAATCTACCTCTCCTGGTGTTACCCTGCCATAATTCTTGGCAAATACTACACGACCGGTCAGATCCCTGATAACTACGCTGGCATGGTCATTCTTTTCAAAATTAAACTTAAAGTTAAGATTGGAAGATGAAGGATTTGGATAAACATTCAGGTTCATTCTCTTAACAGGAGCAATCATATCTTTGATGCTCAAAGTCGGATTCCAGATAATTCTTACAACAGCGCGGTTGTTGTTCGGATTAGGATCTGTTCCACCTTCAACATCGTATGCTCTAACAAAGAAACCATACTCCTGGTTATCTACGAAATCCTGATATGGAGGTCCGAGATAAACTACAGAATCATTATCATTCCATTGTGCCCAATCCATTAACAATCCGATTTTGCTAACTGAATCATAGCTGAACGGTCCTACAGCATAGTCTCCGGTATCAATATCTGCTGATGCAGTATAAGTACTTACCCAGAAATATTTAACTGTATCTGAAAATTCCGGTTCATCAGGCTGAACATATGTATTAAATGATGTCACCAGATTAAATTTATCTCCGGTCAATATTCCTTCAGGAGGATTAACCCATACACCCCATATTCCGAATACGCTATCGGCATCGCCTAGAGAATCAGCCAAAGTAGGACTCAGATTAGCGCTCTCATAAAACCTTGCGCCAGGATAAATCGCAGCAACACCCTCTAAATCTACGTTCTGAGCTTGCGCACCAAACACGATTGCACTCAAGAATGCAAGGGTCATGTAAATACGTTTCATAAACTTTTCTTTTTTCGTTTTAATAATAATTGATTTCGTGTCAAAAATAGGACTTTTTTAATAAAAAAAAACAACGACTGTCTTTTTTGATAAATTTATACTTTAGCTTCTGTCACATTAATATAGTTCTCTATCGGCAAACGTTTTGCGAGCGCCCGTGACAAGGTAAATTCATCCGTATATTCCAGCTCTCCGCCAAAAGAAACGCCTCTCGCAATACCAGATATACGTACCTCAATTCCTTTCAGCATTTTAGCTATGTAATACAGCGTCGTATCTCCTTCAATTGTCGGGCTTATCGCCATAATAACCTCTTCTACTTCAAGACGGGTTATCCGGTCCCTGAGTTGGGTAACAAATAACTGGTCAGGACCAATACCGTCCAGCGGCGATAATAAGCCACCCAATACATGGTAGAGACCATTAAACTGACCTGTGCTTTCTATGGATATGACATCCCGGATATTCTCCACTACACAGATGAGCCGCTTATTTCGCATTGGGCTGCTGCAGATGCTGCACAGGCCGGCATCCGATATATTATTGCAATCGGGGCACAAGCAGACCTCCTTTTTCATCCTGGTAATGGCTTCGCTGAAATGTATTACGGCATTCTCATCTTCTTTTAGCAGATGCAATACCATACGCAAGGCTGTTTTTTTACCGATACCCGGTAATTTACTGAAGGCTTCCACAGCCTTCTCTATTAACTGAGAGGAAAAAACCATTGTATCAATTATGCTTCAAAAATACAAAGTATCTCTGTTAATGCCTTTAATCGTAATTTCGCTTTTCAAATATTTTTAAATTTGGCACCTGCGAATTCTGGCCCGGATAAGGCATTGATGACATCAAGAAAAAGGCATTTCATTTTTTTAACCTTAACGCTACTATTGGCTTTTCCTGTAGTATATGCCCAGCAGCAGGCAGATAAACCTGCCCGTATATTGTTTTTGCTGGATGGTTCCAGCAGTATGGTAAATAAATGGGATACACAGCAAAGCAGGCTGGAGGCGGCAGCTGGCCTTATCACAGCTATAGCCGATAGCATACACATGGTAAATCAGGATGTCGAATTTGCGCTCAGGGTTTTTGGTCATCAGCATGGTGTAAATGAAAAAAACTGCTATGATACAAAACTGGAAGTAGGCTTCGGAATGCAGAATGTTCCCCAGATCAAAACACGTTTAGCATACATCTATCCCCAGGGATATTCACCTATCGCCTGGTCCCTGAAAGAAGCAGCCCTTGAGGATTTTAAAGAAAGCGGCAAATATGCTTACAGCATCATTCTGATCACAGATGGCGGGGAAAGCTGCGGAGGGGATATCTGCGCAACAGTAGCTGCTATGCTGGACAGAAAGATCAGCTTCAGACCATATATACTGAGCATGGTAGACTATGCCCCCTTAAAAGCGCAATATGATTGCCTGGGCAAATACCTGACCGTAGCAAAGAAGTCCGATATGGTACCTGCCATCAAAACAATCATCGATGACAATCGTAAGATATTATCCATTAAAAGCAATACAGCCCGCATTAATACGAAAGCTCCTCCTGCAGGAGTAATACAGGAGAAGCCACGCGTTACTGTATCTGCACCGGTTAAAGAGCCTTTAACCGAAAAAAAGCTGCCGGCAAAAGATACATTAAAGCTGACCCAGGTACCTGCTATACCTAAGCCGCTCCCTCCCAGCGCGCCGGAACCTGCCGGCTCACCACGGGTAGTAGTCATGAAACCCCTGACTACAGGCAACAGGAGAAAGATGAATATTCTCTATGCATTAGCCGCAGCCAATCCTGTTCGTATTAAACCATTGCCTGTTTTTAAGAACCTGATCCCTGCAGAGCCTGTGACCGCTACCCGGCCACCGGGGCAAAAGGTAAAGCCGGAAGCTTCCAAGCCTTCTCCAAATAAAGTCATCGTACAATCCGAACCCGCGAAAGAATCCTCGGTTAAAATATATTTTACAAACGGGTCAGGTAAATACTATACGACCGAGCCTGATATGATCATTACCGATGCTAAAACAGGCAAACAGGTTATACGTACTTTCCGGAATATGGGCCCGGACGGTGAGCCCGAGCCGATAATGCTGGCTCCAGGCAATTATTCCTTGGCAATACCCGGCAGTACCACCAGCGTTCCCTCTTTCAGCATTTCAGCAGCTGAAGCTAAAAGGCTGGAAATAGTGGTTACCAATTCAACCCTGGCGTTTGAATACCCCACCAACAGAAAGCGCCCCGTAAAGGAATATACTGCGCTCGTCAGTAAAAGATTCGAGCCAGGCCCCGTTGTAAAGCAAAGGTGTGATGAACAGCTGCCTTATGAGCCGGCCAATTACCACATAGAGGTAAATACGCTGCCCCCCACCCTCAGGAATACGGATCTTTCGTTCGGAGCGCTTACGATAGTTGCGATAGATGAGCCGGGCACAATAGTGATCAGCAATACCAATAATATCGGCAGGGTTGAGTTCTGGTATCCTTTGGGCGACAGCTATGTGCGCTTTTACGAAATGAATGTTTCCGGAGATCCGTCATTCCAGAAAGCCGATTTCAGACCCGGTCCCTACGAAGCCCGGTATATAAAGGCATCTACCGGGAAAGTAGAGATCGTACCTTTCCGTATAAAAAGCAATGAAACCACATTGCTGAACCTGCAACCATAACCCGACAAACTGACCATGCGCCTGATAACGATCTTGTACATACTGCTGCTGTTTTACATAATTGCCGCGCTGGTATTTTGGGGCGTCAGCCTGCACAAGCAAAGCCAGGCAATATTTCAGAATGAAACGGATGTATTACATTCCAGGATCGACAGCATCACCCGTCCGGGGGAGTATCAGAAAGCGCTTCAGAAAATCAGCGATCAGGCTAACAGCAGAACCAGCCAATATATCGGGGAAGGGGTAACTTTTCTTGCTGTCATCCTAATCGGCGCCGGCGTTGTATACTCTTCCGTCCGCAGTAATCATAAGCTATCCCGGCAGCAGAATAACTTCATGCTTTCCATTACACATGAGCTTAAATCACCGATAGCCGCTATCAAGCTGAACCTGCAGACGATGGCAAGACGCCAGCTGAACGCAGCGACACAGCACCAGCTTATTGAAAGAAGCATAAAGGAAGCAGACAGGCTAAATGATCTCTGCAACAATCTGCTGCTTGCTTCTCAACTGGAAGGAAGCCGGTTTAAGCCTACAGAAGAGCGGATTGATATGTCTGCCTTAACACAGGAAAGCCTAGAGGAGTTCCAGCACCGGGGCCGGAATAATTTTATTGCTGAGATCAGCGAAGACTGCTTTACCTCGGGAGATAAGCTTTTATGGAAGCTTGCCGTGAACAACCTGCTGGAAAATGCTGCGAAATACTCTCCTGAGGGTGCAACGGTAAAGCTTTCCCTTATGCAGCAGGAAGATGACCTGGTACTTAAGGTCGAGGACGAAGGTATCGGGATCTCAGATGAGGAAAAGGGGAAAATATTTGATAAATTTTACCGGGTTGGCAATGAAGAGTCGCGAAAGACAAAAGGTACAGGACTGGGTTTATATCTTACAGCCAAGATAGTCTCGCAGCATAAAGGCAGGATCACTGTATGCGATAACACTCCCAGAGGATCCGTTTTTGAGATCACGATGAATGCCGGTTGAACCATTATTGTCTTTCACAAAAAAGGTCCGGCAAATTGCCGGACCTTTTAATTTATTATTTTAATCTCAGGCTATTTTCTCAACCTGCATATAATTCAATTCTACCGGTGTAGCCCTGCCAAATATTTTCACCACCACACGCAGCTTTTTCTTTTCCTCGTTCACCTCTTCAATGGTTCCGTTAAAGTCATTAAACGGACCGTCAATTATTTTCACTGTTTCCCCTACAATATAAGGCTCAGCAAAACCAACCCCCTGCTCGCTCACCTCATCCATCTTGCCAAACATCTTATTTACCTCTGATTTGCGTAATGCGGTCGGGTTCTCTTTACCCAGGAAATGGATAACGCCGGTAACGCCGGTAATAGTCTGGATCATTGTATCGTTCAGTTTCCCCTCAACGGCCTCCAGCATTATATAACCGGGGAAAAGTATTTTCTCCCGAAGCACTTTCTTCCCGTTCTGAACTTTGAAGACTTTTTCCACAGGGCACAGGATCTGCAGAATGGCATTGCTCCATCCGCTCAGCCTTACTTCCTTATCCAGATGTTCTTTTACTTTCTTCTCTTTACCGCTTACGATACGCAGCACATACCACTTTGTTTCCTTCTCGGCTGCAGGTGGTGTTGTTGTTTCAGTCATTGTAGTATTTAATGTGGAATTTCGTTATTTCCCGGCCATACCGTAAATAAACTTCATAACTTGTTCAGAAGCGGCATCCATACCAAAAATAATAGCGGTAACTATTACCAGGGATACGATTACTATAGCAGTAGTCTGTTGCAGCTCCCCCCATGATGGCCAGCTTACTTTATGCACCAGCTCGTCATATGCTTCCTGTATATAATTTCCGAATTTGCTCATGTTTTTCAAAAAGATAAAATGAAAATTAAAAACCAAAAATAATCATTTTTGGTTTTTAATTTCATTAAAGTTAGCACGGGCACTAGGATTCGAACCCAGATCAAAGGTTTTGGAGACCCGTATGCTACCATTGCACCATGCCCGTAGATATAAAAAACTCAAAAGAAAAAGCCAAAGAATTTCTTTGACTTTCAAAATCGGATGGCAAAGATAATGCATTTTCTCTAACCAGCAATTATTTTTTCAAATATCCTGCCTGCGTATTCTCATTTCTTTATCACCTAACTTTGCAGGGCAAAAAGCTGCAGCCGGCGTAGGCCGCAGCCGGAAAACATAACCTTTTTTATGCTTAATACTATAGAAGAAGCGCTGGAAGATCTCCGCAAAGGCAAGCTGATCATTGTGGTGGATGACGAAGACCGGGAGAACGAAGGCGACTTTATAACCGCAGCGAAAAATGTAACGCCGGAAGTTATTAATTTCATGTCCAAATATGGCAGAGGCCTTATTTGCGCTCCTATTACGGAGGAGCGTGCCGCCGCCCTGAACCTCAACCTTATGGTGGAAGACAATACGGTATTGCACCAGACTCCTTTTACTGTTTCTGTTGACCTGATCGGCCAGGGATGCACAACCGGCATTTCTGCCCACGACCGGGCCAAAACCGTACAGGCATTGATAGATCCGGCAACAAAGCCGGAGGACCTGGGCAGACCGGGACATATCTTCCCTTTACGTGCAAAGCCAGGTGGTGTGCTGCGCCGTACGGGGCATACTGAAGCCACGGTAGATCTCGCCAGGCTGGCAGGAATGGAGCCTGCGGGCGTGCTTGTTGAAATTATGAATGATGATGGCACCATGGCGCGGCTGCCACAGCTGATGGAAATTGCGGGTAAATTTGACCTGAAAATCATTTCCATCAAAGACCTGATATCCTACCGCCTTGAGAAAGAAAGCCTGATAGAGGAAGAAGTAAGGGTGCAAATGCCTACAAAACACGGCATGTTTGAACTGGTGGCATTCCGCCAGAAAAATACCGGGGAACAGCATATCGCGCTTGTTAAAGGCAAATGGGAAAAAGATGAGCCTGTTTTGACAAGGGTACACAGCTCCTGCTTTACGGGCGATATTTTACATTCCCTGCGCTGCGATTGCGGGGAGCAGCTGCAGGCAGCCATGGAAATGGTAGAACGTGAAGGCAAAGGCTGCGTATTGTACATGAACCAGGAAGGCCGCGGAATCGGCCTGATTAATAAGCTTAAAGCCTATAAGCTCCAGGAAGAAGGCAAGGATACAGTTGAAGCCAATCTTGCCCTGGGATTCAAGATGGATGAGCGGGATTATGGCGTTGGCGCCCAGATTTTACGTCACCTGGGAATTACCAAGCTAAAACTTATGAGCAACAATCCCCGCAAAAGAGCTGGTCTGCTGGGTTACGGAATCGAAATCGTAGATATCGTACCTATCGAGATTGCTCCTAACCCATATAATGAATTTTACCTCAAGACAAAAAGGGATAAACTGGGACATGAGATATTAAAATAAGCTGCACTGAAGCGTTATACATTAAAAAGTATAACGCTTTTTATTGATTGTGTACCTTAAAAGGTCATCTTTACGGATAAGATAAAGACAGCGCTTTACCTGCCAGCTGGCATTCAAGCACAGGCCATCTGAAAGAACGGTTATTTTATTTCAGACCGGCGGTCAATGGAAGCAGGTGGATATGAGTAATCCCGGCAGGGAGCAATGGTAAGCATCTTTCCCTTTATCAAAACATATTATCTTTGCACATTGTGTCTATGAAGAAAGTATATTGATGAAGATCCTTTTTACGGCGAATCGCTTTCCTTATCCGCCTTTCCGTGGCGACAAGCTTAAAATTTACCATTTAGCGAAACGGCTTTGTAAAAAGCATGAATTGCACCTGCTTACTTTCCTGCAAGATAAAAATGACCTGCAGTACCTGCCGGAACTAAAGAAGATATTCAGGGAAATACACCTGGTTCCTTTATCAAAAGTGCAATCATACACCAATGTACTGACAGCCGTTTTCCATAAGGAACCGTTCCAGGTCCGGTACTTTCATGCCCCGGAGATGGAGGCTATGGTGAAAAAGCTTGCCAACGCCAATCAGTATGATGCGATACATATACAGCATTTACGTATGGCTCCCTACTGGGCACCTTATAAAAACATTCCCAGGATCCTGGATCTGCCCGACGCCTATTCGCTTTACTGGAAACGAAGAATAGACGCCAAGAAGGGCCTGGTAAAACTTTTCAATAAGATCGAACAGAAACGTGTTTTCAGGTATGAACAGATACTCAACGAGTATCACATGTCGCTCGTCTGTTCAAAAGAAGACCTGGAATACCTGAAACTGGAAAATGGCATCAGCAATGTGAGGCTTCTGCCCAACGGCGTGGATCTCGGAACCTTTTCTTCAGAAGAGCATAATTATACACAGAACAGAATAATCCTGTTTACCGGCAATATGGATTATGCCCCAAATGTGGATGCAGTCGAATATTTTACCAGGGAGATATTTCCTTTGATCCATGAAAAGATACCGGATGTAAAATTTATTATCGCCGGGCAGCGGCCTGTAAAAAAGGTACTGGATCTGGCAGCTGAAAATATCGAAGTTACAGGCTTTGTACCTGACCTTGCAGATATGTACAGCAAGGCTGCAGTAGTGGTAGCACCACTCCGCTTTGGCGCAGGCACCCAGAACAAAGTACTGGAAGCCATGGCGATGGGTGTGCCGGTCATCAGCAGGAACATCGGCTTCAATGGACTGAATATACATTCGGGCCAGGGAGTGATACTTGCTTTGGAAACCCGTGAATTCGCTGACAGCTGCATCGAAATGCTGGAGTCGGAGCAGATGCGCAGGGAAACGGGAATGATGGGGAGAAAGATCATTCAGACACAGTTTGACTGGGACGTAATCGCAGCAATGCTGGAAGGTTATTTTAAAGAAATAGTCCCGGAAACTTAAATAGTATTTCATCTACAATAAAGAACTATGAGTACAGAACGTACAGAAATTGCATCGCTTGGAGAATTCGGCCTGATAGAGCATCTGACCCGGAACAATGATACCCGGCAGGCGGGCACTATGTTAAGCGTTGGCGATGATGCGGCGGTAATTGATCAATTTGGCAAACAATCAGTTATATCTACCGATATGCTGATCGAAGGCGTCCATTTCGATCTCATGTATACCCCCCTGAAACATCTCGGGTATAAAGCTGTAGCGGTTAATATATCTGATATATGTGCCATGAATGCAACAGCAACACATATAACCTTGAGTATTGGCATCAGCAACCGGTTTTCCGTGGAGGCGCTGGAAGAGTTTTATGAAGGCGTATATGCAGCCTGCGAGCATTATAATGTTGACCTTGTGGGTGGAGATACCGTCAGTTCCCAGAAAGGCTTTATAATCAGCGTCACCGCAATCGGAGAAGTGACCGCTGACAGGTTCGTTACAAGAAAAGGGGCGCAGAAAGGAGACCTGATCTGTGTCAGCGGAGATCTCGGCGCTGCATACCTCGGTCTTCAGCTGCTGGAACGAGAAAAGAAAATTTTTCTTGAGAATTCCGGGATACAACCAGACCTGGAAGAAAGAGCATACGTAATAGGCAGGCTCCTGAAGCCCGAAGCAAGGACAGATATCATTGAATGGCTTGCACAACAGGAGATAATACCAACCGCTATGATGGATATCAGCGATGGATTAAGCTCGGAAATATTACATATCTGCAAACAAAGTGAACTGGGCTGCATACTTTACGAAGATAAAATTCCGTTTCATGAAGAGACACGGGAAGTTGCCTATAAATTTGAGATAGACCCGACAGCCTGCGCTTTAAGCGGAGGCGAAGATTATGAATTGCTTTTTACAGTAAGTCAAAGTGACTATGACAAAATCAGGTTAACAGAAAAAATAAGCGTGGTAGGCTATATGACGGATGCTGCTGAAGGAATGCATATTATTACCAGGAAAGGAAGCAGGCATAAGCTTACCGCACAGGGCTGGGTGGCATTCGGAAATTAACGATCCTGCGTAAAATTGCTGTTATAATTGCGGAATATATGTTAAAACAATACCTATTCACAACCCTACTCCTGCTTCCATTTGTCACACGGGCACAATTGCTCCCGGCTAATCAGCCTGAGCAGGATGCCTGCAATGCCCTCCTGCTATGCGGCACACCTTTCAGCACTCCATTTAGTTACCAGGAAGAAGGGACAAGCCTGGATCTGCCGGTAACTCCATGTGGCGCACCGGAAAGTAATTCTGTATGGCTAAAGCTTGTTGTTAACACGAGTGGTACATTCGTATTCAAAATTACCCCGATCGAAATCACCGATGATTATGATTTTGCTGTACTGAATGCCACAGGAAAGGACTGCAGCAGCCTCGGCAGCACAGATGTAGTAAGATGTAATTTCAACAACAATAACCCGGTCTTCAATGCAGGTATTGTCGGGCTTACTAATACCGCTACCGCAACCAGTGTTTCCAGTGGCACTACCGGCAGCTCCTACTGCAAATATATTAATGCCATAGCTGGAGAAACATATCTCATCATGGTAAATAATTTTGGTGATATGGGCGCTCCGAGTTCCGGCTTCACCATAGATTTCAGCGGCTCAACTGCTACTTTTTATACATCGGCCTCTCCAACATTCAGCGCTATAGAGCCGCCAACCTGTAATTATGCTAATGAAATCACGCTTCAACTCAGCAGCGAGGTAAAATGCAGCTCAATAGCACTGAATGGCAGCGATTTTACATTGACCCCATCCGGCACTATCGCTTCAGCTTCCGGCGTCAATTGCACAGATGCGTCCGGAACCGGATATACCGATGAGGTTACGATCAGCTTTGCAAGTCCGCTACCTCCCGGTACCTATACTCTTCACGCACAAAGCGGTACCGATGGCAATACCTTGTTAGACTTATGTAATAATCCCCTGGCCATACCGGATGAGATCACGTTTACTGTTCCCAGACTAAGAGATACGGTATACATGACAAAATGCATCAACCAGCTGCCCTTTGTCTGGAATGGCATAACAGTAACCACGGCCGGCGCTGTGGCCGCTGTTAAACACAGCATCTCCGCGACAGGATGCGACTCGGCAACCGTACTCAACCTGGCGATCGTTGATGCATTCAATACGGTTATTGACACTATGCTCTGCACCAACCAGGTACCTTTTGTGTGGAACGGGATAAACATTACCGGAGGCGGAACTCCGGCAGCAACCTTTAGTACTGTTTCAGAATCCGGCTGTGATTCTACTGTAACATTAAACCTGGAGGTAACGCCCATAAAAAGACAGCTTGAAACTATAGAAGTCTGCTCCAATGACCTCCCTTTTACCTGGAATGGTTTTACATTCGCGGCAGGGACCACATCTGCCGATAGTATCGCTGTATTTAATACAACAACAGCGACAGGCTGCGACAGTGTCGTTACCCTGAACCTCATAATCCATCCGACTGATCCTGTTACGGCTTCCATGGATACTTCAGGCTGCGGCTTCGTGACGTTTAAAGACATAACCCATTATCACTCCACTACTTTAATTGATACCCTGCTCAATGTGCTGGGCTGTGACAGCGTGTACAATACGGTGAACATTACGGTATACAGCAATGAGCCCAGCTATACCAGCGTAGCGGCCAACGGCTGCGAGCAGGTAATCTTTGAAGGCAAGACCTATCTTGCAGATACCGCGCTCACAGATACCTTCAGGAATATACATGGCTGCGATAGCCTGGTCAGGACAGTAAACGTATACGTAGAAAACTTTGAGCTTTCCCTGAAAGCCGATCCCGAAGAAGCCGTACAGGGAGAATACCTGACCCTGACGGCGGAAGCTAATGTAGCTTCCTTTAATGTCACATCCTGGAGCCCGGCTTTTTTATTTGCCGACCAGGACGCCTACCAGCAAATATTCAAAGCATACAGAACCGAACTTTACACCATAACCGCCGAGAGTTCAATAGGCTGTAAAGACACGGCAGAAGTAAATGTCTTTATAGACACCTTAAGACCAGAAGTCCTGATGCCTAACGCATTCTCCCCCAACGGAGACGGGCTAAATGACGTGTTTGGCCCGAGGCTGTATAACAAAAGCGGTTTTGTGGTGCTGAACTTCAATATTTATAACCGCTGGAGTAACCTTGTCTATAAATCGGATGGCTCTACAAGCCCGGGATGGGACGGCACTTATTATAACCAGGGGGTACCTGCCGATCCGGGTGTCTATTATTACAGGATCGAGGTATTATTTGTGAACGGGCAAAAGGTAGTCCAGAAAGGAGATGTTACTTTAGTCCGTTGAGAAAATGATGAAGGCCGCCTAGGAGCGGCCTTCATCATTTTCTCAGTACAAATATAAGGTTGCTTGTTTTTTGTGTATTGTCTATCACTTCAAGTTCCAGCCCCCTTTGTATTGCCCATTCCTCTACAAATTTCCTGCTGATAAAATGAAGTTCGTTACGGGTTTTATTGAACCTGAAAATCCTGGTAGAAAACAATTCTGTCATCCTGGTTCCCTTGTGCCGGTCTTCCAGCTCCTCTACTCCGTCCCGCAAAACAAGCAGGCCATGATCATTCAGGGCTTCAAAGCACCTGTCCAGGAGAAGCATTTGCTGATCAGGAAGTAAATAGTGCAATACGTCACTGATAATTATCCCGTCACAGGATTGTAATTCATAGGAAGTAATGTCAGCCGCTTCAAAGCTGATCCCCGGTGCCCTGTCCCGGTATTTCGCGGCATTAAAGGTATAGTTATGCCTGGCTGTTATTATTTTATCTTCATCGTAATCAATCCCCGTAAATACTCTTTGCTCAGCAGCCCAATGCAGCATAAACGTCATAAAGCCATAACCACAGCCGAGATCATAAAACCTGCCCTGCTCCGGCAGCAGTGCATGGAATGGCTCATAATAATGTTCAAGACCTGATTTGACACGGCAGTACCACTCCAGGACCGGGCCTTTATAGATATGGCTTTTTATAAGCTGCTCCTTAAAATAAGCCGGCGTCTCATTCCTCTTCTTTTCGTCTCTGAACTGCTGCCGGAACCACCTAGCTACCTGCCTGGCACGCATGCTATAGCCTGTGCCAAAACCTGTATCTTCAGGCTTTATAGGATCAAGAATTCTTACAGTAGTTGTTCCGTCTTTTAACAACCAGTCCCCCTTTTGCATGGTATAGTTTACACCGTGCAGTATTACAGGTACTATGTCAAGACCCAGCTTCTCTGCAATATAAAAAGCACCTTTGTGAAAACGGTGTATCGTATCATCATAGCTCCGGGTACCTTCGGGGAATACAACAATGCCATATCCTCTTTCAACCAGGTCTTTCAATGGCTCAATGCTGTCTTCCGCCCCATCGGCTACAGGATAATACTCCGCCATTCTTACGATTTTGCCGAATACAGGCGAACGCCATACCCACCTGTTTGTCAGCAATACAAGTTTCGGGTGCAGCATGGTTGTCAGCAATATATCCAGGAACGAGGAATGATTAGCTATATAAACGGCCGGCTTATCAAAAACATGCGCATCAGGCCTGATAATACGTTTGGTAACATTAGCCATAACGTACATAACGCTACCGGTGTATTTGCTCAGGATAAAGTGGAAGATATATTTGCTTCTTGCCTTGCCAAAAGGCTTAAGACCTGTAAGTATAAACCCACAAAGGGTCACAATCAGGCAGCCCGTAAAAAAGTAAAGGAAGGAAAAAGCGGATTTCAGCAGGCTCCATATCGTAAAGGGCATAAAACCTTTATCGGCTCTTTTCTGGATAAGAAAATTAAAAAGGAAAGGCTGGAGTACCTGCGCGACAAATACTACACAGATCAGCCCTACGATGGCAACAAAAGCTATTGACTGTAATGCGGGGTGCCTGGCAAATGCCAGAGTACCTAAACCTATAACTGTGGTCAGCACGGAAAGATATACGGCCGATCTTGCAGAGGATATTTTATTCTTACCTGTACGATAACGCTCCATCAGGCCATCCATCATAAAAATGCTGTAATCGTCGCCCAGGCCGAATATGAGGGTGGAAATAATAATATTGACAATATTAAACTTCAGGCCCAGGATACCCATAATACCTAATATCCATACCCAGGTCAGCGCCATCGGTAAAAAAGAAATAAGCGCCAGCTCTATTCTGCCATAAGCAACCAGCAAAGCCAGGAATACAAGAAGACCCGAATAAAGTAGAATCTTATTAAAATCGTTGCCTAGCAATCCCAGCAAACGCTCTGACACTGACTGCCGGTCAGTCGCCGTTATTTCCTTGTTATGTTCAAATGCCTGCAATACTTCCTTCCTGGCTCCCGGCTCAACCTTAAGCGCGGCAATAAGATAATGTATCCCTTCCTTCTCATTGAGTGATGCCGGCACTAAACCCTCGAGGAACTGCCGGGCGCCCTCGTCCATAACAGTGTACTCCTTATCCAGTAATTGTCCAAAGGATGCAAAAGCATTATCGCTGAAACCAGCTGACAGAGCACCTGACTTAACGGCCGACAAAGTAGCTGCCTTTTTTGAAGCGCTCCAGTAATTATTCCAACGGGCAATTCGTTTCCGCTGTTCTTCTTCAGATGGAAGAATAAGCACAGGATTAATGCCGTTTCTTATTTTACCCTGTTTATTCAGCGCAGCAATAGTACCTGATACCGTTTCCAGTTTCCTGGCCGCATTATTTTTATCCTTGTCCTTTGCCACTACAAAAACAGAGCTCAAAGCATAAGCATTATCCCTGTTCATCTCATCCTGCGCCTTCTTCATATCAGGCGAAAGATAATTCAGGTGCATCAGGTCGCTGTCAAAAGATACCCTGCCAGAAAAATACCAGAGTACAGGTGTGGCTATAATGACCAGCAGTAATAACCATTTATTTCCTTCAGGACGCATTAAAGCGATCTTATCAATTATATTTTCCTTTTCAGCTCCCCGGCCAGCCGATGTAATACCTTTCAATAAATGCGGCAGGAAGATCAATGTAAAAAGCGAGGCACCGGTAAGCCCCGACGCGGCAAATAATCCGAGATCGCGCAACAACGGAGCCGAAGCAAATCTTAAAGCAAGGAAGGCGCCTATGGTAGTGACAGCGCCAAGCGTAAGCGGGGCAACCAGCGTCCTGACATTATCGCGCATATCCGGATGAGTACGCGCATGACTCATAAAATGAACGGAGAAATCAATCGCTATACCTAATATAATTGCGCCCGCTCCCAATGCAATTGCAGAGACTGTTCCCTGTACTGCAGCTGTCACAGCAAGACCGAACAATGCTCCGAATAAAACGGGGATCATTAATACGACAGGCGCCCGCTTCTTCCGGAAAACATACCATATAAGGAGCAGCAGCAGCACGACAGTAATGCTGAGCGTCAGTATTGTATCATTACGCATCTGCCGTGCATTACCAGCTGCAACCGCAGGTCCTCCAAAATAAACTGTCTTTAACCTGGGATGCTCTTTTTGCCAGCTACGCAGCAATTCATCCAGTATCCTGCAGAGTTCCTGGTTCTTTCCTGTTTCCGAAGCGGGGTACAATGGCTCCAGGAAGAATGTAAGTTTCCTTTCGTCCCTGTTAAATATATAACCATTGTAGAGCTGATAACCGGGATCAAAGTTAAGCGTCTGCAGCTTTTGGAACGCCAGCGGCATTATACCGACCGGATCGCTGGCAATCCACTCTTTGGCAACCATACCGGCCGGCGACAGTAATAACTTATGTTCTCTTTCCAGGGTTTCCTTTATCCTTCTGCTGTCTGTCAGCGTATCAATAATCCTGTAATCATCCTTATCCAGGAACAGCGGCAGGTAAGCCAGGGCAATTGCAGAGAACTGCTGCTCCTTTTCGTCATTTACTTGCGCCTGTATTGCTTTAATATACCCCTTTCCTGCCCGTTCAAGCTTAGGCTGCAATATTTGCTGCAAGACGATCAGGGAATCCGGATTGCTAATGGCTGTATCCTGGAACGACAGGGTAAAAACCAGCTGATCGCCGGTTCTTGTTCTGTTCAGCACATCATTCATCGCCTCAATGGCAGGATCATGCGGTATAACCTGGTTTATATCCTGTACAAATTTTATGCGGGATGCACCCGCTATTACAAGGGCGAAAACCAGCAGGAAGCATAGCCAGTAAGCAATTTTCCGTTTCTCAAAAAAATCGAATATATAGACGAATAAGGTTTGCATAGGCACTCAGGCAATTGTATTTACCTGTTTGGTAAGCGTTTTGTAAAAAGATTCAAAAGCGGCCCGGTCATTAAGGTAGTGGCAAAAGCCATAATTACCAGCATGGTAAATATTTCGGAACTGATTACGCCATGATCATACCCGATATTCAGCACAACAAGCTCCGTAAGCCCGCGGGTATTCATCAATACCCCCAATTGCAGGCTTTCGGACCAGGACAAACCCGTAAAACGTGCTGCCAGCGCACTGGCTCCCAGCTTACCCGCAATGGCAACTAATATAAACATTCCGCAGAGCATCCACAGATCAGGGCTGTCAAGCGACCACAGCTGTGTTTTCAGACCTGTGCTTACAAAAAAGAGCGGCAGTAACAAAAACAAAGCGACACTTTCTATTTTATCAATAAAACGCTCACGGAAACCAATATCATCCGGCATGATCACACCTGCAACAAAAGCGCCGAACAAAGCATGAATACCGATGGCATCGGTTAAGAAGGCGGACGTTATCAAAATAATAATACAAACAGCGATAGTATTTTTATTTCCTATTCTTTCCGCCGTCATTATTTTTTTTACAGATGGCCTTATTATTTTAAACATTAAAAGAACATATATAACCGAAAGCAGGATCGTATATGCCGCAGCTGTTAATGTCCCTGCCTTCACAATAGCGATTACCACTGCAAGTATGCACCATGCAGTAACATCATCGGCAGCAGCACAGGAAATAGCAATAGTTCCCAGGCTGGTTCCGGAAAGCTTCCGTTCCTGTATGATACGTGCCAGTACAGGAAAGGCGGTTATACTCATTGATATGCCGACAAATAAAGCATAAGGCACAAATCCTACATGAGCCGGGGCGTAACGGTCATAAGTGAAGTATGCTGCCAGAATGCCTAAAGTAAAAGGCGCCACAATGCTCGCATGACTGATCATAACCGATGCGCCAGCTTTGGACCTCAGCTGTTTAAAGTCCAGCTCCAGGCCAACAATGAACATAAACAGTATCAGGCCTGTCTGACTTAGCAGATTTAATACGTGCAGCGAACTGTCCTTAAAAAGATAGGAGGAAACAGAAGGGAAATAATGGCCGAGGAAAGAGGCCCCCAGCAAGATACCTGCCGCCATCTCCCCTACGACCGCCGGTTGCCCGATTTTCCTGAAAAGAAAACCCGTTATTCTGCCGGCAACCAGTATTGTGATCATTTGCAACAGCAGCAATGGTAATGGTGATTGAAGACCATGCAGGAATGCTGACCAGAATTTACCGCTGGTCTGCGAACCGTCATATATCTCATGACTGCCTCCCTTCAGCGCAATCAGCCAACCCGTCACGCCGATTGCGATAACCAGCGTGAGTATATAGAATAAAGCATTTTTCAGGCGCATCATGCTTGAAGTTATTAATTAAAAAATCCTTATCCATCATACAAGGATAAGGATTTTTTACAACAATGACCGGTTATATCCAGTTTTGTCCCGCTATATATTCAGCGATCTGCACCGCATTGGTAGCGGCCCCCTTCCTGAGATTATCCGCTACGATCCAGCAATTAAGGGTATGCTCCCGGGACATATCTCTCCTGATACGCCCGACAAAAACTTCATCCCTTCCCGTCGCGTGTAAAGGCATAGGATAAATGTTTTCAGCCGGATTATCCTGTACGATAATACCCGGAGCCTGTTCCAGCAGGGCCCGTACTTCATTTATTTTGAAATCTTTTTCAAACTCAATATTCACGCTTTCGCTATGCCCCCCCATTACCGGCACTCTTACTGTAGTAGCCGACACTTTGATACTGTCATCCCCCATAATTTTTTGTGTTTCCAGTATCATCTTCATCTCTTCCTTTGTATAGCCATTATCCTGGAACACATCAATGTGCGGCAATACATTAAGATCTATCTGATGGGGATATAGTTTTTTCACTTCCTCTTTATTACGCTCGGACAATAAATGATCGACTCCCTTCTGCCCGCTGCCTGTCACGCTCTGGTAAGTGCTTACCACTACACGTTTTACGGCATAACGGTCGTGAAGCGGCTTTAATACTACCACCATCTGAATAGTTGAGCAGTTGGGGTTAGCGATTATTTTATCCTCAGGTGTAAGCACAGCAGCGTTTACTTCCGGTACAACCAGTTTTTTCCCGGGATCCATTCTCCATGCCGAAGAGTTATCAATAACATAACAACCAGCGTCTGCAAACTTTCCTGCCCATTCCAGCGAGGTGCTGCCGCCCGCCGAAAACAAAGCAATATCCGGCTTTAAAGCTACAGCCTCCTCCAGGGTAACAACTTTATACGGCTTGCCTTTAAAATTTATACTCTTTCCCTTTGAGCGCTCTGACGCTACAGGGATCAGCTCCGTTACCGGGAAATCTCTTTCTTCGAGGGTACGTAACATGGTGCTGCCGACAAGACCCGTTGCACCAACTACCGCTACTTTCATTTGTGTGTTGTTTGTTTTAAGATTTAAGAAAAAAGGTAAAGAATAAGGTGATTGAATTGATCAATCACCTTATTTAAGCGGCAAATATACGCTGTAAAATTAATTATATTTTTTTCAGCCTGCAAAAGCCGCAATCGCATGTACAGTCTGTATTGCGCCGGCCCCGTAAAGCATAGTCTGGTGATTACCGTCTACTTTTACATACCGGCAATCCGGCATCAGCCCGACTGTCTCCATGGCTTTAAAATCAGGAAGCAGCGGCTCATCCATGGTATAATTATCCGCCGCATTGATCAATATCGCAGGTTGTTTCACCTTGCCAAAGGTTTCTTTCCAGGGCTCGGCGCCCAATCCTGTTGCTATCCTTATTATATTGGCAAGGTTTGGGTATGGGTTTACAGTTCCATCGTCCTTGAATTGCACATCCGCATGATAGTAGCTAAACATGCTTTCATCCCAGAAAGTATTCTGCGGAGCGGCCTTCATTTCATCCAGATAGGTATCAAAAGAAACATAAGTCTTATCCAATCTCCCCAGCGTAGGCCCCAGCATTTCAAGCGAATTGGGGTTCATCTCTGCAGCCGCATCGAGTATTACCAGCTTCCTGACCCTATCGGGGTAATAAACAGCAATATAGGTACTTAGAAAAGCGCCGTAGGAATGTCCGCCTAACAAAACCTGCCTAACTCCCAGGTGGTCCATCAGCCCCAGTATATCCCGTGCATGATCGGCAAGGCTATAATTAAATGCCGGCTTATCGCTCAATCCCCTTCCCCTCAGGTCGGGCATTACGAGGTGAAAATATTTATCAAGGCCTTTTGCTACCAGCCCGTCAAAGGCATGGGCATTGGCGGTAAGACCATGAAGCAGGAGCAAAACAGGTTTATTTTCAGCCGGATATTCAATATAATGGAGTTTGATCCCATTGGTGCCAATAAATTGTTCAGTCATCATTAAAAATCTCTTTTATTAATATCCCGCACAATTCCTAGTGTGCAGTCCATCCGGCGTCCAGTGGCAATGCGATACCGGTGATGGTAGCGGCTGCAGGATTATCGGCAAGAAAAATAATACTTTCAGCAATGGTATCAAGGGAGACAAAATCTTTAATAGCATGCTCGGCCAGGAAAACATCACTGATCACCTGCTCCCTGGTCATATCGTGCGCCTTCATCTGGTCGGGTATCTGTTTATCGACGATTGGTGTATGCACATATCCGGGACAGATAGCATTGGCGGTAATGCCAAACGGACCGCCTTCCAGGGCCAGGACTTTTGTAAAGCCGATAATCCCGTGCTTCGCCGCCACGTAGGCGCTTTTGAAGGGTGAGGCTATCAGGCCATGAGCGGAAGAAATATTAATGACGCGGCCATATCTTTGCTCTTTCATCTTACTCCATACAGCTTTTGTAACATGAAAGGCAGCGTTCAGGTTAATACCGATGATCGCATCCCACTTCTCATCAGGAAATTCTTCGAGGGGAGCAACGTGTTGTATACCGGCATTATTAACCACTACCTCGATAGAGCCAAACCTGTCAAAAGCGCTTTGCACCAGCTGCCTTATCTCAGCAGGATGCAGCATGTTGGCAGGAGAGAACAGATAACCGGCATTAAATTCCGCTGCAACTTCGGCGGCTATATCAGCGCCATCCGCCTCCAGCCCGTTAAAGACAATATTATACCCTTTCGCAGCAAAGGCCCGGGCGGTAGCAAGGCCTATACCACTGGTACTACCGGTAATAAGAACTGTTTTAGACATAGAAAAAATTTAAAAACATGTAAAGATGTTTAAAAGCCAACAAACGGAGTGTTAAGTCTTAGTCAATAAGCAAGGCCCCATTCCTGAAGGAATGAGGCCGTAATATGCTAGTTGGCCATTAGCATAAGTCCTTATTCTGTTATCCTGGACATCAGCCTTATGGCAAATTTGTCCTTCGTATCATAAATGGCCATGCCACCTTCAATCATACATATCATAAAATCCTGGAGCGCGATGCAATCATAAAATTTATCGCCTGTTACCAGCTGTACCTGTTGCGGATTATACGGATCGTCTATATTCATCACCCTTAACCCAGCCGCTTCATCGCAAATATACAGGGCATTGCCGTTTAGACTGAGCCCTCTCGGGTTTGAGAGGCCGAGACTGGTGTACAATACAGGGTTAAGCGGATCGTTCACATTGTATACATTCAATGCATTGATATTGCCGCCGCAATTACTGCCCGTACGGACGGTAACATAAGCGATGGAATCATTGGCTACTACCGGATCGCATGCCCGCAGGTGACTGGCAACACCCAGCCGGTCAGGATTTGCAGGATCTGATATTGAATATATATACATGGCATCCTGCGAGCCTATAAAAAGTTTATCCCCGTAAGGAAAAATAGTTTCAATGTTAAACCCTACCTCTTTTACAGAAACCTGCCGGGGATCCTGCGGAGCAGTAATATTAAAAGTGTAAAGCTTTCCTGCATCTACAACATACATATAATTACCGGATATCGTAAAACGTGCCAGGGAGCCACCGGTACCGGCATTGTCCGCCAATTCCGGGCCATTACTGCTTGCCATACTTTCATCTTTTGTGCATGACGAAAAGAGCAGTAAAAGCAGGCTGAAAAAAATGGTAAGATTCTTATAAATCATTTTGTCAGTATTTGCACTTGGGTGAATAGATCGTAGTTTTCTTCCAGTCTACAACAGTTCCCTTATCAGGATCAACACATTCAAAGTATCCCCGTTCCGGCGGTAATGCATTATCGGTAAACCGGAACATATTTTTCATCCTTTTTACCAGCCGCGCGTCATCGATATCGCTAATATCCACAACAACAAGATCATTATAATTATTGGAGTACAGATACCGACCTTTAATGGATATCTCATGGGCGCCGTCTATTGTTATAAAAGCGATTTTTCGGGGATTGGCAGGATCGGAAAGGTCAATTACATGGATACCTGCACCATTTTCAACCTGGTACAGCCTTGAGCTCAGCGTATATATCTTACCGCCGTTTACAATTGTTCTCGGTTCGCCGGATTTTATTTCGGTGTCCGACAGTTCTGATTCGTAAACCGGTGCCCAGCCCTGCACTTCCTTAGGCGCATTATCCGAATCGCATGCACCAAATAGAGCCATCGCCGACAGCACGGCTGCTACCCGGATAGGCTTCCTGATCGTTTTCATTGCTGCTGATTTAATCTGTTGAATATTTTAGTAAAGTATTTAAAGCCTCTTCAAAATACCTGCAACGATAAATAAGACGAGGGTATAAATTTATTCATTGGGTTAATTTGTTACTTTGCAAAAAAATACCCCCGATGAGATTACTGATACTGAATATAAAAATATTACTACAAACGGAAGATAACACACATCCGCTGAAACAGCGGGTGTCAGGATCACAAATGGCTGTACTGCCGGCTCTGGAACGTGCCTGGATGATTGTTGAAAAAGGGCTGATACACAGCTTCGGCAATATGGACCAGCTTCCAGATGAGATGAATGCCGACAGGATAATTGATGCTACGGGAAGAGCTGTATTGCCTGCCTGGTGCGATTCACACACTCACCTGGTATTTGCAGCGCCACGTGAGCAGGAATTTGTTGATAAGATAAAAGGATTGAGTTACGAAGAAATTGCAGCCCGGGGAGGCGGTATTTTAAATTCCGCAAAAAAGCTGAATGAGACCAGCGAGACGGAGTTATTTGATCTCGCCCTGGAAAGGCTGGAACAAGTAGTGACGACCGGTACCGGCGCTATTGAGATAAAAAGTGGGTACGGACTTTCTACTGAGGGCGAGCTGAAAATGCTCCGGGTCATCAAAAGACTGAAAGAGGAAACCATAGTCCCCATCAAAGCCAGCTTCCTGGCAGCCCATACCTACCCGTTAGCTTTCCGGGAGAACCACGAAGGTTATCTGGACCTGATCATTAATGAAATGCTTCCCGTCGTTGCTTCAGAGGGTCTTGCGGATTATATGGATGTATTTTGTGAAAAAGGCTTTTTCTCTGTTGATGAAACCTCCAGACTGCTGGAGGCAGGCGCCCGGTACGGACTAAAAGCCAAAATACATGCTAACCAGCTGTATCGTTCCGGAGGAGTCCAGGTAGGCGTGCAACACCAGGCCATAAGCGTAGACCACCTGGAAAGCATGGGAACCGAAGAGATCGAATGTTTACGGGGCAGTAACACAATACCGACCCTGCTTCCAGGCGCAGCTTTCTTTCTCGCTATGCAATACCAGCCTGCCAGGGCATTGATCGATGCCGGGCTTCCCGTGGCGCTGGCATCCGATTATAATCCCGGATCCTGTCCTTCAGGCAATATGAATTTCCTCCTTTCTCTTGCCTGCACACAGCTTAGGATGACACCGGAAGAAGCAATTAACGCACAAACGATAAACGGCGCAGCCGCAATGGAAATGCAGCATGAGCTGGGGACGATAGCTGCCGGAAAAAGGGCAAACCTTATCATCACTAAACCGATACCGTCAATTGCCTACCTGCCGTATAGCTTCGGGGAGCAGCTTGTTGAGCAGGTAGTGGTCAATGGCATGGTATAGTTAGGGATGAGCAGGCAACAGAACGTAAAGGTGCTGCTATTTCCCCAATGCTGTCTACGCATATCTTTCCTCCATAGCATCAATATATTTTTTGTCAGTTGCAGGCCTAAAGAAAGGCCTGCTTCGTTTAAAACTGAGGAGCAAGCTCCAACTCTTCGATGACCGGCGGCATATTTCCCGTATATATCCAGGATCATACGTTTGTAAGCATATCGCTCGTACTGCGGGCCATAGCCAATATTCGTCTTTCAACTATACTCTTCTGTATCACCTGGAAAAGGTCCATTCAGCAGGATTGTCGCAGCGGTAATTATTATTACAAATGATATTATACTGACGTATTGAATGCCTGGTTTCCGCACTAAATTCTGATCGATTGCCGATAAGCCAGTTCCGAGGTACAGCCGGGTTCGTCTCTTAAGCACAGATTAAGTATTTTTGTCCGGTACCGGCATCCCGCGGTTCCGACACTATATAAGCAGGTTGCCCATCAGGCGCACTATAGAAGCATTAGTTAACATATACTATGTACGAATATATAGCAGGGTTGCAAAGCGGTTATGGTTATTACGGCAGAAACTTATACTTCTGTCCTTGCAAAAGTATACCCAAAGGGAGCGTTAAAATCAATTAAATATTACAATCGGGAGATTATTTTAAGATTCATGCAGTTTATTCCTGAAATAGAACAACAATCACCGGAAGCGCAGGCCCGGTACCAGGCAGCCAGGTTACAGGAGCTGCTCTCCTACCTGAAAGCAAACGCCCCTTATTACCGGAAGGTGTTTGCTTCCTGCAATATCGATATCAGCTCTGTGAAGACTGTAGCAGACCTGGTCAAGATTCCCCGTACCTCTAAAAAAGATCTTCAGGAGAATAACAATGACTTCCTTTGTATTCCACGGGAGAATATAAGGGAGTATACCGCTACTTCAGGCACCCTGGGAGACCCTGTAACTATCGCTTTATCAGATAAGGACCTGGAACGCCTGGCCTATAATGAATTCCTTTCTTTCAGCTGCATGGAAGAAGGTAATACCTATCAGCTGATGCTTACGCTGGACAGGCAGTTCATGGCAGGTATGGCTTACTATTCCGGATTGCGAAAGGCAGGGAAAGCTGTTATCCGTACCGGACCGGGAATACCAGCTATACAATGGGATACCATTCAAAGGCTTCAGACCGACACCCTTGTTGCGGTACCCTCGTTCCTGCTCAAAATGATAGATTACGCCAGGGATAAAAATATCATTCCCGACAACACTTCTGTAAGAAGCGTATTAGCCATAGGAGAGAGTATAAGGGACATGGACTTGGCCCCCAATATCCTGGCACAAAAAATACAGCAGGAGTGGAATATAGACCTGTACGGCACTTACGCATCAACGGAAATGCAGACAGCGTTTACCGAATGCAAGGCATTCTCGGGAGGGCATCATCACCCCGAGCTACTTATCGTGGAAATACTGGATGACGAAGGCATACCCGTTAAAGTGGGTGAGGCAGGAGAGGTAACTATTACGACCCTGGGGGTAGAGGCAATGCCGTTACTGCGTTACCGGACAGGCGATATTTGTAAAGGATATTATGAGCCTTGCAGTTGCGGACGGCAGACCATGAGGCTGGGACCCGTGCTCGGCCGCAAACAGCAAATGCTCAAGCTTAAGGGGACTACCATTTTTCCTGCGGCTATTGCCGATATACTACATAGCTCTGATATAGTTGAGGACTATGCAATAGAAGCGTATACCAACGACCATGGACAAGATGGTCTTGTACTGCATATACATACAGAACTTCCGCAGGATACAAGCAGCAATATCTTGCGGCCTTTGCTACAACACAGGCTCAGGGTCTTACCGGAGATCAGGTATCATACTTTCCAGTCTATGCAGCAGCTCCATTTCCATGGCGGGAACCGCAAGCCATTGCGTTTTATCGACAACAGGAATGCACAGATATGATTATAAAGGAGCGGGGCGAATACCCCGTTTTTATTTCTTCTTTATTTGCTGCAGTTTGTAACTATCGTTTATGGAGAAAGGCATTTCCACGGGTACATCCAGCTCCGCCTTGCTGAACTCCATTGTCAGCTTTATCTGCTGTCCTTTATTGCTGATATTAATGACCCTGTTATAGGCAAAAGGCTGTTTACCGGTAGTAGCTGCATACTTCTCATAGCTGATGCTGCAATTAAAATTTCTTTTATCTGACGACAAATCTGTTTGCTGTAGCAATCCCGTATGCTTATTATAAGTAAGCGTCTGGTTAAAGTCATCTTTATTCATAACAATCATGATCAGGCTATCTTTTTCGGAAACGCTTTTAACAGGTTCATCAAAAAGAACATTTCCTATCAGCAGATTCTGCAGTACAGGAAACTCCACCTGTGCGTCAATAAGACCGGCACCTTCATCGTAGGACAGTACGTAAGCCTTCCTTCCCAGCTTATCCACGGCTTTCAGGCTGTCGGGCGTAACATAGGCCCTGGCAGCTTCCAAAAGTCCTCCCAAGGCTATGATAGAAGACCATATATCCTTATCTTTCCGCATCCTGATATTAGCCGTAAAATCCTGGCTCTGGTTTTTCCCTTCATAGTGCATCTGGGCCTTACCAGAGAAGCTGCTATAATTGATCTTCTGCTGAAGATAGTCTTCGGGCTTACGTTGCTGCTCCTTTTTATTGACAATATCGGGAGACGATGCCGCCTTCTTTGGTGTTTTGCAGGAATATAGCATAGTAAGCGTTGCTGTTGCAACCAATATCACCTTAACCAGATATCCGGTCCTGTTATTCATGTTCTTTTATTTTTAAATCAATTTTTTCAGATGCCCCGCCTTTATCCCTTGCTTTACGCCAGAATTCCAGGGCTTTGGCTTTATTATTCAATTTATATTCAACATCGCCGAGGTGTTCCCATAAGGTCCCGTCCGGATCGGGAGAATTATCAATCGCTTTTAGAATATATTCCCTTGCTTCCGGGTAATTGCCTTTCCTGTATAATATCCAGCCATAGGTATCCAGGAAGGTGGCTTCCGAAGGCTGTATTTTCAGAGACTTTGCCGACATCCTTTCGGCTTCGTCAAGACGCTCCCCCCTTTCAGACAGATAATAGCTGTAATTGTTCAGGGCCGAAGCATTATCAGGCTCCAGCATGATCGCCTGATCATAACAGCTGTCTGATGCGCTATAATTACCGAGATTGTTATAGGTATCTCCCAGCAGCGTCAGCATCTGTCCTTTCAGCTCCTTTTCTGCACCGGGTTGCAGCTCGATCGCTTTTTTTAAAGCAATAGCTGACTGATGATAATCCCTGGCAAACTGGTATCCAAGCCCAAGTAAATACTGTGCCATACCGTTTTCAGGAAACCGGGCAATCGTCTGCCGGCCATAATATATCAAGGAATCGGTCGTTTCAGGACGTGCATAAATATAAAGTATCTGCAGCCACGCCTCTGATCTTGCCGGATCAGCAATTACCAGTCTCTTATATTGTGCCAGAGCCTCTTCAGGCCTCCTGGACATAGATAAAAAGTCGGCATAAAGTCCTATCGCTGTTGCATCTTCCGGTTCCTGAAAAGCCATATAGCGTATTGTCTGTTCCGTAACGCCTTTAACTTCGGGTTCCGATTGTTCATATTGCATCAGCAGCATCAGTAAGTTATTCCGTTCATCCTTACTCAGCAGCACATTAGCCATGGCCTTTTTAAAAAAGAGATTAATTCTTGCGGTATCCCGCAGATCCAGGTAATGTTCCAAAAGGGCATATTGTACTTCGGGTTCATCTCCAAACTCAAGTTCCACTTTATTAAATACCCGGTTGGCCTCTTCCTTATCCTTCACCTTTTCCAGAGAATTGGCCAGCAGCAATAAATACTTTAATTCGCCTGGATTTCCGGCCACCAGCTTTCTCGCCTCGTTCAGGGCTTGCTGGTCATCTCCTTTTTCCTGATAGATCTGGTGCCGGTAAAGCAATATACTTTCCTTATCCATGGAAGAAAACCGATCCAGCTTGTCCAATATTTTCAATGCTTCATCAGGCTTCCCGGCTTTCTGGTATAGCATGACTTCCTTCATCCAGTACTCTTCCGGGTATCGCTGTTTTGCGGCGAGCCTTCCATTAATCCTGGCAGCCTCCTCATAGCTTCCTGAGTAGGCGAGAAGGTCTGCGTAAAAGCCCTGCATCCATTTGTTTGTGCTATCCAGCGCCACTGCCTTTTTCATTTCCTCAAGCGCTCCAGAAGGATTGAAATAGTTTGACAATATCAGCCGGGCTATTTCATAGTAAGGGGTAGCTACTTTAGGCCTTACCCTTGAAAAGGCCCTGAAAGAATTAATCGCGGCTTCTTCCTTTCCTAACATCCTGGCCTTTACACCTTCCATAAACAGGCTGTCGGCCTGCTCATCAGCCACATTACCATCAACTCCGGAAATGCCAGGTATATTTAAAGCATCCGACAATGTCCTCTCGCCTGTTACTTTACGGCCCGGACCACAGGATACAAGTAAAAAAAACGTACAGGCAAAACATACAAAAAACCCGGCGATCCTTACAGAGATGCCAGGCTTTTTTATAAAAGGATATTCTCGGGAAATGGTCATAAGATCACTGAAAAATCACCAAGGCTCAATTCCCTGGGCTTATCACTGTAAATTACGTCTTTTCCTAACATGGTATTGGTAAAGTGAGCGTTTTTAACAGTTGCTTTTTCCTGCACGATACTGTTGCTGATTATTGAATTTTCAATCTTTACATTACTTTCAAGCGATACGTGAGGTCCTATTACGGAATTTTTTACCACAACATTTTCCCCGATAAAACAAGGTTGAATAAGCGTCACATTTTCAAGAACGGCAGTCTTTGCCACCAACACTTCTTTACCATTCTTTATTTCGAGAATACGCTGATTCGTATAGACAGTAGCATCCTTATTGCCACAATCCAGCCATTCCTCCACCTGGTCGCAATAAAAAGCAACACCCTTATTTTTCATATTTTCCATGGCATTGGTAAGCTGGTACTCCCCTTTTTCCCTTATATCGTTATCAAGCAGGTACTGAAGCTCTTTACGGAGGTTTTCACCATCTTTGAAATAGTAAACACCGATTATTGCCAGGTCGGAAACAAATTTTTCCGGTTTTTCCACAAATTCGGTGATCCTGCCGTCGTCAGCCAGCTTTACTACTCCGAAAGCTGAAGGATCATCCACCTTCTGTGTCCAGATGATCGCATCCTTGCTGGTATCTATCCGGAAATCTGCTTTAAACAATGTATCCGCAAAAGCGATAAATACATTGCCCGTAAGGCTGTCTGCCGCGCAAAGAATAGCATGTGCCGTACCCAGCGCTTCTTCCTGGTAACATATCTTACCTTTAGCCCCGAGGCTTTCCGCTACTCCAAGCAGCATATTTTCGGTCGACTTGCCAAAATGGGGGGCAATAATAAAAGCTATTTCAGCCACCTTTTCATTAGCCGTAGCGATAATATCCTCAACCAGCCGCTGTACAATAGGTTTTCCTGCGATTGGCAGCAATGGCTTGGCTGTAGTAAGTGTGTGGGGCCGCATACGTTTGCCCATACCGGCCATAGGGATGATGATGTTCATATGGTTGGCGAAGTTATTGTATTTTATAAAACATAAAAGCTAAAAAAACAAAATTAAAGAACCCGGCATTTGCCCTGTTCTTCAGAAGATCACCCTAAAGAAATAATAAAATCCAACAGGAAAATCAATGCCGGTAATTTTCGTATGCACTGCTGCCTGGCCGCTTTTTACCAATGCATTCTGTCCCGCAGCCCACGGATATGTTCGAAATGATGTCTGCAATGCCATGCATACATGGCTGTCATGATCCAGAGAGGAATATGCTGCTCCTGTTCGGGGTGATAATATTCCCTGTTCCAGTCTTCTGCCCCCAGGTTACGCAGAACCGCGACCCAGCGCCTGTGCAGCGAATGTATCAGCGTCAGGGAAATATTTACCGGTACTTCATAAATATCGGGAAGTTCCGACCAAAGCTTTTCATTATAGGGCTTTACCACCGGCGTATCTTCTGTAAGCATCATTTTCAGCCGTATGTAAGCATTCATATGGCTATCGGCCACATGATGTATTACCTGGATAATATTCCAGCCTCCCGGCCTGTAGGGCGTTTTCAGCTGGGCCTCATCCAGGTTCTCAATTATAGCGTCGTACCAGGCAGGACATGATGCTATAACATCGGTCCAGCCGGCGAGTAAAGTATTATCATAAGCTCCGGGAGGCGAGAACCTGCCTATGGGATAAGCCAGTTCTTCCAGTGTATATTCCATAGTATAAAATTACCAAGTATTGCTATACAGGTATGGCTGCCAGTGGCAGCCATACCTGTATATTAAAAAGGAGCATCATCTTCAGGAGGTGGCTGCCTGAAACCTTTATTAGGTTTTTCATTAAATTCATCATCATCCCAGCTCAGGTCGTTCATTTTTGATGGCTTGGTCTGGAAATCAGCAGGTATATACAGCTTGCTGTCCCCGAAATCATCATAATTCTTCCGGATACCGGCCTGAGGATCATCGAACGACATACCACCTCCAGACCAGTTCTCTTCCGGCATTTCAACGAACTTCTGATACTCCAGCACAGCTTTGAGCTTCACTTTATCCAGCCGGCCATTCCTGTGCTTTGCTATATTGATATGCGTTTCCCCATCAATTGGCTGTCCTTGTTCGTCATTAGCAATACCATAATATTCGGGGCGATAGATAAACATAACCATATCCGCATCCTGTTCTATCGCACCGGATTCACGAAGATCGCTCAGTTGCGGGATCTTTCCTTTATCACCGGTACGGGTTTCCACGGCACGGCTCAGCTGGGAAAGCGCGATGATCGGGATATCCAGCTCTTTTGCCAGCCCTTTCAGCTCTCTTGATATTTTGCTGATCTCCTGCTCCCGGTTGCCTCCCTTGTCGGTAGGGCCATGCATCAGCTGCAGGTAATCGATGATGACCAGCTGTATATCGTGCTTGGATTTAAGCCGACGGCACTTCGCCCTTAATTCGAAGATATTAAGACCGGCCTGATCATCAAGAAAGATAGGCGCTTTGGCGAGCTTATCCATCCGGTGTGTTATCTGCTCAAATTCATAATCTTCCAGTCTTCCCCGGTTTATATTTTCCAGCCGTACTTCGGTAACCGCGCTCAGCATACGTTTCACGATCTGGGCGCTGCTCATTTCCAGCGAGAAAACAGCTACTCCCATTGGTTTACCCGGGTTCATGGCGGCGTTCATGGCCAGGTTGAGCGCGAAGGCGGTTTTACCCACCGAGGGACGTGCTGCAAGAATAATAAGATCCGTTTTCTGCCAGCCGGATGTAATAGCATCCAGAGAAGGGAAGCCCGACGGAACACCGACAATATCTTCCTTCTCATTTTTATTCTGCTCGATCTGCGTAATGGTCTGTATCAGTACCTCCTGGAGGCTGGTAAAGTTCTTACGGAGATAGCTGTTACCGATTTCGAACAGCTCGGACTCAGCTTTATCCAGCAGGTCGAACACATCGCTCCTGTCTTCATAGGAATCAGACAATATCTGCCCGCATATCCTGATCAGTTCCCGCTGAATGAACTTCTCCATAATGATACGCGCGTGGGCGATCACGTTGGCGCTGGTAACAACGCCCATTGTCAGCTTGGTAATATAATAGTGTCCGCCTACAAGCTCCAGCTCACCGGTCTTGCGCAGCTCTTCCGTAACTGTAAGCAGGTCGACAGGAAGCCCTTTATCCGACACACGCCTGATGGCATTAAAAATCCGCTGATTGGCATCTACATAGAAGCATTCGGCTTTGGGCAGCACTTCCAGCACATCGGAAAGCTTGTCCTTCTCCAGCATGATCGCTCCCAGAACAGCCTCTTCCAGCTCGCGGTTCTGGGGAGGAAGTTTTCCGTATACCACATTGCTGAGATCTGGTTTCCGGGTTCCTCTTTTAGCGCCAAGATCTTTGGGTATGTTCAATGACATTTGTTTCTTTTGTTTAAGAAAATTTCTGACAAAATATCCAAATTCAAAGACCCCTTCCTTTGTTTCACCGGGAGGATAAAATACCCTTCCGCAATTGCGGTTAAGGTAAGTTACCTTCTACAGTGATTTTTTATTTAAAACGTACCTGAGCTTTGATAATTTTAAGTGTTATCAGCTTAATACTGAAAGCGTTAGCGACTTTTCCATTTATCGGTCACGTCATCCAGATTTTAATCTATATCGTTTCGTTTCTCTATTAAGAAAAGGTTAAGAACTTTGATAAGGACGGCTAAGGTAAGCGCAATTATCAGTCTGTTTTCGTTTTTAGGTTAATTAATTTGTTTACCTGCTGCGCACTTGTTATCCCGATGAATTCTACACGGATCTGCATATTGCCTTTAGTTATCCACAACCAGGAACCAAAATTAAGATAAAGTCCACACTCATTACACAAAGGGATGTTAGAAATTTACCGGAATTTATGAGTGCAGGGAGGCTGGGATTTTGTATAGCCACCTTTCAAAAACAAAGCCTAATTTTGCGGTATATTTTACTGAAATCTTACCGGCTGATGCGCCGGCAAAATACTATAATAAAGATCAATGCCATTAATAGCACCATCACTTTTATCCGCCGATTTCCTGCATCTTGAAGAAGAAACAGATATGCTGAACCGCAGCGAGGCCGATTGGTTTCACCTGGACGTCATGGACGGGCGGTTTGTTCCCAACATCAGCTTCGGGCTTCCGGTGATCTCCGCAATACACCGAAATGCCAAAAAGGTAATGGACGTGCACCTTATGATCGTTGAACCGGAAAAGTATATCAGCGAGTTTGCAAAAGCAGGAGCGGATAATTTATCCGTCCATATTGAAGCCTGCCCACACCTGCACCGTGCGATACAAATGATCCACAATGAAGGAATGAAAGCAGGCGTGGCTGTTAACCCCCATACGCCTGTACATCTGCTGGAAGACATAATTGCCGATATCGATCTTGTATGCCTGATGAGCGTGAACCCCGGTTTTGGCGGGCAAAAATTTATTCCGCAGACGCTTAAAAAGATAACGGCATTAAAAGAGCTGATCCTACAGAAGAACAGCAACGCGCTTATTGAAATTGACGGGGGGGTGACTCTGGAAAATGCAGCAGAGATCGTTCATGCAGGAGCAGATGTGTTGGTGGCCGGTAACACTGTTTTCAGCGCTGAAAGTCCTGTAGACGCCATACATATGCTGAAAAAAGCAGGGATGGCCACTTTACCTTCCTGAGAAGCATATGAACTATATAATAATAAATGCGGGCTGATAAATCAGCCCGCATTTATTTTATGATAAATTTCAGCTAGCAATAAGCTTCATAGGCTTGCTGCAGGTTAGCGGAAATCATTTCAGCCGAACGGCCTTCGATCATATGACGCTCTATCATATGCACCAGCTTACCATCCTTAAACAGTGCAATAGCGGGTGAAGACGGCGGATAAGGCAGCAAATAAGTGCGTGCCTGCTTTACGGCATCTATATCAAAACCGGCAAAGCTGGTTACCGTACGGGAAGGTTTTTTGCCTTCTTTTTGCAGGGACATCAATACACCCGGGCGGGCCGTGCCTGCAGAGCAACCACATACAGAGTTGATCACCAGCAAAGTTGTTCCCTCTTTGGGTAAAACATTATCTACTTCTTCGGGCGTCAATAATTCCTGAAAGCCATTTGCCGTAAGCTGGGCCTTCATCGGATTTACTAATTCAGCAGGATACATAATCTGATTTATAAATTGAATGATAATACAATAACGACGGAATAAACGATTCCGGCTTTCTGAAGGCAAAGTTACGGCATTTTACCTACCTTCATCCGGCAGTTTGTTCAACAATATCTATTTACGATTAATCATTTATTATTGCCGGATGTCAGCCCTGAACTTATATCAAAAGGAGGATATTGAAAAAATACTCGACCGCAGAGCGGGAGAAACAAAACTTGGGGAACTCGTACAGGCAACACAGGGAAACTGGGAACAGGAGTTATCAGAAAGCAAAGCAACATTTGTCTTGCTGGGTATATGCGAAGATGTCGGCGTACGTGCAAACGGTGGTATCGGTGGTGCAGGCTCCGCATGGCAGTTGTTCCTGAAATCATTTCTGAATATCCAGCATAATGATTTCCTGAAAGGGGAAACGCTGTTCCTTCTGGGCAGGTTTAGCTGGCCTGAACATACCGAAGCGGATCTGTCGCTTCTGAAAACGCAGACTGCCGCCATCGACCAGGCTGTCGCTCCCGTAATACAAAAAATAATCGCTGCAGGAAAAATACCGGTAGTGATCGGCGGTGGACACAATAATGCTTATCCATTGCTGAAAGGGGCGTCTGAAGCGCTGAAGCGTAAAATAAATGCTATCAACCTGGATGCCCATGCCGATTTCAGAATACAGGAAGGAAGACATAGCGGTAACGGGTTCCGCTATGCCTATAATGACGGCTTTCTTGAAAATTATGCTATGCTGGGCTTGCATGAAGCATATAATAACAACACCATCCTGGAAGAGATCAGGGATAACGATCATCTGCTGGCTATTTACTGGGAAGATATCTTTTTAAGGACGGTAATCAGCTGGGATAACGCGATCGATGTCTTGCTGAAACATGTGCAGGCCGGTCCCTTTGGCACAGAGCTAGACGTAGATTGTATAGAAAATGTATTAAGCAGCGCGATGACGCCGGCAGGCATCAGTATGCAACAGGCGATGAAGTACCTGTACCAATGCGGACGGAACCGTAATGCTGTTTATCTCCATTTACCAGAAGCCATATATCAGAGGGCTGACGGGCTGGAGGCCCGTCTTTCGGGTAAAATGCTCAATTACCTGGTCCAGGCTTTTATAAGAGGAGTAAATGACCGTTAATAAAAATGGCGTGAGCTTTCGCCCACGCCATTTAAAACTCATTAAGTCTTACAGTAACTTCAATCCGACACTCAGCTGGATATGCGACGTACGCCAGGTGGCAGGTACATCTTCCGCCCTGTTACGGTCAGAAATACCAAAAATATAGCGGGCACTCGCATTCAGGTGAAACGGCAGGTCTACCCAGGCTCCTACCACACCTGATATGTAACCGGATTTAAACACATCTTTTGTTTCCTTGAGCAGATCATCCTTGTCCTTAATGCTGACAACAGAAGTAAATTGCGGACCGGCCTGCAGCCAGAGCCGAGGCGCAACCTTATACCCTACCAATACCGGTATGGACAGCTCATTCATTTTAAAATCGCCATCCTTTACATTTGTGGCCCCTTGCTTCAGGTAATCCTTAAACGCATCGCCGAAATTATCGCCGGCGGAAACAGTTGTCTGCGTAAAATAACCTTCAGCCTGTATGCTGATTTTTTCAAACTTAATACCGGCATATACACCGCCGAGGAAAAACGCGTGGAATTTGTGCTCAATATCATCACCACTGGTATTATCCAGGTTTAAACCGACCCGGAGTCCCAACATAGGCGACTGCGCATAGGATTTCTGTTGAAAGGCTGCAACAGACATAATACAGCCTATGATCAGTAGGACTTTGAATTTCATAAGGATACAATTTTGGTTAATAGCAGGCAAGTTACTTTTGTTTTTTGAGATATAAACAGCAGGCACCTATTTTTTGATATCTTTTCACAAGAAATAATGCCCCTGATCGGCTGTCGCCTGTCCTATCAGAACGGATAGCCGATCGCTGCGCTGAAATTGATGTTCTTGTTACGCCATTCCGGGCTTCCGAAATCAATATCCTTAATTACCCAGCCGCCATTGCTCATAACATAGGGTTTCTTAACAGGGAAAGCCCAATCAAGCCTGACTACCAGGAAACCGCCGAAATCAACCCGCACTCCCGCCCCCGTGCTCATAGCGATATCCTGGTACAGGGTATTGAGCCTGAATTCTGCACCGGGTAATTGCTCGTCCTTACGTGTAAGCCATATGTTTCCCGCATCAGCAAAAACAGCCCCGTTAAGACTTATTGCCCCGGAAAAAAGACGGATCATGGCAAACCTGTATTCACTGTTAAACTCAAGTTTGATATCGCCGGCCTGATCAATAAAAAGGTTATCGCTGGATTCCTGCCGCGCAGCATCGTAAAAGCTTCCCGGCCCCAGTACCCTCGGGCGCCAGCCGCGGATACTGTAAGCTCCTCCTACAAAATACTGTTTCAGATAAGGCAGGACTGTCGCTCCACCGTATGGAATACCGATCCCGCCATAAAACCGGAAAGCGAAAGAAGAGTTTCGCTGAATAACGTATTGCCGTGTATCAAAGTCAAAACGTACATAATGGGCATAATTGAATCCCAGCGGGCTTCCGAAGGCCTTGCTCACAGCGCTTATCCCGCTCAGCAATAACCCTGCCTCCTCAAAACCCAGGCGTACATAAGCATACCTGTTCTTATTACGTCCTTCCGTATTGACCAGGAACTCCAGCCCTTCCCCTTCTATAAAGGTTTCCTGGTAGCTGTTCCGTATTGCAGGAATACTATCCATCCGTCGCTGAAAATCGTCAGAGATACTGGAAAGATGCAGTGTATTGATAAAGGCAGGTTTTACAACCCAGGATTTTATGGCTGTTTCCCGCCAGGCATAGCCATAGCTGGCATTGATACTCTGTAGTGTAAAATAGTTAACCCGGTTGAGCGAATTAAAGCCGGCGTTAAAGACCGTTCTCGGCAAAGATCGCGGACTGAATTTATTCTGGTTTACCGGAAGGAGGAATTTGGGAAACGTCAGCCGGAAATTAAGACCGAAATTCTGAGAAAAGAGATATAGCTGGTTAAGATAGGAGCCGGGCTTATTGTGGTTACGCCCCATTTCAAGGCCGTAGGAAACCGTTGTTGTCAGCTGGTTTGCTCCCTTTAAAAAGTTCTTATTGGTAAGCGAAAGGTTTGCCGCGGTTCCTATCACATAAAGATCACCACCAGAAACTTCAACATTGGTATTGAAATCATATTTTTTAGTAGGGCTCAGCATTATATAGCAGTTCAGCGTATTATTGCTGCTGTCCTGCCGGTTGTTGAAGTACCTGACCCTAACATACTGGAAAATACCCAGATCATTCAGCTGGCGGATCGTTTGATCATAATCCTCCTGGGAGTATAGCTTCCCCGGTCTGATAAATATCTTTTTCTGGAGAATGGTCGTGTTTACATAGGGTTCATGATAGCGGAACTCAAGATTATCATCTTTTTTGACCAGCATATTCTCGCTCCTGAAATCCGCAGTATCCTGGTAATCGGGGAAGACAACAACCTTCGCAAATTTATATTGCCGGAAGGCGAGGCTGTCTTCACCCAGGTCAATAGAGACTTTAATATCCAGCGTAGGTTTCTTCCTGCTTTTCTGAAGCGTAATAAAATTAATTGCACTCTCAAAAGGATTTTCCAGGTTCCTGAAATAGGATTTATCCAGCGTGTCCAGCTCAAAGGAAATATTTTCAGCAGTAAAGCGGTAATATCCGTAATGCCTGATCGCGTTCGTCAACCGGTTCCGTTCTTCTCCGGCAAGGGTATTGCTATACGCTTTATTCTTCTCCAGCAACGTCTCTTTTGCCGCTTTATCAATAATAGACCTTATCCCTGCATCGCTTACATCATAAGTAACTTCATTGATCAGGTAACCAACGCCGGTATTAACTTTGTAGGTCACCGTAGCCTTCCGGTTCTTTATCTTTATTTCATCTTCCACCGTCGCATAGAAATAACCCAGGTTATGCAGGTAATCGAGCATGGCATTCCTCGTTTTGCGTACCAGCATACTGTCAAATATTACCGGCTTCTCTACCACCTTGGCCGTAATCTGGAAATTATTCGTATCAACCTGGTATTTTTTATAACGGAGGTTGTACAGCCATAGCTTTACCGGAGCACGCCCCAGCAGATAAGTGTTAGGACGCTGCAGGGTGAGGGCATAAAGCTGGTCATTCAATGCTCCTTTATCTGCAAAGGTTTTATCAGTTTTGAGCTTGATGTTATTATCCCTGAGCAGGTAGGTTCCTTCCGGCAGGCGGCGCGTTGTGCTGCAGCCGGCACCAAACCATGCTACAGCAAGACATGCCAGGAGGAAAATGTAATTACGCAAAAACGGCATTTTACAGGTTAAAAACACGGAACTATTAAATAACTTGCAGGCTCTAAGCGCATAACGTTACTAATGACCCAATCTGAAATAAAGTTTATACGATCCCTAAGCCAGCAAAAGTACAGAAAAGAGCATAATGCATACCTGGTTGAAGGTGATAAAAATGCTAAAGAATGGCTTTGTTCTGATGCGGTTATAAAATACATAATAGCTGAAAGTGACTGGGCTGATCAATCAGGAGCATGGATACAAAAGCATCCCGAAGCCAGGGTACACATCGTAGAGACTTTTATCCTGGAAAAGCTTTCATTACTGCAGACGACAAATAACGTATTGCTGGTTGTGGAAAAGCCGGATAATACAACCGGCTACATACCGCATGAAGGCTGGAGCCTTATGTTGGACAAGATCCAGGACCCGGGCAACATGGGCACTATTATCCGTACGGCCGACTGGTTTGGCATCAGGGATATCATCTGTTCGCCCGATTGTGTGGAAGTTTATAACCCAAAGGTAGTACAGTCTACCATGGGCAGCCTCCTCCGCGTAAATATCATCTATTCGGACCTTACAGCATTCCTGGTCAAAAACAGGAAAGATACCTATGCGGCATGTCTGGGGGGCAGCCCGATTGAGACCTTCAAAGATCCCAAACCTGGCTACCTGCTGATGGGAAACGAATCAAAAGGTCTATCCGACGCCATGCTGAACATTGCAGACCATAAAGTGACCATTCCAAAGCTAGGCCATGCAGAGTCACTGAATGTCTCCGTTGCTACCGGTATCATCTGTGCTGCATTCCTGCTGGGGTAAACATGGGAACTATTTCCTGAAGACCATGATCATCCTCGGGGAGTTCAGCGGGTCATAGTCATTAAGCTGGTAATCCCCGAATGTTGTCTGCAAGGACAAACCGCTGGCGGTAAACAGCTGGATAAAATCGCTCAATTCGAAAGCAGAGACACGCTCCTGATAATGATGGACAGCATTGGTCTTGTCGGTAACCGCTATCTGTTTGATAAACTTACCGTCCTTTAGAAAACGGCTTATGTGGAAACTGGCGCCATTTTTTTCAATAACCTCTTCGGGTACGAGCCGCCGTTCCGTATAAATCCGGTTCAGATAGTCCACCACCAGCACACCGCCTCTTTTCAAGGCAGCGGCAAAAGAATCTGCTGCCATATGGTGATCCCGTTTCTTTTCAAAATATCCAAAGCTGGTAAAGAAGTTAAATGCGAAGTCAAAGTAGTTTATATAAAAGGGGAATCTCATATCATGAACATAAAACCTAGTATGTTCATTTTCCTTTCTTTTTGCAGCTTCTATTCTTTGTTCTGCAAGATCAATACCCACTACTTCATAGCCATATGAAGAAAGCTGAAGGGAATGCCTTCCTTCTCCACAGGCGATATCCAGAAGACGGCTACCGGCCGCAGGTTTGAGATACCGGACCAGGTTATAAACAAAGGCGCTTGCCTCATCATCATTTCTGTTATCATACAAACTGGAATAATAAGGTGAATCAAACCAGCTTTCGAACCATTCTTTTTGCACTGTACGCGATTAGTTAATGTTATTTTCTGCTAATTGTGTTACTGGAAAATCACGGGGAATTGCTGTATTCGCCCGTTCCGCTTTACCTTTATCATTACTTTATTTCCCTTATCAAATTTGGCAAGCGCATCCATATAATTATCATAAGTCTGAATAGGCAGATCCTTCATCTGAATGATGATGTCGCCTGCCTGCAGTCCTGCTTTGGCCGCGGCCCGGCCTACGGATACGGTTGCTATCTTTACGCCGCCTTCGCCATATTCAAGATCAGGACTTATACCAAGGCTTACTTTGAATACAGGAGTTCCACCGGTTATGGCAGCATTTGTCCTACCGGCATTTTTCATTACCGCTGAATTTCCCGAGGGGACAATAGCAGGTTTGGCTGCCTCTACGGCTTTCTTTCCCGGTGTGCGGTCTTTTGCGTTTGCCGTTGAGCCGGCCGGTTCTGTTATTTGTGGCACAGGGTCATCTTTTGTTTTTGTAAATACAGGTGCGGGTTGCTTCTCCATCCCGGAAATGACGTTAAAAACATATTGCGTAACATCTGCCATACCACGGAAGTTGATCTTACCTGGTATATCCGCGGGAGTACCGGATTCGGGGTTATCTCCACCCGAAAAGTACAGGAAGGGCACACCTATATTATAAAATGTTTTGTGGTCGGATTCCGATTTGCCGAGGTTTTCCTTTATCATCCTGAATGCCGGCTGGGGTGTATTGCCTATAAGGCCTTTAAACTCCGGTGCTGTACCGAGGCCGGCAATGGTTACTGCTTTTCCCCCGTCAATGCGGCCTACTTTATCCAGGTTAATCATGTAAGCGATAGATTTGCCTTTATAATCACGTTCTTCCACAAAGGCTTTCGACCCCAACGCCCCCTCCTCTTCTGCGGAAAAAGTCATGAAAAGATAATTGTAGGTAGTAAACTTAGCGGCCCTGATCTTGGCGGCCAGTGCGAAAAGAACAGCAACCCCGCTGGCATTATCATCAGCGCCGGCATAAAGAGCCTTCCCGTTTCCAAGATGATCGTAATGCGCAGCTATGATCACAGTGCTTTTCGCCCCGTTATTGATGAACCCCGCAAGATTGATACCATTACCGTATTCTGTTCTGAATTTTGTATTTAACATGACCGGTCTCATGGTTTTCATATCGCGGATATGCTCATCATATACCTTCTTGGTAACAAACCACACCTGTATCGGAAGCGGGGTGGTATAGACGGATTCCTTATTGTAACCCGGGGGATAGCTGCTGCCGTAGCTATCATAGAATACTACAGACGTTGCACCACGCTCTGCCGCCTTCTTCGCTTTTTCGTACATGTGCTTTTCCCAATCAAACGACGGGCTTTGCGCCTCAGCAGGCGAAGCATACAAAGGTTCTAACCATATATTATTGGGTTCCTCACTTTCCGGCAATACATAATTTTCGTCAGTACCCTGAGTAGAAAAAGACAAGGGTATGGCCTCATAGGGAATCAGGGTCGTCTTACCATTAACTGTTATTTTTGATTCAGGGGCTATCTCCTTCCCTACCGGAAATCTAAATGGCCTGCGGAAAGATTTGCCAATAGGCGGCACCAGCCCGGTAGCCAGCATCCTCTTTTCAATATATTCAGCCGCAAATTGCTCGCCTTTGGTTCCTGCTTTACGGCCTTCCATCTTTTCAGATGCCAGCATGCCGACATCGCTTCGCAACTGCTTCATTTCCTCTTCAGATAAAGCCGTCGGCACAGTGACAGCTACTGCTTCATCTTTCTTAAGTGGATTCAGTTTACTCCATATCTGCGCGTTTAGATGGTAAGCCGAAAAAATGAATATTAAGGTCAGGAGCTTCAGTCTTCTCACAATCGATTATTGGGAATTACGTTAATAAATATTGCCAGGTATTCAGCTGATTAACAACACAGGATGTTCTCCGGTATTTTGCCGCAAAATACAAAATCCTTGTTTCCCACAGGATTTATTAAAGTTGAAATTTTACTAAATATATCAGGGTCATAGACGCTGCGGTATAATAAATAAGGAAGGCTGCAGAATCTGCAGCCTTCCTTATTTATTGTCTATAAGATTTAATACATAGCTCTGTATATACCATCAAACTCGTCAAAAGACATCTTGTCCCAATTATAGCCTTTATCTTCGCTCCGGTAAATACCGGTACTGGTAGCTATATAAACATATTCATTTATAACATCATTTTTATATATATTCTTCTTGACTACTATGCGATAAACGCTGGTATTAATTTCCAGGCCGCCATTTGAAGGAACAAAAGTATCTCCTTCTACACGGTAGACACCGGAGCTGTCAACACCTACTAACAACGGGCCTCCTGTGGCCTGGGCCGCGCTGAACTGTTTTCTTCCCAAAGGCATACCGGTACGCCAGTAACGCGCCCAATGCACGCCATTGTCCTCGCTATGCCAGGATGATTGTTTCCCGCTATAATCCGTCAGGTATAAAGCGGTGCCGTTTGTAGTAAGGAAATAGTCTCCGTAGTCAACGGGGAACATGCCCTCAACTGTCACAACCTCCCAGTTGGCGCCAGGATTTGCTTTTTTTAGCAGGAGAAGATTAGTATTGGAAAAAGCATAAACTGCCCCGTCATTTGTAGCAGCAAAGCTGTTTACCTCAAACTTTGCCGGCAGTAACTCTGACCAGTTAACGTCCTCTACCCATGTTTTACCATGATCCTCGCTGTAGGAAACACCTTTCCCCTGTGTGCTGGTAACATATATTCTGTTCTGCTTTGGCGCATCAACAATCATTTCCTGCCAGGGTTGCAAGCGCAGGTTAAAGAAGACAGGATTGAAATTCTTGCCATTATTATCGCTCAGGTGCAGATTCTTCTTTATGAACATGAGGTTGCTCCCGGAAGTGACAATAGCGCCAGGAGCGTAGCCGTCCGCGGGGAAAACCGAGGCGTACTGAAGCCCGTCATTGGTATTTACCAGCCAGCCCTGGTCAGTCGCCGCATAAACATTATAAGGTGTTTTGATTACTTTGTCATTATCAATACCTATGCTGCTCTCCTTCTTGCAGCTTTGCAAGGTTATAAGTGAGCAGCCGATAAATAATGTTAATGATGAACGTAAAAGTCCCTTTTGCATGAACCTGAAATTTTTCTCAAGATTAATGAATAAAGTTTAAACCACAAAGAAAGGTTAAGAAAATAACATTTCAAAGCTCCCTGAACCAGAATACGATTTGACGGCGATTCAGACAACCCTAAAGACCCGCTTATTGCTTTTACAAGTTGGGCTTTACCAGCGGTTAACGTTTACATACAGGTACATTTATATATCTTTGCAATATTCTGAAAAATGAAAAAGCTGATTGCCATACCATTATTGTTCCTGTATCTGACCGCCGTTTCCGGCGCCATGATACAGATTCATTATTGCGGCAGCAAAATCGCTTCCTGGAACGTCAACAAAGACACACAGGCATGCTGCTGTGAGCAAAGCGGCCATCAATCGGTCATTAAAGAAAAGAACTGCTGCTCCAGTAAGACGATCACACTGAAGATCAACGAAGCGCAAAGCCATATTTCAAAAGCAGCAGGAGTAATGTCAGAGCTGGCCGTAGCAGGTATCAGCCCCGCAGTTACTTTTCCTGAATTTGATTTTTATATTCCTGCCGTAAAAAACATCGGGTACCGCAGCAACGCGCCACCGGGCCTTTGGCAAAACATTCCATTATATAAGCTTCACACCAGTTTCACCTATTATGGCTGATAACCCGGGATGTCCTTTTAAGGATCCCTTCTATGGGTTTACATTTTATCACGCTATAATTTTGAAACAATATGAAAAATATTATCGGCCTTCTGGCTGCCATTATTATCTCTACCGCTTCGGCATCTGCACAGGGCAAAGATGTCGTTACTGATAGTTTTACTGTAAAAGGCACCTGCGGACAATGTAAAAAACGCATTGAAAATGCCGCTTACGTTCCTGGCGTTAAACGCGCCGAGTGGGATATAACGTCAAAGATACTTACCGTTACCTACCGTTCTTCAAAAACAACCCTCGAAAAGATAGAGCAACACATAGCCGATGCCGGCCATGATGCGGGCGACATTAAAGCGCCAGCGGAAAAATACGAACAACTTCCTTCATGCTGCGCCTATAATGATGATCACAATCACGATCATTAAGCAGGAATGAATATAACAGGAAGAAAAGCTGCGGGATACGCCTGCAAAGTAAATTACGTACTATTTACCCTAATGCTGGCTATAACAGTTAATGCATCGGCGCAGGATGCAGTTATGCAGCAGATCAAAGGGCAGATAATCAGTAAAAAGGACGGTTCACCGCTGGCAGGCGCGGACGTAAGCTCTGCCACCACCACGCACGCGACGGTTACTGATATTGAAGGCGGCTTTACGCTGGACCTTCCCGATACGGTAGGCAGTATAGCCATAAGCTATGTAGGCTTTAAAACCGATACATTGGCAATACCAGGTAATACCGCAGAACTGAAGATCGCACTTGAGCCAACGGAAAACCTGAAGGAAGTGGTAGTTGAAAAAAGAAAGAAAAGTACGGAAATCAGCCTGCTGGGCACAGCCAAAACAGAAAAGATAGGCTCAAGAGAACTGATGAAGGCCGCCTGCTGCAACCTGAGCGAAAGCTTTGAAACAACACCTTCCGTAGATGTAGGATTTACGGATGCGGTAAGCGGGTACAAACAGATAACCATGCTGGGGCTTTCAGGGCCTTACACCCTGATAACGCGGGAAAACATACCCGATGTACGCGGACTTGCCGCTATTACCGGTCTGACCTTTACCCCGGGTACCTGGGTAGAAAGCATGCAGCTGAGCAAGGGCAGCGGAAGCGTGGTGAACGGCTACGAAGGTACCGCCGGGCAGATAAACGTCGAATGGCTGAAACCTTTTGAAAAAGAAGCGCCAAAACTTTTGCTGAATGGCTACCAAAGCACACAAGGACGGACAGAAGGCAATCTTGTGCTTAACCATAAGTTCAGCGATAAGCTCAGCACAAACCTGCTGCTGCATGGCAAAGGGGAATGGATGCGGGTAGACCAGAACAACGATGGCTTTATGGATCAGCCGATGGGTCAAACCTTCGCAGGCGCTAACCGCTGGTTTTATTTTGACGACAGCGGCCTGGAGATACAGGGAGGCATTAAAGGAGTATACCTGGATAATACCGGCGGGCAAAAGTCCTACCGGCGTGGCGACGAGCAGGCTGCAGGCAACTCATGGGGCTATACCAATAAGGTACAGCGGGCGGAAGCATGGGCCAAGATCGGGAAGATATTTCCTGAAAAACCCTACAAAAGCATGGGGCTCCAGCTATCTGGCATTTATCATAACCAGGAAAGCCGCTATGGCGCGCGCAGCTACGATGCGAAGCAGCAAAGCTTTTATACCAATTATATTTACCAGGACATCATAGGCAATACCAACCATGTTATCAAGGGTGGAGCCAGCTTCCAGTACGACCGGTATGAGGAACGGTTTGCAGGTACCCCATTTGGCCGGGAAGAAATGGTACCGGGTATTTTTACGGAATATGCCTACAACTACCTGACAAAATTTAATATAGTAGCAGGCTTACGTGTAGATTACCACAATCTTTTCGGCGCTTTCGTAACCCCCCGTCTTCATATAAGATATGCCCCGCTGGAGCAGAGCGTCTTCAGGGCATCTGTAGGCAGGGCGCAACGCACCGCCAATATTTTCGCGGAAAACATGGGATATATGGCCAGCGGCAGGAGCTTCCTGCTACCGCTTATACCTGAAGCTGATAAAGACAAGCCTTACGGGCTTGACCCGGAAGTAGCCTGGAATATGGGCGTGAATTTCACACAGAAGTTTATGCTGAATTACCGGGACGGTGCCTTTAGCGTGGACTACTATTATACCGATTTCACCAACCAGATAGTAACGGATATTGAGACGCCGGGCCGGCTGAGCTTTTACAACCTGGATGGTAAATCATACGCCCACAGCCTGCAGGCACAGCTGGATTATGAGCCTGTACGGATGCTGGATGTACGCCTGGCGTACCGCTGGTACAATGTACAATCGACTTATGGTGGCGTGTTGAAAGAAAAGCCGCTGATAGCTGCTCACCGCGCCTTCGCCAATATAGGCTATGAAACCGGCAACGGCTGGAAATTCGATTATACGGTCCAGTGGATAGGACCCAAACGCCTGCCGGCAAGAGTATACGCTGAAGGCGGCATACCTGTTCCTGAAGAATATTCCCAATCGTTTATCCAGATGAATGCGCAGGTAAGCAAAAGCTGGAAGGAAGGAGCCTTTGAAATATATGCCGGCGGCGAGAACCTCACCAACTTTATGCAGCAGAATATGATCATCGGCGCAGACAACCCGTTCGGCAGCAACTTCGACGGCTCGCTGGTATGGGGCCCGGGTATGGGGCGCAATATTTACGCGGGATTCAGGTATAAGATCAGATAAACATAATTAATAAAAAAAGTAAAAGGCAGGGGAAATTCCCTGTCTTTTTATTTTAAAAAGTATTTGTCTTATACCATGCTTACATAAACAAGCCTGTATCCCTGCGCTGTCCTGAGGAAGCCGAAATGTTCCTGGTACAGGAGTTTCCCCTCTGCCGTATAATGACTTACTAGTACTGTATAAGCCGGGTATTTCATCCTCAGGAAGCTCCCGCAATTGTCAAAGTATTTTTTATAGGCGGGCCTATCATATATATATGGGTTCAGGTCGTCAGGAATAATGTCATAACCCGCCCTGTCGCGTCTGAGCACGGAGAGTTTTTTTGCGAGTACCGGTCCGAGCTTCGTCATAAAAGTATCCGGCGCCATGGGTAGCCTGTCCTCACCATTCTCCCACAGAACATCCGTCGCCAGGTACTCTTTCAGCCGCCCGTCAATAGCTGCGGGCATAAAAGTACCCTGCAGCCAGCGCTCAAAATCCTTTTCCCGGCGCCGGAGCAAATAAAGCTTCCCACCCTTGCCCTCAAAAGACAGCCACAGCGAAGTGTCAACCGGAGGTTCACCGGCCTTCAGTGAATAGGGATCTAGCTTCCAGAACTCCATATCGGACGGAAACTCTGCCAGCACCTCGTTTTTGTCATTGAGCAATACCTGCGTCCCTCCTTTCCAGGTCCAGTGCTCACAGGGATGTGCGGCATCGTATTTTCCACCTTCCCAGCATTCCCGTTCTGCTCCTTTTATAGCCCAGGCAAGACCATTATCGAAAGAAGTCATATCATTATAAACCGCAGGTATTATAACTGTACCGTTATCATCCAGCATACCTACTTTATCTTTCAGCGGGTCCCGGAACCTGATCTTGCTTTCCCGTTCACAATCGGGCATGTTATCCCAGAAGTAGAGGCTGTCTCGTGCTACCTCCCGGCCGTCACGGAGTAGGTAAAAGGCTTTATACCCGGTATCAGCAATGCTTTCCACTACGGGAACGATTGCCGTAAATACCCGCGGACCGCCTGCCATCAGCTGTAGCGGTCTTGTTTTTACAACATTACGGGCATCGCGGTAATAGCTTTGCTGCGTTGCCGTATCCTCAAAAAGATACCAGTCATCCTGAGACTGGCTGAAGCCCCTGCTGCAGATTACAATGAACAAAAAGCATAGATATATTCTCATTGGATAATTTTAAAATTTGCTCAAGACGCTGCTTCCCGCTCCTGCAGCCATTTCCAGTGATTGACAGCAACCTTTATCTCACTATAGGAATAGCTGTCGCCCAGCTTTATCTTCAGCTCCGTCCAGGTCATGCCGGGCGCATGGCGCAGCTCCTGCAGCATCTGTGCCAGTTTCTCCTCAGTGACAAGCCTGGTCGCGGGCAACTCACCGGTCAGCACAAACTCCGCAAGGTGCCCGCTGATCGTGCTTTCCGCGAAGTTCCGTATTTCCGCGATCTCCGCCGGTGTTCTGCCTTCATTGAACAGCTGCAGTGATATTCTTTTTGATTCACCGGGCGCCGCTTTTGTTTTTCCTCCGGCCGCTGCATCGTTGCTGATAACAACCGGTGCATGCAGACGCGCTACCCTGTTCATAATTTCAGCCAATCCTGCCGAGTTATGAAGGCCTTCGGTAATACCTGAGACCTGTACCAGCTGCTCTTTTTTTCTTTCTGCTACCGTCAATAGTTCCTGTAGCTCCTTTACATATTTTTTTGTGCGGGCTTTTATACGTACCGCTTCAATATGCGTTTTAATGCCGCCAATTACCTGCTCATCCATATGGGTAACGAACCAGTTAACGGCCGCCTGTGTACGGTCATGCAGCTGGCCGTTATTGCCGGAATGCATCAGCGTAACCAGCTGCGCAGTAAATTTTTCTGCGGTTTGCTTCTCCTTATCGATCGCCATCGCCAGGTCCCTTCCCCATGCTATTGCCTCATTAAGGCCCGGGAAAGTCCTGCCGGCATAAGCTTCCAGGTTTTCATGCGCCGCATCTGCCAGCTTATCCCAGTAAAATGCCTTCAGCAGCGATTCGTTGATAAATTCATATTGCGCTTTCTCCAATGTGCTTTGCAGCAGATCGGCATTGCCGCCTTTTGCCGTAAACTCCAGCACACGCGGATCGGTAGTAATGCTTTGCGGTGTTATCCTCGACCGGAGCACGAGCCCCTGGAGACCGGTAAGACGGCTGAGCGCCACATACACCTGTCCTGGGGCAAAAGACTGACCAGCATCTACAATCGCCTTATCGAAAGTAAGCCCCTGACTTTTATGGATAGTAACAGCCCAGGCCAGTCTTATGGGATATTGGGTAAAAGTGCCCAGCACCTCTTCTCCTATTTCGTCATTATCCCGGTCGTAATTATAACGGATATTTTTCCAGACCTCTTTTTCCAGCAGCAGCAGATCCGGCTCCCCGGTAAATCTTACCAACACCTTATCTTCCGCTTCATCTATCCTTTCAACAGTACCTATCTTCCCGTTATAATACCGCCTGTTCTCCCCCTTGTCATTTTTAATAAACATGATCTGGGCGCCCTCTTTAAGGTACAGGGTACGCTCCATCGGGTAGGCATTTTCGGGAAAATCTTTTTCAATAACCGCGTCCAGCTTGTATTGCCAGCCAGGCAGCTTCTGCAACTCTTCCTTGTTGATATTATCGGCCTGGTAATTATGGGAAGTAAGCGTTATGTAGCCTTCATCCCTGTAAGGCGCAAAGGCCGGATCATAGTGCAGGTGCAATAGTTCCAGGTCCTCGCTGTCCGCACAGTTGTTACGGATATTATTCAGTATGGAAATAAATTCGGAATCGCTTTGCCGGTATATCTTTTTCAGCTCCAGGTAAACGGGAGGTGACTCCTTTAATACAAGGGCATCGAAAAAGAACGGGCTCTGGTAGGTTTCTGCCAGCAATTGCCATTCGTGCGCTTTTACTACGGGTGGAAGCTGGAACAGGTCGCCGATATAAAGCATCTGCACCCCGCCAAAAGGGTCATAAGGACGTCTGCGTACCGAGCGCAAAATGGCGTCAATAGCATCCAGGGTGTCGGCCCTTACCATAGATATCTCATCTATTACCAGCAAATCCAGCTCTTTAAATATGTCTCTTTTTGCGGCATTGAATTTAAGGTTGCCCAGCAGCTGGTTTTTATTATAGATATTGGTATTGCTTTCTCCCCAGGCCGTTTTGTGATGAGCCAGGTAAGTGCCAAAGGGTAATTGAAAGAAGGAATGCAGGGTCATTCCGCCTGCATTGATCGCCGCAACTCCTGTAGGGGCGGTAACGGCTATTTTTTTCAGGCTGTTTTCACGGATATACCGCAAAAAAGTGGTTTTCCCCGTACCTGCCTTCCCTGTAAGAAAGAGATTCCTGCTGGTCTGGTTTACAAAGGCAACAGCTTGCTCAAAAGCTGTATTGTCGTCATCATGCTGCATCATGCCTGTCCCGTAAATATTACTGCTCAAATGTATTTGTATACGAAAATATAATTAACTTCCGTTTCGTTTGTTTGTACATTTGCAAAATAACGCCATTTATTTTTTCCGATGCAACGTTCCTTTGTAATATCCATGGTTATTGCTATACTTTTACTGGCAGGTTTATCCCTGTTCCTGTACCAGCGCGACCAGCATTACGATATTGTGGCATTACTGGCGGGGGTTGCCATCCTGGCTGCCGTCACTTTTTTCTCCTTTTTTACTATCAGCAGGGGTATACAAAGCGATAATCCGCATGTGCTCATCAGGGCCAAGTATACCGGCACCATGATCAAATTTTTCACCTGTATTGCCGCGTTGCTTATTTATATTTTTGTTAATGAGCGGCGTGTTCACAAACCTTCCTTATTTTTGTTTATGGGCATGTATGTCGTTTTTGCTGCACTGGAAGCGATACCACTATCCCGTTTAGCCAAGAGACACTGATATTGATTTTGTATGCCCAAGCTGGAGGCTCCTATCAATTTGCTGGAGCAGTTCTTACCGGAAGGAACCTATAAAAAAATTGCATCTTTTTTTCGGGATTACCCGATACATTTATCTATTACACATGACCGCCTGACCGTGCTGGGCGACTACCGTAACCCTGTAAAGGGAGAAAATGTCCATCGTATCAGCATAAATGGCTCGCTCAATCCTTATAGCTTTCTGATCACCCTGCTGCATGAGCTGGCGCATATGCTTACCTTTATCAAATATCAGCACAGGGTGCAGCCGCACGGTGCTGAATGGAAGCATATATTCGGGATGCTGTTATCCCGTTTCATGGGGAAAGGTGTGTTTCCGCAGGATGTGGAAGAAGCATTGCAGAACTCGTTGAGCAAGATCACGGCGTCTACCTGCTCAGATCCCAACCTGTACCGCGCGCTGAAGAAATATGACCGCAGAAAAAAGATGATGCGACTGGTCGAGGATGTACCCTTTAACCAGAATTTCCAGACCCATGACGGGCGTGTTTTCCAGAAAGTAGAAAAGCTCAGGACCAGATTCCGCTGTAAGGAGGTGAATACGGGGTATATATACCTGTTCCCTGCTATTGCCGAGGTAAAAATGCTGGGCTCAACCTGCTAGTTTTTCAGCAGGCTGTCTACCGTACCTGGTTGCGGAAGATTTTCAAACTGCTTTACCTGTTTTCCGTTCTTGTCGAAAAGAACTATAAATGGCAGGGATTTAAAATCGAACCAGGTATGCATATTAAAAGTATAATCACGCATGGTTCGCAGGTTGTCTATATCATACAATCCGGTCATCTCTTCAAATAAACGTATCATATCCATATCCTCGGCGCTTACCATCCAGATATCCGCAGGATAGCCGGGGCCCAGCTCTTTCATTACCTGGGCCATGTGGCGGCAATGATCGCAGTCTGAACGGAAATAGACAAGCATAAGCGCCCTGCCGGGATTAATATCCCCTACGGTTACGGATGCGCTGTCTGTATCCATAAACTTAAAATCCGGGAAGTTGCCGGTCTGTCCGGCAGTATTGCAAGCCATACAGAAGGCCAGGAGAAGAACGGGTAAAAAACGGTACATAAATGCTATCGTCCCAATATTTTCAGTTTGACGGTCTCTATCCTCGTCTCGGTAACAAGGAGTATCTCGAATTCAAATTTCCCGATAATAATGCGCTCTTTCTGGCGGGGGATCATCTCATAGCCGGCAATAATAAATCCTGAAAGGGTTTCCGCCTCATCCCGCGGAATTTCCAGGTCATATTTTTCATTGATATAATCGATCTTCAGCCTGCCTGAAAAAATATATTCATTCTCGGATATCTGCTTTTCGGTATATTCCTCGATATCATATTCATCTTTGATATTCCCGAATATCTCTTCCAGCACATCGCCCATGGTAACAAAGCCGGCTGTGCCTCCGAATTCATCTACGACCCAGGCAATGCTTTTGCGCTCGCGGGTAAAAAGCCTGATCAGATCCAGCGCGCTCATGGTTTCCGGTACAGCCGGGATCGGGTGCAGTATGTCCTGGATACGCAGCGGGCGCCGGTTCAGATCCAGGTGATGGGCATAGCCGGCAACATTATCCAGGCTATCATCATACACTACTATTTTGGACAATTTTGTTTCTACAAATTTATCTCTCAGCTCTGTAATTGGTGTATTTATATCAACGGCCGTTACCTCGTTCCTGGGTGTGATACAACGGCGCACCTTTACCTGGGTAAGCTGCAGCGCACGCTGAAACAGTTCCTTGTTCATCTGTTCCACACCAGCATGTCCCTGCATCGACTGGCGTATGAACTGTTCGGGGTTGATCCGCTCGAAGATAGTTTCTTTCTTATTGATCCTTACATTAAAAAGATATTTAAGTATGAATTCGGATATGCCGGTAAATAACCTTGCCAGTGGCGCAATCAGGCTGCACAGGGCATCTACGAAACCTGTCCAGGTATTGAGCTTCCCTTCAGGGTTCCTTTCGAATATCTTTTTACCTATTATGCCGATACCGAATAATATGATGACAGAACACAGGATGAAGTCTATCACCATCTGGACATAGTCGTATTCCAGCAGGTATTTGCCGATATAGGAAGGCAGCAGGTCCGTAAGCCGGATGCTGATATTCGTAAACAGGAAGCAAAAGCAAACCAGGAAGAGATAGAAGCCGATAACTGTCGCGCTCCAGAAGCGTTCGGGCTGGTCAAAGAAGCTACCCAGTATTTTACCTGAGCTCCTGCTCTGCTTTTTCTTGAGCTCTATGGTAAGCTGGTTGGAAGCCAGCCATGCATATTCCAGACCTGTAAGTATAATGATGAGCAGGAAACATACAAATGCAAGCCCTGAAAATATCCAGATAAAGTCCATGCTCCAAAAATAACAGATTTTCTTAAATGCTTATTTGTTTCCCGGAAATAATTCAATCTATAACTCAGGATGGCAATACATATGCCAGGAAGACCGGACCGGCCTTCCTGACCTGATATTTTTACCTGTATTACTACCCTTCCCTGTTTTTTCGACATGTTGTACCTTTAAATGCTGCCGCTTTTACCGGATTGCAAAAATGGTTTGCTTTTTGAACGTATTACATACCAAACTGTTATAATCATACAGTTCATTCTGTAAAACATATTAAAATATGAATCTTAATAATTTCACTATCAAAGCCCAGGAAATGCTGCAGGAAGCGCAGCAATCAGCTTTCAATAACGGTAATCCTAATATTGAGACGGGGCATATATTACAGGCCATGATTGACGATAAGGAGGGGCCGGTGGACTTTCTCCTGAAGAAAAGCAATGCCAGCCTGAACCTGATACACAGCAAGCTTGAGGAAAGCCTGGGCAAGCTTCCTAAACAATCGGCGGGAGATGCCGGCCAGATGATCAGCAGGGATGCCAATAACGTAATCCTGCGGGCAGGTGCGGCCCTCAAAGACTTCGGGGACGAGTTCGTAAGCCCGGAGCACCTGCTGCTGGCTATCTTGCGGGGGAATGACGATACGGCAAAGCTGCTGAAGGATGCCGGGCTGACCGAGAAAGCGCTGATCGCCGCTATAAAGGATCTTCGTAAAGGAAATACGGTGAACTCCCAGACTGCGGACACCACCTATAATGCTTTGCAGAAATATGCCAAGAACCTGAACGAGATGGCGCAGAGCGGCAAGCTGGACCCTGTTATCGGCAGGGATGAAGAGATACGACGCACATTGCATATCCTGTCCCGCCGCAGTAAGAACAACCCTATTCTGGTTGGTGAGCCCGGTGTGGGTAAAACGGCTATTGTCGAAGGACTGGCGCACCGTATCATTAATGGCGATGTGCCGGAGAACCTTAAATCCAAGATCATCTACTCTCTTGATATGGGACAGCTGATCGCCGGCGCCAAATACAAGGGTGAGTTTGAGGAACGGCTTAAATCCGTGATCAAGGAAGTAGCGGAAAGCGATGGAAATATTATCCTGTTCATTGATGAGATACATACGCTCGTAGGCGCAGGTGGCGGTGAGGGTGCAATGGACGCGGCCAATATTTTAAAACCGGCGCTGGCACGCGGCGAGCTCAGGGCTATTGGTGCGACCACCCTGAATGAATACCAGAAATACTTTGAAAAAGACAAGGCCCTGGAACGCCGTTTCCAGCGGGTAATGGTAGATGAGCCCAGCGAAGAGGACGCTATCTCGATCCTGCGCGGACTAAAGGATCGCTATGAAACGCATCATCATGTGAGGATAAAGGATGAAGCGATCATTGCTGCCGTAGAATTGTCCAGCCGCTATATATCCGACCGTTTTCTGCCGGATAAAGCCATAGATCTTATCGATGAAAGCGCTGCAAAATTAAAGCTGGAAATGAACTCAATGCCAGAAGAGCTGGATGAGCTGAACCGGCGTATTCGCCAGCTGGAGATAGAAAGGGAGGCTATTAAAAGGGAACACGATGAAGATAAGGTACGTACGCTGTCAACAGAGATCGCCAACCTTGCAGTTGAGCGCGATACGTTAAAGGCTAAGTGGACAGAGGAAAAAGAGCATGTGGAGAAAATACAAAGCGCCAAGGCATCTATTGAAAACTTAAAGATGGAGGCGGAGCGCGCCGAAAGGGATGGTGATTATGGCAAAGTAGCGGAAATACGTTACGGTAAAATAAAGGAGCAGGAAGAGCTGATCACCAGCCTGACAAAAGAGCTGGGTGAGCTGTCTGAAAAAAGATTGCTGAAAGAGGAGGTGGATGCCGAGGACATTGCGGAAAATGTCGCAAAGGCCACCGGTATCCCGGTGCAGCGGATGATGCAGAGTGAGCGGGAGAAGCTGCTGAACCTGGAAGAAGAGCTGCACAAGCGTGTAGTGGGCCAGGATGAAGCGATCGAAGCCGTTGCGGATGCTATACGCCGTAGCCGGGCAGGACTGCAGGATGCGAAAAGGCCTATAGGATCCTTTATTTTCCTGGGTACTACGGGCGTAGGTAAAACAGAGCTGGCAAAGGCCCTGGCCGAATGCCTCTTTGACGATGAAAGTATGATGACGCGTATCGACATGAGTGAATACCAGGAGAAGCATAGCGTAAGCCGCCTCGTAGGCGCACCTCCGGGTTATGTAGGGTATGACGAAGGTGGCCAGCTTACGGAAGCTGTACGGCGTAAGCCATACTCTGTAGTACTGCTGGACGAAATTGAAAAGGCGCACCCTGACGTATTTAACGTATTGCTCCAGGTGCTGGATGACGGAAGACTTACGGACAATAAAGGACGGGTCGTAAACTTCAAGAATACGATCATTATCATGACCAGCAATATGGGCAGCCACCTGATCCAGGAGAATTTTGACGACATTAAGGACGCCGAAGATATTGAAGAGGTCATCAGCAGGACCAAGGAAGCTGTGCTGGCATTGCTGAGGCAGACAATGAGACCGGAATTCCTGAACAGGATAGATGAGGTAATCATGTTCCATCCATTGATGCGTAAAGAAATAAAAGGCATTATCAGGATACAGCTGGAGGACCTGAAAAAACGGGTGGCGCAGCAGGGAATCCACCTTGAGTTTTCAGATTACGCTATTGACTATTTTGCGGAACAGGGCTTCGATCCACAGTTTGGCGCACGGCCCTTGAAACGGTTGATACAAAAGGATATCATTAACCTGCTCAGCAAAAAGATCATTGCCGGGGAGCTTGATAAGTCAAAGCCTGTAATCATAGATGTTTTTGACGGGGTGGTTGTAGTAAGGAATAATGATATGGCCAGATCAGAAGCTGGTTAAGCCTGCATAAGCATAAAGAAAACCTGCAGCCCTCCCAAGGAACTGCAGGTTTTCCATTTCTCTGAACCTTATGCAAGCATATTTGTAGTGCTTATGTGTATAAACCAGAGGACAATAAGATTTCTTTATGATAATGTATGAAGAAGCCAGCGTAATTTTATAATAATGTACCGGAAATACAATGCGATGAAGGGTTTACTGCTGATAACATTTTTATCAGCAATACACTCCTGCAGCAATGCGCAAAATGATCATAAAACAGAAGTTGCAACAATAATGAACCAGCATAATAAATATTATTCAAGAACGGACACAAATCACCTGGATGTAAGCAATCAGGAATGGAAAGAAATATTACCCGCTGAGGTGTACAATGTCGCCAGGCTGGCAGGTACAGAAAGAGCCTTTACCGGTAAGTACTGGGACGCTGACACTAAAGGCACCTACTATTGTGCTGTTTGCGGCAATCCGTTATTCATGAGCGATGCGAAGTTTGCCAGCAGCTGCGGGTGGCCCAGCTTTTACCAGGCTATCAGGCCTAACAGCGTGCGGTATGAAGAAGACAGGTCCTATGGCATGGTAAGAACAGAAGTGCTTTGCGGACGTTGCGATTCCCACCTGGGACACATATTTGACGATGGTCCGCCACCGACTTACAAACGCTTTTGTATGAATTCCATAGTGCTTGAGTTCGAACCAGCTAAACAATAAGAGATTTTTGCCCATGCGAAAGACAGATACCGGCCCAGGTCGGCAGGGGATGTTTTGCGCGTATTGGAAAAATCTGATCACCTGATAATATACCTATGAAGAGGATAAAAAGATTATTGCTTTTCTGGGTAAGTTGTCTTTTACTGGGATGCTTACCCCGAAACTCTGCCGCACAGCTTTCCTTTCTTTTGCCTAAAATAGAAAGGGACTCTGCATATATTAAAAGCTACCCCAGATTTATTGTCAGCCGTATTTTTGTCACACAGAAGTTCACCAGTGTAGGTATTGGTGCAACGGCTGACAGACCGGCATTCCGGTACAAACCCAACAATAAGCTGAACCTTGGACTGGGCCTGACTTACCGTGTTTTCACATTAAATATCGGCTTTGGCTTCCCCGGGTTGAACGGAGATGGTTCACAACGGGGCAAAACCCAGGCGCTGGACCTGCAAACGAGTATTTACGGACGGCGCTGGCTGTTCGACATTTACGGTCAAAGCTATAAAGGATATTATATCTCCCCTGAAAATTTCATCAGCGGATATAAGGGCTACTATACACGACCGGGCATGCGCGTACAAATGATTGGCGGTTCCGTATATTACGTTTTCAACCCGACACGCTTTTCTTACAGGGCAGCCATGATACAGGATGAATGGCAGCAAAAATCGGCAGGCACCTTTCTTGTCAGCTTCGATATTTTTTACGGGGTAGTAAAAGGGCAGGATGGAAGCATATTGCCACCGGAAATAACCGACCCTGCCCTGAGCGATATCGGTAAATTCAGGTTTATTAATTTCGGACCCGGTGCAGGCTATGCATACCATTTCGTTTGGAAAAAACATTTGTACGCGATGGCTTCTCTCACTGCAAACCTCACGGCAGATTTCTCCAGGGAATTTTACACAAGCGAACAGCGCGACCGGCTTAGCATATCTCCCAATGCGTCCCTTATATTTTCAACGGGCTATAACTGCGAGAACTGGAGCCTGGGTTTTTCAGTAGTAAATAATACGATCAATGTAAAAGGGACAGCCAACGATAACCCTTATGTAATAAGAACCGGCAACTACAAGTTTACGTTTGCACGCAGGTTCCGGCCCGCAAAAAGCACGCGTAAAATGCTGAAGCCGGTAGATAATGTGCTGATCGATAAGAAATAGTTATAGGCCATTTATTAAGCACAGCAGGAAATATGGTAACTTGCGTCGGTTTACATTCACAATCCCCAACTTGATCATGGTTCAGTTTGAAAGATTTTCACTTGAAAACGGTTTAAGGTTTATCGTACATGAAGATAAGTCGACGCCTATGGTTGTTTTTAATATACTGTATGATGTTGGCGCCAGGGACGAAGACGAAGAACGTACAGGTTTTGCGCACTTGTTCGAGCATCTTATGTTCGGAGGATCTGTGAACATTCCCTCTTATGATGAGCCGTTACAAATGGCGGGAGGAGAGAATAATGCCTATACGACCAACGACATTACCAACTACTATATACAGCTTCCGAAAGAAAACATCGAAACTGCATTCTGGCTGGAAAGTGACCGGATGCTGTCGCTGGCGTTTAATGAAGACAGCCTGGAAGTACAGCGTAAGGTGGTTTGCGAGGAATTCAAAGAGCACTATATCAACAAACCTTACGGCGACGCCTGGAAGCACCTCAGGAACCTTACCTATAAAGATCATCCTTACAAATGGATGACGATAGGAAAAGAGCTGAGGCATATTGAAGAAGCACAGCTCGGAGATGTACGTAATTTCTTCTTCAGGCATTACAGGCCGCGAAACGCCGTGGTTTGTGTCGCAGGCAATACCAATATAGCCGAAGTAAAGGCCCTCGCCGAAAAATGGTTCGCAGATATTGAACCGGGGGAAAAATACAGGCGCAACCTTCCGGCAGAAAAGAAACAAACAGAAGCACGGTCAATGACAATAAAGGCCGATGTGCCGCTGGATGCATTATATAAAGCATGGCATATTGAAGGCAGGCTGCAAAAGGGCTATTATGTGGCAGACATAATTACAGAAATATTGGGCAATGGGCAGTCTTCAAGATTACACCAGCGCCTGGTTAAAGAACAAAAGCTGTTCAGCAACATATCCTGCTATCATACAGGCAGCCTTGATCCCGGTCTTATTGTAATAGAAGGCAAGCTGGTAAAAGGAATAACCATGGAAGAGGCTGATGCCGCAGTAAGGAAAGAGCTGGCGCTGCTGGTTGAATATGGCATCAGTGAAGATGAGCTTCAGAAAACACGGAATAAGATCGAGGCAATGGTAGTGTTTGAAGATATGAACCTGCTGGCAAGGGCCAATAATCTCGCATTTTATGAATTGATCGGCGATGCCGCAATGATGAATACGGAGCTGTCAAGATACCAGGCAATTACCACAGCGGACGTGAAGGAATATGCCGCAAGGATATTCGCCCCTTCACAGGAAAATACGCTCTATTATCTCTCTGAGCAATAACAAAACAGGGCTGACGGAGAACGTCAGCCCTGTTCCTTACCCGATAAGTTTTTCCGCCAGCCAAAGGAACTCCCTGACAAAGTCATGGATATTTTTTTCAAATTCAGGAGCAATAAGATTTCCCTCCGGATCAAACTTCTTATCTGCCTGCGGAACAATAAGCATAGTCGGGGAAGCGATACCAAAAAGAGCAGGTACCAGCTGCAGCAGTTGCTGCGAAGCCCTGATCCCTCCCATGATCCCATCAGAAGAGGTCACTATTCCAAAAGGCTTATGCTTCTGCTTCGGAAAGTGATCAAACAGGTTTTTCATTGCCGGCGAGTACGCCCCGTTATATTCCGGGGAACAGATGATGAACGCCTCTGCGGCAAACATACGGGTCGCTACCGGCTGCTGCTCTTCCGGCGCCTGGTCCGGACTGCTCCACACTTTCTGAACAAAAGGAAAGGTGACTTTATTCAATTCAATAAGCCCTGTTTCATGACCTGGATACTGCTGCGTCAGCAAATGGTGCAGGTATTTCGCCACACGTGCGTTAAGACTGGGATTCCTGGGACTCCCCGCAATTATTTCTATTTTCATGGTACGCAATATACTGATTGTAAAGATTTTTAAAAATGTTAATCGCCACTAACCGAAATATCTCCAGAAAATCGTACTATAATCGTAACTTTGCCGCTCATTAAATTTAACAGTAATTATGATTTCAAACATTGCAGGCGTATTGCTGCAGGCTCAGCCAGGTGGCGGCGGACTGATGATGCCCATCATGATGGTTGGTATGATCGCGGTTATGTATTTCTTTATGATCCGCCCACAACAGAAGAAAGCCAAAGAACAGAAAAAATTTGCGGAAAATATGGGAACAGGAGACCGTATCGTTACCACTTCCGGTATGCACGGCCGTATTGTCCGTTCAAATGATGACGGTACCGTCGTTATCGAGATCGACAGAAATACCAATATCACCATAGAGCGCCAGGCTATCTCGATGGATATGACGCTGGCCTATCAAAAGCGCGCAGGAGTAGTATCTACACCGACATTGGTAGAAACAAAATAATACAGGCAATGTCGCTGAAAGCAGGTATCACGGGTGGGATCGGCTCTGGTAAAAGTACTGTAGTGCATATATTTGAAATCCTGGGTGTTCCCGTACTGAATGCAGATATAACAGCAAAATACCTGATGAACAATGATCCCGACCTGGTTAAAGCTATCAAAGAGCTTTTGGGAGATGAAGCATATACAGGTGGTGAGCTGGATCGTTCCTTTGTAGCTTCAGTAGTCTTCAGCCATCCTGAAAAGCTGATACAGCTAAACCAGCTGGTACATCCTGTAACAATAGCTTATTCCAATAACTGGGCGCAGCAACAGTCTGCGCCTTATATCATTAAAGAAGCGGCGATATTTTTTGAGAGCGGCAGCTACCGGGAAATGGACAAGATGATCGGTGTATATACTCCTGCGCCGCTCAGGCTGCAACGGGTAATGAGGCGGGATAATGTACCGGAAGAGGAAGTCAGGAAACGAATGGCACAGCAAATGGATGAAGAGGAGAAAATGAAACGTTGCGACTTTGTCATCATTAACGACGAACGACAGGCAATCCTTCCCCAGGTCTTATCCTTACACAACCGATTGCTGGCATTGGCCGGGAACTAAAGATATTTCTATTAATTTTTTATCAGCATCAATATGTCTACAGACAGCATCCAACTCCTGGATATTTCTTCTCTAAAAAATGCCGGTCAGAAAAAAGTGGCGATTGTAGCTACTGAATGGAACGACAGGATCGTTGCTTCCCAGATCGAAGGCGCGTTAAGAATAGCCAACCAGACAGGTGCAACAATATCGCAAAAGATATTCGTACCGGGAAGCGTGGAGCTACCATTCGCCTGCAAGGCTTTATGGGAAAGGACACGGAATTCTGCAGATGCGCCCAATGCTATTATTGCCTTTGGGGCGGTAATAAGGGGGGGAACCCCTCACTTTGAATATGTATGTCAGTCAGTGACTGCCGGTATCACACAATTAAATCTGACGCTCCCTGTACCGGTCATATTTGGCGTACTGACCGTTGATAGCGACCTGCAGGCCTGGGAACGCCTGGGTGGTACACATGGTCACAAGGGAGAGGAAAGTATGATAACCGCACTTAAAATGGCAAACCTGGTACAGCAGCTATCTGAATTATAAACATTTTTTTATTAAAAAAGGACGCTTTCTGAAGCGTCCTTTTTAATTTTTATAGTGGCGGGCACTATTTACCTTTTTTCTCTTCAGATTCAGCCTGGCGCAGGGCACGGGTCATTACTACTGAAGCGATAGGCTGACGCGGAGAGTTCATCAGCTCGATATTTTCCAATTTGATATCTTCAACGCGGATATTACCATTCAGCTGCAGATTGGTGATATCAACAGGTATATTTTCCACCAGGTATTTCGGATAGGTACGTACTTTCAGGTTCTTCATCTTAACTTCCAGACGTCCTCCTGCTTTAACACCTTCAGCCTGACCAGTGAATTTCAACGGCAGGTTAGCGATTACTTTTTTATCCTCAACAAGCTCCAGGAAATCAATATGATTCAGGGAATCAGTTACCACATCAAACTGGAGATCTTTCAGGATACAACGGTGCGTATTTCCGTTTACTTTAATTTCTGCGATCAGGAACTCCGGTGTGTAAACAATAGAGCGGAAGGCCAGGATGGGAGCGCTGAAATGAATCTCTTCCTTACCGCCGTAAATAACACCTAATACCTGTCCCTGTGAGCGGAGATCGCGGGCTGCCTTTTTACCCGTGCCGCTTCTTGGTTGTCCTTCGATAACAACTGTTTTCATTTTTGTTACTTTTTTACTTCTCAGAGCCAAACGCTATTCCAACAAACATCTGAACGGTGAGCCGTGATTTAAAAATTGATTTAAGAACTTTCGGCATTAAGCCGGTTGGATTTTTTTGCTTAGACAGTCAGTTTACTATTTTTATACAACTTGTTATTTCTTCCTTTGGCTATGGATAAACAGCGAGTTGATGGATTTATTTTCAAATGTATTCCGGATCGCAATGGCAAACAATTCCGCTGTTGACAGCACTTCTATCTTGCTGCATTCTTTTTTCAAAGGAATAGTATCGCATACCACCAGGCTTTCCAGCACGGAATTTTCAATATTTTCATAAGCGCTGCCACTCAATACCGGATGGGTACAAAAGGCTCGTACGCTTAAAGCCCCACGCTCCTTTAATATTGCCGCAGATTTGCTCAGTGTACCTGCCGTATCACAGATATCATCGATCAGCACAACATTCCTGTTGGTCACATCACCAATCACCGTCATGGATGCAATTTCATTTGCACGTTTACGATGCTTATCGCAGATCACCATCTCCGCATTGAAGTAGCTGGCCACCTCACGTACACGGTTGGTGCTGCCTACATCAGGCGATGCAAAAGTCAGGTTTTCCAGGTTCAGCTTTTCAATATAAGGGATGAATATGGCTGAGCTATCCAGGTGATCCACAGGAATATCAAAAAAGCCCTGTATCTGGGGGGCATGCAGATCCATTGTCATCACACGGTCAGCACCAGCTACGGTCAGCAGGTTGGCAACCAGTTTGGATGCGATAGATACCCGCGGCTTATCCTTCCTGTCCTGCCTGGCAAAGCCATAATATGGGATCACTGCGGTTATATACCCCGCAGACGCACGCTTTGCAGCGTCAATCATCATCAGCAGTTCCATCAGGTTATCAGATGGTGCAAATGTGGATTGTACCAGAAAAACATAGTCCCCGCGAATTGATTCCTGGTAAACGGGTTGAAATTCGCCATCGCTGAATTTCTGTATATTAATGTCACCCAATGTTTTACCAAAGGATTTCGCAATTTTCTCAGCAAGATACTGAGAACCTGTTCCGGAAAATATTTTTACCGTTGGCTGCATGAAAATCTGAATGAGGGCGCAAAGGTAAAATTAAATTAACCTATTTGCAAATCAGATTTACAGAATCTGGCGTAAAGGCCTGTTTATCAGAAATTAGCAAGAATATCTGCAATATGTATAGTTTTGATATTCAGCCCTTGTTTGCGAATGTAAGCATCCAGGTGCAGCAGGCAGGACTGATCGGCAGATATGATATATTCTGCGCCGGTTTCAATGGCGCTTTTAACTTTTGTCTGCGCCATGCCCGTAGAAATAGGCTCATATTTTACGGCAAAAGTCCCCCCGAAACCGCAGCAGGTCTCACACTCCTTCATTTCTGCCACCTCCAGCCCTTTTACATGAGCCAGCAGCTGGCGCGGCGGTTGCCTGATACCGCACTCCCTGAGGGATCCGCAGCCATCATGATAGGTAGCCTTACCTCTGAACTCTGCACCTATATCCGTGATATGCAGCACATTCACCAGGAATTCGGTAAATTCGAATAAACGCTCTTTAACTTTTTTGGCGACAGTATGTTCGGATGAATTGTCAAACATTCTGCCGTAATAATTACGGATATAGCCGGTACAAGAGCCGCTGGGCGCCACAATATAATGATCGCCTTTGCCGAAGTCGTGCAGGAACTTCCGGCCTATGGCCTTTGCATCATCCTGGTAACCGCTATTGTACGCGGGTTGTCCGCAGCAGGTCTGCTGCCTGTTATAATGTACCTCACACCCTGCCTTTTCCAGCACCTTTACCATATTGAACCCTGTTTCAGGATACATCTGGTCGATAAAGCATGGTATAAAAAGGTCGACTATCATATTTCAGTAACTGTTTTTTTAATCAAGCAGCCGCAGTACTTTGTTGTCTATAAGCTGGAATAAATGCTGGGGCTGGTGCACCCGCCACTCCGGGTAATCCATCGTGAAAATATAATGCTGCAGGTGCGCATGTTTAAAATCCTGCATGGAATGCTGCGGCATATTCAGGCTGACGATCCAGCCACCTTCTTCCTTTATATCTTCATACCATTCTTCATAGTAGCTATCATCACTGCTGTGAAAGTTCAGGACATTTTCAGTAATAAGGATAAATTTATTGATACCCGATGCTATCATGGGATCTATGATATTACGTTTTAAGGTCATGATATCATTTTCGACCGCATCGTTCCATTCTCCCAGCATTTCAATGATCACAAAATTCTGGTCGTAATCAGCAAACAACACTTTAAGATAGAGCGTACGGGACCCGAATTCATCCCATTGCGGATGAATGTAGTAATTGTATATGGTCTGCGAAAATTCAAACTCACTGTACTCCCTTCCATAAAAAGGTGATTGTTCATCTTCCTCCGCGCTATACAAATGTCTCCAGTTAAAATATGGTTCTATTTCGTGCATTTACGCTTCATTGCTGTCCGGACAAACGTCTCCGTCAGGTATGTTATTACCCCAGTTTCTGATCGCCATATTTCTCCTGCCATTCCATGATCCCGCCTACCACGTTTACAGTTTTGGCAAACCCCATGGTTTCCAGCAGCATGCAGGCCTCGATGCTGCGCTTTCCGCTACGGCAATGCACAATTACCTCCTGGTCTTTCCAATCCTCAATAGCATCGGCGTCCATATTACGCAGGTCGCTTAGCGGCAGCAGCCTGGCGCCTATATTTGCCGCGGCATACTCATCCGCCTCTCTTACATCCAGCACATTCAGCTGTTCTCCGGCATCTATCCTGCCTTTCAGTTGCTCTACAGATATATTTTCCATAAGGTTTAAAATTAAAGAAATTAAGGTTTGCAAAGGTATATTTTTAGCTAAGACAAGCGAAGAAGAAGTTATCTTTCTCTTCCGCTGAACAATTATCCATCCCGGATGTTGATGATTTCGAAATAAATACGACAATACATGAAATGTTTTAAGTTCACAGCGGGCCTGCTATCCGGCATTGCGATCGGTTTGCTCACAGCACCGGCAAGAGGGGAAGAAACCAGGAAAAAGCTTACGGATACGGCTACAGCCTGGAAGGAAAAAATTGATAATCTTTTCGGGAAGGGCGATACAGACCTTGACGAATTGAAAAACATTCTTGAAAATGAAGCGACCTTACTTGACCTGGAGCTCCGGAACAGGCTGCTTAAACTGATCGAACGCAGCCAAAAAGCCTTTAAATCCGCAAAAGAGGAGACATTATCCTGATCCGGCATAGCGATTACTTTTTTTATCTACCTGCACAGCTCCTGTGCAGGTAGCGGTTTTTTAGCATATTTTACCAACAGGCAACCACGACATATCTGTTTTATATTTAGACAGGTTATTTCCTACCTTTGCGCCGCACAATATTTGTAACATACATGCTCTCTAAAGATATACTACTGAAAGCCTATCGCCTGATGATGACTGCAAGGGCGATGGCGGACATTTATGAAAACAACCGTCCTATATGCAAATACGTTCACAGTACTTCCAGGGGGCATGAAGCCATACAGTTAGCTACGGCTTTTCTTCTAAAGCCCTATGATTATGTCAGCCCGTATTACCGCGATGAGAGCATCATGCTGGGTATGGGGTTCCGTCCTTATGAGCTGATGCTGCAATTGCTGGCCAAAGGCGATGACCCGTTTACCGGCGGGCGGGCCTACTATAACCATCCTAACAGCCGCCGGGAACAGTTCCCGCAGATCATTCATCAAAGCAGCGCTACCGGTATGCAGGTAATTCCCACTACCGGCGTGGCCCAGGGCATCCGGTATATCGAATCACAAAAGTTAAAAAAATACCCTGCCCCACCCGTTGTCGTTTGTTCACTGGGCGATGGTAGCGTTACAGAGGGGGAGGTGAGCGAAGCGTTCCAGTTCGCGGTGTTGCACCAGCTGCCTGTTATTTATCTGGTCCAGGATAATGACTGGGGAATATCTGTAAGCAGCGATGAGGCCCGAACGATGAATGCCTACGAATACGCAGCCGGCTTTAAAGGACTGGAAAGGGTTGAAGTGGATGGCAGCGACTTTGAAGCTTCTTATAATTGCATGCAGTCGGTGATCGACCTGGTACGGCAGGAACGCAGACCTGTACTGGTAAGAGCTACAGTCCCTTTGCTGGGGCACCACACTTCCGGTGTACGTAAAGAATGGTACCGGACTCCCGAAGACCTGGAAAAACATGGCAAGGACGATCCCGGTCCAAAGCTCAGGCAGCAATTGCTGAAGGCAGGTATAAAGGCTGAGGAACTTGATAAGATAGAACAGGAAGAAAAAGACTTTGTCGCCCGTGAATTTGAAGCGGCGGTAGCCGCGCCGGAGCCGGACCCTGCGGGTGTTTCAGATTTCGTGTTCCTGCCTACGCCGGTAACGGAGGAAAAAGGAGAACGCCATCCTGCAGGAAAAGATAAAAGTGTGATGGTGGATGCGGCATTACATGCTGTGGAAGAGATACTGCGTCAGTATCCGGAGGCGCTGTTTTTCGGGCAGGATGTCGGAAGAAGGCTGGGCGGCGTTTTCCGGGAAGCGGCCACACTGGCAGATAAGTTCGGTGATGAAAGGGTCTTCAACACGGCCATCCAGGAAGCATATATTATAGGCTCTACCGCGGGCCTGAGTGCCGTAGGCATAAAACCCATAGTAGAAGTGCAGTTTGCCGATTACATTTATCCCGGCCTCAACCAATTGGTTACGGAGATCAGCAAGTCCTGCTACCTGAGCTGCGGAAAATACCCGGTAAGTACTATTATCCGTGTACCGATAGGTGCCTATGGTGGTGGCGGACCTTATCATAGCGGCAGCGTAGAAAGTACGCTGGCCACCATAAAAGGCATTAAGATTGCCTATCCTTCCAATGCTGCAGATATGAAAGGATTGATGAAAGCAGCGTTCCTGGATCCCAACCCGGTGGTCATGCTGGAGCATAAAGGTCTTTACTGGAGCAAGGTTCCGGGCACAGATGAGGCCAAAACCGTTGAACCGGCCGAAGACTATGTATTACCCTTCGGGAAAGGCCGTATAGTACTGGAAGCAGGGGAGCAGCAACTGGATGAAGGCAGTACTATGTGTATTATTACCTACGGGATGGGCGTATACTGGGCAAAAGCCGCAGCAAAAGATTTCCCCGGCTGCGTGGAGATCATAGACCTGCGTACCATTTATCCCCTGGATGAAGCGCTTATTTACGAAACGGTCCGTAAGCACGGCAAATGCCTGGTATTAACTGAGGAACAGCTCAATAACTCCTTTACAGAGGCCCTGGCCGGCAGAATAGCCCAAAACTGCTTCCGGGAGCTGGATGCTCCGGTGCAGACAATAGGCGCGCTGAACCTCCCGGCGGTACCTATGAATACAGGACTGGAAGCTGCAATGCTGCCTAATCCCGCTAAGGTATCGGAAAAAATAAGCTGGCTGCTGAACTATTAAGCCTTGCTTGATTTAACATAAAACGGGGATAGCTATTAAGCTATCCCCGTTTTCTATGCTTGTCAACGATTTATACTTCCTGTTTTACAGCAACCCTTTTAGCTACATAATCATAGAAATCCTTTATGGTTACCATGGTCTGGAAATCTTCAGGCTGTACTTTGAAACCAAAATTATTATCAATTGCAACAATAAGGTCAATGTAATCAAGGCTGTCAAGGTCCAGTGTCTCCTTCAGTTCGGCATCAGGGGTAATAGCGGCTGGCTCCACCTCAAAATCTTCCGCCAAAAAATCGTTAATACGATTCACAATTTCTTCGTAAGTCATTTTTGATACGCAGGTTTATAAAAAATAGGCTGCAAAGATAATTATGTTTTTTTCCAAATAGAAATTTTCATAAGATTTCACTTCATTTTTTCAAATCAACTTTGTTATGAATTTAAAACTCGTACCTTTGCGCAAAATTTCAGGGTTGTGTTAATAAATTTTAAACGGTTTTTAGCGTCCATAGTATTTATTGCAGCGGGTTTCGGGGCCTTTGCCAGTGAAGCCGGGCATGGGGAAGAACATAACAAAAAAGAAGGCTTTGACGCCTCTGAAGTAATTTTCGGCCACATCAGCGATGCACACGACTGGCATTTTTTTGACTGGAACGGCCACCCTGTTTCCCTTCCGCTTCCCGTAATCGTTTATCACCCCGAAAAAGGCGTTTCTGTTTTTTCCTCGGCCAAATTTGAGCATGGTCATGCTACTTATGAAGGCTATGCTTTAAACGAAAAGAACAAGATCGTTTCAAAAGACGGCACGGCAATTAAAGATTTTTCTATAACCAAGAACGTGGCTTCTATGCTCATATCGGTAATATTGTTATTAACGATCATGATCTCTGTTGCCAACAAGTATAAAAAGAACGGATCATCCAAAGCTCCTTCTGGATTCCAGAATGCGCTCGAACCGGTTATTATTTTTGTACGTGATGAGGTTGCAAAGCCCAATCTGGGTCCTAAGTACATGCGTTTCATGCCATTATTGCTGACTGTATTTTTCTTTATATGGATCAATAACCTGCTCGGCCTTTTCCCCGCAGGGGCCAACTTTACCGGTAATATAGCCGTAACTGCGGCCCTGGCGCTGGTTTCTTTTATTGTGATCCTGTTCAGCGGCAACAAGCATTTCTGGGGACACCTTTTTAACCCTCCGGGCGTTCCTTTCCTGGCTAAGATATTATTAGTCATTATTGAGATCATTTCTCTCTTTATCAAACCTGTAGCACTTACAATACGTCTTTTTGCCAATATCCTGGCAGGGCACATTATTATTCTGAGTGTTGTCTCCATGATATTCATTTTCGGAAGCCTGAACGAAGTTGCAGGATGGGGCTTTGCACCGATCTCTGTGGCATTCTCTATATTCATGTTCTGCCTTGAGCTGTTAGTAGCAGCAATCCAGGCATTTATCTTTACCAACCTGACCGCCGTATTTATCGGTCAGGCAGTAGAAGAAGGACACCATGATGCCCATGAGCAGGGTTATGACCATGCTCATAATGATAATGAGATCGTTGCGTAAAGGATATCGTTAGTAAACAAGTTTTTTCATTTTAAATCCATATATACAATGTCTCTATTGAACACTGTAATGTTAGCTGCTGATGGCTTAGGAACTGGTTTAGGCGCCATTGGTGCGGGTGTTGCTGCATTAGCCGCCGGTTTTGGTATTGGTCAGATTGGTAAAGGTGCTGTAGAATCTATCGCGCGTCAACCAGAAGCTGCCGGAGATATCCGTTCCAGCATGATCCTTACCGCTGCGTTCATCGAGGGTGTTGCCCTTTTCGGTGTAATCGCTGGTCTTCTTGCAGTAGTATTGAAATAATTCAATACTGAAAGAAAGCAGGAGGTAGATGATACCTCCGAACCAACAACTACTACGCCCGACGTACAGGACCGAGGGCGTAGTTTTCAACCACAAAACAATTATTTAATTCATAATTTTACAGGCAATGGATTTGCTCACCCCCGAAATTGGTTTATTTATCTGGACGCTGATCGCGTTCCTTTTTGTTCTGTTCATCCTCAGGAAATTTGCATGGAAGCCAATCCTGAAAACGCTGAATGAGCGTGAAACAGGCATTGCAGAGAGCATTGCCGCTGCCGAAAAGGTAAAAGAGGAAATGAAGCAGATGCAGGCTCAGAACGAAACATTACTGGCACAGGCACGTGAAGAGCGCAGCCAGCTTTTAAAAGAAGCCAAGGAAACCAAAGACAGGATCATCGGCGAGGCAAAAGAACAGGCTAAAGCCGAAGCTAACCGCATCATGGAAGACACCAGACTGCAGATTGAACAGCAGAAAAACGCTGCGATGACCGCCGTTAAAAATGAAATCGGCAATCTGGCAGTTGAAGTAGCAGAAAAAATATTGCGTAAGCAGCTTTCTAACCAGGATGCGCAACAGGACCTGGTAGAGATGCTGGCTGAAGAAATTAAACTTAATTAGCCGGATTTGAAACCGGACCGCGGAGCTTAGTATTATCCGTATTGCCGTCTCAAATTAATATACATTTTCAATTTAGAATAAATGCAAAACCCACGTCTCGCTAACAGGTACGCAAAATCGCTGCTTGACCTGGCCCAGGAGCTGAACAGTACGGAAGCAGTGCTGGCCGATATGAAGCTGGTACAGGAAGTATGCGGCAGCAGCCATGATTTTGTACTGATGCTGAGAAGCCCAGTGATAAAAGCGGATAAAAAAATTTCGATCATTAAAGCAGTACTGGAGGGTAAAATCCAGCCACTGACATTTTCTTTCATTGACCTGCTGACAAAAAAAGGCCGTGAATTTTTCCTGGAGGAGATGGCCGGATCTTATATACAGCAATACAAAGAGTCGCGTAACATAAAAACGGTCAACCTGACTACCGCCGTTGCTATAGATGAGCAGGTGAAAAAGATGATCCATGATAAGGTAGCTGCTTCCGTTACAGAGGGCAAAATCGAATTGCAGACAAATATAGATGCATCCCTCATTGGCGGATTTACATTGGAGGTTGGCGACAGGCTGTTTGACGCCAGCGTTAAAAGAGACCTTACTGATATCAGGAAACAGTTTACTAAAAATTTATACATAGCTGATATTTAACGTCAGCGACCATTAAACAAGTTATAATTCATTTTACTTTTTAATTCTCATAAAAAATGGTTGAGATAAAACCGGATGAAATATCGGCGATTTTGCGCCAGCAGCTGAGCAACTTCAACAGCTCTGCAGATCTAGAAGAAGTAGGTACCGTATTACAGGTAGGTGATGGTATTGCCCGTGTTTATGGCCTGGGTGGCGTTCGCCAGGGCGAGCTGGTAGAGTTCGAGGATGGTACTAAAGCTATCGCACTGAACCTGGAAGAAGACAATGTAGGTGTGGTATTAATGGGTGAAAGCGAAGCGATCAAAGAAGGTTCCAAAGTACGCCGCACCGGTAAGATCGCTTCTATTAAAGTGGGCGAAGGTCTTATCGGACGCGTGGTAAACACGCTGGGTGAGCCTATCGATGGTAAAGGACCTATTACCGGCGACCTGTATGAAATGCCTATCGAGCGTAAAGCGCCGGGCGTATTGTTCCGTGAGCCTGTAAAAGAGCCGCTGCAAACAGGTATCAAAGCGATTGATGCGATGATCCCGATCGGCCGCGGACAACGTGAGCTGGTAATCGGCGACCGTGGTACCGGTAAAACAGCTATCTGTCTTGATACTATTATTAATCAGAAAGAATTTTATGCTGCCGGTAAGCCGGTATATTGTATTTATGTAGCGATCGGTCAGAAAGCGTCTACCGTAGCAAATGTAATGAAGGTGCTGGAAGAGAACGGTGCGATGGCGTATACAACTGTAGTCTGCGCATCTGCTGCTGATCCGGCCCCGCTTCAGTTTTACGCTCCGTTCGCGGGCGCCGCCATCGGCGAGTTCTTCCGCGATACAGGACGCCCTGCCCTGGTAGTTTATGATGATCTTTCAAAGCAGGCGGTAGCTTACCGTGAAGTATCCCTGCTGCTGCGCCGTCCTCCGGGCCGCGAGGCATATCCAGGTGATGTATTCTACCTGCACAGCCGCTTACTGGAACGCGCTGCGAAAGTGATCAACAGTGATTCCATCGTTAAAAACATGAATGACCTGCCCGAAAGCATCAGGCATATGGTAAAAGGCGGCGGATCGCTTACGGCATTACCGATCATCGAGACTCAGGCCGGCGACGTTTCCGCCTATATTCCAACTAACGTAATCTCCATTACTGACGGACAGATATTCCTGGAAGGTAACCTGTTCAATGCCGGTATCCGTCCTGCGATCAACGTAGGTATTTCTGTAAGCCGTGTGGGTGGTAGCGCGCAGATCAAGTCCATGAAGAAAGTAGCCGGTACGCTGAAGCTTGACCAGGCACTTTACCGTGAAATGGAAGCCTTCTCTAAATTTGGAGGTGATCTTGATGCTGCTACCAAAACAGTTATTGATAAAGGCGCGCGTAATGTGGAGATCCTGAAGCAGGCTCAGTTCGCCCCTTATTCTGTAGAAAAGCAGGTGGCCATGATCTATTTAGGTACCAATAACCTGCTGCGTGAAGTACCGGTTAAAAATGTAAAAGCATTCGAGGAGCACTTTATGCTGGAAATGGAGAATAAGCTGCCGGATGTATTAGCTGAATTCAAGAAAGGTAATCTTCCTGAGGAAGGCATCAACAAAATGGTTGCCCTGGCGCAAGGACTGATTCCCCAGTTTAAATAATCACATACCTGACAAACAGAAAAGAGGCCTCACGATGTGGGGCCTCTTTCTATGAAAAGACGAATGAATCCGTCTTTTATTAACGCAAATTTGCAAATTAAAACAGCCAATACTGCTATCTTCGCTCACAGCTAAATAGCTGCTCCATGAACATTGCCTCTTTTATAGATCATACTGTTTTAAAACCTGCAACCGTATCCTCTGATATAATACGGCTCTGCTCCGAAGCGCTTGTACAGAATTTTGCCGCTGTCTGTGTTCCCCCAAATCATGTAAAGACAGCAAAATCTCTCACTGCCGGGCACCTGGTTAAAACAGCCACGGTAATCGGCTTCCCTTTCGGATACAGCAGTGTACAGGCAAAAAAAGCAGAGATACAAAAGGCCATTGATGACGGTGCAGATGAACTGGATGTAGTGATCAACCTGTCAGCCTTAAAGGAGGGTAACTATGACTACCTCTCAAAAGAGATCGTTGCGCTTTTGCAACCTATCAGGCTCCACAGGAAAATAATCAAGGTGATTATCGAAAGCGGTATATTAACGGAACAGGAGATCATACAGGCTTGTGCATTATACGCCCGCCACCAAGTGGATTTCGTAAAGACTTCCACAGGGTACGCTGAAAAAGGAGCCACAGTCGAAGATGTAAAACTGATGAGGAGCAACCTGCCCTCTGGAATAAAGCTCAAAGCTTCAGGCGGTATTCGTACCTTTGCTTTTGCGAAAGACCTTATTGACGCAGGAGCAGACAGGATCGGGACCTCTTCCGGTATGGCGATCGTGAGAGGTGAGTAACCACCTGGCGATGTAGCTTAACAAGATAAAATCTTTTCTGATGAAAAACCATCTACTTCTCCTATTGCTGTGCTGCTGTTTCAGCCTGCCTGTATCCGGGCAAGGGGCGGATACCGCACTTACGGATGAAAACAGCCCCATCATTATCCATGCGGATCCAAGGCTTGCCGTGGTAGTAAAAAAGAATGAAAGCACGGTCTCATCGCTCAGGAGGCCCTATAAAGCAAAGGGATACAGAATACAGATATATAATGGAAATGACCGGAGCAAAGCCTCCCAGGCAAAGGTCAAGTTCATGAAGCTATTCCCGGGTATCCGCTCCTACCTGGTGTATAATGCACCCAATTTCCGTGTAAGGATAGGAGATTTTCGCTCCCGGAAGGAGGCACAGGAGTCTTATGAACTGCTCACACCACATTTCAGCCCCTGTATGATCGTCCCTGATCTGATCACTGTCAACCCGCTTAAAAAAAATGATAAATAAGATAAAAGCCCTTGCAGCCTCCCTGCAGCCTGAGCTGCTGCGTATCCGTCATCATATCCATGCCCATCCTGAGCTTTCCTTCAGGGAATACGAAACTGCCGGATTCATTGCTGCCGAGCTGGACAAAATCGACATAAGCTATGAAAAAGGCGTAGCTGGCACCGGCGTCATTGCTATAATTACCGGTAAGAACCCGGAGAAAAGATGCATAGCCCTGCGGGCGGATATGGATGCATTACCTATACAAGAGGCTAATGAGACCAGCTACCGTTCCCGGAATGATGGTGTAATGCATGCCTGTGGCCATGATGTACATTCCACCTGCCTACTGGGAGTAGCAAGCATTTTACATAACCTGAGGGATAATTTCGAGGGTACCTTCAAACTGATCTTTCAGCCAGGCGAGGAAATGCATCCAGGCGGTGCCAGCTTGCTTATAAAGGCCGGAGTACTGGAAAATCCCAGGCCTGATGCGATCCTCGCGCTTCACGTTTACCCGCACCTGCCGGTAGGCACTGCGGGTTTCCGCGAAGGACAGTACATGGCCAGCTCGGATGAAATACATATCACGATCAATGGAAAAGGAGGGCATGCCGCCCTGCCGCACCAGACAGTGGATCCTATCGTTATTGCGGCCCAGGTGATCACGGCATTGCAGCAAGTGGTATCAAGAAAAAACAACCCGCTTATGCCAACAGTATTATCTTTCGGGAAAATTGCCGGAGGCAATGCGACCAATGTGATCCCGGATAGTGTGGAAATACTGGGTACGCTGCGTACATTTGATGAGCAATGGCGTAAAGAGGCGTGTACACTTATCAGGAAAGCTACGGAACAGATCGCAGATGCATTCGGAGCAGAAGCGATCGTCAATATTCCCGAAGGTGGCTACCCCTCCCTGTTCAATGATCCAGAACTTACAAGAAATGCATTTGAATTTGCCGGGGAATACCTTGGAACAGATAATATAAAAAAGCTGGATCTGCGCATGGCAGCTGAAGATTTCAGCTTTTACACCCATCATACAAAAGGATGCTTCTTCCGGATTGGCACTAACCGGGATAATGAGTACTTTACGGCTCCTGTGCATAATGCACATTTCGATATAGACGAAGAGGCGCTTCAGACCGGCACCGGATTGATGAGCTGGATTGCGCTGAATATAATGGAGAAATTTGCTGTATAATAGAGGGATATTATATAAAATGAAAGAGGTGCGGAATTCCGCACCTCTTTCATTTATCAGTTAAATTATTTGTTGATCACCATCTTTGCAGACTGCAGTATCTTACCGAATTTGTCACGGGCTATCACCATATAAATTCCCTGGGGCTGTTCGTTCAGGTTGGTAAATACGATCTCAGCGTTTTTATCCACTACCGGCTGTTCTGCCACATGACGACCGATCAGGTTAACGATCTCCACTTTTTCCACTTCGCTCTTCAGCGCAGGAGAAAGACGGATATAAGCTACCGAACTGGTCGGAACGGGATAAACAGAAATAGTTTTATCCTGATTGGCAAATATTACCTTTTGCTCATTATTTTGCTGGGCTGAAGCAGCATTACCGAACATACCGGCCGCTAATGTTGCAACAAAAGCAATTTTGTATATAAAATTCATATAATCAATGTTTTGTTTAGATCCTGATATTGCTTGTTTTACACGTCGCCAAAATCTAATTACAGCAAAGATATACATTAGATTTATTTTCTGCTATAATTTTTTTCGCTAAACAAAAAAATAACATGTAATCCATAATTATAAGAACAAATACGGTGCCAAAAGTTTAAAACTGACTTCGCGTAGCAATAAATTAAATTGATACCTTAATAATGCTACTGCCATTCAGGATACATAGCAAAGCCACCCATAAACTCATTTACTTCGCCACGTACAGCAGCAATTATATGCTCATCATCCGGGGCAGAAAGTACACGATCCAGCCAGTTAACCACCAGTGTCATATCCTGCTCTTTCAGGCCACGTGTAGTAATAGCGGGCACGCCGACCCTTATACCGGAAGTCACGAACGGGGATTTATCATCAAAAGGCACCATGTTCTTATTCAATGTTATATCAGCCTTTACCAAGGTATTTTCGGCTTTCTTACCGGAAATATTTTTGTTCCGCAGATCGATAAGCAACAGGTGATTGTCAGTACCCCCCGACACAATGTCATATCCCTTTTCTGTAAAGGCCAAAGCCATGGCCTGGGCATTTTTAACCATCTGGGAAGCGTATTGCTTATATTCGTCCTGCAGTATCTCAAAAAATGAAACGGCTTTCGCTGCGATCACGTGCTCCAGGGGGCCACCCTGTATGCCGGGGAAAACAGACAGGTCCAGCAGCTGGCTCATCATTCTTACCTCGCCTTTGGGCCCGGTGATACCCCATGGATTCTCAAAATCCTTTTTCATCATTATAATGCCACCACGAGGGCCACGCAAGGTCTTATGTGTAGTCGAGGTAACAAAATGGCAGTGATCGAAAGGTGAATTAAGCAGACCTGCCGCGATCAGGCCCGCCGGATGTGCGATGTCCGCCAGTACCAGTGCATTTATTTTATCCGCTACAGCTCTTATACGTTCATAATCCCAGTCGCGGCTGTAAGCGGATGCGCCGCAGATGATCAGTTTGGGTTTTACTTCCAGCGCCTTTTTCTCCAAGGCGTCATAGTCTACCCTGCCATCTTCCTTGCGTACACCATAGTGATGCGCCTGATACATTTTACCTGAGAAAGTAACGGGAGATCCATGGGTAAGGTGCCCGCCCATGCTCAGATCAAGACCCAGGATAGCGTCTCCCGGCTGCAATACGGCGAATTGTACAGCCGTGTTGGCCTGTGCGCCGCTATGCGGCTGCACATTAACATAATCTACCCCGAATATCTGTTTTGCACGGTCAATCGCCAGCTGTTCACTTTTATCCACAACCTCGCAGCCGCCATAATAACGTTTGCCGGGATAGCCCTCGGCATATTTGTTGGTCATCACATTTCCCATTGCCTGCATTACCTGCATGCTGGTAAAGTTTTCTGAGGCGATCAGCTCCAGGCCGCGGCGCTGGCGCATAAGCTCTTCGTGGATCAGTTCAAAGATCTGTGTGTCTTTTTGCATAATGTTATTTGGCCAGGATTGCAGGCCTGCAAAGAGTTTTAAGTTATGAAAAGTGAAAATGAGGCTGTAAAAATATACTTTGTTTTGCAAAAATCAATTACGGCCAACGGGATCAGGCATCTCTCCATTCATCCCGGTGTTTACGCAGGGGATGGTCCTTTGACTTATTGAATATCATCTGCCCCCGATCCCTGCCGCTTCTGAGTGCTTTCTGCTCTTCCTCCGGCAGCTGTACCACTTCGCTGCATTCCGCACTACAGCAGCCTTTATATTTTTCCGCACATGCTTCACACTGTATAAATAAAAGGTGGCAGGCTTCATTACTGCAGTTGGTATGCGTATCACAAGGTTTACCGCACTGGTGACATTGCGCGATCACATCATCTGTAATACGCTCTCCCAGGCGTTCATCAAACACGAAGTTTTTACCTATGAATTTCACGGGCAGCCCCTGCTCTTTTGCCCTTCGCGCATATTCAATAATGCCACCCTCTACATGGAATACGTTTTTAAATCCGTGATGCAGCATGTAGGCGCTTGCTTTCTCGCAACGTATCCCACCGGTGCAATACATAACGATGTTTTTATCCTTATCATCTTTCAGCAGCTCAACCGCCATAGGCAGCTGTTGCTTAAATGTATCAGACGGTATCTCAATAGCATTTTCAAAGTGGCCCACTTCGTATTCATAATGATTACGCATATCCACAACGATCGTATCCGGGTTCTCCGTGATCTTATTGTATTCTTCCGCTTTCAGATATTGTCCCGTCTTTGATGGATCAAATGCCGGATCATCAATACCATCGGCAACTATTTTCGGCCTCACTTTGATCCGCAATACCCAGAAAGACTTACCATCGTCATCTACGGCAACATTTAAACGAATGCCATCCAGCGCGGGATCCGAAGTATACAATACAGACCTGAACTGTTCAAAAGCCCTGGCAGGTACGCTTATCTGCCCGTTGATCCCTTCCTGCGCGACATATATGCGGCCAAATACATTCAGCTCCCTGAATAATATATACAGGTTATCGCGGAAAGACTGCGGATCGGCAATGTGAAAATACTTGTAAAAGGAAACTGTAGTACGGGGCTCCGTTTCGGCCAGCATACGGGCCTTCAGCTCCTCGTTTGAAATCCGGTTGTGTAACACTGGCATGGTGAACCTTCCTTTTTCTTGTGAGGTAAAATTTGCGCTGCAAAGGTAAGCAATTGCGCTGAAATAGCTGTAGATTATCCGGACGGCGCTTCTCCGAGAATTTGTACTTTTGCGCTCATGCAAAAAAAACCTGCACATCCGCAATCCATTGCGATCAGGGATTTTACCTACCCGCTTCCCGAAGAGCGGATCGCCCGTTTTCCCCTGGAACAACGGGATGCTTCCAGGCTGCTCATTTATGACGGGAAGATTTCGGAGGACACCTATCATAACCTCGCCGCCCATATCCCACCAGGAACGTTATTAGTATTCAACCAGACTAAGGTGGTGAATGCGCGACTGTTGTTCCAGAAGCAGACAGGCGGCAAGGTAGAAGTATTTTGCCTGGAACCGGACAGCCGCTACCCGGATATCCAGAGCGCTATGCTGCAACAGGGTTCTGTGTACTGGAAATGCCTGGTAGGCGGTGCCGCAAAATGGAAGAACGGGCAGGTGGTTGCCTTACAACTTCCGCAGCAATACCTGGAGGTAAAAGCAGAAATTGTAGAACGGCAGGAAGGTTATTTTCTCCTGAAAATATATTGGGATACGGCCTTGACTTTTGCGGAGGTGCTGCATTTTGCTGGAGTAATTCCTTTACCGCCATACCTGAACAGGGACGCGGATGAAAATGACGGCGAGCGTTACCAGACGATTTTTGCAAAGGAAGAAGGAAGCGTTGCGGCACCTACCGCCGCGCTGCACTTTACAAAACATGTGCTTAGCAGCCTGAAAGAAAAAGGATGCGCAACCGCATTGCTTACGCTTCATGTGGGGGCAGGAACTTTTATGCCTGTCAAAAGCGACACCATGCAGGGACATGATATGCATGCGGAATGGATAGAGATAGACCGGCAGCTGCTCGACAAAATAATTACCGTGACGCAGGCAGGACACAGAATTGTCGCTACCGGCACTACCTCGGCCAGAACGCTGGAAAGCCTTTACTGGCTAGGCGTGCGTATTCTGGAAGAAAGCAATATAGACCTGTCGGGCATTAGTATCCCGCAATGGTATCCGTATGATCATCCATCAGACATAAAACCTGCCGAAGCTATCAGGGCGCTATCCGGCTATATGGATCGGAATAACCTGTCCCGTATCATTACCAAGACACAGATCATTATTGCCCCGGGCTATGAGTTCCGGGTAATCGATGGACTGATCACCAATTTTCACCAGCCGCAATCGACGCTGCTTTTACTGGTCGCGGCCATAACTGGCAATAGCTGGCATGAAATTTATAATTATGCATTAAACAACGGGTTTCGTTTCCTGAGCTATGGCGACGGGAGCCTGCTCTGGATATAGATAAAGATGAGATACCCGGTACAATACCAGAAAGTACTTTACGATGCTGTCAATATTGCCTATACCGATGAAGGCAATGGTGATAAAACAATACTGTTTGTCCATGGCCTGGGCCACTCTCTCATAGGCTGGCAGAAGAACACAGAATACCTGAAGCAGCATTTCCGCTGTATCGCCATAGACCTTCCGGGCAATGGCCTGTCTTCTTCCGGAGAATACCCATACAGCATACGCTTTTTTGCAGAATGCATTAAGGCCTTTATCCAGGCAAAAAAGCTAACCCATGTGTACCTGGCAGGGCATTCAATGGGTGGCCAGATATGCCTTACTGCTGCGCATCTTTACCCTGGTTCACTAAAGGGGCTTGTGCTGTGCGCGCCAGCAGGCTTTGAAACTTTTAATGAGTGGGAAAAAAGCCTTTATAAAAATACCATGTTCTTCGTGGATATGGTAAGCAATGAAGAGAACAGCCTGAGAAAAGCGGTCCAGAACAGCTTTTATATTATGCCGGATACTGCACCGGCGCTGGCACAGCAGCTGGTTGACCTGATGAAGCTTCATAACAGGGCACAATACCGGAAAATGCTGGAAGCCTGTATTACGGGTATGCTGGATGAGCCGGTTTATGATATGCTCCCGGGAATCGATATGCCGATGCTGGTCATTTTCGGAGAAAGGGACAATATGATCCCGAACAGGTTTATCCATCCCATAACCACCCGTAAGCTGGCGGATCTGGCTGTAGGCCGCCTTAGCAAGGCGACCCTGGAAATGATCCCGCAGTGCGGGCATTTTGTTCAATGGGAAAAAGCCATACAGGTTAACGGCCTTATACGTAACTTTATTAACAGTAACTGACCAGGTGCAATATTCGATTTACATAAAAGACCTGCAAAAACAATATCCCGGGGCCGAATCTCAGGCTTTGCAGGGATTGTCGCTATGCTTTGAAAAAGGGATCATTGCCGGGCTGCTCGGGCCCAACGGGGCTGGTAAAACCACGACCATTTCCATCCTGTGTGGACTCGTCAAAGCTGATGAGGGATATGCAGAGGTGCTGGGCCTTAACTGCAATAGCAATATTACCGACATACAGAAAAAAATTGGTGTGGTACCGCAGCAGGTCGCATTATACCCCCAGCTAACCGCTCCGGAAAACCTGGAATATATAGGCAGGTTATACAAGATAGAAAGAAATGCGCTTAAAGATAAGATCCACATGCTCCTTGAGCGGTTCGGGCTTGCTGCGCATACAAAAAAACGTATCAGCCAGTATAGCGGCGGTATGAAAAGGCGGGCCAACATAATTGCCGGCTTACTCCATGACCCCGAAATACTCATACTGGATGAACCTACAGCGGGCGTGGATGTCCAGTCCCGGGCAATGATACTGGATTTCCTGAAGCATTATAATGAAGCGGGGAAAACAATCCTTTATACGTCGCATCTTCTTGAAGAAGCTGAGCGGATCTGCCATGATGTTGCTATTGTAGATGCAGGAAAGCTCATTGCGCACGGATCGCCAAACCAGCTTATTCAACAGGCTGCAGACTGCTCCAATCTTGAAGAAGTGTTCCTTTACCATACGGGCAGATCTGTAAGAGAATAAACAACCGGCATCATGGGCATCCGTCAACAAAAAAAGGAAAACAGTATTGTAGAGTTCCTGTCCGGCTTCAGCCCACCGGGCTTTGAGGGACATTCTGTATACCATATCGGCGCGGCAATATTTAAAGATATCCAGGCAATCAGGTTTACGGAGCGCGCTGCCGCCATCTCATTCAATTTCCTGATGGCCATCCCGCCAACGCTTATATTCCTGTTCTCGCTGGTGCCCTTCCTGCCACTGGAAGGGGTAGAACAAACCATCCTGAGCTCTATACACACCTTATCACCCAATGAAAAATTATTTCAATCCCTTCAGGATGTGATTACTGATTTTATGAATACCAAGAGACGGGAACTGCTTTCTTTCGGTATCCTGCTTTCCCTGTTTTATTCTTCGAACGGCATGATGGGGATAATGCGTGCCTTTGACAGGGTTACTGAAGCCCATGTACGCAGGAGTGGCATTGCGCGCAGATGGAAAGCGATAAAGCTTACGCTCATATTAACCGGGTTCATACTGATCTGTATGGCTATTCTTATTATCCAGAGCAGGGCGCTGGATGAAATCATACTGAATATCACCGGCAACACAACGATAGTAAAATTGATCGGATGGTTGCTGATCGTGCTGAGCATTTATTTCTCTATCTGTATCATATACACCTATGCCCCGTCGCTGCAGCGGAAAATCCGTTTCTTTTCTCCCGGCTCTTTCCTAGCCACACTTCTCTTTATCGGCATTTCCTATGGTTTCTTTTTCGTTGCCGCCCATTTTGTGAATTATAATAAGATATACGGTTCTATTGGCACACTCCTGATGTTCATGGTATGGATGTACATTACTGGGCTGGTAATCCTGATCGGCTATGAAATAAATATTGCCATTATGATACGCGAGATAAAGGAAGATAGCGGAATGCTGCAGCAGGAAGATTGATAATACCGACGCCCAATATTCGTTACACACCTTCCCAGACCAGCGCCGCATTACACCCGCCAAATCCTGAAGCAGTCTTCAGCAGGTAACGATAGCTCTCTATTGCCGGCCGAGCAATGACGTTAACCGGCCGGGAAACACCAATATGTTCAAATCCCGGCGAGGCTGGCAGGTACCGGTCCTTCATGGCCATGCATGCGATAACCGATTCAATAATACCGGCAGCGCCTAATGTATGACCAACGTAACCTTTAAGGCTGTGTAACGGAGCATGCGCTACCCCGGCAAGGTTCAATGCTTTCGCCTCCATTTCATCATTATATATCGTCGCAGTTCCGTGCGCTGAAACAGCGCCAACAACTTCCGGCAGAATACCTGATTCATTCAGTGCTTGATTAATGGCAGCAGCAAGCTCTTCTCCCGTACGGGAAGGACCCGAAAGGTGGTTGGCATCATTGCTGAGCCCCCCACCCTTTAATACGGCTACCGGTTCCTTCTGTCCAGCTGTCGCTTCCGTTGACAATATGATACAGGCCGCCGCTTCCCCGAGATTTATACCCTGGCGATCCTGGTCAAAGGGACGACATGGTTCGGGAGAAATGGCCTGGAAAGACCGAAATCCTGCAAGCACGAAACCGCTAAAGCGATCACAGCCGATAACGACCGCATGCTTATATTTTCCGGCATTAATCAGTCGTTTCGCTGTTATCAAAGCAAGAGATCCTGATATACAAGCATTGGATACGATAACAGGCTTATTGGGATTTTTAAAATAACCGGCAACTGATTGTGCGCTATGATGAAGATAGATGAACCGGTCTTCCTTTTCTCCCAGCCATTCGATATTACCTTTAGTGGAAGAAAATACAAATATGCAGTCTTCCCCGGCAACACCAATTGAAATGCTTTGCAGCGCATCGTTTACTGCATAAATACACATTGCTTCAAGGGGACTATATTGCGGGTATAACGTTAAAAGCCCAAGCTGATGATCACTTAAAGCCGCTGCACAAAAACCAGGGTCCGCGGCATTTTCACCCGGGTAATGCTTAATGGCGACAGTTCCTTTTTTTACAGCATCAAAGTTAGCAGCTGCAGTTATGCCCAAAGGACTGAAAATGCCGGAAGATATATAATAGACTGGTTCCAATACTACTCTTTTTATTGCAGAAAAATCTTAAACTCTGCTTTGGCTATTAGGTCTTCATTACAGGTAATCAGAGCATTTACCACATGGGCATTCATTACCTGCATGACAAAATTTACGGTGGTATATATAGTTGTGCCTGCGGGGGGAAGCTTATGTATTTCCAATCCTTTTACGGAACCGATAAAGCCGACGGGTGCTGGCTTCCCTTCATCTGCCGCTTTCTTGCCCGTACCTGCCGCCGCTGTCTGTGCCATATTTTCGATGAGACCCGGCTCTGTGAAATAACCGTTTTCGACAAAAAGATGGCCTTCCGGAATAAAAAACTGTGTTTGTGTTTCTTTCTCGCTTACAGACAGAAGCTCGTCTATCATTACAAACGGGGGACCTTGGGGAATGTATTGCATTATACCGGGTTTATTTCCAGAAATCATAGTAATTAAACCACTGTTCCGGGTATTTTTTCACCTTTTCTTCAAGCAAAATTATATAATCTTCCAGCATTTTTTGCGCGCCCTCCATCCCGCGCCCTTCATAGACCTTGGGCGGGTGTCCATAAAAATGGTAGCGGTGCTTTGATTCCTTAAAGGCGAACACGAAGCAGACAGGGGCCTTTAACTTACTGGCAAGTATAAACGGGCCAAGGGGGAATTTGGCAGGACTGCCTAAAAAATTATGCTGGATGGTCCTGTTACCTGCAACGTACCTGTCGGCATGGAGACAAATAAGCTCGTTACGCTGCAATGCCGCAGACATCTCGTATATATGGCTCAGATCTTCCCGGATATAGATTATATTAAATGTTTTAGGTCCTGTTACCTTATCTAAATACTGCTTTACCTGCGCTGCCTCCCCATCATACATCACAATATTGATAACGGTATCTAACCGCTGCAGCAAATGCCCTGCAAGTTCGTAATTGCCAAGGTGAGCGCTTACCAATATTCCGCCCTTCCCGCCATCTGCAAGCTCATTCAGGTAGTGCCCACCTGTCCTGTCTACCGTGAATTGGTGTTTCAGGCCGCTCATCACTACGATCTTATCAATAATGGACTGTCCAAAAACATAGATATTCTTTCTTACCGTCGCCTTTATTTTTTTCCCCGGGAAACCAAGCCTTTGATACAACTGCTTTAACGGACCGGTAGCGGCAGGAACAAACAGGATATAGTACCAGGAGACAAAGCGCAGCAGGAAATATGCGGGGCCCAATCCGCCTGTTTTCAACAACCAGATAAATATGCCATATCCAAGCTTACTGCCACGTGAGCGGCCATCCCAATCATTTGCCATTACTTTACCAGCTCCAGCTTGTCGCCTTTGAGCACAAAATCTTTAGGATAATCGTTATAGCTCCATTTACCGACAACAGTACCGGCTTTGATCAGCATTAAACCAGGATTGCTGCGCATGGCGGTTTTGCAGACAGTGCCATCAATCTTGAAGGCATCGGCATTGATACCGTTCTTTCTGAGGAAAGCGTCCGTATGCTCGCGGCTGTTTGCCGAAAGAACATAAAATCCTACAGATTGGCCCTGGTAAGCCCTGGCCGCTATTTTGCGTATTTTCTCTATGTTCCGGAGAGAAGCTTTTTCAGTGTCTTTTATAAAGAACAGGAAATTGTAACCCGGCTCCTTCAATAAGGATTCGGTATAGTCGTTGTCATCGTAATCCAGCACTTCAAAGTCAGTAATTGCCGGCGTTGCGTTACCCTTCTGCACCAGGGTATTTTTCGTATCGAGCACCTTAATTCCCCATTTGGTAGAATCTGCCATATACGCGTCCTGGTCTATTTCCTTTCTTGTCCCGTTTTCTTCATACACCAGGATGGTCTTATAAACATCCTGTTTAGCCCCGGGCGGTACCTGCATTTTTGCCCAAAGATTGTTACCTACCTTATAAGGCAGGCAATCTACAAATGGCAGATGCTCCAGCGCCCACCACTGAATAAAAAGAGAGCAAAAGAGGGAAAGGATCATTACAGAAGTACCTACAGGCCTGCGGAACAGCGGACGGATATGCTTACGGGCAATAACAAGAATAATAACCAGCACGAGCAGGATAATATCTTTTATAAAGCTCTGCATGGCGGTAAGCGGAATGCAATCGCCAAAGCAACCGCATTTCAGTTCACGCTGGTTTACCGCTTCATACCAGATCGCATAGCCCGTAAGAAACGTAAAGAATATCATGAGCAACAGGAGCAGAACAGAGAATAGGCGGAATGCATAGCCTAACAGCAAAGCCACACCAGCTATGATCTCAAAAACGATCATGGAAACAGAAAAAGCAAATGCGTACCCCGAAAGCGCGTCCATATGCCACAGCTCAAAGAATTCCTGCATCTTATAAGCAAGTCCTGAAGGATCATTTGCTTTAATAAGGCCGGAAAAGATAAACAGCACGCCTACAATAATACGGATAGCCTGCAACGCATAATAGCTACCGCCTTTCCTTTGCTCAAATGATGTTGGTTGTGAAGTCATCAGCAATTCTAATTTTCATTAATACCCTGTAAAAATAACCAATGGCTGTCAGAACAGCGGTTAAGTGAATGTTAGACAATTAAAACCTGATCCTGATAAGGGCAAATACGGCATAGTTAATAATATCGGCAAAGTTCGCATCGATACCTTCCGAAATAATGGTCTTGCCATCGTTGGCTAATATCTGCTTTATACGCAGCAGCTTGGTAAGAATAAGATCGACAAAGGACTCCTGGCTCATATCTCTCCAGGCTTCGCCATAGTCATGGTTCTTCTGCAACATCAGCTGCCTAACCTTTTCCGATTCTCTGTCATAGTATTTGCGGGCCTCCTCAACTGAAAGGTAAATGCCTGCATCATTGCTGATAAGCAGCTGGATCAATGCCATTATCCCATAGTTGACAATAGCTATAAATTCGCTTTCGATGGTATCGCCGATCTTTTGGGTTCCCTTTTCCTGTATCTGCCGTATGCGCCAGGCCTTTATATATATCTGGTCTACTATAGAGATGGTCCTGTATACCCGCCAGGAGGTGCCGTAGTCTTCAGCTTTTTTCAGGTAAATATCCCTGCAGGCATTTATAATGTTATCGTATTGCTGTAAAGTTTCCAATTATATCGGTTTTATCAGAAGGTAATATTATTAAAAAAAAACCATTCGCAAAATCAGCTGTCAGGATCATTGCTTGCACCGGCCGGTTTACCCGTCGCTGCGGGCACCGGCATACCTGTGCTGTCCACACCGTTACGTTTTTGCTGTTCCATATGCCTGGCCTTCTTTGCGCTGGCTTCGCTCTGGAAGAAATCGCGGATACCATTAAAGGATTTCCTGTAGGTAAGCCCTACCCCATTCCTGGCGATATTCTGCTGAAATATGGCATCATAATTGCTTGTACGGAAGATATTGAAACGTATACGGCCGTCTTCTGTCAGCAAATACTGAACCCTGAAATCACCTGCAAGGTTATCTGTAATCGTATTCTGGGTAGCAGAAGTGCGTCCCCAGTCATATACACCACCCACATCAACGATAAGCCGGTTATTAAAGAAATTTTTCCTGAGATTGATACCTGCTTCGTTACGGTTAATCACATTCAGCTGGTCAAAGGAATTATTACCATTGGCCAGGTTATAGTTCTTATACCTGACCCCTACGTAGAGGTCCTGCATACCTAATACCTTATTGGTAAAGTTTGTGATCTGCGAGGAAGCAAAAGTAGACGCCAGCTCGCTCATGTTATTGATCGTACCTGTAGAGACGGCAGCGCTGCTGTTAAACCCTTCCGGGGGAATAAACTGCTCCAGCAACAACAATGCTGCTACCTGGTTAAGCAACTCTTTATCATCGGTATTGATACGCTGTAGCTTCTGGAACGCATAGGTGCCGATAGAACGGTTCTCTGCAAGGTCTATTTTAAAGTTGAACTTCGGCGCACTTAAAGAACCCTGCATATTCATCTGCACATTTACCATCTGCATCAGCTGGGCATCCCTTATCTCGCCATTTGACAGGGCAACCCTGTCCACATCATTCATAATAAGATCATAAAGGCGCGCCTTTATCTGTGTATAGGCTGTTACATCAAGGTCTGCGTCCGAGATATCGCCATTCCATTTTATTGCGCTTCCCGAGTTGATAATAAATTGCCTTTTATAATTCAGCACCTGCAGCTGCTTGAATGAGAAATCATATTTACCCTCATCAATAATATAGTTACCGTTAAGTCTCATATTGCCGACAGCGGGTATTTCAAGAATAATATTCCCTGCGCCTTTGGCTGATATCTGATCTCCGGTACCTGCATCCAGTATAATGGTACATTCCAGGTCCGGTGTCGCAATGGCATCGATCGTTATATTGAGCTTATTCCTGTTTTGCGGTTTATAAGCAGCTACTTCCTCCCCGTACTGCTTAAAATGAATATAGTCGTATTCGCTCAGGTCTCCGGCCATGCTTACAGGAATATACAGATGCGAGCCTTTGCGTGGTGTAGCCGAAATATTCATTCTCAGATCATCAAACCGGCCATTAATACGCATCTGTACTGAAGACATTACGTTGCCATAAAAATTCTGGCCTTCAAAATCCTTTAAGTTCAGCACCTGGATATTATCACTGTTCATCCTCAGGCGAAGATTCATGTCAGCAAGCTGTTTATGACTGATACTTCCTGTCAGTAAAGCCTCGTTACCCAGGTCATCCGTTACTGTCATATTCCCGACATCAAACTTTGTATCGGTTACGGCAATATCCCCTTCGGCAATATTATAATGTACACCGGTTATATCTGGGATAAACCCTGCATTTTCCAGGCGGATTGTTCCCGTTGTTCTGGGTTGATCAGCTTTTCCCCTAATGGAAATCTCGCCGTTGACAGTACCGGAAATTTTGTGTACGAAACCATAAAGAAGCGGTTGCGTCCAGGCCAAGAGGGCATTATCAAAAACGATCTTTCCATCTATATTTTCAGTCGAGCCCGGATCCAGGCTTAAAGTACCGGAAGCTGACAGCTTTGCATCTTTATAAGATAAACCGCTTTCGGGCAGCAAGGTGATCAGTGATTTTTTTGCCTCATACCTGCCCGCTACAGATAAGCTTCCTATCGTATCATTATTCAGATTCAGCTGGCCGGTGCTCAGGTCAAATAGCACCACCTGATCTTTTAAAGCCGAGGCCAGCTCTAATGTACCATCAAGGCGCCCTTCCAGCGTCATATCATCCATACCTGAAAAAGCAAATAACGGTGCGACATCAAGATTCCTGATTGTTGCCAGCATTGTATTGTCATTATCACGCCTTGCAGAGCTTATATTTATCTCCTGAGTGCCGGAGCGGATGGTAAAATTGTCTATATCCAGATAATCCTTTGCAAATCTTATCGCATTGCCCGAAGGTATTTCCCAGCGGTTTTCATTCAGATAGAATTCCGATGGCAGAATTTTCAGGTAGAAGCTGTCGTTGTATGCATAAGCCACACCGCTTACCTGGGCTTTAGCCAGGCTGGTAGGTGTTGTAGTGAGCAATTCAAATCGCGCAGAGTCCTGGAATATGCTGGTCTCAAACTGCACGGTAGATGCCAGATCACTGGTCCCGTTTTTAATGCCATTGACAGTAGTAAGCAAATGGAACCCTGAATAATTGCCATCAGAGCTTATTTCAATATTATTAAACTGTATGCCTCCATAATTTACAAAGGGCAGGTTACCGGCAAACTGCATCTGCTGGTCCCACATATTGAGGCTACCAGTGAATTTCGAGCCACTTGCGATGCGCAGCTTTTTGCTGAACAGGGAAACAAGGTCATCGGTATTACCTGTACTCAGTTCAAACACCAGATTCTGATCCGCATTGATTTTTTCGGGCTGTGTTACATATTGCGGAAGATAATAAGACAGGAACAGCTGTATAGATGATGGCAGGTCCAATATCGAGAATTCACCCCTAACGCTACCGGCAAGGTTATTGGACCCGAATACCAGTTCTTTTCGCCGCCCTTCCATGCGCGAGGACAATCGAAGAGAGTCAATATTAAGCCTGGTGCTGTCCCGGTAGATATCCAGCTTTTCTATATATGCATCTCCGACAAAATCGTCTATGGTTGAGCCTGAAAAGTTAAGCACAACATTTCCGGAAGCCGTAATATTCTCGTCGGTCAACCCGATGGCCCTTGCATTGAGATGATCTATGGCAGCGACAAGATCAAAAGAAGGATGTTCCTTCTCAAAATTTACTTTCCCGTCAAAATTCAAGGTAAGACTTGTATCCTTAATATCAAGCTTTCCGTTGAAGAGCTTATTTTTAAGATCGCCGGCAATAGTGATGTTGTGATAGCTATAACCATAAAGGTCTATATAGTTCGCTTTACCATCTATAGTTATGCTGGATAATACCGGGTCAAAGCCATTTCCGGATATCTTTGTATCAAAGGAAACAGCCCCGATTATATCTTCATTCAGCAGTTTCCCCAGCTCAAAATTACCGGTGGAAACTGTGCCTGCGTAAAGCGGGTTGCCATTCGCCGGAAACTTCAGTTTTGCATCAGCGGCCACATTGCCCAACCCTGTCATAATATTGCCCTTAGCAGCAAAGTCGTTCCACAGGCCTAAAAAACTGCCTTTAAAATATAAGTCTCCGACCGCTGTAATATCCACACTCTTTTCATGCTTCAATTCCGGTGCATATAGAAAGGCGCCTGCAGCACTTGTGCTGATCTCCCCGTTATCCAACGCTATAACCGTTTCATCAATTTCAGGCAGCCCTTTCATGCTTACATTTCCCTTTAGCCAGGATATGCCATCATGAATATAGAGATTTTTCGCCTTAAGGTCGGACACCGTACCATTGGCCTGGCCACTCACTTTAAGCCTGATATTATCCCATTGTTTTAATGCAGGAGCAAAAAAGGCGATATCATTTACGGCAACCTCAGATCCGCTAAGCCTCCCTTCCATTACCACATTGGTAATATAATCCTCAAAGTCAGGGAAGCGCCTATAATGCATCGCGTAATAATCCCTGAGCACGCTGTTATTTGTTTGCAGATAAAGGTTCCGGCATTCTGCAATATTGGGTGATACGGTAACCATAGCGGACATCTTCCGGATCTCGATTCCACATCTTTCCTTAGCCTGCAGCATCTCCAGCTTACCCAGCAAAGTATCTCCGGTAACGGCAATATCCCGCGCATCGAGGTTAATACCTGTAATATCCATCTGCATGGGATCAAACGCTCCCACAGCAGGTTTATAGTCCGGGTCCTGCAGAAAGAACCGGCTGTTCTTTAGTGAGATTTTACCAAGGCTGACTTTCCACAAGCCCGGATTGAACGGAGTACTATCAATCTCCGCCAGAGTAGTCTGCCCTGACCGTGCCGGACGTCCTCCTTTATAGTCACGTAATCCGAACGTCACCCCATCACCATCAACCGATCTTATATCAATGGTCTTTTTATCAAAATCGATCCCGCGCGCATTGATTCCAAAGTCCCTGACCTCTCCGATCATGTCACTACCTACCCATTTATCGACCATATGGAACCTTATATGCTCCAGATCAATATTACGTATGTCAAATTCTGTTTTTTTTGATGATCCCTTTACGGTAGTATCCTGCTTACCTGTCGAAAAAGCATCTATGATAAACTGATAATTCCACGTTTCCGAATTTGGGTTACGGTACAGGTTAGCATATGTTTTTTTCAGCCCTATATAGCTGATCACAGGCCGGTCCTTAAAGATAAACCAATCAGTAATTTTAACCTGCACCTGTCCGGCATACAAAAGCGTATCACCGCTCCGGTCTTCAATATACAATCCCTCCAGCGATACTTTATTCAGTATATCGAATCTTACATGCTGTAATGCGACCTTAGTACGCAGTTTTTCAGATAACCATGAAGTAGCCTGGCGGCTGAGGAAATTTTGTACAGGCGTAAGATTGACAAGTATTACCAATAAAATGATAATACTTACCAACACAAGCAATGTATTGCGAAGTATCTTCAGAAAGCGTTTCAGCAGTGCCTAATTTGATACGCAAAGATAATATGTTCCTTTGTTTATAAATTGCAAAATCTAAAATCCCTTCTCATTGGGGCAAATTGTATATTTGCCCAAAAATATAACCATTTCATGACTACTGTCCAGCTACTTCTTGAAATTGCCAAATACGTAATACCCGCGCTCATTGTTCTGCTGGCTTCCTATCTTATAGTAAAAAAGTTCCTCGTAAATGAGATTGAACGGAAACGGCTGGCTATTTTCCAGGAAGGAATGGATACTACCCTGAGATTGCGCTTACAGGCATATGAGCGTCTCGCCTTGTTTATTGAACGGATTCATCCGCGTAAACTCATCACCAGGGTATATGAGCCCGGTATGACAGTAAGAGACCTTCAGGTAGCACTTACGCAAACCATCCGTATGGAATTCGAGCATAATCTCTCCCAACAGATATATGTCTCCAAGCAGGTATGGAAAACTGTGGCCAGCGTACATGAGCAGGAGATGGCTATGATCAATAATATTGCTTCACAGTTGAATCCTGAAGGCTCGGCGAAGGAGTTGCATCAGAATATCATTGGTTATGTCATGAGCAGCGAAGATGAGATCCCGGTAGAAATAGCCCTGGAAATGATTAACGACGAAGCCAAAATAGTACTGTCGCAAAGAGGATAGGTAAAATAAAATAAATACCCTAATTCTATGGAGAAACAACAAATAGCTATCTACAATTATATATAAAAGTAACTATTTTTCCTCGTGATATTCCTGCTCTGTATTTACCGCCCAAATATTACTTTTAATATTTAAGCCACGTTTAATATTATTGACAGCTTCTATGGCGGTCAACATTGAGTGGTCCTGGTTATTATACTTGTGCATACCATTTCTCCCGGCTAAAAACAAGTTTTCAAAGCCATCCAAGTATGCTCTCAATTCATCAAACCTATCATAAGTACCAAAATAAGCAGGATATGTTTTAGGCACTTTGAGCACCATACCATCCAAAACATCTTCAGGATCAATCAGACCAATTGATGCCAATTCTTTAATACCAAGTGAGATCATTTCATCCTCACTTAGGGTCCACAGTTCGTCTCCTTCATTGCAAAAATATTCAAGACCGATCCAAACAGTATCTTTATCTTTCACCAAAAAGGGGCTCCAATTATTAAATATCTGAAGGCGGCCTATTTTTACATCAGGTTCTTGAATATAAATCCAATTATCTTCTATGTTAGTAACTTTCATTTTCTTAAGCAACAGCCCTACAGTAATAAAATCTCTATACAAAAGACCATCTGAAATTTGCCGTATATCCTGGGGCACATTGGTTTGCAAGGCTGCTATCAAATCCTTTATCGGCATTGTTGAAATGAAATAAGCGCCTTCATATTCTGTAATAGCTCCTGTAACCTGATTGATGCCCGTAATTGATGTAACCTTATTACCACTTACGTTTATAGCAGTAACTTTAATGTGCTGACAAAGTTCTCCACCTTTCTCTCCTATTATTGAAGCAACTTTCTCCCACATCTGCCCTGGTCCATATTTGGGATATAGGAAATATTCTATCAAAGATGTTTCTGTATCCTTTTGAAGAATATCGCCTTTCTTTTTACTAAAGCTTTTCTTTAGAAAATGTACAATAGTTTTAGTTATGGATAGCCCTTTAATACGTTGCGCGCCCCACTCTGCGCTTATTTCGCTACATTTGATTCCCCATACCTTTTCTGTATAATCCTTAAAAAATTTCTTGTACAACTTTTGTCCAAATCTGTTTATAAAAAACTCCTCTAAGTTCGACTCCTTCTTAATAGGGAATAGAACGGATTTTAAATAACTGAACCCGATTAAAATTGTATTTACTAAGCCGAGCTTCCTAACGGTATCTGGAGTAAGCGTAATAGGATACTCAAAAAATTTCTTATCAAAATAAATCCTCGATTTTCTGGTGCGTACAAGCATGACATCCTTATCATCAATACCAGCCTTATATTGTGAATTATTGATAATCTGCTTCTTATTCTGATAGCTTATCGTAAAGCTATCTTGTTCAGATGCAACAGGCAACACTTCTCTCCACCAATCCATTACTACCTCGGATTTCGAAAAGAACCTATGCCCTCCAATATCTATCCTATTGCCCTTATAATTAACCGTCTTCGAAATCCCTCCCCAATAATCACTTTGTTCTAAAACAATCGGAACAATATCTGAATCCCTTAATAACTCATATGCTGCGGTAAGCCCTGCAGGGCCTCCACCAATAATAACTGCTTTTTTAGAGACCATTATACCACATCGATTAATATTATCAAATAAAAACGCGGTAAATTTACAAGTTTTAAATTCCATATCTGCTTCTTGTCATTTTTAAAATACTATTTTTGCAATACAACTATTATAATAGCCGAGTGGCGGCAACGCGGTTGTATAGTTGTAGTTCAGGAATGCTTGTCAATTAAGTTTGGCCAATCGCTAAAAGGAGTTGATGTTGTTGCGACCCTGGAGTATCTGAAACACGAAAAAGGCATAGTTCCTCAACGATTGCAAACAGACAACGGAATTGAGTTTATCACCAAGGAAATGGATTGGTGGGCATATGAAAGCAAAGTAACCATGGGGCCGAGTAAGCCTACAGGCAATCCATCCGTGGAATCGTTCAACGGAAGTTTTCGTGACGAGTGTTAATTGCGCATTGGTTCTTATCTTTGGAAGACGCAAAAGAGAAAATTGGATATCTGATGCCGGCAGAATTTATCGAAATGTAAAAGAAAATGCTCCCTATAGTCAAACCCTGCCGGGGCTCCTTCTCAGAATTTGATAACTTTGCAGCTTTGGAACAAACTTCGGCTATACCGGGAAAGTCATCAAATCCATCGAAGGTTTAACTGTCAAAAAATGCTCTGGAATTCTACTTTTCAGTGCTTCCAATTGGAGGAGGCCACAAACCTGTTCACTTTATTTCATCTTCACTTATTAAATGGGAAAATAACTGATCAGAAGTGCATTATAGGTGATATTCCTTAGGAAAGCTGAATATTTAATTTTTAATTCTACTAACTTTCAAGGATTTTTGTACAAATTTGCCTGGATGATCTATTCAATGACCGGCTATGGTAGAGCCGAAGGGATGGCCGGAACGCGCCACATAACTGTAGAGATAAAATCCCTTAACGGGAAACAGTTTGAGCTTACAAACCGTCTTACCCCATTACTGAAGGCATACGAAGCCGATATTCGCAACGATCTCACTAAAATATTAAAACGCGGCTCTATCGACCTTTCCGTCATCATAAAACAGGATGGAGCGTCCAAGCCTATGCAGGTGAATACTGATCTGGCGCGTTATTACTATACTGCCATGAAAAGTATATCCCAGGAGCTCGGACTTTCAGAAGACAATGTGCTGAGCACCCTGATGCGGATGCCTGAGGTGGTAGCGCCTGATGCGGATACATTACCCGAACAGGAATGGCATGCTATCAGGGCGCTGATAGGAGAAGCTGCCGCTAAGCTAATGGCACACCGGGCAGAAGAAGGATTAAATATCGGGAAAGACATTGTTGCCCGTATTGACAATATTGATTCTTTGCTGGTTGCTGTGGAAGAGCTGGAACCCAAAAGAATAGACCGGATCCGCCAGAGGATCTCCGGATCTCTGCAGGAATGGATAGGGCTTGAAAAAATAGATGCTAACAGGCTGGAACAGGAGCTGATCTTCTATATTGAAAAGATTGACTTTTCAGAAGAGAAGCAGCGCCTGCGCTCGCATTGCGAGTACTTCAGGCAGCTGGTACAGAACGCGGACGGAGAGGGGGCAGGTAAAAAGCTGGGGTTTGTATTGCAGGAAGTAGGGAGGGAGGTAAATACGCTTGGCTCAAAAGCAAACGATGCGGGGATACAGCAAATAGTCGTCAATATGAAAGATGAACTGGAAAAGGCAAAAGAACAATCGCTAAACGTATTGTAATAAAAAAACGATGAAGATACATTTCCTATCAAAAAGTGCTTTCCCGGCTTTGTTATTTTTGTACGCTGCGGCTCTCTCATCCTGTACTACCTCTCCCTATTATCAGAAGCAGAATGCTGTACCCGGTGGAAAATGGGACTACAGCTTTCAGCCGGTATACAGGATCAATATACCGGACAGCAATCATCAGTACGCTACCTATCTCGTCATACGCCATGACGAAGCTTACCCTTTTGCCAATATCTGGGTGAGAATGAAGGTAAAAGCTCCGGGTGACAGCACTTTTAGTCAGGGAGTACGGATTGAACGACAACTGGCTGACCCTGAAGGCAAATGGCAAAGCAATGCAATGGCCGCAGGCGGTATGTGGGAACATATGATACGGATTGGCCCGAAAGATGCCCCCCGGTTCAAGAAGCCTGGCACCTACGAAATAAAACTGGAACAGGTAATGCGCGCCAATCCTTTACCATCTGTAATGAATGTGGGAATAAGAGTAGAAAAGCTCAAATAGTACAGTATCAACAGATATTACAACGTCTGATAAATAAATTCCGTAATTTACATCTGATAAAAATATTAAGCCATGTTATCTAAAACAGTACAGGAAGCATTAAACCGCCAGGTTGCAATGGAAGCGGAATCGTCGCAGGCATACCTTGCTATGGCATCATGGTCAGAAATACAGCCGGGCCTCGACGGGGTTACTGACTTTTTTTACAAGCAATCTGACGAAGAACGTATTCATATGCTGAAGCTGATACGTTATATCAATGAACGCGGAGGATTCGCTGTAGTTCCTCCCTTACCACAGCCCAATATTACTTTCCAGTCATTAAAAAGAGTGTTTGAAGATTTTCTGAAACATGAGCTGAGGGTGTCAGAAAGCATAAATGAGCTGGTCGACCTGGCTCTTAAAGAAAAAGATTTTCCGACACATAATTTTCTTCAATGGTATGTATCGGAGCAGATCGAAGAAGAAAGCCTTGCAAGGACATTAAATGACAAACTGGAGCTTGTAGGAGATGATAAAGGAGGCATTTACCTGTTTGACAGGGATATTATGCTTTTCAGGGGAAAAGCAGCCGCATCCAGTTCCAATGATTAGTATGAGAATGAAAAATCCTCCCTACCGGAGGGTTTTTCATTTCTAAAATTACCGTTAAAGAGCACAGTACCAAAGAAATAACAAGTAGATTTACATATTGAACAACCAAACTTCAGTTATGAAATTAAAATCTTTAGCGCTTACCGGCGCCGGACTTGCTTTGCTGAGTCTTTCTGCCTGCCAGGATTCCGGAAATTCAGGCGAAACCAAAACCGCTGATACTTCAGCTACTGCCCCCGCTGGTTCCCAGGCAGCCTTAAGTATCCAACCTGTTGATAATTCCCCCGAGTTCCCCGGAGCCAGCCTCGGCATTAAGGATGTAAAAGCAGAATTGCAGGGAAAGGACTCTGTAAAGATCACTATAAATTACGAGGTGAAGAATTATGAATTAAAGCACCAGACTACAGATGCCGCCACCAAGGAGTGCAACAACTCCAAAGATGGACAGCATATTCATTTCATTCTCGATAATACGCCTTACAAAGCGTTATATGAGCCAACCAATACTTTTACAGTCCCCGTCAAATCAGAACATTACCTGATGTCCTTCCTGTCCCGCTCTTATCATGAATCTTTGAAAAATCCAGAAGCAGGTATTCTGTATAAATTTTCAGTGGACGAAAAAGGCAAGCTAACCAAGCTAACCGTACCCAACAGTCCCATGCTGTTTTACAGCAGGCCAAAAGGCGATTATCTGGGGAACGATACAAAGAACGTGCTGCTGGACTTCTATGTATATAACGGGAAACTAAGCGCGGATGGCTATAAAGTAAAAGCAACCATTAACGGGCAGGATTTCACTATCGACAGCTGGAAACCATACTTTATCCAGAATGCTCCATTGGGAGATATGACCGTCAACCTGCAGTTACTTGATAAGTCAGGCGCTGCCGTAACGGGCGATAACACTAATATAAGCAGAACGGTAAAACTGGCTGAAAGTGAACCAATGAAGTAATGGTTAACTTTACCCCCATAATGTGCACGCCGTGCGTGCACATTATGGTATAAGATTCCACTATGAAATGTACATTCCTTTTAATTGTTTTACTGTACATATCCAACTTATCTACAGCCCAGGATACCTTATGGGCACAATGCAGCCGTAATGATGTCCCCTTTGTCTATGCCAAGAGTAAAGCCGGGGAGTCAATATACGACATAGCAAGGAAGTATTCTGTCCCTCCCGGATTTTTATCTGACCTGAACGGTGTACGCTTACAGCAACAGCTCAGTCCGGCTACAGCCATAAAGATTCCTATCGGCAGCTATAATTACAGGAGAGTTAATGATCCTGCAGGTAATCGCCCCTTATTCTACAAAGTACGTGAAGGAGATAAGCTCTATGAGCTGGCCAGGTCATTTAATACCTCTCAGCAGTCACTGCAGCAATGGAATAAGCTCAGCAATCAGGAAATAGCTCCAGGACAGATTTTGCTTACGGGGTGGATCAGCTATGATCAGTCCCAGGAAGGCAGTAAAGCGCCGGATCAAGTACCCGTTCCTATCCCTCTCCCTGTTGTAAAGGACACGATAAGCGTTAAAGAAACGATTACTGCAGAAGAATCCTCTGCTGACAGTATGCAGGTAATCCTGGAAAAGAATTATTATGATGGCAATAGCGGAAGGTCAGAAGCCGGTGCCGCTGTTTTTTTCGAATCAGCCGCCCCTGCTCAACCCGGGATTTATTATGCCTTCCACAATATTGCCGAGCGCGGTGATATTATCAAAGTACATAACCCCGATGGGAACCGGTCAGTTTATGTTAAAGTGATCGGCAGGATACCGGAACTGAAGGAATATCATAACTGCATCATCGCTATTAGTGATAAAGCGGCCAAAGCTTTAGGCGCCCACTATAAACGTACCTTCTGTAGGATCAGCTACTAAAAAAACCATTAAAAAACCGGCGAGCTTGCCGGTTTTTTAATGGTTTGCTATCTCAGTTTATGCGTGGATTGCAGAAGCTCTTACACGTTTGGTTCCCGTCATTTGTCTTGCTGCAGCCGCAATTGCCTCAGCATCATAACCGCATTCCCGGTATTGCTCTTCCGGTTTCCCATGCTCTATTATGTGATCAGGAATACCGAGTATTTTCACATCCGGTTTATAGCCATTCTCGTTAAAAAATTCCAGTACGGCACTTCCAAATCCTCCTTTGATCGTTCCATCTTCCACTGTAATTATTTTCCTGAATTTTTTACCGATAATGTGCAGCAACTGTTCATCAAGCGGCTTTACAAAACGCATATCATAATGTGCCGCATCAACACCTTCCGTAGCCAGCTCCTGGCAGGCCTTTACAGCAAAATTACCGGGATGTCCGATAGTGAGTATTGCGATATCATTTCCCTCTTTAACAATACGACCTGTACCTGTAATTACTTTTTCAAATGGCGTCTGCCAATGAGGCATTACACCTTGTCCACGAGGATAGCGTATTACATAAGGATTCGTTGTATCATCCAGCTGTGCCGTGTACATCAGGTTACGCAACTCCTGCTCGTTCATAGGAGCGCTTACGATCATGTTAGGGACACAGCGCATATATGCCAGGTCATAAGCGCCATGATGCGTTGCGCCGTCGTCTCCCACCAGCCCGGCACGATCCAGGCAGAATATTACAGGCAGGTTCTGGATAGCGACATCATGGATAACCATATCATAAGCCCTTTGCATGAAGCTGCTGTAAATGTTACAGAATACTTTCATCCCCTGTGTGGCAAGACCGGCGCTCAAAGTTACGGCATGCTGCTCCGCAATACCTACATCTAAGGCGCGGTCAGGCATTTCGGCCATCATATATTTAAGCGAGCATCCGGAAGGCATGGCCGGGGTGATACCCATAATTTTAGGATTGGCTTTAGCCAGCTCAATGATGCTGTACCCGAATACGTCCTGGTATTTTGGCGGCTGCGGTGTATTAAATACCTTCTTATTGATCTGCCCGGTGATCTTATCGAAAATACCCGGCGCATGCCAAAGCGTCTGGTCTTCTTCCGCGAGCTTATATCCTTTTCCTTTTACCGTTTTAATATGCAATAGCTTGGGGCCGGGAATATCATTAAGATCTTTGAGGGTTTCTACCAGTTTCAGTACATTGTGACCATCAACAGGACCGAAATAACGCATCCCTAATGCCTCGAACAGGTTGCTTGATTTAGATACAACGCCTTTTAACCCGGCTTCTATCTTTGATGCTATGCTCTGCTGAAACTCAGAATAGGGAAGTTTTCCAAGAAACTTCCATACATCGTCCCTGAATTTATTGTAGGTATGCGAAGTCGTAATATCCGTAAGGTATTCTTTTAACGCGCCTACATTAGGGTCGATACTCATATTATTATCATTCAATATGATGAGTATATTGGCATTGGTTACTCCTGCATGATTCAGCGCCTCAAACGGGAGACCGGCAGTCATTGCACCGTCACCGATAACCGCGACATGCCGGCGGTCATGCTCACCCTTTAGCTTGGAAGCTATGGCCATACCCAAAGCGGCTGAAATTGATGTGGAACTATGCCCTACACCAAATGTATCGTATTCACTTTCCGACCTGTTAGGAAATCCGCTTATTCCTTTATATTTCCTGTTGGTATGAAATACTTTGCGCCGACCGGTAAGTATTTTGTGCCCATAGGCCTGGTGTCCAACATCCCATACAAGCTGATCGTAAGGTGTATTAAGCACATAGTGCAATGCAGCGGTCAACTCGACAACGCCAAGGCTTGCCCCGAAGTGGCCTCCGTTGACGCTTACCACATCAATAATAAACTGGCGCAGCTCGCTACAAAGCTGCGGCAATTGTAGCTTATCCAGTTTTCTCAGGTCGGCAGGGACATCAATCTGGCTCAGCAGGGGGCCGGCGGGGTATGCTTCCATTGCGATTTTAAAATTTGGGCAATGTACAAAAGTAAGATTTATTTTAACGGGACAGCCTCTCAGGTTATGAAAATATGAATCTTTTACCAGGCATCCGTCAATACTTTAATAGGTTCTCCCTTTATAAAATATTTTATACATATTACCGCCAAAACGGTATTGCACAACATCATAATTGAGCTGCCAGGCAGCAATTTCGGCATTGGTCACATCATAAATCTCCCCTTCGGAAAACAGGCGAAGAACATTAGCCCTATTCACATAAGCAACTGAATTATAGGCAGCTATATAGTCTTCAGGATAATAGCTCTCCAATGTATAGATCTTGCCTTTATAAAAGACATTAAAATAACCGCTCGCATCTTTATAAGCCACTATATTATCCTTTACCTGAAACTCCGGCTGAAAATACCCTATGGTATATACCGAATCTCCATAAAATATCTTAAAATAATTATCATTTGCAACAAAAGCAACCACGTTATCGCCTGCGGCATACTCGTAAGGCGGAAATTCCTCCAGCATCCTGGTATTCCCTGAATGGAATACTTTAAATTGCCTGTTTATGTCCACATAGGCTACTATGTTTCTCCCCACATCAAAGCTGTTGATCAGGTAAGGTTCCTGCTCAATGATCTGGCCAAGGTAAAACATATGGAACTGATTGGCATAGTTGACATATGCAGCAATATTATCTGAGACCTTTACAGACGGCAGCTGACCCGATGCTATATCCTGATTATCAAAGATCGATTTTTTTGTTTCTGTATTGAAGACAAGATCCGCACTGGTACCTGCAAGAAAATTTTCAATAGGATATATTTCGCCGTTATAATAGGCTTTATATTCTGAACGCATTCCATCAAAAAAAACTACCAGGCTGTCACCAAGAAAGAAGTTGTTCGCAATCCCTGCAAGATTGGTAACCTTACCATTTTCCCAGACATTAAGCGCCTTTGCATTCTGATAGGTGACAAGATAATCTGAAGCCTGGAAAGAGCTGGTAAATCCACTGTTTATCTGCTGGCTGCCTCCATTATAATAAACCTTGAAATTCCTCGAATTGTCAATATAGGGAATGGCGAACCTTCCTATTTCGACCTTGGTTGGCACCAGGTATTCAATTTTCCGGATAATCCCATTATCCCAGACCATAAATTGATTTTGAAAATTGGTATAGGCCGATAAGGGTTGTGCATTAGCGGAAAATGAAAGAACAATGATAATGAATGTGCAGAAAAAATGCTTCATAAACTCAGGATTAAGATAATATTCCGTTTGGCTAAGATAGGAATAAATAAAAAACGGCACAGAGACGTGCCGTTTTTATCTTATTTAAAATCTTCGGAGTGTGCGGGCCCTTCAATTTCGCTCAGATGGACTGTAGGCTTGTTGACCTCGCTGGCATTATGTATATCAAGCGTAAGCCTGGGCTGCTTACCGATCACTTTGTCTATTAACACCGGCTGCTTTGCGGTACCTACTTTTCCCGCATAATGCCCCTGGGCAATCACGCTGTGGCGGTTCACCTTTGTCGGCCCTTCTATTATCCAGTCTTTGGTTTCCTTCTTCTCAAAGCGGCATTCATTACAGATCCATCCCGTTTCCCCGTTACTGGCATTAGCTATTTCTCCCCATTCATCTTTACGTGCTGTAACCCTGAATACCTCATCTCCCCGCATCCAGAGCCTTACTTCTCCGCAACACTTAGGGTTATTGCAATTACGGTGTGCATCTACAGGTTTTGTAAACCACACCCTGTTTTTAAAGCGGAAAGTCTTGTCTGTAAGCGCCCCAACAGGACAAACATCAATTACATTTCCTATAAATTCATTATCAAGCGCTTTGCTGATGCAGGTACTGATACGGGCATGATCGCCACGGTCAAGTATGCCATGTTCTCTTTGCTCCGTCAGCTGATCTGCAGTAAATACGCAACGGAAGCACATGATACAGCGATTCATGTGCAGCTGGATATACGGGCCTATATCTTCCGGCTCAAAAGTACGCCGGTCATATTCGTAACGTGTAGCTGCGCTTCCATTTTCATAACTGAGATCCTGTAAATGGCATTCTCCGGCCTGGTCACAAACCGGGCAGTCAAGCGGGTGGTTCAATAATAAAAATTCCGCCACCCCCTTTCTGGCATCAACAGCTTTATCAGAAGTCATGCTTTTCACTTCCATGCCATCCATCACACCCGTACGGCAGCTGGCTACCAGCTTTGGCATGGGACGCGGGTCTTTTTCCGACCCCTTACTTACTTCGACAAGACAGGTCCGGCATTTGCCCCCGCTGCCCTTAAGCTTACTGTAATAGCACATTGTGGGAGGAGCGACATCGCCACCTATTTTCCGTGCAGCCTCCAGGATTGTAGTGCCGGGCGCCACTTCAATCGTTATATTATCTATCGTTACTTTAATATTATCAGCCATTGTATTGCTTATTTCCCGTAACAGTTTATTACCTGCATTTACCTGCAGCAATTTTATTCTTCAAATTCGTTAACAACTTCCCTGATCCCGTTTTTCAGCACGGCTTCATTAAAGTTGATCAAGAGACCTCTGCTGAGGCCAGAAAGCCTGACGTATGTTGTTATCAGCCTGGCATCCACTTCATCTAACCTGGCAGCGCTTCTAATCTCTATCAATATTGTGTCCTCCACCACCATATCAGCTTTAAGACTGACATTCATCAATACACCATCATGGATAAGATCAATAGGGTATTGCCTCACAAAGGCTATGCTTCTTTTTGCAAGCTCATAGCATAATACGTCTTCATAAACCTCCTTCATCAGGCCAGGACCATACTGGCTGTGGATTCCTTCACAAATATCCAGCACAAGCGCTGGTATCTGGTTCTTTTTTGTTACTGTCATAATATCCCTGTTTTTGTTTCATAAAAATGACACAATTCAAAGGGGTATTATTGGTTTATATAATTATACCGGTCTCTCGCCTATGCCATTACCTCGCGGGGGTCAGCATAATGAGCCAGTCCATAATTTCTTTTCTGCGCTTCCTCAGGATGCAGCACATGCCACTCGAACTCATCCCTGAAATGCCTTATAGCGGCAGCTACCGGCCATGCGGCGGCATCTCCCAGCGGGCAGATAGTGTTTCCTTCAATGCGGCGCTGGATATCCCACAGGAGATCTATATCTTCCATGCGGCCTTTACCATATTCTATACTTTTCAATATCTTATACATCCAGCCTGTTCCTTCGCGACAGGGAGAACATTGCCCGCAGCTTTCATGGTTATAAAAACGTGCCAGGGACATGGTATGGCGTACAACACATTGGTCCTCGTCCAAAACAATAAAGCCGCCAGATCCAAGCATCGTGCCCGTAGCAAACCCGCCGTCAGAAAGGCTTTCATAATTCATAAGACGCGTTTCTCCTTTTGCTGTTTTAAACAGGAGGTTATTGGGAACAATAGGAACGCTCGATCCTCCCGGGATACATGCTTTTAGCTTTTTACCATTGGGAATGCCTCCGCAATACTCGTCACTATAAATAAACTCTTCTACCGAGAGATCAAAACCTATTTCATAAACACCAGGCTTATTAAGATTGCCGCATGCAGATATCAGCTTTGTTCCTTTTGAATTACCAACACCCAGTTTCCCATATTCATCTCCCCCCATATTAATAATTGGCACTACAGCTGCCAATGTCTCAACATTATTTACCACTGTGGGACGCATCCATAAGCCTGCTATAGCCGGGAACGGGGGTTTGATACGCGGATTTCCGCGTTTTCCTTCCAGGGACTCAATAAGGGCTGTCTCCTCGCCGCAGATATAAGCGCCGCCACCACGCTGAACATATATTTCACAATCAAAACCGCTGTTCTGGATATTTTTACCGAGCCAGCCGGCATTCCTGGCTTCCGCTATCGCCTGCTCCAGTATATCCGGTATCCAGGCATACTCGCCACGGATATAAATATAGGTGGCATTAGAACCTAATGCGAAAGATGAAACGATCAGCCCTTCAATAAGCAGGTGTGGTAAGAACTCCATGAGGTATCGGTCCTTGAATGTACCAGGCTCGGATTCATCTGCATTACAAACAAGGTGCCTGGGCACGCCTTCGGGCTTTGCCAGGAAGCTCCACTTCATACCGGTAGGAAAACCGGCTCCCCCGCGGCCGCGCAGGCCGCTCTTCTTTACTTCTTCAACTATTTCATCCGGCGTCATTTTCAGGGCTTTTTCTACACTACGGTAGCCACCGTGCTTGCGGTATGCTTCGTAATAGCGGATGCCTTCAATATGCGCGTTCTCTAATAATAATTTCATTATAACTTCAAAAGTTGAAAGTCAAAATCCTGACTTAGCTTGTTTATTTCTTATTTATCGGCCTGTACACTTTGCCTTTCTAACAATACCCACTTATTTTTATCATCCACTAAAACCCAATGCTCCTTTGTCGTTAAGACTACATCAAATGGCTTTCCATCGAGTTCGCCAACAACGTGTAAGTCTCTTGTCACAGTATGGTCTTTCCAGTAACCACCTTTCTTTCCCTTCCACTTTCCTATCTCAGACTTACCTTGCTGCTCTATTTGCAAATAGCGTAAATAGCCGCTGTTAAGATTATTCAATAACTCTGTCTTCGATTCAACCATTCCATTGGAATGTTTAAAATGTACCTCTTTGCTTAACAAGGTATTCAGAGTGGAAGTATCACTTGAAACCATAGCTTTATCAAGCTCTTTAATACTATTTAGTATTTCATCTTCTCTTCTTAAATCGATCTCTTGCAGTTCATGACCTTTTTCTTCTTTTTGTGCAAACGCAGCATGAAGAGAAAGCAGCAAAAAGGCCGACAAAATCCAAACTACGCTCTTCCTAAACATTATCTTTCGGTTTATCAAAATTAAACATCCAGCTTATACCCCACTTATCTGTCAACATACCAAACTTCGCACCCCATAAAGTATCCTGTAAAGGCATAGTAATTGTTGCTCCCTCACTCATGACTGAGAATACACGATCTATATCTTCCTCCTGCTTAAAGTTAAGAGACAACTGTGTATTGGTACCACCCGTCACTTCATTTCCGGGCTCCATGATATCGCTTGCCATCAGGGTAAGGCTCCCGGCCTGAAAGACAGCGTGCATGATCTTATCTTCCCACTTTTTTTTACCCTCTGCCGGACCATCAGCATATGTTTGCTGAAAAACCACTTCCCCGCCAAAAGCCTTGCCATAAAAACTCAGCGCTTCGGCAGCATTACCATTAAAGCTCAGATAAGGTGTAATTGGCTCCATGATTATTATGTTTTACCATGCTTTTTCAATATTTGTTTCTGAAAAAAACAATATTCAGCAAAAAACCGTTTTGCGTTTCTGTCCTATTTTGCCTGCTTCCTCCATTTTATGGATATAAGCTACTATATCGGGTACTTTACAAGCTGTTCCACCCATCTCAACCCTTACTTTACCAATAACCCTTCCGGTTTCTTTTGCCATATTCGTCAACAATGCAACATACCCGCCAACAGAAATTACAAAGCCATTCATCGTGTATTTCACCCTTTCTCCCTGGGTATGGATTGTGGTTGCCACTTTGTTCAGTAAAGCTTTGATTTCTTCCATATCCAGCTCTTCGTCTTTTTTATATGCCAGCAGGTTGCTATACGTGCTCCAACCAGTAGCCTGCAATTGCTCGTCCTTTGAGTTGATCCATTCTATGGCCAGCTCCCTGCCATAATTACTTTCTGTAGCTGTCCAGGCAACAGTATACTCGCTCACCATATGCCAGGTAGCATTTTTTGCCCAGTCCTGCAGCTGCTTTTTACTCATTTTATCCGGTGAGCAGATTAACCCCGCAAAATACATTGCATCAGCATTTCCTGTATTATATAATTCCAATGCCAGGCTATGATCTTTCTTTATCCTCTTCTGAATGGTTTTCATATCGCCAATCTTCACACCAAAAAATGCGCCTGCGGCACCATGGCTTTTCCATGTCTTACGGGTCTGCTCATTTCCCAGCTTCTCTAATTCTGCCATCACTTCATTCAGCGTCATCTCTTCCTTAATTTTTAGCGGCTGTCCTGAGTTCGTCCAGCAGCATATCTACTTTTTCCGTTGTAAGGTGTTCTTTAAAATGCTTTCCTAACTGCATCATCGGCGCATAGCCACATGCTCCGAGACATTCAGCAGGCTTTAGTGTAAAAAGCCCGTCGGCAGATGTTTCCCCTTCTTTAATAGCCAGCCTGTTTTTAATATGATCGATAATCTGATCACTGCCACGCAACATGCACGGACCTGTACGGCAAACCTCCAATACGTATTTGCCCACCGGTTTCATATTGAACATGGTATAAAAAGTAGCGACTTCGTATACTTCAATCGGCAGGATATTCAAAAGGCCCGCAACATAATCCATAACCGGCACATCCAGCCAGCCGCCAAATTCTTCCTGCGCAAGGTGCAGCAAAGGGATCAGGGCACTTTTCTGCTTTCCTTCAGGATAGCGCGCGATGATTTCCTCCACCTTCTTTAGTTTCTCTTCAGAAAATTGTATCATAACTAAGCCAATATTTAAAGCACGTAAGGCTTATGTTTTTTTGTCAAAAAAATTGTGACTAAGCGTCCAGCTCTCCCGCAATAACATTGATAGAACTGAGTGCAATGATTGCGTCGCTCAGCAAGCCTCCGGCAACCATCTCCGGGAAACCCTGGTAATAGATGAAACAGGGACGACGAAAATGCAGCCTGTAAGGCGTACGCCCGCCATCGCTTATCAGGTAATATCCGACTTCCCCGTTAGCTCCCTCAACAGCATTGTACACTTCTCCTGCCGGCAGATCTGTCTCACCCATAATTATTTTGAAGTGATAGATCAGCGCTTCCATCTTGGTATATACATCAGGCTTTTCGGGCAGATAGAAATCAGGTACATCCGCATGGAATACGGATGGATCCATATCTTTCATTTTCTCTATTGCCTGCTTTACTATACCCAGGCTTTCCCACATTTCAGCATTACGTACAAGGAACCTGTCATAAACATCCCCCTGGGAACCTACCGGTATATTAAAATCAAAATCCTCATAGCTGCTGTAGGGCGTATGGACACGTACATCAAAATCCACACCTGCCGCTCTAAGATTAGGGCCGGTGAAGCTGTAATTTAATGCCCGCTCAGCACTGATTGGCCCTGCCCCTATACAACGATCCATAAAAATACGGTTACGGGTAAGCAACGCTTCAAATTCCTTCAGCACTTTAGGAAAACCTGCAACAAAAGCATGTATCTTATTCCAGGTATCCTCTGTAAAGTTTCGTTCGAAACCACCGATGCGCCCGATATTGGTAGTAAGCCTGGAGCCACAGATACTTTCATATATTTCGTATATCTTCTCCCGCCATTGAAATACATAGGTAAACGGCGTAAGCGCACCGGTATCCACACCAATTACTGAGTTACATACCAGGTGGTCGGCAATGCGTGCAAGCTCCATAATCAGCACACGCATATATTGCACGCGCTTGGGTATTTCGATACCTACCAGCTTTTCTACCGTGAGATGCCAGCCGATATTATTGATAGGAGCCGAGCAATAATTCAGCCTGTCCGTCAATGGCGTGATCTGGTAATAGGGTCTGCGTTCCGCAATTTTTTCAAAAGCGCGGTGTATATAACCGATCGTGGGATCCGTTTTTATAACACGCTCGCCATCTATCTCCATTATGTTCTGAAACACACCATGTGTTGCAGGGTGCGTAGGCCCTACGTTAATAGTGGTGGTCTCTTTTTCCAGCGATTCTTCGGCAAGCTTTAAATGATGTTCAATCATGTATGACTGTATTGACAGTTTTTACAATTCACTAGTAATATTTCTTATCCTCTTCCAAACATTTCATCATCTTTGTCAATCCTGGTAGGATCTTCCATAGGGTATTCCTTTCTCATCGGGAAGTAATCCATTTCATCCACATTGAGGATCCGGGTGAGGTTAGGATGGCCTATAAAGTTTACACCGAAAAAATCGTAGGTCTCTCTTTCCATCCAGTTAGCCCCGGAAAATACGGGCGTTGCAGAATGAATATCCGGCCTGGCTACCGGAACATAAGCCTTCATCCTTAAACGTACATTCGCTACCAGGTTATGTAAATGATAAACGATACAAAGCTCCTCGCCAGCCCTGTCTGGGTAATGTACGCCCGTAAGATCTGTCAGAAATTGAAATTGCAATTCCTCATCTTCGTAGAGAAATTGCAGCACTTTCAAATTATCCCCGGCAGGTACACGAAAAGATTGTATCCCGTAGTTTTCTTCCCAGTCAGATATGTCAGGGAACTTTTCGGAAAGGCGTTGTTTTATTTGCTCGTTACTCATTTAAATCTGGTTTGAAACTTTACTGAATACCGTATTCGTTCAGTAATCCTTTATATTGCTCGCTATGGCGACGCCGCAGACTTTCGTGCTTTACAATTTCCTGCAGCTTCAGTACACCATCAAGGATTCCTTCGGGTCTTGGCGGGCAGCCGGGAACATAAACATCTACCGGTATCACCTGGTCAATCCCCTGCAATACAGGATAAGAGTCAAATATACCTCCGCTACTCGCACAGGCGCCGATGGCGATCACCCAGCGGGGTTCTGCCATCTGGAGGTATACCTGCCTGAGAATGGGCGCCATTTTCTTTGCAATGGTACCGGCTACCAGCAACATATCGCACTGCCTTGGCGTAAATCCCATCCGTTCTGAACCAAAACGCGCAAGGTCATAGTTCGCTCCCATTGTTGCCATGAACTCGATACCGCAGCAAGAGGTCGCAAAAGGCAGCGGCCAAAGCGAATTAGCCCTGGCAAGACCTATTACCTGATCAAATTTTGTCGCCATAAAACCCTCTCCCTGATAGCCATCAGGAATATTGGCTAACGCAACTTTTGTATTCTCATTATATTGAACCGGACGAGGCATAATAATATTCAGTTTTACTTTTACCTACACAATGATTCTATCATACAGATGTATCAATCTTCCCACTTGAGGGCACCCTTCTTTATAATGTAAATAAACCCGCAGAGGAACAAGCCTACAAACATCAATACGGCCCAGAAACCTTCCATACCCAATTCTCGGAAATTTACAGCATAAGGATAGAAGAATATAACCTCCACATCAAACAAGACGAAAAGAATCGCGACCAGGAAGTACTTAACCGCCATTGGCTGGCGGGCATTACCTATTGAAGGGATACCACTTTCAAAATTGATCAGCTTATCTCCTGTACGTCTTTTGGGTCCAAGCAAATGTGAGGCTATCATCATTATTGCAACAAACCCCAGTGCTATAAGCAATTGTATAGCTACCGGCATGAAGCTGAATGCGCTGTCAGTTGCGGGTACCGCCAAAAAAAAATTCTCCATAAAGTCGATTATCCGGAAGTATTGTACTAACAGGCAAAAATAATTCAATTGAAGGATTTTACAAACTTATGACACATTTTTTAAAAGGCTCTTTGATATGCTCTTATGGTATTCATTCATGCAAAAAACCCCTGCAGTAAGAGCAGGGGTTTCATTAAAAATTTAATCAGAACTTACTTTTTAGCCTTTGCTTTATAGTACTCAATTATTTGCTTGGCAAACTCATTATCCGGTTGGATAGTAAGAATCTTATTGGCATACTCTGTTGCTTTCGCCTCATTAGACTGGTTGTAGTAAAAGTAAGCCAGGTATTGATAGGCTACCATCAGCTGATCGTTTTTCTTCTCTACCCCTTCTTTGCTAAAACCCAGCCAATCTTCGAAGAATTTTACGCCAGCGCCTGTTTTGGCCTCCTGATCGCCGGCTGCTGCTACCAGCCCCTGCCAGTAATAGGATATATGCCTGTCATCAGGATATTTTTCGGAGATCCCGGCAAAAGCTTTGGCTGCATCCGCATAGTTCTGACCGTAATAGCTCCAATAACCCCAGTAATAATAATCCAGCGACGCTGCATTAGGGTTGGCTGCCACGATCTTGCCATACCAGGCTCCTGCCTGTGCATAGTTCTTCGAGTCTTTAAAACCTTCTGCTATTTTACGATACAGTTCTGCTTTATCAGCAGTAGTATCCATTGCTACCGCTTTGGTAAAATAGAAGTTGGCCGAATCTGCATACATTTTTGCATTACCTGTGTCCACAGTAGCCATTGCGTTCATGATCTTACCCATATACATATAGTCGTCAACAATTATGCTTTCAGGCTTTGTTTCCTTGCTGAAGAATATATGCATGTTATCCAGCGCGTTTTTGTAATCCTGCGTTTCAAACTGGCTATAACCTTTCAAACGATAGAAATAGGGCTTTTCAATCCCGCTTTTCATCACCTCTTCAAGCTTTGATAAAGCTTCAGGATAGTGCTTTGACAGGAAAAGGATATGCACATACTGAACAAGATCGTCCGTGCTCTTGTCAGAGAGCGTAAGGTACTTTTCTATATTCTGCTTGGCGAGCTCGTATTTACCGACACGGTAATAAGCGTCGGCCAGATCGCGGTAAGGAAGTGGGTTATTGGGATCCGCATTTTTCGCCTGCTCATAGCTTTTCAGCGCAGATTCGTAATTGCGTGCTGCATACCACAGGGCTCCTATTTTCGAATAAGCCAGAGAGTTATCGGTACCTTTCTCCACAGCTTTTTCATAATTGGTCATGGCATCACCACCTCCTGTTTGCAGTTTCATATAGGCATCTCCAAGAGCGATGTGCATTTTTGCGGTCGGCTCTTTTTCCATTGCCTTCTGATACCAGGCTATTGCGTCGTTGATGTTCCCGCCATTGGAATAGGTAATTGCGTCCGCAGCAATTTTATATTTTTCGTAATCCTTCTTTTTTGCACCATCAATTATTGTCTGCAGCAGTTTAGCAGCTTCGTCTTTTTTGCCCTCGGCAAAAAGTACACGCGCCATACCCGCCTGACTGTAGAAATTGTCGGGATGTTTTGAAAATATTTGTCTGGCAGCGTCAATATTACCTAAGCCGAGCTCTGAAAGTCCCAGGTAATAATCAGCTTCTTCTTTACCTGCAGAAGACTGTAATGTTTTTTTGGCACTTTCAAATCGTCCGTAATCTACCAGTTTCTCTCCTTCTTTGGCTGACTGCGCGTTGAGGCTGAATGCCAATGCCAACGCAGCCAGGGTCACGGTTATTTTTTTCATTTTTCTTTTTAAATTTTGGTAATGTAGTAGTTCTTAATGCTTTTTAGTATTAGTGTTTAAAATAGGGATCATTTTAATTGTACTTCCCTTATCTCCAAAGGTACCCTTAATGGAACCATCCAGGATTTTTTAAATATCAGTTGCCCCTGCTCCCCACATAAAAAGTTAGCAAATCCCGTGCCTAAACCCTGCCAGCTTTCCCTGGATACAAAATAAATTTTCCTTGTCAAAGGGTACTGGTGTAATGCTATACTATATTGGTATGGCTGGTGAAACTCCAGGGTCGAGTCATTCTGAAGCGCCGCCACTTTAACCTTCGATAAAAATTTCCCCATACCACTCTTATCTTCTGTATCGTATATATACCTTGCGCTTACAATACCTATTGCTCCAGGATTTTGGGCAACATAGTCAATTACACCTTCGTTGGTCTTTGCCGCATAGGACTTAGACGAAAGCTGGCCGCCGGGGATTAATGAATCTACGACAAACCGGACCATGCTGGATTTACCATTGTCAAAAACAACGGTATACGTGCGGGCAAATTTTCCGAGTAATATTTCCCGTAACTGCCCCATTGTCATTAATGTATCAGGCGATGCGGGGTTCAGTACTATCGCAATAGCATCTTCTGCCATGGCAAGCGATCTTAACGCGATTTTAGCAGAAGCATAGGCTTTTTTCTCCTCTGCTGTAATATCTCTCGCGGTAATTATCAGCCTGGCGCTATCCCTGTATAAGTTATCGAAGCATTCATTTTCGGGGAGATACTGAACATGGATATGCCCTTCAGGATAAGAGGAATCCCATACTTTAAGCTGTTGTTCAATAACAGGTTTTAAACTTTCGTCTACAGATATGTTTATAGTTCCTTTTGTACCGGTCTCTGTACGCTCCTGGCTTGGCCCGCATCCCGCCGTTATTACCAAACAAATGAATATAAGAGCTAAGGAACTCAGTTTTCTAGATAACATACAATTTGCAATTATACGGTTTATTGTTACAAATCAGGGTCAGGGATTTTCTTTGTAACAATAAATTAACTTTGATTATTAATAAGTTGTAAAAATAATTTAATCTAAAAAAACAAATATTTAGCCAATAAAAAACAAAGAAAATATCTGGGAGCCAACCTTCTAATCAAAAGACCCCGGAATGCTTATTTTCCACATTGTTCATAACGGAAACAACCGGTAAGATGATCATTCACCATTCCTGTTGCCTGCATAAAGGCATAACAAATGGTGGTACCTACAAACTTAAACCCTCTTTTGCGAAGGTCCATGCTCATTGTATCCGATTGCGGAGATGAAACTGGTATAGTATCAGGAATCCTATGCTTATTCCTGATAATTTTAAAGCCAGTAAACTGCCATATATATCTATCAAAACTTCCGAACTCTTTTTGTATTTCCAGGAATAGCCTTGCGTTTGTAATAGTTCCTGCTATTTTTAACCGGTTACGGATAATACCCGGATTGTTCATCAATGCAGCTACCCTCTTCTCAGTAAATTTTGCCACCTCTTGAGGATCAAATCCGTCAAAAGCTACTCTGAAAGCTTCCCGTTTATGCAAAACAGTTTTCCAGCTTAATCCTGCCTGGAATGCGTCCAGTACAAAGAATTCGAACAGCTTCAGATCATCATGTACAGGTATACCCCATTCCTCATCATGATAACGGATCATCAGCTCGTCTTCCCCTGTCCAATGACAACGTCTGGTCATAAATCCAAAAAATTTCCCGTTTCGGGCGTACCGGAACGGGAGTAAAATTATTCAGAATTTCGGAATCAGAAAGGGCTTTATTTACCTGCCCAGTTTAAACCCTAAAGTTAATGCCACAATATTTCTGCCATAATTCAGGCTGGCTACCATAGGAGGCACATCTGAAGCAAGAGCCGGATAAGCATAGTCACCAACTTTATAAATGCTATGTACATAGGCCAGATCCATAAAGAAAGCTCCAAACCTGGCGCCAATTCCGGCAGACAGGTCCACGCGTTGCCCGTCAAAAGCAGCAGCTTCACGGAAAGGACTGGTATAATAGGCAAATCCGAGACGGCCCATAAGGTTCTTCATACGTCCCTCTGCGCCAATCCTGAAATTGTGCCCTGCCCTGAACGCATCTTTAATGGCATTATTCACTGCTCTTTCATAGTCACCGTACTGGCTTTCCATGCTGTACCTCATAGATGCATAATCCACATATTCATAATCCGCCGTGATCATCCCATTCCTGCCTAAGGTCAGTGTAGAGCTCAGTACAGCACGCCAGGGTGTACGCAGGTTATAATTAAACTGGGAAGTGTATTCCGGCTGCGCGAAAGTTTCCGGGTTTGTATCCTGATAACCTATATCAGCTTTGTATGTTTCTGTATTCGTCTCGATATTATAATCACCCATATCAGTAAAAGATGCCCACGTAGGCGTATGCGCGGCCAGGCCTATTTTAAGCATATCATTGACCACATAAATAGCGCCCAGCTTAAGATTAACCCCGAAACCTGTTGTTGAGAGATATTCGTTGTAGGAAATATAGTCGAAGTGATTATTGGTTTTGCCGGATATATCCTCTTCCAGGAAATTGATGTCCCGTTCATATTTATAGGATTGTAGCCCAAGCGTCGCCCCAAGTAACAATTTTTCCCTGTAATTTCCGCCTACGCTGAAAACCCATTCCCCTATTCCGCCATTGGACCGTATTGTTTTTGTCTGCTGTAGCCCATCAGTATAAGGAACTATGGAATTATAATTGTCGTCTATAACAAACCCTTGATATCCCAAAAAACCCAACGGCGGCACATTCTGATCGCTGACGCCATTACTCCTGGCATCAGCAGCAAATATTTCTGCGATTGAGCTTTCATTATTACGTCCTGTATAGGTAACACGATCATTAAAATCCGCAACCCGGTTATACCCAATAGCCAAGGAAAAAGATTTCCAGTCACTTCTACCATACTCCCTGCCCGCTGCCGATTTGGCAAACACGATACCGAAATTGCTTACATTGAATTTCGTGTTATCGTCTGTATTATCCGTACCCAGGTATGTTCCTTTATTACCGTTAAAGCGAAGCGTGGGAGTAAACATTATTTCTGAGGTGCGATAAACACCAATGCCTGCAGGATTTATGCTTAGAGAAGAAAAATCTCCTCCCATTGATCCTCCTGCTCCGCCAAGACTTAAAGATAAAGCCGTTGCTCCCGTGGTTACCTGTCCATAGCGCAGGGCATCTATTTCATTTTGTGCAAAAGCAGCTAGAGGAGATAATAAAACCAAACCAAATATTCCGGATATAATCTTTTGCATAATAATCAAGTTTTCAGATACGCAGATTAGACAAAGTTACAGGCCTTTTCGTTTAATTTTATGGAAGAATTCGTAAAAAGAGAAAGGCGCTCCATATGAAGCGCCTTTCTCTCTGTAATTTTCTTTACCTGCGACCTCCACCACGGATCCCGCCTCCACCGGATCCGCCTCCAAAAGAACGGCTACCTCCACCGAAGCTGCCGGAAGAACTACGACTTGGAGCCGGAGCACTATAGCTGCGGCTCGGAGCGCTGCTACGGCTTGGCTGGTAAGTATTGTTGGTTCTTTCACTGCGTTGTTGAAAGCTCCTTTGCCCGCCACTGCGTTCAACAGATCGCTGGCCTCCGCCATTGAAAATACCATTAAAGAACCCACCTCTCCTTGCTGGCTGATCCTGTTGTACAGCACGCTGACCACCACTATTGACAGCACGGTTACCACCGTCTACTTCAAAGGATCGTTGAGTTGCGTTATTCAGGTTAATCCTGTTGTTTGCTCTTGGTGTCGCCATACGACCGTTATCTCCGCTTGAAATAGCCCTGTTGCTGAGATTACCATCCTGCTGGCGTACAGCATTTCTCCTGCCGTCATTCAACCTTATTGCATTACCACGTCCCAGGTTATTATTGTTTATACGGCCATTTACAGGTGTTACCATACCATTTCCACTTCTTTCGGCAATCCGGCCGGGACCATAATTACCTACGCTCCTGATGCCAACGTTTCCGCGAGGGCCATAGTTCACGCCTCTCCTGTATGAATTATACCTGCCGCCATCGTAAAGGCCCGCATAGTAACCATTCCAATAGCCGCCATAGCCGGCACCCCAGCCATAAAATCCGCCACCCCAGCCGTAGCCATAAGCGGGGTAACCCCAATAGCTAAATCCGCCAAAGCCATACCAGGCGCTCAGTCCCCAGCAGGAATTCCAGTAAGGTCCGATACCGAAACCGATACTGAAGCCTGGACGATACCATCCTCCCCAGCCGTAAAAAGGATCAGACCAGAACGGATCGTACCAATAAGGGCTGTAGACGCTGCCCCAATAACCGGCTCCTGCCATAGGATAATAAAAACGTCGCATACGAGTTGTATACGAATCGTCATCATAATCTATATAGGAATCATCATATTGAGATGAAGCCGTGTTATAGGACCGCGCATCGCCATCGTAATTATATCCATCATTACCGCTGCTGGTATAATATTCTGTATCATCATTCTGACGCTGCTTCTTCTCTGCTTTAGCCTGGGTTTTGGCATCCTGCTCAGCCTGACTGCCGCTGTAATACCTGTCATCGACATAACCGCCATTGCCCTGCGCATACGATGCAGATATCCCGAGTAAAGAAAATGCCAGACCAGCAATCCATATTCGTTTCATGACCATGAAAATTTTAAATCTTTTTGAAAATAAAAACCGTCTTTCAAGCTGATTATTAAAAGGATCAAGTAATTCTACTTCCACCGGTTCTTTCATCTTCAAAAATACTACTTTTGCGCCAATTAGCAATTCAGCTTACCGATTATTTAGACATTAACTACTGAATAAGGTTTAATAAATGAGCAAAGAAATTACAAGCCGCAGCGCCGATTATTCGCAATGGTATAACGACCTGATTATAAAAGGACAATTAGCAGACTACTCTGCAGTAAGGGGGTGCATGGTTATTAAGCCGTATGGATTTTCTCTATGGGAGAATATGCGGGATGTATTAGACAGGATGTTTAAAGAGACAGGTCATCAGAACGCTTATTTCCCGCTTTTTGTACCGAAAAGCCTTTTTGAGGCTGAAGAGAAAAACGCGGAGGGCTTTGCCAAAGAATGTGCTGTCGTTACGCATTACCGGCTCAAAACAGATCCGGACAATAAGGGGAAGCTGATTGTTGACCCGGCAGCGAAGCTTGAAGAGGAGCTGGTTGTACGGCCGACATCTGAGGCAATTATCTGGAATACTTATAAGAATTGGATACAGTCATACAGGGACCTTCCTATCCTTATTAACCAGTGGGCAAACGTTGTCCGTTGGGAAATGCGTACACGTCTATTCCTGAGAACTGCTGAGTTTCTCTGGCAGGAGGGGCATACCGCCCATGCGACTCAGGAAGAGGCTATCGAGGAGACGGTAAAAATGCTGAATGTTTATGCAGACTTCGCGGAAAATTATATGGCGATGCCGGTGATCAAAGGAGTAAAATCTGCCAACGAACGTTTTGCCGGGGCTGTAGATACCTATTGCATTGAAGCATTAATGCAGGATGGAAAAGCTCTACAGGCAGGTACATCCCATTTCCTGGGGCAGAACTTTGCAAAAGCATTTGATGTTAAGTTCGCCGATAAGGACAATAAACTGGAATATGTATGGGCAACAAGCTGGGGTGTAAGCACCAGGCTTATAGGCGCCCTGGTAATGGCGCACAGTGATGATGACGGCCTGGTAATGCCGCCAAAGATTGCACCGTTACAGGTGGTAATTGTGCCTATCTATAAGGGCCCTGATTCAAAACCGGTGATTGATGAAAAAGTTGATGTGATCATCAAAGAGTTGCGCAGCAAGGGCATATCAGTTAAATACGACAATGACGATACTACCAGGCCCGGCTGGAAATTTGCAGAATATGAGATGAAGGGTGTGCCGGTAAGAATGGCGCTTGGTATGAGAGACCTGGAAAACAACCAGGCTGAAATCGCCCGTCGTGATACAAAAGAAAAAAGCACGGTTTCTCTTGATGGCATAGTCGCTTATATTGCAGATCTCCTGGACGATATCCAGCAGAATATGTTCAATAAGGCAAAAGCTTTCAGAGATGCGCACATTACAAAGGTGAATACCTGGGAAGAGTTCGAACAGGCATTAGAACACAAAACAGGTTTCATATCGGCGCACTGGGACGGCACTCCTGAAACAGAAGAGCTCATTAAGGAAAAATCCAAAGCCACTATCAGATGTATCCCATTGGATAATCCGCAGGAAGATGGCGCCTGCATCTTAAGCGGCAAACCATCTACACAACGTGTATTGTTTGCAAGGGCCTATTAAAAATAAGCGGGCCGTGGTTAAACCGACCCGCTTATTTTTATTGTAGTCTTACTATTTTTGAATAACGGACAATTTGTGTTTACCGCCGGAAATGGTAGTTTCTCTCTCTTTGCTGTTCTCAAAATGGGATTTATATGCTGCTGACGGTACATCTTTGCCATTAACACGTAGCCTGTCATTTTTATAGCTTATCTCAAAATCTTTCTGCTGGTCAATAAGTCCGTCCTTCTCCAGATGTTTTAGCAAGGCTCCTATCTTTACACCATTATTATCTACTATTTTCAGGGCACCAAATTCCCTTTCAGCTTTGGCCAGCTCAAGGCTTTTCTTCATATCTGCCCGCATCTTCAAAGCCATCTGCCGGCTCTCTTCACGCTGCTTAACAGTCTGCGCCTGGATTTCTTTACGCATCTTCAAAGCGATCTGCCTGTTTTCCTCACGCTGCTTAACAGTTTTGTCCAGAACCTCTTCCCGCATCTTTTTTGCAGCCGCTATCGCTTCCTGCCGTTTTGCTTTCATTTCGGCTATCGACTGCTGATACATTTCAGACGCGGCTTTTATAGCATCTTTTTCCTGTCTTGCCCGCTCTCTTATAATATCATATTTAAAACCGGATTTACCGTATCCTTCTTCCGCTTTCTCTAAAACACGCTTAACATCTTCCAACGACTGTTTTAATTCTTCATTATTGATCTTATCCCTGTTAAAGCCTGATTTACCGGATTTGTCCTCTGCTTTCTCAAGAACGCGTTTCACATCTTCCAGGGCTTTTTTCAGCTCTTTCCTGTTAATTTCAGCTTTCGCGCTGTTAATGTCCTGCCTGATCTCATCCCAATCAATATCTTTTGTAGCATCGCTGACGGACCTGCTGATCTCTTTCCAGTCAACCTGTTCGCCCGCTTCCTTTATTGAACGGCCGATTTCGTCCCAGTCCACATTCTCAAGTTCACGGGAAATGTTAGAGGCTATTTCATCCCAATTTACATTAGCCAGGGCGCTGTCTGCTGCAAGCATTGCATTCTTTACAATTTTGTCTACATCCTGGGGCATTTCCCCCTTATCGCTTTCCGACTTATAAGTGTGCACCTTACCATCTTCGTCCTTTACGATCACCGTTGTCTTTTCACTTGAATAGGAGCTGGTCTGCGTTTTCGTTGCAGGCTCCTTCTTATCCTTGTCCTTTTCCTGCGCTGTAGCGGCATAAAAGCATACTATAGCGGCAATGACCATTACGATAGTGGCAGAGGCAAAAATGCTCTGGGTCGATCTTGGGGCTGGTGTTTTCATATCTACTATTCTTTTTATCCGGGTTAACAATGAATATTTTTTGTTGTTTCCTGTTGCTGCCATTGCGGGGGAGACATTTCCACTTCTTGCATACTCAAGCTGCAGTAAGGCCTCCGCATATTTAACCGGCTGCCGCGTATGCTGCACTGCGATATCATCGCAGGCATGCTCCCGTTCCTTCCTGATCGCTGTGGAGAACCACCATACCAAAGGATTAAAGAACATGAATATTTCCATGATGCTCTGCAATATATTAAACAGGTAGTCCCTGCGCCTGACATGAGCCAGCTCATGCAATAGTATTGCCTCTGTCTGCTGCCAGTCCAGCTGGTTGACCAGGGCAACAGGAAGGATAACGACAGGCCTGAAGTACCCCAGCATAACGGGGATATTTATCCTTTCGGAAAAGAAAAGCTGTACTTTCTCTTTGACAGGCACCAGGGCGGCCAGGGCGGCAAAGCGATCACGTAAATCTTCACTTACAGGTATCAGATGCCTCTTTATCTTTTTTATATTGAACATCATGAGCAGCATGCGCGCGCCCAGCAATAAAATACCAAACGTATAGCTGATGCTGATAAAGGGCAGTATTTTCCTGAAGAAAGGGGACTGGTGGAAAAAAATCAGCTGCTGCCACCAGGGTGTGTTATGAACCGGGCCCCTAAAATAATCCGCCGCGGTTGCATTTCCTCTTAAAAGCCCGTCACTGCCTGCAGGCAGGTATCTTTTTATTGCTACGATCTCCCGCCATTCAATAAAAAAAGTAATTAGGAATGAAATAAAAAGCAGAGAAAAAGCGCTGAACAATATCCTGTAACGTATCACTGATTTGGTACAGAAAAACAGAAGTACCTGGACAGGAAAAAATAAAACGGCGCTTTGCCACAAAGAATGAAAAATGGAATAGCCTAATGCCTGCAAAGCCGGGTGATACATTGAAAAAACTTCGTTCATAAAAATGTTTTTTACTTCAGGAATGTAACAGTTTCAAACAGGTATTGTATTAATTGCTTTTGTCGCTTAATTTTGAAAGATATGCCCTGATCTCTTCCAGCTCCTCGGGCGAAGATTTATGATTGCCCAATGCCTGCATAACCAATTGTGAAGCTGAACCGCTAAACATGGTGTCAATCATTTTCTTCAGTAGCTGTTCCTGGGCTTTTTCCCGCCTGAGGGTAGCTTTATACACGTGCAGCTTTCCCTGGGCCTCCCGGCTAAGCATCCCTTTTTCAAACATGATCTGCATCAGTTTTAACGTAGTGGTATAGCCTGAAGGTTTATAGGCTTCCAGCACCTCATGCACTTCGCGTACTGTAGCCGATCCTTTATCCCACAGTATGTTCAGTATCTCCAGCTCGCTCTCTGTCGGTTTAATTTTTTCTGCTTTTGCCATTTCTACGAATTAATTCGTAGCAAACATACGACAAATTTCGTAACAGCAAAATTTTTTTTCAACTACTGATAAATTTCCTGGCTTACCTTTATACCTTAATTAAGAGCCGCTAATTCAATGCCGATCATATCTGTTCAGAACCTGGTAAAGAAATATGGTGATTTCACCGCAGTAAATGACCTGTCCTTCGAAGTAAATGAAGGAGAAGTATTCGGTTTGCTTGGTCCTAACGGTGCAGGAAAAACAACGACGCTTGAAATCATTGAAACATTACGCGCCAAAACATCGGGAACAGTAATTGTAGACGGGAAAGACCTGGATAAAGAGTCGCAGGAGATAAAAAAAATAATAGGTGTCCAGCTCCAGGCAGCAGGTTTCTACCATAATCTTAACCTTAAAGAGCTGATCCGGCTCTTTGCAGGATTGTACAATGTGGATACAGATCCTGACACGCTGCTAAAAAGCGTAAACCTTGAAGATAAGGCCAGGAATAAATTCAAGGAGCTTTCAGGCGGACAGAAACAACGTTTTTCCATTGCAACAACCATTATTAATAAACCCAAGATCATTTTCCTGGATGAACCGACAACGGGCCTTGACCCACAGGCTCGTCGCAACCTGTGGGATCTTATACGCCAGCTTAAATCCGGCGGGACAACTATTGTGATTACCACACATTATATGGATGAGGCAGAAGAGCTGTGCGATCGTGTAGCCATAGTAGACAGCGGTAAGATTATGACACTTGATACACCTGACCGGCTGATCGATAATCTGATAGCTTCAGGGTTTGAACGAAAGAAAAAAGTAAAGGACGCCAACCTTGAGGATGTGTTCATAGCACTTACAGGAAAAGAACTCCGGGAAAATTAAAGGGCACACTTATCAAAAATGCGCCCCCGATAATCATTTCTTTTTCCGCTTAAGCGGTTCCGGCCTTGCTTCGACGGTTACCCATTCTTCCAGCTGAACAGTGAAAGGCATATTCCCGATTTTAATAATTGCCTTTTTATCCTTTATTTCTGATATCCGGCCTACCTGGTGATTTTGCCTGTTCCGCACCAGATCGCCCACCTGAGCTTCACGCCCCGTAGTAATAAACCGTTTATCTGCTTTTTTTGCAGCGGCAGCATTTTGTTCAATCTGCTTTTTACGGAAAAGTATTTTCTCCGCCGATTCAATTACCTCCTGCTTGTTCTCCGCTTTTTTCCAGTCGTGAATGATCTGCTTGAATTTCCGTTCGGTATCCCGCAGGTAATCCAGCTCTTCCTTTTTTATTTTATTCTGGAGTTTAAGTGTTTCAAAATGTTGTCTCAGCCGTTCCTTATCGATCAATGTTTCATAATGGCTTTTAAGCTGTTCATTTTCCCTGATGAGTTTATCAAAGTATTTCTCTTTATCCGAGAGTCTTACAGATTGCTGCTCCGTCTGATGCAGCATCTTATCCAGCTTAAAGTGTCCCCGTTCCGTAAGCTGCCTCGCACGATCGATAATTTTATGTGGCAGCTTTATCCGTTGGGCAATGGCAAAAGTATAAGAGCTGCCGGGCTTCCCGATCGATAGCTGGTAAAGAGGTTCCAGGTTTTCTTCATCAAAAGCCATAGCTCCGTTAAATATCCCGCTTACTTTCCCCGCCATTACCTTCAGGTTAAGATAATGGGTAGTAATAATACCTAACGCTCTTTTGGAGGCCATCTCTTCTACTATTGCCTCCGCAAACGCGCCACCCAGATTAGGATCAGAACCGCTTCCCAGCTCATCGATAAAAAATAACGTTTTTCCATTGGCAAATTCAACAAAATATTTCATATCCCGCAAATGGGCGCTGTAAGTGCTCAATTCATTCTCGATGGACTGCGTATCTCCTATATGGATAAAGATCTGTTTGAAAATACCCATTTCAGAGTTAGGATCGGCAGGTATCAAAAGCCCTGTCTGAAACATTGCCTGTAACAGACCAACGGTCTTCATAGCCACAGTCTTTCCTCCGGCATTCGGCCCGCTGATCATCAGTATGCGCTCCTGCCGGTCCAACGATATATTCAATGGAACAACAGGCTTGCCCAGCTGCTTGTTGTGCAGGTAAAGGATCGGATGATAAGCTTTAATAAGCTGCACACCGGGATGAGGAGAAATCCGTGGCATTTCAGCATTCAGGTCTTTTGCCAGCAACGCTTTTGCCCTTATAAAATCATAAAGTCCTATGACCTGGTAATAACTATCCAGCTGTGGCTGGTACAGGGAAAGCCTCATTGTGGTCTCAGCCAGGATACGTTGTATCTCCCTTGCTTCTGCCCGTTCCAGGGAAGATATCTCATTATTCAGTTCGATTGTTTCTTCAGGCTCTATAAATACGGTTTTACCGGTATCGCTTTCTCCATGCAGTATGCCTTTCACAATACGCTTATGCTCTGCAAAGATGGCTACCGTACGCCGCCCGTTCAGGAAACCTTCTGCTATATCTGCCAGGTAGCCCTGCTTGTTAAGCCTGCGTAATATTCCCTCAAACACCCTTCTCAGCTGGGATCGCTGGCGATCCAGGTCGCTGCGGATCTGTAACAGGGTCTGCGATGCATTGTCTCTTACATTACCGTTCTCGTCAATTACGGTTCCTACAATAGATGAAATTTCCTTTTCATAGGTAATCTTCGTAATTAATTCCCGCAACTGGGGATATAGATCATTGTGCCGTTTGAACCATTGGATAATGTCGTGCAGACATAAGGCCAACAGCTGCAGCGCCCGTAATTCATCCCCTTTAAGAACCGCGCCGGGAATACGCAGCATTTTCAGTTCCTTTTGGACGTTACGGGTAAAATCATTGGGGAAATGATCACTGCCCTCAAAGGTCATCTTATATTCATGCGTTTGCTCTAATGCCCGCTCCAGGTAATCCTGGCGTGTGTGGAACCGCAATGCTTCTACCCGCTCCCGGGCTGCATCTGTGCGGCATTTTGATGATAAATATTGCCTGATCTTATTAAATTCCAGCCTGTCTAATGCCTGCTCCGGATAAAATTGTAACAAAGCTAATGTGATTTAAAGTAATTGATATGCTGCCTGTCGCAAAAGCAAAGCGGCGTTTTCCAGGGAAAGCGCCGCTTATAATTTGTGATCATCAATATATTATTGATATTAATGATTCCTCGAAAAAGCTCTGAGCCGGATTACGCCTTTACAGATTCGTTAAGCTCATTATCCACCAGTACACGTCCGCAATGTTCACAAACAATGATCTTTTTGCGTTGGTGTATCTCAGCCTGACGCTGGGGAGGGATGATATTAAAACATCCTCCGCAGGAGTCACGCATAACCGGTACTACGGCAAGACCGTTACGAAAGTTTCCACGAATACGTTCATAAGCGGTCAGCAACCGTTCATCTACTTTTTCTTTAGCAGCGGCAGACTGTTTTACCAGTTCTGCTTCTTCTTTTTCTGTTTCTTTTATAATTTTTTCAAGCTCCTTTTGCTTCTGGACCAATGTTTCCATTTTGCCTGCCAGCAAATTCTCAGTTTGCGTCTTAACCACCTGGCGTTCCTGAAGCTCGAAAGTGGTATCCTTTATGTTCTTTTCGCAAAGCCTGATTTCCAGGCCCTGCATTTCTATTTCCTTTGTGATTGCTTCAAACTCGCGGCTGTTTTTTACATTATCCTGTTGCTTCTCATATTTTTTGATCAGCGCTTCCGCTTCTTTTTTTGCTTCCTTACGCGATTCAATATACTCATTCATCTTTGCGATCTCAGATTCAATGTTCTGCACACGGGTCTGCAACCCTTCCACATCATCTTCAAGATCTTTAACTTCCATCGGCAATTCTCCTTTTAATGTCTTAATCTCATCGATCTTCGAATCGATTTTCTGTAAAGAAAGAACAGCGGTTAATTTTTCTTCGATGGAAAAATCTTTTGCTACAGTAGCCATATATTAAAAATAATAATTTAAAGGATTGGTATTTGTTTTCGACAAATGAAGCGCAAAATTAGGGAATTTTTTCTTTATTATTTCCGAAAAAATTTCTATAGTGAACTGCTCGGTCTCATAATGACCGATGTCTGCAACGATAATTTTCCCTTCAGCGTCAAAGAACTGGTGGTATTTAAAATCAGCTGTCAGGAAAATATCTGCGCCGGCAGCTATAGCTTTTTCAAGCAGGAAACTTCCCGATCCTCCGCACAAGGCTACTTTGCTGATGGTATCGTGACAAATATGCGTATGCCTGATGCAGGTAGCATGCAAGCGTTCCTTGACCAATTTAAAAAACTCGCCGGTAGCCATAGGAGCTTCATAGGAGCCTGTCATCCCAGAACCAATTGTCTGGTTTTCGTTTTCTGTTCTCAGCAGTTCATAAGCAACCTCCTCATAAGGATGATGCGCTTTCAGCGCACCGATCACCTGCTTACGCAAATGTTCCGGTACCAGCACTTCTATTTTCACCTCCTGGACAAGTTCTCTGGCACCACCTGCCATACCAATTACCGGGTTGGCCGTCTCAGAAGCGCGAAAGGAGCCTGTTCCGGAAGTCGTAAAGCTGCATTCGCTATACATTCCTATATGGCCGGCTCCCGCTGCGAACAGGGCATTCAGCAGGTCTCCCGCATACTTTTCCGGAACATAGGTATACAGTTTAAACAGGTTATTGCCGGACGGGGCCAGTATTTTTGTCCCGGTAAGACCCAGTTTTTCAGCAATTTTCCGGTTAACACCGGCCTGCACATTATCCAGGTTGGTATGTGCGGCATAAATAGTTATGTTATTACGGATAGCCTTTACCAGCGACCGTTCAACAAAGTTCTTACCGGTAATACGTTTTAAGCCTGAAAATATAAGCGGATGATGCGCTATTATAAGATTGCATTCTTTATCGATTGCCTCCTCGATAACAGCTTCCGTTACATCCAGCGTAAGCAATGCGCCCGTAGCATCGGAAAGTACATCGCCTACCTGGACGCCACAGTTATCATAATGCTCCTGGTAAGCTAAAGGGGCAAACATTTCAATTTCTGTAAGTATGTCCTTAATTTGCATTAAACAGCAGGTTTGAACAGGAACAAAAGTACAATGATAGTTTACATAAAGGAAAATTCATTTTGGGCACGTCTTGCTGCATGGAAGCTTGGAAGCTCCAGGATGGCCATTACTTTCGGCAATACTATCCATTTGCACAATACGGGGAAGGAACAATTCCTTAAAGATATCCCTTGGGTCTGCCACGAGCTCGCACACGTACGCCAATATAAAAAATACGGCTTCTTTTCCTTTCTTTTAATCTATATCAAAGAAACGCTCAGGAAGGGATATGTCAATAACCAGCTGGAGCAGGAGGCGCGCCGCGCGGAGAGCGATACTGCCATCCTGAACGATGTAACATTCCTGTAAACTATTTTTGCGTCAGCCCCCTGAAAACATCTTCCAGCGATTGTACCTGGCTTGTCATGGAGAGAACGGTAATATCGTTGTGCACTGCCCAGGTCATCAGCTCTTTTTTCAGCGTATCGGGTTGATTGGTTGCGATCTTCCAGCTCCCGCGATCTGTAGCAAAGGCATCAGTAATATGCGTCAGCTGCAATAACCGCTCCTTGTCTATTTCACGATCAAAAGTGATCATCAATACGGTAGTTTCATCTTTTGCGGCGGCGGCGTGAATATGCCCGATAGCGTCATCTGCTACTATAGATCCGTTATTGATAATTATGATCCGGCTGCACATGGCCTGAACTTCCTGCATAATATGTGTAGACAGCAGCACGGTTTTCTCTTCGCCAAGCTTTATGATCAGATCCCGTATTTCCGCTATCTGGTTAGGATCAAGGCCGCTGGTAGGCTCATCCAAAACCAATACCTCGGGATCGTGAATCATTGCCTGCGCAATTCCGACCCTTTGCTTATACCCTTTCGACAAAGCGCCTATTTTCTTTTTTACTTCTTTCTGCAATCCTGTCATCTCGATCATTTCCGCAATTCTCAGCTTGCCGGCTTTTCCCAACTGGTGAATACCTGCTGTAAATTCCAGATATTCCCTGATATACATATCGTAATACAACGGATTGCTTTCAGGCAGGTAACCGATCCGTTTTCTTACCTCCATCGGCTGCTCCTCCACATCAAAACCGCAAACCCGTATCTTCCCGGATGTGGGAGGAATATAGGTAGTGATCATCTTCATTGTCGTGGACTTCCCTGCTCCATTAGGTCCCAGGAAACCGGTGATGCTGCCTTTTGCCAGTTCGAAGGAAATATCATTGACTGCTTTCTGCTCGCCAAATACTTTGCTCAGATGTTCAACCTTAACGGACATTATTATTGCGCTGTGTTATTTTTTTATGTTCTGTTCTTACCGGATATCATCATACCGGCCCAGGCTAAGATTACCTGTTTCAAAACCCTTTTTGAACCAATACATTCTTTGCTGGGACGTACCGTGGGTAAAAGCATCGGGGACGATATAGCCCTGCGCTTCCTGCTGTAGCTTGTCATCGCCAATAGCATTCGCTGCCGTGAGCGCCGCCTCCAGGTCGCCGGGTTCCAGTACATTCCGCATTTTATTGGCATGATATGCCCATACGCCTGCAAGGAAGTCTGCCTGCAATTCCAGTTTTACGGACAGCTTGTTATAGTCGGCTTCGCTGACACGGCCACGCATGCCCTGTACCTTTGCCGATATGCCCATAAGGTTTTGTACATGATGACCTACTTCATGGGCAACAACATAAGCAACGGCGAAGTTTCCAGGGGCCTGAAACCTTTCCCTCAGCTCGTTACAAAAGGACAGGTCAATATATACCTTTTGATCTGCAGGGCAGTAAAAAGGGCCCATTGCAGCAGATGCGCCACCACAGGCACTCTGGGTCTGGCCTTCAAATATCTGCAGCTTTGGCAATTCATAAACGGCGCCATTCTGCCGGTAAATGTTGGTCCATACATCCTCGGTACTTGCCAATACAACGCTGATGAATTGAGCCGTCGTATCATCAGGCCTTGGTTGCCTCGACCCGGCCGGCTGCTCGGTTGCAGTACCACTGTCCTGCAGCATCGACAGTAATTCAGACGGGTTTTTCCCTGTAAGAAGACCAATTACAAAGACCAGGATAAGGCCGATGCCTCCACCAACCGCCACCCTGCCACCTCCGGACATTCCCCTCCTGTCTTCGACGTTTTCGCTTTCGCGCTCACCTCTCCAACGCATAAATTTCAGTTTTTCTTGGATAAAAAATCAGGCTTCGACGGTTCGTTCAGTTACCAATGCAAAGTAATACTATTTTGCTAATTTGTCATACTCCTGCTTACTGATAATACGATAGCCTTCAGGAATCCGGAACACCGCATTGGAAACAGGCTCAGGCAGACATTTTTCTAACCGGAAAGACATGGTATAGCCATTTTCCATCGCTATCTGGAAAAACACCGGGACGCCTTTCAGCTGTGGGGAATGCTCAAATATTTCAGGATGCTGCAAAATATATTTTTCAGAAACATAAACAATGAAATCTTTACCGTCCTTATATTTCACTATCCATTTCTGACCTGGAAGCTGGTCCTGCTTCTCTACATTTTCCGGAAGCCAGGTACCTTCTCTTTTATAGGCAGCCCCCAGGTATTTTGCTGTTTGCTTCCGGTATTCCTTTTCAGTCATTTCGACAGCATAAGGCTGATGATTTATTTTCTGGAGGAATACATACCTGCGGCTGTTAAAATTAATGATACCTACATTGGAGTATCCATCGTTAAGCTTCAGTTCTTTCCTCGCGTTTCCGTCTTTCATCTGGATAAGGTATGTTCCCTGCCTGTCTACAGAATCCTTTACGCTTTTTATCTGCACACTGTATTCAAGCACACCCTCGCTAAACAATGCCTGTGCCAGAGCAGATGAGGGAAATAACAATACAATGACAAAAAAGCCAATCCGAGAGATATTAACTTCCATCAATTTTACGATTTATTTCTATTGTTTATTTTAAATCGTTCCCGGTGCAAAATACTATAATTATTTTGCACCGTCCATCCGCCAGATATTGCCGGTTGCACAATATTCAATATTTTTACGCATTTTTCCGATAAATACCAATGGCTCAGTTACAATTACAACGCCCGATCGCTTTTTTCGACCTGGAAACTACCGGAGTTGATGCGGCAAAAGACCGTATTATCGAAATAGCCGTAATAAAGCTGCACCCGGGCGGTGGTCGCGATACCTGGGTCAGAAGGGTAAACCCGGAAATGCCGATACCAGCCTCCTCCACTGAAATACATGGGATATCGGATGAGGATGTGAAAAATGCACCTGTCTTCAGGCAGATAGCTCATGAGCTAAAGCAGTTCCTTCACAATTGCGATCTTGGCGGCTATAACTCCAATAAGTTTGATCTGCCTGTACTGGCTGAAGAATTTTTAAGAGCCGGCTTAACCGTAGATTTTAAAGACAGGAAACTGGTAGATGTACAGCAGGTATTTTTTAAAATGGAGGCAAGGACATTAAGTGCGGCTTATGCTTTTTACTGTAACAGGCAGCTGGTAAATGCGCATAGCGCTGAAGCGGATGTAATCGCGACAGTCGATATACTGGAAGCGCAGCTGGACCGCTACCCGGATCTGGCAAAAGATGTAAAGGGGTTGCACGAGTTTACAGGCGGTGATGATTTCGTGGATTATGCCAGGCGTATTATACTTAAAAACGGGATCCCCGTCTTTAATTTTGGCAAACATAAGGGAATCGCAGTGGAAGAAGTCTTTAAAAAAGAACCGCAGTATTACGACTGGATGATGCAGGCAGATTTCCCCTTGCACACCAAACAATGTATTTCAGAGATACTGAACAAAATGATGCTTGGAAAAGTGGCCAGGTGATCTTGTGCCGAAGGTTAACTTATTAGAACAGATTTTTTTGGACAAGCTAGTCATCATACCAACCTATAACGAAAAGGAAAACATCGAAAAAATTATCCGGAAGGTCCTTTCTCTTCCGGGGGAATATCATATCCTTATTGTGGACGACGGCTCTCCCGACGGGACAGCAGCCATCGTTAAGGAAATGCAACCGGAATTCGCTTCCAGGCTGTTTATCGAGGAACGGAAGGGGAAGCAAGGATTGGGCACAGCATATATCCATGGATTTAAATGGGCATTGGAGAAAGATTATACCTACATTTTCGAAATGGATGCTGATTTTTCTCATAATCCCGAAGACCTTAACAGGTTATATGAGACCTGCCTCAAAGGCGCTGATGTGGCTATCGGGTCCCGCTATACAATCGGAGGAAAAATAAGTAACTGGCCATTCAGCCGTATATTCATTTCCTATGGCGCTTCAGTATATACCCGGCTTATTACCTGGATGCCGGTAAAAGATTGTACCGCCGGCTTCATTTGTTACAGACAAGCCGTATTGGCCGCTATCCCGCTGGACAAGGTCCAGTTTATCGGTTACGCTTTCCAGATAGAAATGAAATACCGCGCCTGGAAACTGGGATTCAAATTAAAAGAAGTGCCGATTACCTTTGTTGACAGAAAGGAAGGAGTTTCGAAAATGTCAAAGGGAATTATACATGAAGCGATCTATGGTGTTTGGAAAATGAGAAGGTTCATCCGCTAAATATTGCAATCGCGGATATAAACAGGAAGCTGCCGGAAGATCCGGCAGCTTCCTGTTTATGTATTATATTCAATTACCACTTCAGGCTTACTCCAAGGAGCCAGTTAAAGCCCGCCTGGGGGAAATAATAATTCTCCGTAGTTAATGTACCACCGTATTTATAACTAAAAGTATAACCGTTCGCCTCGTATTTTTTATTCAGCACATTGTTTAACGCAAGCGATATACCCAGTTCCTTCAGGAAAGAGATTTTCGCTGTATAACGTAACCTTATGTCGCATACGCCATAAGGATCAATACTCCTGCCTATATTGGAGGTATTATCAAGATACTGCCGCGAAGCATACTTGCCCATAATATCTATAAAAAGAGCATGTCCCTGCTTTTTCAACGGTTCAAAGGTTGCCGTTCCTCCTGCAATAATATCCGGGGAAAAAGCGATATCGGTATGATCGTAGCGGTTTACGATCTGCCGTCCTTCGGCATCGTCATAGTCGTCTATATATTCCTCGAAATCGTTGATCCTGTTCCGGGAAACTGTAATATTCGCCTGCAGCTTCAGCCACTCTACAGGCCGGGCCGCTCCCGTAAGCTCAATCCCCGTACGATAGCTTTCAGGAACATTAAAGCGTGTATAAGCGCCTACATCGTTTATCTTACCTGTGGCAATCAGCTGGTTCCGGTAGTACATATAATACAGGTTGGCGCCGGCTTCCCACTTTTCCGTGGTGTACTGATATCCCGCTTCAGCATCGTACAATGTTTCATGTTCCGGCTGATCGACCGGGGATGCTTCAAAATCATCTCTGTTTGGCTCCTTGTTTGCGACAGCAAAAGAGACATAGGTCTTGCTATGCTGGGTTATATAGCTAAGCCCGGCTTTGGGGTTAAAGAAATTATAGTTGGTGTGTGGCCGCAGCCCCGGGTTTTTCCTGAACCCGTTAATATCATATATAACGCTCCTGAACTGCAGGTCGGCAAAAGCATATAACCGGTTTCCCAGCTGCTGTTGCAGCTTTGCATATATGTTGAAGTCTCCTTTAAAGGCATCCAGGTTGTACCAGCGGTAATCGACAGGTACACCATAGTCAGCCCAGGTCACAAAACCGTAATGTTTTGCATCATACCGTGTATAGGCGCCGCCCAGTATAAACTGTGTTTTACTTTTTTGATATAACAGCGAGTAGACAGCTCCGTAATAGTAATTATCCAGCCATAGCCGGCGGGTCAGGTTGGTAGTAGTAAAGGTATCGGCACTAGGGGTAATAAAATCCTGCAGCCCGTAATCGCTGAAAGGATCGTTAAGCCTGTACTCATTATAAAAACCCTTCCCCCTTGTCAGGAACAGACCGGTATGCAGGCTCCACAAGTCGTTGAATTGATGATCCAGGAACAATTGGTAATAGTCTTGCTGATAGTTATCGGTCTGGTCATTATAATATGTTCCGTCTGCCTTCAGGCCCAGCCCGTTAAAGCGCCTGTTGGTCTCCAGCGAATCCTGCGGCACCCCGTTCCAGGCCTGCCCGGTCTTTTCTGTACCGGTAAACAGGTTAAAGCGCAAAGCAGTCTTTTCATCTCTGGAAGTCCAGCCAGCAATAAACTGGAGTGACTTAAGGTCAGATGATGACCGTTCGATATAGCCGTCTGATGAAATGCGTGATAATCTTACGTCGAATTGAAAGCCGCCTTTAAGCATACCTGTTCCTGCCCGTAAGGTATTTTTCCAGGTATTAAATGAGCCATAGGTATTGCTTAGCTCCGCAAATGCCTCTCTACTTTGTGTGAGATTACTCAGGTTAACAGATGCGCCGAATGCACCTGCGCCGTTTGTTGATGCCCCTACTCCCCTTTGCACCTGGATTGAATTGGTGGACGATAACAGGTCGGGGAAATCAACAAAGATAGCTGCCTGGGATTCAGCATCATTTACAGGAATACCGTTGATGGTAAAGTTAATACGGGAAGCGTCGGTTCCCCTGATACGCATACCGGTATATCCGATTCCGGCGCCGGCATCGGAACTGATAATAACGGAAGGTGTCTGGTTCAGTATGTAAGGTATATCCTGCCCGAGATTCTGCGCTTGGATATCCGATTCTCTGATATTAGATACTGCAAAAGGGCTTTTATCATTCACCCGGATCCCTTTTATCTCAACGGGTATAAGTTCCTGCGTTTCTATCGGCAACGTCGTGGAATCGGTTTGCGCGAACAGAGATACGGAGAGCAGCAATAAGCCTGACACATTTATTGGTAAAAAATATTTCACAACCGTTTATTTATGTATTAATACAAAACATATCCGCCTGAGCGGATTAATCAATTCAAGAAGGTAAGTGGAAATATTACTCGCTTACCTTTCCTAACCGGCATTACCCGGTCCAGGTTCTACGGGTTTGATCTCAGCCTGACAGTAAGGCACCCCGAGGATTCATACAGCATAATGGCTGTATGACAGCAAAATTAACAATAAAAGCAATTGGCGTCGCTTTTTGCAAAAGAAAACACAAAAAGCCGACATTTATTATCAAACTGGCACAGGAATTGTATATAATCAGTTACTAAAACGTTCACGTTATGAAAAGATTACTTTTAATTACAGCTTTAGGTGTTTCTTTTACCGGTATTGCCAGTGCACAGGAAGTAACTTATGGACCCGAAGTCGGTATTAACCTGGCCAATGTCAGCGGTGATCTGCCAAATACAGATATGAAACCGGGAATCAAAGCAGGCGCCGTGGTAAATCTTCCGGCTGGAGGAGGTTTTTATATACAGCCGGGTTTGTTTTTTTCACAAAAAGGCTATAAGACCAGTATATTGGGCATAGAAGCCAAGACTACTATCAATTATATTGAACTTCCTGTAAATGTGCTTTACAGGTTAGATCTGGGTAATGCCGGAGGTATATTCGCCTCTGCTGGTATGTATGCCGCCTTTGCTACCAACGGGAAAGTTAAATCCGGCGATTTAAGCCATGACATCGATTTTGGCGGTGATGCAGGTGAAATGAAACGGTTCGACTATGGTGCAAATTTCGGCCTGGGTTATGAAACGCCATGGGGTGTTTATGTCAGGGGGCAATATGGCCTTGGTCTTGCCAATCTATCCAATGATGACGATTTTAAAATGAAGAATAATACCATCCAGATTACTTTAGGTTATCTGTTTGGCAACAGGTAAAGATATCATACCCGTGAAACCAAAACCAGGGGGACAATAATGTCCCTCTTTTTATTTTTCTATAGCTTTTTGTAAGTAGTCTTTGTAGAAGTGTAGAAATGGAAACACCGGATAGTATAAAATAAAAAGGAGACCGTTAGCGATCGGTCCCCTTTATCATGTAAAACTTCTTTAAAACTTAGGACAAGAGAAATTGTATGTCTTACGGGTGATTTTATTGATAAGCCCGTTGTAAATAACCGAAACTTCATAAGCGCCCTGGCCTCCTGTCATATTTTGCGCTTTTGATACTGTTACATCGTAGCTGAAGCCGATCTGCATTTTAGACCATTCAAATCCTATATAAGGTGCGATCGCATCGCCAAAGCGATACCAGCTTCCCAGATAAAATATCGTATTTCTTTTATACTCATCATGCATAGGGTTCAGGATAAATCCTACCGCACCGCCAACCAGCACTTCATAGGCAGGGCCCTGCTTCTGATACATTCCGCTCAGGTACATTACCACATTATCATTAACCTGGAACGAGCCACCCATATAGCCTGTATAACGCGCATTAATGGTGGCAGAAGTACCGCTGTTCAAAAATCTTTCTTCCGGAGTCGTTAGGTGATAATAAGAGAACCCGGCATAGAAGGTAGATTTTTCATTAATACGGCCGGTGTACATAAGGCCGGCATTGAAATCAGGATAAGTCAGGTCAGCATTTCCGAAACTTTCGGCAGTAGGCAGGTAAGCCTCCGGCATTGAAGGATTCAACTGATCGCCAAATTTCAGTTTATCAAAATTAATGCTCTTCTGTACCAGCGATCCCTGGATGCCGAGCGATAGAGTATGTTGCTTCTGGCTGCCAAAAGATTTATGATATGCCAGGGAAAAGCTACCGGTAAGATTCTGCAGACCACCTGTACCCGATTTATCGTACAGGAACAGAAGGCCAACACCCAAGGCATCTCCTTCGGGAAGTTTGCCGCGGAGCAGCGGCATATCAAATGCGGCAGCGCCGCTTATATAAGGATTATTTGAAACGGAATACCATTGAGTCCTGAAATTTGCCGAGGCGCGCCAATCAGAGGGCGTAAGCCCTGTCTGGGCAGGATTAAGCGTTAGCGGAGAAGTAAAATATTGAGTAAAATGTACATCCTGGGCTAATGCTGCGATAGATGTGGTTGCCACGGCCATGGCGCTTAGTAATATCTTCCTCATTTAAAAATATTTTTCAATTATTTAACTTAATCCCGTTTGTGGCACAAAGTAAGACAATATCTTCTATTATACAATAGACTCTAATTATTTTTTTTTTGTTGGGTGCAGGGTCAAAAAGCGGGTATGGAAAATCACATTCCGGCCACTTTTCCTTACTGTGCTCAGCCTTGTCGCTTATTGCCAAAAGCAAGGTCCCCCGCATCTCCCAGGCCTGGTACTATATAACCCTTTGCCGTCAGTTCATCATCAATATCGCCGGCCCATATAGCTGCATCGGGAAATTTCCTCAGTACATTTTCGATCCCCTCCGTACAGGCAATAGCGGCAACGACGAATAGCTTTCCGGGCCTGCCATAGGCCATCAGCGCCTGGAGGGAAACCAGCAGGGAAGCCCCCGTAGCCAGCATCGGATCTGCTATAATCAATACCCGGTCGTGCAATGCCGGGCAGGTAATGTACTGTTGTTCTATCTCGAAAGAACCGTCACGGTGATGTTTCCTGTATGCTGCGATAAAAGCAGCGTCCGCTTTATCAAAATAATTCAGCAATCCCTGGTGTAGAGGTATTCCGGCACGAAGTATGGTTGCCAATACAGGCTGCTGTACCAGCCGGTTCAGAACGGACTCTCCCATCGGCGTCTGCACAGTTATTTCAGAATAAGCCATATGCTTGCTGATCTCATAAGCGGCCACCTCACCTATTCTTTCCATATTTCTTCTGAAACGCATACGATCTTCCTGCAGGTCTACAGAACGTATTTCCGACATCCATTCAGATACGATCGAATTCTGAACACTTAAGTTTACTACCATACCTTTTGGTTTATAAGAGAGCCGGTTAAAAGTATGATATTTTTTTAAGAAGGGAAATACCCTGCAACATAGCTGTTAAACTTAATTATCCCGGACCGATCTAAATTCCCGGATTTATAATTTACTTGCGAAAGTTTTCACTAACTTTATTCTACATGTCACGCCTTTTGCCTATATTACTTTTACTGGCGATATTCCTTCCCGGAATATCGCGGAGTCAGAACGGCACAGGGCCATATGATACCCTTACAGTTGCCGGCCTGGTTGTAGGAGTTGATACCTTTCCTTTGGTCTGGATAGATGTTGTGGAAGTAAACGGCAAGTCAAGAATGGACCCGCGGCGAAAAGCGGAGCTTGACAAGTTGCGCTATAATGTTTATAAAGTGTATCCTTATGCGGTTACAGCGGCCTATGTTCTCCAGGATGTGGATCAAGAACTGGCTAAAAAAAGCTCCAAGCGCGAAAGAAAAGCATACCTGAAAGAGAAGGAAAAGCAATTAAGCTCGCGCTTTAAGGGGGAGTTGAAGGACCTGACCATGACCCAGGGCCAAATACTGGTTAAGCTGATCAACAGGGAAACCGGAAAGGACTGCTATAGCGTGATAAAAGAAATGAAGGGTGGATTCAATGCCCGTATCTATCAGACCGTTGCCTTTTTCTTTAACAACGATCTTAAACGCCAATATGACCCTTACAATAAGGATCGCGATATAGAGATCATTGTACAGGAAATAGAAGCTAAAAACTATTTCCGCTACCAGCTGCAGACACAGCAAAAGCGGTTAAACAACTAACAAGGCACGCGGTTTGCCGGCTATCCGCTACCTTTGCCCCGCTAAAGACCGCAGAACCGGTCCGTTTCCTTAAGAAGATATTATGAAATTACATATTTTAGCCATAGGCGCCCATCCCGACGATGTTGAGCTCGGCTGTTCCGGCACACTGATCAAACATATAAAAAAAGGCCAGAAAGCCGGCATTCTGGACCTTACAGAAGGCGAGCTCGGCTCAAGAGGCACAATTGACACACGTTATGCAGAGGCCGCCGCCGCTGCAAAGATTATGGGGCTTTCCGTAAGAGAGAACCTGAAAATGAAAGATGGCTTTTTTCAAAATGACCAGGCGCACCAGCTGGAGCTTGTACGCATCCTGCGCAGGTACCGCCCGGATATCGTATTGGCCAATGCCTATCATGACCGCCATCCGGACCATGGAAGGGCAAGCCGCCTGATAGAAGAGGCCTGTTTCCTGAGCGGCCTCCGTAAAATAGAGACTGAAGACGAGGGTACAAGACAGGAGGCCTGGCGTCCCGTCAGGGTTTTTCATTACATCCAGGACCGGTACATTCAGCCTGACTTTATCGTGGATATCAGTGATAGCTTTGAGCAAAAGATGCAGGCGGTCAGGTGTTTTTCCACGCAGTTCTCCAATGATGGGGAAGGACCGGTAACCTATATCAGCCAACCGGGTTTCCTGGAAAATATTGCAAGCCGTGCCCGGCAGTTCGGCCATGCAATAAGTGCCGCATATGGAGAGGGCTTTTGCTGCCAGTCGGCGCTGGGAGTATCGGATCTGGACCATTTTTCATACAAAGGCCTGGTATAGGCTGTCAGATCCAACAGGGGAAAGACGAATTTCAAAATTATTTCCGGCAAATTTTGTTGTTTGATAAAAAAGATGCACCTTTGCAGTCCAAAAAATTTTAAGTCATGGCACGTGTATGTCAGGTAACCGGCAAAAAACCTATTACAGGTCACAAGGTTTGTTTCTCTAACAAGAAAGCCAAACGCCGCTTTTTACCTAATTTGCAAACTAAACGCTTTTTCTTTGCAGAAGAAGACCGTTGGATTACGCTGAAAGTATCTTCTGATGCTATCCGTACTATCAATAAAAAAGGATTATTCACTGTTGTGAAAGAACTACGTTCACAGGGAGTCGCAATCTAATATTATTCATAATATATTTAAATAATTACCAAAATGGCTAAAAAAGGAAACCGTGTTCAGGTGATTTTGGAATGTACCGAGCATAAGACCAGCGGTATGCCCGGCACCAGCCGTTATATCACAACGAAGAACAAAAAAAATACACCGGAGCGTATTGAACTGAAGAAGTACAATCCGATCATGAAAAAAGTAACTGTTCACAAAGAAATTAAGTAACCAATAGCTTCGGCTTGTATGTGCCGGCCTTCTATTACTTATACAAAATAAAATATCATGGCAAAAGCAGCAAAAACGGCGATCAAGAAAGACGCCAAAATCGATACCGAAGCGAAGAATTATACTAAAGTAATTAAAGCTGTGCGTAGCCCAAAAACAGGTGCCTATACCTTTAAAGAAGGTATTGTGCACAAAGATAAAGTGAAAGAATATTTCGCTACTACCAAATAAGCACGCCACGCATTTCGGCCTTAAAATTTTTTAAAGCAGACCTGTTTCATGCAGGTCTGTTTTTCTTTTTGTCTGCCTAGAAGACACTTTCCCAGTTTTCCAGCCGGGGAAAGGACAGGTCTCTTGCCGAGACAACGGGGTGCTTTATGCCCCATTCCATACCAAAGCTATCAAACATAATACCTGCATCACTCTCTTTGTCGTGTTCGGATGATACCAGGTAATAGGTAACAGAACCCTCCTCCCTGGCACAAAAACCATGCGCAAAGCCTGGAGGAATATAGAGAGCCTTATGATTACCGCCGGTTAATTCTACAGAAATGAATTTTCCGAATGAAGAACTGTCCTTACGCAGATCAACAATTACATCCAGTATATTGCCATAGGGACAAAATACTATTTTGGCATGCTCGTGCGGCGGCACCTGGAAATGCATTCCCCGGATAACATTTTTCCGGGAAACAGAAAAATAGCTTTCCTTCAATTCAAATTCGATGCCTGCTTTTTGCAGTGCGCTGTGCTGAAATGTTTTAATAAAACTGCCGCGCTCATCTTCAAAGACCGGAAGTGTGATAACAAAAGCTCCTGCTAATTCAGTTGGTTCTACCCGGAACATAAGGCTTGTTTATAGCTACAAAAGTCACTAATATTTCTGTTAAAAAAAACAGTATGATAAACCTGCCGCAATGCTTCATGTCTTATCAGTGAAACAAAACAAAAGGTGATATGAAAAACGGTATGAAGAAATTTTTCGCATTCGCAGCTTTATTTGCGTTCCTTGGACTATTCAGTATTCCCGAAGCCAGCGCGCATCGTGGTCCCAAACACAAGAATTACAAAAAAGCCTATAAAAAGGGCTATAAGCAAGGCTACCGGCAGGCGTACCGTGACGAGCATTGTTACCGGGATCATGACCGCAGGTACAAACATTACAGGAATCACCGCTACGAAAGATATCCCGATCATTATAGCAGGCGCACAGTTGTGTACCGCCCCGCAACGGTAAGCGTGAATATACCATTACCGCCTGTACCACCATTACCGCCACTGCCGCCATTACCTTTCAGGTAGGATATAACTTATAAAAGCCACTGCAGATTGCAGTGGCTTTTATATTTCAGATAAGACAACAAAGCACCGGAAATTCAGTAACTTCGCGCACTATTCAGGAAACATGAAGAATATCCGTAATTTCTGCATTATTGCCCATATTGACCATGGGAAAAGCACCCTTGCCGACCGGCTGCTGGAGCATACAAAGACTATATCCGATAGGGATATGCAGGCGCAGGTACTGGACGATATGGACCTGGAAAGAGAAAAAGGCATTACCATTAAGAGTCATGCGATCCAGATCGATTATATACATCAGGGTGAAAAATATACACTTAACCTTATCGATACTCCTGGTCACGTAGATTTCTCTTATGAAGTAAGCCGTGCCCTTGCAGCCTGCGAAGGCGCCCTGCTGCTTGTAGATGCTTCACAAGGCATACAGGCGCAGACAATATCCAATCTCTACCTTGCCATCGACAACGACCTAGAAATTATACCCGTCATCAACAAAATTGATATGGACGGGGCTATGATACCCGAGGTAACGGACCAGATTGTTGATCTTATCGGCTGTAAGCCTGAAGAAATTATCCTGGCCAGCGGCAAAAGCGGTATCGGGATAGAAGAGATCCTCACGGCCATAATTGAACGGATCCCGGCGCCGAAAGGCAAAGAATCCGAACCATTGCAGGCGTTGATATTTGATTCTGTCTTCAACTCCTTCCGTGGTATCATTGTTTATTTCCGTGTTCTGAATGGCTCGATCAGGAAAGGAGACAAAGTAAAATTTATCAATACAGGTAAAGAGTATGAAGCCGATGAAGTGGGTATACTCAAGCTCGGCCTTACTCCCAAAAAAGAAGTACTTACCGGCGATGTGGGCTACCTGATCACCGGGATCAAAAATGCCAGGGAAGTAAAAGTTGGCGATACCATTACCCTTGTGAATAATCCCAGCAAGGAATCCATAAAAGGGTTCGAAGATGTGAAGCCTATGGTATTTGCCGGAATATTCCCGGTAAGTACAGACGATTTTGAAGAGCTGCGCGATTGTATGGAAAAGCTTCAGCTGAATGACGCATCTCTTACATTTGAACCGGAAACTTCGCAGGCACTGGGATTTGGTTTCCGTTGCGGATTCCTGGGCATGCTGCATATGGAAATTATCCAGGAACGGCTGGAAAGGGAATTTAACCAGACGGTTATCACAACAGTTCCTAACGTAAGTTTTCATGCTTATACTACGCGGGAACCGGACAAGAAGATCATAGTCAATAACCCGTCTGAAATGCCTGATCCAAGCAGGTTGAACCGTATTGAAGAACCTTTCATCAGGGCACAGATCATAACACTGCCTGACTATATTGGTAATATCATGAGCCTTTGCCTGAATAAAAGAGGTATACTTATCAACCAGAATTATCTTACACCGACCAGGGTAGAACTGATCTTTGAATTACCGCTTGCGGAAATAGTCTTTGATTTTTACGATAAACTTAAATCCTCTACAAGAGGGTATGCGTCTTTTGATTACCAGCCGCTGGATTACCGGGAAAGCGACATTGCCAAAATGGACATTTTGCTGAATGGTGATAACGTGGATGCACTCAGTGCATTGATACACCGCAGCAGGGCGCAGGATTTCGGCCGAAAGCTATGCAACAAACTAAAAGAGCTGCTGCCCCGCCAGCAGTTCATGATTGCTATACAGGCCGCTATAGGCGCGAAAATCGTAGCCAGGGAGACGATATCAGCCATGCGCAAAGATGTAACGGCCAAGTGTTACGGAGGAGACATTTCCCGTAAGCGTAAGCTGCTGGAGAAGCAGAAAGAAGGTAAAAAACGTATGCGGCAGATTGGCAGCGTGGAGGTTCCGCAGGAAGCATTCCTGGCCGTACTTAAACTCGATGAATAGCACTTATAATAAAACAGGCTTCCCGAAAGAAGCCTGTTTTATTTATGTGAGAACAAACTTATTGTTTTACAACTTTTATTTTTTCTGACTTGCCGTCTTTATCTGTAATGCTTATGATGTATACACCGGCAAGCAGGTTGCTCATATCCAGGGCAACAGGACTGAAGCCAACGGTTACATGATCCATAACCATTACACTTCTTCCAACTACATCAAAAACCCGGATAAGCGCTTCTTTTTCCTTGCCGGCATATTCAATATATAACACCGATGACAACGGATTAGGATATACCGTATAGCCATTGCCTCGTTCTTCCGGACTCTTTAACAATTGCTTTTACTTCCATAAAAAAAGCAGCACCTTCCGGTACTGCTTTTTCTTTACAGAATATTCCAATATTACATTCCTACCATATCTTTGGGTACTACCCATTCATCAAACTGCGCTTCCGTAACATATCCCAGGTCAATAGCGGTCTGCTTTAGTGTCTTGCCCTGCTTGTGAGCTGTCTGCGCTATTTCAGCGGCTTTATAATATCCGATTTTGGTATTCAAAGCGGTGACCAGCATAAGGGAATTATTAACGTGCGCGTCAATATTTTTTTGAATGGGTTCAATGCCTACCGCACACTTATCATTAAAGGAAACACAACCTTCTCCGATAAGACGTGCGCTATGCAGAAAATTATAGATCATTACCGGCTTGAACACGTTCAGCTCAAAATGTCCGTTAGCGCCGCCGACGCTTATGGCTACATCATTGCCCATTACCTGAGCGGCGATCATGGTTAAAGCTTCACATTGGGTGGGATTCACCTTTCCTGGCATTATAGAAGATCCCGGCTCATTATCAGGAATATGAATTTCCCCTATTCCTGCACGGGGGCCTGAGCTTAGCATTCGGATATCATTCGCAATTTTCATCAGGCTTACCGCAACTGTTTTTAACGCTCCGTGCGCTTCAACAATAGCATCATGTGCCGCCAGTGATTCAAATTTATTTTCGGCAGTGATAAAAGGCAGTCCTGTAAGCTCGGCAATCTTGGCCGCTACTTTCTCAGCATATCCTTTGGGAGTATTGATACCTGTACCTACCGCTGTACCGCCTAATGCAAGCTCGCTTAAATGGGGAAGCGTGTTTTTAATAGCTTTCAGGCCATGGTTTAACTGGGATACATAGCCGCTCAATTCCTGTCCTAAGGTAAGCGGCGTAGCATCCATAAAATGGGTACGGCCAATCTTCACCACATGCATATATTCCTTCGCTTTAGCATCAAGTGTATCACGCAGCTTTTCAATACCAGGAATGGTTGTTTCTATGAGCATCTGGTAGGCTGCGATATGCATAGCCGTAGGAAAGGTATCATTTGATGACTGTGATTTATTCACATCGTCATTGGGATGTACAAATTTATCCTTATCAGTCAGCTGTCCGCCGTTAAGCACATGTGCACGATATGCCACTACCTCATTTACATTCATATTCGACTGTGTTCCCGATCCTGTCTGCCACACTACCAACGGAAATTCCCTGTCCAGTTTGCCTTCGAGTATTTCATCACAGACCTTCGCTATCAATGCCGATTTTTCTGCCGGCAATACGTTAAGCTCTGTATTGGTAAGCGCAGCAGCCTTTTTAAGAAATGCAAAAGCGCGGATAATCTCTTTCGGCATCTTGTTGATGTCTTGCGCTATTTTGAAATTTTCAATAGAGCGTTGGGTCTGAGCGCCATAATAGGCTTCTGCCGGCACCTGTACTTCGCCCATGGTGTCTTTTTCGATACGGAAGGACATGAATATTACAGTATTTAATAATAAAGAAAACAAAACCAGCAATCTGGCTTGATATTGACGGCTGCAAAGATAATAACAATCCCTGTTTATTCTGAATTCCCGTCTTTACTCATAAAATCTCGCCAGTACCTTTCAATAATGATTCATCATATAAAAAGAACGTATTTTTGAGCTATGAAGCTCTCTCATCTTTTTCTGTTGTTTTTATTAACGGCTGGCTTCCCTGCCGATACCCCTGCCCAGCTATTAAAAAGCATATCAACAGGTGAAGCAAGGCTATTCACGACGGACGATAATGGAAATATCTACCTGGTTAAAACCAATAATGAGCTTATCCGCTACAACCGGGAGGGAGATAGTACAGGAAATTTCCGAAGCGTGCAGAATGGCGATGTAACCTGGGTAGACGCCACTAATCCTTTACGAGTACTGGTCTATTTCCAGGCTTTTTCGAAAGTTATCCTGCTGGACCGTATGCTGACCCCAAAAAATGAATTAGACCTGAAGAAGCTGGGAATATTCAATCCGCCGGCTACGGGTGTTTCGGCCGACGGGAAAATATGGGTCTATGATTATGTGAACGCGCGGCTCAAAAAAATCGATGATCAGCTCAATACCATATCTTCCGGCAATGACATGAGGATAGAATCAGAGACAGTACCCGTTCCCTTATCCTTAGTGGAACGTGACTATAGAGTATACCTGTGTGATACGATACACGGCATTTATGTTTTCGACCGTTATGGTAGTTATATTAATACTCTTGAAATCAAAAGCTCAGGAAAGGTACAGGTAATAGGTCAGCAGATTGTTTACAGGATCGAGGATACCTTGTTTTCGTACGATATGAAATCGCTTATTTTAAAAAGGATGCCTTTACCTTATGGTACGGCCGATATGCTTGATGCCAGATTAGAAAGGAACAGGATGTACATTCTCTATAAAAACAGGCTGGATATATATGAACAAGCGGAATAAACAGTACTTCTTATATGTGTAATGTCCATCCGAGCAGCAACCAAGCCAATACAATCAGAGGAGAGGGTACTTTGGTAAATTGCAGCAGACAAAAGGTTATGAGTACTACCACAAGACCCATCCAGTCAAAGGAGCCCTGATTAATTTCAGAGAACAGAATAATACCGGATGCCCATATAATACCTACAATTACGGCATTTATACCTTCCAGGGCCCTGTAAATAATTACATGCTGCTTCAGGTTCTGGTATACAGGAAAGAAAAAGAGCAGCAATAATGTGCTTGGTAAAAATATGGCTGTAATACCGATCATGCTGCCGGCAATCTGCCATAAAGGGCCATAACTGCTCATGGCAAGCCCTCCAATAAAAGAACAAACGGAAAAAACAGGACCTGGCATAGCCTGGACCATACCAAAACCTGTCATTAAATCACCGGAGGTAAGAAACGGTGTTTGCCCGCGCTTTTGCGGCAAAGTCACAAATTGTACCAGCATCATAGGTAATAAAGCTTGCCCGCCGCCAAATACAATACTCCCGAAACGGTAAAAATTTTCGAACAAATTAACCCCTCTTCTGTGCTGCCAGTCATGGAGACGGGCTATTTCACTTACTATACCGATAACAATAAAAATCAACACAAATAACCAGAGGTTTATCCAACGTATAGGTTTGGGGTTTTGCACAACCTGTGTAATGCGTTTGTTACTAAAGTTGGAAACAGAACCAGCGACCAGCAATAAAGCAGGAAACAGCCACGGAGACCTTATAAAATAAGTTGCCATAGCACCGCAACACATAATAATCCAGGTAGCAGCATTATTTACGCTTTTCATCGTCATGCGGTAAGCTGCAAAACACACAAATCCTACCGACATGGGCTGTATATAAAAGAATAAATTGGTCCTGATTGATTTTGTATCAATATAAGCTACCACAAAGGAAAACACACACATAAGCAACGCTGCCGGCAATGTCCAGATCAACAGGGTAAGTAGCGCCAGGGGGATACCACCACGTTTCCATGCGACCAGCATTATAGTCTGGGAAGAAGAGGGGCCCGGCAGCATCTGGCAAAATGCATTATACTCCAATAGCTCCTCTTCCGATACATCTTTCCTTTTTTGCACAAAAGTCTTTATCATCATACCCAAATGGCCCTGCGGTCCTCCAAAGGCGGTTAAGGAGTAAGCCAGCACTGCTTTCAGGAAAGGGATATGTCTGAGAATTTTCAATTTATTGTCTACAGATCTTTCAGAATTAAAGTATCGCCGGCTTTTACACCTTTATCCGTTTGCTCCAGGCTACACAGCTCTACGTTATTGTCATGTTCAAAGTAAACCAGCCAGTTATTGGCCGCAGCTTCGTTTAGCAATAGTTTTTTCTCTCTAAGTGTTTCTAATGGACGCATGTCATAGCTCATCACCCATGGCAAGGGAATATGCGCTTTGCTGGGAAGCAGATCCGCAGCATACAGAATAGTATGCCCGTTGTAATTTAACTGAGGTAACATCATTGCTTCGGTATGGCCATACACATACCTGATCTTAAAACCAGGCATCCATTCTTCACCATCTTTAATATCAATAAAATTCAACTGCCCGTTCTGCTCAATAGGCAAAATATTCTCCTTCAGGAAAGAGGCTTTTTCCCGGTCATTGGGATGAACAGCCCAGTTCCAGTGATCCTTGTTGCTCCAGTATTGTGCATTTTTAAACGCCGGAGCTAAAGTATCTCCGTTTCTTTTTACCGCCCCACCAACATGATCAAAATGAAGATGGGTAAGGAATACGTCCGTTATATCATCCGGGGTAAACCCGGCAGCTGCAAGGCTCGCAACTAATGAATGATTACCATGAAGATAATAATGTCCGAAAAATTTCTCGTCCTGCTTATCGCCGATCCCGGTATCAATCAGGATGAGGCGGCCATTTGTTTCCACCAACATACAACGCATAGCCCACGAACACATATTATTTTCATCTGCCGGGTTGACCTTATTCCAGATGCTTTTGGGTACCACTCCATGCATAGCGCCACCATCCAGCTTAAAATGCCCTGAATCAATTGTATAAAGCTCCATCTGTTATTTTATTTATGCACCAAAGATAATACTTCATTATAGTTTGGCAGACAGTGTTATTCGCAAAAAAATTGCAGTACCCTGATAAAGCAGAAAGGTTTGTTCCATAATGTGAACAAACCTTTCTTTAATGAATAATATTCTTTTTTAGGGACTAACCTAATAACTATTTTTCATCTCTTACACGACTGCCAGGATTACCGAATTCGGACTCTGGATCAGATGAATCTTCTATATCGGGTTGAACTTCGTTAACCTCCAAATTCTTCTCCTGCTCACCGATTGTTCCCGGCTTAGCGCTGTCAAAAACCTGCCTGCGTGAAGGTACATCGGCCATGATCCTGAATTCGGTCCGGCGATTCAGCTGCCGGCCTTCAGGGTTATCCTTACCATCTTTCGTATTAGGGGCAACAGGAGCCGATTTGCCCATTCCCTTTGCAGAAAGGCGGCTACGGTCAATACCACTGGAAATAAGATACTGTACTACAGATTCTGCTCTTTGTTGCGAAAGGTTCAGGTTATAAGCATCTGTTCCTTTTCCATCTGTATGGGAGCTGATCTCAACATCTACGGAAGGGTTGTCCTTCATTAAGGTAACCAGTTTTTCCAGCTCAGCACCGGATTCAGGGCGAAGCGTCGCCTTATCATAATCGTAGAACACATTCTCCATCCTGAAGGATGCGTCCAGAGCAATACTGTCAACATAGATTGTTACATGTATAGTGTCATCCGGGTCTTCCCGTTTGATACCTTCCGTATTTACCGTTGCACGGGTGGAAATGAAGTTTTGCTTATCAGCATTTAAAACGTAGCTATGTCCGCGTGCGGTCAGGAACTGGAATTCACCGTCTTCAGAATTGAATATTTTCATATTACCAGCTTCATCTACCATTTTCACCACGGTATTGCCTACCGGCTGCTGCGTTTTTTTATTCAGCACCTTACCCATCGCGTATATTTTGGGCTCAAACTGTACACGCCAGATATCATCGCAGCAGGTTGGATTTTTCAAGGCAACAGAGCCCGGACGGTTAGATACAAGATACGCATCAGGTTTACCCACAGGATCGCTGATGAAGTAAAGATCATCATAAGAAGTATTCACAGGATAGCCGAGGTTCTGCAGGTTTGTGTACCTGGATGGGCCTCCTTCAGCAGAAAAGATGTCAAAGCCACCCATTGTTTTCCATCCGTTAGATGCAAAATACAATTTTCCTATGCGGCTATCATAATATGGGGTCTTCTCATCGCCCTCAGTATTAATTTGCTTACCGGCATTTTGCGGGCGGCGGTAGCTTTTCTGACGCGGATCATAAACAGAATACCAAATGTCGTAACCACCACGGCCCTGGAGCTTCCTGTTTGAAGAAAAGTAAAGCACCTCTTTTTTGCCTACCTTAGCAATAAACGGGTTAGTGCTGGAAGATCCATCCCCCTCAGGGTTTACACCATTGGGAATTTCAACAGGGACACTCCACTTTTCGTTTTCGAATGTAGATACTAAAATCCGGCATGTCATTTCATTTGTTTCGTTCTCAAGACAGCGTGTAAAGTAAAACCTGTCCCCTCCCGGGCTGTAGCATCCGTTCCCAACGTGGAACTTTGCATCATTGTATTTACCATCCAGAAACGGAATTGACCATTCAAAAGTGTCTACGACATCGGTATATTTCTGCTTACGGGATACCATAAAGCGGGAAACATAATCTGCGCGCCTTTCTTTACCAACCTCAACTTCCGTATTGGATTTCATGGTAGCAAACAAGAGTGCCGTATCGCCCAGTGGATAAGGAGAAAGCTCTGTATAAGCTGTATTTACATTAGGACCTACAGTTTTAACGGTAGCATTAATGGGATTATTAATAGAGTTTTTCCCCATCTCACATCCTTCAATTTCACGCAAAGCACGTTTCTTGAGCTTCTTGTATGTTTTGGGGTTATCAGCAATAAATTTATTAAAGCTGGTAATAGCCCTGTCATATTCCCCCTGCATCTTAAACATCAAACCTTCCTTATATATTGCTTCCGGATAGAGTGCGGAAGCAAGAGAATATGCATATCCATAATAGTGAGCCGCCGGCACATAATCCCTCATGTACCAATAGCATTCAGCCAGCTGATATACAAGATATGGATTACGTGGCTGCTCCTGAAGCAACTCCTGGTAATAATCCGTAGCATTATAATAACTACCCGACCTGAATAATCCATCAGCCCAGCGCAATTTCTTCTCATAACCAAGTTCCCGAACAGGGTCATTGGCTTTGTTACGGTATTTGTTCTTCTGAGCAAAAGCTTCATCATGCTGTACCACAGCAAATACAAATGCTGCCAGTAAAAAGAGTAACGATTTGCGTCTCATGTGCATGCAACGTTGATTAGAGGGTATAAATGTATAAAAGGAAACTAAAAAATCAAAACTTAAGGCTATAAAAGTATAAATAAGATCGAGAAAAAGAAAGAGCCTGCCAACTTTTTTTAAAAAAATGTGGAAGGCTCTTTCAGTATGCTTTCTACAGGAAAGCGGACATAATAATAATAAACAAAAAATATTATCGCTTATTGCTACACAGCGGCTTTTTCAGTTTTATACTTATAATGTTTGGAGCCCAAAATGCGCGTTAAAAACGGCTGCATGGGTAAAGTAACCTGCGGGCGAAGTCAATAGGACTCGGAGCAATGTAGCGTAACATTATCTCAAATCCACCATTACCGTTTGAAGCGGCTTTAAGATCAGAAGTGTTGTAATCATAACCTACACCTACCCTGAAACCCTTCCATTCAACGCCTGCTGTAACCATAAGCGCATCTTCAAGACGATACCAGGCACCTGCAAAAATACCCACGGCGCTTGGGAGCTCGAAATCTTCTCCCAGACGATAATGGAATTCGTTACCGGCAATTATTTCGGTAGCCGTAGACTGCGATTGATAAAGAACCGCAGGACGAAGGCTAAAGCGCTCACCTACACCTATGACAGCGCCAATCTGTCCGGTATAACGCATGCCAAGCCCCACCTCACTGTTAGCTTTTCTTCTCTGGAAAGTTTCCAGGGGCTGATTAATATTATTTGCCCCGGCACCAATAGTATAGCCGAAACGCTCGCTCACGCTATGGGACCAGGCAAGACCTGCGTTTATTGTAAAGTGGCTTGTGTTGGTATTCAGCTCCTCGCTTGTTGTACCTCGCTGCCAGATTCCTTCTACAAATTCATCGCCAAAATAAAGCTTGCTCAGGTCAAAGCTCTTTTGGGTATATCCTCCCTGCAGACCTACGGTAAGCGCTTTTTTACCATCTTCACCTAAAAATTTATGGTAGGCGACTGAAAGCAAGCCGGTAAAATTAGACAGGTTACCATCTCCGGCACGATCATTATAAAGCTGAACACCGGCGGCCAGATAATCATCAACAGAAATGTCACGAATGATAGGCATATCAAACGATGCAGCTATGGTTTTAAATGCAGCGCCGCCTACCACGCTACGCCATTGGTCACGGTATATAGCAGAAGCACGCCATTCACCACTGAAGGCGCCGGTCAATGCCGGGTTAACCAGCATAGGAGAAGCATTAAATTGTGTAAAGTGGACATCCTGTGCCTGAGCGCTTTGTAAGTTAAGTGTCATGGCGGCTATAAGTCCCGCTCCGGCTATCGTAATTCTACACTTCATATTTGTGATGTGTTAAGCTGTTTATCGATAATAAATCTTATATATTATTCCTCAGAAATTTTTCGGGATTAAAAGTGCAAAAAAAAAATTAAATATTCCTATAATTTCCCAATATTTTTTTTTGTAGCTAATAACCCTTTACCAGATATCTGGGTTACCGGATCAATGTAACGTTACCAGTTTTGATAAAAGGCTTCCCTGTTGCAGTTACAGCCTCTATATGATAAATATAAACTCCTTCGGGCTGTGGTGCGCCATTATACCTGCCATCCCATCCCTGATTAATATCAGTAGTTTCAAATACTTTATTGCCCCAACGGTTAAATACTGCAAACGTCTTCAACGTAGCGAAGCCCCTTCTTACAATCTTGAAAGTACCATTGTCGCCATTACCCGGAACAAACGCGTTGGGCGCATCCAGCACAGACTCTGTATTAACCAGCACATCTATTGAATCCAGAACTGTACATCCGTTTTCTGTTGTGGCATTAACAAAATAGCGGGTCCTTACATCAGGCATGGCAACAGGATCGGATATATTACTTGCGCTTAACCCGGATGGAGGGAACCAGCTGAAATAAAGGGCATTGGTCTGAGGACTTATCTGATAAGATTCTCCCGGCCATATCTGAACGCTGTCCGGCAGATCAATCACAGCCGCAGGATAAACGGTAAGATTTACATATTGCGAATCAATGCAACCAGCATCGCTTGTACCCATAACCAGGTATTCCGTAGAAGAAACAGGAGATGCTAGCGGGTTGCCGATCTCGTCATTGCTAAGCCCATAATCAGGTATCCATTTATAACTGTCAGCCCCGGTAGCGTTTAACTGTACCAAAGCGGGAGGACAAACCCCTGTATCCACAGGATCCACAACCATAAAATCAGCGGGGTTGACAACAATTTCCATTGTATCGCTTCCTGTACATCCGTTAGGCGTGGTCACAAACGCTATAACACGATCGGAACGGTAGCTGTGGTATATAGGCCTGTAAGATGTAGAATCGCTCATCTTAATTCCCGGATCCCAGTCGTAGGAATAATGGGGGTAATCTGACGGAATGGCTTCAGCGAATAAATGAAGGGTGTCATAGGAGCATATTACCTTGTCATCGCCCAGATGCACTTCCGGGACAGGTTGAACTTCCATATAAAAGCTATGCACCATGTCATCACATCCGGGGAAAGAAGCTGTAATGGTAACATTTCCGCTTTCCTGGGCTATCATGGTCGTACTTGGGCTGGTCGGATCAGTAATACCAAGCTCAGGTGTCCAGCGATAGGTAAACGCCGTATCTCCCAGAGCCAGAATATTGATCATATCGCCTTTACACAAAACAGTGTCCCCGTTCATCAGCGCAATATCATCGGGCAGCACTCTTAACCTGACGCTATCCACACCATCACAACCAATCGCTCCGGGATTAACGGTCAGTATATAAGTAGTTGACTCACCGGGGGCAGCTATGGGGTTTAAAACGGTAGGATCACTGAGACCCGTTGCCGGCGACCAGGAATAGGAATAATCCGGGTTTTCGGATGGCGGCGGCGATAGGGACACCTCCATAGGAATGCCCGTTCCGACACATAATGCTCTGTCGGGGCCAAGATCAACAACGGGAGGCGTCTTGACATCAACAAATACCTGATCCGTCGCCGGCGGGCAGGCGACACCACCGCCGATTGTTACCTGGGCCATATAGTTTGTCGGCCCGGTGGGTGTTACCGTAACATTGCGCCAGTTGCTTCCGGTAGGATCCTCAACCGTTGAGGATGGTATCCAGACCAGCTCTACCAGCGAATCCGTTTCTACCTGCAGGTCAACAGACTCTCCGGGGCATATGGCCGTATCATTATTCAATATCTTTACATACACAGAATCGAGTATCGTAATTGTATCGCTGCCAAGAATTAAAGGCTCGCCTCCGCAAGTATAAGGAGATAGTATATTTACAATAACGGTTTTAGGTCCCACAGGTGCGCCCAGCACAATGCCATCGATCAGTATTTCAGCTTCTGATGATCCTGCCGGGATAACCACACTGGTCGGTATTGTTTCATAATCGACGCCATTGACCGCCGTACCCTCAAGCGTGTAATCAACAGTAACGGCTTCAGTCATATTTCCGGAACGGCTTACCATGACCCTACCGGGGGGACAGCCGCGCACGGTATTGGTATAGGGCACTTCCAATCCTGCACCTCCGTATGTCTTGACTTCGATTGATGTGGATGTAAGACTTCCTGCTTTTAGGAAAACCCCGGAATCCAATACTTGATCAATACCAGTAGGAGATCCGTCGGCAATTGCCAACTTTAAATGATAAGTATCACAGGGGCTAACACCGGCTACTGCCTGGAATATTTCTGTAAATCCACCATAAGTTATATAGAGTCCTTCCCTATTGTCAATATAATATAGATCGCCAAAAGGAGAGCCTGTCCCCATATCTGTACACATCGATTCATCAAATGGTGGTGAGTTAACCTCGTCTGGATTTGTGGTGCTATTTACACAAATGGGAATATCAGTTCCGGGAATTACGGCAATATTATGTGGCGTGGAGCCGTATTCAGAGCCGCCGGTTATAAAAAATCCAAATACATCATTATAACCACTGCAGGAATATACCTGATACTCAGTAGAAGCAAAGACAAAATCAAACTTAACCGTGTCTCCGGCAGGAACAAAATCAAACTCCAGGATACAGGTTTCATTACTGAGAATACCGCCGAGTACATCATCAAGATCATCGTCTCCACCTCCGCCATTAACGAAGTCAGGTCCCGCACCTACACAGGGGCCCGCTATCTCTGTCGCAGAACCGGAAGTCAATACTATTCCTGTATCAATGCCTAAGTCGCCCGTACCTTCAAACAGTCCGTTTGACATTCCAGGACAAGTAAGGGTTGCATTAAGGGTTGTCACCCCTTCTCCTACTAACTTATTTACCAAGGCTTCTGCTGTCTGATCATCCTCGACACTATATTGAGCATACGTCTGTGTGCTATTCAAAAAAAGCATACAAACAATAGAAATTAAAAATAAAGAAGATGTAAATTTATGAAATTTCATATATAATTATTTTACCCAATCAAAAAAACACGATGATTTGTTTCCAAGGAATTGGGCTACCATTCTCAGTCAGACAATTTAAATTTTCAAAATGGTTGGGTAGGCATTTCACATTCTGTTATATTCTATACGGAATTTAAATTGCCCCACAAGGTAAGTAAATTTTCTTTTTATTAGAAAAAGGCCTGCGATTTGTGATCGCAGGCCTCCAAAAAATTAACTATTGAATCTCATCACTCAATTTTCACTACTCTAACCTGCTCCTGTATATTTGTGCTGTATATGTTCAGTAGGTACACGCCCGCCATCATTTTTTTTGTCACCTCTTGCAGTTGCCTATTAACTAAATCAATATTTCCCTTAAAATAGCCCAAAGACCGGCCTACCAGATCTGTGATGCTTACCTCGTATATATCCATTGCCGCATCAGGCTGGACTGCTAAACTCAGGTGCTCCCGGAATGGATTAGGGTAAACAAATACATTATTGGCTTCCCGTGTTACTTCTCCTAACGCCTCAGGGGCCCCAGGTCTAAAAGAAGTGGCCGTCCACGGTACATGCTTAAACCGCATCTCATAAGAAAAACCACCAGTCCCGTGCATGGCATAAACAGCGAACAGCTCATTAGCGATATCGTTCTGCTTGGAAAAGGAAATAACAGGATTCACAGAATACCATGTAGTGTTGGCAACCCTATTAAAAAAATAAGAAGTTGTGGGTGCTATAAAAGAACCATTATCCCCACGGTGTACTGCCACATAGCCGGGCACTGGTGAAGCACCTGTATAAGCAGTATACCAACCATAATATATGCTGTTGCCTGCCGGGCTGTAAGCCAGAGTAAGATGCTCGTTACCGCTACTACCCAGCCAGCCTGTAAGACTATATGTGATTGCGCTGGATGATAAGGACCAGTTTTGAATCCGGGTATTTACATTCATACCATCACTGGTGTAGATATAAGACCAGTTATCCTGCGTGTAATGATCCGGGCAATCTAACTGCAGGTTATCGGACTGGCTAAACCCAGAGACAGAGGAAAAACCAGCGGGGTTAACATCATCAACGGCGAAGCCTAAAGGCCCTGCGCTGGCGACTAATATAGTCGGGAAATCCCTATGTACCACGTGTACAGCGCCTGTAGCCGTATTGACATATGCGATCCGTATATCCAAATCGGTAACATGCGCAAAGGCGACATCAGGGATAGCGCCTGTACTCACACCGCCCACCTCTATATTATTGCCGATAACCCAGGTACCCGAAGCAGTATTCATTGCCTTAACATAAATACGTCCTCCGACTTCCCAGGTAATAGCTATGCCGTAGAGCCTGTGGGCATCAAGGCTGATCCTCCCATAGGTAGCGCTGGTAGATAAAGATCCTCCTCCATACGGGGTAAGCCCCCCGGAAGACCACTGATATATACGATATTGATGTCCTACACCTGATTCATAATAAGCAGCCACGATAAAAGTATTGCCACCCTGCTGTACAAATCCTACTTCAAGATCAAAGATCAGCCCGTTAACAACGAAATTATTGAGGACTGTACCGGCAGAGGATCTCCAGCACCAGGCAATGCCATTCACATTGCTCGCACCCGCATTCCAGCTATATATACTTAGATTATTGGGCATGGTGTATCCAGGAATATTGTCCATTGCATAGCAGGAGGCATGTTGCGGTCTTAATACCAGGCTCGTAGCCGCAGCGGGATAGATGGTCTCGGGATAACCTGGCGGTACAAATTGAGCACGAGCATTCAGGCAAAAGCAAAGCAGGCCTGACAGGAAAAGGAGCGTTTTTTTCATAATTGAAATTGATTTTTATGGTGAAAAAATAATTGACAATATGAATGCTGTGTGATTATTTCCACAAAATAATAATTATTATATTATTTCCAAATCAAATTAGTCTTTCACAATATATTTAGGCGGTTTATCTGCCCTGCCCGCTGTTATTCTGATTTGATTATTGCTTACCTTTGCGGCGCTATTTCAAAAAATATAAAACAGGTACAATGTCCAACAGAACATTCACAATGATTAAACCCGATGCCGTAGCGGCCAATAATATCGGCGGCATCCTTGACAAGATCAATGCAGGCGGCTTTAAAATCGTTGCTATGAAATACACGAAACTGACGAAAGATCAGGCCGGTAAGTTTTACGAGGTGCATAAAGAGCGTCCTTTCTATGGGGAGCTTGTGGAATTTATGAGCAGCGGCCCTATTGTTGCTGCTATCCTGGAGAAAGAAAATGCCGTGGCCGATTTCCGTACCCTGATAGGCGCTACCAATCCTGCTGAGGCTGCAGAAGGCACTATCCGGAAACAATATGCCAGATCAATAGGAGAAAATGCGGTACATGGCTCCGACAGCGATGACAATGCTAAAATAGAAGGCGACTTTTTCTTTAGCATGACGGAGCGCTTCTGATCTAAATAAATTAAAATAATAAGCCGGGATTTGAATCCCGGCTTATTATTTTCCCTATGTTGATTACATGCTCCTGTTCCTGCTCTCCCCCCCACTGATAAGATATTCCTGACAGAAAACTACCAGAGCCGGATTATATATTAAAGCGTTTCCTTAAGCCATTTAAAGAATTCCCTTTGCCATACCAGTCCATTATGCGCATGCAGCACCCAATGGTTTTCATTCGGGAAATAAAGCAGCTTGCTTTTAATGCCCTTTAGCTGCGCGGCCTGAAAGGCCTCAAGCCCTTGCTCAATAGGAACCCTGAAATCCATACCGCCTTGTATGATCATGATCGGCGTATTCCATTTATCGATATAATTGGACGGATTGAACTTTTCATAGCCGGAGGGAACAGGCTGTGACCAGTAGTTCCCCCCCAGGTCCCAGTTCGCAAACCATAATTCTTCCGTAGTGCCATACCAGCTCTTCATATCAAACAAGCCATCATGCGCTATAAAAGTTTTAAAGCGGTTATTGTGGATGCCGGCAAGCATAAATACACTATAACCACCATAGCTGGCACCAACACAGCCAAGCCTGTCTTTATCCACATAGCTTTCTTTAGCTACGTCGTCAATGGCGGCCAGGTAATCCTGCATGGGTTGTCCGCCCCAGTCCTTGCTGATCGCCTCATTCCATTGAGTGCCCCAGCCTGGCATACCCCGGCGGTTAGGTGCTACTACTATATAACCGTTGGCAGCCATTAACTGGAAATTCCAGCGCACGCTATAGAACTGTGATAATGCCGACTGAGGTCCGCCCTGGCAGTACAATAAGGCAGGATATTTCTTTGCAGGATCGAAGTCAGGCGGATAAATCACCCAGACGCCCATTTCTTTCCCATCAGTCGTCTTGACCATACGGAGCCTCGTTTCACTTAGCTTTATACCAGCATAATCGGCATCGTTTACTTTTGTAAGCGGGGTCATTTTCCCATCTTTCAGGTCTACACGGAACAATTCCGCCGCGTGATTCATATCTGTACGTGATACGACGGCGGTATTGCCGTTTTCAGTAATGACACCGTTGATATCAAAGCTGCCCTCTGTAATTTTATTCACTGCCGGCATCATCCGTACCATCACATTAGGCGGTACCTGAACGGAAAACAATTGCTGTGTTCCCTTTACAGCCGCATTGAAATATATTTTATCACCCTGGTTATTCCAGATAAAGCCACCATCTACAGTTTCATCCCAACCAGCAGTCAGGTTCAATTTTGCTTTCTTATCCAAATCCATCACAACAATATCATTTTTATCTGCTTCATAACCGTCACGTTTCATGCTCAGCCACGCAAGCTTTTTACCATCAGGGCTAAAGGTTGGCGCAACATCATAACCGGGCATTCCCTCGGTTAAATTCTCCGTTTGGTTCGTATTCAGATCGTACATATACAGATCGGTATTGGTACTTTGCGCATATTCTTTCCCCACCTTTTTCTTACATACATATACGATCGCTTTGCTGTCCGGACTGAAAACAAAGTCTTCAGCGCCCCCAAAAGGCTTTTGTGGACTATCGTAAGGCTCTCCGTCAAGGATATCCCTGATTGGTGTACGCGGGTTATTTACACTGGCAACAAAAATATGATTGGCTTTACCATCATTCCATGCGTCCCAATGACGGTAATTAAGATCCGTATAAATCTGTGCCGTGCTGTTTTTCACATCCCCGTATATTTCTGTACCCAGTACCTTCATAACGGGGACCGGCCTGGAAAAGGCTATCCAGTTACCATCAGGCGACACCCTTACATTTTCAGCGTCTTTTAGCTGAATGGAGATCGAGTTCCAGGTATTACCCCTGTCTGTGCTTTTATACAATTCCTCTCCGGCCGATGCGTACATGCCGTTCTTGTCCCACTGAACAAACGCTTTGCCATTCAATACCCCTGTTTTTTCCGTGGCCCCTGTTGCAATATCCAGGAAAAAGTATTCGTTGCTGTTTTTCTCTGTGGAAAGATCAGTTCTGCCAACTTTATACAATACCTGCTTCCCGTCAGGGCTTACAGCAACTGCCGAAACCCGCCCCAGGCTCCACAATAGTTCCGGCGTCATTACATTTTGAGCAAACAAAGACACTGGCAGTACCAGTAATAATAATAGTATCGCTTTTCTCATATACATATCGGTTAAGAATTTTAGTCTAAGCAAATTTCATTTGTTCAGCATACCCGCTATTGCCCCCGAACGGGGGATTTTAATTTTTGACTACTGCAGGAAGATTTTCCTGTATGCTTCTTCATCAAAGCGCAGCATTACAATTTTACCATTCTGCTCTATGACCGGTCTTTTTATGATACTGGTATATTCAGCCATTATTTCCACTGCTTTGGACATACCGGTTACTGCCTGCTGCACAGTTTCATCCAGTTCACGCCATGTAGCGCTTTTTTTATTCATCAGGTTTTCCCAACCTATCTGGCTGCACCAGGCTTTCAGACGCTGCTTGGAAATGCCTGATTTCTTATAATCATAGAACTCGTAGCTGATATTATTGCTATCCAGCCATACACGGGCCTTTTTTACCGAATCACAGTTCGGTATACCATAAAGAATATACATTGATTTATCTATTATTTATCTTCGAAATTCATTATCTCCCCGTTCTTGTTCGTGACTTTTCTTCAGCGGCGACAACTTCTCCTGCTTATCGGGTGGTAAAAAATCCACCTCGTGTTCCCAGCCGGCTTTCAGGTTTATCGTTCCGTAATAAGGAATTACTTTTTCCGGCTGCTTTTTTGCAAAAAGATCGCCGGTATCCCATTTACCATTCCTATTCTCATCTATAATTATCCTCATACCATAATCGCCCGGCTGTAACAGCGACAAAACAACTGTTGAATCCCTTACCGGCTTCTGGTAAACCGAATCAGCGCCTTTATAGATGTAAAGCAGATACTGCTCTCCCCTATAAGCGCTGTTAACCCGTACCCGTACCATGCCGTAATCATCCTCTCTTTTCGTCCGGAAAATATACTTACCAGGGGCCAGCTCGGCTCCCGCCGTATCCTTGGCCCAGCCCTTTACTAACCTTAATGTATAAATTCTGTCAGGAAACCATTTGGTAGTAAGGGTGAGCGTGCCCGAGTCCATTGTAGTATTCTGGATAGCTTCCACTTCTACTCCATTATTATCGTAGCTGAGATACACCTTGCCGGTATCCAGCATGCTCAATTCAGCATGAATACTGATCGTCAAAGGTTTGTTGATCTCCTGTGTTCTTCTTTCCCGGCTTGACGTATCTGCATTGACCACATAGCCGCTTTTTACGGCGGCAGCTTTGCGCCTGTTCCCAGCCCCCCTGCTCCCCCCCTTACCGCTACGGGCCAGTGTATCCGCGGAAAGCGTATCAGAGGTCGATACACCCGCCTTAAGTCTTGTCGTATCCCGCTCCTGCCGGAAAATATAAAATTCCAGGTCTTTGCTGGCTGCAGTATCGTCCGGGGTATGCGGCATTACCAAATCAGGCAGGAAACCTATCTTTTCCTTTTCCCCATCAAAAATATAATTGCCCGACTCATCATACAGGGCATAGACCTTAAATTGCTTGGCGGGTAATGAAGGTATGGTGAATTTACCGGAGGTATTAGCTTTTACAACGTATAAAGGTTTTTTTCTCAGGACAGCAGAATCGTTTTCTGCTGAAGGATACAAAACAATCGTCGCCGCTGTATCCGGGAGACCTGTTGCCGCATCGATAATGCTGCCGTTTATCTGCAAAGAATCAAAATAACCGCCAGTACTGAAAGTATAGGTAAAGTTCCCGAATGGAGTGCTTTCCCTGTTGTCCACAATGGCATTACCCAAACTGATCCGGTAAGTTGTATTATCCTGCAACAATGAATCAGCTATCCGGATAACGACTCTTTTCCCATAGGAAAGCACGGAAGGGCTATTCTGGAGCAAAGGAGCTAACTGCATGTTTTTTTCCAGGTCCTGTATGACGACAAATTTATTGAAGCGTAGCTCAATTTTTGCGACTTTGGAATTGAGCAGTGAATCCCCGGGAACAATAGAAAGCAGGACCGGCGGGGTCTCATCCTTAGGCCCTCCGTCCGGAGGCACAATATTGGCACAGCTATAGACCATAAGCCATATAGCCAGAAAACCCGTTAGCCACAGGTACTGCTTACAAACCTTTGCTATTGACAAAAAATCCAATGGGCTTATTTTTCGAGGGTCAAAAATAAACCATTATGCCAACTCTGCACAACTAATTCCGGGTCCATATGGTTTTGGGCTTTTTTAATGTATTTTGCAGCGCATTGTATGCCTATGAATGATAGACCTTTTATCAATCCCGGTAAATTCCGGAATAAAAATATTCATGAGTGGACAGCATGTATATGCTGCGTTGCTATGCTGGCGGGCATGCTTTTTTCAAGAGCGCTGATGTCTGTCTCCATGATCGTTTTATTTATTAATGCGCTCTACCCGGGCAGGCTTAAAGTAACCTGGTCCCGCTGGAAACAGGACAACTTCACAAAATGGGGTTTGCTATTTTTAATTACCTATATTATATCAGGGGTATGGAGCAAAGATACCGGATACTGGATAGCCTCCTGGGTTGGCAAGCTGCCTTTTGCCTTCCTGCCTTTCGCCTTTCTGTCTGTTCCTTTACAGCAGTTTAAATTCAGGCTGTTTATTACAATTGGTATAGCAATACTGCTTACCGGCGCTATCAGCTACAGTCTTGCCGCGCTAATAATGGATCCTTCTTATTACCTTGCCGGCTATGAATATTCGCATCCTTTACCCACAACAGTCTATGGAGATCATATACGGTTCAGCCTTTCCATCGTATTTTCCATGCTGATGTGCCTGTTCCTGATTTTTGAGCCTCAGGAGCAGCCCCTTTCCCGCAATACCAGGATACTCTTATACGCCTTTTGCATATTATTCTTTATTTACCTGCATGTATTAGCTGCCAAAACAGGGATCATGGCGCTATACCTGATGTTGCTCCTGTACGTGTTCCTGAAAATTACAGCAAAAAACAAATGGCTGGGTATCGCAGCCATGATCATATTACCCATCTTAGGGATTATTGCCTTTGCTGTAATTCCTACTTTCCGAACTAAAATAGAATACGTGCGGCGGGAAATTGATCAATATAAAAGGGATGGCAGATTTGACTACAATTTCAGTGATAACGGCAGGATGATTACCTATGAGATAGCCTTGCATATTATAGGCCAGAAGCCTTTAACGGGAACCGGTTCCGGGGATCTTATGAAGGAAATGAAAGATGGCTATTCTTTATTGTATCCTGAAGTTCCTGAAAAGAACAGGCTTGTGCCACACAACCAGTTCCTGTATTCCGCAACAGCCACAGGCATTCCATTCTCCCTTGCGTTAATATCAATGGTGTTTTCACCATTATTCATGCGACGAAACAAAGAAAAAATTTATGCTGTTATCACTGCCCTGGTAATGATAGCCGCACTTATGGTCGAAGCAATGCTTGAAGTGCAGTTTGGCGTATTTATATACCTCTTTTTCACATTGCTCTGGAATAACCGGCAAAAGAACGAAGAGCAATATATCTAATACAGCGGGCCACCTTTGAAAGGTGGCCCGCTGTATTTCCGTAACAACAGTTTATCAGCGAAGATCGATTACTTCTACCCCAGGATTCTTCTTGGTATCAAATACAAATTCTGTATCCGCGATAGCGGCATTTGTACTTATCCCTGAAATAGAATAAGAGTAATAATTACCGCTCTTCTCATATACGTTGCCGCCTGATATCATTCCGCCGGCTTTGTCTACATAGAGTTCAACTTTATTAAATCCTTTGGCCTTATTCTTAGGCGTCAGCTCTACAACATCCACTTTTTTGCCGGCAACGGTCTTTTCTCCGCCATATTTGAATGTATATTCTTTTTCGAAAGAACCGGAAAACAATTTGGATGGGGAGATTGTTTGTTCAGCAGGGTTAAATGTAGCTACCTGTACCTCTTTATTATCTTTCAGGTAGGTCCATACAGTCTTAGCATCACATATTATTTCCTGACCACCCATATTTACACGGTATTTATTGCCTTTCATTAAAAAAGTACCCTTCTTGGTATCCTTTGCTTTGCCCTTGGCATCATTAATAGTGAGCGCAAAGTTTGCTTTCAGCGTTTTCAGGCTTTTAACTTTTGAGCTTACTTTGTCCAATACCGCTTTTGCTTTCGCATCCTGGCCATAGGAAACCGTTGAAATAATAACTGCCGCCGCCAGTATTGCCAGAGAAATCAGCTTTTTCATTGTCAATTACAAGATTTTTGTTAAAAATAAATTCGTTAGTGAATAACACTCAATTAATTTGGGTGCAAAGTTGCAGAATTTTAGAACAAAATAGCGCCGGCAAGGTTTAAATAGCCTTAAATTTATTTTTTCGCAAGGGGAAACTCAAGGGTGAATATTGAACCTTTTCCAAGCGAGCTGTCCACCTTTATTTTACCCTGATGAGATTCTACAACAGCTTTTACATAGCTGAGCCCCAATCCAAAACCTTTCACATTATGGAGATTGCCCGTATGGGCGCGGTAGAATTTCTCAAAAATATGCGAAAGCGTTTCTTTGGACATGCCAATACCATTATCCTTTACTTTCAAAACAAAGGTGCCGGACCCGTTTGCAGTCTCAATAATGATATGAGGCTCTCTTTGCGAATATTTGATTGCATTGTCCAGCAGGTTGAATATGATATTGGAGAAATGCACTTCGTCGGCATTGATCATTACTTTTTGCGCCTTAAGCCGGGCTTCCAGCTTCCCGTTACGCTCACTCACCTGCAATTGTACATTATTAATCGCATTTTCTACATATTCGTGAACATTGACAGGCTGCAGTTTAAGATCCAGCTCATTTTTTTCCAACTGGGCTGCCTGCAGGATTTTTTCCACCTGCTTGTTCATCCGCCTGTTCTCATCTTTGATAATATCTGAATAATACTGCGTCTTTTCGCTGCTGGAGCGTACTTTCTCATTATTGAGCGCATCAACTGCCAGCGAAATGGTCGCCAGCGGGGTCTTAAACTCATGCGTCATATTATTGATAAAATCAGATTTTATCTCTGACAGTTTTTTCTGCCGGAATATTGTCCTTACCGTGAGCGCAAAAGCTGTGATTATGATAAAGGTGAACAGGACAGAAGCAAAGATCATCCATGATGTGCGCTTCAGGATATAGTTTTTAGGCTCTTTTATATACAGGAACAGCTGAAGCGATCCGCTACGGCTCAGGTCGCTCACTGCAGAAGCCTGCAGGTATTCACGCTGGAACCCCGGGGACTTGCTGACTACAGCGCCCCCCATAGCCTTGTTGTAAATAGAATATTCAAAGTCCAGATCGATATTATTGCGCTCCAGCTCCTCTGCTATTATAGCTTCAATATCTTCAGAAGAAAGATACCTGATACTGCTCCAGAACACGTCCAGGGCATCATCGTCATAATAATTCGCAAAAGCCGGATTATACCCCGTGGCTTGTGTGGCGCGGTCCAATATACCTTTCCTCATGCCGTTCATCGCATTCTCCACCTCGTTGGTATACTTGTTTTTTTGTACAAGCAGGGCATTTTGTATCCAGGACATCTGCAGGTACATCAATCCCAATAGTGATAAGGTGATCAATACAATTATTACAGGAAAAACTCTTTTCATCAGTCCAAGGGGGTTGAACAGGCAGCGGATCCTGCTCCTAAACATTAAAATATATTAACAAAGATAAGTTCCTGCCATCAGCATTCACCATACCAGTAAAATTTAGCACCCTGTTAACCACATTCCCTTTCTGTAATTGTAATAACTGCAAAGAATACCTGTTAAAGAATCTGCTTGGAAAAACACCGCGGGTTGCTTATATTTATAAACGAAAGCCATTAAATTTATGGACATACTTGACCCATATAAACGCACAAATTTACAACCAGAAACCGGAAGACTGCTAATCGCGGAACCCTTTCTCACTGATCCGGGTTTTGCCCGGTCAGTTGTCTTAATATGCAGCCATGATTCTGACGGCACCATCGGCTTTATATTAAATCGTGTCAGCATTAATAATATTGGAGACCTGCTACCGGACATTATTGCCGCATCGGCTATTCCTGTATACGAGGGCGGGCCCGTACAACAGGAAACGTTACATATCATCCATAAAATCCCGGACAAAATGGGGGGATTAGAAATACTACCAGGCGTTTTCTGGGGAGGTTCGTATGAAAACCTCCATAAAATGACGGAAACGGAAGAGAACTTTGTCACCGCGGAAAATATCAGGTTTTTTGTAGGGTATGCAGGCTGGGAAAAGGGGCAGCTGGAACAGGAAATGAAAGAAGGGTCATGGATCGTGGCTAATGCTACCGCAAGCCTTATATTTGAGCCGGACAGTACTCAGGTATGGCGCCTTGCTTTAAAATCACTGGGCAATAACTTCGCCTATATGGCCAACCTCCCGCTGCACCCACAGCTCAACTAAGTGCCGCCGCCATCTTTAATCCATTTATTTATATTTGCAGGCGATGGTAATGTACATTCATGAGTGTAACCGTTGAAGCAAAATCGAGAAAATTCCAGGCATCGCTGCTGATAATGCTGATAGTAGCGTTTATAGCGGTGTACAACAGGAAATATCTTAGTAATGAGATACGCCCTGATGAAGAGCTGGTACTGTTTAACCAGTATAAATCCAGGTCTGCCATTGCATGGAATGCGGCCCAGGTCGACTCGGGGATCGCTCTTGTAAACAATGGCGATATCATTGCACGTACCGGCAATGATGAAATCAGCGACATATTCAGAAGACTCAATACGCACGAAGCTGTCTATTCTCATATAGGCATTGTCTTTTTTGAAAACGGCTATCCTTTTGTCTATAATATTACAGCAGGGAAGGAAAACCCTGAAGGTACTATCAGAAGAGATTCCCTGGCAACCTTCATCGGCCCGGAAAAAAATCTGGGGTTTGGTATTTATCGCCTGAGCCTGAACAAAAACCAGAAAGAGCAATTAAAACAGTCGGCCGTACGCTACCTTAAAGAAAACAGGAAATTTGATCTTAGCTTCGACCTCCATACAGATTCACTGCTGTACTGTACAGAATTCATTTATAAGCTGGTTACGGATATTACAAAGAAGAAAGATTATTTTACCCTGACACATAATGAAGAGATGAATTTTGACTATGTAACGGTGGATAATATTTTGCTGCAACCGAAAAACAAAATGATCTGTAAAGTCAGGTACAAACAATAATAACCGAAAACAAAATAATTTACACTTTTATTAAAGAGCTTATGAAATATTTTACCTGTGCTATCTTTTTAGCAATCATGTTCTGCCTGCCTGCCTGCAAGGACAGCGGATCTCCTGAAGCCGTATCGCGTCTTTTTCTTATCAGCCTTAATAAGGGTGATTTTGAAACCGCATCAGGTATTGCGACAAAAAATACCAATGATATACTGAAAATAATGGCTCATCTTACAGGAAATAAACTATCTGAAGAGCAAAAAATTAAAAGAGCTGAACAATTCGTTGTAAAAATAACAGGTACGCGGCAGGAAAGCGATTCCACTATGATCGTATCTTTTAGCACCCAACCGGCTTTCCTCCCCTTCAACCAGTTCCGCCTGCTTAAGCAAACGGATAAAGATGGCCGTGACCGTTGGAAAGTAGATATATCGACCCTGGATCTGGCAGGAGGAAGCGACCAGTACAATAAAGACCCGGAAGTACCTGCAGACGGGCAATTTCACCCACAGCCAGACAGTATTGCGTCCAAAGAATAAATGCGCAGCCAGGAATATAGGTCCCCAACCAGGTTAAATATGAATTTCCTGTGTTTTATGCTAATTGTATATTAAATTTGCCGCTTTCATAACATTCTTAAAATTGACTGACAAATAATTTATGCCTTACCTTTTCACATCTGAATCAGTTTCAGAAGGACACCCGGACAAAGTTGCCGATCAGATATCAGACGCATTACTGGATAATTTCCTCGCTTGGGATAACACGTCAAAAGTAGCTTGTGAAACCCTGGTAACAACAGGGCAGGTAGTACTTGCAGGTGAAGTAAAATCAAAGACATACATTGATGCACAGGAAATAGCCCGCGGTGTTATCCGTAAAATAGGCTACACCAAAAGCGAATATATGTTTGAAGCCAATAGCTGCGGCGTTTTCTCTGCGATACATGAACAATCTCCTGATATTAACCAGGGGGTTGATAAAAAGAAAAAGGAAGATCAGGGTGCCGGCGACCAGGGAATGATGTTCGGCTATGCCACCAATGAAACGAGCAACTATATGCCGCTGGCGCTGGATCTGGCGAACAGCCTTTTGTTTGAGCTTGCAGCTATCCGTAAAGAAGGCAAACAGATGAAATATCTCCGCCCCGACGCCAAATCCCAGGTTACGCTTGAATATGACGATAACAATAGGCCTTCCCGCATTGATGCCATTGTTGTTTCTACACAACATGACGATTTTGCCGTAGAAAAGAAAATGCAGGACCAGATCAGGAAAGACATCATCTCTATCCTGATACCGAGGGTGATTACGCGTTATCCCCAATACAAGCATCTCTTCAACAATAAGATCAAGTACCATATCAACCCGACCGGAAAATTCGTAATCGGGGGACCTCATGGTGATACCGGTCTTACCGGTCGCAAAATTATTGTTGACACCTATGGAGGAAAAGGAGCACATGGCGGCGGCGCTTTTTCCGGGAAAGATCCATCTAAAGTAGATCGTTCTGCTGCTTATGCAACCAGGCATATCGCAAAGAATGCAGTAGCTGCAGGCCTTTGTGATGAAATATTGGTACAGGTATCCTATGCTATCGGTGTAGCGGAGCCTATGGGTATTTATGTAAACACCTACGGAACCGCCAAAGTAGATATGAACGACGGGCAAATCGCACAGGAATTGGGCAAAATATTCGATATGCGTCCTTATGCAATTGAAACACGTCTGAAACTGCGGAACCCTATCTACTCTGAAACCGCGGCTTATGGTCATATGGGCAGAGAACCTAAGATAGTGACAAAAGAATTCAAAGCCGGAGACGGGAAAACAAAAAAGGTAAATGTAGAGTTGTTTACCTGGGAAAAAACAGATTATACAGGAAAGGTAAAGAAAGCGTTCAAGCTTAAATAAACCTGTATAAAATTTACAAGCTGCCTGTACGGGCAGCTTTTTTTATTTATAGTAGTTCTTTAATTTTTTAAAGCATAAAGTTAAAGCCGCATTCAGTATTTTTACAAAAAAATGACAAACCTCTTTTATTCACAGCAAATCAATATTCATGAAAAAAATATTTTCCATATTGATCTTAAGCTCTTTTGTGCTGCTCATGACGCAATGCGCCACTAAAACATCCAAGGCGATAACTGCGGGTCCTGTACCTGGCCCGGAGCAAATAATGAAAGAATATACGGCAGCACAGCTGGAACAGGGAAAGACGATCTGGCAAAGCAGCTGCAATAAATGCCATAAGCTATTTGATCCTGGGTCCAGAACACCCGAAAAATGGAACAATGTATTGAAGCGGATGATACCACGGGCCAAGTTGAATATGGATGATGGCAAACTGGTAAGGGCCTATCTTATAGCGAATGCAAAAACAGAAAAGTAATACTCATATAAAGCCTGTCTATCAAAGACAGGCTTTATTATGCTTAATTTCGTGCGCTACATCTTAAAAATCAACAGATGAAAATAGGTATTGTATGCTACCCTACTTTTGGCGGTAGCGGTGTAATGGCAACGGAATTGGGGCATGCGCTTGCTGACAAGGGACATGAAATTCACTTTATTACTTATCAGCAACCGGTACGCCTTAATGTTTTCAGCCCGAATATTTATTACCATGAGGTAAGCGTTCCCAAATATCCGCTTTTTGATTTTCCGCCATACGAAACCGCGCTGGCAAGCACCCTGGTAAACGTCATCAAAAATAACAACCTGGATGTTTTACATGTCCATTATGCCATACCGCACGCCTCCTCCGCTTATTTTGCCCGGCAGATGCTGAAAAAACAGGGCAGGGACATACCTTTTATTACCACGCTTCACGGAACAGATATTACACTTGTCGGTAAAGACTCAACATATGGCTGTGTAGTAACCTTCTCTATCAATGAGTCTGATGCGATTACTGCCGTTTCTGAAAATTTAAAAGACGAAACGCTCAAATCGTTTCCTATCGAAAAGGAAATCCAGGTAATTCCGAATTTTGTGGATGCACACCGCTTCCGCAAAACCAATAAAGAGCATTTCAAAAAAATGCTGGCCCCATCAGGAGAACGGATACTGGCCCATGTGTCCAATTTCAGGAAGGTAAAACGTGTAGAGGATGTTTTGGAAGTGTTTCAGAGGGTCAGAAGTGCCATACCATCCAAACTGCTCATGATAGGCGATGGCCCGGAAAGGCAACATGCGGAAGATCTCTGCAGAAAGCTCGGGGTCTGTAACGATATCAGGTTCCTGGGCAAACAGGACCAGATGGAAGAAATATTAAATATTACCGATCTTTTCCTGCTTCCGTCTCAATATGAAAGCTTCGGACTTGCGGCACTTGAGGCAATGGCTTGCGGCGTACCGGTTATTTCGTCCAATGCCGGGGGCTTACCTGAAATCAATATTAACGGCAAAACCGGCTTTTTGAGCGAAGTAGGTGATGTAGACAGCATGGCCGAACATGCTTTGTATATACTCGGGGATGACGACAGGCTCCTGACATTCAAGCAAAACGCGCTGGAGCAGGCAGATAATTTTTCTATAGCTAAAATACTTCCGCAATATGAAGCCCTATATGAACAGGTAGCTACACATAAGTATGCCTGAATTACATAAAGCTACTTGTTATCTTTGCCGGCTATAACATAAATACCCAACCGTATGCCGGCTATAAAAAAAAGAAGAGAAAAACTGCCCTGGGCTGTACTCTTCTTCTTTTTTATCTTATACAGCCTTGTTTCCCTGGTCAACCACTACATGTTTCGTACGTTCGCGCTGGACCTGGGTATGTTTAACCAGGCTGTTTATTCCTACGCGCACGGACGGCATGCCGTCTATACCCTGGATCCCTCCGGTTCCGAGACGCCGTTCATGGCAACCCACTTTTCACCCGTAACGGTACTTTATGCGCCCTTTTATTATTTATGGGGCAGCTATACTTTGCTTATTATCCAGATACTCGCCATTCTTGCAGGGGGTATCGGTATTTATAGAATAGCTGCAATGTCACGGCATATTAACCGTCATGCTTTAATGATGGTTATATTGATCCAGTTCTTTTTTTGCTGGGGGATATTTTCAGCCTTGTCTTATGACTTCCATAATAATGTAATAGGAGCTATGCTGGTGCCATGGCTCGCTTATTATTATAAGCAGAGGAAAAAGATTGCAGTAATATTATTTACCCTGCTGATCCTGGCCACACAGGAAACAATGGCCTTATGGATGATCTTTATTTTCACCGGTCTTATGATCGAACACAGGAAAGAGATTTCTTTCCGGAAATTATTAAAATTTGAGATCCCTCTTATCCTTGCCAGCGCTCTATACGCTTTTGCGGTATTAGTTTTTATCATGCCAGCATTACAGGGAACAGAGAATAATCTCCAGCTTACACGGTATACCCATCTCGGCAACTCCTTTGGCTCCATAATCACTTTTATGATCACGCACCCGGTGGAAACCTTACAGATGATGTTCAGCAATACCCTTCACGATCCGGTCTATAACGGCATAAAGGCAGAGCTTTATCTGATGGTGCTGGCCTCAGGCGGCATATTCCTGCTGGTACGTCCTGCCTACCTGGTCATGCTTCTGCCGGTCTTTGCACAGAAAATGCTGTCGAATGATTTCGGGTTCTGGGGTATCAACGGACAATACTCTATTGAGTTGATACCGATTACCTGCATGGCTTTTGTGGCAACACTTACCCGCATCAGGAAAAATCCAATGCCATTGGCTGTTATTGTGCTAGGCAGCACCTTGTTCTTTACCTTCAATGCTCTTGATCACCGCACGTCGAAGTGGTACCAGCCGGCCAATAACCGTTTTTACAGCGCAGATCATTTCCGGGCAGGGATGGATGTACGGGCGGCCAATAAAGCGTTAAAGACCATTCCTGAAAATGTTCCCGTTTCTTCCTGTTCCCGGCTGGCGCCGCATATAGCCAACAGGGACAGGCTGTATCATTTCCCGATAGTTAAAGACGCGGCTTATATCGTGCTGGAGAAAGCAGGGACCTATGCCTATCCCCTGGACAAAAAGGCTTACCTGCAAGCTGTTGACAGCTATAAAAATATGCCGGCCTGGAGTATCAAATTTGAAAACAGGGACCTGGTTATCCTGGTAAGAAAACGCTCTGAACTCAGTGTCCGCGATAACCTCTAAGAAAAGAAATGATATCCATCCTCTTTTTCCCTTCGTACTGCACATCATCACAATATAACCAGCCGTCGTTTGTCGCAAAGCGCAGGTATGTTTTTCCATCTGTATCCGTAGTCCCTGGCGCCTGATCGTGCTGTTCATGCGCTATATGGGTATGGAATATCTTCAGCTGCTTCCCGCCGAGTAAAGTGTAGGCAGCAGGTACAGGAGACAATCCTCTTACCAGGTTATGGACAGACACCGCTTCCCGGTTCCAGTCGATCAGGCCGTCTTCCTTAAAGATCTTAGGAGCATGCTTTAAATCTCCCCCACCAGGTTGGGCCTGGTCAGTAATGGTATTGCCGGCAAGGCCATCAACCGTTTTCAACAGCAGCTCAGCCCCTGCTTTCATCAGCTTGCCATAAAGGCTACCAACATTGTCTTCCGGATGTATAGCCACCTTTTGCTGTAGTAAAATATCGCCTGTATCTATTTCATGTTTCAGCCTAAAGGTGGTAACACCCGTTTCAGCTTCCCCATTGATAATGGCCCAGTTAATCGGCGCCGCTCCCCTGTACTGGGGCAAAAGGGAAGCGTGTACATTCACGGTACCCATTGGCGGCATGCGCCATACGGCTTCGGGCAGCATCCGGAAGGCCACTACAATCTGCAGATCCGCATTAAAGCTCTTCAATTCTTCCAGGAAGCCGGTATTTTTCAGCTTCTCCGGCTGTAATACGGGTATCTGGTGTGCCACTGCATAATCCTTAACTGCTGATGTTCTCAGCTGCATACCTCGTCCTGCAGGCTTGTCAGGAGCGGTAACTACGGCTACTACATTGTACTGATGCTCCACCAGGGCACTCAAGGAGGCAACGGCAAAATCGGGTGTTCCTAAAAATACGATACGGGGATATAACTTTTTTTCCGGCATGTTGTTGCAAAAGTAAGCTTATTAAGGACTTGCAGGTCTGGCATTGCCGGCGATACACTACTTTATAAAGTCAATTCATTATTTTTACCACTCAAATAAACTTGAGCATGGCGCCACCGACACAACCACCTTCTGACAAAGAGCTATTAGACGCATTTAAAGATGAGGCTACGCGAGAGCAGGCGTTTACAAAAATTGTAAGGAAATACCAGGAAAAACTTTACTGGCACGTACGTAGACTGGTGGTCAATCATGATGACGCCAACGATGTATTACAGAATATTTTCATAAAAGTATGGAGCTACCTGGACAATTTCCGGGAAGAATCCAACCTGTATACCTGGCTTTACCGTATTGCAACGAATGAAACGCTTACTTTCCTGGAGAAGGAGAAACGACGGGCCTCCTTGTCGCTATCTGACCACGAAAGTGGTCTGGCGAATAAACTGCAGTCAGAAAAGGGATTTGATGCCAATAAGTTAGAATGGAAGTTACAACAGGCTATCCAAAGCCTGCCGGAAAAGCAAAGAGTGGTTTTCCTGCTACGGTATTATGACGAAATGCCTTATGACGAAATGTCAAAAGTGCTGGAAACATCTACCGGCGCCCTGAAAGCAAGCTATCATCATGCGGTGAAGAAGGTAGAGGAATTTTTAAAGCAGGATTAAACTTCATAGCTTAACAAGCGTCTAACATGCATTATGAATTACCATAATAACAAAAAGCAAGAAGATGGGCCACTGGAAGAACCGGGAATAGCCAGGACTTCCCTACCCTACCATGTATCCGCTTCTTATTTTGATAACCTGCCGGCAGAAATATTATCTTCCGTCGCAGCCGCTTATTCAGAAAACGATCAAGGCGCTGGTTTATTTTCCAGAAATAATGTTTTTTTCCTGCCACAGGACTATTTCGAGACCATACCGGCAATTATACTGGATAAAGTCAAGGCTGCCGAAGAGGTAATAACAGCCGGCAGCTATAGCTGGAAAGATGACACCAGGACCTTGCCTTACCAATTGCCGGAAGGATACTTTGAACGTTTCACTGGGGAGCTAACCGGGAAACTGTTCCATTCAGATGCCGAAATCGAAGAGCTGCCGTCCCTGCTGAATGATCTCCGGAATACCCGGCCGATGACAGTGCCTGAAGGCTATTTTACAGAAAATGGCCATGGCCGTATCATTGATATCAAACCAGAAGTTAAAACCAAAACCCCGGAGCATCCTTCCGTTAAAAGTATACGCTGGACCAGCTGGGCCGCAGCTGCCGCAGTATTATTCATTATCGGAATGGGGGGCTGGCATTTCCTGAGTCCTTCCGGTGGTAATATCCCTAAAGCTACTTTTGAGCAAAAGCTGGCGCAGATACCCAAAAGCGATATCCAGAACTACATCAATAATAACCTGGAAGAGTTTGATGTCAATATGATTGAAAATTCCATAAGCCAGGCTACAAAGAATGATATGGCGGCATCTGCGCTTTCAGGGGTTTCTGATGCGGATATCGAAGCATATCTTAATGAAGGAATATAAGAATACCGTATAAATATTAACCAATATAATCATGTTAAGAAAAATCATTGCCATATTTTGTTTGCTAAGCCTCAGCCTGGGTAGCATTGCCCAACAGCAGAAGAGCGACCTGAGAGCGATCAAGGTAGGCTTGCTCACAGAGCGTATGAAACTGAGTAGCCAGCAGTCCGAAAAATTCTGGCCTGTATATAACCGCTATGAAGCAGAAATGAAAGTCGTATGGCGTGCCATGAGGGAGCTCAGGGAAAAAGGCGCCGAGCACAGTAATTCCAAGCAGGCGGTAGACCAGCTGCAAAAGCTGGAAGAGCAACGGGTACAGATAAGGGGAAAATATAAAGATGCCTTCCTGAAAGTCATTTCAGCCGATCAGCTGGCTGCTATGTATAATGCCGAATCGGAATTTAAGAAAATGCTGCTGGAACGCCTGAAGCAGGACAATAAAAAATAGTTCAGGGACCGTAATTAAAGAAGAGAGCCGGCTGATATCTCAGCCGGCTCTCTTTTATTTCTAACAATTAATGTGCAATAACTATTTTCTCAATTTTACGTTGATCCCCGGAATTGTAGATCAATGAATAAATACCAGCCGGCAGGGAGGCGGTGAAAATACTCACAACCTGCTTATTGGTAGTTGTCTCGTAGACAACCTGCCCTACTACATTCACCAATTGTATTGCAGCTGCAGATTTCAGCGTTCCTATGACTTCTAATGTAATCTTGTCATTGGCAGGGTTCGGGAAAATATTCAAGCTATAAGCAGAAGTTGTAAGGTTATCCAGGCCGGTAGAATTTTCAACCCGGAAATAATGGGTAAAACCTTTACCAAAGTTACCCGCGAGACCCGAAGCGCCCAAATCGTTATCAGGTATTGGCAACCGGGATCCGGTAACCAGGTCGTATACCCGGATGAATCCAGAAGCAAAGGCACCGAAGAAACTAAGGCCATAACCTTCAATATTATCAACTTCCAGCTTATAACAACCGTTGGCCAGCCTGACGGTATCATTATAAGTTTCCTCGCTGACCGTACCATTCCGGGATGCAATAACAGAACCGGTAGTCACATCAACAATTTGCCAGTTTGTTGTATTAACCGCGCCATCAACGCTGCCGGACATTTTAAAATTTATGCGAAAAATACCATCCTGCCATACAGGCGCCCCTGTAAACCGTGACTGCATCTCGTTATTAAAAGCATCTTCATCCTCGCCTCCGTTAACTTCCAGTATTCTAACCTTAAATAGGTTATCTGATCCGCTGACCGAGTTCAACGATGCCAATACAGGTAAGGTAACCTTCGCTTCCTGTAATGAACCAAGAGCAGCAGTCCAGGTATAGGTAGCGGGAGCTTCTCCTTCTATACCATACTCAAAAGTAATGCTGCTGATGGTTTCGCTACCGTAATTTTTGACCATAATTTCCGGTGAGCCGCAGATCGGGTTTATTTTGCCATAATCTACCACATCGTTAGGGCTGATAATACTTTCGATACCTGCATCTACATTCCTGTTAAAAGGGCCGTAATAAAACATGATACCGGATAGTTTGTAGGAAGCGGGATTGCTGCCGCTTGTTGTATACGGCTGAAAGTCAAGATCAGCCGTAAAATCGCTGCCTGCCGCGACTGTTGCCGGCACTTTTTCTATAATGGTATTAACAAGGCTGCCCGGGCACCAGTTAGCCCTGTTGTGTATCCAGGTACCCGATTGTGGTGAGAGCGGGTTGTCGCCGCAGTTATCCCGCCAGATATCTCTTTCTGTCACCATTTCATCATCCACCGTAAAACGATACCATTTGCTGCAGAACTCCGCGCAATTTTCAATAGCATCTCCCCCATGTCCTGAGATGATCAGTTTCATTTCCGCGCTCTCTGCAGTTTCTGGCATATGTTCCGCACGGGCTGCTACATGATCCTCGATCGGGTCGCTGGCATTGCCATAAGCGTAGCCGCCATGCCATAGCTTACTGATACCTACAACATCCCGGGGAGGCGTCCCTTCTATAAAGTGAAATTTGACCGTTCCAGTAAAGCCTCCGGAGTAGCCGGCATAGAAAATGCGGATCGTAACATCATCCTTCAGAACAGGATAGAAATCGGTAACGTCAAAAAGATAGCTATGTGTCCATTCCCAGGGAAAAGCCGGGAACGTTGAATTTGCATAGGGAGTGATCAGCTCGCCCAATTCTAAAGTATCTCCTGCGGCTGTACAGGCTATTACATGAACATCATAATCCCAGTCGCCGCACCAGCCCGTATGCCCGTCACTGATCTCCCCCGCATCGTAAGGATCATATCCCTCGCACATATATTTCCCGAGTACAAACTCCATGGTTATTTTCCGGTAGGACAGCGTACCATCAGGAAAGGATACTGTTGTATCATAGTTATCATACCATGAAAGATGTGTCCCGTTATGCGTAATAATCGTTGTGGTATCTCCTTCATCAGCAACTGCACTGGTAAAAGAAATAAAAAGCAGCAGAACTGCGAGGTAAATTTTTCTCATCATAGTTAATTTATCAGCTCAAAATTAACATTTTCGAAAGAAAAGAAACGCTGCATAAATGTGTGGCGATAATAAACGGGAAAGCATGAACTCATTAACGTTTTCAGCAGTCGTTGCATAAAATGCAATGATAATAAACAGGAGAACAGCATGGCTAATAGCCATGCTGTTCTCCTGTGTGATTTTTTATGCCAGTCAAGACCCTATTGTCCTGCAGCCGTTTGCTTAACGATCTCAATTCGATAGAATTCAACTTGATCTTTTTTCTCCGGAAGCGCCCTCCCATCCCTGAGTTAAGATATAAGTTGATAAATCCTTTTCGGGATAAGTGCCACTAAAACACCAGATTTCCAAATAATTTATGAGGCCATCTTTTAAATGTAATATACCTTCAGCCCCGTCCTCATTTAATTCTTCTGAGTTAATATAAACACCGTCATAAACATGTATTGAAGAATTTTCAATCAAATAATCTTTAATCTTTTCAGAATCATAAGTAAATCCGATAAATACACCAAAACCGGTATATTCCCGTTCCTCCTCATTTAGAAACGGGATCTGGTTACGAAGCATAGGAAGGTCAGCTTCTGGACCATCCAAAAGCAGCTCTAAAATATCCAGAACAAACTTTGATCGGATCATAGCCAAAATGATAATGTTAAAAGATACTTTTAAGTGTCTGGTTTATGTGGCGCAATCTGTAGCAACATTAATCATTCCCAATTTAATAGCTGCCTCCTCCTTTGACTAACGTATACTTTGTTAGATTTTTGTGAGGATAATCTTCTGCTGCTGAATCAATTTCCAGGTAATCAATAACACCATTTTCAGTTATTAGGATGGCTTCAATATTAGGAGAGCTTACTTCTTCTGATTCGATCAACAGTCCTGCCAGCATTACATTATTGGCTAGTTTACTTTGCTCTGGAATATTACTGTTGTCAAATTTTACAAACACACCCCATCCAGTATAATTATATCCCTTTATTTGTAAAAGGGATATTTGCTCCATAAGCTTTGATCTATTATAATCATCAGAAACTAACTCTGTTAGTATATCATAAATAAAAGGGGCAGCCTCTCTTTCCATATCATAGATCAGTATTTAACATTTGTTAGCCGGCAACACGACGTAAAATTAACAACCACTTCATGCACCTATTAACAGGACTTTATTAAAAAGATCGGCATTCGATAACAAATAAAAATAAAAAGCGGCAATCTATTGCCGCTTTTCTTCATGGTGCAAGGATCTAATTATATGCAGAATCAATCATTCACGACCCAAAGGTATCAATGCCCCTATTACTCCGCTAATTTTCTTTACGAACGGTCGAAAAAGTTTTTTAACGGTATTTTATACTTCCTGTAACATAACTATTAAACCCAAAAGGGTCCCATCATCAAATGGGACCCTTTAGATAATTAAGTGGTTATTTTTAAAATGAGTAACTGGCTTGTGCGCTTAATACTTCCCCGCTCGAGGTCCCTTCTTTCTTCATAACACCATCTACCCAAACCTGCACTTTAAGTGTGGAGGAAGCATTAGCTCCTGTGCCATTCACTGCAGCAGTAGCCATTACAGTTCCGGCAGGTACAGTTATTTCCGGGCTGCTCCAGGTAGTGCCACTAAGACTGGTGGCCGTTGTGGTATTGGCATCATAACCATATACGGCAACTTCTATATTGGAACCGGCGGAAGCTTCCGCTTTAAACTGTACCTTATGAGATGTAGACGATGGGCCCGGAGTACCCGCATCATCTTTAGAACAGGATGTGCCCATAATTGCGGCAAAGGCGGCAAAAGCGATCAAGGTTGCTTTAATTGATTTCATAAATTATTGATAGTTTGATTTGATTGCCTACTCTAATATCAGTTTTCGGCGGATCCTGGATAATCTGTTTTGTCCGTCAAAAGTACTATCATGGCAACAAACATACGATCCTGCAAAACGGGTGTTTTTTTATACCTGATTACCGGTATTTTTATTGTTGAATATGCCATTTCACAAATACTTAGTTATTTTGTTCGTATGCATCGTTTCCTCTTTTTTCTACCTGTTTTATTACTGGTTCCCTACTTTGCCCTTGCACAGCTGCCGCTCGACCATGAGCGCTATGCCGACAGTCTCAATACTATATTGAAAACAGCTACTTCTGACAGCCTGAAAGCAAGGACTAACTTTATGCTTACCTATTACTGGATGAGTAAAGACCCGCAAAAGGCAAAAGAATGCCTGGAAGAAGGCAGAAGGTTAAGTAAAAATATCCCTTACCTGGATGCCTTGTCCTATGCGCATGAAGGCTATGTTTATTATGTTACGGATATGAGCAAAAGTGAGGCCGCATATAAAAAAGCAGATAGCATGCTCAGCCGTTTCAATAGTAAAGAGGCTTACCTGGCACGGTCGAATATATGGGTGAACCTGGCTGTTATACAGCAGCGGCAGGATAACGACAGGGAATACATCAATATGATGCTTGGTAAAGCAATCCCTCTGGCATTAAAAGCGGGCGATTCTATCATTCTCGGCTCGCAATATGTTGGACTTGGGGTAGCATTTATGAATACCGACCAGTATGAAAAAGCGGAAATCTATTTTAACAAAGCAATTCTCATACTTAAGAACGGGCAACCCTCGCGGTTAATAGCTGCTTATAACAGGGCCGGAGAAAACTATACCTATCTGGGAAAATATGATAAGGTTAAAGAAGTACTGGATAAAACCAGGCAATTGCTCGCTCCATATCCTGAATCGGAATTATATGCGGGGTATTATATGATAGAAGGGTTATACTTCCAGCACGAAGGGAAACATAACCAGGCCGTAAACAGCTTTGTAAAAGGTATAGCTACCGCCAACGGACCTAATAAAAATTATGTGATCCAGGAGCTGAAATTCTACCAGGTTAAATCGTTGCTCGCGCTAAAGGAATACAAAAAGGCAATCAATGTATTACAGTCGTTAGCAGCGGATGAAGAAGCAATGAGCATGGACAACAGCAGGCTGGAAGTGTATGAGAGTATGGCGGCTGCATACGCGGGCACCAGCCAGATGGGGGAAGCATATAGCTGGTTAAAAAAATTCAGCCTGCTGAATGACAGCCTGCATAAGGCCCAGTTCAGAAGAGACATCAATGAACTGGAAATAAAATATCAGAATGCGGAAGAAGAAAGGCAAATAGTAGCTTTAAAGGCAAAAAATACACAGGTGCAGCTGGAAGCCAGGAATAATCGTCTGCTGGCATGGCTGATGGCAGGAGGTTTTGCCGTATTGTTGCTTATTACTATCCTGATCTGGCTTTACTACCGCAACAATAAAAAGCTGCTGGCACAAAAGGAAGTCAATCACCGGCAACAGATAAAAGAAATGGAACAGCAGCAGCGCCTGCAATACGGACAAGCCATATTACAGGGAGAAGAGCAGGAAAGAAGAAGACTGGCCAGGGACCTGCATGACGGATTAGGTGGTATGTTGGCGGGAGTAAAGATCAACCTGTCAGGCAAGGCGGAGAACAGTTCTTCTCCGGACCAGAAGGAAGAGCTGCAGAATATAATCACCCAGCTGGACAGCTCCGTAACAGAGCTGCGAAGAATAGCACATAATATGATGCCTGTAAACCTGATAAAGTTCGGCTTGCAGACAGCGCTTAAAGACTTATGTGAGTCGCTCATGAGTGAACAAACAAAAATAGATTTCCAGGCATACGGAATTGACAGCAATATACCGGAGCAGACACAGATAAATATATACCGTATAGTACAGGAAATGCTGACGAATGCCGTTCGTCATGCGGAAGCCAGGAATATCATGCTGCAATGTAGTCAGAACAACAACACCTTTTATATAACACAGGAAGATGACGGCAAAGGATTTGATATTGGCGCAATTGACAGCGGGAAAGGCATCGGGCTGGCTAATATCCGCAACAGGGTTGGCTTCCTGAAAGGCAAAATAGATATAGAATCGGCGAAAGGTGAGGGCACCACCATTAATATAGAACTACAATGCTGAACAAATCAATTAGTATAGCTATCGTTGACGATCATCCTATTGTGCTGGAAGGGTTGCAGAAATTGCTGACCGGCAGAGAGCATATTTCCCTGGCCGGCGCCTTTACCTCAGGCGGAGATTTCCTTTCCTTTATCCAAGGTAACCATGTAGACGTAGTACTGCTTGACATCACACTTCCTGATGTTAATGGCATAGACCTGTGTAAGGAAATAAAGCAGCTTTCCCCGGTCACCAACGTACTGGCCCTTAGCAACCATAGTGAGCGCAGCATAATGATGCAGATACTGCAGAACGGCGGATCCGGGTACCTGTTAAAAAACATTGCTGCAGATGAGCTGATGGCATGTATTGAAGATGCTGCCGGAGGAAGGGTCGCTTTCAGCAGTGGTGCGCAGGAAATAATGGCACGCCCCTCTATTGCAGAACTGAAGGGTATCCCCCAGCTGACCAAACGGGAAAAAGAGATACTGCATATGATAGCATCCGGGAAAACGTCAAATATGATAGCGGAGGAACTATACTTAAGCCCGCTTACTATAGAGACGCACCGCAAAAACCTGATGCAGAAATTCGAGGTAAAAAATGTAGCCGCGCTTATAAAGACGGCTACAGAACACCGAATAATTTAACGGCTACCGGAATCCTATTTTCCGGTTAAAGATATAAGCGAGCCCCCATCCTATGAGACTGCCGACTATTGCTCCTCCCAGCACATCTCCGGGATAATGCACGCCTACATATACCTGCCCGTAACAGATAGTTGCCGCCCAGAACAGGAATAGCCAGGCCCAGCGTTTTATATACGGCTTTAGTGTAAGATAAAAGAATGTTCCCATGGCGAAGTGGTTTACGGCATGCGATGATGTAAAGCTTCCGCTCTGCGGGCAATAGCCAACCCTGAGATGCATGATCCCCTTAAGGTCGCCGCTGTTGCACGGCCTTATTCTTCCCGCCCACTCTTTAATACCCCAGCTGCTGATAAGATCTCCCAAAGCGGGTGCGGCTGCAGCCAGCAATATCCAGGGCCAGGCCTTCCAGCCAAATCTATACAATACATATACCAACAGAAGCGCATACAGCGGCGTCCAAGTATGCTGGTAACGCCACCAGGGGAAAATCCAATCAAAAAAAGGATTGCTCCAGGTATCATTGATCCTGATAAAAAGTTCTTTATCCCACCGGTCTGCTGCTGCTAAAACTCTGCTGAAAAAACCTCCTGCGGATGATAGAAACATGAATAGGTGATCCGTTTATTACCGAATGATTAATTTTACAAAAATTCTGCTATACATTAATGGCCCGATTCAAAATCCCCGCTTACCTGCAGTGGTTACTCGTCAGCAGCGCTTTATATTTAGTGATCATGACCTTACTGCGTATTGTATTCCTTTTCACCTTTCCTGCCCCGGCAGTATCAGGCAAGATACCGCTTGCTCCTGTTTTCTGGCTGGGCTTCCGGTTTGACATCCGGATTATCAGTATTGTATCCCTGCTTTCGTTCGTGCTCTATCTGATCCCCCCCGTACATCCGTTTAAAAGCAGGACGGGTAAAACAATCGTGCTGACAATATGGATATTGTTTGCCATAACACTTTGTCTCTTTTATACTTTTGATTTTGCAAATTACGCTTATTTATCTGAAAGGCTGAATGCGGGTCTATTAAATTACGCTTATGATACCAAAACTTCGTTGGGTATGCTATGGCAGAGCTACCCTGTAATAAAGGTCAGCCTGATGCTGATATGCGCGATCAGTATCCTGTTTTTCCTGACGAAAAAGCTATTCTCCCTTTTTTCGGCAAAGTCGGGCCAGGTCTCAAAAGCATCAAGAGTACTTTCACCGGTTATCTTTTTTCTTTTATCGGCACTGGCTATTTTTGGCAGGGCCGGTCAATACCCCTTACGATGGAGCGACGCTTTTTCGCTGGGTAATGATTATGCATCCAATGTTGCTTTAAACCCCTTCCAGTCATTTTTCAGTTCATTGAACTTCCGGGAAGCTGCCTTCGATCCGGAGAAGGTAAAAGCAGCCTATCCGGAAATGGCAGCTTACCTGGGAGGCATTCCTAACGCTGACAGCGGGACGATCTCTTTTACGAGACATATTGACCCTGGTGCATCGTCGGCACCAAAACCCAATGTAATAATCGTCATTTGCGAATCATTCAGCTCTTACAAAAGCTCTATGCATGGTAATCCGCTAAATACAACACCATTTTTTAACCAGCTTTGCGAGCAGGGCATTTACTTTAATAAGTGCTTTACTCCTTCTTACGGAACTGCGCGTGGCGTATGGGCTACGATTACAGGGACCCCGGATATCGGCTCTGAGACCTCAAGCCGCAATCCCAACGCGGTCAATCAGCATTCTATTATCAATGATTTCAAAGGGTACGAAAAATTCTATTTTATAGGTGGCAGTGCCAGCTGGGCTAATATCAGGGGGTTACTGACCAATAATATACAAGGCCTTCACCTCTATGAACAGGAAGATTATAAAGCGCCGAAAATAGACGTATGGGGCATAAGCGACAAGAACCTGCTGCTTGAGGCAAGCGATATACTGGCTGAACAAACCAGGCCATTTATTGCAGTGATACAGACCTCCGATAATCACCGGCCATATACCATACCAAAAGAAGACCGCGAAGAATTCAAGCTCAGGAAGGTGAGTGCCGATAGCCTGAAAAAGTTCGGCTTCACCTCTCTGGATGAGTTCAATGCTTTCCGCTATACAGATTTTTGTTTTCAGAAATTTATAGAGTCAGCAAGGAAAAAGCCCTACTTCAATAATACCCTATTCGTTTTTGTAGGAGATCACGGTATAAGAGGCGATGCAGGCGATATGTTTCCCAGGGCATGGACAGAAGAGCTGTCAACGGTACATGTTCCGTTATTGTTTTACGCTCCCCATATACTACCTGCTGAAGTTATCCCGGCCTATGCTTCACAGTTGGATGTGCTTCCTACTGCGGCAGGAATATGTAAAATACCTTATATCAATACAACATTGGGCCGCGATTTATTGAGTGCCGGGATCAGGAATAACCCGAAAGCACACCAGGTCTTTGTTTATGATCCTGACGCAAGGAGCGCAGGTGTTATCAAAGACTCAGTTTATTACAGTTATTTAGTCGAAAGGCCGCAGCAGACCAAAATAATGAATGTCAACAGCAATAATCCTGTAGTGCTGACCGAGGAGCAGAAACGCCAGCTACATCACCTGGCAGAATCATTTTACCAGACATCAGGATACCTGCTGCTCAACAATAAGGCAAAATAGGTATATTCTGGCACAAAAAATAAGGGATATCGCCCGGCGTATCCCTTGTTATTGACCCGCACTGTTACCAGCGGCGGCATCAATATTACCTGCCTTTCAGAAACTGCTCAAACTCTGTCCTGGAGCTTTCCAGGGTAAAGATATCCCCAAGAGAAGGGTAAGCATCTTTATCCGTCACCTTTGAATAGGAAGATTTTACAAATTCCAGCCTGGTATCATCAAAGAAAAGCCAGGAAGCAATATCTTTGATATCTGCCACAGATACGCTATTGCCGGATACATACCCGTTTGCCAGCTTCAGCTTACCCGCATCTTCATCCGCAGCATCCATTTTTTGTTTTAATGTTGCCAGGGAACTATTCCTGGTAACAGGCACAGGTGGCAAACTTATATTACCGGCAGTATTATCTTCAACTGTAGCAGGCTCTGCCAATGAGGCGACTTCTTTCATGCGAAATTTACGGGTACCTACATCCATGATACAATCGTAAGTACTACCAGGATCTACTTTAATCCGGCCGCTGTACACCAATTCAGCTTTACCGCCTTTTCCGTCCTGGTAGGCCCGGTAACGGTATACTTTTATATTATGCCGCTTTTTAGGCAAATCTCCTATTGTCAGGGTTTTACCGATTTTTTCAAAATAGCGCCCGTTAACAGCCACAGTCAGCGGGTAACCGTCACTCAGTCTTATTCTTAAAGTGGTCCGGTTATTTTTTTGTGCGAAAAGCTGGCCTGCAAGCGATAACAGCAGCAGCAATAAAAAGCCTGTTCTTTTCATAAGTCGAATTTGTGTTTAGACCATCGCCTGGTCAGGAAGTTAAACAGGGTACAGGCTAAATTTTACTTAAAAGTACTGTTGCATATGCCACGACTCCCTCTTCTCTTCCCACAAAGCCCAATTGTTCTGTGGTTGTCGCCTTTACAGATACCTGGTCAGGAGATATTCCCATGGTCGCCGCAATCGCGTCCTGCATTTTCTCAACATAAGGCCTTATTTTAGGCGCCTGCAGACACAGCGAGGTATCCATATTTACAAGCGCATAACCCTTTTCTTTTACCAGGTTATAGCAGCGACGCAGCAGCACCTTGCTGTCTATTCCTTTATATGCCTGATCGGTATCGGGGAAATGCAGCCCGATATCTCCAAGATTAAGCGCTCCCAACAGCGCATCACATATAGCATGTAACAAAACATCAGCATCAGAGTGCCCGACAGCGCCTTTGTGGTGTGGAATTTCAATACCCCCTATCCAAAACGGTCTGCCTTCTTCAAGCCTATGAAAATCGATCCCGCTGCCAATCCTGATTTGCATCTTTATTTATTTTTTAGTTCTATAAAAAAAGCCTCTTGCTAAGAGGCTGTACTATTTACAATTGGTAAGGTGATAGACATCCAACAATCGGCGTACACCAACCACTTCAAAAATCTATCACCTTAGTATCCTGCTATTATTTTTGTTTTATTTTTTAACCTTCTTTCTCCTTTGAGAACTTATCAAAATCAAAAGTAAGCGAGAACCTCAGCGTATTGGACAATGGGTTTCTTGCTATTCCTGACCCGGATGGTACAAGGTAAGAGAAATTAAGTCCGAACACGCTATATCTTACACCAAGACCACAGGTAAGATATTGGCGGTCACCGTTATTTTTGTTTTCATAAAAATATCCCGCGCGTACGGCAAACTGATCCTGGTACCAGTACTCGGCGCCTATTGAAACGGTTGTACCATAGCCCGGAGGAGCAGTTACAAAGGATTTAAACAAGCCGGAAACTACATTTTGATCAGGCATCACATAGTAGGAGGAATCGCGTCCGGAAAGATCCTGGGTAATTTTTTCCTGGGGTGCAGGAGTCAGGGATTTATTCAGATCCAGGGCAACAGTTATTTTATTATACATGTCCGCTTTGTAGGTGTACGCTGCGCCAATACCCAGGTTGGTAGGAATAAAGTCCTTCCTGTTCTGGGTATAGGAAATCTTACCACCTATATTGGACAACACAGCTCCGAAGCTGAATGTACCGCTTCTGTCTTCAGCTATTTCCTTGGTTTTGCTATAAAACACAGCCGCATCAGCCGAGAACGTGCTCGCAGGGCTGTAGGCAGTTCCGTTATCAACGGATCCTGCGGCTATATTGGAGTTGATATAGCGAAGTGTTATACCTACTGACAGGTATTCTGACAGGCGGCGGGAATAACCGGCATCAAAAGCGAATTCACGTGGTTTTCCGGTTCCATTCGATGTGCCTATGTCACTGGTATAGTTGATATCTCCCAGGTTAAAGTACCGCAAAGAAGCGCTTACTGCCTGGTTACTGTTCTGACCAAATTTTTTGTACCCGGAAAGATATCCCATAAACACATCAGGAACAAGGTCTTTCAGCCATGGCGTATAGGTAACAGAAAAACCCATATCCTTCTTGCTTGTAGCAAGCTTCGCCACATTCCAATACTGGGCATTCGCATCAGGCGACAGGGCGATACCCACATCACCCATGGCTCCGCTGCGGGCATCAGGAGATATACGCAAAAAGGGAACCGCTGTTGAAATAGTGCCTACCCTTCCATCTAAAGTTGTCTTTGTACTTTGTGCGAAAGATTGCGATACCATCAAACCGGTAAGGATACTCAACCCTCCGACAATTGCAAAACGTTTTGCCATTCTTCTACTTTGTTAATTAAAAATAAAATTTATCGATGTAGATAATTTTTCTATAGGCTGACCCAGATGGTATTTTTGAAGGAGGCAAAGATAGTGCTTTATTGTTTTAAATCTATAATCTGCAAAATTTTCCTGTAGCTCATAATTTATTAAGATACAGGAATTTTCATCTTAGCTGTGTCAAATTTTCAATTTGTTGGGACATTATTGTGTATACCAGTAACACTAACGTAAAAGAACCAGTTTCTCGTATGCTGTCGCGGAAACCCCTGTCGCGGATTTTATCTGTATCCGGTAAAAGTAGATACCATTTCCCATTCCGAAACCATTGGTGGCTCTTCCATCCCATTGAATCTCAGTCCTGTTTCCCTCCGGAACAATTTTTCTGTCGATCGTTTTTACGAGACTGCCTGCGTTATTAAATATTTGTATCGTTACATCCAGTTCCTGCTTGGAAAGGTTGTGCTGGATAACAAAGGTGGTAAAATCAGAAAAAGGATTAGGATAGGTATATACTTCACTGATAGCACCCTTATCTTTATTAACTACCTCAAACGTCACTTCACCTTCCCCGGAGTTGTTATAGGTATCCCAGGCCCTTACCCATAATGTATGTCTGCCTTCCGCAAGTCCTGCCATCGGGAAAGAGACCGTTCCATTCCTGAAATCATCGGGAGCGGTTTCGTAATAGTTATTAAGGATATACGGACTTTCGACATTACCATCAAGCACAGCTATAAGATCATGCCCTACGGAACTACCGGTAACATTAATACCGTTATCGTCATATAATTTCACAAAGAGCAATGGATCTGGCCCGGTAACACCACCGTCGCGGAATTTATCACTATCAATATATGGTTGTACGACTGGCCCTTCATTATCCGAAGCTGCGCTGGCGCTGAACCCACCTACAGTAAAGCCTGTATCGGCCCCGGCTGCATCTACAGAGCCATTATCTGCATAGTAGCTTATTTTTCCTTTACCGAAGGAATAGTTTATATCTTTTGGCACAACAAACGACAAAGAAAACCTACCACTGGTAACGGTAGCCTGTCCTTTGTAGATAATGCTGTTCTGAACTTTAAAGGATTTAATATCAACCGGTATTTTGGGGCCGCTTAATTCAACAGTCTGTCGCTTATCAAAAATTGTAACATAGACCTTACCGTTGAAATTGTCGATAACCACACCATCCTCATTTTTTACTGAACCTTTCAGTATGTAATTGCCCAGGGCTTTTATTGAATCGCTGGGTATTCTTTCCGCCCCTTCGTTTACCAACAATGAATCTGTTTCCACATTATACCGGGGAAGCGCCAGGGTAAGCGCAGGGTCTCCCAGCAAAGTATACTTCACATTATTCTGCGTGCTACCGCCTACAGCATTTTTCCCTTGTCTTAATGCTTCTCCCAGCGTACGCCATTTACCGTTCTCCAGGCGGGTAAACTGCTTTTCTGTATAGCTGGTATTAAAGAGTTTATTCTGAGATGCATATACCAGCTGTGTGGTAGTGACTGACGCAATGGAGCCTCCATCCGTTTTCAGGAAAGCCCTTGCACCTCCGGAAATGTTATTGGGATCATCAAAGCGGCCAAAATCGCAGGTAGCTGTAACTATTACCGGCAGCTTATTGATATTCTTCCAGGAGTTGATATCCGCTACAGTCAAGATATCTTCCTGGGAAAGTCTTGTAGGTGCCCCATGACCACTGTAGTTCATCATAAAAGTACCTAAAAATATCTGGTCATTAAGCGCTTTGTTAAGCGCCACCAGCTTATTGCCGCTCGGAGTTGAAATCAGGGGATAGGCATCTCCATAGAGCTTCACCTGGTTATAAATCGGGCTTGAGGCTTCCAGCACGTTGCTGATAGACTCAGCATCGGCGGTATGGCTGGTAGACCAGCCCGGGTCAAAGTCGTCCGATACGAACATGAATGTATTTTTCCACGGACCAAATGAAGTGCCCTGCTTATAGTTTTTAATTTTCTTCACTACCTGCTGCGCTTCTTCCAGGGAATAGGCCGGGATTCTGCCCACACCTATATCCAGGATACTGGCAGTTTCAAGCGCTTCGCCACTGTCCATCAGGGAGTAAAAGTCATCAGTACTATAAGCATTGCTGGTAGAATAGCTGGCCAGTGTCTGATAGGTCGGCACTATATTGGAATTATTGGGAATCCTGTTCTTGTAGTCATAGGATGCGGCCCCTAAAAACAGCACGTTTTTCAGCATATCTGCCTCTGTCGCAGCCCGGTCATAAAACATTTTAATAAAGTTGCGTATAGCGGCAATATCCTGCCCGCCTGAAGAGAATTCGTTGTAGATTTTATCTACGGTGACCACGGCAACCTTTAACCCGTCCTGCTCACGATGAAAATTAGCCAGCTCCTCTGCAGCAGGTAAAAAATCGCTTCTTGTGACAATCAGGAAATCTACCTGATCCATACCATGCAAATTCTGGTTATCTATCTTGCCAACAAAGGTAGGCGCATTATAAGAGGCTCCATCAAAGGCGATAAATTCCTTTAAAGCGCCTGCAGGACGTACAACCGTGTACTGACCGCCACTGAATGTACCTGATAAGGAAACCGGGTTCAGCATATCGGTAACATCCCACACTTTAAGGCCACCGGTCGCATCCTGCAGCTTGTAGGCTACCTGCTGATCCGATGGCAGGAAGCCGCTGGCAATATCCCGGAAAGAAAGCTGATGTACAGAAGCCATGCTTAATTTCCGCCTCGCATTGAACCGGAAGTAGTCAAGATAAGCCATACCGGTACCCACCGGAGAGAATTTCATTTTTAGCTCCAGGTTGCCAGAAGAGGGGTTAAAGGTTTCAACAGACATTTTTCTGTCGATAGCCTGCATCTCAGCCAGGGCGCTTAAGGTAAGTGTCGTAATATCTGATCCGTTTACAGCGACCCTTACTGTACTGCCACTAGCATCCATAGTACCGCCAACTACGGTTTCAAGCGTCAGTGGTCCCTCAAGCTGTCCCATGTTCATACTGAGGGTCTGGGTCTGAGTAGAAGTACCGGCAGAGTTCATCCTGTTGCTCCACCATATCTTACCAATGGTGCCCGGATTAAAGCTGTCAACATCAATTACCGCATATTCATCAAAAGAGGTCAGGGAAACATCGGCTGTACCGGTTGCTGCTTCAGCGTTAATACGCTTACCAGGCCCTATGTCAAAATTGATAAAATAGTAGCTGTTATTCTCATAGTAATTAGGCGTGTGCACAAACCTGTTCTCTGATGTATTCAAATCCCACTTTACAGGTCCGTTCGCATAAAACAATATATAATCTCCTGTTCCGAATGTTGATCCTGCTGCGCTTACAAAAATCGAATTCTCTATAAGATCTGTGGTTTCGTCACCGGTAATAGCTTCAGGAAGCACTGTTCCACCGTTCCCGTAAACCCGGATATTAGCAGGGTTTATAGTGGACGGTGTTATGCCCATACTTTGCAGAAAGGCATAGTCGATTTTATAAATCCCTCTTTTATCAATGGCTATCTTATACCAGTTACCTGATTTCAAGACCGAATTTTCAACGCCGGTCGGCCTGCCTGCTAAATCGGTTTGTGTAGTAGTACTTGTCGTCATTTCCAGGTCATAGCTCAGCAAACGCTCTGTTTTTCCCTGGTCCTTTCTGTAAACCGGGATCCTGACAATCGCAACCGGCTTTTTCCGCTCTTTCCCTATTGTTACTGCCGGTGTAAACGAAGAAGCAGGTTCCAATTGCGCTGGAAGTTCTTCTGCCATCTCCGCTTGAATATTCTTAATTGAAAAGGCGGCAGTCGTCTTCTCCTCCAGCCTTATTTGCTGAATGATATATCCATCATTATCTATGTCAGCTGGCTTCACTACATGACTCGTAATAGATACTTTTTTTTCTTGTGCCCATATAGTAATACCAACGCACAACGCAAGAAGAAGTAAAATAATTTTTTTCATTATCTTGAATATAACCGGACAAAAAATCTCTGTAGAAATGAATCAGCTTATACACTAACGCATCAATAAAAAGCATTATTGCAAATCCCTTCAAAATTACATAAAATGCATTACAGTAAGCAGGGAGTATTATTGTTTATGGCTAAAGCAGAGAAATTAAATATATTTTATCATTCATGTAATAAAGGCAGATATTGTACGGCTTACATTTTATTTAGAATATTTCTTACTGATGTACCAAGAAGCAGGCACAAAAAAAGCAGCGTAGCGCCAATTAAAATAAGAACAGGGTATGCAGTCATGAATGGCACAGCTAAATCCATGGTTGCCAGCCAGCGGATCATCAAAAGATGAAGAAGTATGCAGATTACGCCGGCAACAAGGATAGCCGAACTAAGCCAGGGTACGAAAAACCGGAATAATATTTTTCTTAGTGTTGCCGGAGCGTATCCCAGCAGCAGCATCAGGCTGATGTGCCCGGCAGCACGCTGAACGGTGATTTCAATAAACAACAGGAAAGAAAGGACAGCCATGCCTACCACGATTATTGCTACTATTCCTACAGAAGCAACGATTGCCTGAACCGCGGTCCGGATCTTATTCCACCTGAGCTGCTCCTGATTGACCGTATAGCCCTTTGTCTCGAGAAATTTTACAAATGCAGCAGCCGAAGGGTCTTTGACTTTCAGGATAAGCCTTGACGGCCTCCCGGTAGACTGATTGCCATATTGCCGGTTCATCGCATCCATAAAGTTCTGGGGAACAAGCACCGAGCTGATACGATCAGTAAACCCAACGATCTGGGCCCTGTATTGCTCCCTGCCGCCCGCAATATTTATCTGAAAGGGAATATTCCTGATGGATTTTTGCGAAAGCTGGGGATAACCCTGGCTTAAGGCAAAACCATAATTGTAAAGATTCAGGAAATCGTTGGACATAATGACCGGCACATATTGCTGGCCAGGTTGCCATTTCCATTCTTCCGGTATTATATCCAGAAACTTATCGTCTACCGATTCCAGGAAGAGCTCTGTGTAAAACCCGAGCGAGCCGCCCAGGCTGGCAGAAACCGGATAGCGGTTGGAGGTAAGGCTCCCTGCCTCCATAACACCTTCAGCCTTGCCGGCTTCGGCGATTTCCTCATCCGTAAAAAGATTCCCGGGAATATTCTTGCCGGCATTTATATCCGTGATCTTCTTCCCTATCACAAGATATTCCGCCATACTATCCTGTTTATTCTTACCAGACAAGGTCTCTTTAAAATTCAACCAGACCAGCACTGAAACAAACAACAAAAGCATACCTATGGTAAGCGCGAACCAGGAGCCATACATACGCCCCTTATTGGCTCCTGGTCTCAATAGCTTTAATATTATCTTCTTTTGCGTCAACTATAGCTCTGGTTTACAGGTAAAGCATTTCAACGGGTAAATGTATGAGAAAAGGTTGATTTATTACCATTTTCATCTGCCGCTGTTATAACGAGCGTGTGCTGTCCCGGAGGACAATGATCATCAAAACTGTACGTGTAATTATTCCCTCTTCTTGCAAAGCATAGCCACTTCCCATCCAGTTCGGCCCGCATTTCTGTAACTGAGGTCAGCCTATCTGTGATCGAGAAGCGGATGCTTGCGGATGTTGAGAAATCATTCTTTTTATCAAGCAGGGTAATTACAGGCGGAACTGTATCAATTGCCACATAATAGTTCCCAAAGGTCCTGATATCTGCATATGCCCAGCCATTTTCATAAGTCGCAGCCATCGCATTCTGAGGGTTATTGCCAGGAAGCGAAGCTGGTTTGATATGGTGGACAAAGATCAGTTTCCCCCTTAGGTCAAAGGGGGCAGGCTTATTCAGCTTTAATCCCAGCGGTGTAAAATGATGCAAGGGAACCTTTGTTTCATGTAACTGAACGGTATTACTGTAGTATTTTGACGATGGTGTTTCTGATAGTTTAAAGCATATATCATCATATAACTGGTAATTATCCAGCGCAAATTTAATTGTGCCAGACACCAGCGAATGTCCCTCTGTAGTCCAAAGCTCGCTACATGGCTGAACCTGCTTCTTTCCGTTACCCTGTTTTACAATCATATGCACGCCGGATTCGTTACCGGCTGCATCCCTTACAATTATATCAATGCTGTGTTCCAGTCCATCGCTGATATCCAGCATACCTTCCGCCTTATTTAAAAAAGTATAGGCATCCAGCCTATTCCCCTTCAGCCGGTATAAGCCCTGGTACCAGCTCCCTTTTTCTTCTTTCAGCTTATAATCTGCGAACGCATTTACATACCTGTTCTGTTTAAAATCGACCTGATCCAGCCGCATCTCAGCCTGCAGTATCCCATCCATTTTCAGGCTTGCCGCATATATTCCGAGGCTGTTAGCGCTTCCTTCCATATAGTCATTTGCCAATACACCCAGAAATATTTTGGCTGCAGGAATCGTTATCACCTGTTGTTTTGGCTTAAAGATTTTGCCGCTTTTCACAAGTGGAATGATTAATGGCTGCTGTTCATATATACTCTGGTTGCCGTCATAAAGGGCAATTGATTTTACATAAGGGGCCTTTTTATCCGGTACCGGCAGGCCAAATAAAAGCCCGTTCAATACATGCTCCGTGCGGGCGTCCCTTATTTCAAAATGCAGGTGCGGCGCGGTAGATCCTCCCGTATTGCCTGAATATGCGATCATCTCTCCTTTGGCAACTGGGAAAAGTCCTTCGGGAATATTCAGATCAGCGCTCCAGCTCTGCGTTTCATATTGTTTCTGCCGTAAGTATTGTTGCAGTCTGGGATAAAAATCATTCAGATGCCCGTAAACGGTTACATATCCATTAGGATGAGTAATATAAATCGCATTACCATAACCCTGATGAGAAACCGAAATGCGGGAAATATACCCTTCGGCCGCCGCATATACCGGCATATTTTCCCTCGCGTTGGTCTTTATATCAATACCGGTATGAAAATGATTGGGCCGGCACTCGCCAAAGTTCCCAGCCAGCAGTATCGGTATGTCCAGAGGGTTTCTGAAATAGCCTTGCGGATAATCCGGCTGCGCTGTTGCGGATACATACAACAAGCCCAGCAAAAGAAGCAAAAAATATCTCATGAGCTTAACAGTGATTATTCATCCATTACCATCTTCCGGAATCAGAACAAAGATTGAAGATGCTGATCCAGCTCATATTCTGTCTTTATAAGCACATCTCTTGGCTTACTTCCCGAAGCCGCACCTACTATACCTGCCGCTTCAAGCTGGTCCATGATCCTTCCTGCTCTGTTATATCCAAGATTGAATTTTCGCTGAAGCATCGAAGTAGAACCGCTCTGGGAATTTACAACAAGCCTGGCACATTCATCAAACATTTTGTCCCGTTTGCTGAGATCTATAGACTCCTTTGCTTCCCGGTCATCTTCTGCGCCTTCATATTCAGGAAGCTCAAACGCAGAGGGATAGCCTGCCTGTTCGCCAATAAATTCTACAATACGCTCTACCTCCGGCGTGTCAACGAAGGCACACTGCAGGCGCAGTAATTCACTGCCATGAGATACCAGCATGTCGCCACGACCTATCAATTGCTCTGCCCCGCCGGCATCCAGGATGGTACGGCTATCCACCTTCGCGGATACCTTAAAGGCTATACGGGCGGGAAAATTGGCTTTAATAATACCGGTAATAACGTTTACCGAAGGTCTTTGCGTAGCAATTATGATATGAATCCCCACGGCGCGGGCCAGCTGGGCCAGTCTTGCCACAGGCATTTCAACTTCTTTGCCCGCAGTCATGATCAGGTCTGCAAATTCATCAATTACCAATACAATAAAAGGAAGGTATTTATGACCATGATTAGGATTCAACCTGCGACGGATAAACTTATCATTATACTCTTTGATATTCCTGGCACCTGCATCCTTCAGCAATTCATACCGGTTATCCATTTCAATACACAATGCATTCACGGTATTGATCACCTTCTTTGTATCCGTAATGATCGCCTCTTCCTCATTGGGTAGCTTCGCCAGGTAGTGTTTCTCAATAAGGCGGTATACCGAAAGCTCTACCTTTTTAGGATCGACCATTACAAACTTAAGCTGGGAGGGGTGTTTTTTATAGAGCAGGGAAACCAGGATGGCATTAATTCCTACCGATTTACCCTGGCCTGTTGCACCTGCCATCAGCAAGTGCGGCATCGTTGCCAGGTCTACTATGTAGTTTTCATTATCAATCTTTTTCCCAAGCGCTATGGGCAAGCTCATTTTGTTATTGACAAACTTCTCGCTTGACAGCAAGGTACGCATGGATACCATTTGCTTATTGGTATTGGGTACTTCTATACCTATTGTTCCGCGACCTGGTATCGGGGCAATGATCCGGATACCCAATGCCGCCAGGTTCAAAGCAATATCATCTTCAAGATTCCTGATCTTCGATATCCTGACACCTTCTGCCGGGATAATCTCATAGAGCGTAACAGTTGGTCCTATCGTTGCGCTGATCCGCTGTATCTCGATACCAAAGCTTCTTAGTGTAAGAATTATCTGATTCTTATTTTTTTCCAGCTCTTCCCTGTCCAGGGCAATCGTTCCCTGGTCCCTGTCATCAAGCAGATCCAGCGTGGGGAATTTAAAGCTGGGCAGATCCAGCGCGGGGTCATAAGGCTCTCCGCTCTGAATACTGATATGGGCACCGTGGGCCGGAATGACTTTTTCCTCTTCCACTGTTTTCACCTCAAAATCCATCATGACCTCATCCTCTGTCATCCCCTCAGCTTCTCCGGCATCTTCCGCTATGGGTATATCCTCCTCCTCGTTCAATTCATCATCAGCTTCATCGCTGGCCGCATCTTCCGGAAACGGCATTTCATTTTCCTGTGGCAATTCAAGCGTAATACCTTCTTTCTGTAATGTTTTCGGTACCAGCTCCTCCTGTATCGCTGCAGGCAGCGGCATTGTCTTATCCACAACGATCATTTCCATATCCTGCAGCAGGTCTTCTTCGATCATCAAAGCAGCCCCATCATTATTTTCTTTCAGCTTGTTATTACTTGTGGAAACTGTATGCGGTTCTGTATCGCGACTAACCAGATATCCATAATCTTCTTCATTTGCTATATCTGCTGCTACGTCCTCTCCGTATATAATATTCTTTTCTTCATGAATATCAGCAGACCTTACATTCCTTTCCCTTACCGGCAACATCTTCCTTGCAGAAAGTAATAATGGCTTAATGTCCCATTGAAAAACAATAATGACAAAAAACGTCAGCACTGCAACAAGCATAATTACCGTGCCCGCTTTCCCGGCAAAGCCATTGGTCCATTCAACAAGACCATTGCCCAGGGCTCCGCCCAAAGGGAAGGAGCTACCGGGTAAAACAAAGGAAAGCAAAGGACAAATAAAAAGAAAGCCAAGCGCCATCCACCTGACCCATTTTATGGTTGGCAATATCTTTTTACCATATACCAGATTAATACCGATTCCACCGATCCATAGAGTAAACAGCAAAGCCGCTATTCCCACACCCTGAAACACCAGTAAATGAGCGATTCCCGCTCCAAAGCGACCACACCAGTTGGCTACCGGCGTACTATCCTGAAAAACGAAATGGGAAAGGCCGGAAGAAGACATTAGCAGGTTCTGATCCTGCTGCCAGCTGAGACAATAGCTAATCACAGATAACGTAAAAAAAACGCCGAACAACAGCAACAAGAGACCTGCCGCCAGAATAATTCTGCGCCGGGCAGTGATTATGTGTTCCTGAGATACGGCGTCGCTTTGACCCTGCTTACTTACCTGAGCGCCTTTTTTCTTCTTACCGCTATTTACCATCGTGCAAAGATAAAAGATTTGAAGGGTTACGTTCCATAAAGTAAAAAGTGAAAAAAACCATAAGCTACAGAGATTGGCTTTGCATTCCAAACTTAATAAAAAAAGAGCGGCAATTAGCCGCTCCCTTCTATGAAATATTGTAAAAGATTATTGTTCCCACATATCGATTTCACTGTTTATAAGATCTTCCATGACACGCTCTCCTTTTTCCAGTCCTTCAAGGCTGTTAGGCGTAAAATCAACACCGTTTACATTGTTCTTGGAATACTTTACGATAGTGCTGGCAAAATACCCACCATCCAGGAAATCTGTCCAGGACATGCGCCTGACCATATTCTGAGGATTATATACTTCGTAATTTGCGAGGAGGTTTCTTGCCTCCGGATAATAGATCCAGAACATCTCAACTGAATTTCTGAAATTGCCATTGTCATCGAAACGATCCAATAACGGAGCTATCCCAACAATACGGACAACCCTCCTTCCGAGATTACGGTCAAAAACCCAATCTTCTTTAATGCGATATTTGGTTACGCTCGTAATATTAAATTCCTTACGCGTATAGGTCACCGTCTGCTCACCTGTAATCGGGTCAATAACGTAGTTTGTATCAACACCGCCGCCTATTTGCCGCTCAAAGCCTTCATTATCCAGGGGGGTTGTAAACCTGTCATTAACCGGGCTGTAAGCAGCGATCTTTCCTTTTTTTACCGCATCTATAAGGATCTCAATGAAAGCTCCGCCGCCTGTATATTCATCCCCTTCATACAGGAAGGCCTGGTTTTGTCTCTGCCGAACATCGATCTGGCGCCATACACGTTGATACCATGCAACATCTATCTCCCTGATAGGGGTCCATTCCATGGCCTTATTAACATGCTCTACCCTGTCAATTACACCATCCCTGACAAGGGAAGGCTTCCAGGTCTTGTTAACTGCATCAGCCCCTTCAGCCGGCGCATCGGTCGCCTTATCAGCAATCATCGGGGTCTGGGCATAAAGCATGCCACCAAATAGTAATGAACCGATCAACAAACTATATCTATTGAGGATAGTCATAATCCCTAAGTGTTTAAACAATTTTATAATTAATTCAAAGTAAGTGTAATTGAGTTAATAGGCCGGACAGTATTATCAGGTCCCCTGGCTTTAATCTCATCAAATATCCACTTATCTCCTGGCTTAGAAGCCTGAATATATTGCTTGATATCTTCCCGCTTGTTTAGGTATGGGCCGGATATTTCAACCTCTTTGGGTTGGCCGTTCCTGGGCAACCAGGTAAACCTGTAGCTGGTAACAATAAAACGTGCGTCAAAATCAAAGTTCTTTAACTGTGCGAGAACGCCGATTTCAGCTTTAGCCGTTGCCGTAGGCACCATCCCGCTGGACTTTCCTGCTACGGTAGCTTCCGGATTAGGGATCATTTTTACACGAAGCTTACCTTTCAGCACAGATGATGTTCCCCCTGCTTTTGTCCTGGCAAGAATTTCATAAGGCATATCATTGGTTGCCTTGTTTACAAATACATCATAGGTGCCTTTACCGGTACTTTTAATATCCTGTGCACCGGGAATGCTCAATCTTACATCCTCAATATTGTAACCTGCAGCTGATATCGTTACCGGGTTAGGCACACCGATATACATTACATTCATTTTATCCAATTGCAGAGATGCCCCCGCAGACCCTACCATGTATTCAAATTTGTATGGGTAAGTTTTTGTTTTCCCACGGGACACCATGGAAATAACACCATTCACTGTTTGTAACCCGGCCCCGGAGGCTCTGAATTTAAGTGTTCCTACTCCCTCTTTAACACTTACTGCCCCTCTGTTTGAACTGATTGATGGATTAACGGCCTTATTATATGCCGCTAACGTGATAGTTGCAGTAATCTCGTCCCCCTCCAAAGCATAGCTGGTATTGGGAACAGCGACAGGCATCATTTCATCTATTTGAATATCATCGGCGTGAATTTGCTTGAACAAATGCTCAACCACCATCGACTCAGAGTTCTTCACATCATTCTGAAATTTAGACAGCATAGCGATTGCAGCAACTACCGGGATATTATGGAAGGTACCATAAGCCCAGTCTCCAGCTGGATTCTCCTCAGTGCTTTTTGGCTTGATTATCTGAACCGGTATCTGTGCTTTGATAGCAGCACGGGCATCGGGATTCTCTACCTTTGCCAGGATAAAATCAACATAGTTTAACAGTTTGGTTTTAATCTCATCACCTTTCTTGGATTCAACAAAAAGTTTTGTGGAAGCGTCAATATCCTCCATGCTTTTGATTTCTTTTTCGCCGGCATCATTGGTAATATACCCCCCGGAACGTGCTATCACTGTATCTTTCCAGGACTCAAGGTATCTAACCAACTCTTCAGAGGCAGCTTTTACTTCCTTGGCTTTATCATTCAGTGGTTTTACTTTATCAGCTTCGTCCTTATTAGATTCCAACTTGTCAAACTGCTGATAAAATTGGGCATTCTTTCCTGATATCGTACTGTTTGAGCTTTCAATACTCGTATTAATCGTTTGAAACGCAGTTAATACCTCCCTTGTAATGTTAAGCGCCAGCATGGCTGTCAACACAAGGTACATGAGGTTGATCATCAACTGCCTGGGCTCCTTAGGTATAGACATTCTTTAGTTAACTTTATTTTTTAAGAAAACGATTGAGTTATTGGAATTGCCTGCCCTGTCGGAACTTCGGCAAAACCAGATTTATCATATCCCGTGCTATTGGATTAACGCCCCTGCATTGCAGACAGCATATTTCCGTATATATTGTTCAATGCACCAAGGTTTCTGGATAAAGTTGCAATTTGTTCTTTTGCAGCTTTTGCATCGTCAGCGCTTGAAGCCATAGCGTCTGAAGCACTTACCAGGTTGCTATAGAACTTATTCATAGCTTTCAGGTGGTTATTAGCATCCTGCAGCTCGACTTCATAAATCTGGTTCAGCGTACCCAGGTTTTTAGAAAGAACAGTTACCTGCTGGTGGAACTGCGCAGTACTTTCGGAAGCGCTGTTAAATGATTGCATAGTAGCAACAGCACCGGTATAGGTATCTTTCAGCTTTCCTAATGCCTCGGCAGCATCACGTGCGCTTTGTGAATAAGTACCGGTAGCAGCGGTAACATCTGTAATATCCTTGATCTGATCAACAGTCTGTCCGAAGCGTTGAAAATTCTCATTCAGACGTTTCAGGTTAGGCGCATTGATGTTGGCTTCTTCCAGCATTTTATCAAGGGAAGCCGTAGCGCTTCCACTTCCTCCTGCCGCACCGAGCGGGGTGGTAGGAGCAGCGAATTTTACACCTTTCCTATATGCTTCAACATGAGGATTTTCGTCCAGGTTAGGATAGTAACGCTCCCAATAGTAATCTTTGTGCGGAGGGAGAACACCCAAAAGACAGAACAGGAACGCTTCCGTTAACAGCCCGATAGTGAGCATGGTACCCGCGCCTTCCCAGTGCTGCAGTTTAAAAAGAGCTCCGATAAGTACAACGCTCGCACCAAGACCAATGATCAGGTTTTTTATATATTTTCCTTGCTTTGTTTCAAAAAAAAGTGCTATCGATTTCATTTCTTTTTGTGGATTTTTCTGTAATTAAAAATTGTTTATACCTATCTGCTCAAATTCTGTTATTTTCCCGGAGCGTTTGTCATTGCACCTTCAATTTGCCTGATCATACAACGGAAACCAATATAAGCTTTGGCTGTATCTGCAAATTCATAATCACGGACGCTTACATTCAGGAAGTATGCGGGATCTCTCCAGCTTCCGCCTTTTACCACTTTCCTGCGCATCCATTGCGGATCGCCTTCTTTAATTTTGTAGCGTATATCCGGATTCATATCAGCAAGGATATTGGGGTTGTATGCATCCCCTACATAAGAGGAGCTTGTCCATTCAGCCACGTTACCAGACATGTTGTACAGACCATAATCGTTAGGCCAATAAGCATCCGCCCTTACAGTATATAAGCCACCATCTATGGAATAGTCACCCCGCACAGGCTTAAAGTTAGCCAGGTAGCAACCTTTCTGATTCATAGTGTATGGTCCGCCCCAGGGATATGGAGACAGTTCCCGTCCGCCCCTTGCAGCCCATTCCCATTCTGATTCTGTAGGTAATTTGAACTCTCCTTCGTGATACATCCTGTTCTTTTCACGGTAGTCTCTCCACAGGCTGGTTCTCCAGGAGCAGAAAGCATTGGCCTGGTTCCAGTTTACACCAACAACAGGGTATTCATCAAAGGCCGGGAACCAGTTATACTGGTCCGCAATCGGCTCATTGCTTGAATAAGCGAACTGGCGTACCCAAACCAGCGTATCAGGATAAACCTCTATAGACTTTACAGTAATAAAGGAAGAAGCCGGCTGACCCTTGCTGGCTGCGCTGGCCTCACGGTCAAAATATTTATAAGAATAAACCAGCTTGGAAACATCAAGTGTTTTCTTGCCCCAGGCTGACTGTTCTGCGGGGATATACATACTCATCAGCTGATCCTGCACATCGGCATCTTTCCAGTTAATGCGTTTCGCCCAATCTATCTGTTGCGTACCATCCTCGTTATCTTTAAAATCTCCCAGCATAGTGTGCGCAATTGAATCACGGACCCAATTGGTAAACTGGCGATATTCTGCGTTGGTAATTTCCGTAGCATCCATATAGAATCCGGAAATATTCATCGTACGAACAGGGGCATCCAGGGCATTTTGTATATCCTGGTCACCGGCGCCGGCTTTCATCACACCAGAAGGAACCCATACCATCCCGATAGGAACGGGCGCTTTATAGTTCATTCTGTTGGAATAATCACCCACTACCTGTCCTTGCGGACCCGATTTCCCGCAACTTACGGCTAACATCGCCACTGCCGCAGCAGCAATACTCAGGGAGAGTTGTTTCATTTGATTACTTTTTGTCTTTTTTATTGCACTATACCCTTCATCTGGCCAACTGTCATAAGAAGTATGCGTGCTTGTCATTCCTGAAACGTTTATAAAAACTTAATTCAATTTTATGCCCGAAAGATAATTAATGTTTTGAAAAACCAACTATTAACGGCTAAAAAATTTGCTATTCCTACCTTTTTATGTTGGGAAAAATTCCGGCGGTCTCCGCTCTTCAGCATACTGACACTATTCCGGCAATCTTCTTTCTTTTATAATTAATACAGGTACATACAACATCCGTATTCCAGGACATACCAGGCGCCTTCAAACACTAACTACCTTATCAATCGGGACACAATATTCAAATAAAATTTTGAAAATGCAAGATTCCCGTTAATTTTTTTTTCAACACAAGGCTTCTGTAAAAATGATACCCGATCCTTATAAAGGAGGGGCTAAATAAAGATTTTTTTCTTTTTAAAACAACAATTTTTTAAAAATTTATTGCCTTTAATAAGGATTCTATATCAGCAAAAGGCTTTTTACAGCTAAACTGCTCGCACAAATACAGGCTATTGTACTCATGCCTGTATTTCATATCCAGGGCCGGAATTCCCGTCCGGTCGGTCGTCACCGGAAAACTGTATATACCCGGGAAATAATATTGCGACCAGTCCCTTAAAATATTTTTCGCATCCGCTCCGGCAATAACAAGTTGCCGGATACCGTTAGCATAATGTTGCAGGAATATTGCCCAGTTTGAAAAAGACAAAGGGTAACGGATTGCTGCCTGTGCCATATCGCGAAGCATTTGTTCGCTCCGCCTCATATGGCTCATATCCTCCATAAGGATACCTGAAAGGTAAAGGTTCTCCATCATCACGGCATTGGCCGAAGGGGTAGCTCCGTCATATATTTCCACCTTACGTACCGGTATATCCAGCTGTTTATCGGAAGAAAAAAAGAAAAAACGGCCCTCATCATCTGAAAAATGTCCTATGACATAGCCGATTAATTTGTGGGCGGTGGAAATATGACTATTATTCCCTGTTCCCGACGCCAGTGAAAACAAGGCACGTATCAGGTAGGCATAATCATCCAGCTTAGCGGGTATTTTTGCAATGCCGTTTTTAGCTATATGCAAAAGTTCATCATCCTTGCTAAAGGTCTCCAGCATCCATTCCATATGACTTGCAGCCTGCTGCATATACCGGTCATTGCCAAGCGCCAATGCTGCATCAGTCAGCGCCTGATTCATTAATGCGTTCCAGGAAAGCATCATCTTATCATCCGTCCCCGGTCTTACCCTCTGATTCCTTACCTCAGTTAATCTGCCCAGCGCCTGATCCAGCAGCTCCTGCCATTTATCACCCTGCAGCTGATATTTATCCGCTAAATACAAAGCATTTCCCGCTATATTCAGGATATTAACACCTTCCCAGTTACCTTCTTCCGTAATGCCGAAGTATTCTGCCAGTGCGGGATGTACGTCAGGCAAAGCCTGTTGCCATTCCTGCCATGTCCATGTATAGTATTTCCCTTCTACCCCCTCAGAGTCCGCGTCCAGGGCACAATAGAAACCATTGCCGTCCGACAGTTCCCGGTTACAGAAATCAATAGTGGCTTCAATAGTATTGCGGTAAAGCGGCTCGCCGGTTATCCTGTACGCGTGACTCATAGCGCTAACCAGCAAGGCATTATCATACAGCATCTTCTCAAAATGTGGCACAAGCCATTGATTATCGGTTGCATAACGGGCAAACCCACCGCCTACCTGATCATAAATACCGCCTTTTATCATTGCCTCTAACGAAAACAATGCATGATCCAGCGATTTTTCATCCTTCGTGTAATGGTAATGCTGAAGCAGGTAAATAAGCGACATGGTCGAAGGGAATTTGGGCGCTTGCCCGAAGCCGCCATAATTATCATCAGCCTGGCGCAATAGCTGTCCCGCTACCAGGTCGGCCATATCTTTTGTGATCGTCCGGTTGCTATCGGAAGCAATAAGGGAAGATTGATGCAGATGAAGCAATAGCTGCTTTGACTGAGCTTCAATTTCATCCCTTTTAAATTGCCAGGAGTCTTTTACTGCCTTTAAAATATCCATCCATGATGCCCTGTTGTACATTTTCTGCGGCGGGAAGTAAGTACCTCCGTAAAAAGGTTTCCGTTCCGGCGTAACAAACATATTGAGCGGCCAGCCACCGGAGCCGGACATAGCCTGCAAGGCATCCATATATAAATGATCCACATCCGGATGCTCTTCCCTGTCCACCTTAATGCTGATAAAATGTTCGTTCATATAAGCTGCAACCGCAGCATCTTCAAAGCTTTCCCTTTCCATTACATGACACCAGTGGCAGGCTGCATAGCCGATGCTGACCAATACCGGCTTATTCTCTGCCCTTGCTCTTGCAAAAGCCCCGTCCCCCCAGGGATACCAATCAACCGGGTTATGGGCATGCTGCTGTAAATAAGGGCTTGTCTCGTCTTGTAACCTGTTGGCCATAATTCTTTTTTTAAAATCGGGATAAATGCTCTTGCAGTATTGTATCAAAGCAATGGAGATAGTAACCTTGCCACATCATCACGCAGCTCCTGCCACCATTTCCGCTTTCCCCATTGCGCTAATGTTGCTTCTTCACTGAATGCGATATCCTGTATAAAGATATCATAAAGCTGCCCGTTTATATGCTTACTATATATTACCGAATTGATCTCAAAATTGAGATCGAAGCTCCGTGCGTCCATATTGGCAGTACCAATAATAGACAGGCTGTCATCAACAATAACCGTCTTTGCATGAATAAAGCCTTTCTGGTAGAGATATATCCTCACGCTGCTTGTGAGCATCTCCTGGAAATAGGATCGTGCAGCAGCATTTACGATCAGCGAGTCGGATATTCCCGGGAGCAGCAGCCTGACATCCTTTCCGCTCAGCGCTGCCATTTTTAATGCTTCGCAGATACTTTCATTGGGAATAAAATAAGGCGAGGTAATATACACACGTTCCTTAGCCCGCGCTATTGCAGCAAAGAAAGACAGCATAATTGAAGACGAAGGATAATCAGGACCGCCAGCAACAACCTGCACGAGATCATTCTCCTCAGGATCCTTTAATGTGTCTTCCGGGAAAAGCGATGGCTCTATTTTCAGCATGCTTTCCGAGCAAAAGTTCCAGTTGGCAATAAAGTGGTATTGAAGACTATTAACCGCAGGCCCGGTTATCTTTACATGTGTATCTCTCCAGTAAAGCTTGCCGGCGTCACCATTATTGATATATTTATCCGAAACATTAATGCCGCCTATAAAACCGGTTTCCCCGTCAACAATAATGATCTTTCTGTGGTCCCGATAATTCAACCGGTTTGCCAGCAAAAAGAACTTTACTTCATAAAAAGGGAAAACGAACATCCCCGCTTCCCGCATCTCCCGCAGCAGGCCATCATTGATATCGCTGCTTCCGAAATCATCGTAGATAAAGCGCACGGTCACGCCTGCTGCTGCCTTCTCCTTGAGCAGCTCTATAATGCTGCGTCCTATCCCGTTATCGTCAAAAATATAGTACTCAATATGTATAAACTCTTTTGCCGCCTTCAGCGCTTCGATCACTGCCGGGAATTTCTCCTCTCCGTTGATGAGCAACTCGACTTTGTTATAGCTGAGTACGGCACGCGCATCATTCATCAAAAGCGTAATCAATGCCTCATGCCCGTGTATATTTTCATGGTGCTCTTCCAGAACCCTCCTCGACTCTGCCAGTAAACGCCCCTCCATCCTGGCAAACAAAGCCTCATTGGCGAGGATATTTTTTGAGAACATTTTACGGCGCCGGTAGTTTATCCCGAATGCAAAGTAGATGATGCTGCCTCCGACAGGAAACAAAAGAACAAGCAATATATAGGCAAGCGTTTTGGAAGAGTTATTGGTATCACGGATAATACGCACTACTGTAAAAACAGACAGCAATATCACAAAAACTAAAGATATGGAAGGATAATGTCTTATAATAAAATCCAGCATACAATCTGAAACAATTTAAAAATTGTATTGTTTTACTGGTAAAGATAACTGATAAAGCTCCAGTGTTATGAAAAAATATACCCCGCTCCTGTTGCTGTTATGCCTGTTCAACGGGCTTATTGGTTATGGCCAGATCAGCTTTACAAAAAGAATCGTGGCTGACAACCTCTTTATTCCCTGGGAAATAATATACGGACCAGATGATCATATCTGGTTTACGCAAAAAAACGGTTATATATGCCGCCTTGATCCGGCTACCGGGCTTACAGACACTTTATACCACGAATCTAATACAGCCGTGCAGGGAGAAGGCGGAATGCTCGGGATGGCCATCCATCCCGGCTTCCCGGCGCAACCATATGTATACGCAGCATATGAATATTGGGAGGATGATTCCTACAAAGAACGGATTGCCAGGTATACTTATAATGATACCATGCTTATATCCCCGCTTATATTGCTGGAGGGTATCCAGGGATCCGTCAATCACAATGGATGTCGTCTGCTGATTATCGGCGATAAGCTGATGATTACCACAGGAGATGCTGAAGACACGGATCTTCCGCAGGATATGGCTTCGAAAAACGGCAAGATACTGCGCATTAATCTTGATGGCAGCATACCCGCCGACAACCCTGATCCGGGAAGCCCTGTATGGTCCTGGGGGCACCGGAATGCCCAGGGGCTGGTTTACCATGAGGGGAAGCTGTACAGCTCCGAGCATGGACCCGGCAGCGATGATGAAGTGAACCTGATCGTTAAAGGCCGCAACTATGGCTGGCCGCATGTAAGAGGCTTTTGCGATGAACCTGGCGAAGCTGATTTTTGTACCGACTCCGCCGTGGTTGAGCCATTGACAGCATGGACGCCTACTGTAGCCACTGCCGGACTGGACTTCTATAATCATCCTATGTTTCCTGCTTTGCAAAATTCATTATTGCTCGCAACGCTGAAGGATAACAATCTCTACCAGCTTAAATTGAACAGCTCCGGCGATTCCGTTATTTCGGAGCATGTTATAGAAGGGATAGATGAAGGCAGGTTACGGGATATCTGCATTTCACCTGAAGGCAGAATCTTTATCTCTACCAGCAATTCGCCGGCTTCCGGGGCCGGGGATAAAATCGACAGGATAATTGAACTGTACGATCCGTCTTTCAGCAACCTGTTTGCTCCCGGGAAAGAAAGCAGCCAGGTAATTGTTTATCCCAACCCTTCCGCTGATAACCTGCACATATACTTCCTGCTTCCGGACTATCACAAACTCAGGTGGAGTTACTTACTGTTCAGTGCAGAAGGTAGAGAGCTACAGGCCGGAATCATCGAAAATAACCAGATAGATATCCACCAGTTGAATCCGGGAATCTATTTCCTCCGTGGCCAGAGCGGAGATAAAACATTCTTCCGGCGGATCGTCAAATGGTAACCGCTTATTTAACTTCCTGCAGCTCTACCAGACGACGATAATACCCGTTCTGCTCCATCAATATGACATGGTTCCCTCTTTCGACTATTTCGCCCTGGTGAAGTACCAGTATTTCATCCGCATGCTTTACGGTAGAGAGCCTGTGGGCGATCACAATACAGGTCCGGTTTTTCATGAGTTCGTTGATCGCATCCTGAACGATACGCTCCGAGTGTGTATCCAGTGAGGAAGTGGCTTCATCCAGGATAAGTATGGGAGGATTTTTCAACACGGCTCTTGCAATGGTAATACGCTGGCGCTCTCCGCCGCTCAGCCGCATCCCCCTGTCTCCTACTACAAAATCATAACCACCCTCCTTCCCGGAGATAAAATCATGGGCATTGGCAATGCGGGCAGCCATCTCTACTTCCTCACGCGATTTACCCCCTGTCCCCAATGTAATATTATTATAAACCGTATCGTTAAACAAAATGGGTTCCTGGGATACCACGCCGATCAGTCTGCGCAGATCGTATATTTTATAATCCTTTATATTTACACCATCCATCAGTATTGCCCCCCTGGTAACATCATGAAACCTGGGGATAAGATCGGCCAGGGTGGATTTTCCCGCGCCAGAGGCGCCGACAAGCGCTATGGTCTTCCCCTTGCTGATGCTGATATCCAGGTTATTCAGGATAATTTTATCGCCATAGGCAAACTGGACATCTTTAAATACGATATCCCGTTCAAATTCCGTGACAGACCTGGCATCCGGCAGCTCGGTAATTGTATTCTCAACATTCATCAGCTCCTGTATACGATCCAGCGCTGCAGACCCCTTCTGCATATTATAAAAAGCGGTAGACAGGTTTTTTATCGGGTTTATTATCTGGTAGAAAAAAGCAATAAAGGTCAGGAACCAGGGACCGGTAAGTGATGTTTTCTGGGAAAAAATCAACCAGCCGCCATACCAGAGAATCACGCAAACCACCATTATCCCCAAAGTTTCTGATAAAGGTGATCCGGCCTCCCGCCGGGCAGCCAGTTTGTTGCGGATACGGAACAGCGTGTTATTGATCTGGCGGAAACGCAGCTGCTGTTGTCTTTCCGCATTAAATGCCTTAATAATCCTTATTCCGCTAAGCGTTTCATCCAGGTTGCTCATCATCTCTCCCAGCTGTACCTGGGAAAGATTAGATGGTTTCTTTAATGATTTCCCCACGCGTCCTATAATAAGCCCGGCAATAGGCAGGAATAATAATAAGAACAGCGTCAGCTCGGGACTTATGCTCACCATGGCAACCAATGTAATTATAATAGTTATCGGCTCCCGGATGACCGTCTCCACCACACTGATTATAGATACTTCGACTTCATTGACATCGTTGGTCATTCTTGAAGTAAGGTCACCTTTCTTTTCCTCGGTAAAAAAACCAATTGGCAGAGACAGGGCTTTTGAATACATATCGTCCCTAAGGCGGCGCAGCACACTATTACGTAATGGATTTAGCACCAATAATGAACAATAAAGGAAAAAATTCTTTAAAATGGTAAACACAATAACGATAGCAACTGCATAGGTAAGCGCAGTAAGCTTATCCTGCTTAAGCAGTAGCTCATTAACATATTGTGTTATAGCTGCAACCGGGCTGCTACCCGTCTTTGGCAGGTCCTGGGCATCAGTAAACAGCACCTGCAATACAGGCGCTAACATACCGAATGAAAATAAAGCGAAACCGATCGACAGGAAGCAAAACAGGAAGTACAGTGCGATCTTTCCTTTATAATCGGCCAGGTATTTAAATAGCTTGGGTATATTTCTCATATCGCTAAACTATAAGCCCCGCAGAGCAAATCTGCGAGGCCATAAAGAATAATATTGTTACCGGTCCGCATTAGTCTATGGAATAGCTTACGGCACCATCTTTCTCGTCCTTCAGCTGTATACCTGCCGAAGCCAGCACATCCCTTATTTTATCCGAGGCAGCATAATCCTTACGCATCCGCGCCTCCTTTCTCATATCGATCACCAGTTGCAATACAGAGTCCAGCTTGCTGTCGTCGTTTTTTTGCAATGGCTGCATGCCCAGCACCTCTTCCAGGTAGATACGGAAGGTGGCATTCAGGAGTACAAAAGTCTCTTTACTTAAGGCAGACGACGCTATCTGTCCTCCTTTAATACCGTTGATGACCGGTGCCAGCTCAAACAGGTTGGCCAATACTTTAGCGGTATTAAAATCATCGTTCATATCAGCAGCGCAAGCCAGGCAGAAATCCTTTACTTTTTTGTCCAGATCGGCATCCCCTGCAGCCGTCCCCTGTGGTTCCGGCAGCTTCTGCAATACTTCGTAAGCTTCCCATAGACGCCTGAAGGCCTTCTCTGATGCCTGCAAAGCCTCATTGGAGAAATCAAGCGTACTACGGTAATGGGTCTGCAATATATAAAAGCGGATCACCATGGGGTGATATGCCTGCTCCAGCATAGGGTGGTCGCCACTGAACAATTCTGTCAGTTTAATGACATTATTATAGCTTTTACCCATCTTCTTCCCGTTGATGGTGATCATATTGTTATGCATCCAATAGCGTACCGGGGCACAGCCATGCGCGATGGTGCTTTGTGCGATCTCGCTTTCGTGGTGCGGAAACTGGAGGTCCATTCCTCCGCCGTGTATATCAAATTCCTTCCCCAGGTATTTGCTGCTCATGGCAGAGCATTCTATATGCCAGCCGGGGAAGCCCTCTCCCCAGGGACTGCGCCAGCGCATGATATGCTCAGGCGGCGCCTTTTTCCATAAGGCAAAATCGGCCCTGTCTCTTTTTTCCTCCTGGCCTTCCAGCTCCCGTGTGGTTTCCAGCAATTCATCGATCACCCTGCCGGACAGCTTGCCATAAGGATAAGCAGATGCATATTTTTTCACATCAAAATATACCGATCCGTTCACTTCATAAGCATATCCCTTCGCAATCAGGTCTTCGATCATGTTGATCTGCTCCACTATGTGTCCGGTAGCTGTAGGTTCTATTGAAGGCTCAAGGTTGTTAAACTTACGCATACCCCAATGGTACAGGCTGGTATATTTATGCACCAGCTCCATTGGCTCCAGCATTTCGAGTATGGCTTTTTTGGCAACTTTATCTTCCGCTTCCCTGCCCTCTTCTTCAAAATGTCCTGCATCGGTGATATTACGTACATAACGTACTTTATAGCCGAGGTGCTTCAGGTAACGGTTTACGACATCAAATGTTATATAAGGGCGCGCATGCCCTAAGTGGGACTCACCGCTTACAGTCGGGCCGCACACATAGAGACCCACGTGACCGGGGGTTATGGACTCAAATCGCTCCTTCTGCCGTGTATAGGAATTGTATAAATGCAATGCTGACATAAAAACCTGCTAAACAGCAAAAATAAGGGATATTCCAATGCCCCGGCATCGGCAGACGGGAACTGCCGATAGGAACAGGTACATTTCTTAACTTTGCCGCTTCATTCATAGACAGAATGCCACAAACAGTTTCATTACGCCTCACTCCCCGCGAAGCAGCAGAGAATGCGCTGATCCGGCATCATGCTGCCGTGGCGCTGAAAGTAAGACCGGATAAAGTCAATGCTGTACAGATAGTACGTAGGTCCGTCGATGCCCGCAGCCGGCAGATATACATACAATTACAGGTTAACGTATTCATTGAGGAACCCTTTAATGATGCCTTTGCTTTTACCCCACGCCTGCAGCGGGTTGCAGGAGCCAGACAGGTATTAGTTGCGGGGGCCGGTCCCGCAGGACTTTTTGCCGCATTGCGGCTTATCGAGGAGGGTTTTTGCCCGGTCATACTGGAAAGAGGCAAGGATGTGCGCAACCGCCGCCGGGACCTGGCGGCAATGAATAAGCAGGGTATCGTCAACCCCGAATCCAATTATTGCTTTGGGGAAGGAGGAGCCGGTACCTATAGCGATGGCAAACTATATACCCGTTCCAATAAACGTGGTAGCATACAACGATCACTGCAATGGTTCCGGCATTTTGGCGCTGAGGAAAAAATATTATTTGAAGCTCACCCGCATATCGGAACCAACAAGCTGCCGGGCATTATTACCGGGATGCGCCAAGCTATCGAGGCTTGTGGCGGACAAGTATTGTTTGACAGCAAGGTTACCGACCTGCTGATAGCAGGTGATACCCTGAAAGGTGTGATAATCAACGACAACCAGCGATTGACAGCTGATGCGCTGATCCTTGCTACCGGTCATTCCGCACGGGATATTTTCAGGCTGCTCGACAGGAAGGGAATCGAAATCGAGTCCAAGCCTTTTGCCCTGGGCGTCCGGATCGAGCATCCTCAAAACCTGATCAATAATATTCAATACAAGTGCGCCCTTACACCCGAACTTTCGGAGATGATCGGTGTTGCCTCTTATTCGCTGGTCAGCCAGGAGTACGGAAGAGGCGTCTTTTCTTTCTGTATGTGTCCCGGCGGCATTATTGCACCTGCTTCTACTGATGAAGGCGAGCTGGTGGTGAACGGCTGGTCGCCGTCGAAGCGGGATGGCGCATTTGCCAATTCGGGTATGGTCGTTACCGTCGATGAAAAGGATTTTGCGCAATATGGCTTTACAGGTAATTTAGCTGCTATGCATTTCCAGCAGATGGTAGAGCAAAAGGCCTGGCAGATGGGTGGCGGGAAGCTGGTTGCCCCTGCGCAGCGTATGACCGATTTCGTTCGTAAAAAGCTGTCAGCAACACTGCCAGGCTGCTCTTATTTACCCGGTACGCAAAGCGCCTTATTGCACAAGGTATTACCTGAAGAAGTATACCGCTCACTGGCAGCAGGTTTTGAGTCGTTTGGCAAAAAGATGAAGGGATATTTTACGGAAGAGGCTATTGTTACCGCAACAGAATCGCGTACATCATCCCCTGTAAGAATTCCCCGGGATAATGAAACATTACAGCATACGCAGGTAAAAGGTCTTTTCCCCTGCGGAGAAGGGGCCGGCTATGCCGGGGGTATTATTTCGGCGGCAATGGACGGGGACAGGGTGGCGGAAATGGTCGCAATATATCAGAAAACAAAACAGTAAATCAATGTTCATAGATACGCATACCCACCTTTACGATGAGCAGTTTGACGGTGACCGGGAAACAGTCATTCAAAAAGCGCTGGATGCCGGCGTAGCAAAAATGCTGCTGCCGAACTGCGACCGTCATACGATACAACCGATGATGGACATGCAGCAGCGCTGGCCGGAGCATTGCTTTCCCATGATGGGGCTGCATCCCTGCTACGTGAAGGAAAATTACCGGGAGGAGCTGAAAATTGCGGAGGAATGGCTGGATAAGGCTGCTTTCTGCGCCATTGGAGAAATAGGACTTGATTACTATTGGGACCTTACCTTTGTACAGGAGCAGAAGGAGGCTTTCAATATCCAAATGGACTGGGCTCTGCAGCATAAGCTTCCTGTCGTTATTCATACACGTGAGTCCATGGCTGAGGGGATCGAAATGGTAAAGCAAAAACAGAACGGAGACCTCAAAGGTGTCTTTCACTGCTTCGGCGGTTCGGAGGAGGAGGCAAAGCAGATAACAGACCTGGGGCTCTATCTGGGCATAGGCGGTGTCGCTACTTTTAAAAAGAGCGGCCTGCCAGAAGTATTAAAGTCAGTCGACCTGCAACATATTATACTGGAAACGGATGCACCTTACCTGGCTCCGGTACCCTATCGCGGCAAGCGTAACGAAAGCAGCTATATACCGCTGATTGCAGCAATAATTGCTGATGCTAAACAGTGCTCAGTAGCTCTTGTTGAAAAAGTAACCACAGAGAATGCAAGACAGCTGTTTAAGCTGAATTAAATCACAAATAAGCACATAACCCAATATAATAACAATGACAGATACCGCATACAAACACACGGCAGGCGAGCGCCTGATGCGCTATGTACAGGTGGATACGCAGAGCGATCCGGCCTCCCTCACGCAACCTTCCACTGAGAAACAAAAAGACCTGAGCCGCATACTGGTTGAAGATCTTAAAGCGATCGGCATTGAAGACGCCGAACTGGATGAACATGGATACGTGTATGCCACCATCCCGGCGACCACTGACAAGAAGGATATCCCTGTCATCTGTTTTTGTGCGCATGTAGATACTTCACCTGACAGCAGCGGCACCAATGTAAAACCAATACTGCACAGGAACTGGGATGGCAGCGACATTGTACTGCCAGATGATAACAGCATTGTCGTATCCACAAAAAATCATCCTTACCTGAGCCAAAGGATCGGCGATGATATTATCACAGCCTCCGGGCTCACCTTGCTCGGCGCCGATGACAAGGCAGGTGTGGCGGTAATTATGGATGCCGCCCAATACCTGATGGAGCATCCGGAAATTCCGCACGGGAAGATCCGCATATTGTTTACACCGGACGAAGAGATCGGCCGTGGTGTAAATGCGGTGGACATGAAAAAGCTGGGTGCTGACTTCGGCTATACGCTGGATGGCGGCGAAAGAGGTCACCTGGAAGGGGAAAGCTTTTCTGCCGACGCGGCTACAGTCACCTTCCACGGCATCAGCGCACACCCCGGATATGCAAAAGGAAAGCTGGTCAATGCGATTAAAATAGCCGGAAGCTTCCTCGATGCCTTGCCTAAAGACGAATGGAGCCCTGAAACGACGGGAGAGAAACAAGGTTTTGTGCACCCGGTGCATGTAGAAGGCGGCGCTGAAAAAGCCATAGTGCAGTTTATTGTACGCGATTTTGACACGGCACAGCTTGCCATACATGAGGAAAGGCTCAGAGGCATTGCCCAGAAAACAGTCGCGGCATTTCCCGGTGCAAAGTTCGACTTCGCCGTTACCGAGCAGTACCGCAACATGAAAGAGATACTGGATCAGCATACTCATGTAATGACCTATGCGGAAGAGGCTTACCGTATGGCTGGTATTGAGCCGGAAAGGATCAGCATCCGTGGAGGTACTGATGGTTCACGGCTCTCTTTCATGGGCTTACCCTGTCCTAACATCTTTACCGGGGAAATGGGCATACATTCCCGCCAGGAATATTGCAGCGTACAGGATATGGAGAAAGCAGTAGAAATATGTGTAAACCTTTCCATTATTGTTGCACGTTAAAAGAAACGGACCGGACGTAAAAAAATCGCCCCATCCGGGCGATTTTTTTACATTTTGATAAAGCGTTTATCATTAAAGTCCGTCTCCATCCAGCAGGTTACCCAGGCCGCCAAGGATACTGCCTTCTTCCTTGCGATGAGTAGTACCATAAGAAAGAATACGGGATGCCAGCCTGCTTACCGGCAGGGTCTGTATCCATACCCGGCCGGGACCCCGAAGCGTTGCATAGAAAAACCCTTCGCCACCGAAAATTTTATTACGGATACCACGGACCAGCTCAATGTCATAATGGATGCCCTGGGTAAAGCCGACCAGGCAACCGGTATCAATGCGCAGCAGCTCGCCCGGCTGAAGATCTTTATGAAAAACATGCCCGCCGGCATGAACAAAGCACATACCGTCGCCTTCCAGCTTTTGCATAATAAAGCCTTCTCCGCCAAACAAGCCCGTACCGAGCCTGCGCTGGAATTCAATGCCGACCGATACGCCTTTGGCCGCGCATAGGAAAGCATCTTTCTGGCATACGACCTTACCCTGGTACCCGAATAAATCAATCGGTATAATTTTGCCCGGATAGGGAGAGGCAAAAGCCACCTTCTTTTTCCCCTGTCCTATATTGGTATAGGCGGTCATAAAAAGGCTTTCGCCGGTCAATACTCTTTTTCCCGCGCTCAGCAGCTTACCCAGGATGCCGGAAGACTGGTGCTTTTCGCTGCCATCGCCAAATATGGTATTCATTTCTATACCGTCATCCATCATCATGAAGCTACCCGCCTCTGCTATTGAGGTTTCTCCCGGGTCAAGCTCAATGCTTACATATTGCATTTCCTCGCCGAATATTTCATAATCGATCTCGTGGTTTGATTTTTTTGTTATCATATTTTTAAAAATATCAGGTTATTGTTATTGCAAATTATAGAAAAGACAAAGACCGGTCATATTCATTCGACATCTTTCGGTATAATTTCGATCAATTACATAAAGCGACCGTCAAAAACCCGTCCTTAAAAATGCCTATCTTTGTTGATTGTAAAAAAACGCATTAAACATAAACGCCTAGACGGCAAAAATCCATCCTTCGCTTGAGTACTACCAAAGGAGTTAATCGTAACCTGCTGCTGCGTATCCTGAGCTATACCCGTCCTTACAGCTGGCGGTTGTGGACGAGCCTTGCATTGGCCGTCATGCTGGCCATACTGGCACCGGTAAGGCCGTACCTGATACAGCTCAGTGTAGACAAGTTTATTATGGGGAACCTGCTGCAGGGCCTGATCAATATCAGCGTCATACAGGTGGGTATTCTATTGATCGAAAGCCTTTTCCGCTTTATCTTTATGTATGTGTCCAGCTGGCTGGGACAAACCGTTGTGAATGATCTCCGCCAGCATGTATTCAAAAAAATCGTTCACCAGAATCTTTCCTATTTTGACAAGACCCCCATCGGTACATTAACAACCCGTACGGTCAATGATATTGAAGCGGTTAACGATATTTTCTCCGAGGGCCTTATTTCCATTATCGCAGATGTATTGACCATTATAGCCATTATGGCAATCATGTTCTATACAGACTGGCGGTTGACTCTTATCAGCCTTGCAGTATTTCCCATCCTCATATTAGCGACCTACCTGTTCAAGGAGAGCGTAAACAAGTCGTTCCAGCGGGTAAGGAATGCTGTAGCCCGGCTTAATGCATTTGTACAGGAACATATAACCGGTATGTATGTTTCCCAGGCATTTGCCGCAGAGGACAGGGAGCTCCGCAAATTTATAGAGATCAATAAAGAGCACAGGAACGCTAATATTAAAGCAATATTTGCCTATTCTGTATTTTTCCCGGTAGTGGAAATCATACTGGCGCTTTCTATGGGACTGCTGGTATGGTATGGCGCATCCCGTATGCTGGATTATAAAGTGAGCCAGGGCATCATCATAGCTTTCATTATGTACCTGAATCTTTTATTCAGGCCATTGAGAATGTTGGCTGATAAGTTCAATACGCTGCAGATGGGTATGGTGGCAGGGGATCGGGTATTTACTGTGCTCGACAGCGACGAACACCTGCACAATAACGGCACCGTAAAACCAGGCAAAATAAATGGGAAAGTAGCTTTTGAAGATGTACATTTCGAATATGTAAAAGACATACCCGTTTTGCGGGGCATCTCATTTAACGCTCTTCCAGGAGAGACCATAGCGCTGGTAGGTCATACAGGAGCTGGCAAAACATCTGTTATCAGCATCCTGAACCGGTTGTACGAAATCAGATCCGGCAATATCCTTATTGATGATGTTAACCTGAACGACTATGACGTACTGGAGCTGAGAAAGCATATAGGTATAGTGCTGCAGGATGTCTTTCTTTTTTCCGGCACCGTGTTTGAAAATATCACGCTGCGTAACGAAAATATTTCCCTGGAAAAAGTACAGGCTACCTGTAAGCTGCTGGGTATACATGACTTTATCATGCGGCTGCCAGATAATTACAATTTTAATATCCGGGAACGGGGAAATACATTGTCGCAAGGCCAGCGACAGCTTTTATCTTTTGCACGCGCCCTGCTCTATAATCCCTCTATCCTGATCCTGGACGAAGCAACATCTTCCGTGGACACCGAATCCGAAATACTGATACAGCAGGCTATTGACAAAATGATCAAAGGGCGCACCGCTATTGTTATTGCACACAGGCTTTCCACAATCCGCAAAGCGGATAAAATAATCGTGCTTGACAAAGGAGTCATTATAGAACAAGGCACCCATGAAGAGCTGCTGAGGCTTAACGGAACCTATGAGAAAATGTATACGGCAGCTATGAGTACATCACAGCAGCAGTTGGCATGATTCTTGAAGAAACAAACTGATAACCGGCAGCAGGTTCGCGCTAATTTCACATATCCCTAAAACCTTTTGGCTTACTTTCGCACAGAAAACAGACCGCTAATTCACGAATAAACTATGTCATTAATCAAATCCATTTCCGGTATACGTGGCACCATTGGCGGCCAGCCGGGCAAAAGCCTTACACCGGTAGATGTTGTAAAATTTACTGCTTCATACGGAACGCTTATTCAGGAACAGAACAAAGGAAACAAGATCGTTATCGGGCGTGACGGGCGTATTTCCGGCCCGATGATCCGGGACCTGGTAGCTGCAACATTGCAGGGCATGGGATTTGAGGTGATCGACCTGGGTCTCAGTACTACGCCAACAGTCGAAATGGCTGTAAAAATGGCGCATGCAGCCGGGGGCATTATTCTTACTGCCAGCCATAACCCGAAAGAATGGAATGCGCTGAAGCTGCTGAATCATGAAGGAGAATTTATCAGCGCAGAAGAAGGCGCCGATATATTGAGCAAGGCGGAAAAGGAAAATTTTGTCTTCGCCGATGTCAATAAACTGGGTAGTGTAATTCATGATGACACTTTTATGCAGCGTCATATAGATGCGATACTAAACCATCCGCTTGTAGATGCCGATGCTATCAGGAAACGCAACTTCAAAATAGCTGTAGATGCTGTAAATTCGACGGGGGCAACTTTTGTACCCGCGTTATTACATGCGCTTGGCGTAGAGGAAGTAGCAGTGCTGAACGAAGAAGTAAACGGCCATTTTGCACATAATCCAGAACCGCTTCCCGAAAATCTGCGGGAGCTGTGCGCATTTGTAGAAAAGAAAAACTATGATATGGGTATCGCCGTAGATCCCGACGTAGACAGGCTTTGCTTTGTCAACGAAGACGGATCGTTATTTGGCGAAGAATATACATTGGTTGCGGTTGCGGACTATATACTGAGCAACAAAAAAGGCAATACCGTTTCCAATCTTTCTTCAACAAGGGCTTTGCGGGACGTCACCGAAAAGCATGGCGGAAGCTATTATCCAAGCGCGGTAGGAGAAGTAAACGTTGTAAAAAAGATGAAGGAGGTAAACGCTGTGATTGGCGGGGAAGGTAACGGCGGCATTATAGACCCCGAACTTCACTACGGCCGCGACGCGCTTGTAGGTATTGGCCTGTTCCTGACACACCTGGCCAAATTCGGGAAGAGTATAGGAGCCCTGCGCCGTACTTATCCTGACTATTTTATCTCCAAGAATAAATTAGAGCTCGATGAAAATGTAGATGTAAAAAGTATTTTTGAAAAGATCAGGAAAAAGTACGCCAAACAGCCGATCAATACGGAAGACGGTATAAAGATCGAATTTGACAAGGATTGGGTACACCTGCGCACCTCTAATACGGAGCCGATTGTCCGCATTTACTCCGAAAGCAATTCTGAGACCACTGCCCAGAATATTGCCAAAAGGATCATGGAAGACATTAAAGAACTGATGACGGAACGGGCCTGATAGCCGTTCAAATATATGTATTAAATAGAAGCAGCTGCCGTGAGCAGCTGCTTCTATTTCAAGACTCCTTTACAAAGAAGGGATTTAGCTTCTCCGCCAGTATTTCCGGCAGGTTTACCTTTTTTCTCGTTACCGGGTTAAAAAACACCAGGGTTACGATACCTTCGTTCAGCAACTTTCCCGCTTCATTATATAACGCAGAATGGAACTGTATCTGCGGACTGCCGGGGTTTAGCTCTTTAACAGAAGTTTTTACTGTTACCAGATCGTCGTACAGCGCGGGGCGATAATATTTGGCATTCATTTCGACCACAGGCATCATTATTCCCTGCTGTTCCAGCTCCCTATAGGTAAAGCCCAGCTGCCTGATAGCCTCTGCCCTGCCCTGTTCATAATACAAGGCGTAAAAGCCGTAATACAGGTAACCCATCTGGTCGGTTTCCCCGTAGCGAACCCTTATCTGTGTAGTGGAAGTATACATTATCCTGCCGGCCTGTAAACTTATTGCTAAGCCATATTATGAAATACACGCTGAACGTCATCATCCTGCTCCACTCTTTCAATCAGCTTAAACACTTCTTCAGCCTGCTCCTCAGTAACATCAACAGTTGTAAGCGGTATCCATTCAAGCTCAGAAGATATAGGTGTAATATTCCGCTCCTCAAGCGCTTTCTGCATATTGCCAAAGTCATTGAAGCCACAGCGCACAATGATCTTTCCCTCGCTATCCTCTCCCAGCTCTTCCAATCCTGCGTCAATCAGCTCCAGCTCCAGATCGTCCGTATTCAAACCTTCAGGGCTCAGCTTAAAAACCCCCAGATGTTTGAACAGGAAACCTACTGATCCGCTGTTGCCCAGGTTACCACCACCTTTATTGAAATGGGAGCGCACATTTGCTACCGTGCGTGTGGTGTTATCTGTTGCCGTTTCTACCAGTATGGCTACACCATGGGGCGCATAGCCTTCATACAAAACCTCATCATAGTTGCTGGTATCTTTGCCCATCGCGTTTTTGATCGCCGACTCCACACGGTCCTTGGGCATATTAATGCTCTTCGCGTTTTGCATGCAGCGGCGAAGCGCAGGGTTATTTTCAGGATCCGGGCCGCCTTTTTTTACAGCGATGGCAATTTCTTTTCCTATTCTCGTAAAGCCTTTCGCCATACGGTCATAGCGGGCAAACATCTTAGATTTACGTACTTCAAATATACGACCCATAAAAAGGAGTATTTATATTTTTGGATGGCGAAATTAATTAATTTTCCGTGAACCACCTGCTATTGCAATGTAGCCAGCACCTCCCGTACCAGGTTCATCCCCGCGTGGGCAGCCAGCTCCTTATTTCGCAGCCTGTCATAAAAAAAGTTGAACTTACGGGCATAGGCGCCGGCGGCCGTGGCAATTCCCATCCAGACCAGTCCTACCGGCTTTTCCGGAGTTGCGCCACCCGGTCCCAGTATCCCTGAAACGGAAAGCGCGATATCAGCCTTCAGCAACTGTCTTGTAGCTGTTGCCATCTGCAGCACCGTTTCTTCACTTACTGCACCAACCGTGTTTAATATTTCCTGCGGCACACCCAGCATATTGTGCTTGATCTCATTGGCATAGCATACAATGCTACCTTTAAATACCCTGGAACTTCCTGGTACATTGGTCATACGATGTGCGATATACCCGCCGGTACAGCTTTCAGCAAATGCCAGCGTCATCCGGTGTTCATCCAGCAAACGGACAAGGATTTCTTCCAGTGTAATATCTTCCGTGGCAGCAACAATACTGCCTAACCGTTCTTCTATAAGCCTGGCATGAGCCTCTACAGACCGCACCAGGCTTACCCTGTCATTGCCCGATGATGTCAGCCGCAGTTTTACAAGGCCGGGCGAAGGCAAATAGGCCAGGTGGATATCGGCAGGGAGCGCGCTTTCAATATCAGCGATCTGCTCCGCAATAAAGCTTTCTCCAACACCGACCGTGATCAGCGTTTTATGATATATCTCGCTTCCTCTGAATCTTGAGGCGATCCTGGGCAGAGCTTCCTCTTCCATGATCGTCTGCATTTCGAAAGGAACACCCGGCATAGCGATGATGACAGTATTACCTCGCTCAAACCACATGCCTGGTGCAGTGCCCAGCCTGTTAAACAAGACCTGGCATACATCCGGTACTTCGGCCTGTTTCAGGTTCTTTTCAAGAAAGGGGCGGTTGCGTTTTGCAAACAGCTGTCTGACGTGCTCCAGCACCGTCCCGTTAACAACCATATTGCCTCCGAAATACCCGTTCAACGCGGGTTTGGTGATATCATCCGCAGTAGGGCCCAATCCACCGGTCAGTAATACGATATCAGCATCCCTTACAGATTCGTCCAGCGCCTTTATTATTTCTGCCTTATCATCGGCTACGGTCCAGCGTCTCAGTACATTTATCCCTTTTGCATTCAGTTGCTGCGCTATCCATGCAGCATTGGTATCTATAGTTTGCCCTATCAGCAGTTCGTCTCCGATAGTTACAATAATCGCCTGGTACATCGTTTCGTTTATTAAAAAAGTTCCGCAAACACCATGCGGAACTTACATCAGTTAATTTTCAGCTTTTATGCAGAAGCAAGCGCTTGCTTTTCGGCTTTCCATTTTTCGATACCATAACCAGGTATCACATGGCGCTCACTGTGATAAGAAGAACGGACAAGCGGTCCGCTTTCCACATAATCCAACCCCATCTTATATCCTTCCTCCCGGTAAAAAGCAAACTCATCAGGATGAACGAAGCGTATTACCGGCAGGTGCTTTGAGGTAGGCTGCAGGTATTGTCCAAGGGTAACCACATCACAACCGTTATCAGCAAGATCCTGCAATGTCTGCAATACCTCTTCTTTCTCTTCGCCTATGCCCAGCATAATGCCGCTTTTGGTGCGCACACCACCGTCTTTCAGCCTGCGGATCACTTCGAGGCTTCGGTGGTATTTTGCCTGTATCCTTACTTTCCGGGTCATGCGCTCTACCGTTTCTACATTGTGCGAAACAACTTCCGGCGCCACATCTATAATGCGCTGCAGGTTTTCCCATTGGCCCCTGAAATCAGGTATCAAAGTCTCGAGCGTGGTATCCGGATTAAGACTTTTAACCGCCTTAATCGTATTCGCCCATATGATCGATCCGCCGTCTTTCAATTCATCACGGTCTACAGATGTGATCACCGCATGCTTCACTTTCATAAGATGTATGGCTTCAGCTACCCGTTGCGGCTCATCCCAGTCCACGGCTTCCGGGCGACCGGTCGCAACAGCGCAAAAACCGCAGGAACGGGTGCATATATTGCCCAGGATCATAAAGGTAGCCGTGCCGGCTCCCCAGCATTCACCCATATTGGGGCAATTTCCGCTCTCACAGATCGTATGTAATTTATGCGTATCTACCAGCCCTCTCACATGGCGATATCCCTCGCCGGTAGGCAGTTTTACCCGCAGCCAGTTGGGTTTTTTAATACCTACGGCGGGCATAGCGGCCTCCTCGTTCTTTTGCGCAGCTACGGCAGATATTACAGGTAACTCTATCATATCAGTCAATTCAATCAGCAAAGTAAGGTGAAAAATATCAAAAAGGAAAGTATGGCGCTCTCTAAAGCAATTGATAAATATTATATAACGGGCTTAAAAATATATCGTATCTTTTTTTGGCCGCCCGGGCTGACATATCAGGAGCGCTTGCCAAACTGGATAGCGGCGTAAAGATTAAAAAAGAAATTATTGTCTTTTTGCCCGTACATCTGCTGTATTTTATTAAAGTAGTATTCGGCATTGGCACCGACCTCCAGTGCCATTTTTCCTTTTCTTCCGGTAGCAAAATCAAAATGAAGCCCGGTTTTTGCATGTATTCCCGGCACAATCTTCAGCTCACCCCATCCTTTCCCGAAGCCGCCAGCTCCCAGGATCGCATTGGGATTAGCATAATACTGTTCGTTTTCCTTGGAATATTTAACCAGTCCTTCCCCCATTACATTGAGGTAATAGGGTTTTAACAAACCTGCTGAGATCCCCCCCAAATAAACCCAGTGAATAGACACCGTACCCGGATCCGGCTTTCCGGCTATCATACGACGCTGCCCATACCCCAGTTTGGCCTGGTAAAAATTATTGATCTTACCAAAGATAAATGATGAGGGTGCCAGCGCAATACCGCCAACAATATTGTTGGTCCGGACTTCCTTAGGATGCTTTTTCTCGCTGATCTCAAGCTGGAACAAGTGGTTATGAAAAAATTTTGCTGAATTGTTATTCCCGAAGCGCTCTGTACCAAAAGCCTTTCCAAAGTCAAAAAACAGGCCGTAGCCATCCGTATTTAGCCGGAGACCTATGCTCCACTCATTTTTTAACGCTTTAGGCTGCTTTATCTTGGGAGGCTTTACGGCCGTATTTACCAGCTGTGTCGTATCACCGAGCCTATCCCTGAATTTGATCTTAGAGGGTTGGGCCACAGATATGGACGACAAAAGCACGAACAGTGCAATGAAATTACAGGTTACAATGCGGTTCATTTACCAGCGGTAATTTATCTTTGTAAATTTACAGAAATTTTGAGCACATGACCGCAAAAATTATTTATAACGGTGAGCTGAGAACTACTTCTACCCATATACAGTCGGGAACAATAGTTGAAACTGATGCCCCCGTCGACAACCAGGGGAAGGGAGAAAGATTTTCACCTACGGATCTTGTTGCATCAGCATTAGGAAGCTGCATGATGACCATTATGGGTATAGCAGCAAGAACTCATGGCATCAATATAGACGGGAGCAGCTGCGAGATTATCAAGATAATGACCCCCAGTCCCAGACGGATCGGCGAGATACAGGTAACCATGCTTATGAAAGGTCAAAATGTATATGCTGAGAAAGAAAGAGCCATACTGGAACATGCTGCTCTGACCTGTCCCGTGTACCTCAGCCTCAATACCGATCTGAAAAAGACAGTAAATTTCCACTGGTAAGCTGTCCGAATTCCATTTTTACGACCAAAAGCAGAATTGCCCCGGATCAATGACTTTGACTACACAAAAGAAAATAGTACCGGCAGTGGCGCTTGTTTTGTGCCCTGACGAAATATTAAACCAGAACAGCTTTTTTCATGCGCTTCATATCCGTACCGGTAGCAATGTGCCGTTTGAAATATTCCCGCTGGACGAATTCCAGATAGAGCGGTATTTTCAGAAACTGAGCAACGCGGGCCGACAGGCGTTGTCACGCTTCCATGATAATGATATCGCTTTTGAGAAAAGCCAGCTGATCAAAAGACATGCAAAGGAAAAAACAGGCATGTCCCTGGAAAAATTCCTTGACAAAACACTTTACCGGTACCTGTATGAAACTGCAGGAATATTGCTTGAAGCGCTTGGAGACACCAAAACGTATCACCGTATAAAAAATACGCAGTCCGGCAACTTTCTTATTGCGCGCTGCCACATCAGTACGGAAGCCCCTCGGCTACAGTTCAAGGTTGAAAAGAAGGCAGACGGCAGTCTATCCGTTATTACCAGCTACTACCGGGCAAACGAACAATACACAGATGCAACGGTAAAACGCTATAAATTCCTGATCCGCACCTCCGACAATAACTATTCAATGCTCCGCTACAACGATTACCAGGTGCTGGAATGGCTTGAGGCAAGCAATCCCGGGCAGTATGCCGGCAACCCGGTCCTGTTCTCGCAGAGAATCGTACAAAAGCTGGAGGAAACACATAAGGTTGACAGGAACAGCTGCTTTGAGAAAAATGAAATAGATAAGCCCCCTGTTTCCTGTATATTCCTGAGCGAGATAAGCGAGACCATGCTGATGCTTACGCCAAAATGGAAGTATGAAGGAATACTTGTAGATGGTGCATGGAAAGCAATACATGAAACGACAAGGAACGGGGTACTCTATTCCGTAAAAAGGAATAAAGAAGCTGAAGAGCAGTTTATCAGCCAACTTAAAGAGCTGCACCCGAATTTTGTCAAACAGACAGGAGCATTTTTCTACCTTTCTTTTGCAGATGCGAAAAAGAAACAATGGTTCCTCAAAGCCTACCATAGCCTTATTGACCAGGATATCGAAATCATAGGACTGGAAATGCTCCGGCATTTCCGGTATTCATCCTTCCCGGCAGCTACTGAAATGTCCGTTACAGGCCAGGGTGCAGATGCCGTGGTACTAAAACTGCAGGTTTCTTTTGGCAAGGAGACAGTTTCTTTACAGGAGCTCCAAAAACTGCTTATTGCGGGCCAGAACTCCATCCTCCTGAAGGATAACACTATCGGCATTTTAAGTGATGATTGGCTGGCTCAATACGCGGCTGTTATCAAACATGGGAAAATCAGCAAGCAGGAGATAATGGTGCCGAGATGGCTTATGCTGGGATTACAGGAAGGTGAGGCAAGGCAGAGCTTAAGCGCTTCCATCAGTGAAGAATGGCGGGAAAAATGGTTAAGCTGGCAAAAGCAGGACACCGAAATTTATCCTGTTCCCTCAACCGTAAAAGCGCAGCTAAGGCCTTACCAGCAAAAAGGGTTCGAATGGCTGAACCTTCTTGCCGAGATAGGAGCCGGCGCCTGCCTGGCCGATGACATGGGACTTGGAAAAACGTTGCAAACGATTGCCTTTATTGCATACAGAAGCGGGCTGAATAAAAATGCAAGGCACCTGATCGTTTGCCCTGCATCGCTTATCTATAACTGGAAACAGGAGCTGGAAAAGTTTGTCCCCGGGATACCTGCTTTCATTTACAATGGCCTGCAGCGGAATACGGATCAATTCCTGAGCAATGAATATACCGTGATGATATGCAGCTATGGCACCCTGCGCAGCGATATCGACAAACTAAATGCCATTCCCTGGGACATTACAATTATTGACGAAAGCCAGAATATCAAAAACGCGCACGCGCAGATCACCAAAGCGGTATACCAGCTGCAAAGCATCGCAAGGGTTGCGCTGAGCGGCACGCCTATCATGAACAACACCTTTGACCTCTACGCCCAGCTTAATTTCCTGCTTCCCGGCATGTTCGGTTCCCAGGAGTTTTTCAGGAAGGAATACGCCAATCCTATAGACAGGGACGGAAATAAGGAGAAGGTAAAAGCATTGCAGCAGATCACGGCACCGTTTGTGTTGAGAAGAACCAAGGACCAGGTAGCTGCCGATCTTCCTGAAAAAACGGAAAGCATCCTGTGGTGTGAGATGGGAGAAGCGCAAAAAATGCTTTATAACGAAATCAAGAACCAGATAAGGGACAGCATCTTTCTGAACATCAAAAATGAAGGTATTGCCAAAAACAAACTAAGTATACTACAGGGCATTTTAAAACTGAGACAGGTATGCGGCTCTCCCCGCCTGCTTGATAATAATGACACCACAGAGTCAGTAAAGATCGCGATGCTTATGGAGGAACTGGAAAACCTTACGAACAATAAAACACTGGTCTTTTCCCAGTTTAAGGACATGTTGCATCTTATAGCAGAACGTTGTAATTCGGCCGGAATTTCTTACTTTCACTTTGACGGGGATACGCCTGTTGAGGCGCGCAGGGATATGGTGAATAAATTCCAGAGCAAGGAGGATAGTACCCGTGTATTCCTGATAAGCCTGAAAAGCGGTAATGCGGGATTGAACCTTACTGCTGCAGATTATGTTTTCCTGATAGACCCCTGGTGGAATACAGCCGTTCAGCAGCAAGCCATTGACCGGACACACCGCATAGGGCAAACGAAAAATGTATTTGCCTATAAAATGATCTGTAAGGACTCTATAGAAGAGAAGATTATCGAGCTGCAGGAAAAGAAGCAGCTGCTGTCCGATGAGCTGATTGGCGCGGAAGAAGGGTTTGTAAAAAGCCTGACCGAAGATGATGTTGCTTATTTGTTTGCATAATTCACTAACTCAAAACAAAGAGATATGAACACCATTATCCTGGCCACCGACTATTCACCTGCCGCCAGGCATGCAGCTGTCTATGCTGCCCACCTGGCACAGTTTTTAGGTATGGACCTGCAATTATTCCATGCATATGTAATCCCCTTCAGCTATACAGACAGCCCGGTACCGTTATTGAATATTGAAGAAGTACAGGAAATAGCGCGGCAAAGCATGGATGCGGAGATAGCGCACCTGCAGAAGCTATTTCCGGATGTAACGATCAGCGGGAATATTTCACCCGGGGATATTATTGACTGTCTTAATGAACGTATTGAAGAAGGCAGGCCGGAGCTGGTTGTAATGGGCACTTCAGGCGCGGGAGGAGATTCTTTTTTATGGGGCAGTATGGCTGTGAAGGCATTGAGAACATTAACCGTACCGGTGCTCGCCGTTCCTTTGGAAGCGCAATGGACTCCTATTGATCATATATGCTTTGCCGCTGACTACAAAAACATAGGTGAGAATTTCCCGTTTAAAGAAATCAAGAAATGGGTTTCAAAGCTGGGTGCCAAACTTGATGTTGTTCATGTAGATAAGCCGGGAGAGAATGTTGCTCCCGATGCAAATCTCCAACCTGCTTTATCCGACATAAATCCCGCATATCATGCGCTCACAGATGAACACATTGGCAACGCGATAGCCGGGTTCCTTGAAAAAAACAAGACAGACTGGGTCATGGTCATTCCAAAAAAATACGGCTTTTTTGAAAACCTGTTTCACAAAAGCCGCACTGAAATATTGGCAAAAGCCAGCAAAATACCGATCCTGGCCATCCACCAGGATTAGTCCTCAATATCGTATTCTTTTATTTTCCGGTACAATGTCCGCTCCGAAATTCCCAGTTCGTGAGCGGCATCTTTTCTTTTTCCTTTATGTTTTTGCAATGCCTTTACAATAAATTCCTTTTCCCGGTCTATTAACGATAAAGACTCCTCTACTTCCTCATGATGATTAACGTCGTCTGCAGCATGATGGATCACATATGGGTTGGCTGTACCTTTATCCGGAGCTGCATTGTAGTTGGTTATTGCGGGGGTACTGAAAGCATTTTCCTTTTGCGGTACCGGTTCATAAGGCGGCAACAGGTGTTCAGGTGGCAATGCAGGTACCGCGGGATTATACCCCTGATGGTGCGCCAGTTCAAAGATCATTTTCTTAAGATCATTCATATCCTTTTTAAGGTCGAAAAAAAGCTTGTACAGGATTTCCCTTTCCGTATTACTGCTACCGTTATAACCCCCGGAACCAGTTCCCGCAAAACTCGGGGCAGGGACACTTGCCGTTGCAATAGCAGGCTGCCGCACACTTTCGCGGTTAGGCAAAAACTGGGTCAGCTGTCCGGCCGTAACGGTCTTCTCCTTTGCGAGCACCGATATTTGCTCTGCCATATTCTTCAGCTCGCGTACATTACCCGGCCATGCATAGGACATTAATAGCTGGCGGGCGCCCTCATCAAGGCTTACCGGGGCGGCCTTATATCGCTCAGCAAAATCACCTGCAAACTTCCTGAACAAAAGAGGAATATCTTCTTTCCGTTCACGCAGCGCCGGAACCCGTATAGGTACAGTATTGAGCCTGTAATACAGGTCTTCCCTGAATTTACCTTCCTGTGTGAGCGTAAGCAGGTCTTTATTAGTAGCCGCAATTACCCGTACGTTGGTCTTTAAAACTTTAGAAGATCCCACACGGATAAACTCACCGGTTTCCAGTACACGGAGCAATCTTGCCTGTGTGCCGACCGGCATCTCGCCGATCTCATCCAGGAAAATAGTTCCGCCATTCACAGTCTCAAAATAACCCTTACGCTGATCGCTGGCGCTGGTGAAAGACCCTTTCTCATGGCCAAACAGCTCTGAGTCGATCGTCCCTTCCGGTATCGCTCCGCAGTTTACCGCAATAAAAGGATTATGTCTCCGGGCAGAAAGATTATGTATTATTTGCGAAAACACCTCCTTTCCCACCCCGCTTTCACCAAATATCAAAACGCTCAGATCGGTATTGGCCACCTGCTCTGCTACCTGTAATGCATAATTAAGCTGGGGGTCATTCCCGATGATTCCGAACCTGTTTTTTATACTTTGTAACTCCATTTTCTCTAATTTTTCTGGCATTTAGCCGTGTATACCTGCAGAACCGTAATCAATCAGCCACGTCACCGATCAGCGTGGCGCCGGTAGTATCCTGTATTTTTACCATTGCATAATCACCTTTGCTAAAGCCATGATCACCTTTGGGAAAGACTACCACCTTATTCTGGCTGTTCCGGCCGCTCCAGTGTTCCTCGCTACGCTTACTGGTATTTTCTATCAGCACCTTAAAGGTTTTGCCGATATCCATCCTGAAATTTTCAGTGGTCATGCTACGTTGCAGCTCGATAACCTCGGAAAGCCTTCTTTGTTTTACCTCATAAGGTATGTCGTCAGCATAACGGCGCTGCGCCAGCGTACCAGGACGTTCACTGTAGGCAAACATATAGGAAAGGTCGTACCTGCTGTATGCCATAATACTTAAGGTATCCTGATGCTCCTCCTCCGTCTCGGTACAGAAACCTGTAATCACATCGCTCGATAAGGAACAATCCGGTAGGATCTCTCTAATACGGTCTACCTTTTTCATATACCATTCACGGGTATAGGTGCGGTTCATCAGCTGCAGTACCCTGGTAGAGCCGCTTTGAACGGGAAGATGTATGTATTTGCAGATATTTTCATATTTAGCCATTGTAAACAGCACATCATCCGTAATATCTTTGGGATGCGACGTGCTGAAACGTACGCGCAGCAATGGCGAAACCTGCGCTACCATTTCCAGGAGCTTCGCAAAAGTTACCGGCTCGCTGTCCGTAACAGCAGGGGCATAGTGATAGCTATCCACATTTTGTCCCAGCAGGGTCACCTCCCGGTATCCTTTTTCAAACAAATCCCGGGCCTCGGCAACAATAGACAAAGCATCCCGGCTTCTTTCACGGCCACGTGTAAAGGGCACCACACAAAAGGTACACATATTATTGCACCCCCGCATAATACTGATAAAGGCGCTTACCCCATTACTGTCAAGACGTACCGGAGCAATGTCGGAATAAGTCTCCTCCCTGCTCAACAACACATTTACAGCTTTTTGTCCCCCTTCAGCTTCTGTAACCAATGCAGGAAGGCTCCTGTACGCATCAGGCCCGACAACAAGATCAACCAGTTTTTCTTCTTCCAGGAATTTAGCCTTTAACCGTTCCGCCATACAGCCCAGTACACCGATCAGCAATCCCGGCTTCTCTTTTTTCAGGGAACGAAATATGTTAAGCCTGTTCCGCACCGTTTGTTCCGCTTTCTCTCTTATAGAACACGTGTTGAGCAAAATGAGATTAGCCTCTTCCAGGTATTTGGTAGCGCCAAATCCCTCCTTATGCAGAATAGATGCCACTATTTCGCTATCACTGAAATTCATCTGGCAGCCGTAGCTCTCGATGTAAAATTTTTTTGTGTACTGGTTAGGATCGCCTTCAAAAGGAGCATACGCTTCCCCCTGGCGGTTTTCATCAATTACCTTTTCCTGCAGTTCCAGCATGTTTGTTGTATTATTATTCAGATTTTTACGCTTAAGGTCAGGCCTGCGAAGTTACGAAATGCAACTGTCAAAATTGCAGTCCTGCATATTTCTCTCTTATTCTTATATTTATATTATTTATTATCTTTTTAATTCCGGGAATCTCAATCACATCTTTAAATAAGAAAATATTTTATGCAGAAAAAATACTATCTACCTGCTTTCCTGATATTTCTGCTGACTGCATTCACTGCCTGCGCACAGTCTTCAACAGAAAAGTGTGCCGTTGCTTTTTATAACCTGGAAAACTTATTTGATCCGGCCGATGATCCGGCCAGGCATGATGAGGATTTTACTCCTTCGGGTGTCAATCACTATACCCGGGAAATTTACCAGCAGAAGCTGCATAATATGGCTACGGTTCTATCAAAAATTGCCGTCGATAAAATTCCTGAAGGGCCGGCGCTATATGGGCTTGCTGAGATTGAGAATGAGCAGGTGCTCCTTGACCTGGTATCGCAGCCGGAGCTGAGCAGACGAAATCTTAAGATCGTACATTTTGAATCTCCGGACACCCGGGGTATTGATGTCGCCCTGCTGTATCATCCCGGGCGTTTCAGGCTGCTTACCGCTACTGCAGTTCCGGTAGACATTACAGAAAAAGGACGAAAGGAATACACCCGCGATATATTGCTTACAAAAGGGTTGCTGGGAACAGATACTGTGTACATTATGGTTTGCCACTGGCCTTCAAGACGTGGCGGCGAAGCTTCCAGCCGGTGGAAACGCAATAAGGCAGCCGGTATATGCCGGAAAATAGCCGACAGCATATTTGCGGCAAATATGGCGACCCCGGTCATTATTATGGGCGATATGAACGATGACCCGGTAAGCGAAAGCATCACTAAAGTAATTGGTGCAAGAAGCAAAGAAAAAGAAATCAGGCCGGGCAGCTTTTTTAACCCGTGGGTAAAGTATTACCGTCGCGGGACAGGCACGCTCAGCTTTAATGACAGCTGGAATCTTTTTGACCAGATTATTCTTTCCTACAGCTTTGTTGACCGGGCAAGCAAGGGCTGGAAGTTCACAAGCGCAGAAATATTTGACAGGGCCTTTCTTAAAACCTCTTTTGGAAAGTACAAAGGTTATCCGCACCGTTCCTTTTCCGGGAATACCTGGATCAATGGCTACAGCGACCACTTTCCTACCTGTATATACCTGTCGAAGTAACCGAGGACAGGGCGCAGCCCTAAAAGGATACATATCAATCTATTTGGTAACTTTGCATCACTATAGCCTGTGCTATCGCTGCATGCAGATGCAGAGGAAAGTCCGGACAGCGCAGAGCGACGCACCACCTAACGGGTGGATACTGTAACCAGTAATAGACAGCGCCACAGAAAATAACCGCCGGCTCAGCCGGTAAGGGTGAAAATGTGCGGTAAAAGCGCACGTTATATATCAGCAATGGTATATAAGGGCAAGCCTTGCGTGCTGAAATGCCCAATAGGCAAGCGATTGAGGGCTGCTCGTCCGATGCTTGCGGGTAGGCAGATAGAGTAGCGCAGTGATGCACTACCCAGATAAATGATAGCAGCCCCTGCTCAGGCAGGGGTACAGAATCCGGCTTACAGGGCTATAGTTTTTTACATTTACTTTATGAGCATTCAACTTTCAGAAGCGACAACGGAGCAACTGCCGGTTATACGCGAGCTTGCCTTGAGGATATGGCCAGAGACCTTTAAGGACATCTTATCCGAAATGCAAATAAGCTATATGCTGGAGATGATGTACGCTATCCCATCGCTGGAACGACAGGTTACCACAGGGAATAATGTATTCCTGCTGGCAAAAGATAGCAGCAGCGACAGCTATGTGGGTTTTGCGTCTTATGAGCTTAATTACAAGGGAAGCAATAACTGTAAACTGCACAAAATATACGTCCTGCCAGATATGCAAGGCAAAAATGTCGGTAAGACGCTGATTGAGGCCATAAAACAGCTGTCCATCAGCAGCGCACAGCATGCTATCCTGTTAAATGTAAACAGGCATAACAGGGCGCTCGGGTTTTACAGGAAATACGGTTTTGCTACCATAGCGGAGGAAGATATAGACATTGGTAACGGCTACTATATGAATGATTTCATAATGGAGCTACGACTTTCGTCCGAAACTGCTTAGCGTTTCATCAGCCGGTTTCCTATGGCGCAATTCAGGCAGCTTTTCATGACACAATAATTATTGTAAAGCTGTAGCAATGCCTGAGAAGATGCGGCATCTTCTGCGTCAACACCATAGTTTTTCCAGGCTCTTACAATATTATTGTTTTCACCTTTGAGCGACTGCAATAACTGCAGGCTGTTATCGGCCAGGTCTGGCCTGCCTTCCAGCTTAGCATACAAATACTGCATAGGCGCCACAGTATTGATCATAATATTGACCGCAGCGTCCTTGCCAAGGCTACCCGATATTCTTTCCTTTGCTTTTTCACCAAACCTGTAATGCGTTTGCCAGTAAGCGCTGGCAGTTATATCCAGCAAAGGTATCAGCTCTGCTGCCGACCGCACTTCCATCATTTTAGCGAACAGCTCAAGGCTCTTGAACACCAGCATGGCAAATTGCGCTATACGTATGGTAGGGAAATTGGCCGGCCGCAACCGCATAAATTTCCAGCGATGCGCGGGCATAGGCTCCAGCTGGTACTTTCGCCTCAGGAAATGGTACTCCTTTTCAAGCGAAGCAGCGTATTCGTCCTGATCCCTGTCAGGCAATAAGCCTGATTGCCCGAATAATAGCGCTTCAACCTGTAAGAGACTGTTCTTGTGTTTAACAAGTAGCTTCAAAGGCAGAGACCTTGCAAGCTCAAGAAAAGCATCCCGGTTAACATGGAAACCGAAATTAGCTGCCAAACGATAATATAAAAGCATACGCCAGTCATTCATTTCCAGCTTCAGCAGTTGGCTCCATTCAAGCAGCTTCTGCTCCCAGCGCTCCGTCACAAGCCTGTCCAGCCATGAACGCCATATAATCCCCGGTATTTTATGAAGCTGAGAAGCGCATGGAATAATATCGGGTCTCATCATCAGCGTCTGATAACGTGATATAACATCCTTTCTGATAACATTTTTCAGCTCCAGTACCGGGAACCTTATGCCAGGCCCGATTACATCATTAAAGTATACTACATGCAGAATAATATTGGCATATTGCTCATTGGTATGATGACCATGCTTTTCCCAATCGGAAGCATGAACATGTAGTTCAATATTCCCTATCCATAATGTTTTATTTATCCGGACGCGCGCTTCCAGAAAATCAGGCCCTGCATTAGTGTTTTTTCTGCCGGAATGAATAATAACCAGTTTATCTCCATCTGAAGTTATCAAGCCAGTTGCATCAAACAGGCTATTTTCCCATATGTACTGCAATAGGTATTCATTCATATTTAGAATATTTAATGATTTCAAATTTATATAAAATAACTAATATTATATTTTATTATGCACAAACGATGATATCATTCCCATATACGAGTTCATTATATTTGCATTCTTCTAATGCAGCCTCAATTAAATATCCGGGAGTTATTCATCGACTTTTATGAAAGGCTGCACCGCTATGCATTTACCATCCTGAAAGATTCCGACCAGGCAAAGGATATAGTACATAATGTTTTTCTGCATCTGCTGGAAAAACGCAATTCCACTATCAGCACCAGCATAAAGGCTTACCTCTATCGTGCTGTATACAACGAATGCATCAATGCTGTCAGGAAATCAGGAAATGACAATAAGCATCATCAAAGACTGCTTAAAGAAAGTGAGGAAGCCGATATGCCGGACTATTATACACATGAATCACTGAATGAAATACGACACAGGATCAATGTTGTGCTTGATCAGTTACCCCCACAATGCCGGGAAGTATTCATAAGAAGCAGGGGAGGCCAGATGAAGTATGCAGAAATAGCACAGGAATTGAATATTTCAGTAAAAACTGTAGAAGCGCATATGAGCAAAGCGCTGAAATTAATAAAAACAGTGGTAAGGGTAAATTCCGTTATTATTTGTCTTATGTATTGTGAATCCTTTTTGTAATCTCACGCAGCCATGATCGAATTTGAGCTACTGGTACGCTATATAGACGGGGCGGCAAGTCCCGGCGAAGCTATGCTTGTAGATGACTGGATCAATGAAAGTGACGAAAACAGGCAATTTTTCCAGTTGTTGCACGAGGCATGGCTGGAGCATGGCAAAGAAATTTATGTTGTGCCTGATGTTCTGGCAGAATGGAATAGGTTCCAAAAGATTTACAGGCCAAACATCCCTCCTGCCAGGAAAACATTACCTTTTATTAAAACCGCCGCTGCAGCTTGTATTTTTCTCGCTGTGGGAGTCCTAGCATTCTGGTTTATCAAGAGGGAAACGATATTGGCAAACAAGGAGCAGGTAATTGCAGTTACCACCAGTCCTAAAACGGTAATACTTCCAGACAGCTCCGTTGTACAGCTGGAAACAAACTCAGCATTACGCTACCCCCGGGATTTCAGGGGTAAGGAACGAAAGGTAAGGCTGGACGGCGATGCGACATTTCTCATCAGCCATGATAAGGAGAAGCCGTTTATTATTGATCTGAAGAATGGAATCCACGCGAAGGTATTAGGAACATCATTCCGCTTACAACAACGGAATGATACGACCTGGCTTAAGGTGCTGACTGGTAAGGTAGCATTTTACAACGCTAAAGACAGTGTAACCGTACATGCCGGAGAAGAGGCGTTTTACGCAACACAGATAATTTCCTTTGTTCCTGGCAGCCGGTATATAAAAAACAAAACCGGGTCCTTTTATTTCAATAACCAGTCCCTGCAGGCAGTTACAACCGAGCTACAGACATATTTTAATGCGGCCATTGTTATTAAGAACCAGGAATTGAACAATTGCCGTATTACCGCGACACTTAATCACAAAACACTGGAAGAGATTATTCCGATCATTTCAGCAACGCTTAATATTCAAGTTGAGACCCATGAAGGCACTATATACCTGTCAGGCAAAGGATGTAATTAGAAGAGGCGCTTATCTGCTAACACTGATCTTAATAATCCCGTGTTTTTTAAACGCGCAACCGGCCCAGAATCCTTTACTATATAAGGAATTACAGCTTGACAACAATACATATACCGTTCAGAATCTTATGCATACCATATATGCGCAAAGCAGCATTTCCTTTTCATACAATTCAAAGAAGATAAACGACCAGCAGAAAATAAAAATAACGGAACGAAGGATTACCGTTTATAATGCAATGGCTTCAGTTAAAAAGAATACGGGCATTAAATACAGGATAATCGGCAATCACATCATTTTGCTCCCCGGTAGTCCCGGCAATAAAAAGAAACCTAAGAAAGAGCCGGTTCCGGAAGAAACCATTGTAATTCTGTCTAAGGCCACTGATCCTGAAAATATAAAGGAACTGAAAGAAGCGGACGTATTTATCCCGACAAAAGGCATTGTAGACATGAACATAAAAGCCGACCTGAGTTTTCTTTCCCAGCCTGGCGCAACTTCCACCACCATTTCCGACCGGGATGATAAATGGATTGATCCCTACAATACGCTAAACTCCACCCGGGAGGAGGAAAAGGCCTTCAAACCTGGCAACAATAGCAAATTATCCCTGAAAGATCAGCTGTTATTCCAGGCCGGAATCAGTGTGGATGAAATATATTACCTTAACCCGACACTGCATGCGGGGTTTAACTTTTTGTACGCTACTGCTTCCTACAATTTGCTTGGAAAATATCCGCATTTCCGCTTTGGTATCGGATCTTCTTTAAAGGTAAACGATTCATGGCGGCTACATTTAAATATCAGTACAGGCCCGGCGCAAAATGCCGGATTTAATACAATTCAGATAACAGACTCCACTTATGTTGATGAAGAAGAATCCTGGATCTATATTTATAGCCCTTTGACAATACGTGCTAAATCAAGGCTGGACAGAATTACTGTTGGTACTGAGTGGAAAGCGACATCATACTTGTCTGTTGCGGCTGGGGCTACGCTCAATCTGCTGCGAACTACCTACGAAGCCGGTGACAATAAAATAAGACTTTCTGACTATACGCTTCCTGCCGATATCAATCCTGAAGAAGACTATATTGCCATTAAACCGCCGTATGTAATATCCAGCAATTTTGATTTGCAGCGACCAAATAATACCCGGCTATGGATAGGTTTTAATTTTTCCCTTCTATATACCTTATCATTAAAGAGTAGCAGATAACCAATCTGAATGCTTCCTGGCAACATTTCGAAAACCTTCGCTTGGTAACGGTATTAATACAGGCTTTCAGGATTGGCGCCCGCCCATTTTTCAAAAATGCTTATGGCTTCCGCATTATCTACCTTAATGAAAGGGATCAGCTTGTCTTTATGGGCAATATTTACCTGCTCGTAAATAAAAGAATCATCAAATCCTATATCTGCGGCATCCTGCCGGCTATTGGCATAGTAAACTTTGGCCGGCCGTGACCAGTAGATCGCGCCCAGACACATAGGGCATGGTTCGCAGGATGTATAAATAATACAATCTGTCAGCTGATGTGTTTGTAAGTGTTCACAAGCATCACGGATTGCTATAACTTCTGCGTGGGCAGTCGGATCGCTCTTAAGTAATACCTGGTTCCAGCCTCTGCCTACTATCTGCCCATCCTTTACCACCACACAACCAAAAGGGCCGCCCTCACCCTGTTCTACACCGAGGCTGCTCAGCTTTACCGCCTCATCCATAAAAGCCTGTTCATAATTATCTTTCATTGATTAAAATTATAAAAAATAAAAATCCGGTCAGCAATGAAGCTGACCGGATATGTTTGTATCATCCAGTCTTAAGCAGGGAACTCTGCTTTAAGTTTATTCTTGAGATTCTTAAGCATGGCAGCAGTCATTTTATCGAGGTCATACTCATGCTGCCAGCCCCAATCGGCCCTGGCCTCACTATCATCTATGCTTTGCGGCCATCCGGCGGCAATCTGCTGACGGAAATCGGGAGCATAATCAATCTTAAACTCGGGGATATGCTGTTTAATAGACAAAGCGACTTCCTTAGGCGAAAAGCTCATGGCAGCAAGGTTATAAGCCAGCTTGCTCTTAATCTTTTCCGCAGGAGCTTCCATAAGCTCTATAGTAGCCCTGATCGCATCATCCATATACATCATCGGGAGATAAGTATGCTCTTCCAGGAAACAGGTATAATGTTGCGACTTTAATGCCTCAATGTAAATATCAATTGCGTAATCTGTCGTACCGCCGCCGGGAGCAGATTTCCAGCTGATAATGCCCGGATAACGCAGGCTGCGGATGTCCAGACCATAACGTTTATTATAATAACTGCACCATAGCTCTCCGGCATATTTGCTAATGCCATAGACTGTGGATGGTTCGATTATAGTATGTTGCGGAGTATTTTCTTTAGGGGTTGTGGGGCCAAATGCCGCTATAGAACTAGGCCAGTAAAACTTCCTGATTTTATGCTCCCTGGCTATTTCCAGAAGGTTCAGAAGGCTTTGCATATTGATATCCCATGCCCAAACCGGGTTTGACTCGCCCTTGGCTGATAAGATGGCTGCCAGGAGATATATCTGGCTAACCTGCTCCTTTTTTATAAGCGCAGCAACACTTTGGGCATCCATCACATCAAGGATCGCATAAGGTCCGTTATCCTCCAGCAACAAAGGATGCGCTTCCCTTATATCAGAAGCAATAACATTGTTACGTCCGTATACTTTTCTGAGCGCAAGGGTAAGTTCCACTCCTATTTGCCCTCCAGCCCCGATGATCAGGATTTTTTCCATAAATTAACCTGGTTGTTTTGTAGTAGAGATATTAATTGCTGTTGTTAACCTACTGGTTACTGGTGATCCCTGATCATTTTAATGAAGTCATCAAACAGGTACCTGGAATCATAAGGTCCCGGGGTGCTTTCGGGGTGATATTGAACCGAAAATGCAGGTTTTCCTTTTATCCTGATACCTTCAATCGAATTATCATTAAGATTAACATGCGTGATTTCCACGATATCCTGCATCTTTTTCACGTCGTCGGGACTGATTCCGAAGCCATGATTCTGGGTTGTAATCTCACATCTGCCGGTGATTATATTCTTAACCGGATGATTTAAACCGCGATGACCATGATGCATTTTAAATGTGGAAATTCCCATGGCCAGGGCGAGGAGCTGATGCCCCAGGCATATTCCGAACATCGGCTTGCCCGTCTTAATAATTTCACTGACTGTTTCAACGGCATAGCTCATGGAAGCGGGATCCCCCGGTCCGTTGGATACGAAAAATCCATGAGGCGCAAAGTCCAGCAATTCCTTTATCCCGGTTTTGGCTGGGAAAACCTTGAGATAAGCACCACGGCCGGCAAGATTTGTCAGGATATTTCTTTTGACTCCGAAATCCAGAACAGCGACACGTATTTCAGCCTGCTCATTGCCAACTGTATAGCTTTGTGGAGTGCTTATTTCAGAAGACAGCTCCAGACCTTCCATCGGGGGCACTTTTTCAAGAGCGGCCTTTAGCTCAGTCACATCCGTAAGCTCGGATGAAATAACACAGTTCATCGCGCCTTTGGTACGTATATGCTGCACCAAAGCTCTTGTATCCACGTCCTGGATCGCCACAATATTGTTCCCCACAAGATAATCCTCCAGCGAACCGGTAGCCATCATCCTTGAATATCTTCCTGTTATGTTTTTACAGATCAGTCCTTTAATCTTTACGCTGTCAGATTCCATGTCAGCGCCGTTTACCCCGTAATTCCCTATATAACAGGAATTCATAATCAGCATCTGCCCTGTATAGGATGGATCTGTAAAAACCTCCTGGTAGCCCGTCATTCCTGTATTGAAGCATATTTCTCCTCCGGTTGTACCTTTTTTCCCAAAGGATTTCCCCTTAAAAAGAGTTCCATCTTCTAACAGCAGGTAAGCCGCGGAAGTATTCGTTTCAGTTGGCATTTATAAAAAATTCTGTTTTCTGTGGTTTGCTAAAAAATAAATCGTGCAAAGATAGGCAACCCTGAGATTATTTAAAAGTAAACCGTCGAAAGATTTCCTGAAAGCCATTATGCCAATTAAATTTCCGTCGTACGCCCTATGTTTTTTATGATAGGTTATGTATATTTGTAGATACATTATTAGATCATTAAAAAATAATGACTATATGTAGCCAATAACCATTTTCTTAACCGTACTTAAAAAACCAATGTAATGTTACTCTCCAAAAAATTAGGGCAAAACATTCGTAAAATCCGCGAGCTACGTAATTTCACCCAGCAGTACATGGCAGAAAACCTGCAGATGACCCAGGGAAACTATGCAAGGCTGGAAAATGAAGAGATACAGATGACGGAAGCAAGACTGGAAAAGATAGCCACTGTACTGGGATGCGATGCTGCTACTATTATTGAATTTACACCAGAGATATTTTTCAGTCAGAAATACCGGGCAGACAAGCAGGAACCTGTGATACAGCTCCAGATAAGCCCAGAATTAAAGAGACTTTACGAGGATAAGATCAGAACATTGGAAACAACTATTCAAGAACTTAAAACAGAATTAAGACGGCTGAAGGGGACTGATGAGGAGATAGCCGATGAAGACCCGATCGAAGCCGAAACTGAAAATCATGTCTAAATCTTTACTCTGGTTCCTCCCCGTATAAAACAATACGGGGTTTTTATTTACCAGAGAATAAAACTGGCCATACTGTATCTTTGCGCCATGTATTCCATTATTAAGTATTTCCTTTTTAAAAAAGACCCGGAGTATATTCACTACTGGGTTATGAACCAGCTCAAAAAATGGCATGCTACCCGCATAGGGAAGTCATTTCTGAAAAGGTATACCGTTAACCGCCCTGACCTTGAAAAGACCTTATGGGGAATAAAATTTAAAAACCCGGTCGGACTTGCCGCAGGATTTGATAAGGACGCGAAATTTACCGACGAGCTTTCCAGCCTGGGTTTTGGCTTTATTGAAATCGGCACCCTGACACCTATCGCCCAGGATGGCAACGATAAACCCAGGCTTTTCCGCCTGCCGGCAGATAAAGCCCTGATCAACAGGATGGGATTCAATAACGGGGGTGTAAAAGCTGCCGCAGAGCGATTACGTCACCGTAAGACAGACATTATTATCGGAGGCAATATCGGCAAAAATAAAGTCACGCCAAATGAAGATGCGATTAAAGATTATGAGATATGCTTCCGGGAGCTTTATGATGCTGTAGACTATTTCACCGTAAACGTAAGCAGTCCCAATACACCTAACCTAAGGGCATTACAGGAAAAAGAACCACTGGAAAAGCTGTTAACCAGGCTGCAGATCATCAATTCCGAACTGGGAAAAGAGCGCCCGATTCTTCTTAAAATAGCTCCCGACCTTACCAGCGAGCAGCTCAATGATATTGTGGATATCGTAAACAATACCCGTATCCATGGTATTGTTGCTACTAATACAACCATCAGCCGGTCCGGGCTTACTACTGATAAGGCAATAATAGACTATATCGGAGCTGGTGGAGTCAGCGGCGTCCCCGTTAAGGAAAAAGCTACTGACGTTATCCGCTACATTCACCAACGGAGCGGGGGAGCTATCCCGATAATAGCCGCCGGAGGTATATTTACAGCGGAGGATGCACGGGAAAAGCTGGATGCCGGCGCTTCCCTGGTACAGGTTTATACAGGCTTTATCTATGAGGGACCTGAGATTGTAAAGAATATCTGTGCTGGCCTTTAAAACAACTTACCATCAATCATTGTTAAAACTGACCCTGAAATAATATTCCACAAACGACTATGGAACATCTTTTTACTGCCGATAATATTATCAGCTTTATAGTACTCGTTATTCTTGAAATAGTACTGGGTATAGATAACGTAATATTTGTAAGCATTATCCTGAACAGGCTGCCCCAGGCTTTACAGAAAAAAGGAAGAATAATCTGGATGGTAACAGGCATTACAGTAAGAAGTCTGCTGCTTTTTGCATTACAATGGTTATTGTCCCAGAAAGGCAAACCTTTGTTTACGCTATGGGGTAAGGGATTTGATCTTGCCAGCCTTGTCATGCTCGGCGGTGGCATATTCCTTATTTACAAAACGGTAATGGAGATCCATCATAAGCTGGAAGGAGAGGAAGAGCATGGAAGCAAGCAGAAAGGTACGCTCACGTTGGGGAAAGCCGTATTTCAGATTATGATGATCGATATGATATTCAGCTTTGACAGCATTATTACTGCCGGAGGCACTGCCAAACACCTGGAGATCATGATCGCTGCTGTAGTTATAGCCATGCTTGTCATGTTCCTGTTTAGTGCCAATATCGCCGCATTTATCCACAAGCATCCCACTATAAAAATGCTGGCGCTCTCGTTCCTGGTAATGATCGGGTTTATATTGCTCGTTGAGGGCTGGGACAGTGAAAGAGCACATGACCTGCACCTGAAAAACTACGCTTACTTTGCTATGGCCTTCTCCTTTATTGTTGAAATGCTTAACATGCGGCTCAGGAAGAAAAGCGAGCCTGTCCAGCTCAGAGAGCCTTTACCCGAAGAGCGGGATGCTTCAGAAACATAACATTTTCAAAGAGGATACATGTAAAATAAAGGCAGCATTTCCGGCTGCCTTTATTTCATTAACCTATATCTCTCCGCGGTAAGCTTTCGTGATCACCTCTGCTTTACTGTTGACATGCAGCTTCCGGTAAATATTTTTTATGTGAAAACGGACGGTATCCATAGAAATAAAAAGCTTGTCCGCTATTAACTTATAGCTCAACCCTTCTGTGAGCGCTTCTACAATGCTTTTTTCTTTGGGGGTAAGTATCTCTCCTCTTACCCGTCTGTCGGGGACAAAATGATTTATAACCTTCCGGGCAATAGAAGGTGACATATAGCTGCCACCGGCTTTTATTTCAAGGATCGCTTTCAGTATTTCGGGCATCGGCGTTCCTTTAAGCGCATATCCGGTAGCCCCGGCGCATATTGATTGGAAAATCTTATCCCCATCGCTGAAAACAGTCAGCATAATAATATCTGTATCAGGGAAAAGATTCCTGATCATACTTATTCCTTCAATGCCATTCATTCCCGGTAGGCCGATATCGCTGAGAACAATATCCGGTGGATTTTTAATGCTGCCCTGGGCGAAGAACTCTTCCATGCTTTCGAAAGCAAGGGCTGAACTGATCTCATCCTGGCCTTCCAGGAACTCCCTGAGATTCGTGCGTATATCATCAACATCCTCTATGATCGCTACCGATATTTTCTTTTCCTGTTTCATACATATGCTAAAGATACGAATAGTATACAGATACCCGCAAAATGTTTACCTGCATAAATATGGCGTATAGGCTATTTTTTCAGCCTTATCACAAAACGGTCGCCTATTGTTAATTGCTCTATCGAAGCATTAATGCGGCGGGCCCTTAGCTTCATATTTTCCAACCCCTGCCCGGTATTATATGTTTTATTATCCATATTAATTCCGTCGTTTTCAACAACCAGTGAAAAATAATCCTCCGTCTGGCGAAAAGTCACCCAGACATTCTGCGCGCTGGCGTGCTTGGCAATATTGTTGATCGCTTCCTTAAAAATGAGGTAAATCTCCCTTCTCATTTCCGAGTAGATATATTGCTTATGGTTTACATCCTGGGTATTGAATTCGATATTCACCTGCATGGGCAGGAGCATTTCCTCTGCATGCTCATGCATACGGTCAAGCAGATTACCCGTAAAATCGTTACGGGCATCAATGGCCCATAATACATCGCTCATGGAATTAGTAGCATTACGGCTCAGAGAAGCGATTTTCTCAAGCTTGACATTACGTTGTTCTTCGTTGTTCCGGCTATATCGCAGGTTATCTGAGAACATAGTAATACGGGTAAGGAGACTGCCTACTTCGTCATGAAGATTGCTGGCAATTTTCACCCTCAGCTGGTGCATACTTTTGACCGTCTGTATTTTAATTCGGTAAACGACAAAAATAATGGTGGCGATACCCAACAGAACCAGGAAATAGAACCACCATTCCTTATAGAAAGGCTGTACTACCTTGAGATTGAACTTCAGGATATTGGAAGATACTGTACCCCGCGGGTTTAAGGCGCGCACTTCTACAACATATTCCCCAACAGGAATACCACTAAGGTTAAGTATATGCCTGTCTTCAAGGGAAACCCATTTATCATTAAGCCCGGGTATACGGTACAGATAGGTATTACGTAAAGGGTCTGAATAATCCGTACAACCAAAGTACAGCTCCAGGATGAGATCACCGCTACCCTTAATAATAGTTTCACCATTGCCAGTCATATCGCGCGACAACTTCATTGATTCCGAGCTTTTTTCCCATTTATTTAACCCCGAGGCAAAAATCCGGAAAGAGGAAAGATTATCCTCTTTAATATCCTCAGCCCTGAAGCTCGTAATACCGTTTATGCCACCGAAATAGAATATACCATCTCTTGATTTGAGGAAAGAACCCTGATTAAATTCGTTGGTACTTAAGCCATCTTCTTCAAAATAGGCTTTAAAAAAGCCGGTTCTGGTATCAAGATGGCTAAGCCCGTTAAAAGTACTTATCCAGCAGGAAGTCTCCGTTTCGGGGACAATGGCATACACCATTTCATTACAAAGGCCATTTTGCCGGTGGAGATAAGAAACACCTTTCCTGTTGGCGGCAAGTACGGTAATGCCACCGCCATTGGTGCCGATCCAGATATTCTGCTTGCTGTCCTCGTAAATGCAGGTAACCTCATTATGGCTGAGCGCCTGGGCTGTCGCTGTTGTATAATGTTCCGTGATGCCGGAAAGCGTATTGACAATGAATAATCCGTTTGTAGTCCCCAGGTATAATAAATTCCCTGCCCGGCTTCTCACAATTGCCTTAACAAGGCAATTACCTATATCAAAAAGATCACCCTTATGCAGCTTCATAATGCCTGTCTGTGGGTTGTAGGTGGCCAGCCCGTTACCACATCCGATCCATATTTTACCTTCATTATCATATGCCAGTGAATAAATCCCGTGCTTAAGCCTGACATCATTTTTTACAAAGCCGCTTTCAAAGACCCTACTTATCTTATCAAACCTGTAAAACCCTGCCGCATCGTAACCATAATATATATACCTGCCCGTTTTATCGGCCAGCAAAGCCGATGGCGAATGGTTAACTGTGGTTGACATATGCGAAAGGTCCCCCGCCGGCATTTTATTCTTATTATATACATTCCAGCTACCCTCCTGCCGGCTAAAGTGAAACAGGCCGCTGTAGGAACCCACGTAGAGATCTCCTTTTTCATCCTCGATAATATTCCTTGTGCTTGCCCTGGGAGTGAGGTCATTTAATAATTTTACAAATCCCTGCCTGTTTTCATCTATTTTAATAATGCCTTTATTGGTTCCCACCCAGATAGTATTCTGCTCATCAACAAAAATATAATTGCATTGCTTTCCTTCAAATACTTCATGATAACGTGCTGATATGCTGTCAGTACGTTCCTTGTTTAAATCATAGCCGTAAAAGGAATAGTCATTGCCCGCAACATAAAGTATCCCGGATTTTAAAACACAATTTTTGGGAATGTTGCTGTCAGATATACGGCGAACAAACGGCGAAGTAATGTCGGTAAGCGAAGCAGCGTTGACAATTGTTATGGAAGCGTCCGCAGAACAGAATACAAGCGTGTCGCCCTGCTGCGTCACTCCGGTAAGGGGCAGCTTATTATCGAAATCGTATACAGGCTCAAGTGAAACGCTCTTTTTACTGAATTTATATGGCCTGTCTGTATAGATCAGTAACTGGTCATCAAGACAAGTCCCTGTAAAGGCAGTCTGCAACGGCTCAAAAAATTTACCAAGAGTTGCCATTTCCTTATTGCGCAGGCTGGCAATGTGTCCGTTTTTGAGCACCGCATATACATCACCCGTCCTGTCATTGACAGTCACGCTTATTACCTGTATGCTTGAAGGTTTATCATTGAGACTGCACTTTGTTATGCTGAATGTCAGCACATCAATCTTATACAGGCCATTAGCTGCGCCGACCCAGACAAGATTGCGCTTCCTGTCATTGACAATTGCAGAGATATAGGTATTGCCAATGGTCTCTGTAAGCCTGGTAAATGCATAGCCATCATAAATATTGAGACCGTTGTTTGTCCCGATCCACATGATCCCTCTTTCGTCCTTATTAATTACTGTAATAAAGTTGCTGATAAGCCCGTTACGGCTATCCAGGACTGTAGCCTTTCCTGATATTTCCGTAATAAAGCTTGATAAAGATAAAATCAGGAGCAGAAAGCTTCTATAAAGCTTTGCAATAAGAATATCCTTTGCGGAGGGCTTACAACCGGGAATCTGCATTTTTAATCTGGAAGTGTGTGGTTTTTGCTCTTTATCCCGGGTCAATATACTAAAAATTCGGCTAACGCGTAACCATTGTGCTGCATCCTTGAATCAGGTAAGAACCAGGGATTGGTATTTTAGGGGGAAACCTATGGCCAAAGCGGCATTATACCCCGTTCGGGGGGAGGTACTATGCGCTTTAAAACTTTCTTTATTAGTCTTTTATTAACTAGAATTTGGTTTACATTTGCTAAAGCCCCCCTGCTTAAGAAATAACAGGAAAGCTGTTTTGTATAAAAATCATTCTAGTAGAATTATGTTGAAATTCATGAAAAACAAAATTTTGATTCCGGCACTGATCCTGGGTGTACTGGCTGTGTTTTTTTCCTTCCGGTACCTGGGTAGTGATGATAAGGTTTCAGTAGAAGGTCAAAATGATATTATTCTTCAAACTGTAATGGGTATCATAGAGCAAGGTCACTATTCGCCACGTACCTTGGACGATTCTTTTTCCCTGAAGGTTTTTGAAAAGACTATCGAGAACCTTGATTATGACAAGAAATTCTTTCTCAAGAGCGATATGGATGAGCTCAGCCAGTATAAGTTCAGCATCGATGATCAGATCAAGGAGAACTCACTTACTTTTTTCAATAAGGTAAACAGCATTTTTGTCAAACGTGTAGATGCAGCCAGTAAGTTCTATACAGGTCTGCTGCAGAAACCGTTCAGCTTCGATACTAATGACAGCATCCAGATGGACGGGAAAGACCTGGCATTCTTAAATAATGAAAAAGAGCTGAGGGAGCGTTGGGAAAAACAGCTGAAATACCGTGTGCTTGCCAAATACAACGACCTGAGAGAAGCTGAAGAAAAAAAGGCAAAAGATTCCGCGGGCTATAAAGCCAAAGATTTTGCCACGTTAGAGAAGGAGGCAAGGGAGAGCACAGCCAAAGTTCAGGAACGTTATTTCAAGCGTCTTATTAAGTTTAATGACAACGACCGCTTTGCCCTCTTTATGAACAGCATTACCGGTTCAGAGGATCCTCATACGGATTTTATGCAGCCTACCGATAAGAAAAAGTTCGACGAGATGATGTCCGGCTCCTTTATAGGTATTGGCGCTACCCTGCAGCAACAGGAAGACGGTAGGGTTAAAGTAACATCTATTGTCACGGGCAGTCCTTCGTGGAAACAGGGAAAACTGAAATCCGAAGACCTGATAGAAAAAGTTGCTCAGGGAGAGCAGCCGCCGGTAGAGGTAGAGGGTTATGACCTGGATGATGTGGTAAAGATGATCAGGGGAAAAGCCGGTACTGAAGTAAGGCTGAGTGTAAAGCATACAGATGGCACCAGTGAGGTGATCCCTATTGTAAGAGGTAAAGTAGAACTGGAAGATGTATTTGCCAAATCCGCCATTATAGAGGACGAGGGACACAAGATCGGCTATATCTACCTCCCTGAATTCTATGTGAATTTTAACGACGCCTCAGGCCGCCGCTGCTCCAAGGATGTGGAAGAAGAAGTCAGGAAGCTGATGGCGGAAAATGTAGACGGCATTATCCTCGACCTGCGCAATAACGGCGGAGGGTCCTTAAGCGATGTAGTAGATATGGCCGGCATCTTCACCGGCTCCGGCCCCGTTGTACAGGTTCGAGCCAGCGGCAACCAGTCCATTACTTTAAGCAGCAAGCAGGTAGCCCCACTGTATACAGGTCCGCTGGCGATACTGGTAAACGGCAATTCCGCATCCGCATCGGAAATAATGGCCGCTGCGATACAGGATTATAAAAGAGGCGTGGTTATTGGTGCCAATACCTTTGGTAAAGGCACGGTACAAAAGATAGTTCCGCTGGACCAGTTTGTCACTTCGTCGGCCCGCCAGAAGATCATGGACGCTTTGCTGGCATCCAGCAAAGACGGACAGGCTGATTATGACGGCATCGGCTCCCTGAAGCTCACCATACAGAAGTTTTACCGTATCAATGGTGGCTCGACCCAACTGAAAGGAGTAACCCCCGATGTTGTGCTGCCCGACGCATATGAGCTTATCGAAGAAACAGGAGAAAGAAGAGACAAAAGCGCTTTGCCCTGGGATAAGATCTCGCAGGTTCCTTTTGAACCTTTCTTTGCACCATCTTCTTTCGCAGAGCTGGCAGCGCTCAGCAAAAAAAGAGTTGCCGCTAACCAGAACTTCAAACTGATACAGCAAACAGCCGAACGTATTAAACGTCAGCAAGACAACAACATAATGCCCCTCAACGAAGCAAAATATGTAGCTAAGCTGAAAGAGGCTGAAGAGATATCCAAAAAGCTGGATGCCCTGGATAGTATGAATACAGGTCTTAACGTTTATAACCTGCAGGCAGATCTGTCCAGAGTGAATATAGATACAACAGCAAAGACCAAGAATGAAAGCTGGCTGAAAGCGCTTAAAAAGGACGCTTACATTGCTGAAGCTTCCAATGTGCTGGGCGACTGGATTAAGGGAACGGTAAAAATAACAGCCATTACCCCTGAAGATCGCCTGAAGCAAAGAAGACCGGCGTTTAATCACGCTGAATAATCATCAGGCAATGGAGACAAAAAGCTAAGCAGCACATAGTGCTGCTTAGCTTTTTTTGTGATTTAACTGTGATCATATGGAACAAGTGCTGATAATGCTTAAATTGCATCATTCCTTCAAAATATGATACGCTTTCCTTTTTATGCACGCTTTGCTATCATACTGCTGGCAATTACCCTGCTCCTTTTTTTATTAAGCATTGGCAGCACCCTGTTTATCCCCCTTGCTTTCGGAATGCTTACAGCGCTGCTGCTCTACCCTCTTTCCCGGCACTTTGAGCGTTATATGCCAAGATCGGCGTCTTCATTACTCGCCGTCCTTATCTTTATTACCGCTCTGGCCCTGTTTATTACTTTGCTTACCATACAGGCCATATCGTTTTCGCAGGATATACCGCTGCTGGAGGAGCGGATCAATTCGATCACAAACGATGTGCAGCGCTGGCTTTCCGAGAAATACAATATCAATAGTGAGCAGCAGGCTGCCTATATGAATAAATCGGCGGAAAACCTCCTGGGCATGATTACCGGTTATATCCAGACCATTTTCCTTAGCGTAACCGAGTTTGCCATCTGGACAATATTCGTATTTATCTACTCTTATTTTATCTTGTATCATAGAGGGCTCCTGGTAAAATTTGCCGCGCATGTATTTCCTGAAGAGCACCGCAACAGGGTATACAGCGTGGTTAACCAGACGCGAATGGTCATCAACTCCTATATCTCGGGGCTGCTGATAGAGATGACCATAGTGGCTGGTATTAATTGCATGGCCCTGGGAATGCTTGGGATTAAATATGCAATCTTACTCGGCATATTGGTAGCCGTGCTTAACCTGATCCCGTATATAGGTATTTTTACCGGCATTGTACTGAGCATGCTGATCTCCTTAAGCAATTCGGGCGCCCTGTCGGCTTTGCACGCAGGCATTGCATTGCTGGTTGTCCATTTTATAGATGCTAATATACTGATGCCGCGCATTGTGGGCTCAAAGGTAAAAATGAACGCGCTGATCACTATCATTGCCGTGCTGGTAGGCGGCCTGGTGTGGGGAGTTGCCGGCATGTTCCTGTTCATCCCGTTAATGGCTATGCTGAAGATCGTCATGGAGCATATACCAGAGACCGAGGCCTGGGCTATGCTGATGGGAGCGGAAGAAAGACCCGGGCGTACCCGTCGTAAACGCCTCAAAGGCCGGGATATTGACAAAAAGTAAAATGAAGACCATTAGCTTACGGTGTGCCTTTCCCGCGTTCCAGGGTAAACCCGAATGAAGAGCCAACGCCAGGTTTGCTCCGCACCGTTACCGTTTGTCCGTGCGCTTCTATAATGTGCTTAACAATGGCCAGTCCGAGACCGGTACCCCCGATATCCCGGTTGCGGCTTTTATCCGCCCTGTAAAACCGTTCGAAGATGCGGGGCAGATGATGCTCCGCTATACCGGGTCCGTCGTCGCTTACTTCTACATAGACATGTCCTTCGTCTACCTGGTAGAAGCCGGTAGTAATGCTTCCCCCCTCATTGCCATATTTAATGGCATTTTCGATAAGGTTAACCAGTACCTGCTTTATTTTCTGCTTATCTGCATAGACTGACAAGCCAGCCTCCGTTCCTTTTTTGAAGAGTGTAACTATGTTCCGTTCCCTGGCTTTCAGCATCAGCTCTTCATAAATATCCTTTACGAGCTCCTGGATGACAAAAGACTCCTGGACAATTGGTATTCTGCCGGATTCCAGCTTGGATATCTGGTCCAGGTCATTAGCCAGCTGTACCAGGCGGTTGATCCCTTTTGCCGCATTACTGAGAAATTTCCGGTTGACAGAAGGATCCTCTATAGCTCCGCCCAGCAAAGTATGTACATAGCCCTGCACGGTAAATATAGGCGTGCGTAACTCATGCGCCAGGTTCATCAGGAATTCCTTCCTGAATTGCTCGTTTTTCTGCAGCAGCTCAATCTCGTCCTTTTTCTGCAGCGCCCATTGCTCAACATCATAACTAACCTCGTCGATCGATTTCTGCGGTAAAATATTCTTATAAAAGAATTCTTCCCGCTTGGTAGCTTTGGTCTGGAAAATAAACTTATAGATCAGCTTGATTTTCCGGTAAATAAAATACTGTAATGTATAAAAGTAAAGTGTGTATGCCACGCAAAAGGTGATACCCGCGATAAGCAGAACAGCTATCCAGTTATGGCCAAGCACTACACCGATAACGGCCATCAGTGATGCCATGATCAGCGCATTGTAGAGCGACAAACGGACAGGAGAAGTATTCTTGGAAAGTGGCATAGCAGTATTGGCAAAATACAAATATAAGCACAGAAGTCCTACGCGATATTATTAGCTCATTAAGCTTGTTAATAATTTTTAATCATTTTGGGAATATTTTTTGCAGGCGATATGCACGCCGTTTATATCTTTGTATAAAATACATTTTCCTGCTATTTATTCATGTCTTCATTTAGTCAAAATCCACGCTCCTGGATCATACGTATTATGTTTGCCGTCATGGCTGTCATACTGCTGGGCAGGCTCTTTGCGCTGCAGATCCTGGACGATAACTATAAAATTCTTGCAGCCGATCAGGCCATATACCGGAAGGTCATTTACCCTGCAAGAGGAGTGATCATCGACAGGAAAGGAAAGACCCTGATGTACAATAACGTCACCTTCGACCTGATGGTAACGCCGAACAAGATAACACCGGATATGGATACAGCCTTGTTCTGCTCTGTAATGGAAATAGATAAGGCCGGCTTCATTAAAACAATCAACAAGATTATCAATCGGGATGGCAGACAGCGTGCAGGTATTTTCCAGGCGCAGCTCTCGAAAGAAAAAAACTCCAGGCTACAGGAGAATCTTTACCTGTTTCCCGGCTTCGAGCTGGTGGAGCGTACCACCAGGACCTATCCCCAGCCTATTGGCGCGCATATTTTCGGGTATATTGCCGAAGTAAGCAAATCCATGCTGGAAAAGGATCGCTATGCATCCTATAAGCAAGGGGATTATGTAGGTATTACCGGGCTTGAGAATGTATATGAAGAAGTGCTGAGAGGAAGAAGAGGTGTGGAATACCTGGTAAGGGATGTATTGAATCGCCCCCGCGACTCTTATAAGAATGGCGCCATGGATACCGCGGCAATTGCCGGCAAAACCCTGTCTTTATACCTGGATGCGGATCTTCAGGCATATGCTGAAAAGCTGATGCATGGCAAGATAGGAAGCGCTGTGGCTATCGATCCGAAAACCGGCGGTATATTGGCCATGGTTTCTGCCCCTGGATTCGATCCTAATCTTTTATCCGGTGCTGACAGGAGCAAAAATATAGCCAAGCTGTTTGCAGACCCCACCACCCCAATGTTCAACAGGGCTATCCAGGCCGTTTATCCGCCGGGGTCCACCTTTAAGCCGATAACAGCCCTGATCGGGCTTGACATCGGTGTCATTACGCCCGCGTTTGGCTACCCCTGCGGTGGTGGCTATTATGCCTGCGGCAAAAGGATCGGCTGTACTCACTCAGGGCATGGGCATGCGGCCAACCTTCGGTTGGCCATGGCCAATTCCTGCAATGCCTATTTCTGCCATGTATTCAGGCTTTCAGTTGATGCCAAGAAATTCAGGAACGTAAAAGAAGGCGTTGAGAAATGGCATGGATATCTTTCCAGCTTCGGGCTGGGTCATAAACTGGGCATAGATATTACCGGTGAAAAACCGGGGGAAGTACCGGACTCCGCATTTTATAACGACCGGTACAATGGCAGCTGGAATTCCTGTACAACGGTTTTTGTAGGCATGGGACAGGGCGAGCTGGGGCTTACGCCGATGCAGATGGCCAATGCCATGTGCCTTATTGCCAACAGGGGCTACTATTATACGCCACATTTTGTAAAGGCTATCGATGGTAATGAGAAGGACCCGCTGCTGAAACCATACCTGGAAAAGCATGAAGTAACGCATATCCCCTCGACCTCCTTCCAGGCCGTTATTGATGGCATGGAAGATGTGGTTAGCCGGGGCACCGGCCGGGTAGCCATTCTCCCGGGAGTTGCCGTATGCGGTAAAACAGGTACTGTAGAAAACTATGCGATCATAAAAGGCAATAAGCAAAAGCTCGACAATCACTCCGTGTTCGTTTGCTTTGCGCCGAAAGACGATCCGAAAATAGCGATTGCGGTTGTCGTTCAGAATTCGGGGTACGGCGCTACCTGGGCCGGACCGGTGGCCAGCCTCATGATGGAAAAATACCTGACAGATTCTGTGAAGAGAAAACCACTGGAGGACCGCATGGTCAATACCAGGATCATCAAGCCATATATTTATTACCTGGATTCTGTACAAAGGGTTAAAGACAGGCAAAGAGACCAGCTGAGATTTGCAGACCAGCGTATGGCCGACAGTATTAAGAAAAACAGGGATACTATGCTGGTGAAGGAGATACTGAACGACTATTACCACATTAAAATACCGCTGCAGGCGCGTAAACCTGAAGAAGTCCTAATACAAGATTAAAAATACAGGAATAAGTTCCATATGAGTAATTCCCGCAAATCATTGACTGCCCGTATAGACTGGCTCACTTTCTTCCTGTACCTTACATTGATCATGTTTGGGCTTGCTGCCGTGTATTCTGTTGAATACACCAGTTTTGCCGAACCTTTTTTTGATATGAGCAAGAGCCATATGAAACAGCTCACCTGGCTGGGCATATCCTTTTTCATCGGCCTGATCATACTTTTTACCGACAGCAAGTTTTTCTTTTCCGTAGCCTATCTTTCCTATCTGCTGGGTATACTGCTGCTACTGGCGACCTTTGCCCTTGGCTCGGAAGTAAAGGGTTCTCATAGCTTTATAAAATTCGGCAGCTTTAGCCTGCAACCCGGCGAGATATGTAAAATATTTACGGCGCTGGCACTGGCAAGGTTCATCTCGACTTCTGAAACAGGGTTCAGAACGCTTAAAGACAGGCTGTCTGCAACAGGTATTGTTATGTTACCCTGTCTCATTATTATCCTGCAGAACGAAACCGGCCTGGCGCTGGTATATTTTTCTTTTTTCCTGGCCATGTACCGCGAAGGCCTGCCCAATATTATCCTTGGACTGGCGTTTTCTATCATTGGCCTTGTACTGGCAACTTTACTTATTGAAAGGATACCTTTATTCATCATTATAACTGCGGCTGCCGTTCTGCTCTCCTGGTTGCTCAGGCGGCAGATAAAAAGAAACAAGATTGTGATCGCTATAATTGCAGGCGCCTGGCTTATAGCTGTACTTTTCTCACAGGTTGCCGTGCCCCTGGTGTTCAAAAAGGTCTTCCAGCCATACCAGGTAGAACGTATCTATTCGATGCTGGGGCAGGATGTGCCGATAGAGTATCAGAAGCCGGGAGCCAAGCCGAAAAAAGATGCAGATTATAACGTACGCCAGTCAAAGATCGCTATAGGATCAGGAGGCTTCCTCGGGAAAGGATTTATGATGGGTACCCAGACCAAGTATTCTTTCGTACCGGAGCAGCATACTGATTTCGTATTTTGCGGGATAGGAGAGCAGTTTGGCTTTGTAGGCAGCATGATACTGATACTGGTTTATACCATATTGCTCTGGCGCATGGTCATAATAGCAGAACGGCAGCGCTCTGTCTTCAGCAGGGTATACGCTTATTCAGTCGCGGCAATACTATTCATGCACTTTGCCATTAACCTGAGCATGACAATGGGATTAGCGCCGGTAATCGGCATTACTTTACCTTTATTAAGCTATGGCGGCACTTCGCTTATGTCATTCAGCATATTAATATTTATCCTGCTACGGCTTGATGCGGACAGGCAGGTATTGATACGATAGCCGGCCTTACGATAATCATTATTTAATTTCATGACCCAGGTATTCCCACTTTCAGAAGGTACTTTCACAATAGGAAGGGACAAGATTTTTTACCCGTTTAATGAACAGACGGATGAGCTTAACGACAGAGCTACCGGATCCCTGCTGGTGGAGGTCCAGCCATTTGCTGTTGTTAACGACAGGGATATTATCCTGCTGGATACCGGCCTTGGCTTCAATAATCCTGACGGCATGGCGCATCTGCCGGATAATCTTGCCCGGCATAATATTTACCCCGAGGATGTCACAAAGATATTATTGTCACATTTACATAAGGATCATGCCGGAGGACTTAACCTGGAAATGTTCCCGAATGCGTCTTTCTATGTACATCAAAAAGAGCTCGCCTTTGCAGAAGCTACCGGGTTCCCATCATATTATACAGATGATTTACAGCAGCTGAAAAATACCGACCGTGTGATCTGGCTTACCGGCACAGAAGGTGTAATTGACGGCTATATATTCTGGCGGCATTCGGGCGCCCATAGCCCGGAGCATATTGTTTTCTGGATAAATTCGGAAGAGGGCAAAATATTTTACGGAGGAGACGAAGCCCCGCAGTATAAACAGATGAAGATGAAATATGTAGCCAAATATGATTTTGATGGTAAAAAAGCAATGGAGCTGAGGGAGCAATGGGCTGAGCAGGGCAAAAAGGAAGGCTGGAAATTTTTATTCTATCATGATGTAAAAACGCCGGTAGCAGTGTTATAAAATAAGAGTGGCGGCCCGGGCCGCCACTCTTATTTTATTTCTTCGTAATCAATATACTCTTCGTCAATCTTTTTCTGCTTTTTATTGCCGGTAGCCGAAGCCTGCTGCTGTTGCATTTCTTCCATTTTCCTTCTCATATCATTCAGCTGGCGATGCGCCATTTTCGACATCTGGAAAATAGGCATCACATAACGCATCAAAAATCTCAATATAACTGCCACTATCAGCAGGAACAAAATGAATCTCAAAATCATATCTTCAAAGGTACAAAAACCAGATGATTATATGGACCCGGGAAGTCTCATTTAGCAAAGCGTTAGGTTGTTTGGCCTATTTCTTAAGAATTGTCCTGTAAGTATTGTCTTTCTGCTGCAGCACTGTTATCGCTTTTCGTAAATCCTCATCCTCGTTGTTCAGCCGGTTGACCACCCTTCCTTTTTGAAAGTAATACCGGCTTACGATCTCATTTGCAAGCAATTTGCTTATCTCTGTCTTTTCTTTAAGAATATCCTGGTTTTTATCGTGGTTCAACTTTGCAGAAAGCGCATTGAACTCTGCTTTAAAACGCTCAAACGATCCTTCTTTTTCCATGCTCTTCCTGAGCGTATTCATCGCGTCCTCACTTTCGGTTTTATAAGAAAAATCCTTACCGGCGATCCATTGCTGAAAATCGCTGAAATCATTGCCGGAAAACGTGAACTCAGGCGCCGGTGCAATAGTTGGGTGCGTATAGTAATAGCGTGTAGCATAATCAAAAATATACCCGTTTACCAGCAAGGAAATAGCCAGCTTGCTCAGCTCACTCTCCTCTACTTTTATATCAGGCTCTACCCCTCCTCCATCATACACTGCACGGCCTGCAACGGTCTTGAATGTTTTCTTTAAAGAATCCGGAACAGAAGACACACTTCCGTCCTCATTCCTGTGGGAATAGTCCAGGGCCTGGATACAGCGTCCGCTGGGCGTATAATATTTGGCGGTTGTTACCTTCAGACGGGTATTGTATCCCAGGGGACGTACAGTTTGTACCAACCCCTTTCCAAAAGACCGTGTTCCTATTATTACACCACGGTCAAGATCCTGTATGGTACCAGCAACAATCTCACTGGCAGACGCGGAGCCATGGTTGATCAGTACAGACAGGGGCACAGACTCATCCCAGGATGTTTCTGTTGTCTTGAACTGCTTATCCCATTCTTTATTCTTTCCCCTCGTGCTTACCACCAGCTGCCCGCGGCCGATAAATAAATTGCATATCCTTACGGCTTCTTCCAGCAGCCCTCCCGGGTTACCTCTCAGGTCCAGCACAACCCCTTTCATATCCGGTTGCGCTTTTTTAAGACTGTCAAGCGCCTGCTTGACATCCCTGCTGCAGTTCTGTGTAAACTGCGAAAGGAAGACATAAGCAATGTCTTTATTATCGCCTACCAGCGCGGCATAAGGTACGCTGGACACTTTAATTTCCTCCCGTGTTATTGTTTTAGCCGATTCTTTTCCCGTCACAGGATGTTTAACGACCATCTGCAAGGTTGTACCCGGCGCTCCCTTCATTAACAGGCTTACATCATCTTCCGTTTTACCCTTTAACGGATGGCCATCTATTGAAACAACAATGTCTCCAGCCCTGATACCGGCCTTATTGATGGGGCTATTCTCGTAGGGCTCTGCAATAATGATATCACCATCGCTGATTCTTATTGCTGCGCCGATACCACCATATTTCCCGGTCGTCTGAAACTCGTAATCTTCAATATCCGCCTCAGTAATAAAGTTAGTGTAAGGATCGAGGTCGACCAACATCGCGTCAACGCCTGTCTTGACCATTTTGCCCGGTTGGATAGGGTCTACATAATAAGTATTGAGCTCTTTAAAAAGATTAGAGAAAAGCTCCAGGTTTTTTGATATCTCAAAATACTTGTCCGTAGCTTCGTCTTGTCCATAACCTGTAAAACATACAGCTGCAAGAAGCGCAGCGCTCAGCAATGCTTTCTTTCGTAGGCAGAATGATTTCTTCATATGATCCTAATTGCTCCCTATATTTTGGATACAGGCAAAGTAACGAATAAAATTAGTTTATTTGTAAATGGCGGGAAACTCCTCAAAAGCTTGTATAAGGAAAATAGTGATAACAGGTCCGGAATCAACAGGGAAAAGCACACTTTCACAGGCGCTGGCAGAACAGCTGGATACCGTATGGGTAGCAGAATATGCCCGGGAATATATTGGAAAACTGGACCGGCCGTATCAGGAAGAAGACCTGCTAAAAATTGCCAAAGGGCAGATAGCAGCCGAAGAGGCCCAACTGTTGCATGCGCGAAACGGCCTGCTAATATGCGACACGGATCTTTATGTGATAAAGGTTTGGAGCGAGCACCGCTATAATAATTGCCATGCCTATATCCTGGAGGAAATAGCAACAAGAAAATATGATCATTACCTGCTGTGTTCAATAGATCTGCCCTGGGAATATGATCCGCAAAGGGAATATCCGGAATTGGCGGAACGGGAGTACTTTTTTAATATCTACCAGGATATTGTACAACAAAGCGGCGTACCCTGGACCTTAATAAGCGGCAATCCCGAAGAGCGTTTACACAAAAGCATAGAGACCATAAAGAAAGCCACCCTTAACAGCTAAGGGTGGCTTATAAATTTTGGTTATTCAGCAGATTATTCGATCGAGATATCTCCCAGACGGGCCAGGTACTTATCAATATCCCTTGCCTGCACGCTGCGCGGGTATTTTTGCTTGATCTCAAGATATGCTTTTTTTGCATCATCATTCTTGCCAAGCTTCTCGCTAACCCATCCCTGGCGGAACAAATAATATGGCGTTGTAAAATTATCCTTATCGTTACCTGCGGCAGCCTTTTTATAAAATTCCAGCGCTTTATCCATATTGTTCATATCAAGATAAGCATCACCGGCAGCGCCATAAGCCAGGTATTGAAAAACAGTGCCTTTCGCATCAAATTCTCCCAGCTGCTTAACAGCTTCCTGTGGACGGCCGGTCCTGAGGTAGCTTACACCGGCATAGTAATGCGCCAGGTTTGCAGCCTTTGTCCCTCCGAACTTCCTTATTACGGTAAGTGCGCCCTCGCGTTGCCCGTCACCATTAAGCACCAGGTTAAAAGAATCAATTCCAAACCATTGCTGTGCGTTAAACAGAGCATTAGCAGCTTTTTCCTCCTTAGGAGCCTGTATATAGTACTTATAACCAAAATAGCCGCCAACCAGCACTACTATTGCAACCAGAGCGCCAACAATGATCTTCTGGTTCTTCTCAAATGAGTTTTGCATTTTTAGCAAGGCAACCTCACCATCACCTATATTTTTGGCCGGGGTCGTTCCGGGTTGAGTTCTTACTGTATTTGCCATTTCCTGAAAAAAAATATTTGTAAAAGGTGCGCAAATGTAAAACTTAATTCTCAAATTTTTAGCAGGTCAGGCTATTATTTCTGATCCTGCCGGGAAGGAAACCTGGCTCCGGATATATAAATTAATTAAATATTCGTATAACTTCCTGCCAGTAAAATCTGAGCGCAGCTGTCATTTTACCCCTTCATGAAATATCAGGTTATTTCTTTTTGCAGGCGATAACCGGCCAAAAAAGAAGCAGGCCGGTTTTGAACCGGCCTGCTTACAATAGCCGAAGCCATCGATTGATTCAGCATTATTTCATTACTTCGAATTTCCTTATTACTACTCCTTTATCTGTTTCAATTCTTGCTGTATACAATCCCGGCGCGAAACGGGAAAGATCCACCTGATGTTTTCCCTGATTCTCTGCCGTACCCGAATATACTGTCTGTCCAAGTATGTTGGATATGGTTACAGATTTCATTGCAAGATTACCCTTATTCTCAATTATCACCATTTCTTTTGCAGGATTCGGATAAAGTGACAATTCATCATTATCCACCTTTATCTCATTCAGACCGACAATATGTACTGTAGTGGTATATACCACCTGCCCGCACTCGCTGCTCACGGTAAGCGTAACTACATAATCTCCGACAGCAGCAAAGGTATGGGTCGGCGACTCCTCATTGCTTGCTGGCGAACCATCGCCAAAATCCCATTGATAACCTGATATATAGCTTGGGTTAAAAGGAGCAAAATTAAATGTATAGACATCAACGTTTGTTACAATAATTGATTCTATGCTTGGCATTATACCGCTTACTTCAATATTAATGGTATCGCCAACCATACACCCCTGGTCATTCGTCACAAGAACATTGTATTTGCCATCCGACTCTACTGTGATCTGTCGCGTTGTCTCTCCGGTATTCCAGTAATAGTCCACACCATCGTCACCCGCATCCAGCACGATATTCCCTCCCTCGCAGATAGTGGTATCATTACCGAGCTCTACCTCCGGGTTATCAAGCAATCCCTTAATTACGGTGTCCGCAACAGAGCAGCCAAACTCATTGCTTACTGTCACATAATATTCTCCTGACTCATCGATTACTCTTGTCTGGGTTGTATCTCCGTTATCCCACAGGAAGGTATAGGTTGGCGGCTGGTCGCCTGCATCCAGTGTCAGTGTTCCGCCAAGATCACGGCATAATGTATCGTCCGGACCGATGTCAATCGGATCAGGAACGGGACGTATATAAGCTATTACCGGCTGTCTTTCTGTTTCACAACCCTGTATGCTGAACAGGGCATTGGGCAGGTAAGTGCTTGTAGAGGTACCTGTTTCATCACAGGCAGATCCCGGGTCGTCATCCGAATAATACAGCATCTGGCCGGTTACGTTGCTGTACCTGTGTGTACCACCATCAGAACTGTATTCCGGCGATACCTGGCTCCAGCATACCTTTACAACGATATTATCCGTCCCGTTCCAGGTTATAGCAGTCGGGAAGGGAAAGGTTATCCAGCCAGCCGCGTCAGGCAGGAAGCTTGCAGTATTAAAGATTTCCGTAAACCCGTCTGTCTGCCAGGTCAAAGGCGGGTCAGCCGCCATGAATTTAACGCTGACGGTATAATCCGGCAGTGCATACTCCGGAGGCGCCCCCAGGTAAAAGGCGACACTCTGGATCAGGCCGGCACTGCCTCCTGCTTCTTCAATCTGCTCTGCTGTATACATAAACTCCATTGCCCTGCGCCGATAGTATATGTTGAACGGTCCTACAGTAGTTCCGCTGCTGAGTGCAGTTCCGCTGCCTACTTCCACCTCTCCTCCAGGGAAAGCGCCACCCGTTGCATAAAAAGTATCTGTAGTGGTCAGTGACGGTGTTTCAAATGTCTCCCCATCGGCAATCGGCCCGCCGCCTGTAGGATTTTCGTACCAGAATACTGTGCCTTCTGTAACTGATCCCGTAAGCGTTACCACTCCGGGGCCACAGTTCTGGCCATCCATAGTTGTCAGCACCACAGCATCAAGATCCACGGACTGTACATATACGGCCGACGAAACGAGGATGGGCGCCCCCTCGCACAATATCTCGCATTTGAAATAACGGGAAGTACTGACGCCCGGCACTTCCAGGTACGGACTATAAAGCAGCGGAGCCCCTACATTGGTATAGGTTCCGGTTTCAGTGGGAGACGTCTTCCATTGATAAGTTACACCCGCAGCCGGCGGCATTAAAGTATCCAGGTTGAGATAAACAGTTCCAGTACCGCAAACATTAGGGGGAGTGGAGATGGCATTTACAGAGGAAGGGAAAGTAACCTCCGCGCAGGGCGTGGGCGCGATCACTTCAACTATATAGTCATGGCATTCCCCTCCGTATTCAAATTCACAAGGATCTATAAGGGTAGCAGTAGTATAGCTTACAAGACGTACCCTCATCCTGTGATTGCCCAACGGCGCATCCACAGGAACGGCAATGGAAAAATCCCCATCGCTGGAAGAGCTCAGATCCTCCAGCGTCGCTACTGATTCTGTGGCATCAAAAAAACCGTCATCATTATAGTCTATCCATATCCGCACATCCTCCGACTCATAGCTATAGGAAGTAGTGACCGTACCGTTAAAAGTAACGCCCTGGATCAGGTCGGGAACTCCAAGGCTGGCATCTCCTGTATAATCAGCATACCCGCCTTCCGGGCAATCCGTATCAAGATTAGACAAGGTCACTGTAGCTCCGGTAAGCGTAACATCATCGATATCATCACCATATTCACACCCGTCCGCATAAGAAGGAGTGCAATAGCATTCAGTCGGCGGATTAACAGTTACGGTTACCACATTGGTCGTATCGCTCAGGCTGCTTCCGGTACAGGTTATAATACAGCGATAGTCCACGTCATCAGTGATTCCTCCCGAAACGCTATAATTAACACCGGTTGCACCGGTAATGGTCGTCCACGGGCCAGTACCCGAGGGCATACGTGATTGCCATACACGGGTTAAACCCGCAGCCATTGTACTTCCTGTTGACATCACAGCAAAGGAAGTTGAGGGGCAAATGTTTTCCGGGGCGCTCAAAGTGCCGGCCTCCGGCGCACCGGCACAATCTTCAGTAGTTTCGTAAACGATCTGGATATTCGGATACAGGTTATCTGTTCCATTGGCACTTTCAGGATCTTCCGGATCCGTGGGGCCAACGTCGGAGTCCAGGTATTGTGTAATACTGCGGTACCCATCCCCAGTAACTTCTGTTGTAAGAAACGCTACTGTAGAGAAAGAAGACGGGTAGCCATTCTCTGTTTCGTGTACCGCGATTACCAGATTATCGCTGCCGTTATAGAAAAAAGGCGTTGACAAGGATACTTCCACCCATTGCGGCGTTGATGGATCTGTAAGGGACACGGTCCCGGAGAAAACCTCGGTAAGATCTCCATAGGTCAGCCAGTCGCTGCCGCTGCTAAAAGCAGCCTCAGGCTTATGCCCCATATATACCGTCCAGGTATCTGCCTCATCCAGACCTGTAGCGGCTCCGGCCCAATAAAACCTGATAGTGGTAATGGTAACCGGTGTGCCTATATCTGATCCCAGGATGTCAGCGGCAAGGTATAGCTGCTGGGTATAAGAATAATTATAATAGCTGTTTACCGGGTATTTCCAGGAGTTATCCGGATCACTCTCCGGATCACCTATCTCTACCATTGTCTGCGCCGAAAGACTATTCGTTAATCCCAGTATGCATAACAGCATGCCGGCTAGCAGTCCCGGCAGATTCGTTTTAATAAATTTCCGATTCATAATTTTTCATTTTTCATGTATCAAATAAACAATATCACCTAACAGCAGGGTTAAGGTTATTAATTCATTAAAACGAAATTAGAGAAATAGAAAAGGCCATTTATGCGGCTAAACCTTTATGAAGAAGATATTAGCATTTAGTATTTTAGAGCAATGTTTTTTTATTTGTTCAACAGCCGTATTTACAATTAATTAAGATTAATTGTATAATAAAATGTTAAACATCAATTTTAACGCTAATAAACTGGTTTTAATATTTCATTTACAAAAAAGAGGCTGCACCCCTGGTACAGCCTCCGTGACTTCGATTGTAAAATATCAGGTTAATTAATGGTGGTGGTGATGTGCGGTCGGAAGCTTGGCAAATTCCTCTTCACTTATTTCCGCCCTGGTAACTTCCATTACTTCGGCTATTTTATTGAATAGCTTGTCAAACATCAGCCTGCGATAAGTTTCATCCATGCTCTTTTCATCCTTTGCCATACGCTCCAGGTAGGAATCCATCCAAGGTGCGTCATCCCCATCCTTCATTCCGAAATAGGCCATTACTTTTGTGCGTATATCATTCATCACTTCCTCGTATGGAACCTCGATCTGATATTCACGTACAAGCTTATCGGAGATCAGTGTCCAGCGCAGCTGGTGATCAAAGGATGGATATTCCTTTTCTACCTCTTCATCCGTCTTGGCCTGCTCACCGCCTTTTTTCAGCCAGGTTTTCAAAAACGCTACAGGAAGCTCTATAGGTGTTTCGTGAACAAGTGTTTCAAAGATGTCATTCTGAAGACGATCAATACCAAAACGCTGCGTCTGTTTTTTCAGCTCTTCCTTTACCCTTGCGCGGAAAGCAGCCTCGTCTTTTACTTCCTGGTTAGGGAATATCTCTTCAAAAAACGCTTCATCCAGCTCCCGCGGAACAAGACGTCCCACTTTGGTAAGCGTAAGCTTGTAATAAGCCTTTGCCGCGTCTTCGCTCTCCGGATCCTGCTTTAGCGCATCTTTCAGGAAGTCCTTTATCTCTTCCTCAGTGCATACTTCAGCAGGCTGGAATATAATTATGTCTTCAGCTTTTTTACCTTTCAGCTGCTCTGCGAGTTTTTTAGGCATGCGATCCAGCGTTACCACGTCAGAAGATTTCTCTGCCCCTTCTGCTTCATTGCCTGAAGCATCACATTTAATATAATCGGCATACACGATATCACTGTCGAGCTCAAGCGCTTCGGGATTTTCTACCTTCCCGGCACGGCGTGTCAGGTTTTCTACCTCTGTATCAACCATTTTATCGCTAACCTGGATCTCATAGTGCGTAATGCTGCCTTTTTTATTAAGCGGCGTAACTTCAAATTCGGGCTTAAGGCCGATTTCAAATTCAAAGTCGAAATCCGAAGGCTGGTTCATATCAAACTTTAAGCCTTGTGCCGGCAGGGCCATTGGTTGCGCAAAGATATCGGGGCGTTGTTCCTTAAGATAAACTTCCAATTCCCGGTTAGCGCTACGCAGCACTTCATCCACAAATACGGATTGCCCGTACATTTTACGGATCATACCTGTGGGTACATTTCCCTTTCTGAAGCCGGGTACATTGGCCGATTTCCCGTATTGTTTTAATGCGGTTTCGAAAGATGGCAGATAATCTTCCTTTGTGAGCTTAACCACCAGTTTATCATGTAGCTTTCCGATCGGTTCTCTTGTTACGGTTGCCATAATTATCGCGAATTAAAATGTTTTAAATGGCCCAGGCCTTTGTTTACTATTAAAAACAGTCTGCTGACTGCATACAAATCATTGTAAAAACCCCCGCAGGTTGCGGGGGCGTCTTGTGCGGGTGGAGGGACTCGAACCCCCATGCCTCGCAGCACTAGATCCTAAGTCTAGCGTGTCTACCAATTTCACCACACCCGCGCCTCAAAAAGGAGTGCAAAGGTAACTCTATTTTCCAATAAAAAAAAGAAATCACTAAAAATATAGACCCTTACCCGAGCATAAGCGCTCCCTTCCTGACACCGGCAACCAGCATCTCAATCTCTTCCTTAGTATTATAAAAGGAGAACGAAGCCCGGACCGTTCCGGGAATCCCGAACCGGTCCATTATAGGCTGACAGCAGTGATGGCCGGTACGCACTGCAATTCCCTGCTTGTCGAGCAGCTCTCCCATATCAAAGGGATGAACATCACTGACCAGGAAAGAAATGGTTGCAGCTTTGTCTTTCGCTTCTCCTATAAAACGAAGCCCTTCGATTTCCCCCAGCAGTTTATGACCATAATCCATCAGCTCTGCTTCAGCTTTGCATATATTGTCCAGCCCGACAGCATCAATATAATCCAGGGCAGCATGTAAGCCAATCGTTCCTGAAACATCGGGGGTGCCTGCCTCAAATTTGAAAGGAAGGCCGGTATAGGTAGTTTTTTCCAGGGTCACGGTTTTGATCATTGAACCGCCTCCCTGGTAAGGAGGCATAGCCTCGAGCCATTGCTCCTTACCATACAAAACCCCTATCCCCATAGGAGCATATACCTTATGGCCTGAGAAGACAAGAAAATCAACATCCAGCGACTGCACATCTACCGGCATATGCTGTATGGCCTGTGCTGCATCAAGCAATACAGGTATATCATGTGCATGAGCCTTATCTATAATGTCCTTTACCGGGTTTACCGTACCCAGTGTATTGGAAACCCAGGTAAGGGCTATTATCCGCGTGCGCGGTGTTATCAACGTATCGATATTGTCAAGAACAAGCTCGCCTTTATCATTAATAGGAATAACTCTCAGTATCGCGCCATGGTCCTCGCAGGCAATCTGCCAGGGAACAATATTGCTGTGATGCTCCATAGCGGTAATGAGGATCTCATCTCCTTCCTTCACATACTTCTTACAGAAGGAATAGGCAACAAGGTTGATGCTCTCCGTTGTCCCCCTGGTAAATATTATTTCGTGCTCATGTGCCGCATTAATAAACCGGCCAACCTTCCGCCTTGCCGCCTCATGCGCATCTGTCGCTTTCTGGCTCAGGTAATGCACCCCCCGGTGTACGTTGCTGTTATATTCTTTATAGTATTGATCAACCGCATTCATCACCTGCCATGGCTTTTGCGTAGTAGCGCCGTTATCCAGGTACACCAGCGGCCGGCCGTATATCTGCTCGCTCAGTATAGGAAAATCTTCTCTTATCTTATTTATATCAAACATATAAGCCCTCCGTATTTATGCCGGGAAACCGGAACATGAAAGATCAGCGAAAACCGCAAAGTTACAGAATGGAATCCGAGATAGTAAATGCTATTGTCGCCAAAAGCATAGATAATAATCATGCAGGTATAGCTCAGAGTTCACCGGCATGTCTATCATGATTTTTGGCAAAAGCACACCCTGTTATAAATATAACAGGGTGGCGGGTATCGCAGCCATAAGGCAGAGGAATTTTACATATTTTAAGGACGGGTAAAACATAAATCCGCGGTAAGCTTTTCAGGCAATACAGGCAGGTCTTTTCTCGGAACCAGGAAGGAGGTCAGCTCCGCTATCTCTTTAAAAATATAGTGGCTGTCTGCCGCTGCTTTCAGGTATCCGGCACCGGTACTACCGCCCGTGCCGATGCGCTTCCCGATAGTACGCTGTACCATGTGTATATGTCGGTGCCGCCAGAGGGAAAGCTGTTCATCGATCTCCAGCAGAACGCTCAGCAGCTCAAATGGAAGATGCAACAATGGATAATCCCTGTATAGCATAATAAATAAAGCATTGCGGCTTGCCAGCGAACTCAATCTCCGTTCTGCAGGGTAATCTTTTTCGTTAATGAAGATCCGGTCAAAGATTTCCAGATTCTGTGTTTCCGCAGGTGATAATCCTGCCGCATAAATTTTCCTGAAAGCCGACCAGAAAGGATGCTGGGCAGGGCTCTGAGCATCAGTATCCCAGTAAGATGCTGCTCTTGTGCAGAAAGGCATCCGCTCCAGCCACCTGTTAATAAGCACAATCAGCGATTCATCATGCTCCGCACTTTTCACCCGCTCAATATCCTGTTCATTCAGCTGTGACAGATAATATTCTTTCCCGAACCTGTGTTCATAAGTTAATCCAAGTGCAGCCTCAATAATTTTAAACTGGATACTCTGAAAACCGGAAGCCGGCCGCAGCAGGTCCCTGAAATCAAGAAAATCAAGCGGGGTCATTGTTTCCATTACGCTGATCTGATCTACCAGGATATTCAGGATAGCGCAGACACGCTTAAGCCTGTGCAGCGAATTATAAATATCGGGTGAGTTATCGGCAACATTCGGTTGCTTGAAAATATTGCGGACAATATTTACCTCATGCAGTATTTGTTTGAACCATAGCTCATAAGTCTGGTGAATGATCACAAACAACATTTCATCATCAGCCTTAATGCCTTCCTTTTCGCTTTCCGGCAATTGAGCATTCAGAATTTTATCTAACTGTAAATATTCGCTGTAGTAAACAGGCGGCCGTTGTGGTTTTTTCATATGGGGCTAAAATTAGGGAAAAATCCTGTTTTGTCTTTACTCCCCTTCCGTCTTCCCTGCAGTCTTTCCCAGCGAGGACCTGATACCTGCCAGTATGGTAGCCGCGCCTATATTGTTTTTGCCATGATCGCTTCCCTTTTGTATCGGCTTTAGCCCGTAGTTAGCGCCTCCTTCAGCAAAGACACACCATTTTCTGTGATATTGAATGATATTCCGATCCCGCCCTGAAGTCCGACATTAAATTTATGCAGGTCATCTTTTGCATCGATCACCGTATCAATGCCTGAGCCGAAGAAGGGGCGTACCAGGCTGGGCGGAATTTCCAGGCTCCCGAGCGGATCCAGGTAGACCCCCAGGTTTTCTGACCGGGCGCTTTGTTTTGCAGAAACCATAAACCCAAGAAAAGGCCCTGCCTGAACAAACAGCTTCATCCTTCCCTGCATAGCAAGCGGATAACGGAATTTGAGCATCAACGGCACCTGCAGGTAATTGATTTTGATTCAGACCGCAAACCGGCAAAAATGTAATCCTTGCCTGTCTTAAAGGCCTGCTGAAAAAGTGCCAGGTATTCAGCGGGAATAGTCATAGGTTGAATACCCGATCGTTTTCCTCCCTGGGCCGCATAGTTTACTTCTGTCTGCAGGGAGAAATATGATGAAAAATCAAATTCTGCCATTATGCCAAAATAAGGCCCTCTTCTTGAAGTATAGTTTTTATTCCACTCGTTATCCGAATCTCCCGACCGGAGATTCGGAATACTGAGGCCACCTTTTAAGCCAAGAGCAATATTCCTTTGGGCATATGCACTGTAACTACTTAGTAATAAAACAAAAAAATAAGAAATTAAAATTGCATTTGTTTGTCTTCTCATGATATCCTGTTTATTTTCCGCCTAAAGGTAACGGCAAAGAGACAGAAAGACAATCCACACTTATCCACCATCAAATTTATTTTATAACAATATTTCTTTTTTTTGAAATTTTTATTCAATTTTGCTCATTATTCGTAAAAATAAGTAACATTATTTAATTTAATAATTCAAAATTTATGTCCCTGCGTTTTTCATCTGTTGAAACAGTAAATGAACACACTTCTCAAAAGGTGGGTCATTATAACGGAAAAAAAATTACAGCGTTGTTTGGTACCAATGTCTTTACCGGCAAGGCCCTTCGCGATTATCTCAGCGATGAAGCTTACAAAAGCCTGATGAGCTCTATCAGGGCCGGTGAAAAAATCGACCGCAGGATGGCTGACCAGGTGGCCGCCGGAATGCGCCTCTGGGCGGAAGAGCGCGGCGTAACCCACTATTCCCACTGGTTTCAGCCGCTTACCGGCACTACCGCCGAAAAGCACGATTCCTTCTTCACACTCAAGTCGGACGGTACGGCTATCGAAACATTTGACGGCGATGCGCTGATCCAGCAGGAACCTGATGCATCAAGCTTCCCCAATGGTGGCATCAGAGCGACTTTTGAAGCGCGCGGCTATACGGCATGGGATCCGGCCTCCCCCGCATTCATTATGGAAACCGCGCAGGGAAAGACGCTATGCATCCCGACTATTTTCATAGCTTATAACGGAGAATCTCTTGATTTCAAAGCCCCGCTGCTGAAATCTATCGACGCCCTGAATAAGGCTGCGGTAGATGTGTGTAATTATTTCGATAAGAATGTAACAAAAGTTACTGCAACACTGGGCTGGGAACAGGAATATTTTGTAATAGATGAATCTCTTGCCAATGCCCGCCCCGACCTGGTAATGTGCGGCCGTACGCTTATAGGCCATGCACCAGCCAAAGGCCAGCAGCTGGAGGATCACTATTTCGGCGCAATACCTGAACGCATTTTTGCATTTATGCAGGATTTTGAGCAGGAGGCGCATAAGCTGGGCATTCCCCTGCGTACCCGCCATAACGAGGTAGCTCCCGGCCAGTTTGAATGTGCACCTATTTTTGAAGAAGTAAACCTTGCGGTGGATCACAACTCGCTGCTGATGGACATCATGAGCCGTGTTGCCAAAAGACATAAGCTCAAGGTGCTGTTTCATGAAAAACCTTTTGCAGGCGTGAATGGCAGCGGGAAACATAATAACTGGAGTATGGCAACCGATACCGGTGTCAACCTGCTGGCTCCCGGTAAAACCCCACGCACCAATCTTATATTCCTTACCTTTTTCGTCAACGTAATTAAAGCGGTACATGATTATGCGGACCTGCTGCGGGCTGCAATCGCATCCGAGAGCAACGATCATCGCCTGGGAGCCAACGAAGCACCTCCGGCTATCATCTCCGTTTTTATCGGCAAATACCTGAGCGGTGTGCTTGACGAGATAGAAGAACGCGTAAAAGGTAAATTTACGGAACAGGATGAGGTAATCCTGAAGCTGGATATCCATAAGCATATCCCGGAGCTGATGATGGACAATACCGACCGTAACCGCACAAGCCCTTTTGCCTTTACCGGGAATAAATTCGAGTTCCGCGCCGTAGGCTCTTCTGCAAACTGCGCCTCTCCGATGTCAACCCTGAACACAATCATGGCGGCTACCCTTAAGAAGTTCAAATCAGAGGTAGATGCAAAAATTGAATCCGGTGAGAAAAAGGAAATCGCCATCCTGCAGATCCTTCGCCAGTATATCAAAGATTCAAGAAATATCCTGTTTGAGGGAGACAATTACAGCGAAGCCTGGGAAAAAGAAGCGGCAAAACGTGGTTTGAGCAATTTTAAAACTACGCCGGAAGCGCTTGATGTGCTGGTAAAGGAAGAAACAGTTAAGCTGTTTACGGAAATGGGTATTTACAGCAAGCGTGAGCTGGAAGCAAGGCATGAGATCGTACTGGAGGAATATGTAAAGAAAGTTCAGATCGAAGCCCGTATACTCGGCTATCTCGCAACCAACCATGTATTGCCAGCAGCTGTTAAATACCAGAATACCCTGATCGATAATGTACGCGGTTTAAAAGAGATCGGTTTAAAGCCTGATACCTACAAGGCGCAGCTTAACCTCATAAATGTAATTTCAGGACATATCCAGGAGATCAACGACAATGTGGAAGCCATGATCGCTGAACGCAAGAAAGCCAATAAAATGGAACACGCACGCGACAGGGCTGAAGCTTACTGCCATAAGATCAAAGCCAGGTTTGACAAGATCCGGTATCATGCAGATAAGCTGGAACTCATTATTGATGATGAGCTGTGGCCAATGCCTAAATACAGGGAATTATTATTCCTGAAATGACCCGTACAAATGACAGCAATAAAGCCATTCTACTCAGAATGGCTTTATTTTTAAGTAACATTTTAACCTTCCAGGAATAAATAAAGGGGGCAACAGCGCACCCCCTTTATGCAGTTTATCGGTTTTCCTATTACTTCTATTTTACTATTTCAAACTTCCTAACAACATAACCTTTGTCTGTAAGTATCCTGACAGTGTAGATACCTGAGGCGTATCCTGAAAGATAAAGCTGGTGCTTATTGCCTTCGGCCTTCTCATTGGACAATACCTGTCCGAGAATATTCATTACGGTCACTTCTTTCATTTTAAGATCACCCTTGTTTTCAATAACAGCCGTTTCTTTTGCCGGATTGGGATAAAGAGTCAGTATATCATTGTCAATTACAATCGTATTGAGACCCACTATGCTTGCGCTTGTGGTATAAACAAACGATCCGCAATCATTTGTAAGGGTAAGCGTAATGGTATAATTACCATTAGAGGCATAAGTATGCGTTGGAGATTCCGCGTTGCTTACCGGCGAACCATCACCGAAATCCCAGCTGTACGTTGTAATATTTTCCGGGTTAAGCGGTGAGAAAGTAAAGGTGTAAGCGTCTATGTTATTTACAATTATACTTTCTATAGTAGGTATAATACCGGATACGGATACATTAATAGTATCACCGGTCATACAGCCGGAAGAATTGGTTACAAGCACCCTGTAGGTTCCCCCTGCAATAATGGTAATAGACTGCGATGTTTCACCATTGCTCCAATAGTACTCTGCATCCGGATTAGCGGCATTCAGCACCAGCGAACCACCTTCACATATTGAAGTGTCATTTCCCAGGAAGACCACTGGTTTTGGCAGCAGGTTAATATTGATCAGGTCGGTAACACTGCAATCAAATTCATTAGTAACGGTCACACTGTAAGGACCGGATTCGGTAACTTTCAGCGTTTGTGTCACATCTCCCGTATTCCATAGATAATTGCTTCCCGGATTACCTGCATTCAGCGTTAATGACTGATCAAGATCTCCGCAGGCCGTGCTGTCCGTCGCAACAAAAGGTGCAACCGGTACCGGGTTGATCGTTGCGGTAACAGCGACACGTTCAGATTCGCAACCAGAGAAGGAGCTGAAGATCATATTAGGCCGCTGGAACTGTACTTCCCAGGCCAGGTTTTCCGGCTCGGTACATACATCATCGGCGTCAGCATCACTGGACCATCCGCAGAAATGCGCCGGGAAAGTGGTATTATGATAGCGGACATTTGTCGTTGTTCCCCAGTCATCGCCATTACTCCAGCATACCTGCACTACAATATTGGACATTCCGTCCCATGCAAAAGGTGTACTGAATGTATAGGTATTAGGTCCGGACGCGGTAGTAACCGAGGCCGCGCTGTATACATCTGTAAACGCTTCGTCTATAAAGGAAGCCGTCATTTCATTCACTGCAGTTGACGCTATCTTCAACGAGAAATCATTATAGGTGGATCCTCCGCCCGAAGCGATAAAAGTAAGCGCGGTAAGGTCTCCAGGCTGTATACCCAAAGCGGTAAGCTCGCTTCCCCGGATTAAATACTGGTGCTTATAGGCTCCTCCGTCTTCATGATAATAAGGCGTTACAAAATTCCAGGAAGACACAGATGAAGTACCTCTGACCAAAGTATCCAGTGCTGGCCCTGAGCCTGCAGCTGCAGTTACATAATATTGGGTAGTAGCAGTCAGGAAAGGGGTTGTATAGGACGTTCCCTCACTAACAGGATAGCCGCCATCCGGTACCGCATACCACCTGATGATGCTGCCATCGTTTCCGTTTGCTCCAAGCGTAACTTCGCCGGGACCACAATTAGAAGAAGGGGTAGTACCCAGGAGCCCCGGTGTGATTACCGGTACGGCAACGGTTTCTGAAGTGAGCGCTGTTGTTCCTTCGCACAATATTACACACTTAAAATAGCTGGTGGCAGATACTGCATGAACGAGCAGGGGTGTAGGTGCCGGTGTACCAACAGGCATAAAAGTGCCTGTTTCAGATGCAGAAGAAAACCATTGGTAAGTAATACCCAGAGCAACCGGCATTGCTGTATCAAGATTCAGGATGACATTTCCCTCAGAGCAAAGCTGCCCGGGAAGGGCTGTCGCAGCGACTGATCCGGGGAATGCCACATCCTCGCACGAAGGTTGAGGTATAATATTCACAGTATAATCCTCCGCTTCACCATCCCAATACTCTGCACATGGGTCTATATCGTAACCGCTTGTTCCCGCGACAGTCCTTATCCTTAACCTGTGCGCGCCCAATGCGGCATCAGAAGGGATCGGGAGCGTGATGCCATATGGTTCATCAGAAATAGTTCCGGGCAGCATACCTACAGTTGCGACGCGCTCCGTCGTATTATCAAAGAAGCCGTCATCGTTGTAGTCGATCCATATAACATAGCCTAAATCTGCTTCTCCAGAGGCAGTTACGTTGGCAGCATAGGTCACTCCCTGCATAAGGTCCGTGCTCATAGCATGATAATCGCTGTAACCCGGAGGATCAACGCTACATTCGTCTTCAGTATTATTATCTATAGTTTCCAGTTCAAAATGGGTAATAGCAACCCAGCTGCAGCCACCTTCGTATATAGGCGTACAATAGCACTCCGTACCTGGCCTGATTCCAACTGTAATGACGTTGGAAGTATCTGAATCTCCCGAAGCCGGGCAGCTTATTATATAACGGTAATCTGTAGGCTCAGATATACCGGCAGCACTGGTATAATTCAGGCTCTCTTCGCCTGCCATGGTTACCCAGTCGCCGGTTCCTGACGGAGTACGCGATTGCCAGATCCTGTCGATACCACTCGCTACAGGTGTTCCTTCAGAAATAACGGTGAATGGAATAAAACTGCAGATATCTTCCGGACCGGAAATACTGACTTCGGTAAAATCTACCTCATCGCATGGATCGGGTACTACAACAGTAAATTTATAGTCCTCTGTTTCGCCCATAAAATCATCGTCGCAGGCTCCGTATTCCATCGCATCATAAACCCTGATGCGCATTCTCGTATCTCCTCCCACTGCTGTAAACGGCACTTCATAAGACCCGGTAATAACGGTCCCGGGACCTTCCCAGTCTTCGGAAGCATACAGCATTTCTGTATCAGAAAATGATCCGTCCTGGTTCCAGTCTATCCATATCCTCACTATGCCACTCCACCAGGTGTCTTCATCAAGTACCACCTCATAGTTGAAGATGGTACCCTGAGCGGCTTCAATAAACTGATCTGTATAATTGGAATAGCCACCATCTTCACAGCCGGTTCCAAGATTGGAGATATTATTGATCCCCCCGGTTGTGCTGACATCATTGATGACTGCACCACAATCATCCGGCACAGGCTCACAATAGCACTCCATAAAGGGGTTAAGGGTCACTTCTACAACATTAGAGGTGTCACTGGTTCCACTTCCTGCACAATGAACATAATAACGGTAAAAAGTAGGCACCGCAATACCATCCATGTTAGCGTATTCGGTCGCAGTTGCCCCTGCAATATTTGTCCATGGGCCGGTTGCTGATGCGGCTGACTGCCATTGAGCTGTCAAACCGGTGCCTAATGAGCTTCCTGTAACAGACACATTGAAGGGATGAAGAGCGCAGATGCTTTCCGGCGCGGAAGCTGTACCGGCATCTGCCGTTCCCGAGCAGGCATCGGTCGGTGTTACCACAAATTTTATATTAGGGATAACTGAAACCCGCTGCACTTCCCATTCCTCACCAGAGCCCGGATCCAACGGGTCGATTTCTTCCCAATGGCCAAAGTTCATAACCTGGCGGTCATCCACATCAGTGGCTTCGAAAAAAGTGGTACACCAGCCATCCTCAACATTTTCAGAAACCGCAATTGCCAGGTTATCCGTTCCGTTCCAGACAAAAGGTGTAGCAAGCTCCAGCTCAAACCATCCTTCTGAATCGGTGCCGATGTTACCATCAAAAACCTCAGTGAACGATGCCGGATCAATCCATACGTAGTCCTCGTCAAATTCTGTCTCAGTGGTGTGGGCCATATATACTTTCCACACGTTCCAGGTTTCAGTTGAACCTGCCAGGTCTTTGATATTGAACTTGATCTTGCTGATGGTGACCCCTGTAGTAGGGATACCAGCAGTCGCAAGCTGGTCGGCCGTATAAATTATCTGTGTGTAATTGAAACCGTTACAGGTATTTACAGGCGCGGCATCCATTTCATCGGAGTCCGTACCTACCTGTACCGTCAATTGTGCGTGGGTTCCTAACGCACAGCTCATAGCAAAGAGCAATAGGCTTAAGGAGCAATAAAATTGTCTCCTTTTGAAAAGAGTAAACATAGTAGTGTGGTTAAATATTTAAGAAAACGATAGCAAACTTATTAAATAAGACGAATATGCAACAATTATGGGTTGGGTATTTTTTACAAGTATGTTACCAAGTCAAGTTAATTATTGCATAAAAAAAGGGGTATGTATAACACATACCCCTTTTTTAGCGCTAAAATTTAGCTTTTATTTCACAATTTCAAATTTCCGTACTATAACGCCTTTATCGGTATCAATTCGTACCGTATAGATACCGGAAGCATAGCGGGAAAGCTCGAGCTGATGCCTGTCTGCTGCTGTTGCATCGGCCACATACATTACCTGGCCCAGTACATTGGTCACAGTCACAGATTTCATCTTCAGACTTCCTTTGCTTTCAATAATCGCAATGTCTTTTGCAGGGTTCGGGTAAAGTGTAACCGATTGATCATCTGCATTAACGTTGTTCAGACCCACAATATGCGCGCTGGTTGTATATACGACTTCTCCGCACTCGCTCTTTACGGTTAGCGTTACCGTATAGCTGCCTGATGCCGAATACGTATGGGTAGGAGCTTCAGCGGTGCTTACAGCGCTTCCATCTCCGAAATCCCATTCATAACTTACCACATGCGCCGGAAGAAGCGGCTCGAAACTGAACGTATACAGATCCATATTGGTTACAATGATCGATGCCACGGACGGCATAGTACCGCTAACAGTTACATCAATCGTATCCAACGCGATACAATCATTGTCATTTGCTACAAGAACCGTGTATTCTCCGCCGGTAATTACATCGATAGTAGGCGTAACCGCACCGGTGCTCCAGTAGTACGTGGTTCCGTCAGTTCCGGCATCCAGCGTCAATGTACCGCCTTCACAGACCGTGGTATCATTTCCAAGTTCTACTGTTGGGATATCCAGCAGTGTCTTGGTAACTGTATCATAAACCGCACAACCATATTCATTGGCAACTTCGGCATAGTAAGTTCCCGATTCTGTAATACGACGTGTCTGCATTGTAGTGCCATCGTCCCACAGGAATGTGTAAGTATCAGGCTGAGGTCCGGCATCCAGGGTCAGGCCATTACCCGGATCTTTACAGATGGTCTCATCAGGACCGATATTGATCGGCGCCGGAACAGGACGTACATAAGCAATTACCGGCACACGCTCTGTCTCACAGCCCTCCATTGTAAACTGAGTATTCGGGAAGTAAGTAGTGGTACTACCATAAGATGCTGTAGCGCAGTTACTTGTAGTCACACTACCAGAAGTATAATACATAGCCTGTCCTGAAATATTCGTGTATTTATGCCCCCCGGTTGACGGCCAGTAATAAGTATAGGAAACAGCGCCATAAAAACATACTTCTATAATGATGTTATCCGTACCGTTCCAGGCAAATGGACTATCAAACGGGAACTCATACCAACCCGTAGCAGATGGCATAACCGTAGATGCACTGAAGACTTCGGTCCAGCCGGTAGTCTGCCATGTCATTGGCGGAGCCGTTGTTACTGTTTTAATCTTGATCACATAATCATTCAGATCATGCGATGGCAACTCGGAGCAATTAAACTTAATGCTGGTCAGGTTACCTGCCCTGGTGATACCGGCCTCGTTCATTTGGTCGGCAGTATACATATATTGTAATACCTGGCCACCGAAATACGGGGTGAATGGTCCGTTATAATAGTAATAGCTTGAGCTGCTGCCGGATCCGACAGTGCCTTCAGCCCTTCCGAATGCACCACCGGTTGCATAGAAAGTATCTGTTACTGTCAAAGGAGGTGTTACATACTCATCTCCCATCCATACCGGAGAACCGCCATCAGGCGCCAGGTACCAGAATACGGAACCATCTGTTGTACTGCCGGTCAGTGTTACAGGACCAGGCCCGCAGGTCTGGCCATCTTCTGTTGTCAGCACAACATCATCCAGGTCAACAGACTGTACATACACGGCATCGGATATCAGTATAGGCTCTCCTTCACAAAGGATATAACATTTATAATAGTTATCAGTACTTACTCCAGTTAAGGTCAGCCCTGGACCGTCAATTCCAGGCAGCGCAGCACCCACATTAGTATAAGTTCCGGCTTCTGTGCTGGATGATTTCCACTGGTAGGTAATACCGGCAGCCAGCGGCATGGCATTAGCTAGCGTCAGCGTAATATCTCCCGATCCGCAAACATTCGGAGGACTGGCTAAAGCCGCAACGGAGTCAGGGAACTCGACTTCGTTACAAGGTTTCAGCTCTACCACCTCTACAAGATAATCCTGTGTTTGTCCATACTGGTATGTATAACATGGGTCTATCGGCAATGGGGTTGAATAAAGATTAATGGCTCTGACCCTTAACCTGTGTATTCCAGGGTTGGCATCTGCCGGCATGGTAAAGCTGAAGTTATCAGGTGAGCTGCTGGAAAATCCTGGGTAAGAAGTACCTGAAGTATGTATCGCTTCCGTGCTCTCAAACAAACCATCGTCGTCATAATCGATCCAAACTCTGTCTATCATAGAAGGAGATGTATAACGCACTTTTACTTGTCCAGTATAGGTACCTGTCTGAACAAGATCAGGTATCCTTAACGTTGGTGTATCGACAGTATAATCGGTGTATCCACCAAGATCTCCCATTTCAGTACCGTCAAATGGGAATGGTGTGTTCAGACTAAAGAGCGTGTCTGTTTGCCCATTAATAATAAAATCCTTGATCTTATATTCATAATATGTATAAGCATCCATATTAAAGGCTCCGTAGAATTCAGCTTCACAATAACACTCGGTCGGCGGGTTCATGCTTACGGAGAGCACATTGGATGTGTCTGCCTCTCCGGTAAGCGTACAAACTACGATATAGCGGAAGTCGGTAGCTTCGGTTATACCTGCAGATACAGTATAATTCAGCGTAGTAACCCCGGAAATTGTTGTCCAGTCACCGCCTGCTGTTTTCTTTTGCCAGATACGGGAAAGCCCCGAAGCGATAGGAGTACCGTCGGAAGTTATCGTGAATGCATTCGCAGCGCAGATATTCTCCGGCCCGTCAATGGTCAGACCGGTGAATGCCACCTCGTCGCAAGGATCACCTGCTACTACATTAAAGGTATAATCTTCGGTTTCACCATACCCCCATGTATAATTATAGCAGGCATCATACATGCTGGATAATGTGGAAGTGCTGAATGCCCTGATACGCATGCCTGTTGCACCTGTAGGAGCGTCGTAAGGAACCTCAAATGAACCGCTGATACTTGTAGGCGCATATACACCCGACATTGTGGATGAGCTGTATACCTGTTCACCTGCATCAGAGAAATCTCCATCCTGGTTCCAGTCAATCCACATTTTAACACCGAGATAAGCGCTGGAAAGATTGATATTATAGTTTACGATAGTGCCCTGGTAAGCAGTCGCAAACAGGTCCCTGTAATCGGAATAACCCAATGAACTGCTGGAAGGACAACCCGTTCCCAGGTTCGATATATTGGCAATTGCCCCGGTTGTAGAGACATCATCTATATCATAGCCATACATACAGCCATATCCAAAAGTCGGAATACAATAACACTCGGTTGGCGGATTCAGATCAACCGTCCAGATATCAGATACAATTGTATCGCCGGAAGCGGTACAAATAACCTTGAAGCGGTAATCCGTTGCGGCTGTAATACCGGAAACATTCAGGTAAGAAAAGGTAGCACCGCTGATAGCTGTCCAGGTACCGGTTCCCGCAGGAGCGGATTCCCATATCTTAATGATTCCCGAAGCAGCAGGTACACCCTCAGAAGTTATAGTAAAAGGGGTAGTACCAGCGCATATGCTGTCAGGACCATTTAGTGTGATATCCCCGAAGGTTACATCTTCGCACGCTTCCGGGATCAGTACTTCAAAACTGTAATCCTCAACTTCTCCATAGGTCCAGGTAGAAAACACACAAGGATCGGTAAAGGCAGTGGTCGATTGCTGCGTTTTGATACGGAGCCTGGTCGTTCCTCCCACAGCGGTAGACGGAACCTCGAACATACCGGTCAAAGGTGTTCCCGATGTAATGCTTCCGCCGTAAATAACTTCCGTACTCGCAAAAACTCCATCCTGATCCCAGTCAACCCACATCTTCACATATCCTGTAGTGGTTCCCCACGGGTACTCTGCTTTTATGCTGTAGTTAACCGGCATACCCTGGTATTGGCTTACTACTGAGTCGAGGAATGTGCCATAGCTGCCGGAGCTGCAGTTGGTATTAACATTGTTAATATTGTCGATTCCGCCTGTTGTAACAAAATCGTCAATTCTCCAGCCCGAGCATCCGTAACCTGACGACATGCCGGAAGGTATGCAATAACAATCCGTTGCCGGATTTTTATAAACTGTCCAGACGTTTGATGTATCACTATCACCTGAAGCAGCGCAGGAAACGATCAGGCGGTAGGAAGTAGAATCGGAGATACCGTCAGCATCATAATAAGGCAGATCGGTTCCGGTAATGGTGGTCCATGCTCCTGTACCCACTTTATGCTGCCATATTTTTGTTATCCCATCCGCTTCAGGGTCGGTATCCGCCGTAATGACAATAGGCGTGCTGCCGCAAACCGAATCAGGTCCGGATATAGTGATAGCGGTTATCGGCGCGACGTCACAGGCATCCGGGTCTATTACGTTAAAGGTATAATCTTCTGTTTCACCATAACTATAGGTTTCGCAAGGCGAAAAGCTTGTAGAAGAGCCTTCAACATCCCGAACCCTCATACGGGTAGCGCCCAAGGTGGCTGTAGTTGGCACGCTGAAAGAGCCGGAGAATGTTCCTCCCGTGGAAATATAGGCTGATGTATACATCAGCTCGCCCGCATCATCAAAATCCTCATCCTGGTTCCAGTCCACCCATATTTTAATGACACCGCCATATTTAGCCACACTACCATTTATGTTGATTGTAGTGCCCGGCGCTGCAGTAACAAACATGCTTGTATAGTCGTATCCGCTTCCACATGCCGACTCATAGTTGATAATATTGTAATACGCCCCTGAAGTGGCAAAACCCTGGATCGTTGATCCGTTGCTACACCCATTATAATAACTCGGTGCGCAATACTGACCAAAAGATTCAAGGCTCCCCATCAAAAAGAGTAAGGATAATATCCCAATCCTTGTTGAGAGTAAATTTTTTGTCATAGTACTAATTAATAAAAGGTTAAAAATGCTCTGTATGCTTTATAAAAAAATTGTAATTTCTCTTTCGCACTAGGCGAATTTAGCTAAACTAAATGTTAACACATAGCTCCTGTTATATATTTTATAATTCAATTTAATGCAGATATTTATCTAATAATTCATAAAAAAACTATATAAAATTAAAATACAAGAATTTATACAGATAAAAATCGAAATTTCAGTTCATTGCATAATGTTAATAAAAGCAAAATTTTCTTTTTAACATTAAGTGTAATAAAAACACTGATTTTGTCGAAAAGGAATATTATGCGTATGTAAGCTCTTACCCTGGCAACATGGGATATTTATGTCCGGAATTAGCAATGAGTAAGTCAATGCAGTAGCGGATCTGCAAGGATTAAATACGATAAAGGAATTAGCAATTGTGTCCATAGGTTCAAGCTTAAAGATGATATAAAAAACCACCATAAAACTAAAGACATTAAACTGAATATCATAGGATTATTTTCCAGTTTTTTACCTGTTAATAACAAAATATCTGCCACTGAATCTTCATTGCAATTCAATAAAAAGGGGATGCCGTTGCCGGCATCCCCTTTTTACAACACTAATTAATGTTTACTTAAGTATTTCAAACTTGCGTACAACAGCTCCCTTATCTGTATCTATCCGGACGGTATAGATGCCTGAAGCGTATCCGGACAGGTCGAGCCTGTATTTATCCGCCTGAGCCAAATCGGATTGGTGTATTACTTGTCCTAGAATATTGGTAACCGTTATAGCTTTCATCGTAAGATCTCCTTTACTTTCAATAATCGCCACCTCGTGTGCGGGGTTAGGATACAGGACAACAGATTGATCATCTATATTGACATTACCCACTCCTACTATATGGGCGGAAGTGAAGTATACAACCTCCCCACATTCACTGCGGACAGTCAGCTTCACCGTGTAGCTGCCCGATGTGGCATAGGTATGGGTTGGGCTCTCAAGATCGCTGGTCTCGCTGCCATCCCCGAAATCCCATTCGTATGTTACCACATGCGCAGGCAGAAGCGGCTCAAAGCTAAAGGTATACAGATCCATATTGGTAACCACTATCGAGGCTACAGAAGGCATTGTACCACTTACAGTTATGTTAATGGTATCCAGTGCGATACAGCCATCTGCATTGGCTACAAGCACAGAGTACTCACCGGCTGCAATAATGTCGATGCTGGACTCCGTATCGCCTGTACTCCAGTAGTAGGTGGTACCATCGCTTCCTGCGCTAATGGTCACAACACCACCTTCGCACACAGTTGTATCATTACCAAGATCCACTTCGGGAATATCCAGGAGCGTTTTGGTTACCGTATCATAAACGGCGCAGCCAAATTCATTGGCAACTTCCACGTAATAAGTACCTGATTCGGTAATACGGCGTGTCTGCTCTGTTCCTCCGTTATCCCAAAGGAATGTATAGGTATCCGGCTGGTCGCCTGCATCTAATGTCAGACCATTATCAGGATCTTTACAGATGGTCTCATCAGGACCTATATTAATTGGGGCGGGTACAGGGCGGATATATGCTATAACTGCCGTACGCTCCGTTTCGCATCCTGGTATATAGAACTTCGCGTTAGGTAGTTCAGTATATCCTGTATAACCATAAGTATTGGCGCAGGCGCTTATAGTAGTGCTGTTATTGTTATAGTACATTACCTGGCCGGGCTTATTAGTATACTTGTGCGCACCGCCTGATCCTTCCCATGTATATTCCATATCCGGCGTAGTGTAACATACCTTAATCATTATATTATCTGTACCATTCCAGTTAAAAGGCGCATCAAACGGGAAGGTGATCCATCCTGTCGCTTCGGGATCAAGAGTCGCGGCAGTATATACCTCTTCCCAGCCACTTGTCTGCCAGGTCATAGGAGGAGCAGTTGTTACTGCTTTGATTGACACTCTGTAATCGCCCAAAGCATGCGAAGGCAGTGAAGCCAGGTTGAAAGCTATGCTTTCTATACCTCCGGCGGTGGTCAGGCCGGCTGCATGCAGCTGATCTGCGGTATACATATACTGAAGTACTTTTGATCCGTTATTAGGTGCAAAAGGCCCAGGTGTCCAGGTCGATGATGATCCGGTCCCATCACCGACAATAACGTCGCTGGCACCAAATGCACCACCTGTGGCATAGAAAGTATCTGTTACAGACAAAGGTGGCGTTACATATTCATCACCCATTCCTATTGGAGAGCCACCCGCCGCATCAGTATACCAGAATACCGAGCCGTCTGTACTGCTGGCAGTAAGCGTAACAGTGCCGGGTCCGCAGCTTTGCCCGTCGGTAACGGTTAGTTCCACGCCTTCAATGTCAACAGCCTGCACATATACTGCATCAGATATAAGAATAGGTTCTCCTTCACATAAAACATAACACCTGTAGTACCTGTCTGTACTCACCCCTGTCAGGGTCAGCATCGGGCCGTCTATCCCTTCCAGCTCAGGGCCTACGTTCGTATAGGTACCATCTTCTGTCGCAGAAGCCTTCCACTGGTAAGAAATTCCAGCGGCCAAAGGCATAGTGCTGGTAAGATTGAGCGTAATATCTCCTGAGCTACACACGTTAGGTGGATTAGATACAGCGCCAACAGAATCAGGGAAAATCACTTCGGCACAAGGCTTCAGTTCCTGTATCTCTACCAGGTAATCCTGCGTCTGTCCATACTGGTAAGTATAACATGGGTCTATCGGGAAAGGATCGGACCAGGTCTGAATCAGCCTTACACGCAGCCTGTGAATACCAGGGGTAGCGTCCAGTGGTATAGTAAAGCTGAAATTATCCGAAGTACTTGAAGAGAACCCTTCTCCCGGATCAGTATTGAACGCGTGTATCTCTTCGGAGTCTTCGAAGAAGCCATCATCATTATAATCTATCCATACCCTGTCAGTCACACCTTCCCATGTAAGCCTTGTTTTAACCTGGCCGGTATAGGTGCCGGTCTGTATCAGGTCAGGTATTTTCAGCGAAGGTGTATCCACGGTATAATTGGTATAACCGCCAAGATCTCCGGATGAAGTACCGTCAAACGGGAATGGCGTATTCAGGCTGTACAGGGTATCTGTTTGCCCCCTTATGATAAAATCTTTGATTTTGTGTTCCGCCCATCCCATATCCATGTCATAAGCACCATAAAACTCAGCTTCGCAATAACACTCTGTAGGAGGATTGATTCCCACAGAAATAACGTTGGAGGTATCAGCCTCATCATTCAATGTACAGACTACTATATAACGGAAATCAGTAGCTTCTGTAATGCCATCTGTAACATTAAGGGTAAGCATTGTAGCACCTGTGATGGTAGTCCAGTCACCACCGGCAGTCTTCTTCTGCCAGATACGCTGCAGCCCTGAAGCTACGGGCGTTCCTTCAGAAGTAACGGCAAAGGCGATAGCAGCGCAAACGCTTTCCGGTCCTTCGATAGAGAGCCCTGTAAACGGAACATCATCGCATGGCGGCGGTATCTCTACGTTAAAGGTATAATCTTCCGTCTCACCAGAACCCCAGGTATAATCGTAGCAGGCATCCATATAGTCTTCCAGGGTCCAGGTATTGAAGGTCCTGATCCGCATACCGGTAGAGCCGGCAGGAGCATCATAAGGTACCTCGAATGAACCGGATATTTCCATTGGCGCATACATGCCTGGTATTGTAGAAGACTGGTACATGAGTTCACCTTCATCGCTGAAATCACCATCCTGGTTCCAGTCAATCCACATCCTTGCCGCCATCCATTCACTGGAAAGGTTTATATTGTAATTGACTATAGTACCCTGGAACGCGGTCACAAACTGATCCCTGTAATCAGAATAGCCGGCCGCTCCGGAAGCACAACCTGTTCCCAGGTTGGATATGTTAGCCGTGCCACCGGTTGTTGAAACATCGTCTATATCGTTTCCCCAGGAACAACCGCCTCCCATAGTATATAAGGGAATACAATAACATTCTGTAGGAGGGTTTAAATCCACTGTCCATATCTCAGAGACTGCTTCCTCTCCCGTCTCAACGCAGGTAACCGTATAACGGTAGTCGGTGGCTTCTGTAATACCGCTTACTTCCAGGAAAGAGAAAGACGCGCCATCAATGACTGTCCAGTCGCCTGAACCTGCAGGTGCCGACTCCCATACTTTGGTAAGACCGGAAGCTATGGGTGTACCTGTAGAAGTAATAGTGAACGGGTTCTCCCCGGCACAGATACTATCCGGGCCATTCAGCGTTATTTCCGTAAAAGTCGCTTCGCTGCAAGGATCCGGAACCAGTACCTCGAAGCTATAATCTTCCACTTCACCGGTTGTCCATGGGCTAAACACACAGGGATCGTCAAAAGGAGAAGTTTGCATTTTTACGCGTAAACGGGTAGTTCCGGCGAGGGCGTCCCCGGGAACTTCAAATGATCCGGTAAGATCTGTTCCTGAAGACACATCTTCACCATTGTAAATAATCTCGCTATCAGTGAACGTTCCGTCCTGGTCCCAGTCAATCCACATTTTTGCAGTTACCGTAGTGGTACCCCAGGTAGATTCAACCTTTATGTTGTAATTGACAACAGCTCCCTGGTACTGGCTGGCGATCGAATCTGTAAAATTACCATAACCGCTGCTGCCACTGCAATTAGTGTTCAGGTTGGAGATATTGTCAACGCCGCCGGTTGTAGAAAAATTATCAATCCTTACACCGGAGCACCCCGAGAAGCCTCCGGAAGTGGATGGCGTACAATAGCACGCCGAACCGGGATTTTTTTCAACCGTAACAATAGTTGATGTATCGCTGTCGCCGGTAGCGACGCAGGTTACAATAAGCCTGAAATCTGTTGCCGCTGAAATTCCGGAAGCGACCTCCAGTATAGAGGAGGTGGCACCGGTTATAGTTGTCCAGGGCCCCGTACCTGAAGGTACTCTCGATTGCCATACCTTAGTAAGCCCTGAAGCGACGGGCACACCCGTAGCAGAAATGAGAAAAGGTACAGAACCGCATATACTATCCGGGGCTTCCAGGGTTATGCCTGTAAAAGTACCATCGCAAGGCTCAGGAACCAATACCTCAAATGTATAATCTTCGACTTCTCCCCAACCAGCATCACAAGCACTAGAAACATCGCTCCAGCTGTTGGTACGTACCCTGATACGGGTCTCCCCTGCCGCCGCGGTAGCCGGTATCTCAAAAAAACCGGTAACGGTAGATCCGGCAGTTATAATATCAGGAGATACATATACCACTTCTTCATCCGAAAACTCCTCATCCTGGTCCCAATCGATCCACATCTTGATACCACCATCACCCATAGTAGTCAGCGTAATGCTGTAATTGACCATTGTTTCCCGGTAGCCACTTGCACTCATGTCTGTAAAATCAGAATAACCGCCCCCGCACCCCGTGTTGAGATTGGAGATATTGGTAAAGCCGCCTGTCGTGACAAAATCATCCAGGGTAGCTTCCCAGGTGCATCCGCTAATTTCGGGCGTACAATACTGCCCGAAACTGCTTACGCTGGCTGTAAGAAATAGTAAAGACATTACCCATATCCTTACATCATGTAATTTTTTCGTCATAATAAAAGAAAAATTAAAAAAATTAACGATGGAACAAACAAGATTAAATATGCTCACAAAGAATACACAAGAAAATGCAAAATGCATTCTTAATTACTGCGGCAATTAAACATTCCTTAACTGGCCACGAGAGAAGGACAGCTAAACAATTTATATGGTTGGGTATTTTTCAGGTAAAAAACTGAAAAATGCATCCCTAAAAAGTTAATAAAAAACAAACAGGAAGAATGATTTTGTGAATTTTGATTATCAATTATATAAAAATATTAATTTGTTTTAAATAAAGGACCTCACTAGGCAATTTTTAAAAGCGGTACCACAAGAAAAAGGCCCAGGGCTATAACCCTGGGCCTTTTTAAAGATCCTCTATATATCAAAACATTAATCCATTATGTAAGGGTAATCATCTTCTACATAAATATCTTTATATACTTCTGCAGCATCTGGATAGGGACTTTCTTCCGCAAACTGCACGGACTCGTCAACTTCAGCTTTAACTTTTTCGTTGATCGCTTCAATCTCTTCTTCGGTAGCAAATTTATGCTCCCTGATCTTCTTAAGTACAAATTCGATAGGATCGCTTTCCTTATATTCTTCCACTTCTTCCTTGCTGCGGTATTTTGCAGGGTCGCTCATAGAATGCCCCCTGTAACGATATGTCTTAATCTCCAAAAATGTAGGCCCGCCCTTCTCTCTGGCTCTTTTCACTGCGCGTTCAATTGCGATGTGAACAGCTTCCGGGTTCATACCATCCACCGAATCGCCCGGCATATCATAGGCATCAGCCAGCCGGTAGATATCCAGCACTTTTGACGTGCGTTCCACAGAGGTTCCCATAGCGTAATGGTTATTTTCACAGATGAAAATGACCGGTAACTGCCATAAAACAGCCATGTTAAAAGTTTCATGCAGAAGGCCCTGCCTTGCCGCCCCGTCACCAAAAAAGCACAGGGTTACATTGTCGGTATCATTGTATTGTTCTGCAAAAGCGATCCCGGCACCAAGCCCTATCTGGCCGCCCACTATTCCATGACCGCCGAAAAAGCGCTTTTCCCTGGAAAAAAAGTGCATGGAACCACCTTTCCCTTTTGTACAACCGGTAGCTTTACCGTAAAGCTCGGCCATACATTCTTTTGCAGGAATACCTTTAGCAATAGCCAGACCGTGGTCACGGTAGGCTGTGATCACGTTATCATCATCACGTATTGCAGTCATCATACCGGCAGAAACGGCTTCCTGTCCTATATAGAGGTGGCAGAATCCGCGTATTTTCTGCATTCCGTAAAGCTGACCAGCCTTTTCTTCAAAGCGACGTTGAAGCAACATGGTCTCGTACCAGTATAAATAGGTTTCTTTTCCGAATTGTGTCTGCACGGTTTTACTATTTTTGTTGCGAAAATAGAAAATAATTCAGCAAATTGACCGCTCTCCGAAAAATAACCATTACACAGTTCAGAAATTATGATTATCAATCATTTATTTTCGAATCACCACTTATTGGTATTACTGGTTTAAATGGCAGCGGAAAGACCAATCTGCTGGATGCCATATACTATCTTTGCTATACGAAAAGCTATTTTCAGAATAAGGAGTCGAATAATGTACAAAACGGGAAAGAAGGGTTCAGGCTTGAGGGACAGTTTACAGAAAACGGCACCGGGCAAACGGTGACCTGTATCTGGCGGGAAGGAAAAAAAAGTATATCTCTTGATCATGTACCTTATGAAAAGGTTACGGATCATATAGGTAGGTACAATGCAGTTATGATTGCGCCGGACGATGTTTCCATTATCAACGAAAGCAGCGAGCTCAGGCGAAGATATATGGATGCTATTCTTGCGCAACGAGATCCGCAGTATCTGTCCTGTCTTTTAACCTATCAGAAATACCTATCCCAGCGTAACGCCGCTTTAAAAACGGGAAAATATCCGGATCATCAGTTATTGGATATTTATGATGAACAGCTGGCATTCCACGGCAGTTACCTTATCGGCGAAAGAATAAAGCTCGCCGCTGTATTACCTCATCATATCAGCCGGCATTACCAGGAGCTTAGCGGAGGGAAAGAACCGGTAAGCATCACTTACAGGCAAAGCAGCGACCCTGGGAACCTCCAGGATATGTTTAAGGCTTCCAGGCAACGCGACATGGAATATAAACGTACGCTTCAGGGCCCCCACACTGAAGACTGGCTGTTTCATATCAGGGACAATATGATGAAAACCCATGCGTCGCAGGGACAAAAAAAATCATTTCTCATCAGCCTCAAAACAAGCCATATCCTGCTCCTGAATGAATTGGGCAAGCATCCGCTCCTGCTATTGGATGATATTTTTGAAAAGCTGGACAGCCAGCGGCTTGGCAGACTTTTCGGCCTGCTCCGGAATTTTTCTATCCCCCAGATCTTTATGACCCACACAAATGCCGCCGATCTCCGACAGGCAATTCCCAGGTCTTATAATGATATCCAGCTGCATGAACTTTAGGATGCAATTGAAAAATAACAAAACCAAATAAGGGGAACCTTAGGTTAAGTTGTCTATTTTCGTTAGACTTGTAAAAATAGTTCAACTACTAAACAACAATTAATGACATTACTATCTCTTTTTGGTGCCGAGAAAATATCAATGGACCTGGTACACCAGGTAGAGGCCCAAGCACCTAATCTGATCGTATGGGCGGTTCCGGCAATGATATTCTTCTCTGCCCTGGAAATGTATATTTCCTACCGGCAAAATCACCATTATTATGAAAAGAAAGAAACAATAGGTTCCATATTGGTGGGATTGGGAAATCTTGTAGTAAGCGCAGGCATAAAAGTAGTTTTGCTGTACCTGGTAGTATGGCTGTACAATCTTATACCCTGGCGCATGGAGCTGCGCTGGTGGACGCTGATACCCTGCTATATCATTTACGATCTCTGCAGCTACTGGGCGCACCGGATATCCCACGAGCAGCGCTTCTGGTGGGCAACACACGTCGCTCACCATTCAGGCGAGCACTATAACCTGACCGTATCTTTCCGCCTGAGCTGGGTGCAGCATATAAAGATCATTTTTTTCCTGCCTGTCGCTTTACTGGGCTTTCACCCCATTATATTCTTTGTGACTAACCAGATCGCCGTTCTCTTTCAATTCTGGGTGCATACCGAATATATACGCAAATGCCCCAGATGGATCGAGTATATTTTCGCCACACCATCCAATCACAGGGTGCATCACGGCTCCCAGGAGCAATATATCGACAAGAATTACGGCGCGACTTTTATTTTCTGGGACCGGATATGGAAGACCTATGAGCCGGAAGGAGAAAAAGTGATCTATGGGATCACGACCAATATCGAGAATAAGGCAAACCCTTTTCACATCAATTTCCACGAATATAAGGATATGCTCCAGGATGTAAAAAAGGCCCGGGGCCTGCGCAAAAAGCTCTTCTTTATATTCGGCAGTCCCGTAAAAATTATGACGGAGAAAAAAGCAATGGAAGAGGCTCTGACCAGGAGGACAAACCCGGCAGCCGTTTTGGAACCTGAAGCAGCCGGGGAAATACAATAATAGTTTCAACCGTAAACAACAAATAAAGCGGGCCCTTAGGGCCCGCTTTATTTGTTGCTGCATTTTATTTACGTAGGTCTTCTTTGACTTCTTTTGATTTCTGCTCTACCTTTTCCGCTGCTTTTGCAGTACCTGCTTTTACCTTCTCTTTGGCATCCTGTGCCGCCTCCTTTATATCCTGCCCGGCTTCCTTTACCCCTTCCTTCGTTTTATCATAGGCTTTGCTTACGCCTTCCTCTGTTTTTTCAGCGGCATTGCTGATACCTTCCCTTGTCTTATCGGCGGCAGTTTCCATTTTATCCGCTGCCTGTTCAGCTGATTCGCGTGTATCGGCAATTGCCGTATCCAGCCGTTGCCCGGGGGTTAGTTCTTCATTTACAACAGTATCAGATGGATCACCTGAAGGTTCCGGGGAGCCGCAGGACGCAAGTCCGCAGATAATTGTCATAGAAATCGCCCAGATAGTTTGTTTCATAAACACCAGATTTGGTTAATAATTTTTGCAGTTTAACAATTATTTCCCCGAAAGAGTTCAAATAATTAATTCTAGGTCAGAAAAGTTTCGACTATATCTTTGATTTCCTCAACCGCCGTATCCAGATTATCATTGATTACAATACGGTCGAACCGGGCAGCGTAAGTCAGTTCATCCTTTGCTTTATTGATGCGTTCCAGCAGGGATTGCTCCGTTTCAGTACCCCGGCTTCTTAACCTTCGCTCCAGCTCTTTTAGAGAAGGAGCCTGTATGAACAGTGATATTGACTCGTCAGTGTATTTTTTCTTAATATTCAATGCTCCCTGCACATCGATATCGACCAGAGGGAATTGCCCTGCGTTCCATATCCGCCGCAATTCTGATTTCAGCGTACCGTAGTATTTCCCGGTATAGACCATTTCCCATTCAACAAAAGCATCTTCCTTTATCTTTTGCAGGAAATCTTCTTCTCTAAAAAAATAATAATCCTTTCCGTCCTGCTCTCCCTGCCGCGGAGAGCGGGTACAGGCGGAAATGGAAAACGCCAGCTTAGGATAGCTTTCCAGCAGGCGTTTAACAATAGTTGTTTTACCGGATCCCGAAGGTGCGGTAATGATGATGATCTTATTCAAACGTTTATTTTTTAGAAGCTTTCCCCGCTATTACATATTTCTCCAGATCAGCGGCTGCCTGTTCGGCGTTGGAGTACTTACCCAGCACTTTCCCGTCGGGACCGATCAAAAAAGCCTGGGGGATATAAGCCACGCCATAGGCACTTGCCGCCTCGGATTGCCATGCTTTAAGATCGCTTATATGGTATGGCCAGGAAAGATTGTCATCCTTTATAGCTTTTACCCATGCGTCCTTACTCCTGTCCAGGGATACGCTGAAAACAGAAAAACCTTTAGCAGCGTCTTTCAGCTTTGCATCTTTATATTTATTGTAAAAAGCGACCAGGGCCGGGTTTGACCTGCGGCAGGGCCCGCACCAGCTGGCCCAGAAATCCAGCAATATATAGCGACCTTTACTTTCTTTTGTAAGAGAATAGGTAGTGCCCTCAGGGCTGGCATATGATAATTCCGGCGCCTGCTGACCTACTTTTATCTTTTGATTTTCATATTGGGCCATTACGCTTGTGCTCAGCATAAGCGCAACAGACAGCATTCCGATTATTTTTTTCATTGTTCCTGTTTTAAAGTATTTGATGGATCTGCAAAAACTCGCAGAGCTTTGATGATGCTTATTGACAAAAGTTTAAAAATCAAAAATAAGGAGGATTGAACAAATATCAAACAGCACTTAAGGCCTGTACTCATAACACCCGATCGAGGGGGGGAAAGACCGTGGCATGCCATCAAGGTCAGTAGCAATGCTGCCTGCGGAAATCCCTCTCCCGGTCGCAGATGAACCTTCGCCCAGGTGATAGTCAGACTCGCTTGTATTTTTAAAGATCGGGTCCTGGTTGATAAGGTTATCCGTTTGGCTGACAAAAGCTGCTACAGGCTCCTTTGATTTAAGGAGACAGTTCTGCAAACTGACAGTTGCCGGGAAATCCGCTTTCTGATCAAAATAAACTTCATCCTCTGAAATCCCGTATAAAATGGTATTTTTTATCTCCGCATTCAATGCGCCCCCTATATAGGTGGTCTGGCTTGTCGGGAAATAATTCTGGATAACCGCTGTGATGTGTCCCCGTGCCCGGTTAAAATAGCTGATCGTTCCGTAGGTAGCAATCGTACAGTCATATATTTTATAGTCTCCCCCCTGTACCAGGGCCAGGTTCTCATATTGACAATCCGCGATCAGGCAGTTTTCTGCAAGAATGCTGGAATTAAATGCGATCAGGCCATACTGCGCTGAGTTTTTAATAACCGAATTGGTGATCTTTAATACAGGCGTACCATCTTTTACCGGATCTTCATTTAACTGTATGATCGCGCCCAGGGTAGACTGACCGCCTAAAGAAGTTGGCAAACCGCCGTTCTTAAATACGGCATAATTGATCTCGTTATTCCGGCTGGAGCTGTCAAAGTAGAGGCCGCCCCATTCGCCAGGCACATCCTTATACTCTCCTACATAAATATCCCGGTCGATCCTGTCTCCCTGGAATATTACACTATCTGCCTGGGTTCCGTTGATCTTGAGCGTGCCCAATACAAAAATCCGGGCATCGGCGTGCATATAGATGCGTGCCCCGGCAGGGATGGTCAGCGTATTTCCCCGGTCTACGAAAACATTACGCATAAGAATATAGGGCTTATCCGTCAGCCATGTCTGTGTGGTCAGAACCGTATCTCCCCTGATATAATGAGCGTTCTGCCCGTAACCGATCACTGGTATTCGGAAATCGTTCCCGTTCACTGTTACGATAAGATCATCCTCAACGATAAAGGGGCTATTTTCATCTGTCGGGTCAATCGTTACGGCAGCAAATACATACATGCTGTCATTCCCCGCCAGCTCCATATCTTTTATCTCTTTCCCCGGCTCGCCGTTTACATTCAGCCTGTACGGAGAGCTCGTGCCTTTCCCTAACCGGATACTGCTGATCTTTATCTTCTGCTTTTCTTTGTTATAGATACGTACGCTTCTCGTAGAGCTGCCCTGGGCAGTAAATACAGTGTCGAAAAGCAGCGTATCTACCGAAAAAGCAACAGCGCCGCCTTCGGTAAGAAATTTTTCTTTCTTACAGGAAGTAGCTGTATTCAATATTATTATGGACAATGCCAGTAAAATAAGGCAGACCGGGATCTTAAAATATTTCATTAATCAGGACATAAAAGCCGGTAAAGATACTAAAACGCCGGTTTGACCATAAAAATTGTGAAACAATTATCCTTATATTTGGATCGGTCCAACAAAAACGATTATTTATGAAGAATTTTTCCCACATGGTCGTCGGCTGCCTGCTGATCTGCATCTCGGCTATTTCCTGTAAAACAAAATATGAGCAGAATGCGGAAGGGTTCGCAAAGCTCAGCGCAGACCTGGAGAAAAAATTCGGCAAAGAGTCCTGGTATACCAGCATATCCTTCTCAAAAGCCGGTGAAGGTAATGAAGGCTATATCGTCGCGGTAGATAAGACAGACGATCCATCATCGTTAAGACAGGAAAGATGGGTTAAATCCGGGGGCATCTGGGAGCAGGCTGCCAATATAACAATGGAAATAAAAGGCGGCAAACCATCAGATTATATGTTCCGGCTGAATAAGGAAATTGATCTTTCCAGGCTGGGTGGCTTCGTCGAGACTACTAAAAAGAAGCTTCAGGATGAAAAGAAAATAAATGATGCGACGCTCAAGCTGGCAATTGTCAGCACCAATACTACCATCCTCAATAAAGCAGAGAAGATAAATTATACCGTCATATACAGTACCCCGGACAATAATACCTACAGTATTACATACAATTCGAAAGGGGATATACTAAATTCAAACTACTGACCTGTTACCGGCAACCATTAGTATTTAATTAATATTAATGAGCGCACAGGGTATAATGAAAAGCCCGGGTACTTATACCCGGGCTTTTCATTATAAAAAATATGCATCCGAGCGCAGTCTTTTATTACTTTTGCGTCCGGCAAAAACAATACTATTATTAATGGCTACTATAGGCGGAAATATACTGGAACTGGAAACCCTTGAACAAATTACCATGCAGCATGAGGCAATCAGCCTTCATGACGGGTCGCTGAATGCAGTTGAGGAATGCTTCAGCTTCCTGCAGGATTTTTCAAAAGACAAATTGATCTATGGCATCAACACCGGTTTCGGCCCTATGGCCCAATACCGGATAGAAGAAGAGGACAGGATAAAGTTGCAGCTTAACCTTATACGCAGCCATAGCAGTGGTATGGGCCAGTTGCTCACGCCGTTGCAGACAAGAGCAACCATGCTTGCCCGACTTAATACGATGATGCGTGCCTATAGCGGCATACATCCTGACCTGGTAAAGCTGATGAAAGACCTGATCAATGCAGAGGCCTATCCCTGCATTTACCAGCACGGAGGCGTAGGTGCGAGCGGCGACCTGGTACAGCTGGCACATCTTGCGCTGGGGTTAATAGGGGAAGGCAGCTTCCAGTTCAAAGGCCAGGTGGCACCGGCAGCTAAAGTTTATGAAAAACTGAATATTTCTCCGCTCAGGATACGCATAAGGGAAGGACTTGCACTACTCAACGGCACCTCGTCCATGACCGGCATAGGAGCTATCAATGTGCTGCATGCCCGGAAACTGCTTACAGGGCAGATACTGTTTTCCCTGATGGTAAACGAGATCATGGAAGCCTATGATGATCACTTTTCGGAAGAACTGAACAACGTAAAGCTGCACAAGGGGCAACGTACGGTTGCCGCCGCCATGCGGGCCATATCCCGCAAAAGCGGGCTGATGCGCAAACGCCATGAGCACCTGTATGAGAAAAAGGTAACCGAAAGCGTACTGGAGGATAAAGTGCAGGAGTACTACTCCCTGCGTTGCGTACCCCAGATACTTGGGCCGGTATATGATACTATAGAATTCACAGCACAAATCATTACGCAGGAGTTGAATTCGGTCAATGATAATCCAGTCATCGATTATAAAAACGGTAATATTTTTCATGGCGGCAATTTTCATGGAGACTATGTGGCTATCGAAATGGATAAGCTTAAGATCGCGGTTACCAAATTATCCATGCTTGCCGAGCGGCAGCTGAACTTCCTGCTGAACCCATCTCTGAACAAAAAGCTGCCCGCATTTATCAACCAGGGAATACTGGGCCTGAATTTCGGCATACAGGGCATGCAGTATCCGGCCGTAAGCAATGTGGCAGAGAACCAGACATTAAGCAACCCCGTTTACATTCACAGTATCCCGAACAATAACGACAACCAGGACATTGTCAGTATGGGTACCAATGCGGCGCTTATCTGCGCCAGGGTGATCGAGAATACTTTTGAAGTGCTTTCCGTTCATGCTTTGGCCATTATACAGGCTATCAGCTATAAAAATTTTGCAGACAGGTTATCGCCCGCCACCAAATGGATGTATGATGAGCTCAGCAGCATTGCGCCGGCGTTTACGGAAGATGCTCCTTCTTATGAAAGACTCGCAGCTATAAAGCAATGGCTGATGGAAACGGAAGTCGGGGCTAAAATGAAGCAGCTCCTGGGATTTTAAAAAACGGCAGGGTCATTCCTGGCCGCTTTCCTGTGGGTTCCCAACTTCTGTTACAAGATCCAGGCATTGCCGGTACAATGTCCGCCAACCCTTATACTCACGGTAATTGCTAAGTATATAATTATGCCAGATAACAGAGAAGGTCCCGTTAACCTTTCTCACGGCATGATACAGGCGTTCCCATTCCCTGAATGCCTCTTTCAGGGATGATTTGTTATAAAACCTGGAAGTGGCGTCCATGAAAGCAAAAGGATGAACCCTTAGCTTGCTTATTTCGTCCGCGTCCAGGTCATACCATAAAAAAGAATTGGAAGTTCCGGCCCTGAACCCGTTGATACCTGCATAGCCCATCGAGTAATCATCAGTAATGCCTGCTGCCATCAACCGCCTGTAGGTATTAGGCAATTCGAATTTTATAAAGTGCTGCCTGCTCCTGGTGATTACCCGGCCCGTAATTGCCTGTAATAGCCCGATCTCTTTTTCCAGCTGTCCTTCCGTTGTATGCGAGGCATAAGATGGGTGTATGCCTATATCATACCTCAACCCTATCTGCCTGATCAGCTGCTGCATGTGCGGATGATGCGGATCTGTATTTCTGTCAAATGTCCCATGTTTCCCCAGCAACCAGAAGTACAGCGGCTTTATATGATAGACATCATGCAATGCATCCAGTTCATCAAAGCAAAAGAAAGGGTCAGACGCTCTTCCTACCGATACGGCAATACGTTTAGCAAGCTCGCGAAAATCTATCTTCAGCACATCCTTTGCATAAGCGCCCAGGCTACGCAGCGGTCCTTTATACAGGTACCGCCAGGCCATGTCTATATCATAGCTGGGCAAAAAAGCAACCCGGCGCTCCGCTGGTGACAGACCATACTTTTCCGACAAAATCCGGCCCAGATGCATCACCCATTCGTCTGCCACGGGCTGCTGCAGGAAAGCATATTGTCCTGCCGCCGATTGCTGCCACGCATAGCGTCCGTGCCTGTCTTTTTTATGAGGAAGATATTCTTCGTATCTGCTCAACAGGTAAAATACAGCGGAAAATATATCAAAAGGAACCGACGCTCCCGGCTGGTTATAAAATAATACGGTACTATGTTTCCAGCGGTTCACTGACAGCTGCTGCCCGCTAATACCATTATCGGCCAGCAGACCGCTTGGCCTGACCCATATCCCGCCTTCGATGGCGCTCTCGTCCGAATAGTTGATCCTTGCTCCCGTAAAAGATTGCCAGCGGCCATAGTCGCTTGTCAGCTCCCATGCTATGCCTAACCGCTCTCCAAAGATCCATTGCAGCACGTACCGCAGTCTCGGCGTATTGATGGTACTATAGACAAGGACAGCATTGCTCATATGAGTCCAAAAATACAAAAAGCCGGCGCCAAATACGGAATTATTGACGACAAGCAAATACAATATCCGGCACTTACTGTTTCCGGGATAAATTCCGCAACTTTGCAGCCTTAAAGTAAAAGATCATGGATAAACATTCAATCAATATTAATGTGCTGCTGGATAAGGAAAAGATGCCGGAGCATATCGAATGGAACGCTTCGGGCAGCAATGAAGATGCTTTCAAGCAGGCAAAAGCGGTGATGCTCTCCCTCTGGGACGGCCAGGAAAAAACCGCGCTGCGTATCGACCTGTGGACGAAAAAAATGATGGTGGACGAAATGAACGATTTCTTTTTCCAGACATTGATGACCCTGGCCGACACTTATACCCGCGCAACGCGCGACGAGAGCCTGGCCACAGAGATGAAAGCCTTTGCCCGCGAATTCAAGAAAAAAGCGGAAGAAAAGCTGATCAACGATAATAATACCCCGGAGTCCTAAAAAGGATATTTGTTTAAAAGCTGACCGCCCTTTACAGGGCGGCTTTTTTATGAAACCTTAAAAATATCTTAAGACTAAACCCCGGCATCCGAAGCCATTCTAAAAGATACAACCAATAAAAAATGTTCAGAAAAGCAATACTGGTACTCCTGCTGATCTCCGCTTTTATAGGGGTATCATCACAAAAAGCAGTTGCACAGAATAACCTGGAGGAGGATATATTATTTTACACCAACAAGTTCCGGAAATCACATGGTAAGCCGGCGCTGGAACCCAGGGATATAATCAGCAGGGAGGCAAGACAGCACAGCAAAAATATGGCGAGAGGTAAAGTAAAGTTCGGCCATAGCGGGTTCGAACAGCGAACAGCGCGCATAAAGGACAGGACAGGGTTTGTATATGCGGCAGCAGAAAACGTCGCTTATGGTCAGCTGGACGCGCGCGAGGTTGTGGACGGCTGGATCAAAAGCGCGCCGCACCGGAAAAATCTTCTGGGCGATTATAACCTTATCGGTATAGGAACAGCAAAAGGCAGGAATGGCATTATCTATTTTACACAGGTATTTATAAAACAGAAGTAAGGTGTGTGTTGTTTGTTTAGGTTACAGAAGCCGGGTTTTATCCCGGCTTCTGTGTTTAGCATCAGTCGTCCGGCTGGCGCTACATTAATATCTGGTTGACCGGCGTAAGCGCAGGCGGCAGGTCCTGCTCATCCAGCAACTCCCGCAGATCGATCTCGATCGTACGGGTCATGGCAGTGACCGGAACATCGTTTGCCCCGCCCTCAAAAGGGTTCTCCGTACTTTCCCCGATACGTTCCATGGTCATGAATATCCAGCCTACCACTACGCTGAAGGGTATGCTCAGCCATATCATCCATCCTTCCAGCTTCTGAAATTCATTCAGGATACCAAAAGGAATAAGACTTACGAACAGGCGGATGAACATCTGGTTCACTGTTGCGAATTGCCGCGGATAAGGGAAATTCTTGATCCGCTCACATTTGCCCTGCTGATCATAAAGGTTCACCAGCATATTTTCCATTTCCACGCAGTTCAACGGGTCTATCAGCCCCTCCGCTCTCAGCCTTTTCAATTCTGCGGACTGCAGGCTGATAATATGTGTAGCGCGGTTTTTCTTGCTCAGCACATAATCATATTCCTTTTGTGAAAGAAAAGGTCGCAGGCTGTCTTCCAGCCGGCTGGTCCATTCATCTACCTGGTAATGGCTGCTGTATTCCAGGTTGGATTTTTTGCTTTTGATATTCTCCCAGGTCCTTGGCTCCCGCAATTGAAAGCGCAATGCCGTAAGCCAGGCTATATGGCGGTATATCATATCCCGGTGTATCGCTTTCAGCGCTTCTTCAGGGATTTGTGCACCTGTAACAAGATCTTTCACCATGATGCCCCAGGAACGGCTGGCATTTACAATCGCGCCGTATATCTGCCGCGCTTCCCAAAGGCGGTTATAGGTTTGCGTATTCCTGAAGCCCACTATAAAAGCAGCGGCCGTACCAACCAGCGCAATCGGCACCCAGGGTATTGCGAGCCATTTCCAGCCCAGCACCTTAAAAAGAATAACAGGAATAGCGGCAAAAACAGTCAGTATGTAAATATCCCTGCGGGTCCAGTAGACAAACTCCTTCAGTGTATAGCGACGTCCTGCATGCATAGATATAACGTTTTAGATTTTAGGAAATTTAATGGCTGCTACCCGCTATTTTGGTATCATCAAGATCCAGCTGCATTTCCATTTTCCTGATCGCTTCATCCCGGAACAGCCTTTCTTTCCTGAGCCGGAACAGTTCCTTACGCTGATGTGCGTATATATCCCGCAGCACATGCCGGTAGCGCTCCACTTCGCTTTTCTCTGTCTCAGCACATTCCAGCGACTCCAGCCGCTGACGTGTGATCTCCAGCCGGTGGTTGATATCCCTTTTCAGAAAAGCAATCAGCTCATTTTCCTGCCCATCCACAATATGCTTTTCATCCAGCCGGCTTAAAGCAACCCGGTCCAGGTGCAGCTGTATACCAGCCATTTCTTCTTCTTCAGGCGCAACGGCATCTATTTCTTTTATTTTGATCAGCCTTACTATCAGCGGTAAGGTAAGGCCCTGGAATACCAGGGTAACGAAAATGACAATGAACGTAATGAACAGGATAAGGTTCCTCAGGGGAAAAGCCGTACCATCGTCCAGCAGCAAGGGTATAGACAGGGCCGTAGCCAGCGATACAACGCCCCGCATACCGGCCCAGCTGATAATAAGCGGACCTTTCCATCCCGGCGAAGGCTCATTTTGTCTTATACTTTTGAATAGAAAACGGGGTATATGTGCAGCCGGGTAAACCCATATAAACCGCAACGCAATCGTGATAGCGCTGATAATAAGGCCATATCTGACAGCCTCGGCTATAGAATAGTTACCCAGCCCCTCCGTGATCTCCGGCAGCTCCAAACCGATCAGGATAAATACAAGAGCATTCAGTACGAAGATAATTGTGTTCCACACACCCAGCATATTGATACGGGTAGTGCCGGTGGCAAATACCTCATGCGAGCGGTATGAGATAAAAAGACCACCGCTCACTACAGCCATCACCCCTGAAAAATGGAATTGCTCCGCTGTAAGATACATCACATAAGGCGTCATCAAGGTGAGCGCAGCATCAATGGCAGGCGTGGTGGGCAGGAAACGGTGAATGACATAGACAATATGAGCAATGGTCAATCCCGTAACAATGCCCATGCCCGCTACCAGGAAGAAGCTGCCGGTGGCCTGCTGCATGGAAAAAGCGCCGGTGGTGATTGCTGCCAGCGCAAAACGGAAAACGATGAGTGAGGAAGCGTCGTTGACCAGGCTTTCCCCTTCAAGTATGGTTAGTATCCGCCTTGGCACTTTGATGCCTTTAAGTACCGTGGCGGCAGCAACCGCATCAGGCGGCGATACTATACCGCCAAGCAAAAAGCCCAATGCCAGCGTAAATCCGGGTATCAATGCCACAGATGCATAAGCCACTATTGTGGAGGTAAAGAAGACAAGACCAAATGCCAGTAGGGCAATAGGGCGCTTCCACTTCCAGAAATCATTCCAGGAAGTGTACCAGGCCGCTTCATAAAGCAGGGGCGGTAAAAACACGAGAAAGATAATATCCGGGTCAATGGAGAACCTGGGAATACCTGGAATAAAGCTGATACCCAGACCGGTCAGTACGAGAAAAACAGGATAAGCTACCCTGATCTTCTGCGCCAGCATAACAAGCAGGAATACAACGAAAAGCAAGCCAAGGATAAGCAGTAACTGATGATGCATATACATTTACCAAATATCAGGCAAAATACTATTTTTTGCATTGCGGGGAAAAAGTGGCGGGGTTAACGGACAATAAATTATTTTTGAACAAAATCGGATTGCATGAAATCACTGAGGATTATTATTCTGCTGACATTCCTTTTCCCGGCTACTGTTATGGCAGGTGACAAAGTAAAGACTATAGATATCCGGACCCGTATCAACTGCGATCATTGCAGGCAATGCGGCAGCTGTGGTGATCGCCTTGAAAAGGCTTTGTATGTCAGAAAAGGCGTCAAGAGAGTGGATATAGATGAGGCTGCTATGAAGATCAGGGTTGCGTACAATACAGAAAAAATAAGCGAAGACGATATCCGAAATGCAATTGCAGCAGCCGGCTATGATGCAGACGATGTAAAAGCCCTGCCCGAAGCGGTCGCTGCGCTTGACGATTGCTGCAAAGGTGCAGAATAAAACAAAGACCAGCACTCAGAACATATATGACCTTACAGCTTGGATCACCCGATACGGAATGCTACCGGAAGCTCATATCCTGGGTCAGTACGCCCGATGAGCTGATGCAGTTTGCCGGGGCGGGATTTCACTTTCCGCTTACCGAAACGCAGCTTCGTTCCTCTATTGAGGATCAAACCATCATTCCCTTTAAGGTTTCGGACAGTACCGGTAGCCCGGTGGGCTATGCAGAGATCCATATCAGGGAGCAATCGGCCTTTCTTTGCAGGATAATCCTGGGAGACCAGGAATCCAGGGGCAAAGGATACGGCACGCAGCTGATCCGGCTCCTGCTCGATTATGTAAGCGACAACATCAACTGCACGCTGGTTGAGCTTAATGTTTATGAGTTTAACAAAGCGGCCATCCGCTGCTACGAAAAGGCAGGGTTTTCCGTCAACCCTGCAATAAAAACGGTACGTGAATTTAACGGGCGTTCCTGGACATCGTTAAGGATGCAGTACCAGCCCGATCATCAAAACGGTAATTACTGATGTTGCTTGCAGAATTACAGACAATTGCTGTATTGCTTGTCCTGATCGCCGGCGGAGCAGCAAGCGTTATTAAGCGCAAGCTGACCCTGGCGGGAGGTATCACAGCCATCATTACCGGTGTGCTGGTATATGCAGGTGGCGGGCTCACAGCTCTATCAGCATTGTTTGCTTTTTTTATCATGGCTACATTAGCAACCGCTCATCAAAAAAAGCAGAAAGCTTTAATAGAAAAAGAGCGGGTGCATCAGGAACGGCGGACGGCGGGACAGGTGCTGGCCAATGGCGGCATCCCGGCATTATTAGGCCTGCTGGCCTGGATATTTCCTGCATTGGATAAGACCTGCAGCCTTATGATCGCAGGCGCTTTATCTGCCGCTACCGCCGATACGCTTTCATCAGAATTAGGTATGGTATATGGCCGTTCACCGTTCAATATCCTGACCCTGAAGAAAGAATCCCGTGGTCCCGATGGTGTTGTCAGCCTGGAAGGTTTCCTCTTTGGCGCTGCCGGCTCCTTAATCATCGGGTTTATTTACATGATCTCCTACCCTTCTTTGTTTATTGTGATGATCATATTTTTTGCCGGCACAATCGGTAATATCGCTGATTCTTACCTGGGCGCAACACTCGAACGCCGCCGGCTGGTAACAAATAATACAGTCAATATAATTAATACCCTGACCGGCGCTGCTGTCGTCCTGCTGGCATCAGGATAATCCATGAGCACGCCAGCCATATATAAGGCCTCCGGAATTCGGAGGCCTTATATATGGCTTCAGCATTTTATTTAATGTATCGGTGCTGATACTTCATCGCCGGTACCTTCTATTACCTTCAATAGCTCCGGGTTTTCCTTCTTTTCACGGCTCAGCACCTTATAGGTAATGACCACGCTCAGCAGCATACACACAGCGCCTATCAGGAAATGCACACCGGGAAAATGAACAGGCGCTTTATCTGAAGTAAAGAAAGCAAATGTGCTGTTCATGATCAGCGGACCGATAATGGTGGTCAGGCTCATAAGGCTGGTCAGCGCGCCCTGAAGCTCACCCTGCTGGTTGGCCGGCACATGGCCGGAGATGACAGACTGCAGCGATGGTCCGCAGATGCCGCCAAGGCAATAAGGCACCAGGAAAGCGAACATCATCCAGCTTTGCGTGGCAAAGGCAAACAACACCAGTCCTGCTGCATACAGCGAGAGGCCAAGGTATATACTTTTCTCATTACCGATCTTCGGGTTGATCACCCGGGTAAGCCCGGCCTGGACCGCGCCAACCAGCACACCGACCACGGCCAGCGAGATACCGACCATCTTTTCACTCCAGTTAAAACGATAGATCGTAAAGAAATTCCAGTTGCCCTGGACCGATTGCGCCCCCAGGTAGATCAGGAAAAAGCTTATTGCCAGCCCGCCAATCTCGGGATGCCTGGTCAGGAATTTCAGGGAGCCAAACGGGTTAGCCCTTTTCCATTCAAAAGGACGACGGTGATCTTTGTCGAGCGACTCAGGCAGCAGGAAATAACCGTAAAGGCAGTTCAGCAGGCACAATGCCGCTGCTGCATAAAAAGGCGCCCGGATACCCCAGGTTGCCAGCAGCGCTCCCAAAGCCGGCCCCAGCACAAAGCCAAGCCCGAAAGCTGCCCCGATCAGGCCGAAATTCTTGGCCCTTGTAGTTTCATCTTTGCTCACGTCAGCTATATAAGCGGTGGCAGTTGTAAAGCTGGCCCCGGTCATGCCGGCAATAACGCGGCCGATGAACAGCCAGCCATAGGTAGGCGCCAGCGCGAGTATCACATAATCGATACCAAACCCCAGTAGGGAAAACAGCAGTATTGGCCTGCGACCATATTTATCGCTGAGGTTGCCGACAACCGGCGCGAACAAAAACTGGGTTATGGCAAAAACAGACAACAGCAGCGCCCCGTAAGTACTCGCCTGGTTAACAGGAATATGCTTTAGCTGGGCAATAAGGTCAGCCATTACCGGAATAATAAGGCCCCAGCCCATAACATCGATCAGGAGGGTAATAAAAATAAATCCGATAGCAGATTTCTTGGTAGAAGACATAAAAGATTTTTTTAAGCGGAACCGGTTAAGGAAAACGCATGCAAGATTCAGAAATATTTTTGATTTTACCGGGGTGCAATTGCGACAATTTAACGGTGCGACAGAGACATAAAAGAACAGGATATGCAACCGGTTATTATAAACCTTAATTTTATTACCAAAACAGAAAAGCAATGACACAACTTACTGGTGAGATAGCCAGGCATTTCCGGGAGATCCACTTCGGAAAAAACTGGACATGGGTAAATCTGAAAGACAGTCTGGAGGATGTTACCTGGCAGGAAGCCGTTACGCAGGTTTACTCCTGCAATACCATTGCCGCGCTGCTCTACCATATCAACTATTATGTAAATGCAGCATTGAACGTGCTAAAGGGTGGTCCGCTGACGTCAAGCGATCAATACAGCTTCAATCACCCGCCTGTTCAGTCGCAGGACGACTGGCAGACTATGCAGGATAAAGCCTGGCGTGAGGCCGAAGAATTTGCGGAACTGGTAGCGCAGATGCCGGAAGAAAAACTGTTCGAAATATTTAACGATGAAAAGTACGGAAGCTATTACCGGAATATCCACGGTATTATAGAGCATGCCCACTATCATCTGGGACAGATCGTGCTGCTCAAAAAAATAATCCGGCAAAAAGATCAGTCATCACATAATGCAAATGACCTGACAACCGGGGGAACAGCTAAACAAGTAGGATGATCATTACAAAAACAGTGACGATTAATGCAGCGGCAGAAAGGTATGGCAGGTATTCAGCGAGCCGGAAATTACACGGCAGATGGGTGGAGAATACATAACAGACTGGCATACAGACAGCAGCATTGGCTGAAAGGCAGTGACGGTAAAATGTATACAAAGGGAAGCATCCTGCAAATAGAGCCGGCAAAGCTGCTGCTGCATAACCTTGTGGATATGCAGGATGGAAAATTGCTTTCAGTGATTACCTATCGCTTTGCAAACAAAAACGGCTACACCGTACTGGAAGCGGAAGAAGACATCCGGTATGCAACAGACCAGGAACAACTGGCGGCAATTGCTGAAGGATGGGATCGTGCGCTGGAGGCAGTAAAAACTATTGCAGAAAAGCTTTAGGAGGATTAGAATTAAAAATATAACGATAAACCTGATGGAGAGGGGGTGCAAGGCTCTATACTTTCAATATATCTTCTTATCCGCACACACGTCAATCATTAATAAAAAGAGCCTCCAGCTTAATACTGAAGACTCTTTTTGTTTTCCTGAGTGGTGTGGGCCGGGATCGAACCGGCGACACAAGGATTTTCAGTCCTTTGCTCTACCGACTGAGCTACCGCACCATTCCCCTGAAAGGAGTGCAAAGGTAACGGATAAATGCAATTCTCCAAAAAATCCGGCAACTTTTTTTACCGTTCCCTGCTGAATAATATTTCTTCTTCACACGAATCCGCTTATCTTTGTCCCTCTTTTACTCCTATACAATAATATTTATCAAACAAAGATTTTTCATCATATGCGCTTTATTGTATCTTCTTCTGCTTTGTTAAAGAACCTGCAGCTGGTGGGCGGCATCATCAGCGCCAACACCGTACTGCCGGTGCTGGAAGATTTCCTTTTTGACCTGAACGGCAGCACGCTGACGCTGACAGGAAGCGACCTGGAAACCATGATTAAAGTACAGGTGGAAGTACAGACAGAAGGCGCCGGCACCGATAATAACGGCCGTATCTGCATCCCTTCAAAAATATTACTGGAATACCTGAAGAACCTGCCGGAACAACCGGTGAACTTCACGGTGAACCAGAGCGACAATACTATTGAGATATCCAGCAGCACGGGTAAATACAAGATCGGTGGCGAGCGTACGGAAGAATTCCCGAAAGAGCCCCAGCCTAATGAAGCTACTTCGTTCCAGTTCCCTTCTTCCAAGCTGATCGAAGCGATCAACAAAACTCTGTTTGCTACAAGCACCGATACGCTGCGTCCGGCCATGACCGGCGTGCTCTTCGAGTTTCAGACAGACGGTATCACATTTGTTGCCACCGATGCGCACCGGCTGATCAAGCTGAACCGCACCGACATTTCCTGCCCGGAAGAAGGTTCTATTATTGTGCCACGCAAACCACTGCAGCAATTGCGGAACATATTACCCGGCGACGACAGTTCGGTGGAAATATCCTACAACAACAGCCACCTATTTATCCGCCACGAGCGTTTAAGCCTGAGCTGCCGCCTGATCGATGCGAAATTCCCGCCTTATAAAGCGGTAATACCCGTAGATAATCCTTATAACCTTACTATTAACCGTACCGACCTCATCAGCAGCCTGCGCCGGGTAAGCATCTTCGCCAACAAAAGCACCAGCCAGGTAGTATTTGATATTGTAGGCAATACGGTCAATATAAGCGCACAGGATATTGACTTCTCTTATGAAGGCAAGGAGCAGCTGAACTGCCAGTACAACGGCGAGGATATGAAAATTGCCTTTAACGCCAAACTGCTGATAGAAATGCTGAATACGCTCGAAGGCGAAGAGATCATCCTGGAGCTGAGTATGCCATCTCGTGCCGGTATTTACCGCCCGGTAGAAAAGATAGAAAACGAAGACCTGCTGATGCTGCTGATGCCGCTGCTGGTAGGTGTATAATACAAACAGATTTCATAAAACAAGCTCCTGCAGTTGCAGGAGCTTGTTTTATTTGATAACGGGCAAATTTATTTCCCGCTCCTGAGAAAATCCTCCCATTCCTTCAGCTGCTGACCTTTCAATACCCTCGGGAATTTATTCATAGCGCCGTACTTACCGGTATGCTTCAGGTAATCTATAAATGCGGAGGAAGGCAAAACGGTCACCAGCACCTCTTTAAGCGCAGAGGTACGTTCTACCGCGTAATCATCATTGATCTCGCATAAGGTTGTATCGATAATATCCCGGATAGCTTCCGGATCAGCCTGCTCATCACATCCGATATACCATTGGTGCGCAAACAGGTTCTTGTACGGGATACCGGCCACGGCAAACTCTTTTACCTGTATGTTCAGCTTCTTACCGACCGCATCAATAGCTTTATTAAGATTATCGACTGAAGTATGTTCGCCGCAAAGGCTCAGGAATTGCTTGGTACGGCCTACTATTCTGATCTCGTGCTCGGCTACATTGGTAAATTTCACCACATCACCGATCAGGTATCGCCAGGCACCAGCGCAGGTAGTGATCAATACCGCGTACTCCTGTCCTTTCTTTACTTCATCAATAAAACAGGAAACAGGATTCGGCTTCAATTCGCCATGCTCATCAAAGTTATCTTCGTTAAAAGGAACGAATTCATAGAAGATACCCGCATTCAGCACCAGCTTTATACCTTCCGCTCCCGGTCTGGCCTGGAAACCAAAAGAGCCTTCCGAGGCCATATAGGTCTCTATATAGGTAACCGGCCGCCCCAGTAATTTTTTGAATGTTTCCCGGTAGGGATCAAAAGCCACACCACCATGTATGTAAATAGTAAGATTGGGCCAGATATCGTGTATGCTGTTAAGGTTATATTTCCTGATAATCTCTTCCAGCACTATCTGCGCCCAGGCCGGCACACCGCAAAGGGTACCGACATCCCATTTAGGCGCATTTTCCACGATCAGCTTGATCCGCTCTTCCCAGTTAGGGCTTTTGGATATTTTCTGACCAGGCTTATAGAGGAGATTGGAAATGATCCGGGGCATATTCTTTGCGCTGATCCCGCTCATATCCCCTTCATAATAATCGCCTCGCTCAAATAAAGAGGTTGTACCGCCCAGCATCAGGATTCCCTTGGTAAAAATATTGGCAGGGATCCTGAAATTCGTCATGCTGTAAAACTGCCGGAACCCGACTTTCTTGATCGACCGGATCATATCCTGCGTTACCGGGATATGCTTGCTGGCCGATTCGGAGGTACCGGAACTGAGCGCGAAATATTTTACTTTTCCCGGCCAGGTCACATTCTCTTCTCCTTCCAGGCAACGATACCACCAGCTGGCAAACATGCTGTTGTAATTGTGAACTGGTATCCTTTCTCTGAAAGCCTGCCCAAAGTCAAGCGATTCGCTGAGGATTTTGTCCATTCCGTATTGCTTACCAAACGAAGTATATTGCCCCCGCTCAAGCAACATACGCAATGTACGTAGCTGGTAAGTGCGCGGGGAGGCTACCTTTTTGGATAACCGCTTTCTTATATTCAGTGAACGCGAAATAATACTGCCTAATATTGCCATATGACCTGTAAAAACGCCAATTACCTTTCTTTTTCCCCAAGGGATACCGGCAGCAAAATTAATACTTGTTACGCTCCCTTGCTTCAGCAACAAAGAAGACATTAAAATTGTTCATTATTTTTTAACAATTGATTGGTTTATAATTCGATGAGGGTATCTTCCCTGACCGGCTTAACCAATTCGTGCGATTTAACAAAATTGCACCATACACAATCTTCTTTACCACAGCCTTTGTCAAATTCATGATTCATAATACGGTGGTAGGTATCCCGGATCTGCGCCGTAACAAGCGCTACATCATCCGGCGATATGGGCACTACATAACGCACATATTCGTTCTTACGCTCGTCCTTTTCAATATAGTCAAAAAGGCCACGGGTCATTTTCCAGCCGCGGGTACGCGCATCCGGCGAAGCTTCGAGCAGTATCTTATAAAATACCATTTGCCGCCAGTAGTTCCCGCCATCGGGATCGTTATTATTGGGAGGTAACAGTTCTTTTTTCTTGCTGTATTCAGGATTACCTGTTTTATAATCGACCACGATACAATCAGTCCCTTCAAACTCTATCTTATCCAGCTTACCTTTTACCGGCACGCCGGCTACCTGTATATTCTTAAAGGAACGCTCTATGGATACTGTCTTGTTAAAGGTATGGATATAATGGTCGTAATATTCAGTCAATATCTTTTCGCCCAGCTCTTTCCTGCGCTTGTACTGTAGTTCCGTAAAAGCATCCTGTTCACGCCACATCATCCTATCAAAGCTGGCGATCATTTCTTCTTTTGACGGAAATATCTTTTCGGGATGTTCCTGCATTTTTTTGAACAGGTGCTCCAGAGCGTAATGGACAGATATACCGAAAGCCAGCGCATCGCTTTTTGCAGCGGGTACTCTTAATACATTATCATAATAAAAGGCAACAGGGCATTTCATATAGCTGTTCAATGTAGAGGCGCTCAGGGCAAATGATTCCAGCCTTTTGTCCAGCAGCTCCTTGCGGGCAAGCACTATATTGACAGGAGGAGGGGGAGTAAATGCCCATACCAGGTGCTCCATCAGCGCAGCTTCATCAACCGAAGAAATACTCTTTTCCGCAGCCTGCTGCTCTTCAATACCGATCTCACCTACAAACTGCGAAGCTTCAAGGTCCTTACCGGCGTTATCTTTCAGGGCATAGCTTACCTGGAGGTATTTTTTTGCCCTGGTCAATGCTACAAAAAATACACGGCGCATCACCTCCTCGCTGCCGCTGCTTTCTTCGCTTTCATCGGTACGGGTAATGGTATCGGGCAGCAGGAAGCCTGCATTATTCCCTTTCTTGCTTTCCCAGTAATTTTTAGTACAGCCGATAAGGAATACATACTCAAACTCGTGACCTTTAGCGCCAAAGGCCGTATAGAAACGGACGCCATTTTCCTGTCGCACCACCTTCTGCACCGGCAGCGGGATATTCTCCGACTGCATATCCTCGATTATTTTAAGGAAGCCTGTAATGGTCAGTCTGGGTTGGCGGGAGCATTCTTCCACCACAAAGCTGAAAAAGGTATTGAGCACCTGCATATCCCATACCTGGTTATTGCCTTTTATAAAATAAGCCAGGATGCCGGCATCATAAACGATCTTCTCCAGCAGCATAGGAATTGTCAGGCTTTTGGCGGTATGGAGCCAGCTCTCGATAGCGGTGCCCAGGCGATGCAGCTCTTTTACAGTTGTGAGGTCCAGCGCCGCCAGCTCCAGGCCATCCACCAGCATCAGCCTGAAATTTTTGTATTTAGCCTCCTTTTGCTGCATCTGCAGGCTGATGGTTGCTATATCCGAAGGGGCAATACCGAAAAAAGGAACATGCATCAGCTGGAAGAGGTAATCTTCGCCACTGAACGATTTGCGCTGCTCGGCTTCGATATACCGGAATATATCCAGGATATGCTGTATCATTGGCAACTCCAGGATATTGACCGGCCTTTTTACCCAATAAGGTATGCCTTTCCGCTCCAGGAGCGAGATGATATTGGAAGCCTGCTTATGCTGGGAATAAAGCACGGCGACATCTTTCAGATCAACGCCTTTCCGTTGCAGCTCTTCGATCTGCAGCACAATATCGGCCTCTTCATGCAACACGTTATAATATGCCTTCACTAGAGGTCCCACATGCTCTCCGTTCCGGAAGCGCTCATGCGCGGCAACAATATTTTTATCCAGTTGCAGGTGCTGAAGCTTTGCTATCAGCCGCTGCTGGTTATGATTGATGAGTTTTACGGATTTATCCAGTATAGGCTGCGAGCTGCGATAATTGTCTTTCAGCACAATTACCCTGATTCCCATATCAGGCTCCTCTGAATGATAACGGTTGTAGACATCTATTATGTTCTGCAGCCTGGCACCCTGGAACTCAAAAATGCTCTGGTCATCGTCACCGACAATAAACAGGTTAGGGCTGTCCCAGAAATCCATAAGCAATGCGAGCAATTCGCTTTGCGAACCGCTGGTATCCTGGAACTCATCAACAAGAACAAACTGGAAGCGCTCCTGGTAATTGCGCAGGAAATCCTCATTGGCTTTAAAAGCCTCCAGCACCCAGAGTATCATATCGCTGAAATCATAACGGCCGGCCGCCGCCATCCTGCGCTGGTAATCCGGGAATAATCTTGCTGCTGCAAGAGTACGTTGCATCTTCCTGGTCTCCTCATCGATCTTGCTTTGCTTGAGGTCGCCTTTCTGGTACCCCTTCCCGTTCTTTTTGTAGATATATTCTTCTCTTTCCGGCAGGCTTGCCAGGTATGCGTTAACCGCACCTTCAACCGCTTCAACAGTCCAGCCTTCTGCTTTCATCAGCTCAAAAAGCGCATGAAGATTCCTGGCATCATAGAATATCTGGCCTTTAAGCTTACGCAGCACATTGCCTTCTTCCAGGTCTTCCAGGACGCCGTGCAATATCTCTGTCCGTTCCAGGTCGCTTACCGGCTGCAGCTCCCGCAAACCGAAATAGGCTGCATTTGTTTGTATAATGCTGTTACAAAACCCGTGGAAGGTATAGATATTTACCCGGTGCGCGTCTTCGCCGATGATCTGCAGCAGGCGTTTGCGCATAGCCACGCTTCCCTCTTCCGTATAGGTAAGGCAAAGTATCTCGTAGGGTTTTACCTGTGCCTCGCTTCTTAAAAGGTTAGCGATGCGCATGGATAATATTTCCGTCTTACCTGTGCCTGGCCCAGCAATTACCATCACCGGCCCGTAAATAGTGTCAACAGCGAGCCGCTGCTGTTCGTTCAGCTTATGATAACGTTCCAGAAAAACGTTTTCATTTTTGATCATGAAAATCTCCGTAGTTATCCTGTAAAGTTACACGCATAAACCGGGAAAGCAATCAATTGTCTACCGTACCTGGAAGGTAATGCGGTGATAGGAGGTATGACCGAGGCTCTTTACCTGTCTTTTATGATAAGGTGTAGGATAACCCTTATTTTCCCGCCAGTTATATTCGGGGTGCTCCTCGTGTAGCGCGGTCATGTATTCGTCTCTGTGGGTCTTGGCCAGCACGCTGGCAGCGGCTATGGACCTGTATTTGGCATCGCCGCCTACAATGCACTGGTGGGGTATGCCAAAATACGGGGTAAAGCGGTTCCCGTCGACCAGGAGCAGCTCCGGAACAGGATCCAGGCGCTCCACAGCCAGGTGCATGGCTTTAAAGGAGGCTTTAAGAATATTAATACGGTCTATTTCGTTATTATCTACAAAAGCCACAAACCAGGCGATGGCTTCTTTCTCGATCACCGGCCGTAGCAGATCCCGCTGCTGCTCACTCAACTGTTTGCTGTCATTCAGCAGGGGATGATGAAAATCGGCGGGCAATATGACGGCAGCTGCCGTAACCGGCCCTGCAAGACAGCCTCTTCCGGCTTCGTCACAGCCAGCTTCTATCAATCCTTTTTTAAAATATGCCTGTAAGCTGTTTACCGCTTCGACAACAGTGGTCATGGCAGCTAAAATAGTACAGGCGTCTGACAGAAAAAAATCTGTTTATCCACTAGCTTTAATAAAATATTAAGTTTAACGTAAATAAAGGGTTTGTAATTTCTTACACAGATACTTGCCGCTCACAGCAACAGAGGCAGGCCAGAGAAATGTTAAAAAGGGAGCTAAAAACTTGCCCGTGCCGGTGTTATTTTTTATCTTCGAACGATTTGAAAGATTTTTTAACAAAGTAAAATTTATTTTTTTGATGCAGAAGATCCGTGTAGCAGTAGTACTGTTGTTGATGACACTTTCAAACGGCTTTATCGCCAAAGCAGAAGAAGGAGAAGTGGTAAATGTAACCCCAAGAAAAAAAATCATACAAAAAGCTCATAGTCTTTACGACCAGATCGATTTCGGAAAAGACCCGCTGAATGCAGAAGTTTTTGCCCGCGCCTATTTTGGCTTCCTGAATTTAAAAGAAGAGGAACAATCCGGGCTCAGCAAGAATGTGCTGAGCATCTGCGATTTTTCCCTCTCCTCAAATGTACCCCGCCTGTGGGTAATAGACCTCGATAAAAAGAAGGTATTATTTCATACATTGGTGGCCCACGGACAGGGCACCGGCGATGAATTCGCCACAAAATTTTCCAACAGGGAAAGCTCCCATCAGAGCAGCATGGGGTTCTTTGTTACCCGGGACACCTATAACGGCGATAATGGCTATTCGATGCGCCTTAGCGGGATGGACCCCGGCTATAACAATAACGCTATGGACAGGGCTATCGTCATGCACGGCGCCGACTATGTAAGTACCAGTTTCATCAGGGCCAATCAGCGCCTTGGCCGCAGCTGGGGCTGCCCGGCCGTCTCCCGCGAACTGGCAAAGCCTATTATAGATGCTATAAAAGACGGGAGCTGCCTGTTTATTTACTACCCCGATAAAAAATATTTTGCTTCGAGCCAATGGCTGAAGCGTACACCTGCAACATTGCAGCAGGATGCCATCAGGGAGCAGTTCAGGCTTAGCCAGAAGGAGGAAACGGAGATACTGAGGCCACAACAGGCGACTGTATCGAATTAGCAAGCCCAAAGAGATTTTTTTCATTCGAATATCTTAATGTAATTTTGAAGAGAGGTTTTTACCTCTCTTTTTTACGGCCATTTTTAATCTTTATTTGTGCAGACCAACGAGCGCATTTCTGTATTTGATATATTTAAAATAGGGGTAGGTCCCAGCAGCTCCCACACTTTAGGCCCATGGCGGGCAGCCTTAATGTTCCTGGACAGAATAAAACAGCAATATACCCTGGAGGCCCTTACCTCTTTAAAAGTATTGCTGTACGGCTCCCTGGCAAAGACCGGGCATGGTCATGGCACAGATATCGCTGTAATACTGGGACTATTTGGCGCAGACCCGGTGACCTTTGATGTAAATGCTATCAACAGCACTATAGAAGATATAAAAACACGCAGAAAGCTGCTCGCCGGCGGCAGCCGGGAGATAGATTTTAATCCCGCTACGGATATCGAGTTCCTGATGAGCGAATCGCTCCCCTACCATCCCAATGCACTTACGTTTTTATGCTCATTTAACAATGGTGATTCTATCGCGGAAACCTATTATTCCATCGGCGGAGGTTTTGTGGTTAAAGAAGGGGAAGAAGGGAACAACGGAAGTCAGGTTGAACTTCCATTTCCTGTAGACACTTCGGCCGACCTGCTGCATTGGTGCCTGGTATCAGGGCTGAGCATATCGGAGGTTGTGATGGAAAATGAAGCATCCTGGAGAAGTGAAAGGAAGACCAGGGAAGGTGTGCTGAAGATATGGGAAACGATGAAGGCATGTATTTACCGCGGATGCCATGTAGAGGGCAAATTGCCGGGTGGCCTTAATGTAACCCGTCGCGCTGCCAAGCTCAATAAAAGATTATTAAAAGGAAAACCCTACAATAATTATGACGAATGGCTTGGGGCTATACGCACCGGCGGCGAAAGCTTTCCCTATATCCTTGACTGGGTAAGCTGCTTTGCCCTGGCCGTAAATGAGGAAAATGCCTCGTTCAGCCGGGTAGTGACTGCTCCTACCAATGGCGCCGCGGGCGTAATACCGGCAGTGCTGCAGTATTATGTAGCTTTCTGTGATGGGTATGATGAAGAAAAAATAGTCCGCTTCCTCTTATGTGCATCGGAGATCGGCAGCATATTTAAGAAAGGCGCAACCATATCGGCAGCAATGGGTGGCTGCCAGGCGGAGATCGGCGTATCATCGGCTATGGCGGCAGCGGCGCTTACCGAATGCCTGGGCGGCAGCGTCCGGCAATGCCTGATGGCATCTGAAATTGCCATGGAGCATCACCTGGGCCTCACCTGCGATCCTGTTGCCGGACTGGTACAGGTTCCCTGCATTGAACGTAATACCATGGGCGCTATAAAAGCAATAACGGCAGCACAGCTCGCACTGCAAAGCAACCCGGATAATGCGAGGGTATCTCTCGATGCCGTGGTAAAGACCATGTGGGAAACGGCATTGGATATGAATACAAAATACAAGGAGACGGCAGACGGCGGCCTGGCGGTCAATATACCGCTTGGATTAAGCGAATGCTGATCCTCCCCTTTATATTAATTAGTACAGCAGGCACAATGCCTGCTTTTTTATTGCCATGAGTAAAAATAACCGGTAATTTCCCCGTCCTCCTCTATGTTTTCTCGTTTATTTTTGCAACAAAAACTCTCCTATGCGTAAACATCTGTTAACAGCGGCATTTGCATTACTGGCCGCATTACCACCGGCAACCGCCCAGAAAATAAAATTACAGGAAGGCAGCCTGGCACCGCTGAATGGCATTTCAAAGCTGAACATCCAATATGATTACAGCGATATGTCTGTAGGTAAATTTGACAAAGAGGCAGATTATCTTGAAAAAAAGAAAGCCGATTACAACAAAGATGAGGCCGGGAAAGGCGATCGTTGGGAAGCATCCTGGAAAAATGACCGGGCTGCCCGCTTTGAGCCGCAATTTGAAGAATTGTTCAATAAATACGGCGCAGGGTTGACTGTTGGTAAATATCCTTCGGAAAAATATACGCTGGTATTCAAAACAACTTTTACAGAACCGGGGTTCAATGTTCATGTAATGCGGAAGAATGCGTTGATCAACGCAGAAGTATTGATAATCGAGACTGCCAGTCCTTCTACGGTCATTGCCCGGCTCAGCCTGGATAAAAGCCCGGGGCGTACTTTCGGCGGCTATGATTATGACACTGGCGAGCGGATACAGGAAGCATACGCGGCCGCGGGGAAAGCGCTGGCAAAGTATTTTGAAAAAGAACGCAACTAAAAGAAACCGGAAAGGATTGTGTAATTTGGCACAATCCTTTTTTAATTATGAACGTAAAGATCATTGCTGTCACACATCCCCTCTACCAGCAGGTGCTGGACCTTCGCGACCGGATACTGCGGAAGCCTCTGGGGCATTCCGTTTACGCTGACGACCTTTCCGATGAACCTAACCAGGTAATACTTGCAGGAGTTGACAATGAAAAGGTAATCGCATGCGGCATATTAAAGACAGTAGGTCCCGGAACGATGAAGCTAAGACAAATGGCGGTAGAAGAGAGTTTTCAGGGCAAGGGAATCGGCAACCAGGTATTAAAGGCTGCGGAGCTATATGCAACACAAAATGGTGTAAAACGCATTGAGCTGCATGCCCGGAAATATGCTTTGCCCTTTTACGAAAAGGCAGGCTATACCAGCGAGGGCGACGAATTTACCGAGGTAGGCATTCCCCATTTTGCCATGTACAAGAATCTGGTTGAATAGACGCACTACACCCTGATTTCCATTCAGGTTTTTGTACCTTAGCTGCCAAAATTCAGAACAAGCATGAAACGTTCAGTAACTATACTTGGGGCAGGTTTGGTGGGATCGGTACTGGCAGTATTATTGAGAAAAAAAGGTTATGAGGTAACCATATATGAACGGCGCCCGGACATGCGCAAAGAAACGATCGGCGCGGGAAGGTCCATTAACCTGGCCATGAGTAACCGTGGCTGGAAAGCGCTGGAACTTGCCGGTCTTCGCGAAGCTATAGAATCGATCGCCATTGCTATGCCAGGCCGCTTCCTGCACCAGGAAGACGGATCATCGGCATTTCAGCCATACGGCAAAAACGGAGAAGCCATCTATTCGGTAAGCCGCGGTGAGCTGAACAAAAAGCTTATGGACCTTGCGGAAAATAATGGCGCAAAAATTCATTTCAATCAACGCTGCACCCGTGTAGACGTACCCACTAACAAGATCTACCTGCAGCAGCCGGACGGTACAGAGAAAGAAATACCCTGCGACCTGCTGTTTGGAGCAGATGGCGCCTTCTCCGCCCTGCGCACCAGCATGGCCTTCCTTGACAGGACCAATTTTTCCCAGCATTATATCGAGCATGGTTATAAGGAATTAAATATCCCTGCCGGGCCGGATAATACCTGGCAGATAGAAAAGAACGCGCTGCATATATGGCCGAGACATAACTATATGATGATCGCTCTGCCCAATACGGATGGCAGCTTTACCTGTACTTTGTTCTTCCCTTTTGAAGGCGATCCGTCCTTTGCATCGGTCACTACAGAACAGGAAGTACGTACCTTCTTTGAAAAGCAATTCCCCGACGCGGTACCGTTGATGCCTACCCTGATCGAAGATTACCTGAACAATCCGGTCTCCTCGCTGATCACTACCAGGATATCTCCCTGGAGATATAAGGATAAAAGCTGCCTGATAGGTGACGCCGCACATGCGATCGTACCATTCTACGGGCAAGGTATGAATGCCGGGTTTGAAGATTGCTCCGTATTGTTCGGGTTAATGGAGCAATATGGAGAGGACTGGGAAAGCATCCTGAAAGAATTTGAATTGTCCCGCAAACCCAATGGTGATGCAGTAGGTGAGCTTGCCCTGAACAATTTCGTAGAGATGCGTGATAAAGTGGCGGATCCGCAGTTCCTGGAGCGGAAGAAGATTGAGAAAGAGCTGGGGAGGCTGTACACGGGGCGTTTCAATTCCGTCTACGAGATGGTATCATTCAGCCATACACCCTATGCTTATGCATTGCATTGCGCCCAGGCACAGGATATCCTTTTGGGCAAGATCATGAAAGAAGGGGATTTCTCCAGCAATATCCAGAACGAAGCATTTACAGGCAGACTGGAACAATGGCTGCAGGAATACGAAGCAATGATATAAAACAAGGCGGGAATATCTCCCGCCTTGTTTTATATTTAATTTTCTGCTTGTACTTTTAACACTACAGCCTCGGCAGGAGCAATATCTGTAATAGCATAGCAACGGATCTTCAATATTTTCATTTCGTCAAGCACCTGTATAAGATCATCAAATGTTGCAGTCGTATCAGGTTTTATAATCACCTGGATCGCAGGCATTCCGGCATCATGAAGTTCCTTTTGCTTCCTGGATAAAACATCCCGAAGGCTGTTATTTCCTGTAAGATATGCAACTTCGTAATGAAGCGGTTGCTGAGGTAAACCCTCATAATAGTAGACTTTATGATCTGCTGAAGGTATCAATGTCATAGCCGAAGCTTCATGAAATATGTTCGGATCATCGGATGGTTTATAAGGCATCTGCAGGTCCATAGCCTTTGGCTCTGCCAGGCTCGTGGTCAGCATAAAAAAAGTTATAAGCAGGAAGTTAAGATCGACCATTGGCGTAAGATCAATATGTCCGCCGCTCTTTTTCCGGGAAGATTGAATGAATGCCATATATCTGTATTTATAAACAAGACAGTACAGGCTAAGAATTCCATAAAAAATAAAAGCGGGATAATTTAAAATTATCCCGTTTCAGTCCTGGTAAAACAAAACATTAAAAATCAACTGTAAGAATGTCCGAATGAAAATCCCGGCCCTCCCCTGAAATTTCAAGAGGAGTCTTGGCAAATACAGTTGACTCGTCTTTATAATAATAAAATGATGCTACAGATACAGTAGAGGCTGTACTCCCCCACACTTTAAATTTAACCTGCATATTACATGTTGTAGCTTTGGATGGCGTATTAAAGTGGAAAGTTTGGTTATAACCGTTACCCTCAACTTCAAAACTATCCGTATAATGCTGTGTAAGAGGTGTAGTATCGGTTGCTATTATATACTCCCTGCTTAAATATCCGGTTACGCTTGCTCCCATACCAATACCTGTAAGTGTAATGTTGTTTATTTCAATTTTGGAATTATAGCCTGTAACCGGCTCAATATCCTTATCATTGCAGGAGGCCAGAACAAGATAACAGGCCAAAAGCATCAATAGTTTTTTCATTATTTTTCTATGAATTTTCTGCAACAAAATTAAGGCTTTACAGGCAAAACACCAGTCTAAACTTCATTCTTCTCTTTTCTTTCCTGCAGTTCTTTCCTGAATTCCTCCAGTAGCCTTTTGTCACTGTACTCCGCATAGCTGTTGGGCATTATCTTCTCTCCATGATACTCGATATATGCCCGTGTAAACTCAGCGCCGAAATACAATATGAAAGCAGAAAAATAGATCCAGAGCAACAGAACAATAAGCGATCCTGCCGCACCATACAGCGATACCGTATTATTACTGCTGATATAAAGCCCGATCAGGAATTTGCCCAGCATAAAGAGCGCCGCCGTAAGAAAAGAACCCGGCCATACCTGCTTCCACCTGATCTTTACATCCGGGAGCATTTTAAAGATAACAGAAAAAAGAAAGCTGATCACCAGGAAGATAAGGGCTGTATTAATCAGATCCAGGAGATTTACCGGCAGATCCGGCAGGAACCGGAGCAATATATTACTAAGCGCAAGCAATAACGCATTGACAATAAGCGATACAATAAGCAGGAACCCCAGACCTATTATCATCGAGAAGGAAATCGCCCTATTGAGCAGCAGCTTGATAAATCCCTTTTTAGCACGTGGACGCACTCCCCAGATAAGATTTAACGAATCCTGTATTTCCACGAATATGCCGGTGGCTCCTATTACCAGTGCCACAATACTGATAACGGTTGCAGCAAAGCTGTTTTGCTGAAACTGGATCCTTTTGATGATATCCTGTATCTGCTTGGCTGCATCCCCGCCAATAAAATCCTTCAGCTCATTAAATACCTTACCCTGTATAGCTGCCTCACCGTACAAGGTACCGCCCACTATCAACACCAGCAGTAACATAGGGGCCAGGGAAAATATAGTGTTGTAAGCAAGTGCCGCGCTAAGCTTAGGCACCCGGTCATTGGCAAAACCTTTACCCGCCTCAACCAGGATAGACCAGTATTTATTGCTTTTTTCCCTGAGCATAGGACGCATTTTTACATCGGAGTAATATTAAACTAATCGGTTCTTTTCACATCCGGTCAAACTTACAGCAAGATAGGTATTTTCATAACGCCGACCTGCAGATAAAGTTATTGTTTCAGAAACCTTACTTTTGTAAGCTATACTTTATCACTTAACAATAGATATTTATGAAATTAGAGGATGAGCTGAAAATGCCTCATTTTGTGGACTCTTACCAAAGAGCCTATCTTAATATTCTATTCACCGGCTATTATCTTGAATCTAATATGCAGCGGTTATTAAAACCTTACGGCATATCTACCCATCAATATAATGTGCTGAGGATATTAAGAGGTCAGCGTCCCAACGGAACGAGCGCTTCTTCCATCCAGAACAGGATGCTGCACTCCACCTCGAATGTGACCAGGATTATTGAAAAGCTCCTGGAAAAAAATCTCGTCCACCGGCAGCCCAGCCAGGTAAACAGGCGGATTATCGATGTATTTATTACAGACGCGGGCATGGACCTGCTTGCCAAAGTGGATGAGCCGGTAAAGCATATATATTCAGAACTGAAGAAACTGATGACGGAAGAAGAGGCAACCATGCTGGGCGAGCTGCTTGATAAATCCCGCGGATAATATTTATTAAGTATGTGGGCAAGCTATATAAAAGAATTTGAGACCTACCTGCGGCTGGAACGATCTTTATCAGCCAATACAATCGATGCCTATATTCATGATATAACATTACTGCTTTCTTTCCTGACACAGCTCCCCGAAACCCCTTCGCCGGAAGCAATCGGGCTGAAACAACTGCAGGAATTCCTGCAATCCATACACGGGAAAGATATGGCAGCCGCATCCCAGGCCAGGATCGTTTCCGGACTTAAGGCATTTTTCCGCTACCTGGCTATGGAAAAGGTGATAGATACGGACCCCTCAGAATTGCTGGAAGCCCCGAAAATAAAGCGTTCGCTGCCTGATGTGCTAAGCGTTTCAGAAATAGATCTTCTGTTCAGCGGCATTGATCACAGCACTCCTGAAGGACAACGGAACCGGTCAATACTGGAAACCATGTATAGCTGCGGCTTAAGGGTAAGCGAAGTGGTCAACCTCGAAATGAATAATCTCTACCTTGATGTAGGATTTATACGGGTGATAGGAAAGGGCAATAAAGAGCGCCTGGTGCCTGTAGGAGATGAGGCAACGAAGCATATCCAGCTGTATAAAGATCATGAACGCAGCCATCTTACTGCCCAAAAGGGTCATGAGAACATCCTGTATCTCAACCGGAGAGGAGCCAGATTATCCCGTGTAATGATCTTCTACATTATCCGTAATGCCGCGGAAAGAGCCGGCATCAAAAAAAATATCCATCCTCATACATTGCGGCATAGCTTTGCGACTCACCTGGTAGAAGGAGGCGCCGATCTGAGAGCGGTTCAGGAAATGATGGGGCACGAAAGCATTACGACTACGGAAATCTATACGCACCTGGATCGGACCTACCTGAGGCAGACACTGGAAAGATATCATCCGCGTTTCCACCAGCCATAAATGAGTTTGGGCTGCCAATGGCAGCCCAAACTCATTTATACAATCCAGAAGCTATTTGCGTTTCATTACCTTTTCAACTGCTTCAAGTATATTTTCTGTACCTAACCCGTATTTATTCAGCAGCTCAACAGGTTTGCCACTCTCCCCGAAGGAATCCTTTACGGCAACATATTCATGCGGAACAGGGCAAAAACGCGCAGCAACGTTAGCTACGCTATCACCTAAACCTCCGTTTATCTGATGCTCTTCAGCGGTTACCACACAACCCGTTTTCTTCAGCGAATTGATGATCGCTTCCTCATCAAGCGGCTTGATCGTGTGCATGTTGATCAGATCCACTGAGACGCCCTTTGCCTCCAACGCTCTTGCGGCTTCCAAAGCGTTCCATACAAGGTGCCCGCAGGCTATGATGCTGACATCGCTGCCTTCGTTCATGACCTGTGCTTTCCCGATCACGAAATCGCTGCCATCTTCCTTTGTAAAATTGGGCCACTTGGGGCGACCGAACCTCAGGTAAACAGGGCCTTCATAATCTGCTATGGCAATAGTTGCCGCTTTAGTCTGGTTGAAGTCACAGGGAACGATCACGCTCATCCCCGGCAGCATTTTCATCATGCCTATATCTTCCAGCACCTGGTGCGTTGCCCCGTCCTCTCCAAGTGTAAGACCGGCATGCGAAGCGCATATTTTTACATTTTTCCCGCTATAGGCAACCGATTGCCTGATCTGGTCATAGACGCGCGATGTGGAAAAATTGGCAAAAGTAGTTGTATAAGGTATTTTCCCGCCGATAGTAAGACCGGCTGCAATGCCGATCATATTGGCTTCCGCAATACCGCATTGTACAAACCGCTCAGGAAAGTCCTTCATAAATGCATTCAGCTTGAGCGAGCCCGCCAGGTCCGCAGTAAGCGCTACAATGTTTTCATTACGCCTGGCCGCCTCATAAATGCCTTCGCCAAAGCCCCCCCTTGTTTCTTTTTCGTTTTGTACGGTATAATCGTTAAGCATAACCTGGTTTGAGAGCGCAAAAGTAAAAAGAATAGCATTGAGATGTGCTTTATTCCTTACATAAATTCAAAAAAAGGAGGAATATTTACCGCCATAATTAGATTCTCGTCCTTTTTTCTCAAATTTGCATTCAACAGTCATATTTGTAATTGTGAAGCAGGTTATAAGAATCGTTACCAATAAGTTTTTTATTGTATCAGTAGCCTTCCTGCTGCTGATGCTCTTTTTTGACCAGAATGATTGGTTTACCCAGCATGAAAGGAGCAATGAGCTAAAACAAACAGAAGAAAACATACGTTTTTTAGAGTCGGAGGTGAAGAGAATGAATCAGGAACTGGATGACCTGAACAAACCTGAAAAACTGGAGCAGTACGCCCGTGAAAAATATCATGAGAAGCGTGATGACGAGGATGTCTACCTGATCTTAAGGGATAGCCTTTGAATCGAAAGTAAAAAAAATGCCAAAATTGATAAGAAGCGCAATAAAACCAACCTAGGGGCGTTTACTACCTGTAACACTAATTAATCTCATAAATGGCAGAACTTTTACATAAACAAAACTTCACAGCACCTTCACAACAGGCAGCATCTCCACATGAAATTCTACAGGAAATCAATCTGGAAGATGAATTTGCACCCGAACTGGGCTTGCTGAAAAAGCAAATGGCAGAACCGAGGGAAGAAGCCGTTGACAGATTACTGCAGCTTATCCATATACAAACCGCTGCGGAACATCAATCCTGCTAATACTGTCCTGTTCCTAACAGTACCAGGGTGCAGGCTTCGACCGGCTCTATATCATTTTTAAGAGCAAGCGATTCCAGCTCAGGGTTTTCTGTGCCGGGGTTAAAGATGATCCTGCGCGGCTTTAAAGAAAGGATATAATCATAATATTCTTTTTGCCGGAGCGGATTCACATAAAGCGTCACAGTATCGATATGGTCAAAAGCCTTTTTCTCTTTTCCGAAAACCACATCGTTTACTTTCCCCTCTGTAGCACCGATCGCTTCTACCGGATGCCCGGATGCCCTTAACCTGTTAATAGCCATATTGCTATATCTTTCCGGATTTTCAGAAGCACCAATTACCAGGGTCTTTTTTTCCATAACGTCAAGTTTTTACCCGTACGGGAAAATGAATAAAGAACAGCCGAACAATATTTTTGTTCAAATAACTATCAGTGAACCTTATCCGGACCTGCTACGGTTTGTTATCTTTTTTTCTTTGCAGACGTTTTTTTGCTTTTAGAAGCAGACGCTTTCTTTGGAGCACCGGATTTAGATGATTTCTTTATTTTGCCTGCAGGCTTTGCTTTTACTTTTGAAGATTTGCCTTTTTTAACAGCCGCTTTTTTCCCTTTACCGGCTTTAGCACGGGAAGATATACCGGTAGTTTCCCGTACCGGCATATTTTTTACTTTTGCGCTTTGATCCCTGTTCTGCTTCGGCGTAAACCCGGAATTTTCGCCTCTTATCTCCTGCATATGCTTACGCAAAGCATCATCCGGGTCTTTGGATTGCCCGCTTTGTTTTTGTGTATGAGCCGGCACCGTAACAGGATCTTCATACTCTTCAGGCTGATTATCCGGCTGCTCGGCCTGCCGGGCTTGCTCAGTGTTTCCATATACCGATTGATCCATTTTTGCTTTCAACCGGTCAAGCTCGCTCTGTTTATTATTATCCTGGAAGACAGGCGCCACAGCCTGGGGTACCTCCTCTTCAACCGCGGTAAGATTGGCAATATTGCTCTCTACATCTTCCGGTTCATCTGTTATTTCTCTTACAGGCGATTTGGTGGTCTCAACCCAGTTATCCGCTTTACCTGCCCCGGCGCCTACAGCAGGTCTGGCACCATAGCCAAAGGCAACTTCTTCTTCCTTGCCTGGGGCATTGGCCGAATATGTTTCAGGCTTTTCGGAAGCCCACTCTTTTAGATTCAATATGCTTCCGGGAAGCGGTTGCTCGTTGGGGCTGAGCTTGTTCAGCAACCGGAGCTGCTCCAGCTGTATCCCTTCCTCCTGGCTGACCTGGAGCAAAGTTTCTCCTTCTTTGACTATGTGGGTAGGCTGCTCAGCGGTCTTATGCTTTTTTTCAAGGTAAATAAACATATCCGATTCAAGTGGGGCGTCGGGAAGGTCGTTCATTTCAAGCAGTTTCGCATAACGTACCTTATTTTTAATGGCATATTCCAGCAGCATATCTCCCTTGCGGGCCTGGAACCCTCTAAGCCCGTTTTTCCTTGCCGGCTGATAATATTCACCGGAGGTATTGCTTGTTTCCTGTTCAAGAGGGCTATCGCTCCTGACAACCTCCCAGCTGTTATTTTCCTGGGCGACATTGGCAACTGTTACATTATTCTCCGGAACTGAGCCATCCTGCAACCGGGCAACCGGTCCTGCAGATGCAAGTATAACCGGGTCGCTCTTTGCCCTTCCTAATGCCGCGTAGGTATAATCCTGTAAATTGTAGGTTTCAATTATCTCAATCAGCTTTTGCGCATATTTAGGATTAGTCGCATAACCGCATTTCTTAAGTCCGTGGGCCCAGCCTGTATAATCTTCCGGGGCCAGGAGAAACAGCCCCGCATACCGCTTATTATTTTTAAGAAAATCGGAATGGTCCCTGTAAGATATGAGTGCGGTCTCATACTTACGGAAGCATTCATCTTTTGCATCATCAGTGTAAGCATAAGTTTCGCCTGTCCAGGTATTCTTGCATTTAATACCAAAATGATTCCGGGCATTGTTACACAGCTCGCTGCTGCCGGCCGCGGTTTCCACGATTCCCTGAGCCAGTGTGACAGCCGCCGGTACACCTGACCTCAGCTGCTCCTGGATCGCAAATTCCTTAAACCGGTCCACATAGCCCTTTACCTGGGTATCATAAGAAGTTTTCTGGCCAAAACCGGCAAAGGAAATACAAACGGTTACTGCGAGTAAAAAGATTTTTCTATTCATCTGTATTCTGAATATGTTTAAAATTCAATCAATGCTTACTTCTTCCGGATAACAGACAGGCCATCCCTGATGGGCAATATCACCTGTTCTACCCGCTCGTCGGCGGCTATTTTCTGATTAAATTCATGAATGTATGCAGCGTTTTTCCCCTGCTGGTCTGCCGGCCATACGACCTCTCCGTGGAACAGCACATTATCCGCAATGATGCACCCACGACTGGAGAGCCTGTCGATAACAAGATCAAAATACAAGCCGTAATTTTTCTTGTCCGCATCTATAAAAATAAGGTCAAACTCGCCTTCAATCTCCGGAATTACAGATGCAGCTGTTCCTATATGCTGCCTGATTACGGCAGACATGCCCGCCTGCTCCCAATAACGGTTGCGCATCTCCTGCAGCTTATCATCTACATCTACAGTATGTAATAAACCGCCTTCCGCAAGCCCGTAAGCCATACAGATAGCCGAATAGCCCGTATAGGTGCCGAGCTCAAGGATAAGCCGGGGGCGGATCATAGAGCTGACCATTTTCAGCAGCTGTCCCTGCAGATGCCCTGAAAGCATCTGGGCGCCATGAACGCTGGCCTGGGTCTCATGGTTCAGCGCTTCCAGGACCGGAGACTCGGGAGTACTGTAGATTTCAGCATAATGACTGATCGGATCAGATGTAAATTTATTTTCCATACCGGTACCGGTTTAGAAATTGGGCTGAAGCTTGTTATGCGTATAGAAGTCTTTGATAAAGTTGACCACTTCATCCGAGGTATCGAATATTTTTATCAGGTCGAGGTCTCCCGGGCTTATATTCATTTCAGCTTCCCACATGATCTCCTTCATCCAGTTGAACAGGCCCAGCCAATAGGACGATCCGACACATATCATGGGGGTCTGGGTAAGCTTGCGTGTCTGTATCAGTGTAGCTACTTCAAAGAACTCGTCCATTGTTCCCCAGCCTCCGGGCATCATTACAAAGCCCTGTGCATATTTTGCAAACATGACTTTTCTTACAAAGAAATAGTCGAAATCGAGCCGTTTATCAGAGTCGATATAAGGGTTATAATGCTGCTCGAACGGCAAAGCTATGTTCAATCCTACAGAATTGCCCCCGGCGATATTGGCACCTTTATTCGCAGCTTCCATAATTCCCGGGCCACCACCGCTAATGATACCGAACCCTTCCTCTGCCAGCCTTTTTGCAATATCTACGGTAAGCTCGTAATATTTATGCCCCGGCTTGGTGCGCGCAGAGCCGAATATGGAGATGCAGGGTCCGATTTTCGCCAGCTTTTCAAACCCTTCAACAAATTCAGCCATTATCTTGAATACCTGCCAGCTGGAATGTGCTCTTGTTTCGGTCCAGTCACGCAGCTTAAGCTTATGCAATTGATCTTTCATATATGTCCTGTTTCACCGGCGGGATGCCCCCAGGCCGGGACCAATACGAGTTGATTTTCCTAAAACGGCAAAGATAAGAGATATTAAAGTATCTGCCTCCCGGCAGGATTTTTACAGACAGCAGCGATTTTGCGGTTTGGCTTTTTAGATTTTACTTTGATGCATGGTAAATTACAATTCAGATGTAGATGCAGTAAAAGCACTGCAGGAAAAATATGAGGAGCTGCGCCAGGCTGTAGGAAAAGTAATTGTGGGACAGATGGATGTAGTAGAGAAGCTGGTAATTTCAATATTGTGTAACGGGCACAGTCTGTTGGTCGGCGTGCCGGGACTGGCTAAAACACTGCTGGTAAAAACGGTGGCGGATGCGCTTGATCTTTCATTTAAACGTATACAGTTTACCCCTGACCTGATGCCGGGAGATATTACCGGTTCAGAAATACTGGACGAGAACAGGAAATTTAAATTTATACAGGGCCCAGTTTTTGCTAATATAGTCCTGGCAGATGAGATCAACCGTACACCGCCCAAAACACAGGCGGCACTGCTGGAAGCCATGCAGGAGCGCAATGTAACCGCTGGGGGGGAAGAGCACCGGCTCCCCGCCCCTTTCTTTGTGCTGGCTACGCAAAACCCCATCGAGCAGGAAGGCACCTACCCCCTACCGGAGGCGCAGCTGGACCGTTTTATGTTCCAGATCATGGTCGATTACCCAGCGTTTGACGAAGAGGTGCAGATAGTAAGGCAAACGACGAGTCCGCAAAAAACGGAGCTGCCCAAAGTGCTGCACGCCGAAGAAATATTATTCTTCCAGCAGCTGGTACGGAAAGTACCCGTAACGGATAATGTGCTGGAATATGCAGTAAAGCTGGTACAGCAGACCAGACCGGGCAATGACAGCAAATCACCCGCCAGCCAGTACCTGGCCTGGGGGGCAGGTCCGCGCGCTTCTCAGAACCTGATACTTTCGGCCAAATGCCATGCATTGCTGCAAGGGAAATACGCACCGGATATTGAAGATGTAAAAGCTATGGCGCCACATGTGCTGCGGCATCGTGTTGTGCGTAATTATAAGGCAGAAGCTGAAGGTATTTCCCTGGAGGAGCTGCTGGCACAAATGATGAAGAATTTATAATACGGACAAATGACAGAGCAACACACACTGGATCAACGCTGGGCAATACTGGAAGCTAAACTTACAGAACAGTTTGGCAAGCTTCCCAATATGGAAGCTATACTTTTCCTTATAGGGGTAAATGAGTACCGGGGAAGGATCCCCAAAATAAAATTTTCAAAGGAGCAGAAGCAGGACCTGATGCACGTCGCTGTTTGCGCATTGCTAAGCAGAAGCGGTTATTATGAGCTTGAAGGTTATGATGAAGAGGGATGGCCACATTATAAAGAGCTGGATATTGTAAAGACAGGCTCCCTGGAAGAGCAGGAAATGCTGCTGAAGATCAATATTCTTGATTATTTTGAGATCGGGTAAAGAACTACCGGAGATATTCCGGCTTTTATGACCGCTATTATACCTAAAGCAAAGGCCCGGATCGCTCCGGGCCTTCTTTTGTGATGGTTTGGCTGGGTTATTTTATATGAAGAACATGTCTCTGCTGCCATGATACTACTTTAAGACAAGCATATGCTATCAAAACCCTTAGTGCTTACCAATATTTTTTCAGGCTGAATGCCGGCGCATAATTTCAAGCGTCTCCTTGCCTTTACCTTGCAAGGAATTCTTCGATCATTGTCACAACAAGATCGGGCATCCTGCTGTTTTTATCCGGCGCGCATATTTCCCCGATATAATCGCCATGGCCGCAAGGGAGAATAGCCAGCCTTGCATCAGGTAAAGTTTGCGCCAGCAGGAGCGCATGTTCTGCCTTTATGGCTTCCGCATCGCCATTGATTATCAATGCCGGCGCTTTGATAGCTCTTATGTTTTCATCCGGGATGTCCTTGAATGCCACCATACGCGCAACATCACGCATAAACATAGCCTGTAATCCTTTAGGATCAGGATTGATATCCTGGTACGCATCTTTCAGCGGCTGCGGCATCTGGTCCAGGGTCGCCTGCTGCATCCCCTCAAAAAAGCCCGCAGGCATACCATCGCGCCGGTACAGCGCAGAAGCCAGTATCAGCTTACCTACCTTTCCGGGATGCCTTATTGCAAGCTGCAATGCAGTAGTGCCGCCATTGCTAAAGCCCATGATATCGGCTTTGCCGATCTGCAGCAGCTGCAGCAATGCCGCCACATCATCTGCATCCTGCTCAAAGCTTAAAGGCCGGTCTATATCTGCCGTATGTCCGTGGGCCTGCAACTCAATGGCTATTACCTGATGTGTCTGTGCCAGGGCAGGCAATATGCGTCCGAAGGTGGTGCCGATGGTGGAACCACCACCGTGCAACAATACCAGCGGAGCACCTTTGCCATGAATTTCATAATAAAGCTGCAGCCCGTTAACCGCAGCATAATGTCCCTGCGGGCTTACCTGTTGTGCGTTCATATAGGTTTGTTTGAAACAAAGAAGTATTAAGAATAGAAAATACCTGTATATCATAATCCCTGCTTTTGGGTACAAAATTATGATGTATCCCTGTCCTCAGGGGGTTGTGATTACGTCAATTCAGAGGCCATATACGCTATAAAACAAGAAAACATATCCTGCCGTAAAATAAAAAAGCCCCGGCAGGAATACCGGAGCCTGAAAAAAATCCATTTAGCGGACCAAAGGTAATAAGCGCAGTTATATACAAGAGCAGGCACAAGCGTTTTCCCCCTAAAAATCCCACTCACGCAAACAGGGTGAAAGCCCGATACAGGAAAGGCTTTCATCCTCCCGGCACTAACTGGTTGCGCTGCAGGCTATTGCTTGCCTTCATTCTCCTTTTTCCTGTAGGCAATGATCTTCTTTATAAGATCCAGGGGCAATGGGTCACTGTTAGGCAGCTGGATGGCCGATTTGCTGACCTTATATTTTTTCAGCTCCGGCTCAACCGATTTCAGCAAACCTTCGCTAAAAGGATAAGACAGGGAGATATGCCGGGCATAGGCTGAATAATAAATAAGATACCCTTTGTATTTAAAACAGGGTATCTGGTAGCTGATCGTTTCTTCCACTCCCGGCACAACTTTATGGATCAGTTGCCTGATCGATTCCATTCTTTCCACAAGCTCGGGCGGGAAAGCGCTATGGTATTCGTCAATTGATTTATAGTCTGTCTTTGCCATCCTATGATCGGTTTAAAAGCGTAAGTTCCGGAAAGCGGTCTTCGAAGATACGAATTTAACCAGGCAAAAGACGACGCCCGGGCAGGCGATTTACTCCTGTCCGGGCGGTTATTTTGAATGAGGATACGATTATTTCTTCTCGATAGTAATATCCGTGATTTTAAAGGAAAAATTGTCCTTCCGCTGTTCTTCCGCCGGTTTTTGCAGCTCGCTGTAATGAACAGTACCGGTTATTTTAAATTCAGGATGCTCGTCAAGGTTATATTTTTTTCCGTCCTGGTCAAACACATAAAAGTTCTTCAGCGTGTACTTGCGCTCTTCCGGTCCCAGGTCAAGCAGTACACTGTTCTTTCCCGAACCGGTAGGTAGCACTACATCCGAAACATTGTGCTTTTCAGAGCTTACAGCACTTGCCTTCACCACAAATGCCATAGGAATGCTTTGTGACCTGCCGGAGCTGAAAGTAAAAAACGGGGCGTCAAACTCACCGGTCAATTCAACTTTTTCCCCTTCATACTCATAGCCTGATTGCAGTTTTTCTACCGTTTTAACCGAGCTGTTATTACAGGAATGTAATGACAAGGAAACGATTGCTGTTGCGACAAGGATAAGATTTATCTTTTTCATAATTCATTGGTTTGAGGAGATGATTTCTTTTTAATTAAAACTGTACTAAACGCCCGGTAAACACCTAAAAGCAGGAATAGCAAACCGGTTAAGGTAAGCCCGATGTATTCGGCGATCCAGCCAACGAGGATCGCTGCGATGTGTATTTTCCCGTTTTGCGGCTCAAATATTTTACCGCTGAGAATGTAGGCAGCAAAGGCAGCAAAGCCTGCCAGCCATATAACGGCATATACATAGCGCAGCGGGTTCCTGCTGAATGAAAACTTGCTGAGCATGGCTTTGGTTTAGTCCGGAGCGCTTTCAGTATTTACCTTTATTCCCGCCTTATTGAGGAATTCTATCTGTGAGTCCAGGCATTTATCTTCCATGGCAGACAAAGCATTTTTTTCTGTGGCAATTTCCTTCAGGATAGCGCCTCTTGTCATGCTGTCCTGCTGCTCTACGTATCGAACAAGCAGCGGGGCATACCGGTCAGAGATTGCAGACATATAGCCTATTACATTAGCATGAAATATATCCGCCATTTCACTATGCGCCAGCCCGCTGGCCTCGGCTTTGATCGTATTGACATAAGTTCCCAGCGATTGTGCTTCCTTCAGTTTCATATCATACGATAACGCATCAGCCTTATCCGCATCAAAGCCCCCATCCAGCAATTTCCGGTAGCTCTCGTCAGCTTTTTCCTTGCAGCTGTAAAAAAGGCTTGCCATTTTTTCGTTATAACCAAAATCCTGCCTGTTACCGCCGCAAGATGCCAGGACGATCGTTGCAAGAAGCGCTATAAATATTTTCGCATTCATAACTTTTACTATTTTGCTGCAAAAAAATATCTTTAAGCCAGACCGCCCGGATCCGTTTACAATTTGCTGATGGCCTTTTACAATCCGCAAAAATATCCCGGTACCAGCCAGATAAACGCCGGGGTTATTGTAACCGCCGCTTGCTTGCCATGCTTTCCCAGAAATCCATCAGATCACCCTTCTTTGGCTTTTCAAAACGAATAGTAATGAAGCTTCCCTGCTCCTCATTTCCTGAAACAAAAATTTTAACCTGCCACCCATCTGCCTGGCGAAGATGAAGCGTTGTATTACCATATTTATCCGGCCGGATAAGCGCGGGATTGATGTTGCTGACCTGCTGGTATGCGTTATTAATGAGAGTTTTAAAAATCGTATGCTCCTTCAGCAAAAACAGATCCTGCTGCAGCTCCTGCCGGACCGCCGCCGGGTCCGTTTTGAGCAATGGCTCAAATGCTTTATCAAAGCCAAAGGAAAGCAGCACATCCTCGCAGCCGCTCAGGTATGCATTGCATATGCTGCCAGATAACCTGGCCCGTTCATGGTATTCCTCATCATACCGGTCATCCAGGTCAAGCGAGGCCTCAATAGCTAATCCCTTGTCTTTTCTGAAGATCTGCTTTTTCATTGCTGCGATAGGACAACGTTTGAAATGCTTTTCAATTATTTTACCATCTTCAAGAGAGAAAACCAGCTGCATACTTTTTAATGCTTCGCTTTCCTGTCCCGGATCACGCGCCATTGGGTTTTCCTTACATACAGCATAGATTTCCCCATTGTGTACGTAATCAATTTCCAGGTGTGCGAAAGAAAATTTACCGCCACCGAAAATGCCGTACTGTTCCAGTATATCTCCCTTATTGTTTAACAAAACAATCCGGTATTCGTACCCGTAAGCGTTACCACCTCCGCCCAGGCCCTCGTCGGTAAAAAGATACAGTGCATCCGGCATATCATCTTTGTTGAAGTCTGTAATCCAGCTTTCGGATGTTTCCGCGTAGTAGCAGGAAAGTATATTCCCCTGCGTATCCCGCAGGCAATTGTCGCGCTCCCTGTAAGTTCCCTGGCCTTGTTTCAATTCCAGCTTCACCAGCTGATCGCCGATCCTTTTCAGTTCCAGCGAATCCGGCGACCGGGCATAAAGGGAGGTAGTTGTAATAAGTGCCAGGAATATAGCGCTAAGAGATTTCATTGCATAAGCTTTACGATCTGAAACTAAGCAACAGATCAATTATGGCTCCGGTCATTTATAATCCGCATTGCCTTATTTACAATCCGCGATTATCCCTGCACAACCGGGATATGTAAGGTAACAACGGTACCGCCACCGGGGATGGCAGCAGTATGAATACCTGCCTTTTTCCCCAGGAACTGCATTCGCTCCCGGCTGATGGTCCCGGACAGGGAGCGATGAGCCGGGTCTGCCTCATCAGACCGGGTCTTGCCGCTGTCTGTAATGCTTGCCAGTAATATATCTGGTTGTAACTGAAGACATATATCAATGTTCCCGTTGCCTTTGTCCAGGTCAATGCCGTGCAGGATGGCATTTTCCACGTAGGGCTGCAGCAGCATTGGCGGCAGCAGCACAGCGCTTAAATCCTGCTCCACCGGCTGCCCTATATGATAGGTAAAGGCTCCTTCAAAACGCATCTGCTGCAGGCTCAGGTAATTTTCCAGGGTTTCGATCTCCTCATCCAAAGGAACAAGATTTTCCCGGCTGAGCTCCAGGCTACTGCGCAGCAAACGGCTGAAGCGGTTAAGATATTTGATAGCGTTCTCCTTTTTATCCAGGCGGACAAAGCTCTGTACCGCAGATAAGGTATTGAAGATAAAATGCGGCTCCATCTGCGTACGCAGCAATTGCTGCTGCAGCAAAACTTTTTCCTTTTCCTGGTTCAAACGTCGCTGGCGGGAGCGGTAATTCAGGAACAATAAGGTTACGCCAAGCAATATCACTCCCAGGGCGGCAACTGCAAGCCACAGCCGGTTCTTCTGCAATTGCAGCCGGTTGATCCGGATGCTTTCATTTAATGTGCGTATAGAACGGTCCTTGGCCTGCAGCTGGTAAAGCGCGTTCATCTCGGCGACAGCCTGGGTATTTTCCGTCTGGTAAATATCCTTCTGCAGCTTCGAGGTCTGGAACAACAGCGCTATCGCCTCATCTTTTTTACCCTGTACCTGGTACAAGGCCGCCAGGTTATTCTGATAGATCATCGCATTGTCTGCGTAAATAAGTTCTTTATGTTTTGCCAGCAAAGCTGCAGCTTTCCGGAATGTTTCATCCGCCTTTACCGGCTGTTTCAGCGTTACATATGTTCCGCCTACGTTACAATAGCCCACAAACAGGTTATTGATGGCCGTTGCACTGGAGGGATCGGCATCATAATGAGCCTCGTCTATACGGTTTTTCCACAGCTGGTAGTGCAGCAGGGAATCCTTTAGCGGCGTCAGCTCAAAATACTTGATCTTGGATTCATACAAATAGCTGGTATTGTATTTGCCGGGATGCGACCTGTGAAGCGCTTCCAGCTTTTGCAGGTAGGGGGCAATACTGTCGGCTGGCTCCCCGAGCACATTCATTATCTGTATCATCTGTACCAGCACGCGCTGGTGGTTAATATGTCCTTCCGGCAAATCGGGAGTAAACGGGAGCGCGGCGCGGGTCATCTTCTCGGCAAGATCGTACTGGAAGGTCATCCGGTTGCTTTGCGCCGCTGAAAGCAGCATTGTTGACTTTGCCTCGGCACTGAGATCAACGGTGCTGTCGGAAAGCACAATGGCTGCGGCTTTATTATAATAGTAATTGGCTTCATGGCTTTTGGCTTCCATGCTGCGGATATTCCCGATACCATTATACACAAGGGCTTTATCTTCCAGGTTGCCACTGGTAGGCTCTATCAGCTCCAGGGCCCTTTCCACAAAAAGCTGCGCGGAATCCAGGCCGCGCATGCCATATAGCCGGGCCAGGTTGTAATAAATCTTAACCGAAAGCACCGTATCCCGCGCTACGGCCGGATTTTTATCCAGCTTCATCCAGACATTTACCAGCGAGTCGCCGGTTGCGGGCGTGACGGGTACTTTCTCCAGCTGTTTAACCTGCCGGACGAGGCTGTCCCGTTCGCCCGGCGATAAAGCCGGCTTTTTCCCGCAGGAAAAGAACAGCACCATAGCCAGTGCCGGAAATGTGTATCGTAGTAATGCTTTCATTTTACAGGGAAGAGCTGGTCAAGAATAAAATTTTTTCTTCGCAATGAAATAGGAATCTCTTCTTTGTTTTTTAGTACGATGTACTCCGACCGGCTGACCCCTGCCACATACCTGCGGTTGACCAGGTAAGATTGGTGCGTACGCAGGAAATGCGGCGCCGGCAATAATTCTTCGTAATATTTAAGCGGTTTGGATACCAGCTCCTTTGTTCCGTTGCTCAGGAAGAAAAAAGTGTAAGGCCCGTCTCCCTTACAATACAGGATATCGTGTACAGGGACGATCCGTATATTATTAACCGAGCTGAGCGCAATACTCTCCGGCAATTCCCTGGCTATGGATTCCTGCGCCAGGGAAAGCTGCTGCATCCATTGCGGATTATTATCGCTCCGGCGGCGATAGCGTTCCAGCGCTTCCTTAAGCTCGTATTGGTCTATGGGTTTGAGCAGGTAATCAAGGGCGCCGTATTTTATGGCCTTAATGGCAAAGTGATTATAGGCCGTAATAAAAATAATATTCTGGGGAACAGGGTTCAGCTTCTTCAGTATGTCAAAAGCCGTTCCATCCCGCAGCTGAATGTCCATAAGCAATACATCCGGTCGTTGCTCCTCAATCAGCTTGATCGCTCCCGGTACGCTATCGCTCCAGCCAACCAGCTTTATACCAGGCTCCTGCTGTATCAGGTAGCTGATCTCTTCGCGCACCGCAGGCTCGTCCTCTATTATGACAAGAGATATCATTTTCTAAACTTTATATCCGGCAAAAGTAATAATTGTACATAAAGCAGATCTGTCCATTTACTATCCGCCCGCCAGATTTTACAATTAGCGCCCATTGTCCCGGATGCCCGGGAAAGCCGTAAATAAATACAAGCAAGGTATAGGATTTCACTAATTTTACCGGTGTATAAGTATGCCCGGCCTTAGCCGGGACCGGCAAAACTATCAGCACCTTTCAGTAAAATCCAATAAAAACAACCGGACAAAATGAAAGCTATCATAAAAGCATTATCCATAACCCTGCTTTCCTTTACCATTTTAAATTGCAGCGCTCAAAAAAATGATCCGTTCAGACCCAAAGTAGTTTACCGGTCAGATGACCTGGTCATAACGCAGATCTCTGCCCACGCTTTTGAGCATACCTCGTACCTGCAAACCCAGGATTTTGGGAATGTCCCCTGTAACGGCCTGATCGTAAGTAGCAGTAACGAAGCTATTGTTTTTGACACACCGACCAACGACAAAAGCTCGGAGGAACTGATCAGATGGATAAAAGACAGCCTGCACTGTACAATAAACGCAGTTATCCCTACCCATTTCCACAACGATTGCCTGGGTGGATTACCTGCATTTGAGAAAGCGCATATTCCTTCTTATGCTTATTTTAAAACGATCGCCCTTGCCCGGGAAAATAAATTTACCATTCCCCAGAACAGCTTCAAAGATTCTTTAATCCTCAAAGTAGGCAAGGAGACCGTTATGGCAAAATTCTTCGGCGAAGGGCATACAAAAGATAATGTGGTAGGCTACTTTCCCGGCGAGCATATCCTGTTCGGAGGCTGCCTGGTAAAAGAGCTGGGCGCAAGCGAAGGCTACCTTGGCGACGCCAATGTAGCCGCCTGGCCCGGCACTGTTGAAAAAGTCAAAAAGGGATTCCCGGATGTACAAATCATCATCCCGGGACATGGTGAACGTGGCGATGAAAAATTACTTGATTATACCATTGAGCTGTTCAGCGGCAAACAGTAGCCGCATGTCCCGGCCCTGCTCAGAGCTTGCCAAGCGCTTCTTCGCTTTCCCTGGTATCTTCCCCGTTTGCCTTACCTGCTGCTATTGCCCGTTTCATTACTGATACAGCTTCCTGGCTGCTGCCACCCTTTGAAAGCAGGCGCGCATAGGTATCGAGCAGGGCAAAAGAAGGATGGACATCCGTAATATTTTTCATCAGGCGTGCAGCATGCTCAATCACTTTTTTATCAGCACACTGCTCATAAACAGTCCAGCAGAAATAATTGACGCCGCTTTCGCCGATCGTTTTACGGCCTGCCTGCTCCTCAACAAGATCGGCGGCCTGCTGCCATGCTCCCTTTGCCATAAGCATTTCCAGGTCATAAGTCCGAACGTACCTGTCAGCTTCAGCAGCAGACAAATGCTGTCGGGCAAATTTCTTCGCTTCCCTATAGCTGGCCTCATCTTTCGCCGCGACAGCCGCATCGAATTTCCCCGATGCGATCCGCTCCATGATAAACGCCACATCTGCCTTTCCGAATCGTTGCTCATAATCTGCCTTATGCTGCACAAAATAGTCCGTCACCTGTTGAGGGGCGCCACCGAAATAGGCAAGAATAGCAAAGCTTACCTCCGATTGCAGGTCTTTAGTGCCTGCCCAGTAATCAGCCAGGTCTCCGGGCCTGATATCCGCTATCCTGCGTACATATTTTTTGTAGAATGCCGGGTAGCTATCCGGATCGACCGTTGCTGAAACCCCCTTTATATATTTCCCTTGCCGGTTCAGCAGGATGCTTTCCCGGAGCAGGCCGGTATAGCTTTCCACGAGTGGCTTATCGCCCCCGGTCCCGAACATTTTGCTGATCATCTTACCCTCTGCGGTCAGCACAACGGTTGTCGGGTAAGAGCATACATGATGCTTAAGCGACAGGTTGTGCACGGAGTCTTTTTCTGCATCGTAGCGGAGCACGACGAAGTCTTTGGCAATCTCCCCGGCAATGCTGTCGTTTTTAAAGATTGCTTTGTCCAGCGTTTTACAGGGTACACACCAGGTGGTGTAAAAGTCGACGATCAGCAGCTTTTGCTGCTGCTGCGCTGCGCGCCGGGCCAGGTCATAATCCTGCTCAATTATTGTCAGTGCCTGCTGCGCATGCGCTATACAGGCTATCGCCATCAAGGCTGCTGTTAAAGTGCTTTTTATCATATATTGCTATTTGACAGCAAATATGCAGGGATGCCGGGTTGCTGCTGACCGATGCCGGGACAAGAAGGCTTTTCCCCGGTACAAAAGCCCGGTCATGGTTTTTGTCCCGGGAAAACCCGCTTTTGCATAATTCATAGCGGAGTGTTGATCTGCTTCCCATAATTTTGAGGCGGATGAGCCTGCAAAAGATCGGTACATTTTTAAGATCGTACCTGTTTATCAGAATATTGCTGAACGCGGTATTTTTATATATCTGGACAAAGGGGACAGTAGCTAATTTCAACCTGTCGGGCGTAACCGGTAATTCCCGCACGCTCCTGCTGCTGCATTCGGTGCTGTACAACACCGCCATCCTGGCTACGCTGTACATCAATACCTTGTTGTTCATCCCCAGGTTCCTGCTCCGGAAAAAATATATTGCCTTTGCTGCCGGCTTACTGCTGAGTATTTTGCTGCACACGGCTATCCTCGTTTTTTACCGGGAATATATCCTGGATCGTATACCCGGCATAAAAGCCTATGATTTCAGCTATTATTCTGCTTTCATGAGAAAGGACAGGACGCATACACCGGCATTTTTTCTCCACCTTTTTTACAATACTTCCTCCTTTACCGTGATCCAGTTTTCCCTGGTTTTCCTGGGACAGCATTTTTTTATTGCGGTACGGCAAAACGAGCTGATCCGGCAGCAGCAGACCGAGATAGAATTAGCGGTACTGAAATCGCAGGTAAATCCTCATTTCCTGTTCAATGTGCTCAACAGTATTTATTCCTTATCGCTGCAAAAATCGGACCAGGCGCCGGAGGTGGTCATGAGGCTTTCTGAGATACTCCGCTATATGCTCTACGAGGCAAAGCATGAGTTTGTGCCGCTGAAGAAGGAGATACAGATGCTCCGCGACTATGCGGACATAGAAGGCATGCGCCTCAGCGGCGGCCAGGTGCTGAGCTTCCACTGCGGCCAGGGAATATCGGCCCGCCAGATCGCCCCTTTGCTGCTGATCCCTTTTGTGGAGAATGCGGTAAAGCATGGCGCCAATTCTATGGCGGAGGATGCTTTTATCGCCATCAATATAAACATGGAGGGAGATACGCTTCATTTTTCCTGTAAGAACAATTACAAGCCGCTGCCTGCACAGGCAGACAGCGGGCTGGGGCTGGAGAATGTAAGCAAGCGGCTGCAGCTGCTGTACCCGGGCAAACATGTGCTGGATATTAAACAGCAAAACCATATTTTTGAAGTATCACTTTCTATCCAGCTAAGCTCATGAATTGCCTGATCGTTGATGATGAACTGCTGGCGCAGGATGTGCTGGCGCTGTATATTTCCAGGCTGGATTTTCTCAGCCTGGCAGGCAGGTGCAACAATGCACCTCAGGCATTTGCCGCCCTGGGCAAAACACCGGTGGATATTTTGTTCCTTGATATCAAGATGCCCGGAATGAGCGGCATAGAGCTGGTAAAAAGCCTGAAGCACCCGCCAAAGGTGGTGATCACTACCGCTTACGACGAGTATGCGCTGGAAGGATACGAGCTGGATATTGTGGACTACCTGCTGAAGCCTATCCGTTTCGAGCGCTTTCTGAAAGCGGTAAACAAGGTACAGCAGTTACAGAACCCGGCGCTGACGGCGGCGCTTCCGAAAGAGCAGGATGAACCCTTTTATGTGCGTAGCGAGCGTAAGCTGATACGGATCGACCCGCAGGAAGTCCGTTATATAGAATCGTTCCGTAACTATCTTACGATCCATACCGGGAACAGGAAAATTGTTATTTATGCCACGCTGGCCAATATTGAAGAGGAGCTGCAGCCCAATCCATATTTTATACAGGTGCACAAATCCTTTATCGTCAATACCAGGTTTGTGTCTGAAGTGGGCAGCAGCATGATCCGCTTTAAGGATAATACGGAAATACCGATCGGCGGAAGCTATAAAGACAGCGTGCTGCAGGCCATACGTATTTTCAATTCCTGAACTGAAGCTAAGCCCGCTACTGTTTCCGGTAATGATGCGCCACGCAGCCGGACCTGAAAATCCTGGTAGCTGCCAGCTTCAGGTCCAGCCGTTCCTGTAGGCTGCCGCTGTCCAGCAACCGCCGCCCCTTCCCTACCATAGCCGGGTGTACCACCAGGTGAAACTCGTCGATAAGGCCCGCACCGATCAGCTCCGGGAGCATGCTTACGCTGTCTACCGAGATCTTCCCGCCCGGCTGCTGCTTCAGCCTCTGCAGCTCTGCTGCCGGATCGCTCCGGATGATCCTTGCATTTCCCTCCACGCTGTCCAGCGTGCGGGAAACAACCACTTTATCGATGGCTGTGAGCCTTTCGCCAAACCTGTTCTCATCCGGAGTGCCGGACTGGTTTTTCGCAACGTCCGACCAATGGGGGAACATAAGCTGGTACATGATGCGGCCGAAGAAAAGCAGGTCCACATCGTCCATCATTGCCGTAAAATAGTCATGCAGCTCATGGTCGGGTTCGGGGTTAAAGAGCGTATGATCGCAGCAGCCGTCTATGCTGATGTTCATACCAAAGGTTACCGTTCTCATATCAATGGTTTTTGCCGGTTAAGATACAGTCAAAAGTAAGCGAAGGCATTAATTGCGGCAGGGGCTATCTGCGTCAATAAACCGGGGCTTTCGGGCCAGATACCGCAACGGCATGCAGCATTTTCCCATATAAAGCGGATAACTGAACCATACGGGTTATATCACAATACTAAAATTTTCTAAAAAATCGTGGAAGGAATTCCCCCAAGTGGGCAATAAGCGTTATTCTATATTTTTATTTAAATTATTGACCAGTTTTTTGACTGTTGGCATTCATTTTGGTATAGTTTCCCTATGGATGATGCCGAAAAGCTTTTAAATTTAAAAAGACAGTACGAAAAGGCCCTGGCAGAAGGCTCTTTTGAGGACATGGTCGCACACGGGGAGGCTTACTTTATAAGCCTCCGGAACGGCGCGCTGACTCCTGAAGATAAAGAGCAGCTGCAGAACGATATTCTCCGAATAAATGAACAGAAACAAAAATAATTTGTTATACGGCTGTCAAAATATATTTTGTTATGCCGGAACGTTACGTGAGGAAGCTTTCTGACCTAATGAAAACATACCAGGAAGCCCTGCAGCAAAAAGACATTGAAAAAGCCATGGAAGCCGGCGAAGCGTATTATAAGACCTTCAGGAACGGTGAACTACTGGATGAGGACCGGGAGCAGATCCAGAACGATATTTTGCTGATGCTGGTAAGAAATAAAGGGTAGCACATTATTATTGTGAAAAAACCAAGCGTAGATCCGCAAACTCAGCGGCCATCTGTTATTTCCTGGCCTGAGCCTAGTATCTTTTATTTTTTCCGTGCCTCAATTTCTTTCAGACCTTCCTTCAGATCGCGCTCGGTCAGACTGTCATAGAGTGCGAAAAATTCAGAAGCTTTAAGGTTGAGACTCTCGATAAGCCTTAGCGCTGTAGATAAATGAATATCCCGCCTGCCGATGGATGTTTGCTGAATGATCGGGTAGCTTACGCCGGAAGCAGCTTCCAACTGTCTCAAACTTGATATAGTACTAATATCACTTTCAGAAAGCATTTTGTTTTTAGCCAGAAGCCTGGAAAGGCAGATGGCAAATTTCAACCTGATAATTTCTTTCTTACGCTCTTCCATATATAAGAGCAATTTCAAGATGTTGAGAATATTTTTTGATACTCGATCGAGTATCATTCAGAATTTATATTACATTTGCCCTGAAAAAAGCACTACGCTCTTCAATTATCACCTGACAAACTAATCTTATGAATATTATCCTGAAAACGGCGCGTATTGCGCGCGGTGTAAAAGTAAAAACGCTGGCAGCAGCCCTGGGCATTGCGCCCGCGGAGTACCTGGAGCTGGAAAGCCGGTTGCGGCCTGTTACGCCAAAGCTTGCCAAAGCATTATCGGGCTATTATTCCCTGCCCTTTTACTATTTCGACGAGCTGTACCCGGACCCGGAAAAACGTATGGATACCCTGGGCCGGCGCATAAGCAGTCTGGCGCAGGAAGAGGAGCCGCCTATCAGCTGGGGGCCGACAGCCAACAGCGGCCAGGCATTGATGGAATCGCTCCTGCAGCAAAGGGCTTTAAGAAGCGAGCTGAAAGAGCTGCTCCATGAGCAGGTATTGCTATATGAACAAATGCTGTCGCTGATGCGGCTTTATAGGGAGCAATAACTATTTATTCTTTTTAAAACATCATTACGGAAGCAGGGGTCTTTTGTAGCAAAAAGGAAGCAATAAAGCTTCCCTTAATAAAACAGGTATCATCGTTGATCTATCGGCTTAAATCCATTATGTTTTTCCGTTCCATACATTGAATCAGTAAGATCATCGAGAGCAGACGACCGGAGCAGGTTGATGTTTCCGCCGGGTTTTATATCCGTATGCCATTGCTTAAAATTATAAGGTTCAGCCTGCTTTTCAAAGCTCAGCAACTCGTTATACCGTCCGTTAGCCCACTCTACCCTGACAATTCCTCCTTCAAATTCTTTATTGAATATTCCGAAGTTTATATTTACCGGCACCTCTTTGCTTACCCATATCGTTATATTGCTCACCATGTTGCCTTCCGGCACCCATTTTACACAATGCCATCCGTTTATCGTTTTATATTCATCTATACGATTACAAGGTTCGTCAGTTATATAGTAAGCGCCTTTAACTGTATCGTCCGTAATAAAATACTGGATCTTCTTTTTCAAGTCAAAGCTTAAGGCTATTTCTTTGTTATAATCAAATTTTATGATGCTGCTTTTCTTATGTCCATACACAGGATCATAGTTTGCACTGTCGTTTATATTGTACCTCATTGTATCCTTCATATCAACTCCATGCAGGTTCCACTTATAATAAATTTTGTCAGCGCTGCTGAATCCTTCGTAATAAAAATTACTATACATCTGCTTCCTCAGCAAACCTAAAGCATACTGCCCCATCGAGTTACTTTGAACTACATTAACAGCGCTGGTATAGGTGCTGTCGGCGCCTATCCTGTACCTGAATGAGTAGGTCTGCCCAAAAACAAATGAGAACATGCACAGTGGTACCATAACTATTGAAAGGATTACTACTATTAATCTTGGCATGAAGGCAGTTTATTATAAATATGGGTTGCGCCAGGCAACCCACACAATTTATTAATTAAAGCTTTAAGAATTGCTCCCCTCTCGATAATAAGGAAATACTGAAGCTGGAAATTAATATTGACAGGGGAAAGATAGGCGGTGGTATCATGTTTGCAACGAAAAAAGAGGCAATTTGCCTTCCTTTTTATTTTAACCTCGTCCTTGTTAATTGGCTATTCCCTGATAAATACCAGAGATAATAAGGGTCGAAACTATCCAGCTGGATAAATTTGGCCCTCATTATAGCAGGGTCTGAAACACTGTAAACAGCATCTGTAGCCTTCTTTTGAATATCATATCTAACCACTTTCACCTGTTTGGATATATTATCGTAGTACATCACGCTGAGTGTTGTCGGGCCTGATTCTATCTGCTGAACAGTATAGCTATAGTTTAATGGACTTCCCGTAAACTGCTTTTCCTTAAATACACCCAATGCTATTGGTTGGGTATTACCTTTTATGCTGTAAATAGTATCCACCAACGGTAATGACAGATAGCTAGCATCAGCTGTTAGAATTGAGTTTGAAAAGTAATGGTTGTAGTCTTTGTAAACGCCAGGTAGCGACTTATCGTAGTAATGGTGTAAATTATAATCTCCAGTCGCATTTCTGGTATAATAAGCTAAAAAATAATCATCGTTACCTTTATTACCTGCTCCATATTTCTTTTTGTTCAAGGAAATAAGCAAGGTATCTCCCATTACATTCATGTCACTTAGAACTGTGTTATAAAAGTTCGTGTCAACCGCTTTATTTTTTAAAAGACTATAATAAAATTCGTGCTGCTTGTCAATTATAGAATTTACCAGTCCCGTTTTCAAAACCTCACCAGTTCTATCAAATTCATGATAAGCTTCAAATTTAAGCTGGAAAGTGTCTTTGTTATCATTCAAAAAAGCAAAATAGGTATACTGAACACCTACCCATACATTACCATCCTTTTGTGGTGCTATTTTTCTAATCTCCCTTGGAAATTTTACATTAAGCGCCTTTACTATTTGCATCTGCTCCTTGGCTTTCGTTTCACTCTTAAAATATCTGGTGTATGCTGTTAATGCTGCATCATCAGGGAGTGTGGAAAAAGTATCTACGTTGCCAGTAATAAAATTTGCCCTCTTTATCACTGGGGAAAATTTGCTGAATATATAGGCTCTGTTTCCAGTAATTACAAGAGGTTCCGTCCCAAACCCGAAAATATCGCTGTTAAAATCGAAACTTGCTTCGTCAGCGGACATCTTATTAATGTATTGTACAAGATCGGGATTAAAATCATTTTTCAATGTGTATCTCTGAAATTTCGTGTTGTCCGTATTTGTTAGAGTAACAGAAGAGTAATTATCTTCAATCAGTGAATTTTTAAAGTCCTTACTGCTTCTGTAAGCTATGGGCAGGTTGTTATCCAAAGAGAAAACATCTCTTATAGAATTGACGTCTTGCTTGTGTACTTCGTCAAGAACAATTTCTTTGCGAACACCGGAATCTAATAGCCCAATATTAGATAAGTTACCTTGACATGTGTAACACTCATCCACGTTTAAGGATAGTAACAAATTACCTTGTCCGTAACAGAGGTCGCCTGTAATAGCTATAATAAATGTGAGTAGTAGCTTGTGTCTCATTTATGTAGTATTAAAAGCCGGCTGTATTTAAACTGTCAGGCTTTGACTATTGCATATTATTCAGTAAGAGACCTATTTCCCCCTCAGTAGGGGTTAATATTGTCAATTATAAATCGGTATTTACTTGTGCGTGCGTTGTTAGTCCAAATACTAAAGAGCTAATAACAGATAGGAGTAAAGATTTAAATTTCATGTGAATGATTATTAGATGAGAACACAAAATAATATTACTCCTAAAAATTAAATATCTCATTTAAATTTTAACATCGTCTATTCCATCAGCATCTATATGCTGCTTTTGTCACCAAACGTTTTTATTTACTTAACCTTATTCCTAGATTTAAAGCAACATAGGATATAGACAACTTGTAACTACCATTATTATTTGAAGAATAACCCTGCATAGATTCAAACGTACCATTTATTTTATTCCCTGGAGAAACTGAATAATGGAATCCAGTAAAAAATCGCTGATTCTTTATATAAAAATTCCAAAGCAAAAAACCATTTACCCCCCAAACAAATTTGGCTTTATCATCCGTGCCTTCCGAGTAAACCAAAGTTGGTGTAAGTGTATCTGCTAACTGAATTGAACTTCCACTACTACCCATACCTACCTCACCGTGTAAACCTAAACCAATATCAAACGAATGACGTTCGTTCATTTTTATTCGATATCCAGCACTTGCAGTAATACCCAAGCCTCTGTAATAAGTAAACATATAAGTATTCTCTCCGTAAAACCTATCAGACTTTACCTCGGTATTATCATAATTCAACGTTACACCATTATTAAGATTGGTAAAATGTAGGTTGGCATCAACAAAAAAATTATTCTTCAATTCAACCTGATAGCCAGCTCTCACGCCTATACCTAAAACATTTCTTGCTGTGAGGTAATTGTCTGTGGTAACTTTATTCCAATCTCTATTTCCAAGTGTATACATTGGTTCAATAGCAATAAAAATATTGTTCTGTGCATTTACTATAAATGGCAGAAAGAAAATTACAGAGAGAATACTTTTCATATATCAAATATAAGCTTACCAGCGCAAGCCAGTCAAGTTTTCTATGTCCATATTCTTAACACGGGATAACCCCCAATAGCCTTCTGTGGGATATGTAGTAATGGAAGTTGGTGCTTTAAAAACTGTTTTCTGGTCGCTCCAGTTGTAAAAAGTAGCTTCACTGATCCCCATCTTACGGCAGTCTCTGAAACCGTTACACCGTTATCAGACTGTTTGATCGCAAACACAATCTGAGCTTCCGTAAATTTTGGCTTCTTCATCAGTTAAATTTTCATTTTAAGTTATGAATAATTACCCCGTTTTTCTAATTTACATCGCTTCGGTTTTTAGGAACGAGGTCAGACAAGGATAAGATAGCTAAAGTGTCCAGTTTATAATTATAAAATGGATAGGGAGGCTATATAGCCTCCCTATCATTATTTAAAGTTTTTAAACCTTTCTTTCTTTTTTCATTTTGTCAAAAAACCTGTGCATTATCGGGTCTGTTATCTTACTAATTATTGCCATTACTATGGCAAAAAAGATAGACGCAACCAACATTTTCACCGTAAAGGTGAAATCATTGAAGACAAATGATAAGCCAAAATAAATACTAAAAAGAACAATAAAAACTAAAACCTTTTTCATAAAATCAAAGTTAGTGATTTTTAAAGGCCTAACCAGTCCCAAACTTTATCAATAATAATCGCTCCAGCAGTACCGGTAATTGCTCCTTTAACAGCACCTAAAACAGCGACAGCTGTTACTGCCCCGGGGCCGAATGCAGCAGCTGTGCCACCAAACTCTAATAATGTTTCAGCTGCACCACCTACTGCTCCTACGATGTCGTTCTTTGCATCCTGAGAGAGTCGTGCACCCATAACTTTGTTAGTCTGTGTAGGAGGCAAATTATCCCATTTGTTATTATTAGCTGTGTTTCCCCAATATTGCGCATCAGCGATAGCAACATTAACACCACAAATTATTGCAGCTCTTTCTGTGTTATTAGCTAATGCATTCAACGAATTGTCAGAAATTAAGGCACTCCATTGTGTTATCTTATCGTTTACACTCAAAGAGTTGTTATCCAATATTGATAATATCGAATTGAACGTACTGGTAAAGGCTGTCGAGAACGTCGTATTTAGCTTATTCTGTATGTACGTTAATGACAAGTCGCTATTGGAATGAAGATAAGTGTCAAAAAAATCAGGTACAACATTGGCTGTCATGGTATGCAAATCCGTACTAATATTAGTCAGGTTCGCTTGTGCAAAGCCATTTGTATAAGTTTTGAACATTGGAACGAAATCCGATGTATCGATTATTCCATTATTATCATAAATGGAATCAAGTTTGGAATAGACATAATCTAAACCTTGGCTATGTAGCGTACCCACATCAGCAAATTGTGTACGTAAGTCGGAGTTTGAGTAGGTTTCAAACGCAGGTATTGATGCAATAATAGTTGTAGCATTATGGCCGCTCGTACCAGTACTTGAAACGCTTTGTGATTGTTTTTGACATGATGCAAAAGACAACATTCCGATCGCAGCGATAGGGACAAATTTCAAAAGTGATTTTTTCATAGTAATTTGTGAATAATAATTATAACACACTTTATTACAGGCTGTGCTTGGCTCCTATTATTGTAAAACTTTATCAATATTATTCCTCAGGGCCCTTGAGTTTATAAACACGATGATGTTAAAACAATAACAGTCGCAAGGTAAAAAACTGGAAATAAAGCATACACCAGTTTTTAAACTGAAAGATTTTTCTTTCAAGTGTTTCACTATTAAAATGAATAACTTTGTTTTTTCTTAACAGTATTATTTTTGATTTAGATCAATTTACATGAGGGCTTAAGCCTTTGAAACCACTTGATAAACTTAGCTTCACAAAACAAAGAACAAAAAGCCCAACTTTCGTCGGGCTTTCAAAAAGCTGGCGGAGAGAGAGGGATTATTTACATGATCCCGTGAAGGGGAGGTTCAGCTTTTTTGAAGCCATTCGCTGCGCTTATTTTCTTTTTCGTTTTCCTGCTTATACTGAAGCTTTGCTTCGCAAAGCCGGAAAACAAAAAAGCCCGACTAAAGTCGGGCTTCAAAAAAGCTTGCGGAGAGAGAGGGATTCGAACCCCCGAACCTGTTACAGTTAACGGTTTTCAAGACCGCCGCATTCGACCGCTCTGCCATCTCTCCGGGCGCAAAATAAAGGCAAGCATTCCGATTTTCAAAAAAAAATTACAAATAATTGTGAAAGCCTTTACCCAAAAGGATTCCAGTAACATCTGCCTGATGCTATCCGTCCGTATATTTGTTATGCCGTCGCTTATAATACAACCGCTCACGCTATTGGCACCGGCTATACCTTTATAAAAATATATACCCCATGCTATCCTTTTTTTGCAGATTTGCTTGTTTAATTTTGCTTGTCTCAGGTTCCAGCGCCTGTGCCCGGCATACAGACGTCAGCCAGAGCGCGACCTTTAAAGAAATGAATCAAAAAGATCCCGATAAAATGACAGAGAAAAGAACCGATACGGCCACCTTTGCCGCTGGATGCTTCTGGTGCGTGGAAGTGCAGTTCCAGCAGCTGGAAGGTGTAGATACCGTTATCTCGGGCTATACCGGCGGCCATGTGGCCAACCCCGACTATAAAGAAGTGTGCACCGGTACCACCGGTCATGCCGAAGCCTGCAATATCATTTACGATCCGTCGAAGATATCCTACGACGAGCTGCTGTCCGCCTTCTTTACCGCCCACGATCCTACCCAGCTGAACCGCCAGGGCAACGATATAGGCACGCAATACCGCTCGGCCGTTTTTTATCATAACGACGAGCAGAAGGAAAAGGCCGAATATTATATCAGGAAGCTGAACGAAGAGCACGCCTACCCTTCCGATGTGGTAACGCAGGTGGCCCCGTACGAAAAATTTTACCAGGCGGAAGATTACCACCAGAATTATTATAACCTGAATCCCAACCAGGGCTATTGCCAGATGGTGATACAGCCCAAGCTGGAAAAATTCAAAAAAGTTTTCGGCGACAAGCTGAAAGGCCGCGCCGCCCGTTGATCTGAAAGGATACAGCAGCTGATTGCCGTTCCGTACCGGGACGGCAATTATTTTTTATTTCCTATTTTTATCGCTCAAATCCCATATTTTATTTGATTATGAATAAAACCAAACTAGGAATTATGCTCCTATCAGGAACCTTGTTCTTTTCGGCCTGCGGCGATAAGCCGAAGGAAGGCGACAGCGGCGAAAAAGCAAAAGCGGAATCGGGCTACGACCCTGATTTCAAAGTGGCGGCAGAGGCCTTTGCAGACCTGCAGCTGCTGCGCTACCAGGTACCCGGCTGGGAAAAGCTGGATGCCCGCCAGAAAGAGCTGGCCTACTATCTTTACGAGGCTGCCCTTGCGGGAAGGGACATCATCTATGACCAGCGGGGCAAATATAACCTGACCGTGCGTAAAACGCTGGAAGCCATATTCGGGTCCTATAAAGGGGCCAAGTCGGGCGCCGACTGGGAAAATTTCAAGACCTATGCCGGCCAGGTATGGTTCAGCAATGGCACACATCATCACTATTCCAATGATAAGATCGTCCCGGCCTGCTCTTTCGAATATTTTTCGGAGCTGGTAAAGAACAGTGATATGGCGCAGCTGCCGCTGCAGCAGGGCGAATCGGTTGACGCTTTCCTGTCCAGGATGAAAACGATCATTTTTGATCCGAAATTTGAGCCTAAAATGGTCGATCTCCGTGCAGGAATCGATAATATAGCCAACTCTTCCAATAATTTCTACGAAGGTGTTACACAAAAAGAGGTGGAGGCTTTCTATGCCACCTTCCCTACCAGCGACCAGGAACCCGAGTGGGGACTTAACAGCAAGGTAATAAAGGAGAATGGCAAAATAGTGGAAAAGGTATGGAAGTCTGGCGGTATGTACGGACAGGCTATAGACCGCATCGTCTATTGGCTGGAGAAAGCCATTCCGCTGGCGGAGAACGAAAACCAAAAGAAGTCCCTGAGTCTGCTGGTGGAATATTACAAGACCGGCGACCTGAAGAAATGGGATGAATACAATATTGCCTGGGTAAAAGACACTACCGGCATTATTGACTTTGCCAACGGCTTTATTGAAGTATATAATGATGCCATCGGCAAAAAAGGCAGCTATGAAGCAGTACTATCCCTGAAAGACCAGGAAGCGACCAAGCGTATCAAATCCATTGCCGACCAGGCGCAATGGTTTGAGGACAACTCACCGCTGATGCCAGAGCATAAAAAGAAAAATGTTAAGGGTATTACCGCCAAAGTGATCACGGTGATCGTAGAATCGGGAGATGCAGCGCCCAGCACGCCGATCGGCATTAACCTCCCCAACTCGGACTGGTTACGCAAAGAGCACGGATCAAAATCCGTCTCACTCGGCAATATCGTGCATGCGTATAATGAAAGCAGCGCTAAAAGCGGCTTCCTGGATGAATTTGCAAGCAGTAAGGAAGTGATGGACCGCATGAAGCAGTACGGCAACCTGGGCAGCGACCTGCATACCGATATGCATGAATGTATCGGGCATGCCTCGGGACAGATCAACCCGGGCGTAGCTACGCCGGACAAGACCTTAAAGAATTATGCCTCCTGCCTGGAAGAAGCGCGTGCTGACCTGGTAGCCCTTTATTACATTATGGACCCGAAGCTGGTAGAGATAGGTGTAATGCCATCGCTGGAAACCGGTAAAGCCGAATATGACAGCTATATGATGAATGGGCTGATGACGCAGCTTACCCGTCTTAAGCTGGGCGACAATATCGAAGAGGCGCATATGCGTAACCGCGCCCTGAATGCTTATTGGGTATATGAAAAAGGCAAAAAGGATAATGTGGTCGAATTCATTAAAAAGGACGGCAAGACCTATGTGCAGATCAACGACTATAATAAGCTGCGTACCTTGTTCGGCGAGCTGCTGCGCGAGATACAGCGTATCAAATCCGAAGGAGACTTCAACGCAGGAAAAAATCTCGTGGAGACTTACGGTGTGAAAGTGAACCGGGAGCTGCACAAAGAAGTGCTGGAACGCTATGCCAAGCTTAACCTGAAAGCCTATAAAGGATTTATCCAGCCGCGGCTGGTACCTGAAATGAAAGATGGCAAGATAACGGATGTAAAGATCGAATATCCGGAATCTTTTTATGAGCAGATGATGGAGTACAGCAAGAAATATGCCTTCTTGCCGGTGATCAATTAATAAACGGAAATAATAAAAACGGCCTGCTGCTCAGCAGGCCGTTTTTATTACCCGGCACTTTCCATGATCAGGTCGTTATTGATGAAAGCGCCGGCAGCGTTACCTGCTGCTACAGCAGCCGCTACAGAACGCATAGGCGACATATTATCGCCGGCGGCATAGACACCCGCTACTGTCGTGCGCTTAAAATCATCTACTTTAAGATACCCGGCTTCTGATAATCCGCAGCCCAGCATTTCGGGCAGGTTGCTATGCCGTATTCCCGGCCGGAGGTATAGAGCGGAAAGCTGGTGCTCCCTGCCCGATTGCAGCCGGATGCTTTTCAGGTAACCTGTTTCATGGACGAGAGATATTACTGCCTCCTCTATAATTTCAATATTACGCCGCCGTAGCTGTTCAGCCTGGCCGGCATTTAAAGAGGCGGTACCATTGGTAAACAGGGTAAGCCTTTCCGTCCAGTTGCTGATGAGCATAGCAAGGTGCATAGCCATATCCCCATCGGCCAGGATACCCGTTTCCTGCTTACGCACCTCGTAGCCGTGGCAGTAAGGACAATGAATAACAGATTTGCCCCAGCATTCCCGTACACCTTCAATTTCCGGCAATACATCGCGGATACCGGTTGCCAGCAAGAGCTTAGCCGCTGAAAAGCTGCCGCTCTCCGTCCCCACGGTAAATCCACCATCCTGCTTCCCGGCACTGCGCACTACCCCTTCCATAAATTTAACGGTGGGATAATGCAGTACCTGCTCCTTTGCCGCAGCGGCTATCTGTGCAGGCGTTCTGCCATCCTGGGTAATAAAGTTATGCGAGTGCGGCGTAAACCTGTTGGAAGGTTTAGCCCCGTCAATCACCAAAACATTTCTCATAGCGCGTCCCAAAGCCATAGCTGCAGAAAGGCCGGCATAGCTTCCGCCTATGATAATAACGTCAAAATCCGTATTGTTCCTCATACCTAAATGCAATTTAGTTGCAAATATATTCAAAACGCAACAAAGTTGCATTTATTTTTTCTTTGATTACCTTTTTATAAGCTCATTTTCAGATACAATAGTAATTTTGATCAGCCGCCTATATTTTTGCGGCATTATCCAATTCCAGGATTAACAGTATGGCTAAAATACTTATAGAATTTGCCCATCCCGTCTTCAGCAAGTCAAGGGTTCAGAAAGAGCTGGTAAACAGGTGCAGAGAGATAGAAGGTATAACCTTTAACGACCTGTATGAACAGTATCCGGACCTGTATATTGATGTGAAGCGGGAGCAGGAGCTGCTGCATACACATGATATTATTATCTGGCAGCACCCGATGTACTGGTACAGCGGACCCGCTATCCTTAAGCAGTGGATGGACCTGGTGCTGGAGTATAACTGGGCATACGGCCCGCAGGGTGATGCCTTATCCGGCAAAAAGGTATTGAGCGTTATTTCCTGTGGTGTAAGAGAATCGGCATATAACAGCCAGGGTATGAACAGGTATGAGATCAATCAGTTCCTGCTGCCATTCAGGCAGACGGCTACGCTCTGCGGCATGAGTTATCTCCCACCCTTTATTATTTTTGGCGGCAACCAGATCAGCAACAGCTCACTAACCGAACATAGCGATAAATATGCAGCAGTGCTTTCAGCACTGGCTAAAGATCAGCTCCCAGAAGAACAATACCTCCGGCTGGACTATCTGCAGACATTGGATATAGATTTTTTGCAGGATAAGAAATTTTAAAAAAAACAGTTACTATGAAAGATACTTTTCTATTCCAGGCAATGATCTATCTTGCCGCTGCCGTAATAGCCGTCCCGGTGGCCAAAAAGCTGGGACTCGGATCTGTGCTGGGCTATCTTATAGCAGGGATGATCATCGGGCCGGCATGCCTGCAGTTTATAGGCAAGGAAGGGCAGGACCTGATGCACTTTGCAGAGTTCGGCGTGGTAATGATGCTGTTTGTTATCGGGCTGGAGCTGGAGCCTTTACGTTTATGGCGTATGCGCAGATCGATAGCCGGGCTTGGCGGATTACAGGTATTGCTTACAACGGTTATCTGCGCAGGAATTGCCTTGTTATTTCATACCGGCTGGAAACAATCATTGGCTATAGGTATGGTCCTTTCTATGTCTTCGACAGCCATAGTACTGCAGTCATTGAATGAAAAAGGGCTGATGAAATCGGCGGCAGGCGAGAGCTCTTTTGCCGTATTGCTCTTCCAGGACATTGCTGTGATCCCTATCCTGGCAATATTGCCACTGTTGGCCAGCAATACGCTCCTCCCGCAAAGTGACGACAAAGGCCATAGCATGCAATGGATAGACTCATTGCCCGCCGGCGTCCAGACATTGATCGTATTAGGATCCGTGGCTGTGGTCGTGCTTACCGGCCGGTACTTTACAAGACCGGTATTCCGGATCATCGCAAAGACCGGTATGAGGGAAATGTTTACCGCAACCGCATTGCTCCTGGTAGTGGGTATTACCGTGCTGATGTCGGCGGTAGGGCTCAGTCCTGCGCTGGGTACATTTCTTGCAGGCGTGGTACTGGCCAACAGCGAATACCGTCATGAGCTGGAAAGTGATATAGATCCATTTAAAGGTCTTCTGTTAGGATTGTTCTTTATAGCCGTAGGCGCTTCCATAGATTTTGCATTGATACTTTCCCGCCCTTTGCTGATACTGGGCCTGGTAGCCGGTATTATGCTGCTGAAAGCTTTGGTATTATTTATTCTGGGTAAAGCATTCCGCCTGAGCCTGGCCCAGAACTTCATTTTCAGCCTGGGCCTGAGCCAGGTTGGTGAATTTGCATTTGTACTGTTCAGCTTTGCGTTCCAGGAAGGGATACTCCCTAAGGAAATTTCAGATATCATGATCGCGGTGGTGGCTATAACTATGGCATTGACACCATTGCTGATGATGGTCAACGACCGGCTGATACAGCCACGTATGTGCACCGATAGCAGGGAAACCCGGGAACCGGATGTGGCATCGGAAGATAACCCGGTGATCGTTGCCGGCTATGGCCATTTCGGGAATACTGTCGGGCGTTTTTTAAAGGCTAACGGGGTCAATGCCACCGTACTGGATATTGACAGCGACAACGTGGATTTCCTGAGGAAGATCGGTGTTAAGGTATATTACGGTGATGCGAGCCGGCATGATCTGCTGGAGATTGCCGGGGCACATAAGGCAAAGATCATCGTCATTGCGATCAATGATGAAGAAAAAAGGCTGGAAATGATCGATACCGTAAAAAAACATTTCCCTCATTTACGCATGCTGGTCAGGGCTACCAACAGGAACGACGCCTATGACCTGATGAACGCCGGCATGCTGCATATTTACCGGGAGACATTGGATACCAGCCTGCGTATGGGTGTGGATGTAATGCGTATGCTGGGCCACAGGGCACATGAAACAACGCGCTTCTCCAAAACATTTTTCCTGCAGGACGAAAAGACCCTGAAACATCTTTCCGCCATCAGAAACGAGGAAGAATATATCAAAGCGATGCGTAAAAACTTCGAGGACCTGGAAGCCACGATCACGGCAGACAGGGAAATGCTTACTCTACGAACAGATGACGCCTGGGAGACGGAGGAAGAAGAGCCTGTCCCGCAATCGTAGCATTAAGGAGTCTGTTCTTTTATTTTATCGTCAAAAGGCAACAGGAATAATTCTTCATCTTCAAAATCGACAACCTTACCTTCCAGCATGCTCTGCCCTGCCGCGCCGGGATTATTGCCGCCGCCCAAAGGCCATGCGCCCCTGGTATCTTCTATGCCGATGCCGGCTATAGCCGCTATGCATAAGCCGAAGTCGGTGCAATTATTATGGTTCAGGTTGTACTTTTTCCTGCTGTACCTTCTTACCATGCGCAATATCCTGTTGAACTTATGCTTCGATATAAATTTCCCGGCCAGCTCATCCCACCGGTGATATTCATCATCCTTAAAAACGGAAGAGGTACCTGGTATAAGCGGAGTTGCTGATAGAAGATGGTCTTTTTCCGGGTAGAAGCCGAATGTACGCGTAACATAACTGTTGTCAGCGTTAAATTTGACCAGCGTAATGAACATATGCCCTACGGTATTGATACCGGAAAAAGGTTTTCTCCTTCCTGCCGAAGGCTGCTTTACATGCAGCATGATAGCATAGGCAAGCGCGGTTTTGCCATCTTTGAAAGGTCTTGTGATATCCCGGGGCTTTATAGGCGCTGAACGATCATTGTCATATCGCGGACCTAAAAACAGCGTATCGTTATCAATAACGATATGATTACTGTCAGTAATATCCATCATCTCGTCCATCAATTCCCACGCCGCCGCGCTATCTGTATTCATTGGAAAGATCGTTCGGGACATCTGCGTATAACTGCTGTCAGCCGTCGTTTTCCCCGCCACTGCCATACTGCGTTCATAAGCTGATTTACGAAAAAACTTCAATGACTGAGGGTATTGCTTCATTCGCGCAAGGGCGACTGCGGTACTGTAATAAAGCTGTTCCTTAACAGTCCTGTTTTTGAAGACCGTCCTTAGCTTCAATGACCGGACAAACCGCAACAACGCTCCTTTTCCGTTGCCTTGAAGAGAATAAATGTTGCCGGCATTCATAAGCGCTATAGCCTCGCTCTCCCGGTCTCCCGCAGCACGGGCCATCCTGGTTGCGCTGTCGGCCAGCCACTGCGCAACATCGAGACGCCGCTCTATAATCGCATCCAGGCAAAGCCTGTTGAGGTATTCCGCAGTCACGGGCAACGGGGCATCTTTTTTTATAACAGAAGAATCGGGCAAGGCAGCGGCACGCCATGCAGGTAAAAGCAGTAAAAAGACAAATAAACGTTTCATCAATTTTCACGCGCGTCAAGCGGTTGCGCAGGTACACAAATATCTGTATCGAAAGCGTTATTGCCTATAGAAATTTGCGATAAAGGCAGTGGGGCCTAGGAGAGGCGAAGGGAAGACTCGATTTCTTTTATCCTGAAATGCATATCCAGGACTTTGTCCGCATTCTCGCCACCTTCATCGAATATTTTTTTCTCTTTCTCAAACTGCTGCTTAAGTTCGTTTAAGGCGCTTTTCAGGATTTCATTAGCCGGGCCTGCCGAATAGGCTATTTTATTCCGGAAGTCGCTCATTACTTCTTCTTCCAGGTATTCAACCCTTTGTGTGATACAAACGATCTGCTCATACAACTCCTGGTTATAAGGCTGACTTTCATACTGCTGCTCCAGCTCGTGAAGCAGCACTTTGGAAGCTTTGATCAGCTCGTTTTTCACAAGCCGGACGTCTTTCCAGAGATCCTCCAGGTTCTTTGAATGGCCTTTCATAGCTATAAAGTGGTTTGGCTAATTACAAAAATAAAAATTTAAGATCAAAAAAGCGATTTTAGCAACGTTAGCCGCCTATCTATGCTTATCGGTCACTTATACAGGAAATAAATAAAAATACCTTTATGGCGAAAACTACCGGAATATGCTGCCCCGGGTTTCTGTAACTTGCGGTATGCACAGGAACGGACAGGCGGATATGCCACTGCATTATGGAAAGGTCCCGGAATGGCTGGCCATACGGATGAGCTTACTTGGTGGTGCGATAGTAGAAGCCATCGTAATGGAATACGGGCGCAGTACGCTGCTGAGCAAGATGAGCGATCCTTTCTGGTTCCAGTCGCTCGGCTGCGTGCTTGGTATGGACTGGCATTCTTCAGGTATTACCACATCGGTAATGGGAGCGCTCAAAAGATCGGTTAACCGCAAGGCATCCGAGCTTGGAGTATATATATGTGGGGGAAGGGGCCGGCATTCCCGGCAAACACCTGCCGAACTGGAGTCCATTGCCGGCAAAACTGGATTGGACGGGGCTCTGCTGGCTTATAACAGCAGACTGGCCGCTAAAATAGACAACACGGCTATACAGGACGGTTTCCAGCTTTACCTGCATTCCTTCATAGTAACAAAGGACCAGGAATGGGCGGTCATCCAGCAGGGAATGAATACGGAAAGCAGGCTTGCAAGACGGTACCACTGGCATTCGCAGCAGGTAAAGTCCTTTACAGAAGAACCGCATACCTTTATCTACGGAAAAAACCAGGGACAGATACTGAACCTTACGGACCGGCATGCGGATAGGACAAAGGATGCAATTGTAGCGCTGACAAAAGAGTCGCCCGGGAAGCTTGCCGGAGCGCTCAGGCACCTGGTAATGCCTTCGCGGCACGAAGTAAAAGCAGCAGATGTAAACCTCAGGCGCCTTGGCGCCGTACTGGCGCTTGCACATGAGCGGAACATTAACGGAATGGAAGAGCTGCTGATGCTGGAAGGTGTCGGCCCACGCACCATACAATCGCTTGCCCTGGTAAGTGAAGTCATACATGGTACACCGGTAAGATTCGAAGACCCGGCCCGGTTTTCTTTTGCACATGGCGGTAAGGACGGACATCCTTTCCCCGTACTGGTTAATGTATACGATGAGACGATCGCGCTTCTGGAAAAATCCATAATGCTCGCCAGGCTTAATGCAGCTGACAAAGACCATGCTTTAAAAAATTTATCGAAAACCAGTATAGCGCTTGAGAAAGACTTCACACCCAATAACCGGTTTGACGAATGGATAGCCCGCGAACAGAACGAGTCATGGAAATATGGCGGGCGTACCGTAAGCGGGAAAGCGCAAAAGCCTGGTAACGATACACGGCAGCTGGAATTATTCTGAAATCCCCGGAAAGGAAATCAAAAAAAAGCGGGCTGTCTTTTCAGAAAAAACAGCCCGCTTTTTGCGTTAAAAACATTATTGCCTGACCAGCTTGCTGGCCCATGTTTTACCGGATGCATCCCTGAGCGTGATTATATAGTTGCCGGGCGCTATTTCAGGAATATCAATCCTGTTAGCTCCCTGCTGCAAATTAAGAGTGCCTTTAAAAACTTCTCTTCCGGTAATATCTGCCAGTTTCCAGGAAACCGTTCCCTTAATATCTTTCCCCGCATAGTTAATAGTCAGGTAGTTCCTGAACGGGTTAGGATAAACACTAAAGCTTTTACTGTCGGCTATATCTTCCAGAGATGTGCCGTCATCATATTCCTCATAGTAGAATCTTATTTGTGCAGATACAGGTTCGCCGTCATCTGTTCCTTCTATTGAAATGCTTTCAGGATTATTGAAGCTGTTGTATCGATAGCGGGCAACTGCAGATTTGATCCATACATCCTCATCAAAACTGTACATTTCCAGGGAATCCGGTCTGCCGCCGTCGCCGGGATACTGTAGTATTTTAGTCCCATCTATCATATCGCCGAAATAATAAATTTCCTGGAAATAGGTCACATAATCGATGCCCGTAGTATAGCCAAAGCTATCCGACATAAGAAGGTTCAGCTCCCCATCCATCATCAGCACATAATTCCTTATTGTTGATACCCGGCCATCACCGAGATAAGTATATACATACTTTTCATCCTCGTAGGTAATAGTATCTGCTCTGCCCTCACTATTGTAATGATAAGCGTACGTTTCCGACAGCGTCCAGTCAGAACCGCTGTATGAAAAGATGGAGTCACCCGAAATACGTCCGGGACTGGAATAGGTAATTTCGCGTTTGCTTTCAAGCTCATAAGCCATATCATCGCTACTCATATAAGCGATGCCCGAGCCGAAATGCCCTTCACCGTTATAATTTAAATAAAGCCTCTTGAAGGGATAAAAGTCAGCAGTGACATCATGACTATAGACGGAATCCATTTTACCGGATGCATTATAAAAAGCGCTGGCCTGGTAATAAAGTTCGTCATCTCCATATGAATTGATCGTACCGGCCTTTATATCCGTAGATGCTCTCATATAAGAAGGCAGGTATGCCGGTTTCATATCCGGAATAAATTCTGTACTGTAAGACAGCTCATAGAAATTGTTATAATCAAAAGCCGACCCGTTTGTGCCGCTATAGCTGTAAGTGGTCGAATCAATCTCACCGTCAATATCAAATGCCTGCGCGATAACCCGTTGCTTTATTGCTGTAGGCTTATGTGCCAATCCTGACAAAGAAGGATTATTTTTCAGGAAATGCCTGACCATTTTCCTGTTCTCGATCTGGCGGGGCGAAAGATGAAAGAAGTTGTGTCTGCTATCCTGGGCATAAGCGCCTGCTATAATCCCAAGCGATAGTGCTGATAATAGTAGTTTACGGATCATTTTCTAGGTTTTAAAATTCAAATTATGGTTACTGTTTTATTGACGATCAAAAACATCCAGATATTGGGCAAAAGGGAAAAATATTGTTACCGGCAGTTCATGCCTTTTAAAATATCTACTCTCTATTCAAAAAATCCGTTTTTCACGAATGTGCCCTATATTCCCGCGGATATACATTCGTGCCATAATTTATAATGCCAACCTGGTACTTTTACCGAACGGTTCTGCCATAACGAACCATAAAAAAGACTACCATGCTTACATTAAAAGGAGTTATACTGATACTGGCCTGCAATACCGGCTTTGCCGGTTACTGCTGCGCACAGGAAACAACAAAGGAAAGCAGCGTTTCGTACAGCCCTGACAGAAAGCTCAAATATCTGTATGCTACGGAAGGCCGTCTGATGGGATTTTTTGATGATGGTACAGTTTCGCAATGTGAGCAATGTAAGTTTTGCCCTGAAACCGTCGATGCGTTGAAGACTACGCCCCCGGCTTCGCTGTATGAAATAGAAGGAGATGTAATGACCGTATATGAAAGCCAAGATGCTATGGATGCTATTGGCATTCCTATGGAGGATAACGAGCATTGGATCATCATAAATTTCAGGCAGGAAAAACAGATACCCGACTGCAGGTAATCGCTGCTGACGGACGTCGCCTAATCAATATTATGGGACACAGAACCAGTCTTTACATCCGCCAGGAGGGCACCGCAGAAACATTATTTGAAGGCAATAATCTTCTTCCTTTTTTCTGGGTTACCTTATTGGACAAAGACCTGGTAGCAGGTAAAACGGCGGCTTGGCAACAGCTTGAGCAGCTGATTGATGACGAAACAGATAATGCGATATCTGCTCCTGGATTAACCTCCCCGGATATCCATATCAGGCAGGACGTACTTGAAGCCAATATCGCCCGAGGCCGGTTGTATATAGAAAGCGCGCTTCCCGAACTCAGCGATTTTTACAGGCAATTTACAGATTATCTCCTGGCAAAGACAACTACTGTAAAAAACGGGGTGTATCTTGATATTATCCGGATAGCCAATTTTAGCGATGTAGCTTCTTTTACCTATGATCTGTACCGGATGCTGGATGCCTTTGAAACGCATAACAGCGAAAGTGCCGGTATTGGTACGGATAAAATAAGCTTTACCGGTTTCCCGGCACACAAAGATTTCACACTCCCTGAGACGCCGGAGCTCGGCCATTTTCTCAGGTCGCAACAACGGCTGCAGCAGCAAAGAGATGATCAGCACCGCCGGCAAAACATCCCTAAAACGGGTAATTTATGGCTATGGTATGGCGGTATTCTTTTTGGTCTGCTATTCCTGGCAGCGAGCTACCGCGGCTACAAAAAGGAGGGACTTAGCTATATGGTCATAGCAATCCATCTTTGGGGCTGGGTATCCTTTATAACCGGCCTATACCAGTTGCTTTGGAAAAGATGGAGAAATAACTAAAAGGGCTGCCGCAGCAACCCTTTATGTCAATATTACTTATTGAAGGATCAGCTTCCTGATGACTCTGGCACCATTTTTTTCGTTCATGATGTGCACATAGTAAGCTCCGCGTGCCATTGCTGCAACAGGTATGGCTACATTCCCTCTGGCGCTTCCTGTCCATACAATTTGCCCGATGGCATTGTACATGGCTATACCCAGCGGAGATGAAGCGGCAGCATCCGACAGCTCCAGGTAGAGGACGTTCTCAGCAGGATTGGGATATAGCTTAATGCTTTCTTCCAGGTTTACATCAGCGATGCCTAAAGGGTTATTGATCTTAAAATCATTATTGGAAATATCAAAGAATATATTACCGGCTCCCTTTACCTTTATGCGGGCTTTATTTGTAGGTAAAACGCTTGTTGGGACAGTAACTGTAGCTGTTCCGGCATTCGGGACTCCCGCTGCCAGCAGGTAAGGATAAGTAAAGCCGCCGTCTACCGATAAATAGATATCAACATTGGCAGTATTAACAGGCGCAACATTGGTAGCAGCCACATTCCAGTTAACCGTATTGGCAACACCGGCATCCCATACTATACCGGTGGCATCAGGCTGGGTAACTTTAAAAGGCGCTCCCGTATTGCTGACATTAACTGTCACTACGTTGTCTGCTATATTAATAGTACCCCAGCCACCACTAAGCTCCCTTGCCACAAGCTTGAACTTCATCTGCCTGGCAACAAGTGGCAACCGTTCACCCATATACGAGGTAGTATTCTTTACCAATGAATCGATACGGGGAAATACCCTGGTCCTGTCCATACCGGGTGTGAAGCTTCTGAAAGAGGGCCCCATCGTAAACCTGCCGCTGGCAGTATCGTCCTGATACAGGTTTCCCAGGTTCCACTGCTCCCAGCAATAGGTAATAGCGCCGTCAGTGCCTGCAGTTGCTGCCGGAGCTGTCAGTTCAAATGGTGTTTTGTAGGGTATCTCATAAGTAGCCGCAATATCCGGCAGACCTACTATTACGCTTCCGGCACTGGTACTTCCGCAGGATGCGCCTCCGCCCCATGAGCCAGAAGAAACAAGAAAATCAGTGATCTCGTCCAGGCTCTTCGTATGAAAATAAGGATCGCTGTTCCTTTGCAGGTTATTGCTGCCGCAGATACCGGCATAGGCCATAATCGTGCTGCCGCTGCCCGGCTCATATGCTGCAGACGCCTCTTCGGACGAGCACCTGTTGAAGGTATGGTTAGCGCCGAACTGGTGCCCCATTTCATGCGCTACATAATCCACATCAAAAGGATCGCCCATCGGGCTGGCGGAGCCAGTAACACCCTGGGCTTTAGCGCCCCATGCAGAGCAAACACTACCCAGCGAAGCTATACCGCCACCACCGGTACTGAATATGTGCCCGATGTCATAGCCGGCCGAACCGATCACATCATCCGTATTGCCCTGGTTCTGGCCAAGCAGTACAGAACCATCATCGTTGGCGGTAAAAGGGTCCGTGGCCGGGTCCAGGTAAATAAGCTCATCCTCTTCCTCAATGAACTGCATGGTAACGGCTATCTCCTTTTCGTAGATCCCGTTCACCCTGTTCATCGTGGTGGTCATAGCGCTCAGCACACCTTCGACCGTGGGTGCCTCACCGCCAACAGCCTCCGCATATTCACCGGTGCAGGAAAGGGCCAGCCGGTACGTGCGCCGGGTATTACCTGATGTTTTCAGCAATACCGGCGGAAGGTCGGGATGTCCTGCAATATCTTCTGTGCCTTCTGTAAGTAGCTGCCCGTCATCGTTCTGCTGGCAATGCATATAGTACCCTGGCAGCCTGCTATAATCCTTCCGGTAATAAACCGTATAGTAACCATCCGCCTTATTGCTGTACGGATCAATAAAATAGGTATTCTCACCATCCATTACCATTGCATGGAAGCCATGAACAGTATAATCAATTTTTGCAGTTACTGCGGGGTTTCCTTCTTCCGTAGCAGTGAAGGTGCGGATGGTAGTGTAACGGCTTTGCAAACCTTCAGGCAATACCGGCGTATTCCATATTTTGAAATTCCTGTTCGCCCCATCCGGGGAAGGTAATTGAATAATTGAGGTCTGCCTGCTTCCTGGCTGCAGGCTGTTCAGCAATCCCCTCATAGCTTCCTGGTCAAGAATGAATATCCTGTATTGCTCCGGCTGCAGTACCTGCGTCCCTGCTGAGACCACCGCTTTCCCCTCCCAGCTCTTCCAGTAGCTGTCCGCATATACCGGCATTGCAGCTATCGCCATCAGTCCGGCGCATAATAATATTCTTTTCATGTATGTACTTTTCGGTAATATTTTTAATACTTTACTGACCCTGTCAGTGTTTCCTCCCCCAATTATTTTTTATATCCGCCTGTACCGGGCTTCTCAAAAGGCACTTTTTCGTAGCCCGTATCTTCCGCCCTGGAAACAAGGTAATAAAGCGTATCATTATCCCGCCATGGCTGTATGATGAAAACCTTATAATTCCAGCTTATCTCGGCGTTTATTTTTTCACCATCATAATCAAGCCTTACAGTATTCAGTTTTTCCTTTTCCTCGGCTCCCTTTAATGAGACCAGTTTTGGATATTTGGCAGCCAATGCAGCATTTAAGGTTCCGGAAGGCATAAGCGTAAAAGTCCTGCATCCAACATCTGCAGGCATTGGAAGCGTCATTCTCCCGCCTTTATTTTTCTGTATATCTTCGAAGAAAGCGGCAGCCTGGTCCTGGTCAACGGTATATACCTCATATTTCAGCGGGAGCTTACGCCCGTCACCAGGCTCTTTTAAAGTAATATCCTGCACTATTCTCCAGTCGAGCGGCAAAGCGCCTTCCTGGCCACATCCCTGAGACGCGGATATCTGAGCCGGACCCTGCTGCGCGGCAGGCTTTGAAACAGAGCAGGCGGTAAAGCCCACGACTATAATTACTATATAAAATATCTTAACCATCAGAGCTGACCAAATGAGGATTTTCAAATTTCGTGAATATTTTCGGGATAGCAATCACCTGGGCGAGTTCCATATTATTCAATTAACTTTGTCGCCACATTTTTAACATTAAAGTATTTATAATGCGAATCGCATACAGCTGGCTTAACGAATATTTACCTGAAACAATCCCTGTAGAAGAACTAAGTGAAATACTGACCGGTATCGGCCTTGAAGTTGAGGGGATTGAAAAGGAAGAATCGGTGAAGGGCAGCCTGGAAGGCCTGGTAATAGGTAAGGTAATTACCTGTAGGCCGCATCCTAATGCTGATAAACTAAAAATCACAACCGTAGATACCGGTAATGGGCAGGTATTACCGATCGTATGCGGAGCACCCAATGTAGCCGAGGGGCAGCACGTAGTGGTAGCGACCGTAGGCACCACGGTGTATCCGACAGAAGGTGTGCCATTTACAATAAAGAAGGCAAAAATCCGCGGTGAGGTAAGCGAAGGCATGATCTGCGCGGAAGATGAGATAGGCCTGGGAAAAAGCCATGCCGGCATCATAGTATTGCCAGAGAAAGCGCGCCCGGGCACAGCGGCAAAAGAATACTTTAATATACCTGACCCCGAACTGGTAATTGAAATAGGGTTGACGCCCAACCGCAGCGATGCGATGAGCCATATCGGCGTAGCCAGGGATGTATGCGCTTTTATGCAGAGCGGGGAAAAGAATGCCTCAATCAGCTGGCAGGTAAAGATGCCTGCCGCGGATCTGCCTGCCGTACAGGGCAGCCTGCCGGTAACCATTGAAGTACCGGCTGTTGAAGCGTGTCCCCGGTATTCGGGGCTTACTATTGAAAACGTAACTATTGCAGAGTCTCCGGAATGGCTGCAGCAGAAGCTGAAGGCAATAGGGCTAAGGCCAATCAATAATGTGGTGGATATAACCAATTATGTCTTACATGAAACGGGACAACCATTGCATGCATTTGATTATGATATGATAGCAGGCAAAAAGATCATTGTAAAGCATCTGTCTGAAGGCACTAAATTCACTACGCTGGATGGTAAGGAACGCACGCTGAGGAAAGAAGACCTTATGATCTGTGACGAAGAAAAGGGATTGTGCATTGCCGGCGTTATGGGTGGAATCACCTCGGGTGTAAGCGCTGCTACCAGGAATATATTCCTGGAAAGTGCCTGGTTCGCCCCCAGGAGTATCCGCAGGACATCGCTGCATCACGGGCTCCGTACAGATGCGGCGACGCACTTTGAAAAGAGCGCCGATATAGAGATGGTGCTGCCGGCGCTTAAGCGTGCTGCGGGCCTGATCCTGGAAATAGCGGGAGGCTCGCTTGCTTCACCGGTTATTGACATATATCCTGTGGCATTAGCAACGCGCAGCATTACTGTTCCTTTCCATTATATCAATAGTATTTGCGGAAAAGAATATAGAAAGGAAACCATAACGACTATCCTGCAGGCTCAGGGTTTCCTTATAAAGGACGTGAACAATGCACAAATAACAGTGGAAGTCCCTTCCAATAAAGCTGATGTACACCACCCAGCCGATATTGCCGAGGAAATACTGCGGATTGATGGACTTAACAATGTACCGATCCCTTCCAGGCTGAACATTTCCCTGCAACGCAGACCGGCGCCGGCAGCCCGCATATGGCGCGAAAGAATGGCAGACTACCTGACGGGAGCGGGGTTACAGGAGATCGTTACCAATTCGATCACCAACAGCAAATATTACCCGGGCAACGGTCAACTGGTACACATGATCAATAATCTTTCCAGCGAGCTGGATGTTATGCGGCCGCATATGCTTGAAAGCGGGCTGGAGGTGATCGCTTATAATGCCAACAGGAAGCAGCAGGACCTCCGCCTGTATGAATTCGGCAATATTTATTTACAGAAAGGCATAGGAGCATATATCCAGGAACCCCGCCTGGCCATATGGATCAGCGGCAATACGCGTGCCCAGCATTGGAAACAGCCTGCAGCCAGATCAGATATCTATTATGCAAAAGGACTCATTCTCTCTTTGCTTGAACTTTGCGGCATCAGGAAATACCAGGAGCGCCAGGAGAAAGATGTGGTTGAATGGAGGCGGGGAAAGGAACTCCTGGCAAAGGTCATGAAAGCAGACGCTGAAAAGTTAAAGTATTTCGATATCAGGCAGGAGGTATTCTACGCGGAGCTGGATATCAATAACTGGGTAAATGCGGCAGAAAATGCCACCATTAAATACCAGGAGCTGCCTAAATACCCGGCAATGAGAAGAGACCTTGCCATTGTGATTGATAAGCAGATCAGCTATAGCCAGGTAGCCGGTATTATACAGGCACAAAAATGGGAGGCGCTGAAACATTATGACCTTTTTGATGTATTTGAGAATGAAAAGATCGGTGCAGACAAAAAATCATTAGCTTTGAGCTTTACGTTCCAGCTAAATGATCGCACGCTGACTGATGAAGAGGTAGATGGTATGATGCAGCAGCTTATGGTGTTATACCGTAAAGAACTGAATGCACAGATAAGAGAGTAGCTGCCCTAACCTGGAATCTTTTAATATAGCAGATGTTGTCAGAACTGGAAATATTACAGGAAAAGCTGGGAAAACTCCTGAAGCAATTTGCAGCTTTGCAGGCGGATAATTCCCGGCTGCGGCAGCTTCGGCAAAGACAGGAAGAGACCATTTCCCGTCAACAGGAAGAAATAGCCGCCCTGAAAAAAGAGCTCCAGGTACTGGCATTGGAAAAAACGGATATTCCCGGCCCTGGTACCGGCAGAGAAGATCTGAAGCGATACCTGAGCGATGTGATCAGCGAGATAGAAAAAAACCTGGCTACATTGAAATAATCCGAATAAACTAGCAGACCGTTGATAAGACCTAGCAACTTCATTCTATTACTCTTATTCTGCATTATCTGCCTGTCATCCTGCGAAGACAATCTGCAGGAGTGTTACGAAGTGGTCGATATAAGGGTGAACAATACTTTTTCACAAAGAATAACTATCGATTCTACCTTTACTTTGCCCGACTCCAGCCGGATCGATTCCACAATTATCAGTTACAGGGATACGCTGCTGCCATCACCGAGAATAATGACGCTTGACGAAGAGACTCCATTTATTTTTTATACCGGGAACCCCAACAGGATCAGCGTGCCGCTTAATCCGGCTAAAGAATCCATGCGCTACCAGTTACAGTTCGATTCTACCGTCGCCGCATACGATACATTAACCTTTTTCTACCGGCCTGTGCTTCATTTTGTTTCCAATGCCTGTGGTTATACCTATTATTATACAGTTGACAGCGTTCATTTTACGACTAACGGACTGGATTCCGTAGTCTATGAGCAAAGAAGCATCACCAATGAGGCAGGAAAAAGCAATATCCGCTTCTATTTTTTCCCCTGATCTGTACATGAATTCCTATTTCATCAAATACCTGATATGCCTCCTGCTCCTTTATGGGGTCTGGTCACCCTGTTTTTCGGTCGCCCAGACGCGCAGGGATACCGTCATTGCTCCGGCAAAAGATACGATCATTGCCACTGCAGATACGGTATCAGGAAAAAAGAAACTGCCAAAGCCCCCCTACCTGCACCAGCTGAGGATAGGAGCGGACATAAGCCGTATAGCGTTTAACCTGATGTATACCCGTAAGCAGGCTTATGAGTTCCAGGCAGATTATGCGCTGAGAGGAAAATTATATATTGCGGCTGAGGCAGGTTTCGGCAGGGGAAAAGTCGATTATGACAACCTGAAATACGATACTGATGGCACCTTTATCAGGCTGGGTGTCGACAATTCAATCCTTGACCGGTTAGGGGAGACGGATTTTGACATGGCTTTTATTGGTGCGCGGTATGGATTAGGGATCGGTAACCGTTCGGAAGCTCATTATAAGGTGTCAACAATTTTCGGGGGCAGCGCTGAAGGCGTTATCCCTGCCAGCAGCTATACAGCCCACTGGGGAGAAATTTTGGGCGGGATTAAAGTGGAGCTCTGGAAAGGAATCTTTGCCGGATGGAGCGCAAGGGCTAAATTCCTGTTTAACTCCGGAAGTTTTAAAGAGCTGGCCCCCAGCTTTATACCGGGATACGGGCCTGGCGATAAAAGCACTGCTTTTGATTTCAATATGTACCTGAGCTACACTTTCCGCTGGCTGGCGCCTAAATCACGAAAAGCAACCGGGGACTCTCTGCAGTAAAAACAATTCATTTTCTTGTCTATATTATTTTTTTCGGTTACCTTTGCAGTCCCAAAAAAATATTCCGGCCATCTTTTTAAGGAAAGATGTCCGAAAGTTGCAGCCGGAAATCGATGGGATAGTGTTTTTATTTTTTAACCAATTTTTTTATGGCAACAAACATCCAGAACTATGAGCTTATGCTCATCTTCACGCCGGTTTTAGCGGAAGAAGAGTTTAAGAATGCTCAAAAGAAGTACGCCTCCTTCATACAGGAAAACGGCGGCGAAATTGTACATGAAAATGCCTGGGGATTACGCTCTTTAGCCTACCCGATCCAGAAAAAAACAACAGGCCTTTATTATGTACTGGAATACAAAGCTCCTACTGACCTGAATGCCAAGCTGGAAATCCAGATGAACCGTGACGAAAACATTATGCGCCACATGGTTAATCACCTGGATAAATATGCTGTGGCTTACAATGAACGCAAACGCAACGCACCTGCCAAAGCAGCAAAAACCGAATCAGTAGAAACAGCTTCTTAACCTCATTAATTAAAAAAAAATGGCAAGAACAAACGATATAAAATACCTGACTACCACAAGGGTGGAAAAACGTCAGAAAAAATACTGCCGCTTTAAGAAATTAGGCATTAAATATATTGACTATAAGGATGCCGAATTCCTGAAGAAATTCCTGAACGAGCAGGGTAAAATGTTGCCGCGCCGTATTACGGGTACTTCCTTAAAATACCAACGCAAGTTGGGTCATGCTGTTAAAAAGGCACGCCAGATGGCTATCCTGCCTTATGTTACTGACCTTTTAAAGTAAAAAAACAACAATGAAAGTTATATTAATAAAAGACGTTGATAACTTAGGCGCAGCACACGAACTGGTGGAAGTGCGCCCTGGCTATGCCCGCAACTATCTGATCCCTCAGAAATATGCGATCGAAGCCAATGCTTCCAATAAAAAAGTCCTGGAAGAACGCCAGAAGCAAATTCAGAAACGCGAAGAAAAACTGCTTGCAGAGATCGCTAAGGTAGCGGAAGTGCTGAAAGCGGCCCCTTTGAAAATCGGCGCCAAAGTGGGAGAAAGCGGAAAAATATTCGGTTCTGTAACTTCCATCCAGCTTGCCCGCGCTATCCGCGAACAAAAAGGTTACGAGATAGACCGCCGCCGCATCAGCATCAATGACGAGGTTAAGGAAGCAGGAACCTTTAAAGCCCAGATCGACTTTGGCAAAGACAAAGTTGTTGAGCTGGACTTTGAAGTAGTAGGCGAATAAATTTATCCTGATATTACAGAAAGCCATCCCTTGTGAGATGGCTTTCTGCTTTTATAACAAAAATCGACTGCTTCTCTCCCCGAGAAAATACCGTTCTCCGTAAACAGCAAGGTGATGCTGAAGATGGCCGGTGATGATATACAACAGCGCCCTGACAGAAACGGGATTCCCCGAAGCGATCCCTTTCCGCCTCCACTCGTCATCTTCCAGGTACTGAAAAGTAAGCATACTTGCCTTTCTCACTATTTCAAACTCGCCGGCAAGATCATCAAGCGTCCGTTTATCCATCCGGGCATTTTCTGCATAGCTGTTCTCATCAAAACCAGGCAGCTCCGTTGCGTCATTACGGGCAATCCGTAAAGCGCGGTACGCCATGATCCTTTCCGTATCGATTATATGGCCGGCTACCTGCTTGACGGTCCATTTGCCTTCGGCATATTTATAATCGGCCAGGTGATCGGGAATATTACGGAGATAGGCAGGAAAAGTTTTCGTCTGCGCTACCAACGTATCCCAGCCATTGCCGGGTACCAGGGCAATATATCTTTCATAATAGGAAGCATATTCATCCGTCCCGGGTCTGTTGACATTCATAGTATTTGTATCTGGCCGGTAAAAATATACAATTAACGGATTAACGCCACAACTGCATAATTAGCGCGGGTAAGTTAAATGTATTTTTATATTTTTGTTGCCGTTTAAAAAACAGATGCTTCATGAATTTTAAGAAAATCAACAACATTACCGGCTGGGTCATTTTTGCCATAGCGACAGCCGTGTATTTCATGACGATGGAAGCTACGGTCAGTTTCTGGGATTGCGGTGAATTCCTGTCTACCGCCTACAAACTGGAAGTAGGGCACTCTCCTGGAGCTCCTTTATTCATGATGCTGGGCAGGCTTTTTTCGCTGTTTGCCACATCAAAAGAAAATGTAGCCATCTGTATCAATGCCATGTCGGCGATCATGAGCTCGCTTACTATCCTGTTCCTGTTCTGGACAATTACCCACTTCGCTAAAAAGCTCATTGTAAAGACTGACAGCGAGGAAATAAGCCAAGCAAACCTGATAGCGATAATGGGTGCGGGCATTGTAGGCGCGCTTGCCTATACCTTCTCTGATACCTTCTGGTTTTCAGCTGTTGAGGGCGAGGTGTATGCTACCTCCTCTTTCTTCACAGCCATAGTTTTCTGGGCTATATTGAAATGGGAGCATGCCGCTGATAATCCCCATGCCGACCGCTGGCTTATTCTTATATTTTACCTGATGGGCCTGTCTATCGGTGTGCACCTGCTCAACCTGCTGACTATACCGGCCATTATCATGGTTTATTACTTCAAGCGTTACCAGCCTACCCTGGTTGGCGGCATTATAGCCTTCTGTGTGGGCTGTGCCGTATTGGGACTGCTGCAGTTTGGTGTTATTCAGTGGATACCCATTCTTGCCTCCAAGTTCGAATACATGTTCGTCAATTCGTTCGGATTGCCATTTAACTCCGGCGCTATATTCTTCCTTATACTGCTCTCCGTAATTTTTGCAGTAGTGCTTTTCTGGGCTAAGAAAAATGCCAAATACCTGCTGCACCTGGCCACACTATGCCTTGTGTTTACGGTTATCGGGTATTCGAGCTATATAGCTACCGTAATACGCTCAAAGGCGGATGTTGCCATCGACATGGTGAACCCGGACAATGTAATGAGCCTGGTGCCTTACCTGCAGCGGGAGCAATACGGCCAGCAACCCTTGCTGTCCGGTCCCCGCTTCGATTCCCGCGTAGGTGAAGACCCCGATGATGACGGAAAGCCTGTTTATCTCCCTGCCCAGAAAGATGGCAAAGATTATTACCAGGAAGTTGGCCGTAAAAAAAGGATCATCTATGAGCCATCTTACACTTTTCCACGTATATGGGACCGGCAGCATGCCGATGACTACCGCAACTGGCTTGGACTGGCTGAAGGCGAAGAGCCTGCGGCAGGCGATAATATGAAATTCTTTGTCGGCTACCAGGTAAAGTGGATGTGGTGGCGTTATTTTATGTGGAATTACGCCGGCCGGCAGAATGATATTGAAGGACAGGGGGAAGCCAGGAACGGCAACTGGATCTCGGGTATAAAGTTTATTGACCAGTTTCTTGGCAAAGGAGATATTGATAAAATGTCTGACGGCTACAGGGATAACAAAGCACGTAACCAGCTTTACTTCCTGCCATTCATACTGGGTATCATAGGGTTGCTGTACCAGTTCAAAAGAGACAGGCAGGATGGCATGGTTGTAACCATACTGTTCTTCTTTACGGGTATAGCCATCGTTTTATATCTCAATAATACGCCCAATCAGCCACGTGAGCGTGATTATGCCTATGTTTCAACCTATGCCTTCGCCATATGGATAGGTATTGGCGTACTGATGGTAACAGAGTGGTTCAGGAAAGTACTGAAAGGAAATATGCCTGCGCTGGCTGCAACCGCGATCTGCCTGCTGGCTGTTCCGGTCTTAATGGCCGCGGAAGAATGGGATGATCATGACAGGTCCCGGAAAACACTGGCGCGCGATCATGCCTACAATATGCTGAATTCCTGCGACAGCAATGCTATCCTGATCACTTATGGCGATAATGATACTTACCCTTTATGGTACCTGCAGGAAATCGAAGGTATCAGAACCGATGTACGTATTATCAATTACAACCTGCTTGGTACCGACTGGCAGAACGAGCAGATCATGTTTAAGATCAATGATGCCGATGCGATACCGGTCATCTGGAAGCCCGAGCAGTTCAAAGGCGATCCGCTGGAATATATTCCCTACCTGCCCGATCCCCGCGTTCCGGAAAATACTTACTTCAGCCTGGAAGAGGTTATCAATTTCTTTACCTCGCCTAAGAACAAGAAATTTGTACCGGGCTGGGGCAAAGAAAGCAATTATCTCCCTACCAGGAATTTCTCTCAAAAGCTGGATAAGGCCGCGCTGATCAAAAACGGCCTGGTAAAGGCTGCCGACTCTGCCTTGATTCCAGAGGAAATGAGGATCACATTGCAAAGCAGTGGCGCTACCAGGGCCGATCTTTCCCTGATGAATATCGTTGCGGGAGTAGCCAAGGATGGCTGGCGCAGACCTATTTATTTTTCTGATGGAACGCCCAATATCGGCCTGGATGCTTATTACCAGTCTGAGGGTATCCTGAATAAAGTGGTACCTGTTACCAGGACAAATTATGCAGGCGGTCCGCCACCGTTCAGCGACCTGGACAAGAACTTCAAAATGTTTATGAAAACATATACCTGGGGAGGTGCAAATGGCAACAATATCTATTATGACGAAAAAAACAGGATCACTTTTGTTCCGTACAAGACCAATGCTGCCGACCTGGCCATAGCGTTATCCCAGAACGGCCGCAAGAATGATGCGCTGGCATTGCTGAACCATATTACCAAAAGCATATCTGAAGCATCATCTCCATACATCATTATGCCGTATGAGCGCAGTATGCCGTATATTATAGAGGCTTATTATAAAGCGGGCGGCGCAGATATGGCGAAAAAGATCGGCAATAAGGTGATCAGCAATATCACGCAGAACACCAATTATTTCCTCGATCTGCCGGCTCCTGCCAAAGAGGGTGCAATGAGCTACCTGCTGCAATTCGACCTGAGCATGTTCAACATGCTGGTCAATATTGCCAAATCCAACGGAGATAATGCAACCGCCGACGCCTGGGGACAACAGCTGAACGCCCTCGCTACCCGTGCCGGCATAGGTAGCCGTCCCCAGCAGGGACAGGCAAGGCAGCAGCCGCTACCCGAGCTACAGTAAAATACATTTAAAGAAGGGGCCGGGCAAGTCTGTTAGCAGAAGTCGCCCGGCCCCTTCAATATCCGGGAATCAATAAACAATCTATAAAACCTGAAGGCCTGAAGCAACACCGGAAGAACTTGCTGCAATAAATTCGCTTTGAATATAGCTATCTTACTTTTCCGCTGGTATTTCACAGGGGAAATAACATAAGATCTGAGCGTATAAGGGACGGCAGGGTGTATTTCTACGACATTTCCTTCCTATTATTTGCCCCTGCGGGTAAGACTGTTTACGTTTAAACAGGAACCCCAACCAACCCTGCATCCGTTATTTCCCTTATAAACTTGTGCTGTATCCTTTTATATTCAGTGCATCCTTTTTAAATAAGGTAAAGCAAACACTGCTACAGTATTTGCTTTTCATAAACAAGCCTATATTCTCAAATAAACGTGGACATTCCTACAATTCATCCTTAATGATTAAGCCGATAAAAAAAGGATGAACCTTAGTTCATCCTTTTTCTATATTAGCGCTATTTACAATTAGTGCGCTTCTTCCCCGGGTTTCAGCGGAGTAACCTGTGGTATAAAGTCATTACCGTTTCCATCATCCTTATAATCGTAAGGCCAACGGTGAACTTCAGGAATATCTCCTTCCCAGTTACCATGTCCGGGATTGATCGGGGTAGTCCACTCAAGGGTAGTAGCCTTCCACGGGTTTTGCGAAGTAACTTTTCTTCCCTTGAATATGCTGATAAAGAAGTTGAAGACAAAGAGCAGCTGGGTAAAGAATACCACTATTACCACTATTGAAATAAATGCATTCAGATCGTTAAACTGGGCGAATGATTTCCAGGCGCTGTAGTCATAGTAACGACGTGGCATACCTGCAAAACCTTCATAGTGCATTGGCCAGAAAATCAGGTAAGCGCCTGCCAGTGTTACAAAGAAGTGGATATAGCCGAGTGTATTATTCATGAAACGGCCGAACATTTTCGGGAACCAGTGATAGATACCGGCGAACATTCCAAAGAAGGCGCTCACACCCATTACAAGGTGGAAGTGGGCAATAACGAAATAGGTATCGTGCAGGTGGATATCAAGAGCAGAGTTACCCAGGAATATACCGGTAAGACCACCGGAAATGAAGAGGGAAACAAAGCCCAGGGCAAACATCATCGGAACAGTAAACCGCAGGTTACCGCGCCAGATGGTAGTAAGCCAGTTAAATACCTTAATGGCTGACGGTATGGCAATAAGGAGCGTAAGTAATACGAATATTCCGCCGAGGAAAGGACTCATACCTGTAACAAACATATGGTGCGCCCATACTACGAATGCCAGGGAAGTAATACCGATCAGCGAAATAACCATCGCCAGGTAACCGAAAATCGGCTTACGGCTGTTTGTAGAAAGTATCTCAGAAGCCATACCCATACCCGGCAGCATCACGATGTACACCTCAGGGTGACCGAGGAACCAGAAAAGGTGCTGATAAAGAATAGCGGATCCTCCGATATGGGAAAGAGCCTTGCCACCGATAAATATTTCGGAAAGATAGAAGCTGGTGCCCAAGTGACGATCAAAGATCAGCAGCACAAAACCGGAAACCAGTACCGGGAAAGATAATACACCTAATACCGCAGTAAAGAAAAGCGACCAGATGGTAAGCGGCATACGGGTCATTTTCATACCCTTTGTCCGCATGTTCAGAATAGTAGAAATATAGTTAAGACCTGCGAGCAACTGGGATACCACAAACAATACCATACTGGCCAGCCAGAGATCCATACCGATCCCTGAGCCAAGCGATGCTTCTTTTAAGGCGCTCAAAGGCGGATAGGTTGTCCAGCCACCTGCTGCGGGACCAGTCTGTACAAACAGGGAAACAAACATGATAATACTGGACAGGAAGAAGAACCAGTAAGAAAGCATATTCATAAATGGCGAAGCCATATCCCGTGCACCGATCTGCAGGGGAATCAGCAGGTTGCTGAATGTACCACTAAGACCGGCTGTCAATACAAAGAACACAAGAATAGTACCATGCATGGTTACCAATGCATAATAGAACTCGGGAGTAAGCTTACCACCCTTTGCCCAATGACCAAGGAACTGCTCCAGCACAGGGAAGGTCTTTTCAGGAAATCCCAGCTGCAATCGGAAGAAAACAGAAAACAAGGCACCAATAATCGCCCAGATAATACCGGAGATCAGGTATTGTTTGGCAATCATCTTATGATCCTGGCTGAAGATGTATTTAGTAATAAAATGCTGCTCATGATGCTCATGTCCATGACTCCCATGACCATGATCTTCGTGGAGGTGCGCAGCATGTGCTTGTCCTATTGTTGCTTCGTTACTCATTTTATTATATTTCTTGCTGTAGTATAATATTATTTTCTGCTATTCCTGAGTTTAAATATCCGGTGCGAAGATACACAAGCGTACCCTACTACTTTTTAATATCTGCCGCTGCTAAGGCAGCTGTGCTTTTTGCGGCAGTATCGGCAGTATTGCTTTTAGTTGAATCAACCGGAGTAGTTGTCGCAGGGGCTTCACTACCGGCGGCAGGAGCCTGGGCAGAAGCATAATAAGGCTGTTGCTTAGCCAACCACTCCGCATGCTCTTCAGGCGTTTCGACTATTACGGTACCGCGCATCGAATAGTGTCCTTTACCGCACATTTGGTCGCAGGATATTTCGTATACAAACTCCGGATCATGAGTCATATTCTGCATTTCCTTCGTTGTATAAAGAGGCCTGAACCACATAGTGGTAACAATACCTGGTACCGCATCCATTTTCAGGCGAAAATGAGGCAGACCTACGTCATGTATTACATCACGGGACCTGATGACTAACTGAACATCTTTATTTTTAACTATGTGCAACTCACCATTCTGTACCACGATATCATCTTTACTTGCAGGGTCAGACCAGTCAATACCCAGAACATTCGTCGCATCATCCGTTTTTGTATAATCCGTTTTACCCAATATACCATCAGGGCCAGGATAACGGACAATCCAGTTAAACTGCTTACCCACAACCTCTACTATCTGCGCACCTTTAGGCGCATCGCTGGTAAAGGTAAACCAGTTGCGCAATCCTACCACCACCAGAGCTACCAGGGCGAGAGCCGGTACTACCGTCCACAATAATTCCAGCTTGTTATTATGCGGAAAAAAGAAAGAAGTACGTTTTTCTGTGGATTGATAACGGAAAACGAACCAGAATAATAATGTCTGTGTAATAAAGAAAACGATACCTGTCAATATCAGGGTTACCTTCAGCATCTCATCATACTTCACACCATGATTCGAAGCTGAAACAGGCAGCATCTTATCTATCAGATCTATATGGCATTTATAGATACCGTACAAACCCAGGATGAAAAAAGCAACCATCAACCAGGCCATCAGGCGGTTAGTCTGGGCCTTTACCTTTTCCTCCCCGCGCAGGACAGTAGCGTATTCACTTGCCTTCGCTATTTGATAAATAACTATGAATACCAGAAAAACTAAAGCCGTAATAATTAATCCCGACATTGTATGTTTATTTTTAACCAGAGAGCCTTAGCGGCTCAAATATTATTTGTTATATATTCTCTCTTAAAATTCTTCACCGGAGTTATCAGCTCAGGTGGACGATCGCTTCCTTCAGCATCGGGTTATTCTGCGTGATCAGATCTTCCTTAGCCAGCGTTCTGGACACGGCCAGGATCATAACACCGGCAAATCCTGCAAATATGCCTATTTCGTACCAGTTGATGTGCCAGTCGGCCTGCAGCGGGCCAGGCATAATCATCTGGTAAAAATCCAGCCAGTGGCCGAATATAATGGTCATAGCCATAAATACAACCGTAAAATAATTGCGTTTGCTTGGCGCGGTCATCAGCACCAGGATGGGCAGAACGAAATTCAGGATAAAGCTTGCATAGAACACAATACCATAAGGTCCCTGCTGGCGTATTTTGAAATATGTGGTCTCTTCAGGAATATTACCATACCATATGAGCATATATTGCGCAAACCAGGTATAAGTCCAGAAGATACTGAAGGCAAACATAAATTTACCCAGGTCGTGCATGTGCTCTTTGGTAACGAGGAACAGGTTACCCTGATTCTTCAGGTACACTGTCCACAATAATATTAAAGCCATACCACTTACAAAAGAGCTTGCAAATACATACCAGCTGAACAATGTCGAATACCAGTGCGCATCAATGCTCATGATCCAGAACCATGGCGTAGTACTCATCATGGTAAGACCGTATACCAACAGGAAAACGCCGCCCAGGGTAACTACTTTCCAGTAGATCTTTGTGCTGTTCACCGGCGCCTTTTGCTGCGCGATGGACATTGCGCGGAATTTACGTCCGAAGAAACTCCACAAGGCAATTGTCACTATGGTAAAGCCGGCAAACATACCTTTATTAAGAAAACCGGATTTTCCCTGGAGTATTTTATCATCGCCTGGATGCACCCAGTGAAAGATAGGGTTATGATCGCCCAGGCCAAATACTATGGAAAAAAGGACCACAGCCGCAATAAGGCCGAATACCCATACATTGGCACCAATGGATTCAGGTACTCGTTTATAGGCAACAATCCAGCTGCCCTGGGCCAGGGCAGCTGCAGCCTGTATAAATACGGAAGCCACCGAAATCATCAGGAAGAAAACGCTGTTGTGCAGCAGCACTACCCAGAAGCGTGCCTGGTCATGGTTTCCGTCTCCTTTTTGCAAAAGAACGATTGCACCGATGATAACAGTCAGTATTCCAATTACTGTTAATACCAGTCCTGTTGTTCTTAATCTGGCGGGAACTTCAAAACGATCCGTAATCATGTATTTAATTTTTAACCGTAACTTCCTGTTGAGGAGTCGAAAGTTTTAGATAATTATTTTTTAATCAATTATTCAAGAAATGCCTGGATGCATTAATGATGCTTCTTCACCGTATCTGCTGATGCGGTAACTGCTTTAGCAGTATCGGCGGTTACTGTCGCTGCCCCCGCCTGCCCCATTGTGAAGGGAGCACCGCCGTTTTCACTCTGAACCTTTTTAATATAAGCTATCACTTCCCACCGTTGCTTATGATCCAGCTGCGACGCATAAGATCCCATCATATTCTTACCATACATTATTGCATAATACATCTGCCCGGCAGACATCGCCAGGTATTGAGCCCCCTTCAGATTCGCAGGCATCGCCGCAAATTTTCCACTGGCATATAATGGCCCGTTGCCATCCAACTCTGTTCCATGGCATATACCGCAGTAAATATTATATAGTCTTTTACCTTCTGCCAGTTCTTTTTCGCCCATTGCATAAGGTGAAGTAAGAGCGTGGTAAGCAACTGAATCAGCCTCAGTAAGGTGATCAGGAAGCGCATGGCCACGGGCAATCGTTCCGGGAACGGGCAACTGGCTCACCAGGCTGTCGCGTGTTACACCATTATTCTTGGTATAAGCGTCATATGCACGCGAATAGGTCATATCCGGTACATATGTTTTACCTGGATTACGTCGCACATCACCGCTGTTACAAGCAGCTATTGTAGCTGCTCCGGCTATGATCAAGGTAATTAAATATTGCTTCTTCATTTTGTAAAAACTGCTGTAAGTATTCAATATCTGACTATGGTCAAAATTTGTTTGGTTCCTCGGTCGCTTTATTTATTCAACTGCTCATATTCCTCTTCCTTATCCCAGCGACCATACCACCAGCCTTCTTCCGCATGCTGAACAGATGTTTCTTTCGCTCCGGTGGACTTCAGGAAATCCACTACTTCAAATTCGCTGGCCGGGTCTGTAAGCTCAATTGCTACCACGAAATAGTCATCTGTCTGACGCGGATGAAAAACGTGCTTCTTAACACCAGGCATTATCTGGTTAAGGTAGCAGTAAGTAAGCACCATGCCCACTGCAGCAAACAGAACCGTTAACTCGAAAGTAATAGGTATAAATGCCGGCAACGAGAAGAATGGCTTGCCACCATAGTTGATCGACCAGTCAGATGTAAAGATCCAGCTCATAAACCCTAAAGCTGTTGCAGTACCGGTAAGACCATAACAAAAGCCTGCAATGTGCAGATCCGTGGTTTTGTGTCCCAGCTCCACATCCAGCCCGTGTACCGGGAACGGAGTATATACATCGTGCAATTTGTAACCGCTGTGACGTACCTTTTTCACTGCTGGAAAAAGTACCGCCTCATCATCGTAACAAGCTACTGCAAATTTTTTAACTGCCATTTTATTTTAATTAGTCAATCTGACAATTTTGTCAATAAGACAATGATTTCAATATCGTATTAAAAAAGATTAATGCTGATGTACGTGCGCATGTTCATGATGCGCTTCATGCATAAATTCTTCTGTTGTTTTTTCTTCCAGCGGCAGCATCTCTCTCTTATATTTATCACCGGATGTTTTCAGTACGAACTTGATCTCCGCAATGGCAATTACCGGGAAGTATTTTGCGAACAGGAAGAAGCAGGTAAAGAATAAACCGAATGTTCCCATATAGAAGCCTACCTCAGGCCATGTCGGGCTGTAATAAGTCCAGCTTGACGGCAGGTAATCGCGGTACAGGGATGTAACAATGATCACAAAACGCTCGAACCACATACCGATATTCACCACAATAGAAAGTATGAACGTAAATACGATATTCCTTCTTAATTTCTTGAACCAGAAAAACTGGGGCGATACCACGTTACAGGTCATCATTGCCCAATAGCTCCACCAGTACGGGCCCAGGATACGCCAGTTAAAGGCTTCCTGCTCATAAAGCACCTGGCTGTACCAGGCCATGAACAGCTCGGTCAGGTAAGCGATACCCACAATAGAACCGGTAAGCACGATTACCTTGTTCATTGCTTCGATATGCCCGATCGTGATATATTCCTCCAGTCTGAATATCTTACGAACCAGGACCAGCAGGGTGTTCACCATCGCGAACCCGGAGAAGATCGCACCCGCAACGAAATACGGAGGGAAGATCGTCGTATGCCATCCGGGGATTACCGATGTGGCAAAGTCCATGGATACGATAGTATGTACAGAAAGTACCAGGGGTGTGGAAAGACCTGCAAGTACCAGGGAAAGCGCTTCAAAACGCTGCCAGTTTTTAGCGGTACCGGTCCAGCCAAAGGACGCAAGACCATAAAGGCGTTTGCGGAGTTTGGTCTTAGCCCTGTCGCGTATGGTAGCGAAATCCGGAACAAGCCCCGAGTACCAGAACAATAAAGAAACCGTAAAATAAGTAGAGATCGCAAATACGTCCCAAAGAAGCGCTGAGTTAAAGTTAGGCCATAAAGGACCACGGGTATTGGGATAAGGAAGCACATAAAATGCATTCCATACACGTCCCATGTGAAAGATCGGGAACTGGCCTGCACACATTACCGCAAAGATCGTCATCGCCTCGGCAGCCCTGTTCACTCCCGTACGCCATCCCTGGCGGAAAAGCAGGAGGATCGCAGAGATAAGCGTACCTGCGTGACCGATACCAACCCACCACACGAAATTGGTGATATCCCAGCCCCAGCCTACGGTACGGTTAATACCCCATGAGCCTATCCCCCAGTAAACCTCCCATGTTACGGAAAAAACACCGAAACCAAGGAACAGTAACGAAAGGATAAAGCCCACGTACCACAATTTGGTGGGTTTCTGCTCAATCGGGCGGCAAATATCCTCTGTTACCTGGTGGTAATCTTTATTGCCATCAACTAATGGCTCCCGGATAAACGATTCGTATTTAAGATGCATAATGTACTTTTTTTGCAGGCGGTTTCAGGCCGTATACAAGTTTTAGCTTTATTATTGTTGGCTATAGCAGCTTAGCAATGATTAAATTCTGATTCAGTTTTATAATCTGCCGGAAACAAATATTTAAATATGTTGCTGGAAGATACCGTCTTTCTCTGTTCCCGCAATAATCTCATCCGTATTCCTGATCTTGGACAGATAGTTTACATTAGGTAACGTATGGATCTGCTCCAGGACATAGAATACACGCTCTTTATTATCCTGGTAGCGTTGTTTGTAAATTTCGCTCTCTGGATCATTGATATTACCAAACGTGAAGCAGTCGCCGCCGCACGCTTTCTGGCAGGCTGTAGAAACGTGATGGTCCTTAAGCGGCGTACCTTCCTTTTTCGCAGTAAGTTTTGCATCCTGCAGGCGCTGCACGCAGAAAGAACATTTTTCCATTACCCCGCGGCTGCGTACGGTAACATCCGGGTTCAGTACCATGCGGGTAAGATCGTCGTTAATATCATCGCGCTGGCCATCTTCATAAAGGTTATCTGCGAAGCTGTCCGCACCATTGAAGTCGAACCAGTTAAAGCGACGTACTTTGTAGGGGCAGTTGTTTGCGCAATACTTGGTACCGATACAACGGTTATACGCCATCTGGTTAAGCCCTTCGCTGCTGTGGTTGGTAGCAGATACCGGGCAAACATTCTCGCAGGGCGCATTGTCGCAGTGCTGGCACATCATTGGCTGGAATACGGCCTGGATGGTATCCGGATCATCAGGATTACCGCTGAAGTAACGATCGATACGCACCCAGCTCATTTCCTGTGATTTCAATACTTCATGCTTACCCACAACAGAGATGTTATTCTCTGCCTGGCAGGCAATAACGCAGGCGCCGCATCCGGTACAGCTGTTCAAGTCAATGGACATTCCCCAATGTATACCCGGCTTATCATGTACCGGGTACAGGGTACCGTTCCTGGCAAAATCTTCTTCGAATTTTTTTGCATCAAATTCACCATCGTGAGCCACTTCGCCATGACCGGCCCCATGCTCTCCTTCCCATGGAATATGAACATAATGCGCCAGCTCCTTCTTCCGCTCTTCGATCAGCTCATTCGGATTCTTCCTGAATTCTTCAAGCGTGAATTCGTGAATAATGGGACGGCCTTCGTAGCTGTGGTGCGTCTGCGTAATAGCTACAGGGAAGGTTTCTTCCGTACCTGTTATAGTCGCGGCATTACCATAGTCAAAAGTAGTACCGTTGAAGGTTACCAGGGGATAAGCGTTCTTACCTGTATTGGTAGCGGCACGGCCTGCGCCTTTATCGCGGCCATAACCAACTGCAATGGCTACAACATCATTGTGCATACCGGGTGTAACCACTACAGGAAGCGCTACCTCTTTATTGCCGACTTTTACTTTTACAATACGTTTATTGTGATCTACCTGGTTAATACCGGTAAGCTCCGCGTTGAATTTCTCCTTAGCGGTTTTAGGCGACATACATACATAGTTATCCCATGTAGCGCGTGTAATAGGATCGGGCATTTCCTGCAACCAGGGGTTATTGCTCCATACACCGCCATAGCCTATGGCCACCGATTCATAAACAACAACCTCGTATTGTCCACCCTGTTTGGAAGAAGCTTTTGCGATGGCATCGGCAACGTTACCTGTGAAAGATGCGCCGCTGATAACCGGAGTTGCGGGCTCAGCCACACCATCCTGCAGTGCCTTATCAAAATTCGATTGACCCAGCTTCCCTACCCAGTAGCTATTCCACAGATCGTGGTATGTTTCTGTAGCTCCCGCCCATGTTAACAGGCTATCCTGGAAAGCACGGGTTTTAAAAAGAGGAGCAATGGTAGGCTGAATAAAGCTATAGTAGCCCGTTTTAGGTTCAGCATCTCCCCAGCTTTCCAGCCAGTGGTGATCCGGAATAACATAATTGACCAGCTGTGTCGTCTCATCCATCCTGTCGTTGAACGAAACAGTCAGCTTTACATTTTTAAGTCCTTTTTTGAAATTCTCCGCATCAAAATAATCGTATGCAGGGTTCACACCATGAACCAGCAATGCGCCAACCTGTCCGCCGTTCATCGCGTTCACCAGGTTGACCATATCGCTGTCGATACCCTGCTTGTAATTGGAGGTGACCGCCCAGCTTATGGTTGAACCATATGCGCCGATTGCGCTATTGATAGCATTAATGATAGTCTGAACATGCACATCATTGCTGCCGGAAACCACGAGACCATTGCCTTTCTTAAGGTCGGCAGCAGCCTTGGTGATTAATGTATTCAGTTTTTTGGAAGCAAAAGAAGGCGCAGCCCCTGTTGTAACCGCGTTGTATAAAGCCGCGGCAACTTTACCATACTCTGACGGCTTTGCGGTTGCACGTTCATCGGCGTTGGCGCCGGTCATGCTCATCATAGCCTCTACCTGGTAATGCTTGTTCATTACCGGGTTTTTCGCAGACACCTTCCTGTTTTTCATAAAGCCGCTGCCAAATTCATTAGGGGCGATCCAGGTTCCCAGGAAATCGGCGCCTAAGCTGAATACAGTCTGGGCTTTATCAAAATGGTAAGAAGGTAAAGCGCGTTTTCCGAAGCTTGCCTCGTTAGCCAGCAGGATACCGGAATAGGAAACCGGATCGTACTGTATATGTTTCGCATTAGGGTATTTTGCGATAAAGCGGCTGATAACCTCTTTTGTAGTCGGGCTTAATATGGAACCGGTCAGTATCACGATCTGTCCGCCGGCGGCAGCAAGTCCCTGTAAAACAGGTGTATCAACAGCGTCAAATGTATCCACGCTTTTACCATTGGCATGCGGGCCGCGAAGGCGCGTTTTGTCATAAAGGTTAAGGGTAGAAGCGATGACCCTTGCCGATGTGCTTCCCTGTGTGATCTGGGACAATTTATTCCCTTCGATCATTATAGGACGGCCATCGCGTGTCTTTACAATTACCGAACAATACTCCCCGTTATCAATAAAGGAAGATGCATAATAATTGGGAACGCCGGGCGTGAGCAGTTCAGCGTCTGGTTTAATAGCATATGGAATAGCTTTACGTACGGGCATTTCGCAGCTTGCCGCCACGGTAGCCGCCAATGTACTGAAGCCAAGATATTTCAGAAAGTCCCTGCGGGGAGTAGTAGCATTGATCAGCTTCTCGCTCATGTTAAACACGGGCAGGTCTTGCTGAAATTCGTTATCAACGATCTGTTTATGCTCAGGACTGTTTTCCAGTTCCTCTAAACCCTTCCAGTATTGTTTTTGACTCATATACTCTTTTGAATGTGCTAATTTGCTAACGTGTGCGTGCTGCTTAGCTAATTTATATTAACTCAAAAATTGTAATAAAATTGAAATCTGCGCCTTCCTGGTGCAGGTAAGGTTTAATAGTGGCATTTTTGACACTCAAGGCCACCGATATCTTCAACAGTCACACCTTCGCGCTTACCATCCTTGATCTCCTGGTGGTATTTCTCAAAAATCTTGTAATAGTCGTTGTTCTCGAACTGTACTTTCGTCTGGCGGTGGCAGTTAACGCACCAGCCCATTGATAAAGGAGCAAACTGCTTCACTTCATCCATTTCCTGGATAGCGCCGTGGCAGCTCTGGCATTGTACCTGTCCTACTTTTACGTGCTGCGAGTGGTTGAAATAAACGTGGTCAGGCAGGTTGTGGATTTTTGTCCACTCGATCGGCTTAGCCATGATCTCACCTTTTGCATCCCTTTTGTAAGCCTTTTTATCCTTGTCCCATCCTGCATAATCATACAGTTTCTGGATCTCGGCGGTACCGTTTACCTCTTTCCCTTCATAAGTGTAAAGTTTCTCGCCTGTGTACTCGCTTATTTGCTTGTGACAGTTCATACACACGTTTGTTGAAGGGATCATGGCCTGACGGCTTTTTTCTGCGCCGGCATGGCAGTAAAGGCAGTTGATCTGGTTAATGCCTGCGTGCACCTTGTGCGAGTAGAATATTTCCTGTTTGGGCATATAGTTCTGCTGGCGGCCTGTGTTGATCGATCCGTTAGCGATCCAGTAACCGGCCAGGGCGAATATCAATACACCGGCTATTGCTATAAATATTTTGCTGCGGAACAGCGGAACATCCTTTTTATTAGGCAATCCTTCCTTTTCGTTGCTTACCTTATCCAGCGTTCTGTTTACACGCCACAAAACAATCACTACAAGCGCCAGGATAATTGTTACGATGGTATACAGCCAGGTATTATCGCCGGAATCTCCGGAAGGCTTGGTGGTATCACCGCCGCCTGCAGGTGTAGGCGCTTTATACTCATCGACATATTTAATGATAGCATCGATCTCTGCTTCGCTCAGCTGAGGGAAGGCGGTCATTGCCGTCTTGTTCCATTTATTATAGATCTCGTTGGCGTACTTATCACCGCTGGCGATCAGCTTGGAAGAGTTGTGCACCCAGTCGTAAAGCCATTGCTTGCTGGGAACCTCTTTACTCTTACCCTGGAGCGCGGGACCGGTCGCGTCTTTCAGGGGGTTGTGGCAGCTGGCGCAATTTGCCTGGAATAACGCCTTACCGTCCTGAGCGTTAGCGTTGTTATAAGATGATAATGAGAAGATTAAAGCAAGAATCGCTATAAGGCTGAATCGCCCTGTAACCGGCTTTGACTTAGATAAATATGCTAACACGTGTAATTAATTTATATTTAACGTTCCATTAGGCAATTACGGGGGCAAAAGTACAACACGAACGTCAAAGTTTACACACATTCAATAAAAAAAATTTATCAACACTGGCAAGGGTTTCAGCGATATCAATTGTCATTTTGGATATGTGTTTGTCATAAAAATGTCATGCAATAGTCGGAGGATTGTAAAAAATCTACCGAAAATCCGCCAGGCCTCGCTGAATAATAACCAATTCCCGAGAGCATCACCCACTTTGAAACATTTGTCACCCCAGGGAGCAGACTCCCGGACCGGCCTAATCATATTTTTAGCCTTTATTAATGAACATTTTATGTAATACAGGGAATTCGCCGGCACTTCTGTAAATACTCTTTGTCCCTGACGGGCATCTCCCGCTGTTCCCTGAAATGCAATACAATATCTCTTTGCGCGGCTTGGATATATATAAGAAAATTATCAGCAAAGCGACACCCCCTGTAGACCCCAAAACCCCAGCCATCCTATACAAATACGACGTTTTTTTAAATACCGGATATCTGTAAAAACGGGTTTTACCGTAGACATAATTCATATTTATAAAATAACAATACAGTCGTGCGATACCGGGCATTAGCCCTCCCGCTTTACAATCCTGTAACATGGATTCCCGTGATCTTCCTGTAAAGGTCAATGGCATAAAGGTCGGTCATACCGGATATAAAATCTACCACCGATTGTATATTTTCATACAAATGATCTTTACCCGGCCGTACCGGAAACTGCTCGGAGATCAGCTGCAACAGCTTTCCTGATTTCACTGCTTCCGGGTTGAGCACCGCATCGGTAAATTCCTTCAGCAATCCGCCGATCACGTGAAAACCGGCAATTTCTATTTCCACTACTGATTTGTAATTGTATATTTTCTTTACGGAAAAGCTGTTCACCTCATCCAGCAGCTGCTGGTAAGCAGGCGGCATCAGGTCCATCAGCGATTGCTGCAATGTGCCGCTGAGCAATGCCGGCTCATGCTCCAAAAATATATCCGCCATTTTCTGTACCATCATACCGATCCATACCGCGCGGAGGTATTGTACCTTCTGGTTAGGATCATTTATACTGCCCAGCCTGGCTTCAACATGAGCAAGCGTATTGTATGCGGCCTCATCCCGGAAAAAAGGCATAAAAAGCTCCAGGATCTTTTCCAGCGATACGATATGCAGCCTGTGGGCATCTTCCAGGTCTATAATGCGGTAGCAGATATCATCAGCCGCTTCGGTAAGATATACAAAAGGATGACGCGCATATACATGCTCATATCCTGGTATTTTTAAAATATTGAGCTCAGCGGCCAAATTTTCATAAGTATCTATCTCTGAATCAAAAAAGCCGGATTTCTTTGTGCTGACAAGACCTGTTTTTTTGTTGAAGCCTTCTATTGAGCTGCAGGGATATTTAACAATGGAAGCCAGTGAAGTAATGGTCAGGTTATAGGGAGAAGCAGCCTCATTGAAATGGTGCGTCAGTATACGGAAAGCATTGCTGTTCCCTTCAAAGCACTCAAAATCCCGGAGCTGGTTAGGGCTCATATTTTCCTGCAGCATCTTACGCTGCGTTCCGCCTGTTTCCCGGAAGAAAGCACGTATGGCATCCTCCCCCGAATGACCGAATGGCGGATTACCGATATCATGTGCCAGGCAGGCGGCAGATACCACCGTTGCCAGCTCATGCCGGTAGAACTCCCTGAAGCTTTCGCTTTCCGTCGGATACTTTGCTGCTATTCTTTCGCCTACCGCCTTCCCCAGGGAGCGGCCTACGCTCGCCACCTCGAGGCTGTGGGTGAGCCGGTTGTGTACAAATACAGGTCCCGGCAAAGGAAAGACCTGGGTCTTATTCTGAAGCCTGCGAAAGGCGGAAGAGAAAATAATACGGTCATAATCTTTCTGGAAAGAGTTACGGATCCTGTCAGATGTATATTGCTTATCATGTGCGTCGTCCGTACGGCGAACACTGAACAATTGTGCCCATTGCATATTTTGTTGCATATCGGCAGCGAAGTTAGCTAATGGGGCGGACTATAGCATCCCGCCAGTATTGCTACCAAGCCATATATACATTTTACCCAATATCTTATTTTGATGAAAAATATTAAAAAGTTTAGGAACTTGCATCCATGTCGGAGCAATATATTGTATCAGCAAGAAAATACCGGCCGCAAACCTTTGACACGGTTGTAGGCCAGCAACATATCACTACCACCCTGAAAAATGCGATCCGTACGCAGCACCTGGCCCACGCCTACCTGTTTTGCGGCCCGCGTGGTGTGGGTAAAACAACCTGCGCGCGTATTCTTGCCCGTACCATCAATTGCGAAAGCCCGACGCCTGACATGGAGGCCTGCGGGCAATGCACCACCTGCCTTTCTTTCCAGGACAACACTTCTTTCAATGTATTTGAGCTGGATGCTGCCAGCAATAACTCCGTAGACGATATACGGGCGCTTACAGAGCAGGTGCGCTATGCGCCGCAGGTAGGGCGTTACAAGATCTATATTATAGATGAGGTGCATATGCTGAGCTCAGCGGCCTTCAACGCCTTCCTGAAAACGCTGGAAGAACCGCCATCCTATGCCATATTCATACTGGCTACCACGGAAAAGCATAAGATACTGCCGACCATACTGTCCCGCTGCCAGATATTTGACTTTAAGCGGATACAGACCGAGGACATTGTCGGCCACCTGAATTCCATCTGCGTAAAGGAGCATACCATAGCTGATAATGCCGCCCTGCATATCATCGCGCAAAAGAGCGAAGGCTGCATGCGGGATGCGCTGTCGATGATGGACCGTATTGCCAGCTTTACCAGCGGTCAGCTTACCTATAACCAGACCATAGAGCATTTAAATATACTGGATGCCGATGTCTACTTCAGGCTGACCGATATCCTGCTGAGCAAAGACATTGCCGGCGGCTTGCTGATGCTGGACGATATCCTGCAACGCGGCTTTGAAGGGGATGTGATCATCAATGGTTTTGCGGAGCACTTCCGCGACCTGCTCCTGTGTAAGGACATACGTATGGCCCAGCTGCTGGATGTGCCGGAAGATCATAAAAAAATATTCTATGAAAAATCGCAGATCATACCTTCTTCCTATATTCTATCGGCGCTGAATATCCTGAACGAATCAGAACTTGGCTACAGGAACGCCTTAAACAAAAGGCTTCACGTAGAGCTGTGCTTTATCAAGCTCGCTTACCTGAACGATGTCCTGAACCTGGAAGCGTCCGCCGCCGATTCAAAAAAAAAACGACCTGAGCCGGAGCAGGTAACGGTACGCCAGTCGCCACCCGTCTTACAGCAGACGCCACAGGCTCCTGAACCCCGGAAGACGGCCGGTAGTCAGCCGCAGCCGGCCGCTGTCATTGCCGAAAACACTTCTGTTCCGATACAGCAGGCGCCACAGGCCACAACTCTGCCTCCGGTTATGCCAGCCTCTGCTGCAGTGCCACCACCGGTAACAGCGGGCAAAAGACCAAAGCTGGGCCGGAATATGCTCCAGGATGTACAGGCACGGCATGAGGCCGAAGCCAATATGCCTGTTGTAGCTGCAGAGCTATCGCAGGAGCTGGCGGTACAGCTGATCAGGGAATTCTCAGATGGACTAAGAAACAATGAGCAGGTAGCCATGGCCACCCAGCTGGCACAAATGGAAGTTGTAGCGCTGCCTCCGGATGAGATAAAGCTATGCTGCGTATCCACGATCAACTACCATTTCGGCAATAACCTGCGCGACCGGATACTGGATTTCTGCAAGGAAAAAACCAAGATCTTTTCGCTGCGGATCACTTTATTTATAGATGAAAGCAAGCGTAAGGAACCGGAAATAAAGGTTATGTCCCGCTCAGACGTATTTGAGCAGATGGCATTAAAGAACCCCGCGTTAAGGACCCTGAAGGACAGCCTGAACCTGCAGATAGAATTATAAAGCGGAGTACCGGGCAAAGGATGCCCGCTGCCAGTCATCTATCAGCCTGGCTACGGCGAGCGCAGCTACTTCTCCGGGAAATGATATATTAAGGGGACTGCTGACTGCTGTCCACCGGTCTATGACGGCAACAGCACTCTCATTGAACTTATCAATTACAGGGACACCCAGCTTTTCCAGCGCCGCAGCGTTACACTGCTGCTCATATTGTGCCTTCATAGGCACAACCAGCAGCTTCTTACCCAGGAACAAAGCTTCTGCCGGGCCTTCAAAACCGGCTCCCAGCAAAGCTCCCCGGCAAGAAGCAAGACTTTCGAGAAAGCTCCTGTTCTCTACGGGGGTTATAGAAATATTTCCTGAACAATAGGATTCTTTGTTGTGCTTGGAGAAAACCTGCCACTGAACATTCTTTATCCTGCTCAGTATGCGAATCAGCGCTTTATCGTCATAGGCAGGCAGGTAAACAGTATAATGATCTCCCCGTACCGGCAATAGCTGCTGCACCTCTTTCCGGATCACGGGCAGGAAAACCTTCGGATCATACCGCTCAAAGTGAAACCCGTAGTAGTCGCTGTAAGGCGCGTAATATTTCAGCAGCAGTTTTCCTATAATACCACCCACATGCGGCTTTGGGGCATTATTGCTTAATACGGCAGACTGGTGGCTTAACGCAATGCAGGGAATACGTCTCCATTTGCAGGCCCAGGCAGATACCGGCTCAAAATCATTGACAACAATATCGTACTCGTGTACAGGAAGAGAGAAAACATCCGAAAAGAAACTGAATGGACGGAGGCGCCTGGCTGTCTGCCACAGGGAAACCGCGCCCTTTTTCCCGAAGATAAAACTCAGACCTTTTAAACGGAATTTTATCGGGTAAGGAAAATCAAGATCAACCTGGTAGCCGCTGAGCAGCAGATCAACTGTTCCATATTTCTGAAGCTCGGGAACTATATCCCTGGCACGGCTTATGTGACCGTTACCGGTTCCCTGTATGGCATAGAGTATCCGCATAGCTATTAACCGGCTGTTTTCATTTCCCTGATCAGGCTTTCAAAAAGCTGTTTGGAATTTTCTTTTTTAGCCTGCTGGCTTTTGAGCTCTATTGTTTTGGCTACCGGGTCTTCATTAAAGCGATAGAGCTTCCACTCGTTACCGGTATATTCCAATGCGGAAAGGTTTTCGATCCAGTCGCCCGAGTTAAGATATTTTACCGGGCCATGATCGGTAATCATTGTTTTGATGACCGGTTCATGTATATGACCGCAGATCACGTACTGGTAATCGTTTGAAGCGGCTATATCGCAAACAGTGGATTCAAATTTATTAATGAACGCCACCGCGCTCTTCACTCCGTTTTTCACCTTACGGGAAAGCGATATCTTGCCTTTACCCATTTTCTCGGATATAAAATTTACCAGCCGGTTGATCAGGATAAGGGTATCATAACCGATGGCCCCCAGCTTGGCCAGCCATTTTGAATGCTGCATCACAACATCGAACACATCCCCGTGAAAGATCCAGACCTGCTCATTGTTGAGCTTCAGGGAAAGCTTGTTGCAGATACTCAGGGATCCCAGCTCAAACCCTTTGAACCGCCGCATCATCTCATCATGGTTGCCGGTAATATAGTAAACCGGTATGCCGTCGGTAATCAGCCCTATGAAATGCTTGATCACCAGCATATGCATCGGTGGCCAGTACCTTTTGCTGAACTGCCACATATCGATTATATCGCCGTTTAATACAAGAGATTTGGGTTGTACGCTTTTCAGGTATTGCAGCAGTTCCTTTGCGTGGCAGCCATAGGTACCCAGGTGGATATCTGAAAGTACCAGCATGTCTATTTCTCTTTTTACCATAATCTGATTATCTCTGTTCTTGCAAATGATCCGGCACCGCTCAGTGCTTTCTGCAAAGTGATGGATTATGGTTTGCCTTAATATTATTACAGGATGAAATAATTATTAATTAGTATATAAGTATGATTTTTATCTTATAAAAAACCCGGGATCTCAGTTGTCCCGGGCCTTTAATAATTACTATTGATGGGTTACAGCCGTTGTAGCCGTGTTACCGCTTCCGCCAGCGTTTCTTCCCGTTTGGCAAAGCAAAACCTGACCAGCCTGTTGTCTGTACCGTTATGATAAAATGCGCTGACAGGTATCACCGCCACGCCATGCTCCCGGGTAAGCCATTGTGCAAATTCCTTATCAGGCATATCAGCAATATTGCTGTAATCCATAACCTGGAAATAGCTTCCCTCCGCAGGCTTTTTATAAGTAAACGGGGTATTCTTTATCATTTCCAGGAAACGGTCCCGTTTACCGGCTATCAGCTTATTCGTTTCGTGTATATGGTTTACATTGCCAAGATAGTCGGCCAGGCCTTTTTGTACCGGTGTATTGACACTGAAAGCCAGGAACTGGTGGATCTGTCTGAATTGCTGCATCAGCGCCGGCGGCGCAATGCAGTAGCCAACCTTCCATCCTGTTGCATTAAATACTTTTCCGAACGAATGCACAATAAAGCTACGCTGCCGAAGCGCCGGAAATTTCAGTACAGACAGGTGCGTCCCGCCATCAAATACAAGATGCTCATAGACCTCGTCGGCTATTACACAGATATTATGTTTTTCAACTATCTGCTCCAGGGCCAGCAGGTCTTCCTCTGTCATTACGCTGCCCAAAGGATTATGCGGGTTATTGATAATGATCGCTTTTGTCTTTGAGCTGACTGCTGCCGTCACTCGTTCCCAGTCTGTCCGGAAGCTTGCCGGATCTATAGGAACAGGAACGGGAACAGCTTTATTGAGCAGGATATTGGGAATATAGCTGTCATAGGCCGGCTCCAGTACAATTACTTCATCTCCCGGTTCCAGTATCGCGGTAAGCGCCGTATAAATACCATAGGTGGCGCCGGGAGTAATAGTTATTTCCGTTTCAGCATCTATTACTACTTCCTGGAAGTGCGCTATCTTTTCCCTGATGGCCGCTCTTAAAGCCGGAAGCCCGGTCATAGGCGCATATTGATTATAGCCCTCAGCTACAGCAGCAGCCACCATGGCCCCAAGCACATCGTCTATAGGAAAATCAGGAAACCCCTGCGACAGGTTTACCGCTTTATGCTCATTAGCGAGCGCGCTCATTACCGTAAATATCGTAGTGCCTGTAAAAGGTATTTGTGAACCAGCCATATTTTTGTGAGTACAGGGCTAAAAATAGTGCTTTATAGGAATTCTGAATGCAGGCATGAATAAATTAAATTTGAAAGGTAATACCGATTGGTATATTTTTGCCCCGTATTTCCGATAAAGAATGAGCAAGGCTGAGAAAACAAGACAATTTATCATCGAGCAAACGGCCCCTGTTTTTAACAAGAAGGGATATGCCGGTACGTCCTTGCATGATATTACAGAAGCTACCGGTCTTACGAAAGGGGGTATTTATGGTAATTTCATCAATAAAGATGAGGTTGCGCTGGCCGTCTTTGATCATAACCTGAAAAAGGTTACCGATATTTTTGAATCGGAGATGTCCCGCTGCGATACGGTAAAAGAAAAGCTGATGGTATATGTAAAGGTGTATTCGGCCTTCAGCAAGTATCCTTTCCCACAAGGCGGCTGCCCTATGCAGAATACAGCCATAGAGGCAGACGATACACATCCTGCGCTTAAAAAGAAAGCTGCAGATGCTATTACCGATTGGAAAAATACTATTAAGAAGCTGATTGAAAAAGGAATAGCCAAAGGAGAGATTACCAAAGCGGTCAATCCTGAGCAGGAAGCGCTGACTATTATTGCCCTGATAGAAGGCATGACAATGATCGCCAACCTGACCATGAAAGCAGAATACAGGCGATCCATTATGGCTTCGGTCGAGCGGACCATTGAAGCGCTCTTTTAAATTTTTTTTATTAAAAAATATACCGATCGGTATAATATATTTATCATTTATAAAAACAAGAAAAATGAAAACATCAGGCAATACGGTATTAATTACCGGGGGCAGTGCTGGTATAGGTTTTGCCATCGCGAAGTCCCTTTCTGAAAAAGGAAACCACATCATTATTACCGGCAGGAATAGAGAACGGCTGGAAGCGGCAGCGGCAGGCTTAAAGAATACGACAGCTATAGTTTCGGATATTACCCTGGAACGGGATACCGAACATCTTGCTTCAACGCTTCGTAAAGATTTTCCACAGCTGAACATGGTTATCAATAATGCCGGCCAGGCTTATTATTACAGCCTGGGAAAAGGAGGGAATGTATTCGAGAAAGCTTCCGATGAAATGCTGACCAACTACCTGTCCGTTATCGGTCTTACAGAAAAAGTGATCCCGTTACTGGCGCTTCAACGGGAGGCTGCCATTGTCAATGTTTCTTCTATTGTGGCTATAACCCCGGGCAGCAGGTTACCGACCTATGCAGCCAGCAAGGCCGCCCTGCATTCCTATACACAATCGCTCCGGCATACGCTGGCACAGGATACCGGCATAAAGGTATTCGAGCTGATGCCTCCGCTGGTGAATACGGATTTTTCCCGGGAGATAGGCGGAGCAAACGGGATACCTCCTCAGCAGGTTGCCGACGAGTTTATAGCGGCCTTGGAAAGCAATACATATGAAATACATGTCGGTGATACCAAAAAGATCTATGACCTTTACCTGTCTGCACCTGAAGCAGCATTTGCGGCAATGAATGCCTAGGGCTGCAGCCAGTCATCATACAGCATAACAAAAATATCAATTATGAAACGTGTAGTCATAACAGGGATCGGGGCCATAACGCCTCTGGGTAATAATGTCGGGAAATTCTGGAATAATATCGTAACTGGCGAAAGCGGGGCTGGTCCTATTACCAGGTTTGATGCCTCCAGGTTCAAAACAAGTTTTGCCTGCGAGGTAAAGGATTTTGATCCTGCTGTCTACCTGGAAAGGAAGGAGCTGAAAAAATATGATCTCTTTACGCAGTATGCCATTGCCGCAAGCGACCAGGCTATCGGCGACGCAGGCCTGCAATTCGGGAGCATGACGGAAGCGGAACGAATGGACATCGGCGTAATATGGGCTTCCGGCAATGGCGGCATTGCTACTTTCGAAGACCAGCTCCGCGAATATTATACCGGTGACGGCACACCAAGGTTCAGCCCTTTCCTGATACCGAAAATGATCGTGGATATAGCGGCCGGGGCTATATCTATCCGGCATAAGCTGCATGGTCCTAACTATGCTACCGTTTCAGCCTGCGCTTCTTCAAACACAGCTATTATCAATTCGTTTGACCTGATCAGGCTGGGCAAAGCCGTCATTATGATCACCGGCGGTTCTGAGGCTCCCATCACACCGTCTTCCATTGGCGGCTTCAATGCTGCCCAGGCTTTATCCAGGAGGAACGAAGATCCCGCCGGTGCATCAAGGCCGTTTGACGAGGAACGGGATGGCTTTGTGGCAGGAGAAGGCGCCGGCGCGCTGATCCTGGAAGAGCTGGAACATGCCCTGTCCCGTGGCGCCCATATCTATGCCGAAATTGTGGGCGGAGGAATGGCAGCAGATGCTTATCACCTGACCGGGACTCCCGCTGACGGCATCGGTGCCGCAGCGGGGATCAGTAAAGCCCTGGCTGACGCGGGAATCAAACCTGCCGATGCCGGTTACATCAATGCACATGCTACCTCAACAGCGCAGGGTGATATCAGCGAGCTGGCAGGAATTAAAAAAGTGTTTGGCGATACCCCAGTCGATATAAGCGCTACCAAGTCGATGACAGGACATCTGCTGGGCGCAGCGGGCGCCATAGAAAGTATCATTACCATACTTGCAGTGAAACACGATCTGATTCCGCCTACCATCAATACGGAAACTCCCGACAGTAATATACCAGAGGGAATTAATATCGTTCTGCATAAAGCGCTTCCTAAAAAAATCACCTATGCATTGAATAACACTTTTGGCTTTGGCGGTCATACGGCCACTACCGTCTTTAAAAAGTTCAGCGGGGAGCAATAATAAGAACAGATACAAAAAATACCGCTATTGTAAAAACTTAACGCTGGTCATGGCCTTTTGTGTTTACTATTGCACAGGTTTTATTAATCCTTATAAAAAACAAATATGATAGCAACAAAAGGTTATGCAGCCCGGCAGGCTGATACCCCATTGGCCCCCTGGAATTTCGAACGTCGTGAAGTGGGCCCGCGTGACGTTCTCTTTGATATCCTGTATTGCGGTGTTTGTCATTCAGACCTGCACCAGGCACGTAACGAATGGGGGAACTCGATATACCCGATGGTGCCGGGCCATGAAATAGTAGGACGGGTAAAAGAAGTGGGCAGCGCGGTTACCAGGTTCAAACCGGGCGATCTGGCGGGCGTTGGATGTCTCGTTGACTCCTGCCGCACCTGTGACAATTGTAAAGAGGGCCTGGAGCAATATTGCCTGAACGGCAGTTCCGGTACGTATAACAGTCATGACCAGGACGGGTCAGTTACCTATGGCGGTTATTCCAATCATATAGTGACGCATGAGGATTTTGTGCTGCACATTTCCGACAAGCTGCCACTGGCAAGCGTTGCTCCGCTGTTATGCGCGGGTATTACCACTTACTCCCCGCTCCGGCACTGGAAAGTAGGTAAGGGCCATAAAGTAGGTATCCTTGGCCTTGGCGGGCTTGGTCATATGGGCGTAAAATTTGCGGCAGCATTTGGCGCTGAAGTAACCGTATTAAGTACCTCGCCTTCAAAAGAAGCCGATGCCAGGAAACTCGGCGCCCACAAGTTTGTGGTTACAACGGATCCTGAACAGCTTAAATCGGCAACCAGCTACTTTGATTTTATCCTCGATACCGTTTCTGCGGAGCATGATTACAACATGTATCTCTCCCTGCTCAAGACAAACGGGGTGCATATCTGTGTAGGCGCGCCGCCGTCTCCTTCCCAGATCCTGGCTTTCCAGCTGATAGGCGGGCGGAAAAGCCTTGCGGGGTCTATGATAGGCGGCTTGCCGGAAACCCAGGAAATGCTGGACTTCTGTGCTGAAAACAATATTGTTTCTGATATCGAGCTTATTGATATCAAAGATATTGAAAAAGCATATGAGCGGATGCTTAAAGGGGATGTGCGTTACCGTTTTGTAATTGATATGGCTAGCCTATAGCTTTTTGAGAAGATCCGGGCAAAAGGCTTCCTGACCGGAAGCCTTTTGTATTTTTGAACAGTTCAATCATATTTCTTAGACGGAGGAGCTGAGCCGGCTTAGTTATATAACCCAGCCGGACGAATATGAACAATATCACCACGGATCCGCACCTGTCCAACATAATACCGGAACATACAAGTATCTTGTGCATTGGTTATTAATTAAACTAAGGTCAAAAATGCAATTTCCAGCATATTTTCCATTACAGGGTTATATATTTCTGTCTGAAAGCAAGTTCACCTGTATAAGAGCAGGTTCCCATTAAAAAAATTAACAATTATAATTTAAATAGCAGGCAGCTATAAAATATATTGCATTGCAGATCCTCCGATGCACATATCATTTTTGGTGACAGCGGAGTAGCGCGCATCCAGATCAATGAGCAGTATCTTGTGAATAAGAATTTTATCAAAGGATATTTTTATTGGGATTGTGCTGAAGAATCATCAATAATAATCAAATTAAACAGGCAATATGTTAAGAGTACTTATTATCGACGATGAGCCGATCATACGCAAAGACCTGGAAGCCCTTGTTTCCAGGCATAAGGATATTGTAGTGATCGGAGCATGCGGCACTATTAAAGAAGCGCTGGTTTTGATACCGGCAACTAATCCCGACCTCATTTTACTGGATATCCAGCTGAGCGACGGCACCAGCTTCGATCTGCTGAAATTATTACCGGCCATTAATTTCAATATTATTTTTATTACCGCTTATAATGAATATGCCATTAAAGCGATCAAATACGGCGCGCTTGATTACCTGCTGAAGCCTATTGATGAAGATGAGCTGAACGAAGCGCTTAACAAGATAAGGTCATTACCACCGCCCAAGGAGCACTTCTCCGAAAGCCTGGAAGTAACCAACAATTATCTTCAGACCAACAGCGAGAAAAGGAACAAGATCGTGCTGCGCTCCCAGCAATACCTGCAGATAGTAGCATTTGATGAGATTCTGTATTGCCATAGTGATAAAGGATATACTACATTTTTCCTTACCAATAACCGCAAGGTCCTGGTAAGCAAGTATATTAAAGAATATGAAGATCTTTTGCCGGCGCATGTTTTCCTGAGGCCACACCAGTCCTATCTTGTCAATTTCAACTTTATTGACCGTTTTCACAAGGACGGTTACCTGATCCTCCATTCAGGAGCGGAGATACCGGTATCTACAAGACGGAAGGATCATGTGATTGCATTTCTTACAGGCGAAGAAATCCCCAGAAGTACAGAATGAGCTCCTGCCTGAATGTAACCAGCCTGCTGCTTTGCCTGGCCCTGCTTTTTTCCTGCGGAAAGGGACGGGAAAAACATCCTGTTGATAAAAGCGCGGAAGCAGACAGTCTTCTTGGTTTCCTGAAACAAGGCGTGAATAATGCCTTCAACAAGGAACCGGTAAGCAATGCGAAACATATGCTCGACAGCATTGAGCCCCTGGTATATGAGAATGGAAGTCCGGTGCTTATTGCCAACTATATACGATTCCAGGGTACTTATTTCGTCAACATCGATGAGCTGGACAGCGCAAAGCAGTATATCAACAAAGCACTGAACTATTCCCGCAAATTTGACACTACCCTTAAGCAGGTATACGCTTCCAAGCTGATGCTGGCCAATGTTTACAAGCGGGAAAAAAAGCTGGACAGCGCCCTGAGCTATGCCAGGGAAGCGTACATCTTCTCCAAAAGATATGATACTGCGGCTTATGCGATAACCTGCCTGCGGCTTGCCGAAATATATACAGCGATAGGCGATATTGAAATGAACGGCAAATACCTGCTGGAAGGCTTCAGAAACGCGTCCAACCCAAGACTGAAAAGAGTACTGGCTAACAACATATCGAGGTACTATGACAATATAAACCAGCCGGATTCAGCGCTTATCTTTTTCCAGGAAAACGTGCTCCCGGATACATCTAAATTCGGGCCCGGGAATTATGGCGATATCATCCAGAACTACGGTGTGCTATTACAGAAACAGGGCAATGTAAATAAGGCCATTGAAATGTACGGCAGGGCTCTCGGGCATTATAAGGAGCATAATGCGGACGACGCATCCATGGCATTACTCTACTTCAATATCGCCGATGCCTATAAAGGAGAACACAATTATGCACAATCCAATAACTATATAGACTCCTCGCTTAAATACAGCGCGCTTTCCGGCTTTACGGATGAAAAAAGCAATGCATTAAAAACAAAAGCGGGAAATTTATTTGCCCTGCAGGATTACAGGCAGGCATACCTGCTGCTGGATTCCTCCTATGGCGTGTTTGAGGAAGAGGTAGATTCTTCCTTTATTATCAAAGCACGTGAACTGGAGACCAAGTATGAAGTGAAGGCGAAGGACGATGAGATCCGGAACCTGAATGCCTCCAACGCTTCGGTACGCAAGATCAGCGCGCTGCAACGAACGCTGCTCTTCGTGTTGGTTATTATCGTCCTGCTGCTTGTCGCTTTTGCCGTTCTGCTCTACCGTCGTCGCGGATTGAAAGAAAAACTCAAGCAGACCGAATTGGAACAAAGGCTGCTGCGCAGCCAGATGGAGCCACATTTCATCTTCAATACCCTTTCCACCTTACAAAGCCTTATCAGGAACGAAGAAAAGGAGCAATCGATCAAATACCTGAACCGTTTTGCGAGGCTCCTGCGCCTCAACCTGGAAAACTCCCGCGAACCCTTTGTACTGCTGGCAAGAGAAGTAGAAGCGCTAAGCAACTACCTGAGCCTTCAGTCTATGAGATTCAATACTATCTTTACATATACCCTGAAAGTATATGAGGGTTACGAGGAAGATGATATTTACATTCCGCCAATGCTGATCCAGCCTTTTGTCGAAAATGCGATCCAGTATGGCCTCCAGGACCTTAACGAGATGGGCAGCCTGTCAGTCATTATAGAAAAAACAAACGGAACGCTGCTCTGTATCATTGAAGATAACGGCCACGGGTTTAAGGAAGGCAAGATCAGTTCGGGGAAACAATCATTGTCTACCGCCATCATACAGGAGCGGCTGGAACTGCTGAGCAGGAAAACGGGCAGGAAAGCGACGTTAACCATTACCGATAAAAAGGATACCGGCAAAGGTACAGGTGTTATTGTGTCTCTTATTGTCCCTTATACTACGGGCAGCCAATAATCACACCGCATTATTTATTGTCATGCAACATAAGGAGTCTCAGCTATCCTTGTATCAGCTCGAGAAATTCCTGCTCGGTAAGCACCTGTATAGTGCCCAGCTTCTTTGCTTTTTCCAGCTTTGACCCGGCATCGGCGCCAACGACCAGGTAATTCAGCTTGCTGCTCACACCACTTAATATAGTTCCTCCCTTTTCTTCTACCATAGCCTCGGCATCGCTTCTCTTGAAATGCGATAAGGTACCGGTGAACAAAAAGGTCTTCCCGCTTAAGGTCCCGTCTTCAGGAGATGTTCCTTTTTTATGCTGGCTGGTCAATACAAGCCCGAGCGATTCCAGCTCATCAAGCAGGTGAATATTTTCCTGTGTCTGGAAGAACTGGTGAACCGATCCGGCCACTTTAGGTCCGACATCTTCCAGTGTACACAGCTGCTCGACCGGCCATGTAACAAAATCCTTGATATGGTTGACAGCCAATGCCAGGGTTTTGGCTGTCGTTTCTCCTACGTAGCGGATACCCAGGCCGAATATAAGCCTGTTAAGCGGTTGCTGCTTCGATTTTTCGACAGCGGTTTTCAGGTTGTCGATCGATTTGGTGCCAAACTTTTCAAGTCCTTTTAGCTGTTCATAGTCGATCTTGTAGATACCGGCGATATCTTTTACCAGGCCAAGCTCATAAAAACGCCGGATATTGCTGTCGCCCAGGTTACGGATGTCCATGGCATCCTTTGAAGCAAAATGAATAATACGCTCCACTACCTGTGCCGGGCAGCTTACATTAATACAACGCCATGCCGCTTCTCCTTCCGGCTTATATAGCTCCTCGTTACAAACCGGGCAATCTTTCGGAAAGATGATCGCCGTTTCAGTGCCGTTGCGCAGCTCGGGGCTTGATTTTACGATATAGGGAATGACATCGCCCGCTCTTTCCACCAGTACGGTATCGCCTATCCGCAGATCCTTTTCCCGGATCACATCCTCGTTAAAGAGGGAAATGCTGCCAACCGTAACGCCGCCTATGGGCACCGGTTCTATTTTGGCAACCGGCGTAATATTTCCTGTTCTGCCCACCTGGAATTCCACGCGCAGCAATTTGCTCGTTGCCTGTCTTGCCTTGAATTTATAGGCCATGGCCCAGCGCGGGTGATGCGTGGTCATGCCCAGCCTGTCCTGCAGCTCGAGGCTGTTTATTTTCACGACCATGCCATCGATCTCGAAAGGCAGCTCATCCCTTTTTGTTTCAAATTCCAGGCAGTAGTCGATTACTTCCTGTATGGTCTTGCAGCGCTTCATGGTTTTTACCGGCGTGGCAAAGCCGAGGCTGTGCAGCCATTCCAGTGTCCCATAGTGCGTGGCCAGCACCTCCGGTTCCGGTTGCCCCCGTTCCGTGGTATGATAGCTCACATGGTATAGTATGGCGCTCAGACCGCGTTTGGATACTTCCCTGGGATCCAGGATACGCAATGTTCCAGAGGCGGCATTACGCGGGTTGGCCAATGGCGGTAATCCTTCGGCAACACGCTGCTCGTTATATTTCTTAAAAAACTCCTTATGTATGATCACCTCTCCCCTTATCTCCAGCGACTGGATATGCTCCTGCGATATTTTCGCTGAAAGCGGGATGGTCCGCATCTGCCTGATATTGGGCGTGATCTCATCGCCCTGTATCCCATCTCCTCTTGTTGCTCCGCGTACCATCAGGTCATCTTCGTAATAGAGCGAAATACCGGCGCCGTCATATTTGGGCTCTACAGTATACTCGATCGCATCCATTTTCAGACCTTCCCTGCAACGCTTGTCCCAGTCGAGCAGGTCATCAGGGTTATAAGAATTTTCCAGGCTCAGCATCGGCACCATATGCGCCACTGTAGGAAATTTATCGCTCAGCCCCAGCGCGATCCTTTGCGTAGGGGAGTCAGGGGTTACCAGGGTCGGGTCATTCGCCTCAATATCTTTAAGCTGCCTGAAAAGCGCATCATATTCCGCATCCGCCAGCACCGGGTTATCGTTTACATAATATTTCCAGTCGGCATAATTGATCACGGCGCGCAACCGCTCGATCCTCGAAGCTGCTTCCTCCTTATCCGTATGCTGCAGTAATTCTTTGGCCCATAAAGCAAGGCGCTGCTCATTCTGTGGCTGGTACATGCTGTTTCACATTTGTCTGCAAATCTATGCACAATGAAATACATTTTACCGCATTGGCATTTTATTGTCACAAAATTGTCAAAACCCGGCAACTGCCAAGCAAGGCGTTCTTTAGCAGGGGTATTGGCTTAACTTTGCTGCTGTTAAAATTCATTTATGAAATACTGCCTTTCCTTATTGCTTGTATTCACTTCTTACTTTACACATGCTCAATTGACCGGAGCGGGTTATAAAATATATGACAGCAAGCTGAAAAAGGAAGTAAGCATTGATGATATTACCGGTAATGTTCCGGCAGGACAGGTGCTGATCTTTGGCGAACAGCATGACGACAGCATCGGGCATGTGTTGGAAAAAGCCATATTTGAAAAGCTGCACCAGCGTTTTGGCGGGGACCTGGTACTGACCATGGAGATGTTTGAGCGGGATATACAGCCCGTCATCGACGAATACCTGGCAGATATTATCAGCGAAAAGAATTTCAGGAAAGAAGCCCGCTCCTGGAATAACTATGATGACTACCGCCCGCTCGTGGAATTTGCAAAGACCAATAAGCTGAAAGTTATAGCGGCCAACGCGCCTGCACGCTATACCAACCTCGTAACACGTAAAGGCCTGAAAGCGCTGGATATATTGAGCAAGGACGTCAAGAAAAACTACATAGCACCGCTGCCGGTAGATACATTAACGGGCATATACTATGAAAAATTCCTGGAAGCTATGGGCGGACATACTACGCCCGGCATGCACCTGTACCAGTCCCAGAATTTCTGGGATGCTACCATGTCCTACTCCGTGAACCAGGCAATGAAGCAAAATAAATCCGCCACTGTATTCCAGGTCAACGGAAGATTCCACAGCGATAACCACAGCGGCCTGGGCGAAAGGTTAAGACTTGTCTATAAAAAGAATGTAACAACCATCAGCTGTTTTTCCGCAGAAGACTTTTCCAATCCCGGCTGGAGCCAGTATGCCCCGCTGGCCGATTATATTATACTGACCAAACCGGTGGTAAAAGAACAGCAATAAAACTAAAACCGTAAACAAAAAAATAATGGCGGACTATATACCCGCCATTATTTTTTTATTCCTGCTTAAACGATCAATCCTGGTTACGCTTCTTCACCATCGTAAGAATGGTAGCAATTGCCACGGTCTCACCGGTTTCATCATATACATCTACCAGCCATCTTACGATGCCTTTCGCTATATCGTCCTCGCTTCTTTTCTCCTGGTCCGTTTTCTGTTTTACGGTAAGCTTAACGCCGATGGTAGCCCCGGGGTAAACCGGCTTGGTAAAACGCGCCTCATCGATACCGTAATTGAGCAATACCGGTCCTTTTTTGGCATCGACAAACAAGCCCGCCGCTTTGGAGAGAACAAAGTAACCATGCGCCACCCTACGCTCGAATATGGTTCCGTCCAGCGAAGTAGCATCCATATGGGCGTAGAAATTATCCCCGCTTACATTGGCAAAATTGGTGATGTCCGTTTCAGTAACCGTATGCTTGGCAGTTATTACGGTATCCCCTACCTGCAGGTCTTCAAAATATTTACGGAAGGGGTGTATCTCTGTTTCGTTCTGTCTGCCGTTTTGCTGGTATATATTTGTGATCTTTGAAATGGTCGTAGGCGAGCCCTGTATGGCAGTACGCTGCATATAATGCAATACGCCGCGCTTGCCACCCATTTCCTCACCACCGCCGGCACGACCGGGGCCACCATGTACCAATAGCGGCATAGGTGATCCGTGGCCGGTGCTTTCTTTGGCACAGTCACTGTTCAGTACCAGGATACGCCCGTGCATAGAGGCTGCCTCAAGCGTATATTCCCGGGCAATATTGTCGTCGGCGGTAATGATCGAGCTTACCAGCGAGCCTTTCCCCATTTTAGAGAGTTCGATCGCCTCCTCAAGATTACCATAAGGCATTATGGTGCTGACAGGGCCAAAGGCTTCGATATCATGGCAGTCTGTTTTTTCAAAAGGCTTATCGTTGAAGAAGACAACAGGTGGCAGGAAGGCGCCTTTTTCCTTATCAGCACCTACCACGTCAAATTTATCCAGGTTGCCGATAACGATCTCCTGCGAGCGCGACAACTCGGCGATCTTCTCGAGCACTTCCTTCTTCTGGGAAGCGCCGGCCAGCGAGCCCATACGTACACCTTCTACAGAAGGATCGCCGATCGTAGTCGTGCTTAGCCTTTTACCCAGCGCGATCTGTACATCCTCTACCCTGTCTTCCGGAACAATGATACGGCGTACCGCGGTACATTTCTGCCCGGCCTTGGTTGTTATCTCACGGGCCACTTCCTTGATGAAGATGTCGAACTCGGGCTTATCGGGTGTAACATCAGGCCCGAGTACCGAGCAGTTCAGGGAGTCGGCTTCCATATTGAACGGCACCGCTTCATCAATCAGCCTCGGATGCGCTTTCAGCATCTTACCCGTAGAGGCGGAACCGGTAAAGGTCACTACATCCCCGTTCTCCACATGATCCAGGATACCGCGCGCAGAACCACAGATCAGCTGCAGGGCGCCTTCAGGCAGAATACGGGAAGCAATGATATCTTCTACCACCGCCTCCGTCAGGAAAGACGTAAGCGTAGCAGGCTTTACAATAGCCGGTACGCCCGCAAGCAGGTTTACCGCTACTTTTTCCAGCATACCCCATACGGGGAAGTTAAAGGCGTTTATATGAATGGCGACGCCACGCCTGGGCACCATTATATGATGACCAATAAAGCTGCCGCCTTTGGAAAGCGGGGCCGCTTCGCCATCTACATAAAAGGTCTCATCCGGGAACTGGCGACGCAGGGAAGCATTGGCAAACAGGTTACCGATACCGCCTTCGATATCCACCCAGCTGTCGGCGCGGGTTGCCCCCGTATAACGGCTGATGGTATAATAGGTCTCTTTACGTTCCAGCAGGTACATGGCCAGCGCTTTCAGCATCCGGCCGCGTTCCTGGAAGGTCATCTTACGTAGCGCAGGTCCGCCCGTCTTACGGGCATAGCGCATCATATCCGCAAAGTCCAGCCCTTTGCTGCTGGCAGTATAGATCGCTTCGCCGGTAATGGCATTATATAAGGTTTCGCCTTCGCCCTGGCCTGGTATCCAGGCGCCCTGGGCATAGTTGCGCAATTGTGGTAATGACATAAATCGAAATTGATTATTTTTGCTCCTGTAAATTTTTGCAATTTACGCATATTACGCCTTATATAATACACCATATCCATGAATACAAAGCTGCTGCTGGCTTTGGCCAGCACTTTACTTGCGCCTACTGTAAATTTTGCAAAAGGAGTCACTACTTTTAATATTAAGGCAACAAAGCAATACCCTGAGCATATTTCCTTTTCCCATATAAAAGTTATTGACTTAAGGCTCACAGGCGATACAATCGGTATTCTTCCCGAAAACTTCACCACTAAATCAATAGTACTTTCCCAATCCTTCTGTACATTTTTCCAGGCATTCGGCAATGATATTTTTGCCCATAAATCAGACAGCGCTAAAGACACCCTGATTATCGCGGTGAAAGATTTCGATATCAGGAATCTGAACTCAGAAAGGCTGAACCTTGGTACCTTATATGTTAACATGGCTTTTTACAAAGGGGGCAATAACCGGTATTCGAAAGTGTCCGAAGTGGACTCTCTCTTCGAAATGTTTTACAAAAAGAAAGATCATTTTGAACAAGGTGTATCTGAAGTATTGACATCAATAATGTGGGACATACCAGGCAAGCTGCCTGAAAAAGAAAGCATAACGGATTTAAACAGCATATCAAATAGGCACCTGGATAACTATCCGGCACTTAGCAGAAACTTTAAAACCGGAGTTTATTATACTTATGAGCAGTTTAGGGAAAACACACCCGCAGCAACAGAGTTTATTTATAAAAAATACCTCCATAACGGAGAACGACTATATAAATTTTATACAAAAATTACGGGAAAGAAACTGGGCACCGACCTCTCCGATACAATGCTGTTTGCTATCTGTTATAATGATAGATGGTTTAAAAAAACAGGTGAGGATTTTTGGGAAATGAAATTCGAAAACGGAGATTTTTACTATTATGACTACTGTAAAGGCTTCGCCTTGATCAACAACCAATATATTGCGAGCATTGGATATTCTTACGGTATTATTGGCAGCATTATAGGGTCGGCAGCGCAGATTGTAGTAAATAATATACAAAAGAAAATACCGATTCAGTTAGCTGATGGCTTATATCTAATGCGGTTAGATCCGATAACGGGTACAGGAAAAAGAACAAAGCGGCTGGAATAGCCGCTTTGTTCTTTTTAAATATTTACCCAAAACTGTTTCAGGTGGTGCAGGGAATGCTTATACAGCAGCAGCACCCACAGCTCGTAATCCAGTCCGCCAAAGAATGGGTCCAGCACTTTCTTGGCCGGCTCCTATACAGCAAAAACAATCGATCTCTCCTGCAGCTCTTTCAGCGACTCCGGCATACCGGTGTTCCTTAGCGATAGCGGCCCGGCAGGCATCAGCATGCTCATGATATCATCCGGGAGACTGCTGTGACAAAATATATTGCGTTCTACATTCTTATGAAAGTTTGTACACATTCCAGCAGCAAATGAACATATACCATTTATTTAATTTTTATATCTTTGTCCACTATAATTTATAACACTTAACCTGATCAACATGAAAACAAGATTATTTAAACTCGCATTGATTTCCTTATTATCATCAGGACTTGCTCCTCAGGGGAATTACGTTTCAGCTCAGGAATGGGAAGTAATGACCCCGATGCCTACTCCAAGAACTGGGTTAATGGCAGCGGCCTGGAATAAAAATATTTATGTTTTTGGAGGGGCCACGGGACCAAACGCATCAGATACAGTAGAGGCTTATAATACCCAGGGAGATAGCTGGAAAGTATGTGCCTCGATGCCTACACCGAGAGTAGCCGGGGCAGCAGAGACAGTAGGTGATAAGATTTATGTAATAGGCGGCTTTAATGAAGTGGACGGGAAAGTGAATGTAGTAGAGATTTATGATCCTGCTACCAATTCCTGGTCTACAGGATCTCCGATGCCAACTTCTAGGTCTGAAATATTAAGCGGTGTGATCGGCAACAAGATTTATGTTACTGGTGGCTGGCCCTCCGAATATAACCAGTTGGAGATCTATGACCCTGAAACGGACACCTGGACTTCCGGAACTTCATGCCCTTCTGGGATCATACAGCACAATAGTGGTGTAGGTTATAACGGAAAATTCTATGTCTTAGGAGGGAAGAATTATTACGGGTCGGAATACTATAATTCCAATTATGCTTATAATCCTGCCGGAGATAGCTGGAGCACCCGGAGCGAAATGCCGGAAGAACTTTTCGCAGGAGATGCAGATGTATTAAATGATAAGATTCATTATTTCGGAGGGTCCAGGACAAATGTTCCCGTTATTAACTTTGATTGTCATTACATTTATGACCCGGTCTTGGATGAATGGTCTACAGGGATAACATTGCTGGAAGAGAGAGCGGACCATGTCGCAGTTACTGTCGGAAATTCAATCTATGTTATAGGCGGGCGACTGAATTGCGACACATGCGACCATATTACAAATCTCAACGAACGGTATACAGAACCCCCGGTTCTTGGCCTGAAGGATCATAAGAAAGAAGTTTCTTTAAATATTTATCCCATACCGGCCAGGGATTATATTTTTACTGAGGTACAGAATACCGATAGTGAAATAAAATCCCTGAGAATTACGGATATATCCGGACGTGATATGTTGCAAGAGTCTTTTAAAGAAGAGCGCCGCAGGATAAATGTTTCAGGTTATCCGGCAGGTATTTATACGATAATGGTCACAACGGCAAAAGGTACGGCATCACAAAATATAATATTGGGAAAATAAAAAATTACGACCGGGATCCGGGCATCCAAAGAACAAAGCGGCTGGAATAGCCGCTTTGTTCTTTTTAAATATTTACCCCGAACTGCTTCAGATGGTGCAGGGAATGCTTATACAGCAGCAGCACCCACAGCTCGTAATCCAGCTCGCCAAAGAAAGGACCCAGCACTTTCTTGTCCGGCTCCTGCTCATATACAGCAAAAAAATAATCGATCTCTGTCTGTAATTCTTCCAGCGCCTCCGGCATGCCTGCATTTCTCAGCGGCAGCGGTTCGACAGGCATCAGCGCGTTCACCGTATTTTCCCGGAACATTTTTTCGCTGCGCAGGAATTCCTGCATTTTCGGAACATGCTCTTCTGGCGTATGCAGGGTATTCGGTACCTTCCCGCTGGCCCAGCGAAAGCCTTCATTGCTCATATGCTCGGTCATCTGCTGCAGGTTCATCTTGCCCCAGCGCCCTTTTGTATCTTCCGGTAGGGACCTGATATGCGTTACCAGGTCATTTTTCAGGAATAAAGCTTTATCCATACTCCTTAATTAAAAGCTGCGATTACAGAAATTTCTACATTAACGCCTTTGGGCAGGCCCGCGACCTGTACACATTCCCTGGCGGGCGCCTGCTCTGGGAAATAACGGCCGTAAACTTCATTGATCTGTGCAAACTGCCCCATATCAGTAATAAAGATGGTGCTTTTAACAACATTGCCAAAAGATAATCCTGCTTCTTTAAGAATGGCTTCCAGGTTCTCCATCACCTTTTGCGTCTCGTCCTGGATACCGCTGCTGATGATATTGCCGGTGGCAGTATCCAAAGGTATCTGGCCCGATACGAACAGCAGGCTGCCCGTTCTTACCGCCTGGTTATAAGGCCCGATGGGGGCCGGTGCATATTGCGTATTGATGATTTGCTTTTCCATGGGACAAATGTAATATTTTTGCTTCTTTTTAGCCCCAGCAGCCAATTACGCGCTGCACAATTTTCTCAGGGAACAGATGGCTAGCTTACTTTATATAGATACTTCCGGCAGCACTGCCACCATTGCCTTATCCGTAGACGGCAAAAAGGCCGCATACCGCCGGCATGAGAACGCTATGGAACAGGCGGCAGTGATCAACGTGCTGATAGAGGAGGTGATGGCCGAAGCAGGCCTCAGCCTGCAGGCGCTTGATGCCGTAGCGGTATGCGCCGGCCCCGGTTCCTATACCGGCCTGCGCGTGGGCATGAGCACGGCCAAAGGATTGTGCTATGCGCTGGATAAGCCTTTACTGCTATTCAGCAGGATGCTGCTGATCGCGTTGGATATGTTACAGGGCAGGGATCTTTGGGTGATCCTGAAAGCCAGGCAGGAGGAATATTTCGCTGCTGCCTTTGACCGGCACTTGCATACACTGCAGGAACCGAAACATTATTTCGGGCCGGACCTGGCAGCAGCGCTTGAAAACGATAAAGAAAGCCTGCTGGTAACGGATGTGCCCCAAGCGTTCGGCGACAGGAACATAATAACGATTGCCCCGGGATATGCAGTCGATATAGATAAATGGATACCGGCCGCCGAAGACGCTTTCAGCAAAAAACAATTTGCCGACCTGGCCTATGCCGATCCCTACTATTTAAAAGCAGCCTTTACGACACAAAGCAAAAAATAACCTTTACAAACAGACAAACAAACAACATGACGATGACACCAAAGACCGCGGCCCAGTCTTATACCACCATGAGCGAGCTGGTATTGCCGAACGACACCAATACCCTGGGCAACCTGATGGGCGGCAAACTGATGTACTGGATGGATATTGCCGCGGCGCTGGCGGCGCAAAGACACTGCAACTCGGTAGTGGTTACCGCCTCCGTTGATAATATATCCTTTGCCAACCCGATCAAGGTCGGCAATATCCTGACCATAGAATCCAAAGTGACCCGCTCATTCAATACTTCCATGGAAGTGTTTTTACGGGTATGGGGCGAAGACCTGCAGGCCCAGCATAAATACCTGTCGAACGAGGCTTACCTTACTTTTGTTTCGCTCGGCGCCAACGGCAAGCCGCGTACCGTACCCGAGCTGATCCCGGAAACCGACCGGGAAAAGGAAATGTATGCCGGTGCGCTGCGCCGCCGCCAGCTGCGCCTGATCCTGGGTGGAAAAATGAAGCCGGAAGAAGCCGGCGAGCTTAAAGCTTTGTTCCTGTAAAAAAAAGCAACCGATATGAAACTGACAATAGTAGTTGCAGCATCTGAAAACAATGTCATAGGCCGGGACAATGATATGCCCTGGCACTTGCCGGATGATTTCCGCTTCTTTAAAAAGATGACCATGGACAAACCCGTGATCATGGGCAGGAATACCTTTGTATCACTTGGAAAAATACTTCCCGGCCGGCTGAATATCATTATTTCTTCTTCGATGAAAGAGGCGCCGGAAGGTGTAAAGGTCTTTGGCACAATAGAAGCTGCGCTGGCCTACCTGGAGAAGGAAGGTATTGCCGAAGCGAGCATTATCGGCGGCGGACAGATCTACAAAGCCACACTGGATATTACAGATATCGTTTACCTGACCAGGATCCATACCGTCATTGATGACGGCACCACCTTTTTTCCAGAGCTGGATAAAGATAAATGGCAGCTTACCTGGCAGGAGTATCACCCGAAAGATGAGAAACATTTGTATGATTTTACGTTTCAGAAATGGGAACGTATTCAATAAGGCTATTCACAATTGACTAAGCTAGGCAGCTATATAAAGTACAGATGGAAGGCGAAGGGCAGGCATGGCACGCATTCGCCTTTCGTTTATGCTTTTGTCGAAGATGTGCTGCACGATAAAAGAAACTTCTATTGCTCGGAATTCATAAAACAGGAGAGCCACGCACAGCAGCTTGAGGTATCCTTAAGCCTGTTCCTGTTTAAGGCTGTTCATTTTTTACAACCGGAAGCGGTTACCTTGCTGGGAGACACCGGCAAGTATTCCGCTATTATAAAAGCGGCAGGCCATAAGATAGATGTCCGCATGGGTAGCTCTGCCGCCGGTCCTGGTAAAAGCAGGAAAGCTATTATCATCGATCCGGCATCCGCAGGCAGTGATATTATAAATCAGCTGCTGAGTGATGATAACGACGCTTTTTCTATCATCATGCTGAACCCGCACCGGCAGGAAAGCTTATGGCAGGCAGCCATCTCCCATACCAATGTACTTATGAGCCTTGACTGCTGGAAAGCGGGACTACTGCTCCGCGACGGATCTTTTAAAATAAAGCAGCATTTCTATTTAAGATAAACCGTCCCTTTGCTGGTTTCCCCATCAAGGCGGGGTCGCTTCGACAGGCTCAGCCACCACAAATCGACCGGTCATTGACTAACCGGTCATTGCACCTGTCGAAAATGACAAAGCAGGAAGCCTCCGACGCCTTTGTTGGTCTTTTGACCAACAAACAGCAACATCATTGCTGGTGAAAACACCAGCAATGGCGCAGGAAATAGCCGCTTGACAAGCTCAGCGGCCATTGACTAACCGATCATTGAGCTTGCCGAAATGACTGGCCATTGCGCCTGTCGAAAATGACAAAGCAGGAAGCCTCCGACGCCTTTGTTGGTCTTTTGACCAACAAACAGCAACATCATTGCTGGTGAAAACACCAGCAATGGCACGGGGAATAGCCGCTTGACAAGCTCAGCGGCCATTGACTAACCGGTCATTGC